>ENA-UONT01000004-UONT01000004.1-human-gut-metagenome-genome-assembly--contig:-CS20-NODE-4-length-391192-cov-20.245727_pt1 | contig 391192 bp, 307 predicted proteins | sample MGYA00242459_ERZ724006 | MGnify/ENA metagenome assembly ERZ724006
GTTATCTCTTGGAGAACTGAGGCGCACGACGGGCAGCTTTGAGACCGTATTTCTTTCTTTCCTTCATACGAGGGTCACGGGTGAGCAGACCTGCTCTCTTGAGGAGAGGACGATAGGTCTCATCAACCTGAAGAAGTGCACGGGAGAGGCCGTGGCGGATAGCGCCTGCCTGACCGGAGATACCGCCGCCCTTAACGGTGCAGATGATATCGAACTTACCCTCGGTGCCGGTAACGGCAAAGGGCTGATTTACGATGAGCTTGAGAGTCTCGAGACCGAAATACTCGTCAATGCTGCGCTTATTTATAGTGATAGCGCCGGTGCCGGGAACGATGCGTACTCTTGCAACAGAGCTCTTTCTTCTGCCGGTGCCGTAGAAGTACGGCTTTGCGCTTGCGTAAGAAACTGCCATTTTAGATAACTTCCTTTCTTAATAATTCAAAGTCAAGCTTCGTACGGAACGGGCTTCTGTGCCTGCTGACCGTGCTCTGCTCCGCGATAGGTGCGAAGGCGCGTAAGGCTCTTAGCTCCGATGCTGTTCTTGGGAAGCATACCCTTGACAGCGAGCGTCATAGCAAGCTCGGGCTTGGTAGCCATAAGCGTCTTGTAGGAAGTCTCCTTGAGTCCTCCGATGTAGCCGGAGTGTGTGCGATGGAACTTCTGAGTAAGCTTATTTCCTGTCAGAACTGCCTTCTCGCAGTTGATAACGATAACGAATTCGCCGCAATCGACGTGAGGCGTGAACTCGGGGCGATGCTTACCTCTGAGGATCGTTGCGACTGTTGCAGCGGTCCGACCGAGAGGCTTGTTTGCAGCATCAATTATATACCACTTGCGCTCAACGGTCTCTTTCTTTGCCATATAAGTGGACATGCTGAAATCCTCCATGAATAATAGTTTTCTAAGTTGCTCGGCTATTATATCATAGCGCCGCAGCTTTGTCAATACAAAAAACAAACTTTTTTTGATTTGTTTAATTTAGCTTATGCATATCTCCGTTTTTCTCGTTTTTGCTCGCTTTTTCTATACATTTGCTCACGCGACATCCCGAAAATTTTTTTTGATTCATGACTGCTTTGCTGATTTCTGTGCGCTTATGTTCTTCGTGCGCCGCGTGAGAGCCTTGCCGTCAGCGCTGCGGCGATGATCAGAATTAACGGAAAAACTACCGAGAACAGCATTCCGAGCGACAGATCGTCTCCGTGGCTGCCGGCGATAAGTCCGATAAGTGTGGGACCGCCCGAGCTGCCGATATCGCCGGCGAGCGCAAGAAACGCAAACATAGCCGTTCCGCCCGTAGGGCACAGCTCGCCCGCCATCGAGTACACGCCGGGCCAGAGAATGCCGACCGAGAATCCGCACAGTCCGCAGCCGAGCAGCGCAAGCGCGGGATGCGGTGCGAGCGCGGCGAGCAGGTAAGAGGCGGCGCAGAGGGCTCCGCAGCCGATCATCAGAGAGAATATGCTCGTTTTCACGTTGACACGTGAGCGCAGAAAGCGCGCGATGCCCATCAGCAGCGAGAACATGCATACTCCGAGCAGATCTCCTACCGTCTTTGAAACGCCGAGTCCGCTCTCGGCAAAAGCGGACGCCCACTGGCTCATAGACATTTCACATGCACCGGCGGCAAACATGAGCATAAGCAGCGCCCAGAACAGCGGCATAGACAGCAGCCGCTTTACCGGCATACTGCCGTGCACCTCTGTCATGCTGTATATCGGAACGCGCGAGAAAAATACCGCATTCCCGAGCGGGAGCAGCGCCCATATAGCGGCGATCACGCGCCAGCTCTCCGAGCCGAAGATGCGCAGTGCGAGCGTAGATATCAGCACGACTGCAACGGTGCCGAAGCAATAAAACGAGTGCATCAGGCTCATGAGTGAATGCTTATTCGGTGCGGGGCACGCCTCGATTATGGGGCTGACGAGAACCTCGATCAGTCCCGAGCCTGCGGCGTACAGCACAACAGAGCATATAAGCCCCGCATACGGGTCTGGCAGCAGCGACGGCAGCACGGAGAGCGAGAGCAGACCAACGGCGGTCAGCAGATGTGCGAATGTCACACAGCGGCTGTAGCCCACGCGGTCGATGAGCTTTGCCGATACGAGGTCGACCGCGAGCTGCGTCATAAAATTGACGGTCACGAGCAGGGCAAGGCGCTCAAGCGAGATGCCGAGATTGCTCTGAAATATCAGAAACAGCAGCGGCAGAAAATTGTTGACTACCGCCTCGCTGATATAGCCTATGCAGCAGGCGGTGACGGTTGGTATGTAGCTTTGGCTTGTCTTTTTCGGCATAGTTCGGTATTGCTCCGGTCTGAGCATCCTTTCGGTAGTTATTAGCATTATTCGGACCGATCTTGTCCGTTTATCCCGCTCGGATAGCGCGGTGTTTATTCATCGGCTCTGTTTTGCTTTAAATGCTTGTCTGTTTTTCCGTGGCGGCATTGACCCGATACTGCTGTGTGTTTGCCTATTATGCTCGCCGTGCAGTGGGTGCGACGCACGGATTTTAACACATGCGAGCGTAATTTTCAAGTATCGGCGAATAATATTTTCAAAATAAGGGGAGAATATGCAGGACAGCTGACGGCGAGGCGGATGCCGAAAAAATAGCAGCGTAATTATTACATCAATTTGGCAGGATTAATTTTAGATTTTTTTATCAGGCGAATGCCGAAAGGAAGCAGCTTATGCTCGGAAAGAAATCGTACAAGGACTATGCAGCATCTCACGCGCCCGCGTCGCATATGGCGGGAAACTGTGCCCGCGCCTTTCTGTTCGGCGGAGGAATATGTGTGCTTGCTCAGGCACTGTGCGCGCTGTATTCGATGCTCGGTGCAAGTGAGGAAAATGCGCGGCTCTGCTCGACCTTTACCCTTATCGTGCTTGCGGCTCTGCTCACGTCGCTCGATGTGTTCGACACGATAGCCGAGCATGCGGGCGCGGGTACGCTCGTACCGATAACCGGCTTTTCGAATGCCATATCCGCAGAGGCCATATCTGCGCGCAGCGAAGGCTTTATAACCGGAATTGGCAACAAGATATTCACGATAGCGGGACCGGTCATTCTCTACGGAACGGCGGCATCGGTGCTTTACGGTATCATCTATTATATTGCGGGAATGTTCATGTAGGAAGTTCTGTGTTTGACAAAACACACCGACTGTGTTATAATCGACGGAGTGAAAGCAGTGCACGCCGTCGGTTTTTGTTTTCGGACGGCGGCAGACCGATTATTATCATATTATTAATCTTATTCATCAATTGCCGGAGACTTCCGGCACGGCAGAAGAATGCCGCTGAGAGGAAACAACAATGAAAACAGTAATGCTCGTTTTCGGTACAAGACCGGAAGCTATAAAGATGTGTCCCCTTGTTCGTGAGCTGCGCTCGAGAGACGGTATCAGGACCGTCGTCTGCGTGACAGGACAGCACAGACAGATGCTCGATCAGGTGCTCGAGGCGTTCGATGTTGTCCCCGACTACGATCTCTCGGTAATGAAGCAGGGACAGACCCTCTTTGATATTACAACGAATATTCTCTCGAGTATAAAGTCGGTGCTCGAGGAGGTAAAGCCGGATACGGTGCTCGTACACGGTGATACCTCCACGACCTTTGTCACCGCGCTCGCCTGCTTTTATCTGCAGATACCGGTCGGTCATGTCGAGGCGGGACTTCGTACGTATAATATATATAGTCCTTTTCCGGAGGAGTTCAACCGTCAGGTGGTATCTATCGTCTCGGAGTATAATTTCGCTCCGACCGAGAATGCCAAGGCAAATCTGCTGCGCGAGGGCAGAGACGGCAGCAAGATCTATGTGACCGGCAATACCGCCATCGACGCGCTGAAAACGACCGTCCGTGACGACTATACACATCCCGAGCTTGAGTGGGCTGCGGGCAGCCGCCTTATTCTCATAACAGCGCACCGCCGCGAGAATCTCGGCGAGCCGATGCATCATATGTTCCGCGCTATCAGACGTGTTATGGATGAGCATCCGGATGTTCGCGCGATATATCCTATACATATGAATCCCGTTGTTCGCCGCGCAGCGGATGAAGAGCTCGGCGGCTGCGACCGCATACACATTATAGAGCCGCTCGAGGTGCTCGACTGTCATAATATAATGGCAAAGAGCTATATGATCCTGACCGACTCCGGCGGAATTCAGGAGGAGGCTCCCTCGCTCGGAAAGCCGGTGCTCGTTATGCGCGATACCACCGAGCGTCCCGAGGGCATTGCTGCGGGCACTCTCCGTCTTGTCGGAACGGATGAAGAGGTCATATACGATAATTTCCGCCGCCTGCTCGAGGATAAGGATGCATACAACGCAATGGCTCACGCAGCCAATCCGTACGGCGACGGTCTTGCGTCCCGCCGGATTGCGGATATTCTCGAGTTCGGAAAGACGGATATCTGAACCGCAGATGCGTGATGCTTCGCGCGTCGGACTGCGATTGTCAAATGATATTCGAATAGAACAGCTGCCGTCTCATGCACTGCATGGGACGGCTTTTTCGCGTATCGTCGAGTCCGGCTCTCGGCTGATAACGGATCGGAAATTCCGCGTGTATTTATTTTTCGCGTGTCCTTGCGTACTTGATGCTGTTTTCGTATCGCGTGTATATTTTTCTCATGCCCGGACAAAATATCCTATGTAAGGCGGGAACGCGACCGTTATGCAGGCGCTTGCCGTGCATTAAGCCTGCGGTATGACGGCGCTGATGATACGGTATACGCCGTGCGGAGTTTGGTTTTTTGTTTTCGGAGGCTCGGCACGGCTCTCCTGCCTTTATTATAGATCACGCCGCCGTACGCATATAATATGCGTCGGCGGCGATACATCGGGAAAGGCGGGCACGATATGTCGGATTGGGTCAAGGACGGCGATAGATGTGATTATCGGCGGCTGAGAGCGCCGGTGGTCATAGACGGCTGGGCATCGGTGGTCGGGCGGCACGAATATGAGGGACCGCTCGGCTCGGAATTTGACGCTCACGACTCGAGCGGCAGATTCGGCGCCGACACGTGGGAGCGCGCGGAGTCGGAGATGCAGCGGCGGGCGATAAACCTCGCCTTTGCCAAGGCAGGTGTGTGTGATCGGGATATAGACGCGCTGTTTTCGGGCGATCTTGTAAACCAGTGCACCTGTTCCTCCTCGAGCAGTCTGTGTCTTGATATACCGTATTTCGGGCTGTACGGCGCGTGCTCGACCTCTGCGGAGGGGCTTATTTTGGCTTCCTCGCTGATAGGCGGCGGGGAGCTTTGCCGCTGCTGTGTATCGGTCTCATCTCACAACAGCACGGCTGAACGGCAATTCCGTTTTCCTCTCGAGTACGGCGGTCAGCGCACGCCTACCGCACAGTGGACGGTTACCGGCTCCGGCGCGTTTGTCCTCCGTGCCGCCGCAGCCGGAGATACCGCGCTGCCGAGGATAGTCGGAGTGCAGGCAGGTGTGACCGTTGACCGCGGGATAACCGATTCCGCAAATATGGGTGCGGCAATGGCTCCCGCTGCGATTCTCACGCTCTCCCGCTGTTTCAGACAGACCGGGACCGCTCCCGCAGATTACGACCTTATACTGACAGGCGATCTCGGTGCGGAGGGAAGCGCCATTCTCACCGAACTGATGGCGGGAGAGGGCTACGATATGAGAGGCGTTTTAATGACTGCGGAGTGCTCATATATGACCGTGCGGCGCAGAAGATGCGCGCGGGAGGCTCGGGCTGCGGCTGCTCCGCCTCGGTGCTTGCGGCGTATGTACTGCCGAGGCTCTCACGCGGAGAACTGAAGAATGTGCTGTTTGTCGCGACCGGCGCACTGATGAGTCCGATGAGCGTAGCGCAGGGCGATCCAATCCCCGCCGTGGCGCATCTCGTGCATCTGTGCAGTCCGTTATAATACTGCTGCTACCGATAATGTACGGTCTTGCACCCGCTGCATGGCATCGGTATTATCTGCCGGTGTCTATGCGGGACATTGCCGGACGGTACATTGACTGCCGGGGGAATTTTTGATCGAATATCATCCGGCAGAGCGGCATCGGCAGTGAATTCATATTAAACTTAAACGATCTCGGCTAAACGAAAGGACGGACAGAGCTTGATATACCTATATGCTTTTCTTATCGGCGGCGCGCTGTGTGCCGCCGCGCAGATTATTATTGATCTTACCGCGGTCACACCCGCTCGGGTGCTCGTCGGTTATGTCTGCGTCGGCGTGCTTCTGACGGGACTTGGGTTATATGACCCGCTTGTCAGGCTGGCGGGCTGCGGGGCGACCACTCCGCTCACCGGCTTCGGCTACTGCCTTGCGGAGGGAGTGCGGCGCGCGGTGGACGAGCGCGGACTTATCGGTGCGTTTACCGGAGGTCTGAGCGGCTGTGCGGGCGGTATCGCAGCAGCGCTGCTCTCCGGACTTGCCGCCGGTACCTTTGCCAAGGAACGCGAAAAATAGAGCTGTATCTCCGCCGCAGCAGCATGCCGGGAGTCGGTGTGCTGCGGCGGCGGAGATCTTTTTGCGCGTCGGCGGAGAGATTTTTTGCGCTTTTTATGTAGACAAAGCCGTGCAGAAGTGGTAAAATAAAAATATATGCGGGTCTTTCCCGCAGAGAGGAGATGCATCATGGCAGAAACGGCATACGAATACATATGCTCGGTTCTTTCGGAGCGCCGCGGCACACCCGCCGAGCAGCTGAGAGAGGATTCGCGCTTTATAGAGGATATAGGACTCAGCTCACTTGATGTCGTTGTGCTTTTGTCGGATGCAGAGGATGAGCTCGGCATTACCGTGCCGGATGAGAACATCCTCTCGATGAAAACGATCGCGGGTGCAGCCTCGGTCATCGCTCCGCTTGTCGGGATACCGTCGGGCGTTTCGGAACAGGAGGACGGCGCGGAGAATAGCTCGGAGAGCTTTGATACCGAGGATGGAAGCGGCGACTGACGCTTTCGATGCCGTCCGATAGGTGATGCTCGCGCGCAGCTTTTGAAAATACCGCGCGTGCGGCTGTCGGTCGGAAGAGCACCGGATACCGTAAGGCGAATATTTTACTGCCGAAAGGCAGAAAGGATACATAAAATGAAGAAAGCAATAATGTACGGCGGTGGAAACATCGGCAGGGGCTTTATCGCTCAGCTGTTTTGCCTGAGCGGTTGGGAGACCGTTTTTGTAGATGTAAATACCGCGCTTGTCGACGATATGAATACCCGACACGAGTACCCGATATTCATAACGGGAGCGGAGGATTACGAGCGCTTTACCGTGACGAATGTCCGCGCGGTATGCGGCAGCGATCCCGATGCGGTGGCGGAAGAGATTGCGACCGCCGATATCATGGCGACTGCCGTCGGCGCAAATATTCTGAAATTCATAGCAGAGCCGATAGCACGCGGCATCAAGCGCCGTGCGAAGCTCGGCGGCGCACCGCTGAATATCATCGTCTGTGAAAATCTCATGGATGCCGACAAATATCTGCGTTCGCTCATTGCGGAAAAGCTGGAGGGCGACGCTGCTGCGCTCGATTACCTTGCGCACTCGGTCGGCATTGCGGAGGCTACCATCGGACGCATGGTGCCCGCCGCGCCGGAACGTATCAAGGCGCTTGATCCGCTCGCCGTATGTGTCGAGCCGTACTGCGAGCTGCCGGTCGACAGCGCCGCCTTTGTGGGCGAGATCCCCGAGCTCTATGCGATAAAGCCGTTTGCACCATTTGATTTCTACATTCGCCGCAAGCTGTTTATGCACAATATGAGCCACGCGGTGCTCGCATACCTCGCGAAAGGTAAGGGATATACCTACATATGGGAGGCAGCGGGCGATTACGAGCTGCGCTATAAGGCGCTCGGCGCGCTGCTCGAGGCATCCGAGGCGCTCAGCGCCGAGTACGGTGTTGAGATGGGCTCGCTCATTGATTTCTCGTATGAGCTGCTCTCGCGCTTTGACAATAAGCTGCTCGGCGATACCGTCGACCGCGTCGGCAGGGACACCGTCCGTAAGCTCGCGCGCGCAGACCGTCTCACCGGAACTGCGCTGCTCTGCATGAAGCACGGAATAGAGCCGAAATTCATCCGCGAGGGAATGCTTGCATCTCTTGATTTTGTCGCAGACGGCGACGCATCGTCCGCCGAGGTCGCGGCGTTTGCAAGCAAGGCCGGAAAGCGTTCCGCGTTTGTCAAATACTGCGGTCTCGATGAAAAAGATGAGGGAGACCGTGCGCTGCTCGATTATCTGCTCGAGCGGTGATCTGACGCAGGCAATGTGAGGTACCGTATGGTACTGCGGAAAATAACACGGTAAATCGATCAATATATAAACAGACATATACAGATAGGATGAAATTATGTACGAAAACGATATTTTCTATGGTCCGCTTCCCGAGCTGCTGCGGATGAAGGACGGCAGCAAGGTCAAGACCGCAGCCGACTGGGAGAAGAGAAAGGCAGAGTATCTGTCCGAGGTGATAGATATCGAATACGGCGGAATGACGCCGAAGCCGGAATATTTTCGCCTTGACCACGTGTGTCAGGGCTTCGGAACCGGCTTTGATACCTACCGCATCACAACGGGACCCGAGAAGAACCCGATCACCTTTGTTCTCCATATCTATTATCCCGGAAACATCGACGACAAGAACAATCACGATCGTTATCCCGTTATTCTCACGGGTGACGGCTGCTGGCTCGACTGCGACCGTGCGGTGCTCGAGGAGGCTCATAGCCGAGGCTACGCCGTTGCAAACTTCGACCGTACCGAGCTTGCTCCCGATATGTATAATACCGACCGCGACCTCGGTATCTATCCGCTCTATCCGGACTGTGAGTTTTCCGCCGTTTCGGCATGGGCATGGGCGTACATGCGCTGCGTCGATGCGCTCTTTATGCTCGAGCATATCGACACCGAGCACATCGCCGTATCGGGACATTCGCGCGGAGGAAAGGCGGTGCTGCTCGCCGGTGCGCTCGATGAGCGTATCACCTATACGAACCCGAACTGCAGCGGAACGCACGGCTGCGGCTGCTATCGCTACGTCTCCCACGATATGACCGACGATGGCGATACCCGCAGCGAGCCGCTCTGCTATCTGATGGGCATCGTTCCTTACTGGCTCGGTCCGAAGATGAAAAATTACATCGGCAGAGAGACCGAGCTGCCGTACGACATGCACTTTGTCAAGGCGCTGATAGCTCCCCGCTATCTCCTCGAGACGGGAGCATATGACGATACATGGGCGAATCCCCGCGGCAGCTATCTGACATTTACCGAGGCTCATCGCGTGTACGAGCTGCTCGGTGTGCCGGAGCGTGCCGAGTCATGGTACCGCACCGGAGGTCATCGCCATCAGCTGCCCGAATTCCGTGCGCTTATCGACTTTATCGAGCGCAAGCGCGGGCATTATGTCAAGAACAACGATTTTGTGACCGTCGACCCGTATCCGGGACTGTTCAAATAAGAGGTACGCTATGGAATATTACGATAAGATATCACTCGCGGCAGACACGCTCATTACGCGTCTTGCGGGCAGAGCGCCGACCGTCGGCATAATACTCGGCTCCGGCTGGGGCAGTATAGTCGAGCGTGCAAAAAACGCGGTCGAGATACCGTATTCCGATATACCCGGCATGGCTGTTTCCACCGTTCCCGGTCATGCGGGAAAATTGATATGCGGCGAGGTCGGGGGAAAGACCGTGCTTATCATGAGCGGCAGGCTCCATGCATACGAGGGGCACGAGCTGCGCGATATTGTCATGCCCGTGTATATGATGAAGAAAGCGGGCGTCGGTACGCTCATCGTTACAAACGCTGCGGGTGCGGTCAACGAGAGCTATAAGGCGGGGGATATGATGATTATCTCCGACCATATCAATTTTGCCTCGCTCAATCCGCTGCGCGGCGCAAATGACGACCGCCTCGGAACGCGCTTCCCCGATATGAGCGCGGCATATGACGGCGAGCTGACTGCACTTGCCGCATCGGTCGCAGCCGAATGCGGAGTGTGTGCTCACAGAGGCGTATATCTGCTCACCGGAGGTCCGAGCTTCGAGACCCCCGCAGAGATACGCGCTTTCCGATTGCTCGGCGCGGACGCGGTCGGCATGTCTACCGTGCCCGAGGTCATTGCGGCGCGCCATGCGGGACTTCGCGTGCTCGGTCTGTCGTGTATGACGAATATGGCGGCGGGCGTGCTTCCTCAGCCGCTCTCGCATGCCGAGGTGCTCGAGACGGCTGAGCGTGTACGCGGCTCGTACCGCGATTTTACCGAGCGGCTTATCACTCGGATATAATAATTCATTCTTTTAAAAATGCAATGAAATTTCGATAAAAATGCGGCTTGGTCCGAGCATTCCGTCCGGGACCGAGCCGCTGTTTTTTATCTGTGGAAATATGCTGTGATCATATTGCGTTCGGGGTGTTATTTCGCCTTGATTCATGCGCGCTTTTACATTTTATCGTCGTTTGCCGGCGAAATAACAGCCGGGCGTATATCCGTACCGACGGTGAGCGTGTCTCCGCTGACGGTGAACGGCAGATCGAGCCTGCCGTATACGAGGCGGAATATCCTGCCGTCGTCGGCATGGCGGTATCCGGGGCGCGGATCGTCCTCGAGCGCCGCCGTCAGACCGTCTATATAACCGTCCGGTATCTGCGCACGCGCCTCGGGCGGGATACACACCCGCAGCTGATGCAGCTTTGTCTGTGCGGTGTAGCCCTCGCTCGCTTCGGGGCGGCAGTCGCTTATCGGGATATAGGGCTTTATGTCGTATATAGGCGTTCCGTCGGTCATGTCGATGCCGGAGACGAGCAGCGTCAGCGCACGGGATGTGCAGTGACCGCTTGAGAAGAGAGGGCAGTGCGGTTCATCACATTCTCCTCCGCCGCAGACACGCAGCAGCCGTACGCAGGACAGTCCGAGCGAATTCGGACGGTAGGGCGAGCGGGAGGCAAATACTCCCACCCTGTGATTGCCGCCGAGCCGCGGCGGGCGTACAGTCGGGCTCCATGAGTCGGTATGCGCCTCGGAAAAATCCCATATCAGCCATAGGTGAGAAAAATCCTCTATCCCGTGCAGCGCCTCGGCACGAGCATATTCGCCGTCGAGCGTCAGCGCGCCGAGCAGCTCCTCCTTTAGAGAGCTTTGACGCGGGAGCCCGAACTTTTCGGGAAAGAGGGTGTGTATATGCCCGATGGGGCGAATGGTTCTGTTCATTTGTCGGCTCCTCTGCTTGTTCTTTGCGCACCGTCTCGCGGCGTTTTTTCGTCTTGTGCTTCTGTTCGGCATAGGTTCGCTTTTCTTTCGCGTGTTTCCGCTTTAGCCTTGATTATAGCAGAGAAATATGATAAAATCAAGCATAGAGCATATAACGCGATCCGCATCACCGAGCATACTCGTATTGCATCGGCTCGGATGGCATATATTTTTCTGAAAGGAACGGCTCTCTCGGGAGCTTCGGTTAAAATAATGAACGATACTGTTTCGGTACGCCGCTGCAACGGCTATGATACAGAGAAGATAGAGAGTCTGATACGGCTTCAGCTCGAGGATATCGGTATGGATATGTCCGCGCTGCGCGGGAAGCGTGTCGCGCTCAAGCCGAATCTTGTCGTTGCGCAAAAGACAGATATAGCTGCATGCACAAGTCCGGCGGTCGTGGAGGCTGCTGCACGCATACTTGTCGGCGCGGGCGCAAAGGTAGTAATTGCCGAGAGTCCCGGCGGGCCGTACACCGCAGCGATCATGAAGCACAATTACCGTATAAACGGTATCGACACTGCAGCAGAGAAAAGCGGCGCGGAGCTTAACTATGATATGGGCTTTCGCACTCTACCGTCGCCTAAGGGCAGAACGAGCAAAAATTTCAATGTCATTAATCCGATAGCCGATGCGGATATTATATTCAACGTCTGCAAGCTGAAAACGCATACGCTTACCGGAATGACATGCGCGGTCAAGAACTTTTTCGGCGTTATCCCCGGTACGCAGAAGGTCGAGATGCATGCAAGATTTTCAAATCAGCAGCGCTTCGGCAGTGCGCTCATCGACCTATGCGAGATGATATGCGATCACCGCCCGGTCGTCTGCATATGCGATGCGGTCGTCGGCATGGAGGGCAACGGTCCCTCGGGCGGTACCCCGCGTGATATCGGTTGTCTGATAGCATCGCGCAGTCCTTTCGCGCTCGACGCTGTTGCGGAGCATATTATCGCGCACGACGGAGAGGTACCCATGGTGTCAGAGGCGAGACGGCTCGGGCTGTGCCGCCCGTATTCCGAGCTTGAGATCGTCGGCGACGGCGCGGATGCATTTATAGTGCCGGACTACAAGCATTCGGATGCCAAGCGCGGACGCATATTCTCGATTCTTCCGCCGTTTCTTCAGCCCCGCCCGTCGGTCATGCGCTCGATGTGCGTAGGCTGCGGCAGATGTGCCGAGAGCTGTCCTGCGCATACCATTGAGATAAAGAACGGCAAGGTGGTCATCGGACGCCGCGACTGTATAAAGTGCTTCTGCTGTCAGGAGCTGTGTCCGAAGCACGCGATAGAGGTCAAGAAGAACTTTATTTTCAAGCTCGCGCACTGATCGGCGGTGGTATTGATGGAGAAGAGCATAACAGTCACGGCGGCGGGAAAGATAAACCTCTCGCTCCGTGTTACCGGACAGCGACACGACGGATACCATACCATTGATACGGTAATGCATGAGACAGGGCTTCATGACACGATCACGGTAACGCTCGGCGGCGAAGGCATTACCGTCGACTGTCCCGGTGATATCGAACCGCAAAGCAATCTTGCCTACCGTGCAGCGTGCGCATATCTTGACGCATGCGGAGCGGAGACGGGCGTACATATAGCGATAGAAAAGCATATCCCGGTCTCCGGCGGAATGGCGGGCGGAAGTGCCGATGCGGCTGCGGTGCTGCGCGGACTTGATAGCCTGATAGGCACTGTAAGTAAGGAGCGACTGTACGGCGCTGCGCTCTCGCTCGGCGCGGATGTGCCGTTTTGCCTTGCGGGAGGAGCTATGCGCTGCACAGGCATAGGCGAAATAATGACCCCGTGCCGTCCGCTTCCGCCGCATAAGCTGATGATAGTCGGCGGCTGCGGTGAAAAGCGATCGACCGCCGCAATGTATTCCGAGCTTGACCGCCGCCTCGGACGAGGTGCCGACGGGTGCGGCGGCGAAAGCCGCATAGATATCGGCGGCGATATGGTGCAGGCTCTTGAGTCCGGCTTGCTTGACCGCATTTGTGCGGCGCTGCACAACGATTTCGAGCTTGTCAATCTCGGCTGCGCCGAGGTGCGCCGACTCCTCGCGAACTGCGGTGCCCTCGGCTCGCTGCTCTGCGGAAGCGGCCCTACCGTTTTCGGACTGTTTGAGCCGGCTTTTGATACCGCGCCTGCCGTCGATAGACTAACGGCGGCAGGGTATAGAGTGCTGTACGTCGGTATATAAGTGTATAGGCGCGCTGTCAGACGATGCGCGGCAGAGATATATCGGAATAGATGAGCATGCATGCCATGGCAATTATTTTCTTCAAGAACAAATTCACAAAAAATGCAAAAAACTATATATAGCTCCCTGCTTTTAATAGTTTTTCTTGACAATCGGCGTTTATTGTGATATTATTAATTTTGATGTATGTTCTTATTAATGCAACATGGCAATGAACATACGGCAGAACTGTAATTTCTTGCAAGGCGGTGATTGGAGTGCCTGAGGGAATAGGCTTTGTCGACATACACAGCCACATACTTTTCGGCGCTGACGACGGTGCGGAGACCGCTGCGGTCAGCGAGAGCCTGCTCGATATGGCGTACCGCGACGGCGTTCGCGGTATATGCTGCACGCCGCATTACTATAACCCCATGGTCGCCTGCCCGAAGGTTCCTGTCGGCATTGATGAGAGCTATGCATACCTTGTACGGCTTGCGGGGGAAAAATATCCGGATATGAGGCTGTGGCTCGGAAACGAGATATTCTATCATCACGGCTGCATAGACGAGCTTTCCGCGGGCAGGTGCCGCTCGCTCGGCGGCGGGAGATATGTCCTTGTGGAATTCTTTCCCGACGAGGACAAAAAGAAGATAAAAGCCTCGCTCGCCTCGCTAATCGGCAGCGGCTACATACCGGTGCTTGCGCATGTGGAACGCTATTCCGATCTCGCCGGCAATGTTTCCGAGGTACGCAGTCTGCACGAGAACGGCACGGTAATATCGGTGAATGCCCGCTCGGTCGTAGGAGATCACGGCAGAGCCTGCCGACATTTTATCCTTAAGCTGATGAAGGCGGGGCTTGTCGGCATAGTCGCAAGCGACGCTCACGATACGGATGAGAGAAACCCTATACTGTCGGACGCATATGCGCTTGTGTGTGACAAGCTCGGCGAATCGGAAGCGGACGCGATGTTCCGCGAAAATGCACTTGACATATTGCTCTGAGCCGCTGCGCTGTGCGCCCGGCAACGGCATGTGATAAATGAAAGGACAAAAAGGAATGGACAGAATGGAGAACGGACCGCTCGCGCCGAACGGCATGAACGTTACCGAGACCGAAAGCACAAAGCAGATAGATATCGGCGAGCTGCTGATATATCTATTAAATCGTATATGGCTCGTTGTTCTTATAACGGTGCTGTGCGGTGTGGGCGCGTATTTCTATGCAAAAATGACCACCGTACCGCTGTATAGCTCGACGGCGGAGCTGTTTATTATCAATAAGGGAACCTCCGATTCAACATCAACGTCTGCGGTCTCTGTCGCATCCAAGACCGTCGGCGACTGCATGCGTCTTGTCGCGGGCGATACGATAGTAGATAAAACGATAGAGAATCTCGGTCTTAATATTTCCACCCAGGCGCTCAAGTCAAAAATAAAAACCAGCACGCCGGATGCGAATTCCTCGCTTATTATCGATGTGGCGGTTAGCGATCAGGATCCGCAGCTTGCCTGCGATATAGCAAACGAGCTGTGCAGGGTATCCACAACCGAGATTCGTGATATCATGGGCCTTGACCAGGTCAATATTGCCACTGTCGCAAAGCCTGCCACCGCTCCGTATAACCTCACCTTTGTATCCACTGCGGCAAAATTTGCGGCTGTCGGCTTTGTATTTACCTGCCTCGTGCTGTTTGTAATATTCTATTTTGACGATAAGATCAAGACGGCGGATGATGTCGAGAAGTATCTCGGACTTACCGTTCTCGGCGTTATACCTAATATCAGTAAGGAGTAAGCGGGAGGCACAAAATGCAGGTACAGAAGATAGAACTTACCGGGCTTGGCTTCGGCGGTGATTTTGCTGCCGAGGAGTCGTATAAGACGCTCTTGTCGAATATTCAGTTCTGCGGCGGAGATGTCAAGCTCATTTCGATAACAAGCTGCTTCCCGAACGAGGGAAAGACCACTATATCCATCGAGCTGTCGCGCGAGCTTGCCGAGGCAGGCAAGAAGGTGCTGCTCATCGACGCGGATATGCGTAACTCCAGAGTTGTTCAGAAGCATACGAGGGCAAAAGGCATCAAGGGCCTGAGTCAGCTGCTCTCGGGTCAGATATCGCTGACCGAGGCGCTGTACGAGACTCAGTACAAGGGCTTTTTTGTGATATTTGCGGGTCAGACCCCGCCTAATCCGGTCGAGCTCTTCAACAGCAGTAAGTTTAAGTCGCTGCTGCGGTCGGCAGGCGAGATATTCGATTACGTATTGATAGACACTCCTCCGCTCGGAATGGTCATTGATGCTGCCGTTATTGCAAGTCAGACCGACAGCTCGATGCTTATTCTTGATGCAGGAAAGATAAGCTACCGTGTCGCTCAGTCGGTTTACAAGCAGCTCGTTAAGAGCGGCAGCCGCGTTATCGGCGCTGTCCTTAACAATGTCTATTCAAAGAAGAGCAAATACGGCGGTTACGGCGGCTACGGAAAGTACGGCTACGGTCGCTACGGCTACGGCTATGGTCGCTACGGCTACGGCAGGTACGGTTACGGAAAGGATCCCGCAGAGCTCGCGCCGAACACCGACAGCGAAACAAGCGGTCAGGATTCGGACAAAGCGTAATTTTCGGAAGAAAAGTACGAAAAACTATAGATATGCTTTTATAGCGGACGGCGGGTGTACATCTGCCGTCCGCTTATGTATATTTAAGAACATAAACAAAAGATCGTTTTTTATTATTTTATTTGAGCATATGAATGGCGAGATAGACAAAAGAAATAAGAGGCTGCACGAGCTGAGCGCAAAGCTGTGCTTGAGCGGGATCGGCTCTATGACCGAGCGCGAGCTGTTCGAACTTGTAGAGATGTATGCATTCGGTGTGCAGTGCCCGAGCGCACGGGAGTCGATGATGCGCAAATATAAGAGCTATGCCGAGCTTATTCGCAGCGACGGCAGGGGAGACGGCAGCCTTGTTCAGGGCTTTATCCGTCTGGTACAGGAGAGTGCGCTCGTGCTTGCGCGAGGCTCGGATCCCGCACACGGTGCCGGAGGCGGAAAGAAAGGCGGAGCGGCGGCGAATGCAGCCCGCTTTTTGCAGGATGAACGTCAGATGCGGCTGCGCGAGATATGTCGCTCTCTTGCAGGTAGATTCTATGACAGTACGGTAGAGAGCTTTCGGGCAACATATCTCGACAGCGCGGGCAGATGGCTTATGTGCGAGGAGATAGCGGAGGGCACGGTCGGTGAGGTCCGAGTTGATACAAGACGTGTATTTCGCCGTGCGCTTGAGCTTGGCGCATCCGGCTTGCTCCTTTCGCATAATCATCCGAGCGGCGATCTAATGCCGTCGGCTGCCGATATGCGTTTTACCGACAGGATCCGTGTTGCTTGCGAGTCGGTCGGAATAGAGCTTGCAGACCATGTGATAGTGAGCGACGGCAGATATCGTTCGGTTATTCGCGGCGACGGCTTCAGCGGGAGCATGAGCTTCGCTTTTGACGGCGCAGACGGGGATGTCAGCGAGGTGAGCGACGGCTTTGCCTACGGCAAGAGTGACGGCTCGGAGCAGCTCGGCCATACCGGAGTGTATCGCTCGGGCGAGGAGGACGGCGGAGCAGTGCGCCCTGCGCGCAGCAGAGCGCGGACTGCGGCGCCGACCGTGTCCGGTGGGTCTGAGGATGATACCGAACAGCTGTCGCTTCTGCTCGATGTTAAGGACGAACCTATATCACCGCCCGAGGAATGACGGCGATGAACAGCAATGAATAAGGATAAAAGGACTGCGGCATATCTGTCTGCCGCAGTCCTTTAAAATATACGATACTCTGGAAATACTTGCCGAATAAAAACGGCGATGCTTGAATGTGCGCGTCAGCTGCGTCTGTCGGGATTTGCACAGAGAATACGCCGCTGCTGTTTGAATGAGCTTTGCTCGACGGTGACCGTGCCGGTCGTGCTGCCATGATCTGTGCTTATGCAATTCCTGCTTTTATTCGGTCGCTTGTACCGTCGGCGTGAAAACTCGCGAAATGTCAGTGCCGCTATCTGCTGCCGCTCCGGCAGCAGAGCAAGCAGATTAATTAACGTCATTGCCGCAAGCGACAGATCGGCGAGCGACCATATCGCGCTGCCCGATATTTTTCCGAGAGTGCTGCCGCAGAGCAGTAGACTGCTATGTACAGAGCATCGGTACGCGGGAGCAGCTTTTTTCTGCTGCGAGGGAAGATAGCGGTGTCGCTCGTCCCGCAGTATCCTGCGGAAGTATGTCTCTTGCCTGAGCCTGTGCGGCGAGGATCGGTATATCCATGCTGCGCTTCTGAGCTCTGTTGGGATTTTGTGCCGTCGCTCTGCATATCGGCTCTGTTCCGTTTCCTGCTGCGTTCATGCCTGCTGCGCCTGAGATAGCCGATGGCCTCGGTCGCGTAATGAGCCCAGCATACAAGCGTTGCAAGCGCAAACAGTGCTACCGAAATCGAAATAAACAGTCCTGCCGTATCGCCGAGCCGCGAGGAAAATGCCGCGATAACAAGATCTATTCCGGTGCCGTCGCCCACCGTCGACAGCGACGAGTCGGGCGCAAGCAGGATAACGAGAGCGGAGAGGGTACAGAGCAGAGAGGTGTCGGCAAAGACCTCGATTAATCCGTAGCAGCCCTGCTCGGCAGGCGAATGACAGTGAGCCTCGGCGTGGGCGATAGGTGCGCTGCCGCAGCCTGCCTCGCTTGAAAACAGTCCCCGCGTTATCCCGTATCGCATAGCGCCCCACATCGTGCAGCCCGTGCCGCCGATACCTATCGAGGCGGGCGAAAAGGCATCGCGGAGCACTGCGGCAAGCGCCGACGGCAGAGCCGCCGCTTCGCTGATTATGATATACAGCGAGGCTCCGATATAGCATAGCGCGAGCAGCGGTATCAGCGCCGCCGTAAACCCGCTTATACGTTTGCCGCCGCCGACGAGGATTATACCGCAGATAAAGGCAATGAGCGACGATGTGTATATCTCGGGTACGCCGAATACATTTCCCACAGCCTCGCTCGCCGCCTTGACCTGAAGAATGTTGCCGATGAAGAACGAGCCGAATATCACGAGTACGGCAAAGCCCGAGGCGGCTATCTTATTTTTTATGTAGTACATTGCGCCGCCGTGGTATACGGTGCCTGTGCCCGGCAGGAACTCACTGCGCCGTGTCCGTACCGCCGCGACTATTTCGGCGAACTTTACGACCGCCGCGAACAGTGCGCTTATCCACATCCAGAACAGCGCACCTTTGCCGCCCTCGACGAGCGCCGAGGCGACGCCGACTATGTTGCCTACCCCGAGCGTGCCCGCGAGCGCGAGTGTCATTGCGCGGAGGGAGGAGAGACTGCTGCGCATTCCTCTGCCGCGCGGGAAGAATACCCGTGCGAGCTTGCACGGTCGGCGAAACGGATAAAGCCGCAGCAGCACCGCGAAGTATCCGCCGCTCGCAAATATCATAACGCACAGCATGGGGACGGTCGTGTCTGCTGCCCATCCGAGAATACCGTTCATTTTCTATCCTGCCTTTCGGTTCTGATTGTCATTACCGCATAAAACAAAACTGCAAAATATAAATTATATATTATTACCGCAGCTGTCCGGTGTCGAATACCGTTTCTTTACGGAGCGCGTCCCGATACGGACGGCGTATCACTCATACGGTCTGCTTCCGCGTGCGCGCGATGCACGGAGCCGGTTCGGCACCGGGCATATGCGCTGCGGCGCTCCGAAACCTATCACCCAATACCGTCGGGTATGTGTGCTGCTGCGCTCCGCGACATATAACCGAATGTATCGGGATATGCACCGTATCGCAGCTATAATGCAGCCCTGAGCTTTCCGAGTATCTTTTTCTCTTCGCGCGATATCTTTACCTGCGACAGCCCGAGCTGCTCCCCGGTTTGCTTCTGCGACAGACCGCCGTAGTAGCGCAGCATTATGATTTGCCGTTCGCCGCCCGACAGCTTCGAGAGAGCCTGCGCAAGCGCTATTCTGTCGGTTCGGTCGGTTATCCTGTCGGCAGGGTCGGGCAGCGAGCCCTCGAGCGTCAGTCCGTCCTCGCCGAGCGGCGCGGACAGCGAGCTTATCTCGGAGCATGCCTCGAGCGCCTCGTTCGCCTCCTCCTGCGTTACCGAGCAGCGGGCGGCGAGCTCCGATATTCTCGGCTCCCGTCCGTACTCCGATATAAAGCTCTCGCGCTCGCGCATCAGAATGCCGCCGAGCCTGCGCAGCCCTCTGCCGACCTTAATCGGACCGTCGTCGCGCAGGTGGCGCTTTATCTCGCCGATTATCAGCGGTACCGCATAGGTAGAAAATGCCGTGCCGAGCGAAAGGTCAAAGCCGTCTATCGCCCGCATCATTCCGACCGCACCTATCTGACACAGGTCGTCGTAGTCGGTACCGCGTCCGCAGAAGCGCCGCGCTATCCGATGTACGAGCGGCAGATTTTCACACACGAGCTGCTCTCTTGCCCCGACATTCCCCGACTGAGCAGCGCGGAGCAGCTCGGCGTTTTTCTCCCGTCTGCCCTGAGGTGAGGTTGATGTGCCGGACGGCGGTATGTATTCGCTTTCCGCTGTATCGGTCTCTATTGCAGAGAGCGGCTCGATCGACATTGCCGTGGCTTCCTTTTCACGCAGCGGTGCTTCAGTCGGCATTGCTGCTTTGCCCGATGCGCTTGATAAGTGTGACGGTCGTTCCGTGCTCGGGAGCGGACCTTACCGTCATTCTGTCGGTAAAGCTCTCCATGATGGAGAAGCCCATTCCGCCGCGCTCTCCGCTCTCGTCCGAGGTAAACAGCGGCTCTCTCGCACGCTCGATATCGGCAATGCCGCAGCCCTTGTCGGATATGCGTACCCGCAGCACGCCGCCCTCCGAATATGAGGCGCTTACCTTGACGATGCCGCTTCTGCTGCGATATCCGTGTATTATCGCGTTTGTTACCGCCTCCGATACCGCCGTGCGTATCTCGGTCAGCTCGCCTACAGTCGGGTCGAGCTGCGAGGCAAAGGCGCAGACGGTGCTGCGGGCAAAGCTCTCGTTTCTTGAGTCGGAGAGAAATTCGAGCCGCATTTCGTTCAGTGCTTTTTTCCTGCTCATTTCGATTTCCTTTCGTTTTCTGTTTTTTGCATTTTATCGCCGATTCCGACGCATTTGCGGCATAGCGCCGCGCTTTTGTTCATTGAAGCTCGGCGCATATTACTCGACATAAATCATTTTTTCATACGCTCAGCTGCTCTTTTTCTGCCCGCCACTGTCACCGGGTGATTTTGCCGAGACTGTACGCAGCGCGGCAAGATGGGTCCGCTCGCTGCCGCCCTCGACTATCGCAAGGCGCTTATCTATCCCCGCAAGGCGCAGGATGCGCATTATGTCGGCGCCCGGATCGAGCAGTATCAGCTTCCCGCCGCCAGCCGAGACATGGCGCAGCCTGCCGAGTATCAGCCCGAGCCCCGCACTGTCCATAAAGTCGACCTTCGACAGGTCGAGCACGAGCCGAGTCACCATACGGTCGGTTACTGCATCATCTATCTGTTCTCTTATCGGGCGCGCAGTATGATGATCTATCCCGCCGGAGGGGACGGCGTAGAGTGTCTGTCCGTCATAGTACATCTCGCAAATAGGAATATCCATGCTTTTCACCTTCCTTTTTATGGTTATATTCTACGCTGTTCGGCACGAGAAAACGCTCGCTTTCTGCGGGCGAAAACTGATTTTTTAAATAATTTGTTGTCGGAAGGCTACGAATTATTCAAAATTATTTCACATATTGTTATCGAGCGAAAAATAAATTTAACGTATAATTACATGATAACAATTTTGCCGAGCCGTGCGGCATCAGCCGACGCGGACAGGAGTACATTACAGACTATGGAAAGAAACATAAAACGAATCACCGAGGAGCAGATCGGCACCCAGTACGGCTATATGGCTCGGGTGCGCGAGCTGCTCGGAGACCGTCCGAGAGGGGTATATATGCAGACCTTCGGCTGTCAGCAGAATGAGGCGGACAGCGAGAGGCTGTGCGGAATGGCGGAGGAGATGGGCTATACGGTCGTATCGGAGCTGGAGGAGGCAGACCTGATACTTGTTAACACCTGTGCGATACGTGAGCATGCGGAGCTTAAAACGCTCTCTATTGCCGGTCAGTTCAAGCATATAAAAGAAAAGAATCCCGACCTGCTTATCGGTATCTGCGGCTGCATGGTCTCGCAGGAGCACCGCATAGACGATATCAAGAACAAATATCCTTATATTGATTTTCTGTTCGGAACGTCGGATAACTATCGCTTTCCCGAGATACTCTACGACAAGCTGACGCGCGGCAAGCGCCAGTTTTTCGAGAACGGCGAGGAGGGCACGGTCGCCGAGGGGCTTCCCGTACACCGCTTCTCCGATTTTAAGGCGTGGGTCAGCATCATGTACGGCTGCAATAATTACTGCACCTACTGTGTCGTGCCGTATGTGCGCGGCAGGGAGCGCAGTCGTCGTAGGGAGGACATTCTCGAGGAGGTTCGCGGGCTCGCGGAGGCGGGCTATCGCGAGATAACTCTGCTCGGACAGAATGTAAACTCATACGGCAGCGACGGAGTAAACGGCGACGGATATGCTTTCGCCGACCTGCTCGAGGATATCTGCAAGATAGACGGCAATTTTACCGTCCGCTTTATGACCAGCCATCCGAAGGATGTTTCGGAAAAGCTGATAGACGTTATCGCGGATAATCCGAAGATAGCGCGTCAGTTCCATCTGCCGCTGCAGTCTGGCAGCGACCGCATTCTGCGCGAGATGAACCGCCACTACGATACCGCTCGTTATCTCTCGGCGGTGGATTATATGCGCCGCCGCATACCGGATATTTCGCTCTCGACCGATATAATCGTCGCATTCCCGGGCGAGACCGAGCAGGATTTTGAGGATACTCTGTCCATGCTCCGCCGCGTTCGATACGACTCTATCTATTCGTTTATATACTCGCCGCGCAAGGGTACTCGTGCCGCCGCAATGGATGGTCAGATACCGCCCGAGGTCAGCCGCGAGCGTTTCGCGCGTCTGCTCGAGGTACAGAACGGCATCTCGCTCGAGCTCAACCGTGAATTTGAGGGCAGGGACGTTGATGTTCTCGTCGAGGGAATAAGCAAGACCGACGACAGCAGACTGACCGGGCGCATGGAGCGCGGCAGGCTCGTGCACTTTGCCGGCGATCCGTCGCTCACAGGCAGCCACGTCCGCGTGCATATCGACCGCGCAGAGACCTACGCGCTGTACGGCACGCTCGTCTGCGGCGAATAATTATCGGCATAACGAAAAAATATAAATAATCAAACACCCGAAAGGAAACAAAAAAATGACTATACTCGAAATGGCTAATCAGCTCGGACATATGCTTGCGGAGACCGATGTAATGAAGCGCTCAAAGGCTGCGGAGGCTGCCTTTCAGTCGGATGCCGATCTTCAGGCGGATATAGCGGAGTACAACGCGCAGACCGCCGCAATGCAGAAGACGGAGGACGACGAGAGCAAGGCTGCTATACGCGAGCGCGCTGACGCACTGTACGGAAAGATCATCTCCTACCCGACATATGTCGCATACTTTGAGGCTAACAACGCCGTTATGAAGCTCATGAACGAGGTAAACGAGGAGATAAACTTTGCTATCACCGGCGAGCACGGCTGCGGCGGAAACTGCTCGTCCTGCGGCGGCTGTCACTGATATAGGCAGCTCCGACGCTCGGACAGCGGGTGAGAGCACCGCATATTGATATCCGGCGATGCCGTCGGATCACACAAGGAGATGGGGGATAAGAAAATGACACCGATGATGGAGCAATATCTGCGGATAAAGGCGCAGCATGAGGATGCTATACTTTTCTACCGTCTCGGAGACTTTTACGAGATGTTCTTCGACGACGCAAAGCTCGTTTCGCGCGAGCTCGAGCTTGTTCTGACCGGCAAGGACTGCGGCATGGACGAGCGCGCGCCGATGTGCGGAATACCCTATCACTCGAGCGAGAGCTATATCGGACGGCTCGTAGCCAAGGGCTATAAGGTGGTCATTTGCGAGCAGACGGAGGATCCGGCTACCGCAAAGGGCCTCGTCAATCGCGATGTTGTCCGAATCGTTACCCCCGGTACAATAATAGAGACCGGATTGCTCGACGACAGCCGAAACAACTACCTATGCACCGTCTGTGTGAACGGCAGCAGAGCGGGACTCTGCTTTGCCGATGTTTCGACCTCCGAGGTGCGCGGAACCTTTCTGTCGGGAGAGGATCTCGGACAGATGATAATAAACGAGCTTGCCGCATATTCTCCGCGCGAGCTCCTGCTCAGCTGTCCGGAGGCAGAGGTGCCCGAGGTGGCTGAATACGCGCGCAATCGTCAGCATACGATGGTCGATGACAGCCGCGGAGCATTCTTCGACCGCAGTGCGGCGCAGACGCTCGTGCTCGATCGATTCGGAAAGACCGCAGCCGATATGGGCGCGGTCGAGGAGGAATGCGCTGTCGCATTCGGGGCAATGGTTGCATATATCGAGGAGACCTGCCGCCACGAGATACCGGATATAAGAAAGCTGACCTTCTACACCGAGGAGCAGTATGTTCAGATGGATTCCTCGACGCGCAGAAATCTCGAGCTGTGTGAGACTATGCGTTCGGGCGAGCGGCGCGGTTCGCTGCTTTGGGTGCTCGACCGAACAAAAACGTCGATGGGTGCAAGGCTGCTGCGCAGATATATCGAGCAGCCGCTCCGCAATGCATCGGCAATATCGCGCCGCCTTGACGCGGTAGAGCAGCTGTGCGGAAATTATATGCAGCGCAGCGAGATAACCGAAACGCTCTCCGGAGTTCTCGATCTCGAGCGTCTGATGGCTAAGGTCAGCTACGGCACGGCAAACGCAAAGGATCTGCTCGCTATCGGAAAATCGCTCGCCCTTGTACCGTATCTGCGTGAGCAGCTGGCGGATTCCTCATCGAGCGAGCTGTGCGAGATAAGAGATTCCATGTCGCCGGAGGAGGAGCTTTTTCAGCTGCTGCTCTGCGCGATAGATGCCGACCCGTCCGCGCTTGTCAAGGAGGGCGGAATGATAGGCGACGGCTACAATGCCGAGGTGGACGAGCTGCGCGGCATTATCGACAATTCAAAGGATTATAAAAACCGTATCGAGGCGCGCGAGCGCGAAAGAACGGGTATCAAGACGCTCAAGATAGGCTACAATAAGGTTTTCGGCTACTACATAGAGGTGTCAAAGTCGTATACATCGCTTGTTCCGGACGACTATGTGCGAAAGCAGACGCTCACCACCGGCGAGCGTTATATAACCGATGAGCTGAAGGATATGGAGGCTACTATCCTCGGCGCTCGTGACAAGCTCTCGAGCCTCGAGTATGATATATTCTGCGGACTTCGTGACCGCGTGAGCGAGCGTGCCGCAGCTATCGCGGCGGATGCCGAGTGCTTTGCACGGCTCGACGTGCTCTGTTCGCTTGCCTCTGTCGCATCGGAGAACAGATATGTCCGCCCGGAGATAGAGTACAGCGACATAACCGTTATTCGCGGGGGAAGACACCCCGTAGTGGAGCGTTTTGCCGGCAGCGGAGGCTTTGTTCCGAACGATACCCTGCTCGATACCTCGCACAATCGGCTTGCTCTTATCACAGGACCGAATATGGCGGGTAAATCCACATACATGCGTCAGGTGGCGATAATAACCCTTATGGCGCAGATGGGCTCGTTCGTTCCCGCAGACTCCGCGCGGATAGGCATCGTTGACCGCATATTTACAAGGGTCGGCGCATCGGATGATCTTGCGGCGGGACAGTCGACCTTTATGCTCGAAATGACAGAGGTGGCGTACATCCTTTCGCACGCGACCCCGCGCAGCCTCATCGTATACGACGAGATAGGCAGGGGCACAAGCACCTTCGACGGCATGAGCATCGCCCGCGCCGTCGCGGAATATACGGCGGGCAAAAAGATAGGTGCGCGCACCCTTTTTGCGACGCATTATCACGAGCTTACCGCGCTCGAGGGAGAGATAGACGGGGTTGTAAATTACAATATCACGGCAAAGAAAAAGGGCGACGGTATCATCTTCCTGCGCCGCGTGGTGCGCGGAGCAGCTGACGACAGCTACGGTATCGAGGTCGCCAAGCTCGCAGGCGTGCCGAGTGAGGTAATCCGCCGCGCACGTGCCGTGCTTGCCGGACTTGAGCGCCGCAGTGCGGAGGCCGAGCGGATATGCGAGGAGGAGCAGGAAAGCGGCGAGCCGGATACAGGGCTTGATAATGTCAGCTTCGGCGATATCGGGCAGACCGAGCTGCGTGACCGCATAGCCGCGCTCGATATGGATTCCATGACTCCGCGCGACGCGCTCGAGCTGCTGTACGAGCTGAAAAAACTGGTATATTGAGTTAATGTGATGTCCACGGTAGGCTTTGTCGAACAGCCTTTGCGTGCGATTTTGACGGATGCCCTATATGACATAGCCGCAGTGATGGTATGAAAGGGAGTGATACTGCTTTGGGAAATAAGATAAACGTACTTGATTTTAAGGTCGCGAACCTTATCGCGGCGGGCGAGGTCGTGGAGCGTCCCGCATCGGCGATAAAGGAGCTTATCGAGAATTCGGTGGATGCCGGCGCGAAGAATATTACCGTAGAGATCCAGAACGGCGGTATCTCTCTCATGCGCGTGACCGACGACGGCTGCGGAATGAGCCGCGAGGATACCGAGATGTGCATCCGCCGTCATGCTACGAGCAAGATAAAGGATGCATCAGACCTTGCATACATAATAACGCTCGGCTTCCGCGGCGAGGCGCTTGCAGCTATCGCATCGGTGTCGAGGCTGAGAATATTCTCAAAGCGTCGTGAGGATCAGGTCGGAACGCTGCTGTCATCTGACGGCGGAAGAAACGTGACCGTTACCGAGACCGGCTGTGCGAGCGGCACGACGGTCATCGCGGAGGAGCTGTTCGCAAATGTTCCCGCAAGGCGCAAGTTCCTTAAAAAGGACGCGGCGGAGACTATGGCAGTGACCGGAATAGTGGAAAAGGCTGCGCTTGCCCATCCCGAGATAGCCATATCGCTTATCTGCGACGGAAAGCTGCGCTACCGTACATCCGGAGACGGCGATCTGCGCAGCGCGATATATGCGGTAATGGGCAGAGAATGCGCGAATAATCTCATTCCCGTCCGCGCACTGAGCGACGGAATAGAGATAAACGGCTTTGTCGGTACGCCCGAGCTTATACGCAAGAACCGCCACGGAGAGAGCTTCTTTCTCAACGGCAGATATGTCCGTAACACAACGGCTCAGAGCGCGCTCGAAGCTGCATTCCGTACATATATTCCGAGCGATAAATTTCCGATGTCGGTGCTGCATCTCAAGATACATCCGTCGCTTGTCGATGTAAATGTCCATCCTGCGAAGCTCGAGGTCAAGTTTGCGGAGGAGCGTAAGGTGTTTGAAGCTATCTATGCGGCTGTCCGCGGTGCGCTGACTCACAGCATCCCGCGCCCGGAGTATGGGGAGCGTACACCGGATGACAAGCGGCAGGAGGGCGAGGCTGCTCTGTCGTCTTTTGTGCCGCTCCCCGACCGTACGGAGAGAAAAAAGCCTGAGGATCGCTCGCTGTTTATCGAGGCGAGCGGCTTACGTACACGCTCTGCGCATGACTGCTTCGGTACGGGAGCTTCGGGTGTCGGCAGCATGTCGGGAGGCACCGGTTCGGCAAGTCTTGGTACTGTCGGAGCCGGTAATATAGACCGCAGACTTCTCGATATCGAGTATGACGGCGCGCTGCCGCAGGAAAAAACGGCAGGCGGTGCGACCGAAAAAAATGGCGCTGCCGTCGGTGTCGGAGGCGGAATTGCCGAAAATGACGATGTGTCCGGAAACTACGCCACGACCGATGTTAGCTCCGATATGTCAGGCGGTGCGGACGGTGCTCCTATCAGACGAGACGGTCCCGAGCACGGCTTTACCCCGGCGCCCGATCCGTTCGCGTCACGCAGGTCGGCAAGCGTTCACGCAATGTCGTCGGCATGCGGTACGGATAGCGGAGCATTCGGGAACGGCACCGAGAGCGGAGATCACGGCAACATATCGAATAAAGGAAATGGCGCGGGCGGTGCTGGCGGCTCTGATGCGGGCGACGATAATATCCTGCGTGACCCGTCGGCGGGGCTGTATACGGGAGGAGCTTCCGGGGTATATCCCGGTACATCGGCGGTCGGCTCCGTCTCCGGAGACAATACATCGCATGTGCCTGTATATTATCGCATAATCGGTATCGCCGCAAACGCTTATGTATTTGTAGAGGTGTCTGACGGCGTTGTTGTTATAGACAAGCATGCGGCGCATGAGCGCATTCTGTTCGAGCGTATGAAGGAAAATATGTACGCGAGCCGCCGATGCGAGCAGCTTCTGCTCATACCCGAGATCTTGCAGCTCTCGCCGGAGGAGTTTGCGGCGGCGTGTGAGTATCGCGACGAGATAGAAAAGACCGGGTTTTCGTTCGATGCCGATGAGGAAACGCTCGGAGTAAAGCTGACCTCGCGTCCGTCGGAGATCGAGCAGTCGGCGACCGGGGACGTATTCATGCAGATAATCTCCTCGCTGAGCAGCGGCGGAGACGGCGCAGAACGCTCGCAGAGCGACATGTACGAGCGGGCGCTGTTTCAGGCATCCTGCAAGGCTGCTGTCAAGGCGGGGCGTGAGGACGATATCTCGCACATCGAATATATCTGCGATGCGGTGATGAACGACCCACGCATACGCTTCTGCCCACACGGCAGACCGGTCTCGTTTGAGCTGACCACACGCGATATAGAGAAGCGATTTAAGAGAATATAGGCATATCGGCGCGGCGCAGAGCCGTGACGCGTGCCGGTGCAAAGGCATCTATGCTATGCCCGCCGACGGCGGAGAAAAATCGGAAAGGCTGCTTTTATAATGGCATTCAAACTGTTAAAAAAAGAAGGAAACGCACGCAGGGGCGTGATGGAGACGGTTCACGGTACCATTCAGACCCCGGTGTTTATGAACGTCGGAACGAGCGCCGCCATCAAGGGCGGAATATCTACCGGAGATCTGTACAATCTCGGCTGTCAGGTCGAGCTGTCAAACACATATCATCTGCATATCCGCCCGGGCGATAAGCTCATTCACGACCTCGGCGGAATACATAAGTTTTTCAATTGGGACAGACCCGTGCTTACCGACTCGGGCGGATTTCAGGTCTTTTCGCTTGCCAAGCTCCGCCGCATAAAGGAGGAGGGTGTGTATTTCGCGTCGCATATAGACGGTAAGCGCATATTCATGGGACCCGAGGAGAGCATGCAGATACAGTCGAATCTCGCCTCGACTATCGCTATGGCATTTGACGAATGCATCGAAAATCCCGCTCCCTATGACTATGTAAAGCGCTCCTGCGACCGAACCTACCGCTGGCTCGTCCGCTGCAAGGCGGAGATGCAGCGCCTGAGCACACTGCCGGAGACCATTAATCCCGAACAGCTGCTGTTCGGCATCAATCAAGGCTCGACCTACGAGGATCTGCGTATCGACCATATGAAGCGCATCGCAGAGCTTGACCTGCCCGGATACGCTATCGGCGGTCTCGCAGTCGGCGAGGAGGCGGACGAGATGTATCGGATAATCGAGGCTGTCGAGCCGCATATGCCCGCCGATAAGCCGCGTTATCTTATGGGCGTGGGAACTCCGGTCAACATTCTCGAGGCGGTACATCGCGGAGTCGATTTTTTTGACTGCGTTATGCCGAGTCGCAATGCCCGCCACGGCAATCTGTTTACATGGAAGGGCAAGCTCAACGTACTCAACGAGAAATATATCATGGACGATAAGCCGATAGATGAGGACTGTCAGTGCCCTGCCTGCCGCAGGTATTCAAAGGCATATATCCGCCATCTGTTCAAGGCGCGCGAGCTGCTCGGAATGCGCCTGTGCGTGCTGCACAACCTATATTTTTACAACGAGCTGATGAGTGAGATACGTCTTGCGCTCGACGAGGGGCGCTTTGAGGCGTTCTACAAAAAGTATGTTCCGATCCTCGGTGAGAAGATCTGATATGGGTGCTGCGCAACCGATTTTTTCGCTTTTTCGTGCCGCAGCGCAAAATTTTCTTTACAAAATTCGTGCAATGTGTTATACTTAACATGCATTATACGGTATCGGCACATACTCCGTAATCAAGTGCATATGGCGGCTTGCCGCCTAAAAAAATAATTTTTCCGGAGGCATATTATGCTTAAAGGTATTCCTTCAATCATTTCACCCGACCTTTTAAAGATCCTTATGGAAATGGGACACGGCGACGAGCTTGTTATCGGCGACGGCAACTTCCCCGCAGCGAGAGTTGCACAGCGTCTTGTACGCGAGGACGGACACACGGTACCCGAGCTGCTCGAGGCTATTCTCAAGCTCTATCCTCTCGACACCTATTCCGACCCGGTATACATCATGCAGAAGGTGCCCGGCGACAATGTCGAGACTCCTATCTGGAAGGAGTTTGAGGCTATCACCGGTAAATATACCGACAAGCCCCTCACTCAGATCGAGCGCTTTGAGTTTTATGAAAGAGCCAAGGAGGCGTATGCAGTCGTTACCTCCGGTGAGACCGCTCTTTATGCTAATATCATCATCAGAAAGGGCGTTGTCGTAGAGTAAGCTGCGGCAATGTGCGCTGCAAGCGGATTCGGTTCGGATCGGCTGCGCCTTACTTTTAATACTTTCGGCTTTTTTATCGGCAGATGAGAGGAGGCGAGACATATGCGGAGATTTATTCGTTGCTGTCCGCTTATGCTCGTCTGCCTTCTTTTTATCGGCTCGATCGCCGCGGTCGGATATGTGTCGCTGCTCCTGCCGGACAAGCTCGTACTTACACGCTCGCTGCTCATTATCGCCGTCGGTGTTACCGCCGCTGCGGGACTTATCCTGTGTGCCGTATCCGGCAGGGGAGAGGGCAGAGCCGCTTTGATTTTTTTCGGCGCGGCGATAGCGGTCGGCTGTGTAATCGGTTCGCTGTATTTCGGAGACTATCGGAATAGAATAGTACAGAGGTTTTCGGGCTCAGACAGGTCGGTGACCGCTGTCGTCGGGCGGGTACGGTATTCCTCGGCATCATATATGATATTCGATGCGCAGCTGAGCTCGATAGACGGCGAGAGCTGCTCGCTTTCCGCAACTGTCAAGGTTCGCGGCGCGCCCGGACTGCGCGTCGGCGAGCGCTTCGGCATGCATGCGGATATTGCGGAGACCGAGCCGTATGACGGAACTGCGCTGTCGCTTATGTATTCCGCGTCCGAGGGACGCTTTCTCACACTCTCAACCGATTCGCTCAGTATCTACGGCAGAGAGCCGTCCGGCAGTCTTACCGCACGCTTTGCACGGCTGCGTGAACGTGTGGGTCAAACGCTGTCGCTCCGACTCGGCGACGGCGCGGGGCTCTGCCGCGCACTGCTGCTCGGTGATCGCAGCGAGCTCGGCGATAGTATATCGGATGATTTTTCCGCACTCGGAATATCGCACATAGTGGCTGTCAGCGGCCTGCATCTCGGAATAATCACTGCGGTAGTCTCATTCCTGCTGCGCCGTCTGCATGTCCCGAATGCGCCCTCAATAATCGTTACTGCGGTATTCGCGCTGCTGTTTGCCGCGCTTACCGGCTTTTCCTCATCGGTTCTCCGCTCGGCACTTATGCTTATGATAGCGAGCAGCGCAAGACTGGGCGGGAGATCGGGGCATATGCCGACCTCGCTTGCCTCGGCTGTTGCGCTCATTATACTGTTTCGCCCGTGCGCGGTGCTTGATGTCGGACTTGTGCTGTCGTTTTCCTCGACATTCGGGATCGCCGTGATAGGCGCGCCGCTCTGCCGCCGCATATCCGAGCGTATCAGCCGATATACTCACGATATCCGTGAGCGCTTTTATTCGCGCTCCCCGTCTGCGATGCGCGGTGCGATCTCAGGGCTTGCTGTCGGTATGGCGGAGTTTGCGCTCGACTCGGTTATTATCGGTGCCTCGGCAAATCTCCTGACTGCGCCGCTCGCTTTTCTCTTTTTCGGCTTTTCATCGCTGTATTCGATTCCCGCCACCGTCCTCTTTTCGCCGCTCGCAGGGCTTCTGCTGTCACTCTCGCCCTTTGCACTGCTGCCGTCATCATTTGTGCTTGCGCCTTATGCCGCGTCGGTCGTGGCAAGTATTTCAAATTTTGTTTCCCGCCTTGCCTCCGCATGCGCGGTACTTGCCTATGAGATGGGACCGTTCGGCGCGCTCGCCGTTACCGGAATGCTGCTGTACGGTCTGCCGTTTATTCTTCGCGGTCTGCCCTCTGTCGCCTATGGCAGCGACAGCCGCAGACGCAGAGCATTGCTCGCGACACTCTCGCTCGGCATGCTCCTGCTTGTCGGAGGCATCGCGTCGGTCATGCTGCTTGCTTCCGCCGGGGCTGGCACGGCACCGAGCACGCTTTGACGGCTCGGGTCGGTGTTGACTGATGCGCTACGATTAGTGCGATTTACTTTGATCCCGATCATGTTAGACGGATGATTTGCGCCGCTTGTCGGTGCGGACTGCTCGACAAATGCTTTTAGGCACAGCAAATTTTAATAACGAAAAAACGGTCATACCCGCCCTGAGGCAGCTACGACCGTTTTATATTTGGGTCAAGCGTTATGCAAGAGTCCGCTTTCTCGGTGCTTTACCCGTCGGACAGCATGCAGATCATCGAATATGGCATCTTACTCGTCAAGCAGCTCGTCGAGCACCGAATATGCTTCGTTTACTCCGTCGAGCGCCTCATCGAGCGCGTCGCAGACAGTCTCGGCATCCTCGCCGCCGGATGTCTCGGCGCGCTCCTCCTCGGAATCGAGCAGTACGCCGAGTCCGTCGCTTATCTTCTCGAGCTGCGCGAGTATACCGAGCAGCTCTTTCTTTGTGTAGTCAAGCATGGTGTTCTCCTTTTTGTTGCGATGCTCTGCGGCATATAGATTGGCCTTGAATATATAGACTTTTCAGCCGCTCATATCAATGAATCGCTTCGGGGCTTCGCCGTTTCGCAGACCGTGCCGACAATACATTATATATCGAGGTATGCGCGCCGCGTCGAATGCCGATATCGCCGTGTCGGCTCAGAGTCCCGCGCGATAAAAGTTGATAAGGCAGCCGCAGAGAATTATCTTTTTCTCATCCTCTGTCAGCGGAGCGAGACCGAGGGTGATCTTCTTGTATGTGCTGTCTGCGGAGATGACATATGCGTCAAATTCTGCCGCACCGGACGATACGACCTCGCGGATTTTCGGAACGTAGAGCAAATCTCCGAGGCCGAAGGTGCTCTCACCGTCGCCGCCATAGAGGAAGGGGAGCATGCCCCAGTTGATGAGGTTGCTGCGATAGCGCTTTGTTGCGTATTCGCGGGCGATATTGCAGTTTCCGCCGAGTACGCGCTGGCAGGAGGCTGCCTGCTCACGCGCAGAGCCGTCGCCGGGCTTGACCGCATATACGGCGCTGCCGCAGGAGAGCTTTTCGGGTGCTGTCTCACCGCGCGCGGCGGAGATGTCGGCGATAGCTCCGAGTACTTCGCCCGAGGGTGCTGCGCCGTGTGCCGCCTTTGCTCTGCCGACATAGCCGGGGTCCTTACGGGAGAGTGTGAACTCTGCAAGACCGAGAGGATTGGAGCGGTAGGACGAAGTCTCTCCTGAGGGTATAAGCTCGTCGGTGGTGGTAACGGGATCGGTAATGACCGAGCATACGGTGGAGAGAAGTCCGTCTCCGAGCTCGGGGATCTCGGGCCAGTCGGTGATATTAGGCCCGAATACGAGCTGCTCGTTTTCATCTGCATGACCGTAGCCGTTATAGAAGCGGCTGCGATATGCGGCATCGTCGTATGTGGGCTTATGCGTCGGCAGCTCGGTGCCGAGCGCGGAGGTAAGGCGACCGCCGTTCTTTGCCGTTGCGGCGATGCTGCGCGCATCCATAAGTGCTACATATGCGCTCTGACCCGCACCGGGCTTGCTGCCCTCGCGGTTCGGAAAGTTTCTTGTCGTATGGCGGATGCTCAGCGCGCCGTTTGACGGAACATCGCCCGCGCCGAAGCAGGGTCCGCAGAATGCAGAACGAACGGTGACGCCCGAATCGAGGAGCGAGCTGATAGCGCCCTCGGCGATAAGTGCCGAGAATACGGGCTGGCTCGCGGGATATGCAGACATCGCGAAAGCGCCCTGACCGATGCTGCCGCCGCCGAGAATATCCGCTGCGGCGCAGAGGTTGTCGTATGTACCGCCTGCGCAGCCTGCTATAACGCCCTGGTCGACCCACAGAGAGCCGTCGTGTACCTTCGACAGCAGGTGGTCAAGACCCGCCTCATGAAGCACGCGCTCGGGCTCCTCTATGACCTCGCGGAGTGCATAAGCATTCGAGGGGTGAGAGGGAAGCGCTATCATAGGCTCGATCTCTGAGAGGTCGACCTCGAGAACGCCGTCATAGCCCGCACCGTCTGCGGGGGAGAGCTTTCGGTAGTCGCCCGATCTGCCGTGAAGCTCGAGGTACGCCTTTGTCTCGTCGTCGGTAGCCCAGACGGATGACAGACAAGCGGTCTCGGTGGTCATAACGTCGATGCCGTTTCGGTATTCGATAGGCAGCGAAGCAACGCCGTCGCCGAAGAATTCCATTATCTTATTCTTTACAAAGCCGCACTCAAACACCCTGCCGATAATTGCGATTGCAACGTCCTGCGGACCTACGCCGGGACGCGGTGCGCCGGTCATATGAACGGCTATCACCTCGGGCGCGGGAATGTCGTATGTGCGGCAGAGCAGCTGCTTAACGAGCTCGGGTCCGCCCTCACCCATGGCAACGGTGCCGAGAGCGCCGTAGCGGGTATGGCTGTCCGAGCCGAGTATCATCTTTCCGCAGCCCGCAAAGCACTCGCGCATTACCGAGTGAATGACAGCCTGATGTGCGGGAACGTAGATTCCGCCGTACTTCTTTGCGGCGGAGAGACCGAAAACATGGTCGTCCTCGTTTATCGTACCGCCGACGGCGCAGAGGCTGTTATGACAGTTTGTGAGCACGTAGGGTATCGGGAATTTCTTCAGACCGCTCGCGCGTGCCGTCTGAATGATGCCGACGTATGTAATGTCGTGCGATGCCATCGCGTCAAAACGGATGCGCAGGTCGGTCGTGTCCTCCGTTATAGGCGACTCGTTATGCGAAGATAGGATGGAGTATGCGATGGTCTTTAAGCGGTCGGCGGGCTTGACTGCGGAGGGGGTGAGCTTGCCCTCCGAGTAGATGTGTCCGCCCTCGACGAGGGTCACGCCCTTGTAGCTTGATTTCATAGGCTTTTCCTTTCCGAAACTGTTGCTTTGAAAAAAATAATCTTACCTTTAATTATACCCGAGATTTTTTCTTTTGTCAATATTGCGGGCTCTGCGTGTTTGTGGTAAAATGATGGACAAACGCAGACGGTGCATATAATCCAACGCTGCGGACGACGGAGGAAACAATGATTAATATAGTGCTGACCGACTCGGAGTCGGTATTCGATACTGAGGTAAAGCCCGATTCGCTCGGGCTTGATGCGGGGCGCTTTGATGTGCGTGTGTACACGGCGGGAACGCAGCAGGAGCTTATCGAGCGAATGCGCGATGCGGAGATAGTTCTGTGCAACCGCGCCCGCATAGGCGCGGCGGAGATGGATGCGGCACCGCGGCTGCGGATGATAGCGGTGTTTGCGACAGGCTATGACAAGATAGATATCGCCGCTGCGCGCGAGCGGGGCATCGCTGTGTGCAATGTTCCCGGCTACTCGACGGAGGCGGTGGCGCAGCACACCCTCTCGCTTATGCTTGCACTTGTCGACAGGATAACCGAGGCTGCGGATGCGCCCGTCGGTGAGTCGGCGCTCTCGCGTCTGCCTCTGCCGCGTTTCTGCCTCGGAGGAAAGACACTCGGTATAATAGGACTCGGCGCTATCGGACGCAGAGTTGCTCAGCTTGCCTCCGCTTTCGGTATGAGAGTGTACGCCGCGGAGCATCTCGGAACGGTCGGCGGCGCTGTTGAAGCTCTGACCACGAACGTCGGCGCGGCTGAGCGTGACGGCGGGATAAGCAGACTGCCGCTGCCGCAGCTGCTCACGGAGAGCGACATTATCTCGCTGCACTGCCCGCTCACCGAGCAGAGCAGACATATTATAAACGCCGATGCCGTCGAGCGTATGAAGGACGGCGCTATGCTGATAAATACCGCGCGCGGGGCGCTTGTCGACGAGACGGCTCTCGCCGCTGCACTGCGGTCGGGAAAGCTCGCCGGAGCCGCGGCGGATGTGACGGAGATTGAGCCAACCCCCGCCGACTGCCCGCTCCGCACCGCGCCGAACTGCATTCTGACCCCGCATGTCGCATGGGCGTGCGGCGACGCGCGCAGGGCTCTTATGACCGAGGTGCGGGAGAATATTGAGGCATTTTTGCGCGGCGAGCGGCGCAATCGTGTTGACTGAAGCTGCAGCATGATTGTGGTATGTAGGCTGCGATATCGCATTGACCGACGAAGCCGCATATATTAGAGTATGTGAGCGGCGCAACCGTGTACATTGACAGCATTGCAGGTCTTGCCGGTGTGCTGCATTGTCGACATCCCGTGTCATCGAAGCTGCGGTCATGTGCGACATATTGACCGTGATAATGCATGAATCATGCCTCTTGAAATTTTTTTGATTTTTTTGAAAAAACCTCTTGACAGGACGAATTCCGCGTGCTATAATGCGGTAAACCGATGAGGAAGAGGAGTAATCCGGCACAACCTGTCAGGGAGAGAGTCGCGGACGGTGGAAGCGCGGCGGCGGGCGCAGGACGAATGGACTTCCGAGGGCAAACAGAAACGGCACAGCCTGAGTATGGGAGACGGAGTGTGGCTCTCCGTGATTAAAGGTCTGCATATGATTGTATGCGTAAGCGGGTGCGTAAAAGCATCAAGCCGGGTGGTACCGCAGGATTGTATATTTATCCTGTCCCAGCAAGAGATTGCAGGGACGGGATTTTTTGTTTTCTGCAAGCACCGTGACGTACAATTAAAGCAAATACGAATATCGGAAGAAAAACAAAAAAGCAAACAAAGAAAGGAACACCACCATGAAAATGAAGAGATTCTTTACCGTACTTACCGCTGCACTTGCAGCCTCCGCAACCCTTATTTCGCTCGCTTCCTGCGGAAATACCGCGGGCGGTGACGCAGAGACGACCGCAAGCGGCAGCACGAGCGGCACGAAGAACAGCTACCGCATCGGTATCTGCAACTATGTAGACGATGCATCACTCAACCAGATAGCAGAGAGCCTGCAGAACCGTCTCAAGACGCGCGGCGCCGAGCTCGGCGTTGATTTCACCATCGACTATGACAACTGCAATGCAGACGCAAGCGTTATGGGTCAGATTATCTCGAACTTCCAGGCAGACAAGGTAGATCTTATGGTCGGTATCGCGACCCCCGTTGCAATGCAGATGCAGGCAGCGACAGAGGAGAGCGGAACCCCCGTTGTATTTGCAGCAGTCTCCGACCCCGTAAGCTGCCGGCTCGTATCCTCGCTCGAGGCTCCCGGCGCTAACATCACCGGCACCTCCGATTACCTCGATACCCATTCGGTACTCGACCTCATTTTCGCACTCAAGCCCGATACCGCAAAGGTCGGTCTGCTCTACGACGTGGGTCAGGATTCGTCCGCAACTCCTATCGCAGAGGCTAAGCAGTACCTCGAGTCAAAGAACGTCACGGTTATCGAGCGCACCGGCACAAATGCCGAGGAGGTAACTCTTGCGGCTCAGGCACTCGTTGCAGACGGCGTTGACGCTGTATTCACTCCTACCGATAACACGATAATGAAGTCCGAGCTCTCCATCTACACCATCTTTGAGGAGGCAGGCATCCCGCACTTCACGGGCGCGGATTCCTTCGCACTTAACGGCGCATTCCTCGGCTACGGCGTTGACTATGTAAACCTCGGCGAGAATACCGCTGATATGATAGTTTCCATCCTCGTAGACGGTAAGGACCCGGCAACCACCCCCGTTATGACCTTCGACAACGGTACCGCAACGGTAAATGAAGAGATCTGCGCATCGCTCGGCTACGACTTTGCAACCGTCTCCGAGACCTTCGCTCCCTTCTGCACCAAGGTTCAGGCTATCAAGACCGCAGAGAGCTTCAGCTGATTAGGTTTTACAAAAAGATTATGATGTATCGCCCGTCGCAGTGCTGCTGAGATCGCCGCATGGCGGCGGGCAAGCTGCGGACTGAACGACGCTCATACAGTTGCGCGGAATGACGTGCATACAGAAGCGACGGAACGAACGCAGCACAAAGGCGTGCGGCACATATTGTATGCCGTCTGCACAGACGCGGCGGCGCTCTACGCCGTACCGCAAACGACACAAAACGGAGAATTATTATGGATCTGTCAACCGTACTTGACCTTGTTCAGACGGCGCTTGAGCTCGGACTGTGCACCTCACTTACCGTGCTTGCGCTCTTTCTCAGCTATTCGATGCTGAATGTCTGCGACCTGTCTACCGACGGCTGCTTTACTCTCGGTGCCGCAGTCGGCGCAATGGTAGCGGTCTCGGGACACCCTTATCTTTCGATCTTCGCGGCTATGGCGGCGGGTATAATCTCGGGCTTTGTCACCGCCTTCCTTCAGACAAAGATGGGCATCGACAGTCTGCTTGCCGGCATTATCGTGAATACCGGACTTTATTCGATAAATATGGCGGTGATGGGAAACTCATCGCTCGTCAATATGAACACGACCGAGACGATATACACCGTCGTCAAGAATGCACTCAAGGGTACGCCGTTTGCGTCGTACTACAAGCTGATAGTTATCGGCGCGGCGGTGCTGCTCGTGATAGTATTTCTGTCGCTGTTTCTGCGTACACGGCTCGGTCTCGCTATACGCGCAACGGGCAATAACCCCGACATGGTCCGCTCCTCGTCGATAAATCCCGTATTTACGACTATCGTCGGTCTGTGCGTTGCAAACGCATTTACCGCGCTCTCGGGCTGCCTTATGACGCAGTCGCAGAAGTCGGTCAGCATCGATGTCGGCTCGGGCATGGTGACGGTAGCGCTCGCGTCGCTTCTTATCGGACGCGCCTTCTTCGGCCGCGGAAAGATACCGCTGCGCGCCGTAGGCGTTGTTATCGGCTCGGTCGTTTTCCGCCTTGTCTACACGATAGCGCTCCGCTTCAATATACCCGCTTACATGCTTAAGCTTGTATCCTCGGTCATCGTTATTATTGCAATCTCGGGACCGTATCTGCGTCGGCAGCTGCCTATCGTTATCAAACGCATCAGAGCGGGAAGAGGGGAGGCATAAGGATGGGAATGCTTGAAATAAAGGGCCTGCGCAAGGTTTTCGGCGCGGGCACCGTCGATGAGCACACCGCGCTTGACGGCATCGACCTCGATATAGAGCGCGGTCAGTTCGTGACCGTTATAGGCTCAAACGGTGCGGGAAAATCCACCCTCTTTAATGCCGTCTGCGGCAACTTTCCGATAGATGCGGGCAGGATAATGCTCGACGGCGAGAATATCACTCACCGCCCCGACTATAAGCGTGCGCGCGTTATCGGCCGACTCTTTCAGGACCCGATGCGCGGCAGCGCGCCCGGAATGAGCATCGAGGAGAACCTTGCTCTTGCCGCGGGTACGGGCTCATGGCTGAGCAGCATAAAGCGCAGCGACCGTCAGCGCTTCCGCGAGATACTGCGCGAGCTCGATATGGGGCTTGAGGACCGTATGACGCAGCCCGTCGGTCTGCTCTCGGGCGGACAGCGTCAGGCGCTGACGCTGATGATGGCGACCGTCAACCCGCCGAAGTTGCTGCTGCTCGACGAGCACACCGCCGCGCTCGACCCCGCTACCGCCGAAAAGGTGCTTGACATCACGAAAAAAACGGTGTCGGAGCAGGGGCTGACCTGCATGATGGTAACGCATAACATGCAGTCGGCTATCGACCTCGGCGACCGCCTTATCATGATGAATAAGGGACGCATCATATTTGATGCAAGCGGCGACGAAAAGAAAAAGCTGACCGTACCCGCGCTGATGGAGCTATTCCGCAATGCGGCGGGTGAGTCGCTTGCGACCGACAGGATACTGCTCGGCGAGTGAACTCGGGTAGGCTAAAAAAGCGCAGACCGAAAAAGCGAAAACAGATTATTATAATTGAGTTTTAGCATGTCCCATATGGCAGATAAGGGGTTGGAATCCTTGCGGATTCCTGCATGAAGTTTTATGTTTTCGCTTTTTCTACCGCCGAAAACCGTCTCTGCCGTACGCCGGTACGGCGACGAGGCGGTTTTCGACGATTCTGCATCTTTTTTATCTCTCCCCGAGTCCCCGCGAGCCCAAAACAGCACAGACCTATAAGGTTCTCTGTGATACGAAAAAGCACAAAACAAAAAATGCTCAACGATACTTGAAATTAGCTTAAAGTTAGGCGGATAATGCAAAAAAAGCTGCAAGTAGAAAGCCTCCCCTGTGTAAGGGGAGGTGCTGAGCGCAGCGAAGCGGAGGGGCTGTTGGAAACTAAAAAATCTGCAGCCAAATTATTTTTTCTCCATCCGAATCGGCAAGACTGATGAAGCCCTATCAAATTTCCCTGACAGGATAATTATCGGCTTTTTGTGACGCGGTGTCCTCGGGCATCGCGTCTTTTTATATCTATAATTCGGCATTTAACGACAATTCACCGAACATACGCTGCAAAATTTCGTCAAGATGCGATCTTATTTGTTAATATCAACCGATAGTTTATTTACAAAAAAAGATTCATATGTTATATTTATATTATGAATGGTGAAATTACATATAATATCCGTGATGCGGAGAAAGATCTAAAATGCACACAGATGCATTTCCTCTCGGATAAGGGAGCGGCTGTCGCGCATTGCGTTTGCGGATATGTTATTTGGAAATAGAGCGTTAAAACAGAAATAGTCAAGGAGAGAGCAAATGAGCGAATTTGTGAAAGATCGGCGCGAAAAACGGGCGGAGCGCAAGAGAGCGCGCGCGGAGCAGCGCGCAAATAAACCGAAGCTTAAGTTCGGAAACCTTTTCCGTGCTCTCTTTATGGGCATACGCTACCACCCCGAAAAGTTTTTCAGCGAGCTTGTGCTGCGCGTGCTTGATACCGTTATAAGCTTTTTCTCATTTACATACATGCTGAAGGTTATAGTTGACGGGCTGATGGAGCAGCGCCCGATAAGCGAGCTGATAGTATACGTTTCGGTCATGCTCGGGCTGTATCTTGTCATATCGGTGCTGCGGGATGTCTACTGGGGCTGTATCCATACCGTTCTCGACAAGGTCGGGGAGCGGCGGATGAACTCCATAATATACCGCCGCGCGCTGACATCGGATATCGCAAACTATGAGGATCCCTCGATGTACGCGCTGTTCGGGCGTGCGGTATCGGGCGGCGTAGGCTCGATAGAGTGGGCGAGATATTGGTTTATCGGCACCGTCTGCATGATAGTCAATCTCGGACTTTCGTCATGGCTTGCGCTGACCATCGACCCCGTTTTGTTCATATTTGCATTTGTTCCCGTGGTGTTCAATTTTCTGCGCAAGAAGATGGGCGCGCTCGAGCGCGTTTTCGACGTTGAAAAATCCGAGCTCTACCGCAAGCGCGACTATGTTCAGCGCGTGTTTTATCAGCGCGAATACGCAAAGGAGCTGCGTCTGACCAACATAAAGAACGTCATGTTCGACCGCTTCCGCGAGTCGGTGGGGCAGCTGCTTCACGTCATGCGCACGCAGGGCGTTAGGATAGCGCTGCTGCAGTTCGCGATAATGTTCGGCGGTCAGTTGCTGTCGGTCACGGGCGCTCAGGTTTACACGATATACCGCGCGCTCGTGTCAAATACCGTAACGCTCGGCGACTGTCTTGTGGTGCTGAACAGCATCTCCGCCATCTCACAGGACGTGCAGAGCATAGGCGGTACGATCTCGTACATGCAGAGGATATGCTATGCATATCAGGATTGGCGGGACTTTATCGAGCGCAAGGACCGCGTTGACGGCAACGCCGACGGCGAGGAGGCGCGCCCGGGCGATATAGAGCTGCACGGCGTTACCTTCCGTTACGGCGGCGCGGAGGCAGACACGCTGCGCGGCATCGACCTTAAAATAAAGGAGGGCGAGCGTATTGCCGTCGTCGGCTACAACGGCGCGGGAAAGACGACGCTCGTGAAGCTGCTGATGCGGCTGTATGACCCGTCGTCGGGAGTTATAACGCTCGGCGGGCGCGATATCCGCGAGTATGAGCTGAAGAGCTATCGCCGCCTGTTCGGCGTTGTATTTCAGGATTATAAGCAGTTTGCGCTGTCGGTCGCCGAAAATGTTCTCGGCAGACCTATGCGCGACGGCGATGAGGCAATAGTGGAGGATGCGCTTCGCCGCGCGGGAATATGGGATAAGATATCCGAGCTCCCCGACGGTATGTACACTCAGATGACGCGCGAATTCAGCGAGGACGGGCTTGTGCTGTCGGGCGGACAGTCGCAGATGCTTGCTATCGCATCGGTCTACGCGCACGGCAGTCCGATAGTCATTCTCGACGAGCCCTCCTCCGCGCTTGACCCGCTCGCAGAGCGCGAGCTGTACAGACAGATGTACAGCGCATGCGAGGGCAAGACGATGATATTTATCTCGCACCGTCTCTCGTCCGCCGTCTCGGCTGATAAGGTCGTTCTCATCGAGGACGGCGTTGTCGGGGAATACGGCAGTCATGAGGAGCTGATGCGGCGCGGCGGCAGATATGCCGAAATGTTCCGCGCGCAGGCGGAGAGCTATACGGGAGCTCAGAGCACGGAGGAATAAACCGAGCATCCCTCCGAAAATTACTGTAATACTGTTGAAAGGAGCTTTCGGCAGCGAAGGCGGCAGGAAAAAATGAATAAAGAAAAGAAACGAAGAGAGCGTCGAGATATCGGCGCTGCGCTCCGTCGATGGGGCAAGATACTTGAGAATAATATATATTCCTTCCGATACATGTGGCACGGCTCGAAGGGGTATTTCTTTGCGTCGGTTGCGAACGCAGTCATAAACGGTCTTATCGCACCGCTTGTCCTGCTGCTTAATCGCAGACTGTACAACATGCTCGGCAGCGACCGACCTATGTTCCTTAACGCGCTGTATATCATTGCAGGCATCGCTGCGGTAACCGTCGTGTCATGGTTGTGGAATCTTTTGTCGTCTACGTATATAATGCCGAAGCTCACGGAGCAGCTGCATATGCACGTTCAGACCGACCTGTTCGAGAAGGCGCGCATGATAGAACTCGAGATGTACGATGATACCGAGTTCTATAATGATTTTATCCTTGCAATGCAGTATGCCGATGCTTACGCTACGGGAACGGTGAACAATTTCACTAACCTTATGAGCAATCTCATCGGTTTTTCGGGAATCGTTGCGCTGCTCGCCTATATCGACTCGGGCACTATGCTCGTTATGGTGGCGAGCGCCGTTATCTCGATGCTTATCGGAGCAAAAAAGCAGAAGATAAATCTCCAGATGAACGAAAAGCACGCGCCCATAATGCGCCGCGGCTCGTATGTAAATCGGCTTTTCATGCTGCCCGATTATGCAAAGGAGTTGCGTCTGACCGACATCTCGGAATGCATTTTCCGCGACTACGAAAAGACCATAAGCGAGCATATCGGCGTGACGCGCCGTTACAAGACGAAGGATGCGCTGCTCGACGCGCTCTCAACGCTCAATTCCATCGGTGTATATATCGCCGTTGTGATAATGACGCTGTATAAGTTCGCGGTGCTCGGAACGGTCTCCATCGGTGATTTTTCCGTCATAGTCAACGCAAATATATCGGTCGGCAGCCGTCTCGGCTCGCTTGTGGGGTCGTTTTCAAACCTGCCCGCACAGAGCGATCAGATCGACCGCGTTCGTGCGCTCATGGACTACAGCCCATCGTACAAGGGCGGCACGATGCCCGCTCCGCCGCTGCAGTCGCTTGAGCTGAGAAACGTTTCGTTCTCGTATTTCGAGGGAGACGAGGTGCTGCACGATGTCTCGATGAAGATATCCCGCGGCGAGAAAATCGCCGTCGTCGGCTACAACGGAGCGGGAAAGAGTACGCTTATCAAGCTGATAATGCGTCTGTACGATCCGAAGAGCGGCTGCATACTCCTGAACGGAGTCGATGCGCGCGAGTACGAGACAGAGAGCTATCGCGGGCGCATAGGGGCGGTATTTCAGGATTATCGGATATTTGCCGCAACCGTCGCGGAGAACGTGCTCGGCGACCGATATGACGATTCAAAGGAGGGCACGGTTCTCGAGGCGCTGCACAGAGCGACGTTTGACGATAAGCTCGCCGAGCTCGAGGGCGGCATAAATACTATGCTGACGCGCGAGTTTGACGAAAAGGGAACAAACCTCTCGGGCGGTGAGGAGCAGAAGATCGCTATCGCTCGTGTATTTGCAGGCGATTATGACCTTATAATCATGGATGAACCGTCTGCGGCGCTCGACCCGATGGCTGAATATGCGCTGAATAAGCAGATAGCCGCGTTTGCTGAGGATAAGACCGTCATTTTCATCTCGCACCGACTCTCGACTACACGCCACGCCGATAGGATATATATGTTCGAGAGCGGCAGAGTTGTCGAGTGCGGAAGCCACGATGAATTGATGCGGCAAAACGGCAGATATGCGGAAATGTTTACCGCCCAAGCCGAGAACTACATACGTGGAAAATGCTAAAATCGTCCGGAACGAAAAAGCGAAAACAGTGTTGAATTGACGGAGCCTTAGTATAATCATTATTTTGATTATGGGGTCGGAATCCTGACGGATTCCTGCATAAAGTTAAATGTTTTCGCTTTTTCTGCGCCCGATTTCGAACCGCGACGTACGATAGTATGCCTTGCGGCACGAAATCGAGTGCTCCAAACGATTTATATATTTTCTTTCGGGAGGCTAAAAAAGCGACGACCGAAAAAGCGGATAAGAGTGTGATTTAGGCTTTTGTACAGCACAAACACAAAAAAGCTGATGAAATCCTATCGGATTTCTCCGAAAGAATGATTATCCGCTTTTTCTACCGCCGAAAACCGTCTCTGCCGTACGCCAGTACGGCGACGAGGCGTTTTTCGACGATTCTGCATCTTTTTTATCTCTCCCCACTTCGGTAGACTACTCTGCATCCGTTTGAATCTTCAGTTCGACAGATAGGGCTAAATTTGTTTTTATCTTTAGGTTAGGAAAAATGTTGTGCGATCAAATCCCTTGATTCGGGAGGCTAAAAAGCGCCGACCGAAAAAGCGGTACTGCCGAAAACTGAAATTTCGACAGTACCGTTTTTATATGCTTTTTTTGCGTTTGTGCACGATGATACGGCGAACAACCCATATTATCCAATGGCTAAACATTTTGTGTTGTGTGCGATTATATACTGCTTATTTTTTTAGTTTACATGCGAGCGCCGCATCTGCCTGAACAAGCGCAGACCAGTTTTTTGTGTAGATAACGAAGCCCGGCTTTGAGCCCGAGGGCTTTTTTATATATCTGCGCAGCGTGTAGTCGACCTCGGCGGTCGCGTTCTCGGGCAGGGAGGAGTTGACGGCGGCGATGGTTGCCGCCTCCGTAAAGTCCGCGGAGTCGGGCTCGCCCTTGCCCTCGGTGAACAGAACGACATGGCTGCCCGGCGCGTCCTTTACGTGGAACCACCAATCGTCGCGCTCGGCGAGCTTCATGGTCAGCTCGTCATTTTGCAGGTTATTGCGCCCGCAGAGCACGCGGTAGCCGCCGCTCGTCTCGTACTCGAGCATACGTGCATGCCGCAGCTTGCTGCCGCTCGGCTTTACTGCACCGCGGCGCGCTATTCCCGCAGTGACAAGCTCTGCGCGCACCTCGTCGATATCCGCACTTGTTTCGCAGCGGCTCAGCGAGTCACGCACCGTTTCGATATATGAAAGCTCTGCCTCCGCAAGCTCTATCTGATGCGTCAGCTCGCGCTTCGCGTTGCGCAGCTTTGTGTACTTTCGGTAGCACTGCTGTGCATTCTGTGCGGCGGTCAGCCGCGAATCAAGCTCTATCGTCAGCTCGGCGGGCGGGTCGACCGAATAATCGGTGACGACGGCGCTGCTCGCTCCGTTTTTGATAGCCCATATATTCGCGGTGATGAGGTCTCCGCGCGTGCGGTATTCCTCTCCGCGCTCGCATTCGGCAAGCTCCTCGCGCTGACGCGCGATCTTCTTTTCGAGCTTGCCGCCCACGCCTCCGAGCAGATGGATTATATCAGCCTCGCGCGCCCGCAGGCGCTCTGCGCGGTCGCGTTCTCCGTAGTAGCTCTCGAGCATTGCGGATGCGCTGTCATAGCTGTCGGTCGTATAGCCGTCGCCGTACAGCGACAGCGAGGTGAAGCAGTATTCAACCGGCATTCCTCCTGCATCTCGAACGATTGTAGGCTCAAATCGACCGTCCTTAATATCCGTCATGACTGCGGAGAGAGCCGTGCCGAGCGTCGAATATTTTCCGTCTGCCGTGCGGCGCGCTATCTCGCGCGCAAGCAGTGAGGATATGCCGAGATAGTTTGATGTGATGAATTTATCCGCTCGCAGCTCACCGGTCGCGGAGCGCTCTGCGGCAAGCGCATCAATGTCGGCAGCCTCAGCCTCGAGCGGATTCAGCTTGTCCTGCGCGGGCGGCAGCTCGTATGTCATGCCGGGCAGCACCTGACGCTTTTGGCTCGTAGTGAAATCGACCGCGCGGCAAGCGCCGAGAATACGGTCGTTCTCTCCGCAGAAGATAATATTGCTGTACTTGCCCATTATCTCGCATATGAGCGAGCGGCGAACGGGAAAGCCCATCTCATCTACCGTGTCGAAAACGAGGCGCAGTACACGCTCAAAGCCGGGCTGCACGACCTCGCACAGACGTGCTCCGCCGAGGTGCTTGCGCAGCAGCATGCAGAACATCGGCGCGGCTATGGGGTTCTCCTTTTGCTCCGAGCTGATGTGGATTCGCGGCGCGGAGGGAGAGGCGGATATCAGCAGACGATGATTCTCTCTGCCGATGTGCATAATGAGGTCGATCTCGTCCTTTTCTGGCTGCTGAACCTTTGTTATCTTTGCCCCTGTCAGTTTGTCTCTTAGCTCTGCGGCGACCGCCGAGAGCATTCCTGCGTCAAATGCCATGTGTTTTTCCCTTTCGGTGATCCTCTTGTGCGGCGTTTTACCTCGATGCCTGCCGCTGCTCCTTGCTGTCTGTCATTATGCCAAACTGTCTGACTAAATGCCTTGCTGTCTGTCTATATACCTTGCCGTCTTACGTTATGTCCTGATTTCTGCTGTTATGCCTCGTCGCGATAGCATACCGCATCAAAGCAGCGGCTCTCCTCGGTAAATCCGATGCTGTGCGCGAGTGCGAGAGACGGGTCATTAGAGCCGAAGCTGACATATCTCACGCCGAGTCCGCGACGAAGCAGCTCGCGGGTCAGTGCGGCAACGCATGAGCGGCCGTAGCCCTGTCTGCGGTAGTTCTCCGCCGTGTCGACGGATATCTCGGCCTTGCCGTCTGAGGGTGCGCCGTTCGTTGCGGCGAGAGAGATTATTTTTCCGTCCCTGACGATTGCAGCAACCGGCAGCTCGGCGCTGTCGAGCATACCGCTGTTCGTGCCTGCATCGGAGATAGCGGGTATCTCGTCTGCCTCAAACACGGTGAGATTCTCACATCCGCCGATACGACTCTCCGGCAGCAGCTTTGTCGGTCTCAGTATATATCGATCGAGCGCCTCGGGCTTACCGTTGTAGCAGAGCATTACGGTGTCGAGCGCAAGATCGGAGCGGTCAAGCGAAAAGTGCGTGCCTGCCGTTTCTGCCTCTACCGCGTCGGCAACAAAGCGGCGCGCCTCCTCCGAAAACGGCTGCTCCGAAAAGCGGCGCTCGTATTCCTGCGCGGTTTCGACGAGCCCCTCCTCGCATTCCACGGTGAGACAGCCGTCCTTCAGCGTCACAGAAAAGGGAATTATCATGTCGCGCCCGTCGTCACGCGGCTCCTGCTTTATAAGCTCTATCATATTGCTTTTGCCGCCCATGCGGCACCTCCGTACACGGAATTTTATGCACATATATTTTATACTCATTGTTCCGTCGTGTCAAGTGCGGCGGCGCCGAATTTGCCGCAGTACTCCGCATATTTTTTGCTCGCTGCGAATCGTGCGGAAAGCGCTCCGCCGTATTGACAAATATACAATAATAATGTATAATATTAAGTTGAGAAACAGCGTTCGCGCAAAAGTTGAACAGCGGTCGGTGCATCCCGAAAAAAGGCTCTCGGTCGGCGGTCGGCTGCCGCCTTAATACCGATTGTACCGGGTCCGGCGGACGTTATGATACGATTCAGCAGGGCAGGCTATGCAGCGCAAGCGCGGCAGGTCCTTGCAGGAAAGCGATGGATATTTGAATGAACAGAAGAGAAGCACGCGAGCAGCTTTTTACACTGCTCTTTGAAACACAGTTTGTAGGCGGAGAGGATTACGACACCGTTTATCGTGATGAGCTTACCCTGCGGGGGCTTGAGGACGATGCATATGTCCGCCGCGTTTTTTACGGCATAGGTGAGCATCTGCCCGAGCTTGACGGCATGATAGCAAAATATTCGAGCGGCTGGAAATCCGACCGTATGTCCCGTGTACTGCGTGCGATAATGCGTCTCGCGATATACGAGATGAAATATGAGAGCGATATTCCGACTAAGGTCTCGCTCAATGAGGCGGTCGAGCTGGCCAAGAAATACGATACCGAGAAGTCGGCGGGATTTGTCAACGGAATACTCAACTCGGTCGCGAAAGAGCTCGAAGAAAACGGAGCATTCGGATCCTCTGCCGATTGCACGGAGGAGAGCGAACAGGTCGCAGGCGGAGCCGCCGATGCTTCCGACGGCGATACGGCTGATGCGGACAGCGCCGATCGGAGCGCTGCCGATAACGGCTGATAGCTCGGTCATCGGTTGGTGAGCGCTTTGAAATACTATCTGGGAATCGACACAAGCAACTATACCACCTCCGCGGCGGTATGCTCCGAGGATGGCGAGGTGATCGCCATGGAGCGCCGGCTTCTTCCGGTGGCACAGGGCGGCTGCGGTTTGCGGCAGAGCGATGCGGTCTTTGCACATACAAAGCAGCTCGGCGAGGTCGTATCGCGGCTGCGTGCGGCGCTGCCCGAGGATGCCGAGCCGATAGCAGTCGGATGCTCGACCCGTCCGCGGGATGTAGATGGCTCGTATATGCCCTGCTTCCTTGTCGGACGCTGCGATGCTATGACCTTATCGGCGGCTGCCTCCGTCCCGATGTATGAATTTTCGCATCAGGCGGGGCATGTCGAGGCTGCGATATACGGCAGCGGAGCGGAGCAGCTGCACGGCAAAAGGTTTTATGCCTTTCAGGTCTCCGGCGGCACGACCGAGCTGCTCGAGGTATCGGAGGACGGTACGATAGAGTGCATCGGCGGCAGCGCGGATATCAATGCGGGACAGCTTATCGACCGCGTCGGCGTAATGCTCGGAATGCATTTTCCGTGCGGACCGGAGCTTGAGGCACTTGCACTGCGCGGTATAGCTTCGGGCGTGAGCCTGCCGGAGCGTCCGAGGGTATGCGTGCGCGGGCTTGAATGTAATCTCTCGGGCTTTGAAAACAAGGCGCGGCATATGCTTGACAGAGGAGAGGGAGCGGAGTCGGTGGCGATGTACACGCTCGAGGCGGTGGCGCTCTCGCTCGCGGGACTGCGTGACGGACTGATCGCGATGCACGGCAAGGCACCTGTGCTGTTTTCGGGCGGCGTAATGAGCTGCTCGCTGATAACGCCGCGGCTCGCGGGAGAGGATATGTTTTTTGCACCGCCGCGCTTCTCGGCGGATAATGCGGCGGGAATCGCACTTCTGTGCAGAAAAAAGCATCTTGGCTCAGCGGCAAGGTAAGGTGCCGCGCGCCCGCAATACATGAGCTGCTCGGTGATATTTACACAGCCGCTTGATGTGATTTGTTTATTGATGCGGCAAACCGAAACGGCTCATTTATTGATACGTATTGACACGGAAAACCGATGCAAATCGGCTCAAACACATAGGGCCGGCGGACTGCCGACGTGACAAAATAAAAAGCGAGGGGGGACGGAAATGCCCGAATATGAAGAACGGGGCGGCGCGCGCGACAGCGTGCTTACCGTAACACAGCTCAATATGCTGACCAAGGGCATTATCGACGCAAATCCCCTGCTCGGCAAGGTCGCTATACGGGGCGAGATATCCAATCTCTCAACCCCGAGCAGCGGACACATATATTTCACGCTCAAGGACGAGCGGAGCGTGCTGCGTGCGGTTATGTTCCGCTCGTCGACTCAGCGGCTGCGGTTCGCACCCGAGGACGGCATGACCGTTGTGGCGCGCGGCGGCATTTCTGTCTATATGCAGGGCGGCAGCTATCAGCTGTATGTTTCATCTCTTGAGCCGGATGGTCTCGGCGCGCTGTACATAGCCTATGAAAAGCTGCGGCGCAGACTCGAGGCTGAGGGACTTTTCGATGCGGAGCGCAAGCGTCCGCTGCCGAAGATACCGCGCACCGTCGGAATAATAACCTCCCCCACCGGCGCGGCTGTCCGTGATATGATAAATGTTATCGGCAGACGCTTTCCGCATGCCGAGATAGTGTTGTTTCCCTCACCGGTTCAGGGGGAGGGAGCAGCCGAGCGGCTGTGCGAGGGCATAGAGTATTTTTCGGACTCGCTGCGCGCCGATGTTGTCATAATCGGCAGAGGCGGCGGCTCGATAGAGGATCTATGGGAGTTCAATAACGAAAAGCTCGCACGCACCATTGCGGCATGCCGTGTCCCGGTGATATCGGCGGTGGGACATGAGACCGACTTTACGATAGCCGATTTTGCAGCCGACCGCCGCGCGCCTACACCGTCTGCGGCTGCCGAGCTTGCCGTGCCGGAAACGCGGGAGCTGAAGCGCAAAATAGAAAACGTCATCGGCAGAATGTCGCAGCTGATAAATGCCGATGTGTTGCGCTATCGGGCGCTGATCGACAGCTACGCTCATAGCCGCGCGCTGATGAAGCCCGCAGCAATAACCGACGAACGCAGAATGCGTCTGCTGCTATCGGAGCAGCTGCTGTGCGGAGCGATGAAGGACAAGGTCTCCTCAGCTCGCGCGGATTTTGCGGCGCTGACCTCGGGGCTGTCCGCACTCGACCCGTTGGCAGTGCTTGCACGCGGATATTCCGCAGTGTTCGCTCCGGACGGCAGAGTTATCAAAAGCGTTGAGGATGTCAGCGAGGGAGACGAATTTACACTGCGTACATCGGACGGCGAAATAGACGCAACGGTGCGCGCGGCAAGAAAGAAAAAACTGTCCCGCAGCGGGCAGGAGCGGAGGTAGCTATGGCAGGCACAGGCGCAAAAAAGCAGGATAAGGAGCTGTCCTTTGAGGCGGCAATGTCACGGCTCGAGGAGGTAGTTCGTTCTCTTGAGAGCGGCACCGCGCCGCTTGACGAGTCGCTGACGATGTTCGAGGAGGGCGTTCATCTCGTCTCGCTCTGCAATTCGACCCTTGATAAGGCGGAGCGCAAGATAAAAATGATAGAAAAGAAGAGCGGCGGGGAATATACCGAGAGAGACTTCGATGAGAATTGATGAAGCTTGAAGAGAATTGAAAGAGAAGAGAGAATTGAAGAAAATCGACGAATAGGCAAAAGTCGATGAAATGCGGTGTATTAAGAGCGGCGATATAACATTTAACGAGATAATTTGCTTATAAAAAGGAGAGCGGCGGCATTATGAACGAGAACAAGACGGTGCGTCCGGACGATATTCCGGCGCTTATACACGAGGCGAGCGAGCGGATCGACCGTGCGCTCGGAGAGTATTATACCTGTCCCGACGGCAGCCCCGCCGAGCTGTATGAGGCTATGCGTTACAGCCTGCTTGCGGGCGGAAAACGGATACGCCCGTTTCTTACGCTCGCATTCTGCCGGGCACACGTCGGCGATGAAGAGGCGGCTGTTCCTTTTGCATGTGCTATTGAGTCGCTGCACTCCTATTCGCTTATCCATGACGATATGCCGTGCCTCGACGGCGATACGGTCAGACGCGGCGCGCCGACAAACCATGTCCGCTACGGAGAGGGAACCGCGATGCTCGCCGGAGACGGCATGCAGGCAAAGGCATTTTCGATAGCTGCGGAAAACACCCATGTCGGGGCAGATGCGGCGCTTGATGCACTGCGAGCCCTTGCGCATGCGGCGGGTCCGGACGGCATGGTAGGCGGTCAGATGCTCGATCTCATCGGCGAGAGCAGACGGCTCAGCCGCGCCGAGCTGTTGCATATGAATACACTCAAGACCTGCCGCTTCATATCGGTCGCGTGCGAGCTCGGCTGTATTGCCGCCGGAGCGGACAAGGCTGCGCGCCGCCGCGCTGTTGAGTACGGCGAGGCGATAGGCCTGTGCTATCAGTTGACCGACGATCTGCTCGATGCCGATACCGAGAAGGCTGAAAAAACGACGTTTCTCTCATATTATACAGCTGACGAGGCGCGCGACTATGCTGCTCGTCTTACGGCAAAAGCGAAGGAAATGATAGCGCAGGACGACCGTGAGGGTACGCTCTCGGCGCTCGCCGATATGCTGCTGTCTCGCAAGGTGTAAAGATGCGCCTTGACAAGCTGATATTTGCGCGCGGTCTTGCGCCGAGCCGCAGCCGCGCGGCTGCGCTGATATCCGAGGGAGCTGTAACGGTCGACGGCAGACCGGCAAGCCGCCCGTCCGAGGATGTCGGAGACGACGCTGCGATAGAGATTGACAGCGAGGGACTGCACTATGTCGGACGAGGTGCATACAAGCTGCTCGGCGCGCTTGATGCATTCAAAGTCGACGCTCGCGGCGCTGTCGCAGCCGACATAGGCGCGTCGACCGGAGGCTTTACCCAGGTGCTGCTCGAGCGCGGTGCCTCGCGTGTTTACGCGGTGGATTCCGGCAGAGATCAGCTCGCTCCGCAGCTGCGTGCAGACCCGCGGGTCTGTGTTATGGAGGGCTGCAACGCACGCGGGCTTTCGCGCGGTGATATCGGTACTGTCGATATCGTTGTTATGGATGTGTCGTTTATCTCGCAGGCGCTGCTCTATCCCGCTGTCTGTGATATACTGCGCGAGGACGGAGATTTTATTTCGCTGATAAAGCCGCAGTTTGAGGTCGGACGAGAGCATATAGGCGGAGGAGGCATAGTCCGTGACCGCAGGGCGCGTGAGGCGGCTGTGCTGCATCTGCTCGAGACCGCCGCAGACTTCGGGCTTGCCGCGCGCTCTCTCATCCGCTCGCCGATTGAGGGAGGGGACGGCAATATAGAGTATCTTGCCCTGTTTACCGCCGCAGGCAGCGCGCAAAAGCTGCCGGACGGCTGGGAGCGTCGAATCAAGGAGGTATCCGGTGAAGATAAAAAATGTTGTACTGATTCCGAATAAGGCAAAGGACTGCGACGGCAGTTATACCGAGCAGGTAAGCAATATCTTTACCTCGCGCGGCTGCCGTGTCGAGATCGGCAATATCACGCCGATGACCGAACTCGCCGTGGTACTCGGCGGCGACGGCTCGATGCTTCGCGCAGCGAGAAATGCCTCTGCACGCGGGATACCGCTGCTCGGAATAAATCTCGGCAGGGTCGGCTATATGACCGAGACCGAGATAGGTGATCTCGGTGTTCTTGACCGCCTTTTTGACGGCGACTATCGCATAGAGAGCCGTATGATGCTCGATGTTATCGTGCCGGACGAGCGGTACGGCACACGCCGCCTCGTTGCGCTGAATGATGCGGTGCTTGCAAGCGGTGTTGTCACGAAGATGATAGATATAGGCGTAGATGTCGACGGCTCAGCTGCCTGCCGCTATTATGCGGACGGCATCATCGTTGCCACACCGACCGGCTCTACCGCCTATTCGCTCTCGGCGGGCGGTCCGGTCATCGACCCTGTGGTGCACTGCATATCGGTTACCCCGGTGTCCGCACACTCGCTTACCGCAAGACCGATGATATTCTCCTCTGAGTCGAAGCTCGAGATATTCGGCTGCGGACGCAGAGAGGGAAAGGCGTGCCTTACGGTCGACGGCGGCGTCGGAATAATGCTGCCGCGCGGCTCGCGCGTTACCGTTAAAAAATCCTCGCGCGTTACGAAGCTGATACGGTTCGGAAAGAGTCCGTTCTGCGAAACGCTTCAAAAAAAGCTGTCCGAAAAGGATACGGACTGATAATAAAGGGAAGGTAAATGTCAAATGAAAAATAAGAGACACAACAAGATCATCGAGATCATCGAGTCGGATGCGATAGAGACTCAGGATGATCTTATATCCCGCCTGCGCGAGCAGGGCTTCAATGTTACTCAGGCAACCATATCCCGCGATATAAAGGAGCTCGGTATCGTCAAGATATCAACCATGGATAACCGATACCGCTATTCGCTTCCGCATGCTGCGGGGCATGAAAACAAGCGCATATCCGAAAAATACAAATCCATCATCCGCGAGACGGTCATTCATGTCGACTGCGCTATGAATATCGTCGTGGTCAACACATATCCCGGTATGGCTAATGCCGCTGCGGCAGCTATCGACGGCATCGGAAATGACGCTATGGTCGGAAGCCTTGCCGGAGACGATACTGTGTTTGTCGTAATGCGCACACCGGAGCAGGCGCGTGAGTTTACCGATAATTTTCACGATACGCTCAGCACGCACTGACGCTGTATAGCGATGCTCTGCGCAAAACGGCAATGACGGAGTGCCCGAGAAAGAGCAGGATGGGAGGAGCGGAGGATGCTCGCAAACCTACATATAGAAAATATCGCGGTAGTGCGCCGCGCCGATATCGACCTCGGCGAGGGGCTTACCGTCATAACCGGAGAGACAGGTGCGGGAAAGTCGGTGCTCATCGACTCGATAAAACTGCTCTCGGGAGAGCGTGCGCGGCGTGAGCTTGTACGTCGCGGCGAGGACAGCGCAACTGTTGCGGGACTGTTTACCGATCTGTCGGACGAGCTGCTCGCAGCGCTCTCCGAGCTCGGAGTCGAGTGTGAGGACGGAGAGCTGTATATTCAGCGTACCGTGAACGCAGACGGAAAGGGACGCTTTCTTATTTCGGGCAGACAGGTGCCCATGCAGCTGGCGCGCGAGATCGGAGAGCTGCTTATCGCCGTACACGGACAGCATGAGAACGGCAGGCTGCTGCGTCCCGAGCTGCATCTTTCATATCTCGACCGATACGCATCCGACGAGGCGCTTATTGCCGATTACAGAGAAAGGTATTCGGCACTGCGAGCAATAGACAGAGAGCTTTCGGAGCTTGAGCACGACGAGCAGGAGAAGGCTCGCCTTACAGAGATGCTGACCTATCAGATAGGTGATATCGACGCGGCAAAGCTGCGTCCCGGCGAGGACGAGGAACTTGAGCGCAAGCGCGACAGAATACGAGCGCTCGAGAGGCTCTCGCGCTTTGTCACCGCAGTGCACACATCGCTCGTTACCGGCGACGGAACGCCGTCTGCGCGTGACCGGATAGCCTCGGCCCTGCCTGCGCTCGAACGTCTCGGAGATGTCGTGCCGGACGGCGCGGAGCTTATCGAGCGTCTGCGCAGCTGTATGATAGAGATCGAGGATATAGGCGAGACGGTATATTCGCTGCTCGACGAGGATATGAGTGACAGCACGAAGGTGCTCGACCGTCTCGAATCGCGGCTTGAGCTTATCACACGGCTGCGCCGCAAGTACGGCGCGACCGTAAACGACATTCTCGAATTTCGCGAAAATGCAGCGGCGCGTCTTGCTGCGCTCGAGAATTCGGATGCGCGTGCGGACGAGCTGCGAAAGCAGCGCAAGACTGTCGAGCGTGAGGCGGCTGAGGCAGCCGGGCGGCTGAGCGCGGCAAGGCGCGAGGCGGGAGAGCGGCTGAGCGATGCCGTAACGGCGGAGCTTGACGCGCTCGAGATGCACGGCGCGCGCTTCGGCGCTGATATACAGCCCTGTCCGCTCGGCGAGAACGGAGCGGACTCGGTTCAGTTCGTTATTGCCACAAACTCCGGAGACCCGCTCGCACCGCTGCAGAAGATCGCTTCGGGCGGCGAGCTGTCGAGAGTTATGCTCGCGCTGAAATGCGTGCTCGGCGACCGCGAGGGTACCGGTGTCATGATATTCGACGAGGTCGATACCGGCGTTTCGGGCAAGGCAGCACAAAAGATAGGCTATCGCCTTCGCCGTGTATCACGCGGAACGCAGGTCATATGCATAACTCACTCGGCGCAGATAGCCGCGCTTGCGGATACACATCTGCTCGTCAGCAAGGAGACGCGCGACGGCAGAGCCGAAACGGCGGTGTGCGCACTCGGCGAGGAGCAGCGCACATATGAGCTTGCCCGTATAATGGGCGGTGAGACCATCACCGAAAAGCTGCTTGAATCGGCGCGTGAGCTGCGTGCGCTATCAAGCTCGGATGAGACTCGGCTCGAATAGTGCGAGGACGGAATATCAGTGCTTTAGGACATGGCGCTGAATTACCGCCATGATATTATTGCTTGAAATTATCGCTCGGTACGGCGGATGCCTCCGATGCGCAGAATAAATAATACACTATCAGATATAGGAGAAGAAAGATGAACATAGTTGAGGATTTTAAGGCGAGAGGACTGCTTGCACAGTGCACCGACGAGGAGTCGGTAACGAAGCTGCTCGAGGAGGGCGGCGCGACCTTTTATATCGGATTTGACCCCACTGCGGACAGCCTTCACGTCGGTCACATGATGCAGATGCTTATCATGGCGCGTATGCAGCGCGCCGGACACCGCCCCATTGCTATTTTCGGCGGCGGTACCGGAATGATAGGCGACCCGTCGGGCAAGAGCGATATGCGCCGCATGATGACAAAGGAGACCATTGCGCACAACATCGAGTGCTTTAAGCGTCAGATGTCGCGCTTTATCGACATTTCCGACGGCAAGGCGATATTCGTAAACAACGCAGACTGGCTCTGCGACCTTAACTATATCGACTTTCTCCGCGAGGTCGGCGTACATTTTTCGGTCAACCGCATGCTCGCCGCAGAGTGCTATAAGTCGAGACTTGAGAACGGTCTAACATTTCTTGAATTCAACTACATGCTCATGCAGAGCTACGATTTCTACCGTCTGTACAAGGACTACGGCTGCCGTCTCGAATTCGGCGGCGACGACCAGTGGTCGAACATCATCGGCGGCGTAGAGCTTGTTCGCCGTAAGGAAAAGGCCGAGGTCTACGGTATGACCTTTAACCTGCTCACCAACAGCGAGGGCAAGAAGATGGGCAAGACCGAGCGCGGCGCTGTTTGGCTCGACCCCGAAAAGACTCCTCCCTACGAGTTCTTCCAGTATTGGAGAAATATCGGTGACGGTGACGTTATCAAGTGCATGAAGATGCTGACATTTATGCCGCTCGATGAGATCGCAGAATATGAAAAGCTCGAGGGCAGCGCCATCAACTCCGCTAAGGAAAAGCTCGCCTATGAGCTTACCAAGCTCGTTCACGGCGATGATGAGGCAAACAAGGCGCTTGAAGCTGCGAGAGCGGTTTTTGCTGGTGCGGGCAGGAGTGAGGACATGCCCACGACTACACTTACCGATGCGGACTTTGAGAACGGCAGCATCGCCGTTATATCTATGCTTACCGTATCCAGACTTGCTCCGTCCAAGAGCGAGGCAAAGCGCCTTATCAAGGACGGAGGTATAACCGTCGGCGACAGCAAGGTGACCGCATTTGACGCGACCGTAGAGCGTTCGGCTTTTGAGGACGGACTTGTTCTGAAAAAGGGCAAAAAGACCTATCACAGATTTATCCTCGGCTGATCGGAATAATTGCGGCTCCGAAAAAGTAGACTGAATATATGAGAGCCGGATAGCCGCACCAGCGGCAGACATTTTAGATCATCCGAAGGGAATATAATATGAATGATAGGCAAAGGCTGCTTTCAGAGCGGCTTGCGGAATATAAGGAACAGACGGGCAGTGAGATATGCGCGCGGTTTGACCGTATGCTCTCCGAGTGCTCCTCCTTTCACATCGGAGGACCTGCGGAATGCGCATTGTACCCGTCGAATGCGGAGCAGCTGCGTGTTGCACTTGATGCCGCACAATATGCCGGAATGCCGGTGTTTGTCGCGGGCAACGCGAGCAATGTGCTCTTTGACGATGAGGGATATCGCGGTGCGGTGATCTTCACCTCCGCTATGCACAACACCTCTGCCGACAGCGAGAGTTGTACCGTCACGGCGGATGCGGGAGCTATGCTTAGCGGCGTGGCTGCCTGCGCTCAGCGCGCGGGGATAGCGGGGCTTGAATATCTGCACGGAATACCCGGAACGCTCGGCGGCGGTATCTATATGAACTGCGGCGCGTTCGGCGGGCAGATATCCGAGAATCTCGTCAGCTGTACATATCTCGACACAAAGAGCGGAGCTGTCGTTACCGAAACGCCGGATAAGCTCGGCTTTGCATACCGCAGCAGTATTTTTATGCAGGGCGGCAGGATAATCCTCGGCGCGGTGCTTCGCGGCGAGGCGGGCGAGCGTGACAGCATAAAACAACAGATGGAGGAGCATATGGCTTACCGCTTCGGCACGCAGCCGCTCGATTTTCCGAGCGCGGGCAGCGTGTTCAAGCGCTACCCCGGCTACTATACCTCCAGACTGATAGAAGAGGCGGGGCTGAAGGGCAGAGCGGTCGGCGGTGCCGAGGTGTCGTTGAAGCATGCCGGATTTATAATCAATCGCGGCGGCGCTACCGCCGCCGATGTGCGCGAGCTGATAGATATAATCAAGGATGAGATCTTTCGCGCAAACGGTATACACATCGAGTGCGAGATAATCTTTGCGCCTAAGGCATGAGTCTTTGGCTGACTGATTCTGCTTTATGACCGCTTTCGCGGTCGCGACATGAAAAGGACGGGCGAAACAATGGCGGGTGAGGCTATGACCGAAAAATCTCAGACCGAGGAGCTGCGCGAGGCGCTTGCGCAGCTGCCGGTGCGTCAGATGTGCTGTCGGGCGGCTGAATATGCCGCGCTGATCCGCTATCGCAGACCGACTGCCGCAGCAGAGGAGCTGTGCGAGCATTTGCGCCCGGGGCTTGAGCGGCGGGGATGCCTACCGGAATCGGACGACCCTATCGACACGCTGACTGTCTGTCCGTCTTGCCCGGGCGCGTTTCTGCGCGGACTGTTTATCTCGCTCGGAACCATGCCGGACCCCGAAAAAGGCTGTCGAATGGAGTTTCCTCTTCCGGACGAGCGCGCCCGTGACGAGGTGCTGTCGGTATTCGATACACTCGGCATAGAGCCGCGTGTGTCGCATCGGCGCGGCAGACCGCTCGTCTACCTCGGCGGCAGCGACGCGATAGAAGATATACTCGGAATAATGGGCGCAACGCGCGAGGTGTTTGATTTTATCAATGCAAAGATAAAGCGAGAGATACGCAATAACGTAAACCGTGCAACAAACTGCGACGCGGCGAATATCAGGAGGACGGTCTCTGCCTCTGAGGAGCAGATCGGCGCGATAGAGCTGCTGCGCGACGGAGGGTATCTGCCGCAGCTGCCGGACGAGCTCAGACGTACGGCGGAGCTAAGGCTCGAGAATCCGTCGGTATCGCTTTCGGTGCTTGCGGCGCTGCACGACGAGTCGATAACCCGCAGCGGAGTGAATCATCGGCTGTCCAAGCTGATAGAGCTTGCAGAGGCGGCGCGGAGCGGAAACGGTATTTCGGTCTGATCGTAATCAAACCGCCGATGCGGTATCGGCGGGATAGGTCGGCGCGCCGCGCGGATTTTTAATATCAATGTAGAATGTCGATTAAATTATTCCGCCGTTATCGGCGGAAAAAAGCTGAAAACATTTTTCCGTCGTGACAGCCGAAAAACGCGGTGGGAAAAGAGCATAAACAACACGGAGGAGCGGAAAACAGTGAGCGGTTTTGTTCATCTGCACCTGCACAGCGGATACAGTCTGCTGGACGGTGCATGCAGGATAAACGAAATAGCCGAAGCGGCGGCGCGCGAGGGACATTGCGCCGTTGCCCTGACCGACCACGGCGCAATGTACGGAGCCGTGGAGTTTTACCGCGCCTGCAAGGCTGCGGGGGTCAAGCCCATTATCGGCTGTGAGGTCTATGTCGCGCCGAAATCGCGCTTTGACCGCGATCCCGCCGCAAAATACAATCATCTTGTCCTTCTTGTCGAGAATGAGATCGGCTACCGCAATCTCTGCCGCATGGTATCGCTTTCGTTTACCGAGGGCTTTTATTCTAAGCCGAGGGTGGATTACGAGCTGCTGACCGAGTATTCGGAGGGGCTTATTGCGCTATCCGGATGTCTCGGTGGAATAGTTCCGTCGATGATACTCGCATCGGATTTCGACGGCGCGCTGCGCGAGGCGGAGCGGCTGCGCGATATCTTCGGTAAGGACAGCTTCTATCTCGAGCTTCAGGATCACGGAATGCCGGAGCAGAAGAAGGTCAACCGCGCATTGCTTGAGATCTCCGGCAGGAGCGGCATACCTCTCGTTGCAACGAACGACGTTCACTATATAAGACGCTCCGACGCGGGCGCACAGCGCGTGCTCATGGCTATTGCAATGCAGAGCACGGCTGATGAGGTCGGCTTCGGCGGCGAGGAGCATTATTTTAAGTCCGAGGCGGAGATGGCACAGCTCTTCTCCTCCTACAGCGGTGCGATTGAAAACACGGTAGCTATCGCCGAGCGATGCAGCTACGATTTTGATTTTTCATCTACATACCTGCCGCGATATGTGCCTGAGGACGGCAGCGATCCGTATGACTATCTGAGTCGGCTGACGATGCAGGGGCTTGAGTCGCGCATTGCTTCGGGCGCGATCGTGTTTGCCGAGGGCAGGGCGCGTGAGGATTATATCGAACGCGCGGAGCACGAGCTCGGCATAATCCATCAGATGGGCTACGACGAATATTTTCTTATCGTGCTTGATTTTGTCGGCTATGCCAAGTCGCACGGCATACCGACCGGTCCGGGCAGAGGCTCCGGCGCCGGCAGTCTTGTAGCATTTCTCGTCGGTATAACCGATGTCGATTCGCTGAAGTACGGACTTCTCTTTGAGCGCTTTCTCAATCCCGAGCGCGTCAGCATGCCCGACTTTGATATTGATTTCAGCGATGAGCGTCGCGAGGAGGTCATCCGTTACGTCGAGGAAAAGTACGGCAGTGATCGTGTTTGTCAGATAATTACATTCGGAACGCTTTCCGCACGTGCAGCTGTGCGCGATGTCGGCAGAGTGCTCGGCTATACGTACAAGGATGTAGATGCGGTTGCAAAGCTGATACCGCGTGCAATCGGGGTGTCGCTCGATTCGGCGCTCAAGACCAAGGCACTCGCGAGCGTTTATGAGTCCGACGAGAACGCGCGCCGGCTGATAGATATGGCGCGCCTTGTTGAGGGACTGCCTCGTCACACCTCGACTCATGCGGCGGGTGTGGTTATCGCGGAAAAGCCGGTCTGGACGTATCTGCCGCTCGCAGTGAGCTGCGGAACGCTCGTTACACAGTATGATATGGATACCGTGGCAGCGCTCGGACTGCTGAAATTCGACTTTCTCGGTCTGCGCTATCTTACGGTCATAAGCGACGCAGAGCGGGCGGTGCGCGAGTGCGAGCCGAGTTTTTCGGTCGAGGCGATATCCGAGGACGACAGCGAGACCTTTGCGCTTATATCGCGCGGAGATACAGGCGGAGTTTTTCAGCTCGAGTCTGCGGGAATGCGGCGTATGCTGACCTCCTTCCGTCCTAACTGCATATCGGACATAATGGCTGCGATAGCGCTATACCGTCCGGGACCCATGGAGTCGATACCGCGATATATCGCGGTTCGCGGCGGCGAAAAGCCCGATTATCTGATTCCCGAGCTTGAGCCGATCCTCGCGCCTACCTGTGGCTGTATCGTTTATCAGGAGCAGGTAATGCAGATATGCCGCGCCGTAGCCGGCTATTCTTTCGGCAGAGCGGATATCGTGCGGCGCGCAATGAGCAAGAAAAAGCACGAGGTCATGGAGCGTGAGCGCGGAGATTTCGTCGACGGAGCCGCATCGCGCGGTATCTCGCGAGAAAAGGCGTCAGCCCTCTTCGACGAGCTGACGCGGTTCGCGTCCTATGCCTTTAACAAGAGTCATGCGGCTGCATACTCGCTCACCTCCTACCGTACCGCATATCTGAAGGCGCACTACCGCGCCGAGTATATGGCGGCTCTTCTTACATCGGTGCGCAATAACACCGACAAGCTCAGCGAATATATGACCGAGTGCCGCAGGGCGGGAATTTCAATTCTGCCTCCGTCGGTATCGGACGGAGATGTTCGCTTCCGCGCGACGGGCGACGGAATACGATTTGCTCTGTCTGCGGTCAAGAATATCGGCGAGGGCTTTGCCGCGCAGATAATCGAGGAGCGAGCAAATCGACCGTTTTCATCCGTCTATGATTTTGTCAGCCGTATGGCGGTCGGCATGAACAAGCGTCAGCTCGAGTCGCTTATCCGCTCCGGCGCGCTTGACAGCTTCGGCGTTACACGCAGCTCGCTTGCCGCCGAATACGAGCATATGCTCGATGAGCTGTCACACCGTGCCTCGGACGGGGTCGAGGGTCAGATCGGACTATTCGATGCAGCAGAGGACACGGCTATAAAGGATTATGAATTTCCCGACCTTGCCGAGCTGCCGATAGAGCAGCGGCTCGCCCAGGAAAAGGAGAGCACCGGCTTCTATTTCAGCGGGCATCCGCTCGACCGATACCGCGCGGATATTCAGGCTCGCGGGGCACTGACCGTTTCTGCGCTGCGCTCGCTCGCGCTTGACGGAGAGGGCGGCGAGAATGTCGAACGCAGTGAATATACGATAGGAGGCATGGTCTCCTCCGTCAGCGAAAAGCGAACGAAAAAGGGCGATATGATGGCCTTCGTTACACTCGAGGATGAGTCGCTGCCGATAGAGCTTATCGTCTTTCCGCGCGTGTACGAGCAGTGTCGTCCGTATCTTACGGCGGGCAGCCCGATCGCGGTTCGCGGCAGACCTCAGCTCGGGGACGATGATGAGAAACGCACGGTCTCGCTTATCGCCTCTGCGATAGAGCCGCTGCGCGCAGGCGCTGTGACTTCCTCCGGCGCAAGCGGCGCAGCCGTCTCCGGTATGCGTGCGGCAAACGGACAGAGAGAAGCAAGCGCATCCGACACTCCGACGATGAGCGGTCATGCCGACGCGGCTGCGGGACGAAATACTCCCTCTGCACAGCCTCATCTGTCAAATACATCGCCAAATACATCGGATACGCCGCGATATCCTCAGGCAGCCGAAAAGATCAAGCTGTTTGTCCGTGTGCCTGACATGAAGTGCGAGAGCTGCAAGCGTGCTGAAAATCTCTTTTCCATATTCGAGCTTGAGCATGGCGCACCCGGCGCAAGGGTAATGTTCTACGACTCATCGAACGGCGAATACCGTCCGCGATCCGGCGGAGACGTGGCGCTAAGCACCGTTATGCTCGGCGAGCTGCGCACGCTGCTTGGGGAGGAGAATGTCGCGCTTCGGCGCGACAGGTAATGACCTTTCTATCGGCATATCCGAGGATCATATACCGACCGCCGTGTCGGGACTTAATTGCATCGATCGTCTCAGCTGTGCCGACCGCTGCGGTAAGAAATTATTTCCCATGCTGCCGCGTGTGAGCAGACCGCAGCTGCCGATATATGCCGCGAGGCGCGTGCCGAGCCGATATTTAATCGCATCGGTAAAAATAATTATGATAAATTTAGATAGGGATTCACATTTTGTTCAAAATGATAAACTATAATGAAAAGAACTATCAGGAGGTGAACGCTTGTGAGCGAGAACGATCGTAACGGACAGGAGAGCCGTCAGAATGCCGGCGGTGTACCGCAGGGCAGCCGTGTCGGCAAACCTATGCCTTCGTCCGACGCAAGAGCTCAGGCTCAGAGAGACAGAAGGGTTCCTCCGCGCCCCGCTCAGCCTCAGGGCAGAGCACCGGGACAGCCCGGAAGAGCAGCGGGACCTCAGGGCAGACCTGCATCGGGACAGCCTCGGTTACCCGCGCAGCGACCCGCTCGGGGACAGCCTGCACGCGGAGCCGCACGTTCCGGAATGCGACGTCCGACGCCGCAGCGCACGGATTGGGGCGCAGAGACCTCGGGCGCGATGAAGGTCGTGGGCAAGGTATGCCTGAGGATGCTCGCCTACCTCGCCAATATTCTTTTGACGATACTGCTCATCGGCGTTGTTGCCGGAACAATAATGGGCTGTGCGTTCCTATACTATGTCAATAACTATGTTGACGGCAGCATAGACAGCTTTGATATGTACATGAGCGATCAGGACACGAGCACTTCTATATATTATATGGATTGGGATGACCGTGCTTCCGGGCTCGGAACGCCGGTAGAGCTTGAGAATCAGCGCCTATATGCGCGCGAGAACCGAATGATCGTCTCGTATGAGAATGTCCCGCGCTATCTCATCGACGCATATGTGGATACGGAGGATCACCGCTTCTGGACGCATTCGGGTGTTGACTGGATACGAACGATACGTGCTACCTTCAACTATTTTCTCGGTTCATCCAAGTTCGGCGGCGCCTCCACCATTACACAGCAGGTGGTAAAGAACCTGACGCAGGATGACGATGTCACCATACAGCGAAAAGTCCAGGAGATAATGCGAGCGCTGAACCTCGAAAAGGTCAAGGACAAATCCGAAATAATGGAGCTGTATCTGAACCTTGTTTACTGCTCGCGCGGCTGCTACGGCGTTCAGTCGGCGGCGTACGTCTACTTCGGAAAGGACGTCAGCCAGCTGTCGCTGCTCGAGTGTGTTGCAATTGCGGGCATTACTCAGGCGCCTACGCGCTATGACCCTGTTTCCAATCCGGAGAATAATAAGGGCAAGCGTCAGGAGATGCTCAAAAATATGCTCGCCTACGGAGACATCACACAGGAGGAGTTTGACGAGTGTTACAATGCCGACCTTGAGCTGAACTACAACAAGAGCGGTGCAAATACTTCAAACGGCTCGACCATCTTCTCGTGGTACACCGAGGCGGTCTTTGACGAGGCTGTTCAGGTGCTGAGGGAGGAGAAGAATATGTCCTACTCCGCCGCTCAGACCTACCTCTATACCGGCGGACTGCAGATATATACCGCAATGGATCCCGAAATCCAAGATATTCTTGAGGAGTTCTACGAGAATGACGAGAACTTCCCGAGAGTCAACAATTCGGGAGTTCAGCCCGAGTCGAGTATGGTCATTATGGATCCGTATACGGGCGATGTCGTCGGCATTGCCGGCGGCAGAGGCAAGAAAACGCAGAATCTTATTCAGAACTATGCTACTCAGACTACCCGCTCACCCGGTTCATCGATAAAGCCGATATCGGTATATGCGCCCGCGATAGAGGCGGGAGTCATAAACTACGGCAGTGTTGTCGACGATTCGCCCGCAACCTTCGGAGAGGCGAAGACCGGAGAGGACGGCAGCACCGTATGGTCGCGTCCCGACGGCTATCCGCAGAACTATTCAAACACCTTCCGCGGACTCACGACCATCGAGTATGCAGTTACCCACTCGCTCAATACGGTGGCATACAAGGTGCTTGATATGCTCTCGCTCGACCGCAGCTTTGACTTTGTAAAGAACAAGCTGCATATGGATAACTTCATCGAGTCGCGGGAGACGAAGAGCGGCGCTGTCCTTTCGGATAAGGACTACTCCGCGCTTGCACTCGGAGGAATGAACTACGGTGCTACACTGCTCGAAATGGTGGCGGCGTATCAGATATTCCCGAACGGCGGTATCTATACCGAGCCGCATACCATCCTTCAGATAAAGGATAAGCAGGGCAATATCATCGTTGATAACACTAACACCATCGGCGAGGTGGTCATAAGCGATCAGACCGCAACTATCATGACAAAGCTGATGCAGAACGTCGTTCGCCGCGGTACCGCAAGCTCGGTAACGCTCAAGAACCGCGTTGATGTTGCGGGCAAGACGGGTACTACCACCGACGACCGCGACCGCTGGTTTGTCGGCTACACTCCCTACTATGTTGCGGGTGTATGGTTTGGCTACGCAATGCCGCAGAGCCTGAGCGCGTTTTCGGCTTCCGTTCCTCCGTCTGCAAAGATATGGGACGAGGTAATGAGCAAGGTTCAGGATCTTGTCGAGCGCGACAATCAGGATAACGGCGTTGCACTGAAATCGTTTACCGATGCCGCCGGAGTTATCGAATGCAACTACTGCATGGATTCCGGTAAGGTCTACGGCGATAACTGCAAGGCAGACCCGCGCGGCTCGCGAGTCGCTACCGGTTATTTCACGCTTGCAACGATGCCTGTCGATGCTTGCGATGTGCATGTTCTCGTCCCCTACGACTCCGGCAACGGCGTTGCAAATTCCGGCTGCGGAAGCACCGGTCAGGTGGCGCTGCTGAATATAACCTCGCGTAATTTCCCGGTACAGGTCAATATTACCGACGCTCAGTATACATGGCGTTCGCTGCCGAGCGGCGTGTCGCCCGTGACCGACCCGTACGAGCCGTTCTATCAGAATGCGCTTGACGGAAAGTTTTCCGGTGTGACCGGCGGAACGACGCAGTACAACCGCGGTTGTGCCGCGCACTCGCCGTCGGATAAGAGCGATTCGGATTCCGATAAGGATGAGGATAAGGACAAAGACAAGGATAAGGATAAGGACAGCAAGTCGGATAAGGATTGATTCCGACTCGTCGCTGCGGCGAGATCTCCGCATTAAAATGTGAATATAAGGACGGATACGGTACATATACTTTATGGACCGGTTCGTCCTTTTTTCGTGCCGGAATACATTGCTCGAGGTATGATTATGGGTCGTGTAATAAAAAAACGGTGTCGTCTCTCGGCTGCATCAAGCCCGCTCCGACGCTGATATCCGCGCTGCTCGTGCTTGCCGTAGGTGTGCTTGTCGCACTGCTCGGCGGGGACCGTTCGCTTTTTTCGGTCGTAAACAAGCCTGCATTTACCCCGCCCGCATTTGTCTTTTCCATAGTATGGACGGTAATATATCTGCTCATAGGCGGCGCTGCCGGCGCAGTGCTCGGCGAGAACTGCCGTGCGCCGGAAAGCGAAAAGTACCGCTCGTTGTTCCTGTTTACGCTCGGACTGCTGCTTAATTATCTGTGGTATCCGCTCTTTTTCGGCGCGGGTGCTTTCCTTATCGCATTCATCGACATATTGCTGATGATAGTGCTTACCTTTATCACCGCGCGGATATTCGGGCGTATTATTTATGCCGCCGGTGTATGCTTGTGGATATATCTCGGATGGCTCTGCTTCGCGGCACTGCTGAACTTTTCTATCCTGATTTTGAACTGATTTTCGGGAAAACGAAAAAATCGGGTTGCAAAAAGGACGGTTTTCTGATATGATACACAGAGACAGAGGCGGAAACTGTGTAGAGCGCCGACTGCTCGCGCTGATGATATCGGTCGCGTTGCTCGGCGCTGTACTTCCGGGACTTATCGGCAGACGCGGCGCGGCTGGCTGCACTAAGTCGGACGGCTACATCGCATCGGACGGTGATACGGCATCGGCTGTATCTTCGGTGTCGGGAGAGCGCGATGCAGACAGCACCGCAGTGCCGACCAAGACTTGCGCTGCGCTGCCGATGGGGACACGAACCGATGACGGCGTTCCGCTTCTCGGCGGTACGGTACGCGCGCTGTGGATCGCGAGCGCGTATGCCATCGACTATCCGTCTGGCGACGGCGGCTGCATTGCCGAGCTGCGCGCTGAAATAAACCGTATCGTAAAAAATGCCTCGGATATGGGTATGAGCGCGATATTTTTTCAGGTCAGACCGTCTGCGGACGCGCTGTATCGATCGGAAATATTTCCGGTCAGCTCGGTGCTCGGCGGAGAGCTTCCGTACGGCTTTGACCCGCTTGCGGAGCTGTGTGCTGCGGCGCACAGACGCGGTATTTCGGTCGTTGCATGGGTGAATCCGCTGCGCGTGACGCTGAAAGCCTTTCAGACGCGCGAGCAGGCGCTTGCTTCGCTGTCTGCCTCAAGTCCCGCCTCGCAGCATCCGGAGTATTGTGCATTTCCCGGCGGCAGGCTCTGGCTCGACCCGGGATATCCTGAGGTGCGCGAGCTTGTTGCCGAAGGTGTTGCCGAGATAGCACGCGATTATCCGGTTGACGGCGTGTTATTCGACGATTATTTTTATCCCTATCCCTCCGCTGCCGACGGATGGGACGACAGCGAGAGCTATGCACTTTACGGCGGCGGTGCCGAGCCGGGTGACTTTCGCCGTGCAAATATCTCCGAGCTGATACGTCTCTGCTCAGAGGCGGTGCACGGTGCCCGTGACGCAGAGGCTCCATCCTGCGTATTCGGAGTTTCACCGTTCGGCATATGGAGAAATTTCTCGCTTGACCCGCGCGGCAGCGATACTCGAGGCTTTTCCGCCTACGACGGGATATATGCCGATGCGCTCGAATGGGTGCGGTCACGCACGGTGGATTTCCTCTCCCCTCAGATATATTTTCGCCGCGACGATCCCGCAGCGCCTGCACTGACGCTTATGCAGTGGTGGAGCGATGCGCTCGGCGGCAGCGGGATCCCGCTCATTTTTTCGCTCGCGGACTATAAGGCAGCGCAGTGGGAGGACGGCGGCGAGATCGCGGAGCAGGAGCTGCTTGCACGCGATATTCCGGGCTGCATCGGCTGTGCTCACTACGGCTACGGCGCTCTGTGTGCGGATGATTACGGCGTGCGCAGCTGTCTGTCGGAGGCGGTCATGTCCGAATAGCCGAGCGGATGCATCGGCTATCCATATCAAGCCGGCTTTCTATCGCGGCGGCTGCCAATGTATTGCTGCGCTCCTACGTTTCGGTATGGCGGCATTACGCGGCTGCGCTTCCAGTATTTTAGGGTGGCAAAGTCCGCTCGGTCTGAGTATAATGGTAGTAAACCATCGCGCGGCGCTGCTGTGCGGGAAAGGCTCGGCTGAGGAATATGGAACTTACGCGCATAGGCGACGACGGACTGAAAATCGAGCTGTCCGCCGAGGATATGCTGTTATATAATATCGCCGGAGGGTGTATAGATTGCGCGCCGGAGAGGGCGCCGCACGTAATTCGTGAGATACTGCGCGAGGCGAGGCGAAAGACCGGCTTTGACGATTCCGGCGGCAGGATAATGGTTCAGGTTTTTGAATCGTCCGGCGGAGGCTGCGAGATGTTTGTTACGCGGCTTCATGCCGGAGAGCGCCTCAGAGCCTGTCGTGTCCGTGATATGCAGCTGCTGCTTCGGCTCTGCCGTGCGCTTGCATTATGCGCGGGAGCGTCGGACGGAAGAGCATACAGAACCGACGACGGCAGCTATCTGCTCGTGATGCCGTACGGCTGCGGCGGCGATATCATGACCGAATTCGGCGAGGTGTTTTATACCTGCGACGGCTACCTGGCAGAGCATTGCAGCGAGATATGCAGTCATGCGGTCGAGCGGCTCGGCGCGCTTGCCTGACAGCGGCTGTGCTACACGCTTGCCGGTGGAGCATGGTTTACGCGCGGCGGCAAGCACAGCTTTTCGGTTACGCGGCAGGATCGGCGTATACCTTGAAAAAACAGAAAACAATAAAATACATAGGAAACAGAAAAACAGGAGATGCTTAAATGGAATTGACATGGGAGACGCTTGAGGCGGAATGCCGCAGCTGCACAAAATGTCCGCTCAGCGAGACAAGAACCAACTGTGTTTTCGGAACGGGCAACAGAAATGCCGACCTTATGTTTATCGGTGAAGCGCCGGGCGAAAACGAGGATCTGACCGGTGTGCCGTTTGTGGGCAGGGCGGGACAGCTTTTCGACAAATTTCTCTATGCGGTGGATATACCGCGAGAGGAGGTTTACATAGCAAATATGCTCAAATGCCGCCCGCCGCGCAACCGCGATCCGCTGCCGGGAGAGCAGGATCTGTGCATAGGCTACCTGCGCGCGCAGGTAAAGCTCATAAGACCTAAGATCATCGTCTGCCTCGGCAGAATATCCGCCATGCGTCTTATTCGTCCCGATTACCGCATCACCCGCGAGCACGGGCAGTGGATACAGAAGGCGGGCGTGTGGATAACCGCAGTCTACCATCCGTCGCTGCTGCTGCGCGATCCGAGAAAAAAGGAAGATATGCTTATAGACATGAAGGCGATAAAGGCGCGCCTTGAAGAGCTTACCGTACCGGAGAGCGGTGCTGAAAATGCCGACGGCGAAAGCGCGAAAATCGTCGACTGATTGTTGACAAACCCACTTCGTTGTGCTACAATGATTCTGCACGAAGATAAATCATGCGGAGGGCTTAATGATGAGAGTAAAAATCAACCTCGATACTATGACCGATATTAACGATTTCGTTAAGATCATGGCAGGCTATGACGGTAATGTATATCTTACCGATAAGGACAGAGCTTTTGTCGTAAGTGCAAAATCCATGCTCGGTGCCATATATTCTATGGAGTGGGGCGAGGTATGGTGTGAATCCGACAAGGATATCTATCACCTTATTGCTCCCTTTGTCGCGCAGGAGTGATCCGGCGCTGCTGCATGTCGTCGGGCTCTCCGAGCCGCGCTGTGCCGGATCGGTCGGTGTGTGCGGAGTGAGCTCGGTATCGCTTGCCTGACATCTGCTGCCCGCTGCCCATGTGGCGGCGGGCGGCTTTACTTGTTTTTTATAGGTTGATCGCAGACCCGCAGGGCTGTGAGAGCAGGGCGGAAAAGTGCTGCCCTTTTACGGAGAATCAGATGAGAAAAAACGAAAGAACAGCGAGTGCGCAGATGTATTCCGACGCGGAGTCGGCAGGACGGTCGGAGCACGGCGCAGTGACGGATAATCCCGCACGCGCGGAGCATTCCGCCGATACCGACACGGCACATCGCACACGCGCGGCAGAGATACTGCCTCCGCGCGGCAGCATGCCCGAGAGCGACGACGACTGCCTCGACTATGTAGCCACCTGTCTATTCGGGCTTGAGCGGCTCGTGGGCGAGGAGATAGACGCGCTCGGATACGAGCGTACATTTACAATGGACGGCAGAGTGGGATTTCGTGCCGGAGCGGATGCCGCCACACGCTGCAATATGTGGCTCCGTACCGCCGAGCGGCTGTATGCCAGTCTCGGCAGCTTTACCGCGCCTACCTTTGACGCTCTCTTTGAGGGAACAAAGGCGCTGCCGTGGGAGCGCTTTATCGACAGGGAGGATGCATTCCCGGTCAAGGGACATGCCGTCCGTTCTCAGCTGTACAGCATTCCCGACTGTCAGAGTATAGTCAAAAAGGCGCTTGCGGATCGTCTCGGAGGCATTTACGGACTGCGTATGCTGCCCGAGACCGGAATCAAGTATCAGGTCGAGTTCTTCATATTCAAGGACGAGGCGACTCTGATGATAGATCTGTCGGGTACCGCACTGCATAAGCGCGGCTACCGTGCCGAGGCAGGGGATGCTCCGCTGCGCGAAACGCTTGCCGCTGCGCTTGCGCTTATTTCGCGCCCGCGCGAGGAGGTGCTGCTGTGGGACCCGTTTTGCGGCTCGGCTACCATTCCGATAGAGGCGGCTATGATAATGACCCGTCGCGCACCCGGCTGCTCGCGCAGCTTTTGCTCGGAGGAGTTTCCGATGTTTCCGCCGCAGCTGTGGCGTGACGCGCGTGAGGAGGCAGCCGACGCCGAACGCAGAGATTCCGCTTTTGAGACGTTCGGCTCGGATATCGACCCCGACATACTCGGCGTTGCCGCAGAGAATGCGCGTCTTGCGGGAGTCAGCGACCGCGTAAAGCTCTTCCGTCTCGATGCGCGTGAGGTCACTACCGGCGGCAGACGCGGTACGATCGTCTGCAATCCCCCTTACGGCGAACGTATGGGTACTCCCGAGCAGATACATCGGCTCTACCGAGATATCGGCAGGAGCTGGAGCGAGCTCGGCAGATGGCAGAAGTATATACTTACCTCGGACGAGGAGTTTGAGCGGTATTTCGGCGCGCGTGCCGATAAGGTGCGCCGACTGTATAACGGAATGCTTCGCTGCGGGCTGTATCAGTATTTTAAGCCCGCCGACAAAAAGGGCGAAAGGAAAAAGAAAAGGACATGAGCAGCTCATCCGGTCTTTTGATAAATAAGGGCGGTTTCAGGCAGGGACTGCACGACGGTCTGCCCATCTGCTTCGGATATCTTTCGGTCGCATTTGCATTCGGCATATTCTCGACCGGCAGCGGGCTCTCGCTTCTTGAGACTCTTCTGATATCCATGACCAACGTTACGAGCGCGGGACAGCTTGCGGGCGTGCCTATAATAGCGGCGGGCGGCAGCCTTGCCGAGCTTGCACTTGCACAGCTCGTTATCAATCTGCGCTATGCGCTGATGTCGATATCGCTCTCGCAGAAGCTCGCGCCTGATGTAAGGCTCGGCGACCGATTTGTCATCGCCTTTGTAAATACCGACGAGGTGTATGCCGTTGCCGCATCTCGCCCCGGCTCGGTCGGACGCGGGTATATGTACGGACTGATAATCCCTCCGTTTCTCGGCTGGAGCACCGGAACGCTTATCGGATGCATTGCCGGCAGTCTGCTGCCCGAGATGATAGTCAACGCACTCGGTATAGCTATCTACGGAATGTTCATCGCAATTGTGCTCCCGCCCGCAAGAAAGAGCGCCCCGGTCGCTTTCTGCGCTGTTATTGCAGCTGCGATATCCTGCGCATTTAAGTTTATTCCGGTGCTCAGCGGCGTTTCGGGAGGCTTTGTAATTATCATCGCGGGTGTCGCCTCTGCGGTTATAATGGCGGCGATAGCACCGATAAAAGACGGACAGAACGAACAAGACGGATCGGATACATCGGATTCATCGGATTTATCGGATTCATCGGATTTATCCGACGCATCGGATGCAAATGACGGCGCCGAGCTTGCGGACAGCGCTGCCTCGGCGGCGGAATTAACGGATGGTGTTGTATCGGCAGAATTATCGGACGGCAGTGCGTCCGATGAGGCTTACTGCGCGACTGCAAGAGCTGATGAACATAAGGACGGTATGCCTGTCGAGGACATAGTATCCGGTGGGGATGGCGCACACGAAAAAGCAGAGGAGGCGGCAGAATGAAGGACTTTTCGACATTTCTCATTTACCTTGCCGTTATGGCGGGAGTGACATATCTTATCCGCATGCTTCCGCTCGTGCTCTTCCGCCGCAAGATAGAGAGCCGCTTTATCCGTTCGGTGCTCCACTATATGCCGTATGCGGTGCTTACGGCTATGACCGTGCCCGCGGTTTTCTCGTCGACGGGGGCATTTATCCCGTCGCTCTGCGGCTTTATCGTCGGCGTAGTGCTCGCGTTCTTTGAGCGCGGACTGCTTACCGTTGCGGCAGGCTCCTGCCTCGGCGCGCTGATAGCGGGTATCGTTACAAGCCTTATCTGATTCTGTTTGAGCTGCCGTATTTACGTACGCTCATATCAATGAATTTACTGACAGCTCGCGATGCGGGCTGTTTTTTCTTTAATATTTATGGAAAATTTATTTTGTGCGAAATTATAGACAAAGCAGGGATAATCATGTATAATAAAATAATATTAATATCCCCCGCCGAGCGCGGGCAGTGAAAGGACGTAACAAAAAATGAAAGAAAATAATGCTATTCTTCGCTTGCTTGAAAACGACAGCACACTCACTGCGGAGCAGCTCGCGGTAATGTGTGATAAAGAAGTCGGCGATATCAGAGACATGATAAAGAAGTATGAGCAGGACGGTGTTATAGTCGGCTATAAGACGCTTATCGACTGGGATAAGACCGACCGTGAATATGTTACCGCCCTGATAGAGCTTAAGGTGTCTCCGCAGCGCGAGCGCGGCTTTGACCGCATGGCGGAGAAGATCCGTAATTTCCCCGAGGTTCAGAGCGTCTATCTGATGTCGGGCGGATTCGACCTTGCCGTATTTATCGAGGGCAGAACGATGAAGGAGGTTGCATTCTTTGTCGCGCAGAAGCTCGCACCGCTCGATTCCATCGTTTCTACCGCGACGCATTTTGTGCTGAAAAAGTACAAGGACAAGGGAGTTAACTATACTATAATCGATAACGACGAAAGAGGGTACACAATTTGAACAGTTATGAAAATGTGCTCTCGAAAAAGGCACAGTCACTTCAGCCGTCGGGAATACGAAAGTTTTTCGATATTCTCGGCGAGATGGAGGACGTTGTCTCGCTGACCGTAGGTCAGCCGGATTTCGTCACTCCTTGGCATATACGTGAGGCTGCTATCGACAGCCTCGAGCAGGGAAAGACCTATTATACCTCCAACAGCGGTACCGCTGAGCTTCGCCATGAGATATCGCGTTATCTCGCCCGCCGCTTCGATCTGCACTACGATGCAAACGACGAGATACTCGTCACCGTCGGCGGCAGCGAGGCTATCGATCTTGCTATCCGTGCCTGTGTCGACGACGGAGATGAGGTCATCGTTCCCGTGCCGAGCTTTGTCTGCTACGGACCTATCGTTACCCTGGCGGGCGGCACTCCGGTTTTTCTCGAAACAAAGGAAGAGGACCGCTTCAAGATAACTCCCGAGCAGCTCCGTGCGGCTATTACCCCGCGCACAAAGATGCTCGTGCTCCCATATCCTAACAACCCCACCGGCGCTATCATGACCGCTGAAGAGCTCGAGGCTATCGCACAGGTGCTGCGCGGCACCGATATACTTGTTCTCTCGGACGAGATATATGCGGAGCTTACATACGGCAGGAAACATGTGTCTATAGCGTCGCTGCCCGGAATGCGCGAGCGCACAATCGTTGCCAGCGGCTTTTCCAAGGCATATGCCATGACCGGTTGGCGGCTCGGCTATACCGCAGCACCGAGTGAAATAACATATCAGATGTTCAAGATACATCAGTATGCCATCATGTGCGCGCCGACCACGAGTCAGTTCGCGGCACTCGAGGCAATGAAGAACGGTGACGGCGATATCGCAGAGATGGCAGCGGAATACGACCGCCGCAGAAAGCTCATCGTGTCCGGACTGCGCAGCATCGGCATGCCGTGCTTTGAGCCGGAGGGCGCGTTCTACGTCTATCCTAACCTTACGGCATTCGGTATGTCGAGCGAGGATTTCTGCGCGCAGCTGCTTAAGGAGACACATGTTGCTATCGTCCCCGGAACGGCGTTCGGCGACTGCGGAGAGGGCTTTGCCCGCATCTCTTATGCATACTCGGTCAAGCACATCAGGACCGCTCTCGAACGCATAGAAAAATTCACATCCAAGCTCGGAGGTTGACAGCTGTATGATAAGACTTGCGGTAATCGGCAGAAATTTTGTCGTTGACAGCATGATAGAGGCTATGAAGCATGTGCCGGAGCTTGAACTGTGCGGTATCTGCTCACGCAGCGCGGAGGGCGCACGCGAGTTTGGAGAGCGGTACGGTATTGATCCCGCGCACAGATATGTGGGCATTCATGCGCTTGCGCACGCCGAGGATATCGACGCGGTATATATTGCAACGCCTAATACCGTACATGCCGCTCAGGCGGTCGCCATGCTCGAGTCCGGCAAGCATGTGCTTGTGGAAAAGCCCGCCGCCGTATCGGCTAAGGAGCTCGGACATATGACCGCAGCCGCAAAGCGAAACGGAAAGATACTCATGGAGGCTATGATGCCCCTGTATACTCCCGCGTTTGCGGTCGCAAAGCGTCTGATACGCAATATAGCTCCGGTTCGCTGCGCGACGCTCTCTTACCGTCAGTATTCGTCGCGCTATGACGCGCTGAAGCAGGGCAAGGTAGAAAATGCCTTTAACCCCGAGCTGGGCGGCGGAGCGCTGACCGATCTCGGAGTTTACTGCGCCGCGGTCGCCGAGGGACTGTTCGGAACTCCGCACCGTATCGGAGCGGAGGCTATGTTCCTCGAGACCGGAGTCGACGGTCTCGGCTCAGCCTCGCTTATGTATAACGGAATGATGGCGGACCTGACCTATTCAAAGATATGCGACGGTGCCCGAGGCGCTGAGATATGCGGCGAGGAGGGCGTTATAACGCTCGATTCCGTTTCGCGCCCGCGATACGTGACGCTCCGCCTGCGCTCCGGCGGCGTGCGCCGCTATGACGGCGACCGTCTCGACCTTGAGCGCTTTGATATCAAGCGCCTTGATGATGCCGCTCTCGCCTCGATAGAACTCGATGCCGACGGGCATACCCCGTCCGACGCGGTTCAGCCGCTGCCGACCATGACGCATGAGCTGCGGCATTTCGTGCACCTTGTCGGGCACGGCTCGGTTCAGCTTGCGGGCTTTGATCTTGCGCATACAGAGGGCGTTGCGGCGATACTTGACGGCATTGCGCATTGCTGTGATATAAAGCACGGCGCAAAGAAGTAATTTCGATATTCTTGCTCCGGTAATACCGTTGCGGATAAAATCGCAAAAGCCGATTTTTGTTCCTTTTAGCGGCAGACGGCTAAGTGCGGCGCCTGATGCGCAGAATAATAACATAAATCCCGATGCTCGAATGCTGTTGCATTCCCTCAGCGTCGGGATTTTGTATTTCGCAACCTCTCCTTGACGCTGTACATTTTCTTGTTTATATATATCAGTGTACAATTTTAAATAACAACAGAAGTGTTTTTATATTCCGTTGGCTCCGCATACGGAATATTCGCCGCCCGGTGCAAATAGAATGTAGCGTAAACACTATTCACACAAAATGAGGTCGGTGATTGTATGCATAGCGAGGAAAAGGCGAGGTGCGAGGAATTCGGTGAATATCTCGTTAGTCACGGTACCACGGTGCGCGAGGCGGCAAGATATTTCGGAATGAGTAAGAGCACGGTACATAAGGATGTTACGACCGCGCTGAAATATAAAAATCCCGCGCTTGCCGAGGAGGTCGCAGAGCTTCTCGGCAGGAACAAGGCGCAGCGCCATCTGCGCGGCGGGGAGGCGACAAGACGCAGATATGCCGAGAAACGCCGGCGGGCAAGCCGGGACGGAGATGCGGTCGGAGGAGCTGCTGGAGCGCGTGGGAATACCGCTGCGCGGAGCAAAAAGCGTGCCGAAAAAGACGACAGTTTATCGGATCGGGGAAAAGTATCGAAAAAGAGTGCGGTATCCGCAGGTAAGAGCGATTCGGTTAAGAAAAGCGTAATGCCTGCGGGAAAAAGCGCTATGGCGGGAAAGAGCGATAGAACCGAAAGGCAGAGCAAATTGTCCGGGAAGAACGATAAGACCATAGGGTATGAAAGAACGGCTGACAGCGAAGCAAAGCACCGTACCGGGAAGGGAGGCGGCAGACGGGGATGAAAAAACAGCTTGACAAAATAGCAGCGGCAGGCGGCGAGGCGGGAGAAAAGCAGGATCCCGCAGTATCGGAGAAAACGGATAGAATCAAGATACTGTATGCCACATCCGAGCTTGCGCCGTATGCGTATACCGGAGGTCTCGGCGATGTTTCCGCATCTCTGCCGCCGTGTCTCGACAGGCTCGGTGCGGAGATTCGGGTCGTTATGCCGTGCTATCGCGGTATTCGAGAGCGGTTCGGAGACAGGCTTCACAGTGCGGCGCAATTCACCGTTTCGCTGTCGTGGCGGCGGCAGGACTGCGAGATTCTCGAGGCAGAGATGGACGGCTATATCCTATATCTCGTTCGCTGCGATTATTACTACGGCAGGGGCGCGCTGTACGGCTATTACGACGATGCGGAGCGCTTTGCCTTTTTCTCGCTTGCGCTGCTTGAGATGATGGAGCAGGTGAGATTTTTTCCGGATGTGCTGCATACCGGAGACTGGCAATGCGCGGCGGCTCAGGTTTATCTCGAGTGCCGCTTTCGCGGAAGCCGTGCGGGGTACGAAAATAATCGCGGCGTACATACCATACACAATATCGAGTATCAGGGCAGGTTTTCGGAGGGCACCCTCGGTGATATTCTCGGGCTCGAGGATGCATCGGAGCTGCTTCTTGACGGCGGCGGGTTAAATCTGACTCGCGGCGCGGTGCTATGTGCCGATGCGGTAACTACGGTCAGCCGCGGCAGCCTTGACGATATGCTCGCACCCGGCGGCGGTGCGGGACTCGGCGGTCTGCTGCGCGAGAACCGGGGCAAGCTGTTCGGAATAACGAACGGTATCGACGAAGAGCTGTTCGACCCATCTACCGACATCGTTCTTCCGTGTCGATATTCTGCGGCGGATATGGGCGGTAAGATGTGCTGCAAGGCGGAGCTGCAGCGGCTGCTCGGGCTCGGCGACAGACTCGATGTTCCGCTGTTCGCGGTTGTTTCGCGACTGACCGAGCAGAAGGGCATAGGGCTGCTGCTCAGCATACTGCCCGAGCTTGTAGAGCGCGATATCCAGATAGCGGTGCAGGGCACGGGCGACGGAGAATACGAGCTTGACCTGCGGGATGCCTCGCGGCGGTTTCCCGGAAAGATAGCGTCGGTGCTGCGCTTTGACCCAGAGCTTGCTCACCTGATATATGCGGGCGCGGATGCGTTCATCATGCCGTCGCGCAGCGAGCAGTGCGGGCTGTCGCAGATGATAGCCTCACGCTACGGCACAGTGCCTATCGTGCATTCGGTCGGCGGTCTGCGCGAGACGGTGCGTGACTATGATGCCGAGACGGGAGAGGGCGACGGTTTTGCTTTTGACGGATTTTCGGGCGAGGCGCTGCTCGGCGCGGTGGCACGTGCGGAACGGCTATTCCGCCGTGACCGCTCAGCTTTTACCGCTCTCGGTCAGCGCATAATGCTGAGGAATTTTTCGTGGCGCAGTTCGGGAGAAAAGTATATGCAATTATATCGAATGGTGCATGGGGAGGCTAAAACCGTCAGGAACGAAAAAACGAAAACAGTTTTTAATTTTTAAATTGATGAAGGCTTAGTTTAATCAGCATTTTGATTATGGGGTCGGAATCCTTTCGTTTTTGAATAAATTTTATGTTATCGCTTTATGTGTATACTGCGCCGGAGATTTAATAGGTCTTTATTTCAATAATACTAAAACGGGACTGTTGATGATCTTTTAACAGTCCCGTTATGAGCTTTATGTTACTGATTATATCGCTTGCCTATTTTTTCAGCTTCCCGCGTGTACTGCTTACAGCGCCGCGTCACAGAACAGATACCTGCATCAGCCGATAACTGTCTTTTCGCTTACCATTTTGCCGGTATCGGGGTCAAAGTAATAGGTATTATTGTCGTTTGGTATGGTCAGCCATCCGGTCGCCAACGAGAAATCATCTTTTATGTAGTAGACCTCGCTGCCGTCTCCGTTTACATCATACCATCCGGGAGTGCTTACTCTGAGTCCGGACTCACGGTCGAAGAAGTACAGCTTGTCCTCCACCTTGATCGAACCGGTCATGAGCTGACCGAGTGTTCCGCCCGGCTCTCCGTCAGGGTTAAAGTAGAAATAGCTGTCTTTGCCTATCCTTGTGTATCCGGTCGCAAGGTAGGCGAATATCATATCAAAGTAATAAGTCTTGCCGTCGTCGGTTTTATACCAGCCGGTGTAAACAACGCCGTCCTCGGAACAATATATGTATTTGCCGTTTTTATATACTGTCCATCCCGAAGCTCTCAGACCGGTATCATAATTGAAATAATAGCGCTTTCCGTAATATAAGAAGAAGCCTTCTACCATATGACCGTAGTCTTCACCTACCGTTCCCGCACCGTAAAAGAAGCGCACGCCGTCGCTGTCCTCGTACCAATCAACTATCATCTGTCCGCGTGTACCGTTAAGCGCTCCGTCGGCTTTGAATAGATATTTAAATTGCTTGAACTTAGAAATTCAATAGCATTTATGCTGTCATATGAAGGTTCCTGATTTTCTGCAATAATAACATTTCCTCACCGGTAAGTGCCTATGACTATCGCAATGAATCAAAATTGATATATTCGGTTACTTATCAAGATTTAAGTATTTTTTTGCAATTCTCGGACTGAGCCAGATGTCAATCTCAGTATCCGGTTCAACTCTTCCCCTGACAGGTGTGTAAAGACCTATATCCACTCGGTCATCGGTAAAACCGAGTTTTTCGTGACTGAAACCGTCGTACCTAAAATGAAGCTCATACCCCTCGTCACCGTTAAGACCGCCGGATACGTCATCATATTTTATGGTGATACCGTCAATTGCGGCAATCTCGTCATAAGTATAATACTCAAAGTCTCCCTCAAATAAATCGGATGCAGCGACATGGTCGAGATCAATACATCTGAAATCATCATCCGGCAGAGGTATTCTCTCTCCTGTTTCCTCAATGGTTCCCCATACGGATGGATTCAGCTAATCGGTATTGTAAAAGAAATACCAACCGTAACCGGTTTCAAAGCGATAGCTTGCGCCACCCTTCAAAATCTGATATTCAATTACCTTTCCGTGCTTTGCAGATAACTCGGCAAATGTCTGCCCGTATTCGGACACAAGGTCCTGATTGATACCTATCTTTTCTTCCTCAGTCTCGGACGCAGTGGTTTCAACGGTTGTTTCGGCGGTGGTTTCGGATGCTGTTGTTGTAACAGCGGTCGTCTCCGCCGTCGTTTCGTCAGCAAGCTTATCCTCGCCGCAAGCGGTCATGCCGATGCACATACCGAGCGCAAGGGTGGCGGTTAAAATTTCCTTTGAGTACATTTTCATAGTATTCTCTTTCGGGACAGTGTTCCCGTTTGACGTGGTTGAAATTATATCCGGTTAAGGCGATATTTGTCGGCGTGCGATGCGCTGCATTAAAGAGTCTCCTTTCCTCGCCTGCAAGTACTGACGTCTATCGCAGTGAAACAAAATTATATCTCCGATTGATAAAAATATCCTCCTTCGATTTTCGGATCGAGAAAAATATCGTGCGCAGTGTCTGGTGCGCCTTACCTCTGACAGCCGTAAAGACTATGCACAATACAGCTGCAAGGCAAATTTCTGCGCTATAAGGTCATTTTTTGTCTACAACACTTATTACGATTTACATCGCGAAATTACTACATTTTTTTACCGAAAATTTTAAAAAAATTTTGCCGTATCATTTCAGTGTCAAAGCAAAAAGGCGAGGGAGCATGGCTCACCCCGCCTTAGATTACCAATGCCTATATATAGGCGAGGTGTCGACATATAAAACTGTTTTATTCAGTTATGATGTTCGCGATATGATCTGTTGTTTATTTGTCTTATATCTTATTTGCCGATACCGACACGCTCGACGTTGCAGTATCTGAAGCCGGGGATCACCTGATAGATCATGGTATCGTCGGTGAGACGGTAGTCTCTGTTTTCAAGGTCTGCCAGACCTATCTGCGAGAGCGTGAGGTCAAAGTTGTCGCGTATGACTATGAGACGCGCGGCAGCATTGGAAACATCGTTCGACTTGCTCGAGGAGGAGAACACATTGTTTCTCACCCTTGCGTCGCCGTATGCGTAAGCGACATAGTTGTCGTTCAGGTCATAGCAGTTGGTCGTTTTCAGCAGCATTACCCACGGGTTGAGGTAAGCCCAGCGCTCGGTGCCGTAGCCGGGATTCTCCTTGTCGGAGAGCAGGAACTGCCAGAACATGCCGTTCGGATAGGTTCCGATATTGCCGGTGCCGTCCTCGAGCAGACCGTTCCATCCGGTGTGCTCGTTCTGAACCTTGTAATAATTTCCGCCGTGGAACTGATATACGGAGTTGATAAAGAGGTTGTCGCACAGCTCATTGTCGGGGCCGCCGCTGAGAATGCCGAAGCCGTCAACATTCTCAAGGATGTTTGAATATACCTGCATTCCGCCGCTGCCCGCATCGAGGTAAATGCCGTGCGGGTTGAAGTAGATGTTTTCATCATTAATAATATTACGTACGATATTGTCGTGTATCTTCGTGCCGCCGGAGGTGATGGTCGCGTCGTAGATGTACAGCGCACCGGCATCCGACGAATCGTAGCAGAGGTTCTCAAAGATGTTGTAGGCTATCTCGATATTTGTTCCGACGTAGGACATACCGAGGTGCGGAGCATCGTATATCTCGTTGTTCAGTGCGCGCGAGCCGAGCCCCTGAAGCGACAGACCGGGGTTATAGATGCGGTCGAGCTCCTCAAAGGCATGTATCTTGCAGTTGGATACCTGGCTGTCTGTGAATATATTAGCGCGTCTTACTTCCTTGTCGACTCCTATGCGGATGCCGTTGCCTCCGACGTTATAGACCTCGCAGCTGTCGATGAGAATGCGGTTGCCCTTTGCGTCGATGGCGTTTTTTCCGATGCAGAGGATGCGGCAGCCGGATACGGTAATATCGTCGCCGGTCAGCTTCATTGCGTCGAGCATCGTTCCGCGGAAAGTAAGACCGGAGAATGTGATATTCGATGCAGTCGATTCGAGCATTCTTGTGCAGAGCGACTGACCGATGGTCACACCGCTCTCCTGCCAGCCGTCCGGCAGATAGATATAGAGCATTCCGGTATCGCGGTTAATGTAGTATTCCATAGGCGCATCAAGCTCCTCGGGAACATTGTAGAACGCATAGCGGGAGTTCTGTATGACCTTTCCGTAGTCGCCGTTCGTGGGCGTATAGACGACATAGCCGGTCTCCTCGTCTATGCCGACTATATCGGCGCTCGACTGTATCCAGTCGATAGGGAAGAAGCCGTTCATGTGAGCATTCTTTCTCGACTCTTCGGACCACGATGCGGCTCTGCCCGACTCGTCGTAAAAGCTGTAATAACCCTCGCTCTCATTATTACTTGTCTTTGTCGCGTAGACGTAGTTGCTGATGCTGTTGGAACGGTTGAGATTCGGGTAACGTGCCTGAGTGCAGCGAACATCGCCGACATATATGCGGTTGTCGGGAAGTACGGCATTGTGGATACCGGTGCGGTCGTAACGGGCATAATCGAGTCCGTCTGCGGCGAGATCGTAGGCAAGTACCTTATCCTTCGACTCTTCCGGCAGCAGCGAACGGAATGCCTCGTCAGGCTCTGTAAATTTCTCGGGGTCGAGTGTCGCCGCTCCGGTAAATACGGGAGTTTCGTCCTCGTATGCAACATAGCTGACCGAAAATCCGTCGCTGCCGCCATCCTCAGCCGTCAGCTTGAAGGTGGTGTCGCGCCGATACTCGCCGCCGCGTATAATGACCTGCGCGCCGGAGTACTGCTCGCGCGAGAGGGCGCGTACGGCATCTCTTGCCGCCTCGAGGGTCGCGAGAGGCGCAGACTCCGTTCCGGCGGCGCTGTCGTCTCCCTCGGTCGAGACATATATCTGTGCGAGCGGCAGTTCTCCCTCCGCAAAGACGGTGAGCGATGCCGATGCTGTCAGCAGCGCGAGCGCAAGTGCGGAGACCTTTCGTATCGCATTTGACGGAAATGTTATTTTCATGTTTGGACTACTCCTTTTTGTAGTGCGTTTTTTGATGCGGATGATGGAGTGCAGCATCCGACTTTGTTCATTATATACATAGTCTAACATGTTAAAGCAAATATGTCAATAAAAAAACAACAATATAATTATAATAATTTATTATAACAGAGCAGCAAAAAAGTGAGCTGTTAAAAAACAGTTTTTAGGCAGTCGGCTTTGATTACCGATGAAATAGGTGATAACCTATGGGATATGTGATCCCCGGTGATAAGTGAAAATGTTCGGCGGCAGGCGGCATTGCTCATCGGGCGGCGGCTCTGAGACACGAGTCTGCGCGATGAATGAAAATATAAAAAGAAAAGCAGCCCCGGGGTGAGTGACCGAGTCTGCTTTTCCGATTTCGAAATCGTCTGAACCAATCAGTTCAGCTTGTTGAGAGCGAGAGTGAACTGGCTCTTCTTTCTTGCGGCTTTATTCTTGTGAATAGTGCCGTTTGCCACAGCCTTATCAATGATCTTGACTGCTGCCTTATATGTATCGGCTGCTGCTGCCTTATCGCCGGCTGCGATCGCTGCCTCATACTTTTTGATCGTGGTCTTCATATCCGATTTGAACATCTTGTTCTGAAGAGTCTTGGCTGCGGTTACGAGCACACGCTTCTTAGCGGATTTAATGTTCGGCAAGTTTTTCACCTCCTTAAAGATTTGTACGGGTGAGCGTACATTGCGGCGCTGCATGTCCGCGGACGTGTGGACAGCGGTGCGCCGATTGCATTTACCGCTATATTATATCACTATGCCTACGGTTTTGCAAGAGCTTTTTTCATATTTTTGAAAAAATGTGCCGGATGGCTCGGAGAACACGGCTTTTATGCTCCCGCAATAGGGAATTGCACGGGTATCGGGCTGTTATTTGTCGTGATTCGACCCGATCTCAGGCTTGATTCGGTATGTTCGTGACACAAATTAACGAAATGTAAAATAAATAAAAACTTTAATTTACAATTAAAGAAAATAAGTCTTTTTTCAGAAAAAAGCCTTGACAAGCAGGGCGCGTTGTGGTATTATACTCTTGATTCGCCATAAGGATTTTTTTCTTTTTCGCGAGAGCCGAAAAGCGGTGAAAACCGCTTCGGAATGCGCTTTCTGCGACTTTGTACGGCGATGAAACAAGCTAATAACGGACGGTAATTTTACTGCCACCGCAGATAACGGATATGGGAATGAAATACCGCCGGACACTCGAAGCCTGCTTATAATTCGGCTGTAACCAGCATGCCGTAGGGGTGACTTCGAGCTGCTTTCGGCGGGTTTTATTCCCGTATTTTGCCGTTAAGGCACGGACGCATGATTCCGGGCGCCGTATCCCGGTGCTCACGGAGGACTGTGCGGAATGCCTCGGACGGTATGCGGGAGCTCCGTTTTTCCCCCAAGACTTTTATGTGAATGGAGTGGTTGTTTAAATGGTAAAGCCCCAGAAGCTCGGTAAGAACACACGTATGAGCTTTTCCAAGATCGATGAGACTCTGGATCTGCCGAATCTCATTGATGTTCAGAAGAAGTCCTACGAGTGGTTCCGCCGTGAGGGACTGATGGAAGTTCTTCGTGATGTCTCCCCTATCACCGATTATTCGGGAAATCTTGAGATCGAGTTCATCGACTACACAATAGACCCCGAGCCTAAGTACTCGGTAGAGGAGTGCAAGGAGAGAGACGTTAACTACGCCGCACCTCTCCGCGTTACCGTCCGTCTTTTCAACAAGGCGACCGGAACGCCTATCGTTAAGCAGATATTCATGGGCGATTTCCCGCTGATGACCGAGAACGGTACATTTATTATCAACGGCGCGGAGCGCGTCGTCGTTTCACAGATCGTCCGCTCGCCCGGAATGTACTATGACCATGATTTCGACAAGAGCGGCAAGCTTATTTATTCCGCTCAGGTCATCCCGTATCGCGGCGCATGGATCGAGTACGAGACCGACATGAACGATATCATGTATGTCCGCATAGATAAGAACCGCAAGATGCCCCTGACCATTTTTATCCGTGCGCTCGGCTTTGAGACAGATGAGGAGATCATTGAGCTTCTCGGCGACGACCACTGCCTGCGTGAGACGCTCGCAAAGGATGAGATGCAGGGCGAGGCGCTCAAGTATAATACAAGCGCGGTAGACGAATCTCTCAAGGAGATCTATAAGCGCCTGCGTCCCGGCGATCCGCCGCTTGTGGAGAGCGCTCAGGTACTTATCAACAATCTCTTCTTCGACCCTAAGCGCTATGACCTCGCTGCTGTCGGACGCTATAAGTACGACGGCAAGATGGATCTCGAGTCCCGTCTGCGCGGACAGCTTCTTGCCCGTCCTGCCGTAAACCTTATCACCGGTGAGCTTATCGGTAATGAGGGAGACATCATCGACGATGAGATGCTCGCAGAGTTCCGCGCGGGCGCGGTCAACGAGGCGTATATTCAGATAGACGGCGCAGAGCTCAAGCTGCTCTCCAACGGTATGGTATACCCCGAGGCTATACTCGGTTACAGTCTTGAGGATATCGGACTGCGCCACAAGGTCCGCTACAGTGTTCTCTCCGAGATCATTGCTGCGGTGGGTACCGAGGAGGGCGATGTAAAGGCTGAGGCTAAGAAGCGCTTCTCTGAGCTTGCTCCTAAGAACATCACCCGCGATGATATTCTCGCATCGGTCAGCTACATGATCGGTCTGTTCCACGGAGTCGGTGAAAAGGACGATATCGACCATCTCGGCAACCGTCGTCTGCGCTGCGTAGGCGAACTGCTTCAGAATCAGCTCCGCATCGGCTTCGCACGTATGGATAAGATCGTCAAGGAGCGTATGACCGTTCACGACAGCGAGTCCATCACCCCCGAGGCGCTCATCAATATCCGACCGGTAGTTACCGCCATCCGCGAGTTCTTCGGCTCTTCGCCGCTCTCGCAGTTCATGGATCAGAACAACCCGCTTGCAGAGCTGACGCACAAGCGTCGTCTCTCCGCGCTCGGACCCGGCGGTATCTCTCGTGACCGTGCATCGTTTGAGGTGCGCGATGTTCACTATACCCACTACGGACGTATGTGCCCGATCGAGACCCCCGAGGGACCTAATATCGGACTTATCTCCTATCTTTCTACCTATGCGAGCATTAATGACTACGGCTTCATCGAGGCACCGTACCGCCGCGTGGATAAGGAAAAGGGCATAGTTACCCGCGAGGTCGAGTATATGACCGCCGACACCGAGGATAACTATATCGTCGCTCAGGCTAACGAGCCGCTCGACGAGGAGGGACACTTCATCAATAAGAAGGTCACAGCCCGCCATCGCGCCGAAATCATCGAGATCGACGCGAGCAGGGTCGACTATATGGACGTATCGCCTAAGATGGTCGTTTCGGTCGCTACGGCGTGCATCCCGTTCCTTGAAAACGACGATAACTCACGTGCGCTCATGGGCTCCAACATGCAGAAGCAGGCTGTCCCGCTTATGGTCACCGACTCTCCCATTGTCGGAACCGGTATGGAGTATAAGGCTGCCGTCGACTCCGGCGTTGTTGTCTGCGCTAAGCGCAACGGTACCGTCGAGCGCGTTACCGCTGATGATATCACTATTCGCGCAGAGGACGGAACCAAGGATGTTTACCACCTTATCAAGTTCAAGCGCTCCAACCAGGGCACCTGTGTAAATCAGCGCCCGATAGTAGATGTCGGCGAGCTTGTTAATGCCGGCGATGTCATTGCGGACGGTCCCGCGACCTCAGGCGGCGAGATCTCGCTCGGTAAGAATGCTCTCATCGGCTTTATGACATGGGAGGGCTACAACTACGAGGACGCGGTTCTCCTTAACGAGCGCCTTGTCCGTGACGATGTTTATACATCTATTCATATAGAAAAGTACGAGCATGAGGCTCGCGACACCAAGCTCGGACCGGAGGAGATTACCCGCGAGATACCGAATGTCGGCGACGACGCGCTCAAGGATCTTACTCCCGACGGCGTTATTCGTATCGGTACAGAGGTAAGAGCCGGCGATATACTTGTCGGTAAGGTAACGCCTAAGGGCGAGACCGAGCTGACCGCAGAGGAGCGCCTGCTCCGCGCGATCTTCGGTGAGAAGGCGCGTGAGGTCCGCGATACCTCGCTGCGTCTGCCGCACGGTGAGAGCGGTATCATTGTCGATGTCCGCGTATTCACCAAGGAGGCGGGCGACGAGCTGATGCCCGGTGTTAACAAGGTCGTCCGTGTTTATGTCGCTCAGAAGAGAAAAATTTCGGTCGGTGATAAGATGGCGGGACGCCACGGTAACAAGGGTGTCGTTTCGAGAATTCTCCCGCCCGAGGATATGCCGTTCCTTGCAGACGGTACGCCTCTTGATATCGTGCTTAACCCTCTGGGAGTTCCTTCGCGAATGAACATCGGTCAGGTGCTTGAGGTCCACCTCGGCATTGCGGCGCGCAAGCTCGGATGGAAGGTCATGACCCCCGTATTCGACGGCGCGCACATGGAGGATATCACCGAGCTGCTCAAGCAGGCGGGACTCAGCCCCGACGGTAAGGCAACTCTCTATGACGGAAGAACGGGCGAGCCTTTCGACAATCCCGTAACCGTAGGTATAATGTACTACCTCAAGCTCCACCATCTCGTTGACGATAAGATCCACGCACGCAGCACCGGTCCTTACTCGCTCGTGACGCAGCAGCCTCTCGGCGGTAAGGCACAGTTCGGCGGTCAGCGCTTCGGAGAGATGGAGGTTTGGGCACTCGAGGCGTACGGCGCTGCCTACACGCTTCAGGAGATACTGACCTTCAAGAGCGATGATGTAAACGGACGTGTAAAGGCGTTTGAGGCTATCGTCAAGGGTCAGAACATTCCTACACCCGGCGTTCCCGAGTCGTTTAAGGTACTTGTCAAGGAGCTTCAGGCGCTTGCACTTGATGTACGCGTCCTCGATAAGAACGGCGAGGAGATCGAGCTGTCCACCATCGGAGAGGATGAGCCGGAGCAGCCCGTATACGTAGGCAATACCTACCGCGGCGAAGAAAGAGATGAATATATGAACGCATCCGTCGTTAACGATATCGGCGACGACCGCGATGCTTATGATTCGGACGATGATGACGACTTCGCAGAAGAGTCCGAAACAGAGGATGACGGCTTCAGCGTCGGCATGGGCGATGAGCTGTACTCCGATTTCACAAGTGATGAAGAGTAATGGGAGGACAGTGAATGTCAACGGAACACAACACGTTTGATTCTATACAGATCGGTCTTGCTTCTCCTGAGATGATACTTAACTGGTCTCACGGAGAGGTAACAAAGCCCGAGACCATCAATTACAGAACTCTCAAGCCCGAGCGCGACGGTCTTTTCTGCGAGCGTATCTTCGGTCCGACCAAGGACGGAGAGTGCTCCTGCGGAAAGTATAAGCGCGTTCGCAACAAAGAGTTTCATGTCTGCGAAAAGTGCGGCGTTGAGGTGACAAGCAAGAAGGTCCGTCGTGAGCGCATGGGTCACATTCAGCTCGCAGCCCCCGTCTCGCACATCTGGTACTTCAGAGCGGTCCCCTCGCGTATGAGTCTGCTGCTCGATATACCGCTTCGCGCACTCGAAAAGGTGCTTTACTTCGCATCCTATATAGTAATAGATCCCGGTGATACCCCTCTTGTCCGCAATCAGCTGCTGACCGAGAGCGAGTATAAATCCTACTACGAAAAGTACGAGGACGCTTTCCGCGTCGGCATGGGTGCAGAGGCTATCAAGGAGCTGCTCTCCGAGCCTATACTTAATCTCGACGAGCTCTCTGCCGACCTTCGCGCACAGCTCGCGAGCGCATCGGGACAGAAGAAGCTGCGCATCAGCAAGCGTCTTGAGGTAGTCGAGGCATTCCGCAAGTCCGGCAACCGTCCCGAGTGGATGATACTGGACGTTATACCGGTAATTCCTCCGGATATCCGTCCTATGGTACAGCTCGACGGCGGACGCTTTGCGGCATCCGACCTGAACGATCTTTACCGCCGCGTTATCGGCAGAAACAACCGTCTGAAGAATCTGCTCCAGATGGGCGCGCCCGATATCATTATCCGCAACGAGAAAAGAATGCTTCAGGAGGCTGTCGACGCCCTGATAGATAACGGCAGACGCGGCAAGCCCGTAACGGGACCGAGCAACCGTCCGCTCAAGTCGCTCTCCGAGATGCTTCGCGGTAAGCAGGGACGCTTCCGTCAGAACCTCCTCGGTAAGCGTGTCGACTATTCGGGACGTTCGGTTATCGTCGTAGGACCCGAGCTCAAGATTTATCAGTGCGGACTTCCTAAAGAGATGGCGCTTGAGCTCTTCAAGCCTTTCGTTATGAAGCGCCTTGTAGAGACTCAGAAGGCATCAAATATCAAGGACGCAAAGAAGAAGGTAGAGAAGGTCGCGCCCGAGGTATGGGACGCACTCGAGAATGTCATCAAGGAGCACCCCGTACTGCTCAACCGCGCACCTACGCTTCACCGTCTGTCCATTCAGGCGTTTGAGCCTATCCTCGTAGAGGGAAGAGCTATCAAGCTCCACCCGCTCGTATGTCCTGCATTCAACGCCGACTTCGACGGCGACCAGATGCCGGTACACGTACCGCTGTCCTCCGAGGCGCAGGCAGAGGCGAGATTTCTCATGCTCTCCGCGCGCAACCTGCTTAAGCCCGCAGACGGTAAGGCTGTTACGGTACCGTCTCAGGATATGGTCCTCGGCTGCTACTACCTTACGATGGATAAGCCCGGCGAACCCGGCGAGGGACACGTATTCCGTGACTTCGACGAGGCTGTAATGGCATATGAAAATAAGCTGCTCGGACTCCACGCCCCCATCAAGCTCCGCGTTACCCGCGAGATTGACGGCGAGCAGGTCACCGGCATTATCGACGCTACGCTCGGACGGCTGATCTTCAACCGCTCGCTTCCGCAGGATCTCGGTTATGTTGACCGCAGCGATCCCGCAAAGAAGCTCGACCTTGAGATATCCTTCCGCTGCGGCAAGAAGCAGCTCGGTCAGCTTGTTGACCGCTGCATTAAGATACACGGTATTCCCGAGACCGCACGCGTGCTCGATGAGATAAAGAGCATGGGCTATAAGTACTCCACAAGGGCTGCAATGTCGATATCCATCGCAGATATCACCATCCCGAAGAAGAAGTACGAGATAGTCAAAAAGGCTGAGGAAGATGTCGAGGAGATCGCTCGCTGCTTTGCAGAGGGTGAACTTACCGAGGAGGAGCGCTACAACAATGTCGTTGCCCTTTGGGATAAGGCGACAAAGGATGTCGTTGCCGCTCTTCAGGATGGCTTTGACGACTTTAACCCGATCAAAATGATGAGTGATTCGGGAGCTCGAGGCAGCATCACTCAGATGCGTCAGCTCGCCGGAATGCGCGGACTGATGTTCGCAACAAACGGCCGTACGATGGAGATTCCGATCAAGTCGAACTTCCGTGAGGGCCTTAATATCCTCGAGTACTTCATCGCAGCGCGCGGCGCGCGTAAGTCGTTGTCGGATACGGCTCTTAAGACCGCCGACTCCGGTTACCTTACCCGTCGTCTTGTCGATGTTTCGCAGGATGTTATCATCACCGAGTCTGACTGCGGTACCGATTCCGGTATCGTTGTCAGCGCCATCATTGACGAAAACGGCAATATTATCGAGCCGTTTGCAGAGCGCCTTGTCGGACGCTATACCTGCCATGATGTTATCAATCCCGAGACCGGAGAGGTGCTCGTTCCCGCCAATACTCTCATGGGCGACGACGAGGCACAGAAGATCATCGACGCAGGCATTGATAAGGTCGAGATAAGAACTATCCTTAAATGTAAGAGCAAGCACGGCGTTTGCGCTCACTGCTACGGCTCCGACATGGCGTCGGGCAAGCTGGTCAGCATCGGTGAGTCGGTCGGTATCGTCGCAGCTCAGTCCATCGGCGAGCCCGGTACGCAGCTGACGATGAGAACCTTCCATACGGGCGGTGTCGCAGGCTCTAACATCACGCAGGGTCTTCCTCGCGTCGAGGAGCTGTTCGAGGCTCGCTCGCCGAAGAAGGCGGCTGTTACCGCCAAGTGCAGCGGTATTATCTCGATACCCGAGGAGAAGCGCCGCAAGATAGCACGTATAGTTCCTGTCGAAGGCGACCCCATCCCCGCAGACGAGAAGGATAAGGAGCATCCTATTCCTTACGGTCTTAAGATGCTCGTATCCGAGGGTGATCACGTTGAGCGCGGTCAGGCAATCACCGAGGGTCAGCTCGCACCGCAGGATATTACCGAGATCCTCGGACTCGATGCAGCTTATGACTACATCATCCGTGAGGTTCAGTCGGTATACCGCCGTCAGAACGTTGACGTTAACGATCGCCATATCGAGGTCATTGCACGTCAGATGACGAGAAAGGTTCGTGTCGTCGACTCCGGCGATACCGAGCTGCTTGACGCAAGCATGGTTGACGTTACCGAGTTCGATTCGGAGAACGAACGCATTCAGGCTCGCATCGATGCGGGCGAGACAGAGCTCAAGCTTGCAACGAGCTCTCCCGTTCTGCTCGGTATCACCAAGGCATCCATCCTTACCGAGTCTTGGCTCAGTGCGGCATCCTTCCAGGAGACCACCAAGGTCCTTACCGAGGCGGCTATCCGCGGAAAGGTCGACCATCTGCTCGGACTCAAGGAGAATGTCATAATCGGCAAGCTCATTCCTGCCGGTACCGGTATGGAATGCTACCGTAAGGTCGAGGTCGAGGCTGACGAGGGAGCGATCGAGGCTCACGAGGAGGCAGAGCTCGAGGAAGAGCAAGCGGAGGATGAGGCTGTCGGCGAATGATCGCCTTCGGCGCTCGGCTTGATGCGATACTCTTTTGCCGAAATGCTCTGAGAATATATGCAGACTGCCGCGTCGGCTTATGCCGCTGCGGCAGTCTGCTTTTTTGAGAATTCTTAGAATCGAGGGAAGTATCGCGAGCTGATAATATTGAGCCGAATTGACATTTCGTTGCTTTTTGCGCGCGGACGGTGTGTACGCCGGGGAGGAAAGTACTGCATGATATCGCCGTACTATTGTGCAAATGGCTGAATTTTTGCATAAATATATTTTTGCTTGACAATTATAGGGATAAAGTGATATAATTATCTCTGTGATGTGCGGTGTCGCTCGTATGTGATGCCATTACCTCGTGATTCGGGCTTGAGGCTCGGTTGCGCGAGGGTGAAAACGTGCGCGTGCGCGACGCGAGACTGCAGATCGGCGCTGCGGGAGGTGTCTTTCGGGACGCTGCCGCGACGCGACAAATACTTAAAGAAGGAGGAAAAGTATGCCAACCTTTAACCAGCTTGTAAAACAGGGCCGCAAGGAGAAGACCTACAAGTCTAAGTCGCCTGCTCTTCAGAAGGGTTTCAACTCTCTGACGAATAAGCGCACAGACCTCAGTGCTCCTCAGAAGCGCGGCGTCTGCACAAAGGTAACGACAGTCAACCCGAAGAAGCCTAACTCCGCACTTCGTAAGATCGCGAGAGTAAGACTCACCAACGGAATGGAAGCAACAACCTACATTCCCGGTATCGGCCACAATCTCCAGGAGCACTCGGTTGTTCTCATCCGAGGCGGAAGAGTACGTGACCTGCCCGGTGTGCGTTACCACATCATCCGCGGCACGCTTGACGCCCAGGGCGTCGCAAATCGCCGTCAGGGCCGTTCTAAATACGGCGTCAAGAGACCGAAGTCGTAATTTCGCTGTCGGTTTATGTTGGTAAGCACCGCAGGGTGCGAATGCCGCAATAATCCCGGATGACAATGCTGGAAAATACTTTTCCATTATATATCCTAAGGTAAAACTGCGGCCTCAGCATTAACGGAACATCGGAAGGTATGATTTCGAGTACCTATGATATCATATTCTTATGAAGGAGGGAAGAACAGTGCCAAGAAGAGGTCAGATATCTAAAAGAGATGTGCTGCCGGATCCGCTGTACAATTCCAAGCTTGTAACCAAGCTCATCAATAACATCATGTACGACGGTAAGAAGGGCGTAGCACAGAAGATCGTTTACGACGCCTTCTCTATCGTTGAGGAAAAGCTCGGTAAGAGCCCGCTCGACGCTTTCGTAGAAGCGCTCGGAAACATCATGCCCAGCCTTGAGGTCAAGGCTAAGCGTGTCGGCGGCTCCACCTATCAGGTGCCGCTGGAGGTTCGCCCCGAGCGTCGTCAGACACTCGGTCTGCGTTGGATCACTCTCTACTCGAGACAGCGCAGCGAGAGAACCATGGCTGAGAAACTTGCCGGAGAGATTATGGATGCTCTCAATAACACCGGCGGAGCAGTCAAGAAGAAGGACGAGACACACCGTATGGCTGAAGCCAACAAGGCTTTTGCACATTACAGATATTGATTTTGAGGCACAGGGATATGCAGCGTAGGGCGCGCGCGGCGTGACTGCGGGCGGACTCCCGAGCCTGAAAACCGATAACTTACTAAAATTAAGGAGCACATTAATGCCAAGAGAATACTCACTTGAACATACAAGAAATATCGGCATTATGGCACATATCGACGCCGGAAAGACCACTACGACCGAGCGTATCCTGTTCTACACAGGCCGTACGCACAAGCTCGGAGAGGTCCATGACGGTGCCGCAACGATGGACTGGATGGAGCAGGAGCAGGAGAGAGGTATCACAATCACCTCCGCAGCTACCACCTGCTTCTGGAAGAACAACCGTATCAATATCATTGATACCCCCGGCCACGTTGACTTTACTGTCGAGGTCGAGCGCTCGCTTCGAGTACTCGACGGCTCCGTAACCGTTTTATGTGCCAAGGGCGGCGTTGAACCGCAGTCCGAGACTGTCTGGAGACAGGCAGATAAGTACGGAGTGCCGCGTATGGCTTATGTCAACAAGATGGACATAAGCGGTGCAAATTTCTATCGTGTCGTTGACATGATGCGTGAGCGTCTTAAGACAAATCCCGTGCCGATTCAGCTTCCTATCGGAGCTGAGGATACTTTCCGCGGCATCGTAGACCTTGTCGAGATGAATGCCGACGTTTATTATGACGATCTGGGTAAGGACATGCGTGTCGAAGAGATCCCGGACGACATGAAGGAAAAAGCAGAGCAGTACCGCAAGCAGATGATTGAAGCCATCGCCGAGTGCGATGAGGAACTCTTTGAGCTCTACTGCGCAGACGAGGAGATCTCTACGGATATGATCCGTAAGGCTATCCGTAAGGGCTGTATTGAGAACAAGATCGTTCCCGTTGTCTGCGGTACATCCTATAAGAACAAGGGCGTGCAGAAGCTGCTCGACGCTATCGTCGACTACATGCCGTCCCCGCTCGACGTTCCGCACATCAAGGGTATCAATCCCGAGACCGAGCAGGAGGAAGAGCGTCCCTCGAGTGATGACGAGCCGTTTGCAGCTCTCGCATTCAAGATTATGACCGACCCGTACGTAGGTAAGCTTTGCTTCATACGTGTATATTCGGGAACGGTCGAGGCAGGTACTGCCGTTTATAATGCAAACAAGGACTCTAAGGAGCGTCTGGGCAGACTGCTGCAGATGCACTCCAACAACCGTAAGGATATAGAAGTCGCTTATTCGGGCGATATCTGTGCTGCCGTCGGTCTTAAGGGCACCACCACAGGTGATACCCTCTGCGACGAGAAGCATCCTATCATCCTCGAGTCTATGGAGTTCCCGGAGCCCGTTATCCGCGTTGCTATCGAGCCTAAGACCAAGGCAGGTCAGGAGAAGATGGGTATCGCCCTCGCGAAGCTCGCAGAGGAGGACCCGACCTTCCGTACCTACACAGACGAAGAGACAGGACAGACCATCATTGCCGGAATGGGTGAGCTCCACCTCGAGATCATCGTCGACCGACTCCTCCGTGAGTTCAAGGTCGAGGCAAACATCGGTCAGCCGCAGGTCGCTTATAAGGAGACCATCCGTCGTAAGGTCGATCAGGATACCAAGTATGTCCGTCAGTCCGGCGGTAAGGGTCAGTACGGTCATTGTAAGATTACCATCGAGCCCAACGAGCCCGGCAAGGGATACGAGTTCATCAACAAGGTCGTCGGCGGTGCTATTCCGAAGGAGTACATCCCCGCGGTTGATGCAGGTATTCAGAGTGCAATGCAGTGCGGCGTAGTAGCAGGCTACAACGTCGTTGACGTTAAGGTAACTCTTAACGACGGTTCTTATCACGAGGTCGACTCCTCCGAGATGGCGTTCAAGATCGCCGGTTCTATGGCGTTCAAGGAGGCTATGCGTAAGGCAGACCCCGTACTCACCGAGCCTATCATGAAGGTCATAGTTATTACGCCCTCCGAGTACATGGGCGATATTATCGGTGACCTTAACTCCCGCCGTGGTCAGATCCAGGGCATGGAGGAGCAGTCCGGCGCAGAGCAGATCACAGCATTTGTTCCGCTCGCAAACATGTTCGGTTACTCCACCGAGCTCCGCTCCCGCTCGCAGGGACGCGCGCAGTACTCCATGGAGCCGAGCCACTTTGCGGAAGTGCCGAAATCCATTCAGGAAACGCTTGTGTCCAAGCGATCCAATAATAACCAATAATAAATATTTAGGAGGCTATTGTCATGGCAAAGGAAACCTTTGAACGTACTAAACCCCATGTCAACATTGGTACTATCGGCCACGTTGACCACGGTAAGACCACTCTTACCGCAGCTATCACCAAGGTCCTCGCACTCAGCAACGATAAGATCGAGTTCCTCGCTTACGACCAGATCGATAACGCACCCGAGGAGAGAGAGAGAGGAATCACCATCAACACCCGTCACGTTGAGTACGAGACCGCTAAGCGTCACTACGCTCACGTTGACTGCCCCGGCCATGCTGACTATATCAAGAACATGATCACCGGTGCAGCTCAGATGGACGGTGCTATCCTCGTTGTTGCAGGTACCGACGGTCCTCTTCAGCAGACCCGCGAGCACGTACTTCTTGCTCGTCAGGTTGAAGTTCCTGCAATCGTTGTATTCATGAACAAGACCGACCTCGTTGACGATCCCGAGCTTCTCGACCTCGTTGAGATGGAGATCCGTGAGCTGCTCAGCTCTTACGGCTTCCCGGGCGACGACGTGCCGATCATCCGCGGCTCTGCTCGTGAGGCTCTGCTCTCCGACAGCAAGGATATCAACGCACCCGAGTACGCTCCTATCATTGAGCTCATGAACGCTGTTGACGATTACATTCCTACTCCTGAGCGTAAGTCCGATCTGCCCTTCCTTATGCCTGTCGAGGACGTATTCTCCATCACCGGTCGTGGTACTGTTGCTACCGGTCGTGTAGAGCGCGGAACCGTTAAGGTTAATGACGAGGTTGAGATCGTCGGTCTTTCCGATGAGAAGAAGAAGTCGGTTGTTACCGGCGTTGAGATGTTCCACAAGCTTCTGCCCCAGGCTGAGGCAGGCGATAACATCGGTATTCTTCTCCGCGGTATCGACAAGAAGGAGATCGAGCGCGGACAGGTCGTTTGCGCACCCGGCTCCGTTCATCCTCACACCAAGTTCAAGGGTCAGGTTTACGTTCTTACCGAGAAGGAAGGCGGCCGTTCTAAGCCGTTCTTCTCCGGCTACCGTCCTCAGTTCTATTTCAGAACTACCGACGTTACCGGTATCATCGAGCTTCCCGCTGACGTCGATATGTGCCGTCCCGGCGATAACGTCGTTATGGATGTTAACCTTATCACTCCTATCGCTATGGAGAAGGGTCTTCGCTTCGCTATCCGCGAGGGCGGCAGAACTGTCGGTTCCGGTGTCGTAACCGAGATCGTTGAGTAATTTATCCGAGCGGTATTATTTGGTTTGATCGGCTTTACCGCCGCTTATAACTGATACTGTAAAGCCCCTTCGCAAGTTTATTGCCGAAGGGGCTTTGCGGGTATCGGTGAACCTGCGGATCGAACATCTACCTTACCTGTTAATCGTTCGCTTTCCGTGCCGTGTGTCCGCGCGGGCGGTGCTGCATATTTATTTCGACCGTAAAAGGAAAAACGAAATGCTTCAATATCTGACTATTTTCGGTATATCCATGGTGCCGCTGATCGAGCTTCGCGGCGCAATACCTGCGGGCTATGCTCTCGGCATGCCCATGATTCTAAACTATCTTATCTGTTGTATAGGTAATCTGCTTCCTATACCAGTTATACTGATCTTCGTAAAATTCGTGCTCGATTGGATGCGTCGCTCCAATGTGGCATTTTTCAATAAAGTTTCAGGCTTTATCTATGAGAAAGCGGAAAAGAACAAGCCTAAGATAACAAAATACGCGACATGGGGACTTTTTATATTTGTTGCCATTCCGCTGCCGGGTACGGGCGCATGGACTGGCGCGCTTGTCGCCGCGCTGCTTGATATGAAGCGCAGTAAAGCTATGCTCTCCATTGCGGGCGGTGTTCTTGCCGCTGGCGCTGTAGTAACGCTTATCTGCTACGGCGCTATAGATTTTCTGCGTTTTCTTATTTGAATTGAACTTTGATTTAAGCGTGCACGCTGCGTACTCGCGCAAACGCTAAGTGCCTTACGTCACGCTCGTAAGGTTTATTCTTATGACAAAACTATTATTTCTGCGGTGCGGGTTATCTGAAAATTTCGTCGAAATGTTTACAAATTGTCAATAATATGACCTTTGCAACCCAATGCCGCTGTGATATAATCCATGTATATGCAGAATTATATCGGCACCGCTTACAGGTCGCCGTTTGATTATAGTAATTTTATAAAATAATCCCGAAAGGAAATACAATATAATGAGAAAGCTCTTTACATCCGAGTCGGTGACCGAGGGCCATCCCGATAAGATATGCGATAAGATATCCGATGCCATTCTTGACGAGTTTCTCCGTCAGGATAAGATGTCCCGCGTTGCCTGCGAGACGACCACAACGACCGGAATAATCTCCATCATGGGTGAGATAACCTCCGAGGCTTATGTTGATTTTCAGACCGTAGTACGCGAGACCGTTCGCGAGATAGGCTACGATAATGCCGCATACGGTTTTGACTGCAATACCTGTGCCGTTCTCAACACCATTCACGAGCAGTCGCCCGATATCGCGCTCGGTGTTAACCGTTCTTTTGAGGCTAAGCGAGGGACAGATAAGGACTGCTATGATACCGGTGCGGGCGACCAGGGTATGATGTTCGGCTTCGCGTGCGACGAGACACCGGAGCTTATGCCGATGCCTATTCAGCTCGCGCATTCGCTTGCGAAGCGCCTCACAGCCGTTCGTAAGGACGGAACGCTCGGCTATCTTCGCCCCGACGGAAAGACTCAGGTAACTATCGAGTATGAGGGCAACCGCCCCGTCCGTGTGCATACCGTTGTTGTCTCTACGCAGCATGCCGAGGATGTTTCGGTCGATCAGATACGCGAGGACCTTATCAAGCATGTTATTGTACCGATAATTCCGGCGGATTTCTTAGATGACGATACCATTATATATGTCAATCCGACCGGCAGATTTGTTGTAGGCGGTCCTATGGGCGATTCCGGCCTTACCGGAAGAAAGATCATAGTCGATACCTACGGCGGATATTCGCGTCATGGCGGCGGAGCATTCTCCGGCAAGGATCCGACTAAGGTCGACCGCACTGCCGCATACGCCGCAAGATATCTTGCTAAGAATGTTGTTGCTGCCGGACTTGCCAACAAGTGCGAGGTCGAGATTGCATATGCTATCGGCGTTGCTAAGCCCGTATCGGTTCTCTTTGATACATTCGGTACCGCGCATGTTTCGGACGAGGAGCTGTACGACCGCGTTATGCGCCGCGTTGACCTGCGTCCCGCGGCTATTATCGAGCGTTTCGATCTCCGCAGACCGATATATAAGCAGCTTGCCGCATACGGCCATATGGGACGCGAGGATGTTCGCGCACCGTGGGAGAACCTCGATCTCGCCGCTCAGATAGGCTGATCATCCCGCTCAATATAATTGCTTTATACGCAAAGCAGTGCATTGCATAACTTTTTTGCTTTGCACTGCTTTGTTTAGTTTTTTCGCCCGACTTGTCTGGCATTCTGCTTTGTGTTCTCTCGGGACGCGGGGCTTGTAACACATCAGATCCGTTTTCCTGTCGGATATATAGGTGAGTAATGAACAATAAAAATTCAGACTTTGCCTCGACTGCCGATTTTATTTTGCGCAGCGGCGCGACTTCGTCGAGTGCGGCGACCGCAAACACTATGACCGAAAATAATACGCAGCCGGGGCAGGTGAGCATAACCGGCTTTGTCGAGCATGTCGTTTTTTCTAACGAGGATAACGGCTTTACGATATGTGAGATATCGACCGACGGCGACGAGGGGCAGCAGGTGCTTGTCACACTGGTGGGGACAATGCCGTATATAGCTGTCGGTGAAACGATTACCGCACTCGGCTCATGGACGGTGCATCCGAATTTCGGCAGACAGTTTGCCGTTTCGAGCTATGAAAAGGAGCTTCCGGCGGGCGAGGCAGCGATACTTCGATATCTCTCGTCGCGCACCGTAAAGGGCGTCGGTCCCGCCTCGGCTAAGAAGATAGTCGATAAATTCGGCGCAGATACCTTTGAGGTAATGACGAATCACCCCGAGTGGCTTGCCGAAATACAGGGCATCTCAGCCGAAAAGGCGCGCATCATAGGTGAGAGCTTCGACGAGCAGTTCGGTGTGCGGAATGTGATGATGTTCTGCCGCGATTTTGTGCCGCCGGCGACCGCGATGCGGATATACAAAAAGTGGGGAAATAACTCGGTAGATACTATCCGTAACAATCCGTATCTTCTGTGCGATGAGGGCTACGGACTCGGCTTTGAGCGAGTCGACCGAATGGCACAGTCGTTCGGACTTGCACCCGACTGCCGCGAGCGTGTCATGGCGGGCATCAAATATCTGCTCTCATACAATGCAGCGTCGAACGGTCATGTATATATACCGTCGGACCGCATTATCCCCGCCGCCGCTCGTCTGCTGGGTGTGGATGAAGACGCGGTCGGTGCAGCTCTTGAGGCGCTCGGCTCCTCCGGCGAGGTCAAGACGATCCGCCGAGACAGGCGCGACTGTGTGTATCTGCGCTCATATTACGATGCCGAGCAGTATGTTGCGGAAAAGCTCGATCTGCTTGACCGCGTCTGCCCGAGAGTCCCCGCGGGGGATGTCGAGCGCTTTATTCTCACCGCAGAGTCCGAGAACGGCATCGAGTATGCCCGCGCACAGAAAAAGGCTATATCGCTTGTCCTGACGAGCGGAGTTATGGTGCTGACGGGCGGACCCGGTACCGGTAAAACCACCGTTATTCGTGCCGTGCTGTCGCTTTTTGAGGATATGGGTATGAAAACGGTGCTTGCCGCGCCGACAGGCAGAGCCGCGAAGCGAATGTCCGAATCTACCGGGCGCGAGTCGTCGACCGTCCACCGTATGCTCGAGATGGCGTATACCGAGGGCAGAGAAGCGGTCTACAACAAGAACGAAAAGGATCCGATAGAGGCTGATGTCGTGATAGTCGACGAGGCGTCGATGCTCGATATCCTGCTCACCGAGGCGCTCTGCCGTGCGCTGAAGCCCGGAACGCGCCTGCTGCTTATAGGCGACTCGGATCAGCTTCCGTCGGTCGGTGCGGGCAACGTGCTCGGCGATATCATCCGCTCTGACCGCTTCAATACCGTTCGTCTGCGCGAGATATTCCGTCAGGCGAGCGCGAGTCTTATCATTACGAATGCGCACTGTATAAATCAGGGCGACTATCCCGATCTTGACGTTAAGGACAACGACTTCTTCTTTATACAGCGCGATACCGCAGAGGAGATAGCGTCTACCGTCTGTGCGCTCTGCACCACGCGACTGCCGCGCGCCTACGGCGAGGAGATGCGGTCGAAGATACAGGTCATTGCACCGTCCCGAAAGGGGAACGTGGGCACTGCGAGTCTGAATGCGCAGCTTCAGCGCGGACTAAATCCGCCGATGCAGTCGAAGAGAGAACGAAAATTCCGCGACGTTGTCTTTCGCGAGGGCGACAAGGTCATGCAGATAAAGAACAACTATGATATCGAGTGGGAAAAGACCGAGATTACCGGTGAGGTACATAAGGGACAAGGCGTTTTTAACGGCGATATCGGCATCATCGAGCAGATAAGAACGAGCGAGGAGAGCATCGTTATCAACTTTGACGGCAGGATAACCGTCTATCCGTTCTCCGACCTCGAGGAGATAGAGCATGCATATGCGATAACGGTGCATAAAAGTCAGGGCAGCGAGTATCCGGTCGTGATAATACCACTGTATCAGAACTCGCCGCGCCTTATGACGCGGAATCTGCTGTATACGGCGGTAACGCGTGCGCGAGAAATGGTCATTATAGTCGGTCAGCGCGCCGAGGTGGTGCAGATGGTGCAGAACAATCGTCTTTGTCACCGCTATACCGGACTGTGCGAGGCGATACGCGAGGCGGATAAGGACTGATCATACTGCGCCGAACGGTGTAATTGAACCGGATAGCGCCGTGCCGTTCGACAGGATCTTGACGGCTCTTGCACCGAGCCGAGCGGCGTGATCGGGTCACTTGACATTTTCATTCAGATCCGGCGCATACCGTTGCGCGATTTTGCAGGTGCGTGGGCGGCTTCTGATATTATATAATTGCGGGAGGCGGTGCCGATGAGCATGCTAAATACAGATAAGCGGCAGATCGACTGCGGCGGCAACGCAGCTCGGAATGTATCTGTGCGCGAGAAGAGCCGTGCGGATGTGCTGCTCGATTATCTGTTCCCGCCGTCCTGCGTCTGCTGCGGAACGCTTATCCCGCCGGACGGTGATCAGGACTGCTTTTGCGAGAGCTGCTATGAGCGGTTGCTAAGGGCATCGGTTCCGCATTTTCGACGTATAGAGATAGGCGACCGCCGCGTCGCTGTGTTGACGGCAATGTCGTTTTCTACCGCACCGGATTGCCCGTCGCGCGCACTTATCCTCAGCATGAAGAATGTACGCACGTCTCGCAGCGCGTATTTTTCGGCACAGCGCCTGCGGAGCATAATACATATGCTGCCGCTCGGAGAGGGTACCGTGATAGCCTATGTACCGCGCAGCCGCAGCGGACGGCGGCGGTACGGCTTTGATCAGATGGAGACCGTGGCGGCGCGGCTCTCACGTATGACCGGAATGCCGGTTATGCCGTGCCTTGAAAATACCTCGCAGAGCATACAGAAGGGTCTCGGCGCCGAGGCACGCATACGTGCGGTACGCGGAAAATATATCGTGCGCACGAGATATTCCGAGCGCATACGCGGTGCGGATATATTGCTTATCGACGATGTATGCACGACAGGTGCGTCGATATACGAATGTACGCGCGTGCTGTTTGCGGCGGGCTGCGCGCATGTATTCCCTATGTGCATCGCCGATGCAGCGCACAATCTTATTTGATCTTATCTTATCTTATCTTCTTAATCTTATCTTGATCTTATTTTAATGCCTGCCGCAATATCGGTCGGCATATTCTTATGGCAGTAATGCTCCGAAAGCAATGTAAGTACCGAAAGGAAACCGTAATATGGGTAAAAAAATCGGAATAGACCTCGGAACATCAAATACACTGATATATATCGAGGGCGAGGAAATAGTAAGTCAGGTCAGCGCCGTGGCGGTCGAGGAGGACAGCGGAAAGCTCCTTGCGGCTGGCAATGAGGCTGTCTCGCTCTGCGGGCGGATACCCGGTGCGGCGCATCTTGAGTACCCGTTCCGCTCCGGCGTGGATATTCACAGCGAGAGCTTCGTATATTATATGCGGCAGATGATAGCGACCGCAGGAGGCGGCGGATTGCTCGGTCATACCGTACTGCTCTGCCTGCCCGGATCGGTTCCGGCAGAGGCGGAGGAGGATATATATAAGGAGCTTCGCCGACACGGTGTGCGCGATGTGATGCTTGTCTCCAAGATTGCATGTGCCGCTGCGGGCGCGGGCATATCCGATGACGACAGAGGCGTCAGCATGATAGTCGATCTCGGCGGCGGTGAAACGCAGGCAGCGACCTTCTCGCTCGGCAGAATAATACATTCCTCAATAATCGGCACGGGCGGCGACGCGCTCGATGCAAGCATCGCTGCGTATCTTGCAATCTCAAAGGGACTGCGCGTGAACTTTGCCGAGGCGGAACGCATAAAGACTGCGATAGGCGGCGTATGGAAGCGCGATTCCGAGCCGGATTGCACCGCCTTCGGTGTGAATGTCGGAGACGGGCTGCCTAACAGCTGCACCGTCACCGGGCGCGAGATATTCGGCGCTATCAGCGAGCCGGTCAAGAAGATAGCCGTAGGAATACGCAGCTTTTATCTCTCGCTGACTCCCACCGAGCGCGGCAGCATAGCCAAGCGCGGAATAATCCTGACCGGAGGCGGCAGCTGCCTGTTCGGAATGCCCGAGCTGCTCGGAGCGTCGCTCGGTGAGGAGGTAAAGGTCACGGCTGAACCGCTCGCGACGGCTGCACTCGGCTTTTCAAAGATACTCGGAGGCGAAAAAGCTGCGAAGAGCTGAACTCAAAAGGCAGATTTTCAGTTTGTATGCGATACGTAAAATAATTCGCTCGCAGGCGATATCCTAAGGGTATTTTCTCCTCGCGCGGGCATAATATAACCGACAGTATACCGAAAGGAATATTAACCGAAATGTCGAAAAATATCAAGAGTACAGCGGAGCTTTCGCTTCCCGAAGCATATGAGATAGAGTATTCCGAGAGCCTGCCGGACGTGGATAGCCTCGGTATAGTTCTGCGCCACAAAAAGAGCGGCGCGCGTATCTGTCTTATCTCAAATGACGATGAAAATAAGGTGTTTTACATCGGCTTTCGCACACCCGTTACCGATGATACCGGTGTTCCGCATGTCATCGAGCATACCGTTCTCTGCGGCTCCGATCGCTATCCCTGCCGCGACCCCTTTATGCTGCTTGCCAAGGGCTCTCTTAACACATTTCTCAATGCCATGACCTATCCGGATAAGACGGTCTACCCGGTAGCCTCCTGCAACGATCACGATTTTGCCAATCTCATGAGCGTATACATGGATGCTGTCTTTCATCCGAATATCTACAAGTACCGCGAGATATTCATGCAGGAGGGCTGGCACTACGAGCTTGAACGTCCCGAGGACGAGCTGAAGGTAAACGGCATTGTCTATAACGAGATGAAGGGCGTGCTCTCCTCTCCGGATTCGCAGGTCTTTGATGAGCTGTGCAAGGTCCTCTATCCCGATACGACCTACGGCCGCAGCTCCGGCGGCGATCCGGAGTGCATTCCGTCGCTGACATACGAGCAGTATCTTGATTTTCACCGCACGCATTATCATCCCTCGAACAGCTATATCTATCTCTGGGGCGACTGTGACCTCGAGGAGCGGCTCGAGTGGATGGATAAGAACTATCTCTCGCACTATGATGCGATAGATGTCTCCGGCACCGAGATAACCGAGCAGAAGCCGTTCGGAGGTCTGCACCGTGAGCGCGCATATTTCTCGGTAGAGCCGGGCAGCGCGCAGGGCGAGCGTGACGAGCGCAGCTATCTTGTCTATGCTGCCGTTACCTGCCCGAGCGGCGACCCGCTCGAGTGTATCGCATGGGATATTATCGGAGAGGTGCTTATCGGCACCACCGGCGCGCCCATCCGTACCGCTTTGCTTGAGGCGGGAATAGGTGCCGATATACTTGCCGGAGTGCTCGATCATATCAGACAGAGCGGAATATTCATTATGGCGAAAAACGCATGCGCCGAGGACGGCGAAAAATTCCTCTCCATTGTCCGCGACGGTCTCAGAAAGGCTGCCGGCGGAATGGATAAGGATGCGCTCCGCGCCGCGCTGAACTCGAGAGAATTCGCGTATCGTGAGGCTGATTTCGGAAGCACGCCGAAAGGACTCTGCTACGGTCTCGATCTGCTTCAGAGCTGGCTGTATGACGATTCGTCCGCGCTGCGCTATATGCATCTCGGCGATTGCTATGCAAAGCTGCGTGATGGTATAGACAACGGATATTTCGAGTCGCTTATCGAAAAGGCAGCCGATCCGCAGCATGCGGTCATGCTCTCATATGAGCCGAGAGAGGGACTTATCGGCGAGGTCGAGGCACGTCTTGCCGCAAAGCTCGCCGATTTTAAGGCGTCGCTCAGCGATGAGGAGCTGAGCGGGATAGTTGCGGAGACCGAGCGTCTGCGCGAGTATCAGGAGCGCCCGTCTACACCCGAGGAGTCGCAGTGCATACCCGTTCTTTCGCGCTCGGATATTCGCCGCGAGCCGCTTCCGTATTCAAATATCGAATGCACCGTAGGCGGTGTTCGCTCGGTCGAGCATGAGGGACAGACCGCCGGAATAGAATATATTACACTGTATTTCGACATCTCGGAGCTTCCGCAGCAGTGGCTGCCCCATATATCCGAGCTGTGCGGGCTGTGCGGCAGAATGGATACCGCGCATCACAGCTATGCGCAGCTTACGACAGAAATTAAGCTGAATATAGGCAAGCTCTCGCTGTCGGAGAGTTCGTATCTGAAGGAGGGGGAGAGCGACAGCTTCTCAACCTATGCTTCGGTCGAGATAAGCTGTCTTGAGGGCAAGGTCCGCGAGGCGCTTGCTCTTGTCCGCGAAATACTGACAGAGACCGATTATTCTGATACTCGCCGCCTGCGCGAGCTGCTCGCAGAGTCGCGCTCCGATGTACAGAGCAAGATATTCTCTCGCGGTCACTCGGTGGCATCGACAAGAGCACTGTCCTATTTCTCGCGCTTCTATAAGCTCTCGGACTGGAACGGCGGCATAGGCGCGTACCGCATGCTCGAGGCTGAGCTTGCCGCACTCGGCGAGCGCGGCGGCGAAATAGCGCTCACCTACGAGCGTGCCGCAAGAGCCGCATTCGATCCCGAGCGTCTGACCGTCAGCTTCTGCGGCGGCGCGGTGGGCAGAGCGGCGCTTGAAGAGTCTATACCGGGGATGATCGAGGCGCTTCGCGGCTATGCCTGCCCGCCGGATTCAGACGGCTGCTGGTTCGACGGCATGGAGGGTGATATTTTAGCGCCCTGCGATCTGTGCGAGGGCTTTGCAATGTCGAGTCAGGTGCAGTTTGTCGCTATGGCGGGAAATATGCGAGAGGGCGGGATCCGCTATCGCGGCAGCATGAAGGTGCTTGAAAATGCCGTCAATAATGAGTATCTTTACAATGCTGTCCGCGTTCGCGGCGGTGCGTACGGCGTTTTCTGCCGTATAAACGGCGCGCCCGGCTATGTATATTTTGCCTCCTTCCGCGACCCGCGCATGACCGAGACAGAGCATGTTTACCTCGGTGCTGCCGAATGGGCGAGAGGGCTTGATCCGGATGAGGATACCATTACCCGCTATATCATAGGCACGTTCAGCGGCATCGACCGTCCGCTCTCTGTCCGTGAAAAGGCGGCTCGCTCTATGGCAAACTACCTTATGGGTACCGACTTTGAGCGTGTAAGACGCGAGCGCCATGAGATGATAGACACTACGGCTGAGCAGCTCCGCGAGGATGCGGCGGCGATAGCGGCTGCCACCGAGCACAGCTTCCGCTGCACACTCGGAAATGCGCGCGTGGTGCGTGAGCAGGGCGACTTTAAGAATATCGTTCCGCTTTCGTGAGCCGATGTCGCGTGTCTTGCGTTGCTTCTGCACTATGAATGCTCTCGACGTGTCGTGTCTTAAGTAATGGCGGCTTCCGACCGAAACAGTTTGAAAGCAGTTTTGTACTTACGGCGGGGATGTTAAAAAATCCCCGCCGTATTTTTTCGGCGGAGTTTTTATCACTTTTTTGAAAATTACTATTGAAAATGCGCCTCTGATGTGTTAATATATACATATAGGTATGTTCTTTATTACACCTGATATATAAGGAGATAACAAAATGAAACGCTCGGAAATCAATAAGATTATAGTTGATGCACTCGCATTCGCGGACAAGATGAACTTCCTGCTTCCGCCGTTTGCACGTTGGACTCCCGAGGAGTGGGCTAAGGTCGCAAACGACCCGGAGTATGACGAGATTCGCGATAACATGCTCGGCTGGGATATTACCGACTTCGGCAGCGGCGACTATCACAAGATAGGACTGCTCATGTTTACTATCCGCAACGGTAACTACGGCATGGATAAGTACACAAAGCCCTATGCGGAAAAGATGCTCATCACCGAGGAGAATCAGGTCACACCTTATCACTTCCACCGTATGAAGATGGAGGATATCATCAATCGCGGCGGTGCCGATCTTGTAGTTAAGCTCTACAACGCAGACGAAAACGAGGACTTTGCGGATACTCCCGTTCAGGTCAGCATGGACGGCAGAAACTACTTTGTTCCTGCGGGAACAGAGGTCAAAGTCAAGCCCGGACAGAGCATAACTCTGCTTCCCGGCTGCTATCACAGCTTCTGGGCTGAGGGCGGCACGGTGCTTATCGGCGAGGTTTCCAAGGTAAACGACGATCGTATAGATAATCGTTTCTACGAGAAGGTAGGACGCTTCCCTAAGATAGAGGAGGATGTCGCCCCCGTAACTCTGCTCAGTATGGATTACAGCGAGGGCTGCAACGTCTGAGCTGCGTAAGTCGCATATCCGAGTTGTATTGTTCTGCATTTCGGGGCGTGCGGGCATGCATCGTTAAGATACGGTGCCGGGCGGCACGCGGCATGTTTGCAAACAATTTAAAATGTCTATATACCCACGTCACACAATGAGTTTAAAATAAGCGGCGTACTCAAGGGACTTCGCTGTGCGAGGTCCCTTGATTCAAAATCATATACTTAACTAATTAACTGTTTTACGGAGGACAAAACCATGGGGCCAGGAGGACCGCCTCCGTTCGGGCAGGACCCGAACGGAAAGCTGCGCGAGCCGAAGCCGAAGAGCATAAAGGAGCTCCCGGCATATCTGCGCAGAACACTCGGAAAATTTTTCTCACGCATGCTCTATATCTATCGCATAGTTTGGGATACCGGACCTTGGATACTGTTCGTTATGGTACTGCTCGCACTGCTCGACGGCGTTCTGCCGATAGTCTCGGCGCTTGTCGGTGCGCGTATACTCAACGGACTGTCCGAGGCATATCCGTCGGTCGCTGAGGCGGCGGGAACGGTGCCTGGAACGGTGCTCACGTTCATTATACTCTCGTTCGGCATATCGTTCGTTCAGGCGGTAGCCTCGCGCGTGAATAATATCGTTACGAGCATATCCGGCGAGCTTGTCGCCAATAATGTCAATATGAAGATAATGAACAAGGCGCGTGAGGTCGATGTCGCGAGCTTTGATCGCCCCGAGTTTTACGAAAAACTCGAGAATGCGAGCCGAGAGGCAGGGCATCGCCCGCTTCAGATACTTAACTCAAACTTTTCCATCGTCAGCACCGTAATCAGTATGGTTTCGTTTATCGCCGTGCTGTGGGCGATAAGCCCGTTTGCACCGCTTGTCATTGTCCTTGTCAGCATACCGTCGGCGATAATCAACTTTGTTTATCGGAAAAAGAATGTGTTCTATCTGCGCTTCCACTCGAAGGACAGACGCAAGATGAGCTACTATTCCTCGCTCCTGACCGACAAGGATATGGTCAAGGAGCTGCGGATATTCGGACTGTACGACAACTTTATAGAGCGATATAAAAAGGTGTACGGCAGCTATTTTGCGGGGCTGAAAAAGATGTACGTCGGAGAGGGATTACTGCATATAGCGGTAACACTGCTGACCGCCGCAGTAAACTGCTTTCTGTTCATCTTTATTGCGCGCGGCGTGTATTCCGGAGATTATAAGGTCGGCGATTATTCGCTCTATACCGGCGCGCTGATGTCTATCTCGGCGGGAATTTCCGCTCTAATCGCAACGACGGCGGGAATCTATGAGGGAACGCTGTTTATCGACAATATGATAGATTTTATGAACGAAAAGCCCACTCTTGTACCGAGTCTGCCGCAGCCGATAAAGCCGCAGCGCCACTGCGGACACCGCATAGAGCTTCGCGGTGTTTCGTTCCGCTATCCCGGCACCGAGAGGGATGTGCTTAAGAAGGTCAACCTCACTATCGAGCCGGGAGAGACGGTTGTGCTTGTTGGTCTGAACGGCGCCGGAAAAACAACGCTGATCAAGCTGCTGACGCGGCTGTACGACCCGACTGAAGGCACGGTGCTGCTCGACGGACGCGATATACGTGAGTACGATGTCGGCGAGCTGTATAAACTGTACGGTATAATCTTTCAGGATTTCGGGCGCTACGCGGCTTCGGTCAGCGAGAACGTGGCGTTTGGCGATATCAGCGTGCCGACAGACAGCGAGAAGGTGCATAGGGCTGCGGAGGAGAGCAGTGCCGATGCATTCATACGTGCGCTGCCCGACGGCTACGACACACCGCTCATGCGTTGGTTTGAGGAGAACGGCATAGAGCCGTCCGTCGGTCAGTGGCAGAAGATCGCCGTTGCCCGCGCCTTTTACAGCGATACAGATATTATGATCCTCGACGAGCCTACCGCTTCGCTCGACGCTATCGCAGAGCAGCAGATATTCGACCAGTTTGACGCGCTGCGCCGCGGTAAGACCACGATATTCGTATCGCATCGTCTCTCGAGTGCCACCGTTGCAGATAAAATAATCGTACTCATGAACGGTGAGATAGTCGAGCAGGGAACTCACCGCGAGCTTATTGAGCTCGGCGGGCACTACTGCGAGCTGTTTACAACCCAGGCTCGCCGCTATCTCGACGAGGACTCAGAGAACGCGGGGGATGCGAGGGGTACGCGGAGAGAGGGAACGCGGCCTTTTGAAAAAGGCCCGGCGAAAACTTTATAATAGGGAGTCTTTCTCGGGCAGAACGGCTGAGACTATTGCTGACCTAAAAATCGACAAAAGACCTTGCGCGAGCAAAAAAAGTCGCTCTCGCGAGCGGAATAATCTCGCTAAATCTCCGAAATACGATTGACTTTTTAATAATTAAGGTTTATAATCAAAGCATAGTAAAATTAAAATGGGGGAAAAGTGGTGAACTCTTCTCCCGGACAGGCAGCGGTATTGTTATTCTCGCAGGTGCGTGCATCGCATTATGCGGACGAAGCAATGCCGTAGAGCCGATAATTTAGAAGGGAAGATCCGTAAAAGATGGAAGAAATCAAGACTGTATCGGGCGAGACCCGTACGGCTGACACCCTCCCGCAGAAGAAGTCTGAGTCAAGCGCCGCAATGGCTGCTATGCGCGGACTGTTCGGTGCCAGCTTTGTAGAGCTCGGCGCGTATCGCGGTTATCGTGACGGCTCCGGCAGACATATTCTCAGCAATACACTCACCGGCTACGGTGCGGTCGCGGACACGCTCGTGTACGCATTTGCGCAGGATGGCGAGGATAACGACGGAGCGATCACCGCAGTCTCCGCCGAAAAGATAGTTGCACTTATCAATCGCAGCTGCGACGAGAATGCACCTCTTGTCGGCTTCTTCAATAGCTGCGGCGCTCGCCTCGAGGACGGTGTTTCCGCGCTTGCGGGCTACGGCAAGATCATGCGTGCTGTCGCCGCAAAGGGCGGACACGGACCGCGCATTGCCGTTATCTGCGGCAGCTGCACCGGCGGACTTGCGGTAATAGCCGAGATGTTCGACGTTGTAATAGCTACCGAGGATTCCGACTTTTATGTAAATCCCCCCTACATTGCGCGCGATGCGCTTGAGGAGGACGGGATCCCGGCTCCCGAGCTCGGAACCGCACATGCGGCGGCGCTCCGCGGCGAGGTCGCAATGCTCTGCCCGTCGCTTGACAAGGCTATCGCAGAGGTAATACGTCTGCTCGGCTTCATTTCATATCCCGCAGGTGAGACAAACGACGATTACAATCGCAGCACCGCACGTGTTGCGGATATCATGAAGGATCCCGCATACGATGCGCACGGCGTTATTGCCGAGATATGCGATGACGGTGAATATTTCGAGAGCAAGCCGGGCTATGCATCCGAGCTGCTCACCGTAATCGGACGCATCTGCGGCGATACCGTTGCCATCGTTGCTTCAAACCCCGGTCATCATGATGGATATCTCTCAGAGCGTGCCGCAGGTAAAGCATATGCATTTGTAGCGCTTGCCGCTTCGCTTGATATTCCGGTCGTAACTCTCGTCGATACGGCGGGCTTTGACACCACCTCGTATACCGAGATCGAGCGTGCATCTACAAGAATGGCGCGTCTTGCAACGACCTACGCAGAGTCGAATAACACACATGTTACCGTTATCACCGGCAGAGCCTACGGTACGGCATCCGTGCTGCTCGGCTCCCGTGCTATCGGTTCGGATATCTGCCTCGCTCTTGAGGGCGCGGATATCAGTATAATCACTCCCGAGACAGCGGTTCAGTTCATGTACGGCGACGAGATAGACTCAGCCGCAGACCCGCGTGAGGCTCGCAGCGCGCGCATCGCCGAGTGGAAGGAAATGCATGGCGGCACGGGCGAGGCTGCTATGGAGGGCGAGATAGATGATATTATCGCTCCCGCAGAGCTTCGTGCACGCATAGCGGCGGCTGTCAAGGAATTCAGATGATCGGAGGACACAGATAATGGTCACAGAGGTCACAACAGCGGCTGCCGACAGCCTGACGAACACCGCCCCCATGGGCGAGCGAATGGCTCTCGGACTGCAAACAACACTCCTCGGTCTCGGTACGGTCTTTGCCGTGCTCGTGATACTGATGGTTGTGCTATTGCTCTTCCGTCTGTTCTTCTATACGATACCGAACAGAAAGCAGCACGCAGCGGTCGATGCATCGACCGCACCCGAGGCTGCACCTGCTGCATCTGATGTCGGCTCCGACGATAACGGCGCACTTGCCGCGGCAATTACCGCAGCGGTAGCGGCGTATCTTGATGCCGAAGCAGCAGAGCAGGGCAGCACGGCAGCGCCCGCATTCCGCGTTGTTAATTTCCGCCGCGCGAGATAGAGTTTTATGCCGCATGTGCGGCACAGACGCAGAGCAAGACAGATCCGAACGCTTCATACATCAGCGCATATACGGTGACGGCAGGAGCGAACGGTATATTAAAAATATTTATTCCGTGAAAGGAAGAGACTGATATGAGAACATTCAATATTAAGGTTAACGGCGTATCCTACGCAGTAGAGGTTGAAGAGGTCGGCTCGACCGCAGCTCCCGCAGCCGCAGCAGCACCGACCGCAGCACCCGCACCGGCGGCAGCTCCCGCTCCTGCACCCGCAGCAGGCGCAGGCGATCCCATCAAGGCTCCTATGCAGGGCACCATCGTTAAGGTAAACGTAGGCGTAGGCGACGCGGTAAAGAAGGGCGATGTCGTCTGCCTGCTCGAGGCAATGAAGATGGAGAACGAGATATTCGCACCCCGCGACGGCAAGGTTACGGGCGTTCTCTGCAAGCAGGGCGACGCTGTCAAGATCGACGACGTACTCATTACTATTCAGTAACGCGCGGTCTCGTGAAAGAACGGTAATCTGCCATGCTTGAAACGATACAGAATTTTTTAAATACCACCGGCATCAGTCAGATGATGATCGGTGACACGCCCGCATGGAAGTATATCGCCATGTGGGTGATAATCGGCGTGCTCTTCTATCTCGCCGTTGTCAAGAAGTTCGAGCCTCTGCTGCTGCTGCCGATAGCATTCGGCATGCTGCTTGCAAACCTGCCGGGTGCCAACCTGTTCCATTCCGAATTCTTTTTCGGAGATACGGTCGACTTCGGAGCGGTGCTGCATAACGGAGGATTGCTCGATCTGATATATCTCGGAGTAAAGCTCGGAATCTACCCGTCGATAATCTTTATGGGTGTCGGCGCAATGACCGATTTTGCTCCCCTTATCGCAGACCCTAAGTCGCTGTTGCTCGGCGCTGCCGCTCAGTTCGGCGTTTTCGCGGCATTCACCGGCGCGCTCGCACTCGGCTTCTCGCCCGAGGCTGCCTCCGCTATCGGCATCATCGGCGGTGCGGACGGTCCTACCGCGATCCTCGTTACAAAGATTCTTGCGCCTACGCTTCTCGGAGCTATCGCCATCGCGGCATACTCCTACATGGCGCTTATCCCCGTCATTCAGCCTCCGCTGATGAAGGCGCTTACGACTAAGCGCGAGCGCACCATTCACATGGAGCGTCCGAGAACGGTCAAGAAGATAGAAATTGTCCTCTTCCCGATAGTCGTTACTCTTGTTGTCAGCCTTATAGTTCCGTCGGCTACGCCCCTTGTCGGCTTCCTCATGCTCGGCAATCTCTTTAACGTCAGCGGTGTTACCGAGCGTCTGTCAAAGACGGTCCAGAACGAGCTTATCAACATCACGACCGTCCTCCTCGGAGTATCGGTCGGCGGTACTGCGAATGCGAATAACTTCCTCTCCATGCAGACCATCAAGATCCTCGTTCTCGGCGTTGCCGCATTTGCGCTCTCGACGGTCGGCGGTCTGCTGCTCGGAAAGCTCATGTGCTTCCTGACTCACGGCAAGGTCAACCCGCTTATCGGCTCGGCAGGCGTTTCAGCTGTCCCTATGGCGGCGCGCGTTTCTCAGACGGTAGGACAGAAGGAGGACCCCTCCAACTTCCTGCTCATGAACGCGATGGGACCGAATGTGGCCGGAGTTATCGGATCGGCGGTCGCAGCCGGTGTGCTGCTCGCAACCTTCGGAAAGTAAGCGATTTTTCAGAAAGGAATCAATCTCATGGCACAGAACAAAAAGATCAAGATCTGTGAGACCGGTCTGCGCGATGCGCATCAGTCTCTTATTGCTACAAGAATGACCACCGAGGATATGCTTCCCGTGCTCGGCGCTATGGACAAGGTCGGCTACCATGCTCTCGAGGCATGGGGCGGTGCAACCTTCGATGCATGCCTGCGCTTTCTCGGCGAGGACCCGTGGAAGAGACTCCGCGTTATCCGTGATGCGGTCAAGAATACCAAGCTCCAGATGCTTTTCCGCGGTCAGAACATCCTCGGCTACCGTCATTACGCCGACGACGTTGTCGCATATTTCGTACAGAAGTCGGTCGCTAACGGCATCGACATTATCCGTATTTTTGATGCGCTGAACGACCCCCGCAACCTCAAGACCGCTATCGACGCTACAAAGCGCGAGGGCGGACATGTTCAGGTCGCTATCTCGTACACTACCAGCCCCGTGCACACCTGCGAGGCATTTGCAGAATACGCGGCGACTATCGCCGACATGGGCGCAGACTCCATCTGCATAAAGGATATGGCGGGTCTGCTTACCCCCTTTGCCGCAGAGGAGCTGGTCAAGGCTATCAAGGCGAAGGTAGACCTGCCTCTCGAGCTGCATACGCACTACACGACGGGGCTTGCTTCGATGACGCTGCTCAAGGCCATCGAGGCGGGCGTTGATATCATTGATACCGCTATCTCCCCGCTTGCGCTCGGAACGAGCCAGCCTCCCACAGAGTCGATGGTTGCCGCACTCGCCGACTCGCCCTACGATACCGGACTTTCGCTTGAGGCTCTTGAGCCGGTTCGCGCTCACTTTGCAAAGCTGCGCGAGAAGTACATCGAGCTGGGTCTGCTCGACCCGACCGTTCTCAAGGTCGATGTAAATGCGCTGCGCTATCAGGTGCCCGGCGGAATGCTCTCAAACCTCGTTTCACAGCTTAAGAACGCAGGAAAGAGCGAGTTGCTCCCCGAGGTGCTCAGCGAGGTTCCGCGCGTCCGCGCAGATGCCGGATATCCCCCGCTTGTTACCCCGTCGTCTCAGATCGTCGGCACCCAGGCGGTGTTCAATGTTCTCAGCGGTGAGCGCTATAAGATGGTATCCAAGGAGTTCACCGGTCTCGTTGCGGGCGAGTACGGCAGAACACCCGCACCCATTGATCCCGATTTCAAGAAGAAGATACTCGGCGACCGTCCCGAGATAACCTGCCGCCCCGCGGATCTGCTTCAGCCCGAGCTCGATAAGCTCCGTGAGGAGGTCGCACCCTACGCAGAGCAGGAGGAGGACGTTCTCTCCTATGCGCTGTTCGGTCAGGTCGCACTCGATTTCTTCAAGCGCAGACAGTCTAAGAAATATCACGTAGACGAGAACGCAGACAAGAAGACCGGTGTTCACACCGTCTGATCTCAACATAACACAGCGCTTCAGAATCGGTCAATTAAATATTATCTCCGCTCGGCGGAGCAGAAGAAGCAGTACGGCTTGTCACCGTGCTGCTTTTTTTAATAGAATAAGTCAAAAATAAGGTCGAAAGGGATCCGCTTTCGCGCCCGGCTACACGGTGCGCCGTTATACACGGAGACGCAGAGCGGGTAAAGGCAGAGTCATGAATGAGAGAATTATTACCGATTCGCATATCCGAAGCTTTGAGCAGCAGCTGATGCTCGAGGAAAAGAGCGCATGCACCGTGCGAAAATATCTGCACGATGTGCGTATGTTTGCCGACTTCTGCGCGGGCGCACCCGTGATGCAGGATGTTCTGATAGCATACAAGGAGCTGCTGTGCGAAAAATAATCCGTTCGCAGTATTAACTCCATGCTTGCATCACTCGGCAGTCTGTTTTCGCATCTCGGCTGGCACGAGTTGCATGTAAAGGGTATCCGAGTTCAGCGTCAGCTGTACTGCGCAGAGGAATCGGAGCTGACGCGGGAGGAGTATTATCGGCTGTGTCGTGCTGCGGAGCGCAGGAGCGCAAGACTCGGACTGATACTGCAGACAATCGGAAGCACGGGAATGCGCGTCAGTGAGCTGCGTTTCGTCACCGTAGAAGCGGCTCGGTGCGGGGAGGCTGTTGTACGCTGCAAGGGCAAGGCGCGGGTTATTTTCCTGGTTCCGGAATTGAGAAATCGGCTGCTTGATTATGCAGAACAGCATGGGATAGAGCGCAGTATGATATTTGTTACGCGGGGCGGGCTTCCCGTTGATAGGACAAACATCTGGCGGGATATGAAAACGGTCTGTGCCGACGCGGGCATAAGCCCGGATAAGGTGTTCCCGCACAATCTCAGACATCTGTTTGCGCGGGTGTTCTATGAAATGGATAAGGATATCGCGCAGCTCGCCGATGTGCTCGGTCACAGCAGCATCAACACCACACGGCTGTACATCGTTTCTTCGGGTGCGGAGCACAGACGGAGAATGGAGGATATGGGACTGATAAAATAGCCGTCGGGTGTGCGGCACCGAGTATCCTGCGCGGTTTATATCTCTGTATCGGTCTTATATGAGAAAGCGCCCGCTTGCCAGTAATAAAAAAAGGCTCTGCGTGTGCAGAGTGTGTCTGAGGACGGTGCATATATTTCCTTATGAGCGCCGCGATAGGTGATAATACAACATAATATTGATTATGATGTTGTTTGAATTTGATGATATCGCCTAATGCTCGATATTCACCCCCCCAAGTATACCAAATAAATCCTAAAATGTAAAGGGCTTTTTCCGAAAAAGTTCAGATTTCTTTCACAAATATAGCATTTTCGCGCCTATCTGCCGTGCTTCGCGAAACACAGGAGAATATCGACACCATTTTTGCGGCGCTCGTCTGATAATTTTGCCGCCCCTCTGCTCCGTTTAACAACATAATCAATATTATGTTGTTATTAAATCGAAGCGGAGGTAAACATGAGCAAAAAATTCACATCATTGCTTCTCGTCTCTTCAATGCTCTTAGGTACGTTCCTTCTCGGATCGTGCGGTAAAGACGGCGCAGACGGTCGTGCGGGTACGGACGGTAAGGACGGCAAATCCGCCTATGAGCTTGCGGTCGAGAACGGCTACAAGGGCAGCGAGACGGAGTGGCTTGCATCGCTTGTCGGCGAGGTCGGAGAAAGCGGAAAATCCGCCTATGAGCTGGCAGTGGAGAATGGGTATAAGGGCGATGTCAAATCGTGGCTCGCTTCACTTATAGGTGTTAACGGAACCAACGGTACAAACGGAAAATCCGCTTATGAGCTTGCAGTTGCTCACGGCTATAAGGGCAGCGAGACCGACTGGCTCGCATCGCTCGTCGGCACTTCCGCAGCCGCTGCCGCAGGGCGTGACGGTATAAACGGCAGATCTGTCTACGAGCTCGCTTGCGACAACGGCTATGTCGGCACTCTTGCGCAGTGGCTTGAGTCGCTCGTCGGCGCAGACGGTAAAGACGGCGCAGACGGCAAGGATGGTATTGACGGCAAGGATGGTGTCGACGGTAAAGACGGCATTGACGGCGTAAATGGAAAGTCTGCATATCAGCTTGCCTGCGATAACGGATATACAGGTACAGAGGCTGAGTGGCTTGCATCCCTTGTCGGCGAAGCCGGAGCGGTCGGTGCCCAGGGCGAAAAAGGCGACAAGGGTGATAAGGGCGACACCGGGGCAATCGGTGCCGACGGAAAGTCCGCATATGAGCTTGCTCTCTCTTCCGGCTTTGACGGTTCGCTGCAGGATTGGCTCGCATCTCTTGTAGGAAAACAGGGTGAAAAGGGCGAGACCGGCGCACAGGGTGAAAAGGGTGAAACCGGAGCACAGGGCGAAAAAGGCGAGACCGGAGCACAAGGCGAGAAGGGCGAGACCGGTGCGCAGGGCGAAAAAGGCGATACCGGTGCTGACGGAAAGTCCGCTTACGAGCTTGCTTGCGAGCAGGGCTACACCGGAACCCTCATCGAATGGCTGACATCGCTTGTCGGCGCTAAGGGTGACACCGGTGCCGACGGTGCACAGGGTGAAAAAGGCGAAAAAGGCGACAAGGGCGATAACGGAGCACAGGGCGAAAAAGGCGATACAGGTGCGACGGGAAGGTCGGCATATGAAGCAGCTGTAGCTAAGGGCTATACCGGAACGGAGGACGAGTGGCTTGCTTCGCTCGTCGGCAGAGACGGCAAAGACGGTGCTGACGGCAGGGACGGCAGATCGGCATATGAGATAGCTGTTGCAAACGGCTTCTTCGGCACCGAGGCCGAGTGGCTTGAGTCACTGAGAGCAACATCGGGAGACGGTAACGGCAAGTCTGCCTACGAGATAGCAAAGGATCACGGCTTTGTCGGCACCGCCGTCGAATGGCTCGATTCGCTCAGGGGCGCGAACTGTGCGAGCGGCAAGTCCGCATATGAGATAGCATGCGATAACGGCTTTACGGGAACAGAGGCGGAGTGGCTCGCATCTCTCGTAGGCGAGGTCGGCGGCTACGGTGCGGACGGAAAGTCGGCATACGAGCTTGCGCAGGATCTCGGCTTTACGGGAACGCTCTCCGAGTGGCTGACATCGCTTATCGGAGCGAAGGGTGAGCGCGGAGACGACGGCGCAGACGGCGCGAACGGAAAATCCGCATATGAGCTTGCCGTCGAAAACGGCTTTGTCGGTACTCTTCCCGAGTGGCTTGCGTCGCTTGTCGGCGCACAGGGCGCGGCAGGCGTAGGCGGTGAGAACGGAAAATCTGCCTATGAGCTTGCAAAGCAGGAGGGATATACCGGAACACTTCAGCAGTGGCTTGCATCGCTTGTCGGCGCTGCGGGCTCGGCAGGCAAGGACGGAAAATCGGCATACGAAATAGCTTGTGATCGCGGCTACACAGGCACCGAGGAGCAGTGGCTCGCGTCGCTTGCCGGCAGAACAGGTAAGTCGGCATATGAGCTCGCCTGCGACCGCGGTTATACAGGTACTCTTGTCGAGTGGCTTGCATCACTTGTCGGAGAAAAAGGCGATAGCGGCGCGAACGGAAAGTCGGCATACGAGCTTGCGTGCGAGCAGGGCTACACCGGCAGCATCACCGATTGGCTGCACAGCCTCACGGGTGCAAACGGCGCTGACGGCTCGAACGGAAAGTCGGCATACGAGCTTGCATGTGAGCAGGGCTTTTCCGGCTCGCTGTCCGAGTGGCTGACCGCGCTTGTAGGACCTCAGGGTAAAAAAGGCGACACCGGCGCATCTGCATATGACCTTGCCGTGGCAGGCGGCTACGAGGGAACGGTTCAGGACTGGCTGACTACCCTTGTCGGCGCTAAGGGCGAGCGTGGAGATAAGGGAGCCGACGGTACGAACGGTAAAGACGGCACAAACGGCAGAGACGGCAAGTCTGCATATGAGCTTGCGGTCGAGGGCGGCTATGAGGGCACGCTTCAGGATTGGCTTGCATCGCTTGTCGGACCCAAGGGTGATAAAGGCGATAAGGGCGACAAGGGCGAACAGGGCGAACGCGGTACACCGGGCGCGAAGGGCGATTCCGGCATCGGCGTTTCAAATGCATATGTGAACGATGCGGGACATCTTATCCTTGTAATGTCCGATGGCTCGACTATCGACGCAGGTGCTGTGTCGGATACTACTCCCGTAATTCCAAAAACCTATACAGTAACATTCAAGGACTGGAACGGCACGACTCTGAAAACCGAGACGGTAGCTGAGGGTAAGAGTGCGACAGCACCCACTGCACCTACGCGCGGCGGATATGTTTTTGCCGGCTGGGATAAGGCGTTTGATAATATTAGGTCTGATATTGTTATTACCGCAACCTATACGGAAATTACGGGAGCGTATTTGAGCTGTGATGCTCAGTCGGTTGACAAAGACGCATCAATTACGATTCCCGTCAGACTGCTCAATTGTAAGGAACCCGTAAAAGCATTCGGTATCTCGATTGTTGATGATTCCGGAAGCTTTACCGTGACAAAGGGCACATGGTCTTCTGATTTTGATTATGAAATATCAAACTTTAACAAAACGCGCCTGCAGGGTGTTGCTGCCTTGACGGAGCAGACCTCGGTAAGCGGCGAAATCTTCAATATAACATTAAAGCCTCTCAGTACTGCCGTATCGGGGACGCATACGGTCACAGTTAATCTCAAGGTTACATATTTTGATGCAAACGAGGATGAGATAACGATTCCCTGTCAATCGGTGACGATACCGATAACGATAAAATAAATTAGGGAGGGTATTTATGAGCACCAAAAAACAGTTGTCAACAAGAATTGCTTCGTTTCTTTTAACAATGCTTATGGTGATCACGGCGGCACCCGTGACCGTGATCAGTGCAGAAGCATCCGGCACGGCAGACGCTCAGCTTATTGTGGATAACGTATTCGCTATGCCGGGCGAAACGGTAGAGATGAATATTACTCTGAAAAATGCGCCCACGGTTAAGAGTATGTCGATCTCAAACATCACATTTGATACCGACAAAATGACATTGACTGATGTTGAGTGGATATGTGATGCGGAAATTAAAAACTGGAATCAATCACAGGGGCGCGGCGTATTGGCGTTCAGTGAAAATACCGATGCTAACGGTACGGTCGTTAAACTGACATTTGAAATCAATAAGATAGTTGATGACGCAGACGTTAATGTTATGTGTGCGATGTCGCTTAAACGAATGGATGATGCGGATAATGAAATACCCGTTCCCGTCAGTATTATTTCGGGCAGCGTCACGATTCGTAATGCGATCCGCGGAGACATGGACGCAAATGACAAGCTGAACAGCAATGATGCGGTTTATTTGCTGTATTATGTTATGTTCGGCAAGGATGATTATCCTATTCGCCAGAACGGTGATATGGACGGAAACGGCAAGGTAAACAGCAACGATGCTGTTTTTCTGCTGTATCATGTTATGTTCGGAAAAGAAGATTATCCGCTTTACGTGCCGTGCGCGCATGCTCTGCAGCATGTCGCCGCAAAGGCTATGACATGTACGGTTGACGGTAATATTGAGTATTGGAGCTGCACAAAGTGCGGAAAGTGTTTCTCGGATGATGCCGCAGAAAATGAAGTTTCGCACGAAAGCACGATCTTGAAAGCGGCGCATAATGAAATTGTTAAAGAAGCTGTTCCGGCAACATCTACATCCGAGGGTTATACCGAGGGCATTTGGTGCGATAGATGCAATACATGGCTCAGCGGACATGAGAGAATAGAGCCTATTCCGCCGAACACAAGGGCGATTTCATATAATTTTACAGATCCGTATCTTCTTCAAACCTTGAACATTGATGAGATCGAGCTTGTTCGTTCGTATGTTCCCGGAGAGCGTTTGGTTCTTGATACCTCTTATATCGCTAAATACCTCCGTAACCTTGGCTATAATTTTGTCGGGTGGTATGACGGACCAGATGCCGGTGCCACTCAGATTAAGGAAATACCTGCATCGGCTGATGAAGATAAAGTGCTGTACGCGCATGTAACCGAAATAGAGTATAATATTACATATAATCTGTATCAAACTCCTATCGATAGTGCACCGACGGAAAAACAGCAAAAATATACAGTCAGCAAGGGCAATTCTAATCTGTATGATCCGAGACTCAAAAATTATATATTCCTCGGTTGGTTTGATGAAAACGGTACAGAATATAAAACGATTCCAATAGGCACTACCGGAGATATCACGCTTAAGCCCTATTATACAAGCGAGCGTAATCTTGCCGTGAGTAAGGTGGATAACAATCCCATCATTCTTGAAGATCAGAATACTAATGTTGTTTATTTCACATATGAGATCGGTGAAATCCGTAATATACCTCTTAATGCCGACAAGCCTTTTTGGGAGATCCAAAGTGTAGCCGGCTTGTCGCAGCAGGTGTCCGAAACCTATACAACGAGTATCACAAATACGGAAGCGGAAAATATCTCTAAAACTATTTCCGATATGACGACGAATTCCTCCACCTGGACACTGTCCGAGAACTGGAATGACGTTACCACGGTAAACGAGACTTGGGCAAAGTCTATCGGAAAGACAACGGAGGAGTGCAAAACAGAGGCGACGACGTCGTCGGGAACATTGAGTGTTTCTGCACAAAACGGCGGTTCGACCTATCATAAGACAGAGGACGGATCGACTGTATACGATTATGATACAAAGACCGTGACCAATGATAAGGGGCATCAGTTTGATGCAAGCTTAAGCGGCAATTATACTAATAAAACCGAGGTAAGCCTCGGCGCATCGTCGGAATACGGCGCAACCGATTCTTATGGATATACAAGTAAGTCCAAGGACAATGAATATAATCATTCCGCATCGGGCTCCGACAAGGACGCAGTATCTTCGGGTATAAGACACGAAAACGGATTTGAATTCAATGGAGGACTTAAGTACGGATACCATAATAACACAAATACGGTTACTAAAACCGGAACAGATGAGGTGACGGTAAATTCCGAAATTGATGAGAATACGAGCAGTTGGAATTATGCCGGTGCTTTCACCTCGACACAGCAGCACAGCACAAGTCAGACTGTGAGAAATGCATTGTCCGATATCGTTACAACTACGAAGGGATACGGCAACAGCTATTCTAAGGGTGGAAGTGATACCAAGACTCAAGGCTTCAGCTCTACCGCAAGTAACACGACGGGTACTTCGTCGTCTGTTACATACAGCAAGCTCGAGAGTAAAACTACGACCTCGACCTACAGCGTAGACGGTAGAATCGAAGGAAAATACAGAAGTATATTGGTAGGAAAGGCTCACGTGTTTGCCGTTGTCGGTTACGACTATGCTGCAAAATCATACTTTACATATACATTCAGTGTGATGGATGATAATGTGAAAGAATTTCTGGATTATACACCTAAGGGCGGCTCTTTCGATGATTGTGAGTATAGCTGCCTGCCCTTTGAAATTCCGTATGATGTTTTTGAATATGTCAGCGGAAGAACCTCAAAAACTACCGGTGTTCAGTATATAACCGATTCGCTGAACGGTACGGCTAAGGTTACCGGATATGTAGGAGAATCTAAGGATGTTATTATTCCGTCCTATGTCTCCGACGGTAAGCAGGCATATAAGGTGACCGAAATATCCGGCAAGGCATTTGCCGGAAAGTCCGTTCGTTCCGTGTCTTTAGGTGAGTTTATTACGGAGATTCCCGACGGCGCGTTTAAGAACTGTACCATGCTTGAAGAGGTTGTAGGCAGCTTTACGTCTATCGGAAACGAAGCATTCTCGGGATGTGTAAATCTTACCAACATGAATATTCCCTCGAATGTCGTAAAGATAGGAACAGACGCATTTGTCGTGGCGAAAAGTATAAGCGTAAGGGCTGTTAACTCTTTGGCCTCTTACACTGAGGCGGTGCAGCAATTGCCCGACGCTTCAGATGAGGAAATTAGAGCAAAGCAAAAAGAAATTACGCAAGAATTTATAAAAGCAATTCTTGACAGCGGAGCGCAGAATATTGTCCTTGATATATCGTATATTGCAGAAGGAACACCGTTGTCACTTACCGTTCCCAAGATAGAATCCATTGAAATTAACGGCGGAACAAAGACCTATAATGATTTCCGCATCGATTCTTCAGCTGAGAATACAACCTTGAACGAGCTGACGGTAGTCGATAGCCGCGGGACACCGAAAAAGGTTGATTCCGGAAAGCTTACGCTGCGCAAGGTGTTTGTTAACAGCAATACTACTGCGGTGATTCTAAAAAGGGACGGCGCAATTTTGTCGCTCTCTCAAGACAGCGCAGTTAAAACAAACTCGAGCTATGCGATCATAGGAAAGAACCTTGTTATCGAGTCGCAGGTGACGGCAGACGGTGCATCAGGTTATCTCGGTGTGACCGGCAACCTCGGCTATGTTAACTCTGTTTCCGGCGAAGATTACATAAGTATTTCAAACGGCGATTTGATCCAAATTTCGGAGGAAGAATTCGAAAGATATATTAAAGGGCAAAGCACCGTCAGCTTTGATGCGAACGAGGGAATTCTTGACGCTTCCGAAGCTTCGTGCAGTGTTTTTTATGGAGAAAAAATAGGAACATTGCCCGTGCCGGCTCGTGACTATCATAATTTCTTGGGATGGTTTACGGAAAAGGACGGAGGTACGAGAATCACGGAAGATGATGTGGTTACAAGAACAGATGATATCACCTTGTATGCGCATTGGGAGCTGAAGCCGCTGTCCGGTTGGGTAAGAGCCGACAGTGTTCCGGCGGACGGAGCGGCGGTGAATCGCTACTGGAGCTTTACCGTTTCATCGACAAGCGGTGTTGATGCGGTGAAGAGGAGCGAGTGGCAGCTCGTATCTTCTTCATCACAGTGGAGTGACTACGGCGCATGGAGCTCGTGGTCAAGAAACAGCATATCCTCGAGCGATTCGCGTCAGGTTCAGACAAAAACCGTAACGGACAGAGAGGCATATACGAACTATCGTTATTGGATCTATCGGTCGAGTGACGGTTATTCCTTCGGCACTAAAAATTACAAGTCTGACAGCGGTAGAATATGCACGAAATATGATGAAATAAATCTTACGTATCCTCTTGAATCGCTTGGCTACAGCGGACTTTACGGATACTATGACAGCAGTATGTTCTCGCATTCATATGATAATAAGTGGTTCTTCGGTGAATCGACCGATGTTCCGGCAGAAACACATACGGAGTATTCTTACAGAGATCGTTCGTTGGTTTATACTTATAGCTTTGAATCAACGTATGATCCGACCGTATACGAAAATGTAAGTAATGCCGTGGAGTGGGTTCAATACAGAGTAAAATAATCGTATAACCGAAGCTTAGGTTATGCAGCGGGGTGCGCGGGAAACCGAGCGCCCCGCATTTTTTGTGTCCGAATTCAATGCGGCGATACATTTTGCGCGAGTTCGGGGCGTAAAAAAGTGCCGAAATTTCGGCAAATGACAAAATAGTGTTTACAATTTGACAAATATGTGTTAAAATACCCTTGTTACATTAGCGAGAAAGATTGCTTTATATCATAAATACTACGGCGCTGCGCGCCGCGCGGCGGTGAAAGGAAATAAAAATGAAGGCTATAATCATGGCAGGCGGCAAGGGAACGAGACTGTACGATAATGAACATCCCTGCCCGAAGGTACTCCGCGAGGCATGCGGAAGACCGCTTATCTCTTATGTGTTCGATTCCATTGATTTTATTCCCGACGAGGATATTACCGTTGTTGTAGGCTTTATGGCTGACGAGGTAAAGGCGGCATTCCCGGAGCGCAGTTATGCGCTGCAGGGTCAGGACGGCTACGGCACGGGCTATGCGGTCCGCTGCGCGATAGAGCAGTCGGGGCTTAAGGATTACAAGGGTGATGTTGTCATTCTCAGCGGCGATGTTCCGTGTATCAAGCGCGAGACGGTCGAGCAGCTCTGTCATGAGCATGAGGCAAGCGGCAACAGCTGCACAATGCTGACCTGCGTCAGCGAGAGAGCGCTGCCGTTCGGCAGGATCATCCGCGATGCGGACGGCAACATCACAGGTATACGCGAGCACAAGGATTGTACACCCGAGGAGAGGGCAATAAAGGAGCTGAACGTCGGTCTGTATGTATTCCGATGCGACCGATTGGTAGACGCTCTCGGAAAGATAAATGCCGACAACGCGGCGGGCGAATACTATCTGACCGATGTGCCGAAGATAATGCTCGAGTGCGGCGATAAGGTCGGCTCGGCAACCACCACCGACGAGCGCGAGCTGCTCGGTGTAAATACGCCCGACGATCTTGCGACAGTTGAGGCTATCATTCGTGCTGAACAAAAGAATAACTGAAAAGGTCTGAATTATAAATGCTTGACAAGATGCCCGCGCCTACCTTCCGTACAGCGGTCGGCGGCTACAATAAGGACGATATAAATAATTATATAAGAGAGACAAACGCGAGCTTTCTCGCGTCCTCAAAAGAACGTGAGGACCGCATACACGACCTGAGTACGGCGGTCGCCGAGCGTGACCGCTTGATTGCGGAGCTGAAGGAAAAGCTCGCGGCGGTCGACGACGCGGAGATAACGGATCTCAGACGGCAGAACAGCGTACTGTCCGAGTCTTTGACAGAGGCTCGCAGTGAGAATACTCGCTGCGCGAATATGATCAACTCGCTGAGGCAGGAGCTTACGGAGCTGCGCTCGGCGGAGGCGCAAATCGGTGCAGAGAATGAGTCGGTACCCGGGGAGAAGCAAAAGGCTGAGGCATATGACAAGGTATCCGCTCAGATAGGCAGGATATTGCTCGATGCGCGCGAGAATGCCGAGTCGGTCGTTGCAGCCGCTCAGAACGAGGCTGAGGCTATACGCGCTGAAGCTCGTGATGAGCTTGCGCGCGCACGTGACGATGCCGACGGGCTTCGCCGTGATGCCGAGGAGGACTGCCGCAGGACGCAGGAAAAGCTCCGCAATGTCGGTGCGGCATTCGGCTGCTCGGTAGACGATATGGCTAAGCGCATAGAGCGCGAGGTAGGCTTGGTCATAGGCAATGTCTGCGGTATGCTTCGCAGCGCTGTCAACGGGGCAGACGAGGAGATAAGCGAGCTGTCGCACAGGCTCGGCACCGAATGCGAAAATCTGCTCGACTCGGCTCTTCGCAGTGCAAAGCACGATGTGGCTAATGCGACCGGAATACCCGCAGAAGAGCTTCATGCTATACGCAGAGGTGATTCGCGTGAGGACAGAGTACGCGGCGACAGACGGGAGGACAGAGTGCGCGATGCTGCACGAAACGACTTGCAGCGAAGCATGCCGTCCCGTGAGGACAGAGCGCGCGCAGAGGCGAGGCGCGAGGAGCAGAGAAGGACCGTGCAGCGGCAGGAACCCGGCTTTCGCAGCGTATTTTCACAGCGAGAAAAGAAGTAAGCGTAAATCACAACGCAAATAGATATTGCGCCGGGGCGGGCGGCACCGAAAGCCAAACGAATCTTGTGACAACATGCGGCATTTCTATCTCATTATTGATTATCAATGCCGCAGATATGAATCATAACGAATAAATACAGACAATGGAGACTTTTCGGTTTTGTAAAGTCTCCATGTTTTGACTTGCGGCGAAAATACCGATGTATTTGCAAGCCGACATCAGAGATCGTCCGATTAAAGTATGCGGATGAAATGCGAATGATATGATGGGGCTTGCGTTTGGAACGTGTTTTTTACTCGGACTCTGCCGCACATGATACAAGGCAAAACGAAAGGAGGAAGCGCCGATGGCAGATAGAAAAGAAAAATCTGCGGAAAAGAAAAAATCTGTGGACGAGCATTATGAGACCAACGACTCGCGCCCGTGCGAATCATCGGACGACAAGTCGACCGATAAGGCGAAAAAGGCTTCCTCAGAACGGATGGAATATGTACCGAGTGCGCGCGATCTTGAGGTGTATGCAGCGCTGTACCGATATGAAGCGGACGGCGGAACGGTTGAAAAAATCGGGTTCGATTCGGCCGAAGCCTTTGGAAATAACTCGAAAATCGGCATAGAGCTCAACGACATTGCCGGAGACGGTGCGGACAGACGGTCGAAGCGGGCAGGCGGTATGACCGTGCCTGACACAAGCATGGCTGACGCGAACGCTCTTATATACTGCGCCGAGCTCGACCGCTCGCCGGAGGGTATGATATCCGAATGCCGCGTTTTTGTTCTTCCGGACAGCATAGACGTTGTTATGTACACGGTTCGTCTCGGCAGAGCAGAGCGGATAACCGGCAGCAGACTTCCGGCGCGCGCTCTGCGTCGGTTTATCGGTCTTATGCCGTGGGAGCGAAGGCTCCCGGGACACCGTATTGATATTACGGCGGTGACGCGCATATCCCGTGTGGAACTCGGCGGCTTTCGCGTAGAGGAGCTTCCGGGAGGACTGCGGATAGTGGCGGAGCGCGGAGGCGACGGAATAACGCTTGCGCGCATGTCGCTTGACCGCAGAAGCTCGGGTGATGCGCTTGTTCGCGTGCTCGCATCTTTGACCGAGTGCGGAGAACTGCCGGAGCGAGAGGCGTCCGACGGTGAGGTCAAAAACATCTGCCCTCGCTGCGGTGCCGCTATGAGCGGAAATCCTCCGCGCTGCTCCCGCTGTGCGAGACCGACGAGCATTATGCATCGCTTCCTTGCACTTATGAAGCGATACCGCGCAAGAATGGCGATTATCGTTCTGTTTATGGTCATAAGCTCGGCACTCGGTGTGCTTACTCCTTACATTACCTCCGGCTTTTATGTCGACGAGGTGCTGACCGAGGGCGGCAGCTTTTTCGGTGCGATAGGGCTTGTGCTGCTGCTCAGCGTCGGAACAAAGCTCCTCTCCACCGTTAATTCTATCGTAAGCGCGCTCGTCAGCTGCAAGATGTCAGCCGACTTTATATATGAACTGAAGAAAGAGGTCTTTTCCTCATTTGAGCGGCTGTCGGTGGCGTTTTTTACCGGACGGCAGACCGGCGGTCTGATGCAGATGGTCGACGGCGATACAGGGACTATATATTGGCTGTTCGGCGACGGACTGCCGTATCTGCTTGTAAATCTTGCGCAGGTCTTTGTAATATTTATTATAATGCTGTGCATCAGCGTGCCTCTGACGCTGCTGACGGTCGCCGTTATCCCGGTCGCTGTGCTGCTGTGGAGGCTCGCCTATTCAAAGATGCGCTCGTATAATGCTCGCCGCTTTTCCGCAGACAGAACGCTTAAGGCGCTGCTCTCCGACGTTTTCGGAGGAATGCGCGTTGTCAAGACCTTTGCCAAGGAGCAGGAGGAGAATGCCCGCTTCGAGGGCGTAAGTCAGGCTCAGGCGGATGCCGATCTGCATGCATCGGTGTTCTTCTCTGCCGCGTTTCCGCTTGCGACGGTGATACTTTCGCTCAGCGTTGCGGCGGCATGGGCGGTAGGCGGACTGTACGTTATGCACGGGGAGCTTTCCTACGGTCAGTTTTATACATTTATTACCTATGTCGGAATGGTCCACGCACCTATCCAGTATTTCTACAACATGATATACGCAATGTCCGACTCGCTCAATGCAATGTCTCGCATTACCGATATTCTTGATGCCGAGCCGGACGTTGTAGAGGCAGAGCATCCCATATCCATGCCCGCGCCGCGGGGAGATGTGGAGTTTGACGGAGTGGGGTTTTCGTATGACGGAGTTCACCGTGTGATCGAGGATGTCTCATTTCGCGTCCCTGCCGGCGAAACTCTCGGCATAGTCGGATATACCGGCGCGGGAAAATCGACGCTTGTGAACCTTCTCATGCGTCTGTACGACCCGACTGCAGGCAGTATAAGCATTGACGGCGTGCCGATATCTCAGGTATGTATGGCGGACCTGAGGGAGAATATAGCGATCGTCTCGCAGGAAACGTACCTCTTCGTCGGCAGCATTTATGACAATATCGCCTATGCCCGCCCGGAGGCGAGCCGTGCAGAGGTCATCAATGCGGCAAGACTCGCGGGAGCACATGAATTTATCATGCGTTTGCCGGATGCTTATCAGACGAGGATAGGCCGCGGAAACAAGGATCTCTCCGGCGGCGAGCGTCAGCGGATATCCATCGCCCGCGCGCTGCTGCGCGACCCGAAGATACTCATAATGGATGAGGCGACCGCTGCGATGGATACGCACACGGAGCGGCTGATACAGCGCGCGATAAGCGGCGTTACGCGCGGCAGAACAACGATAATTATCGCGCACAGACTGTCTACGCTCCGCGATGCGGACAGTATAATAGTCGTCGACGGCGGCAGGATTCCGGAGCGGGGAACGCATGAGGAGCTGCTCGCACTCGACGGAATATATGCAAAGCTGTATAAGCTCCAGCTCGAGGCGCTTAAAAATATCGGTGTAGAGGGCTGACGGCTGTTAAGCGGAGCTGTGTATATTGTGCTATGTGAATGCGCGGATATGACGAAAATGAAAGGAGACGGCGAAAATGGATGAGAAAAAAAGCACCGCGGCTTCGACGGAAGGTATGACGGATAATAAGTCGGCAGCTCCGATCGAAAAAATGACAGAAAATATATCCGAGCGGGATGTGATGACCGATGCGGAGACGCTCGACGATATTTCCGGTATGATAGAGCTCGGCTCCGATAACGCTCATTTTTCACGGCGAGGGGATTTTCTCGCGCTCGAGCTTGATACGGCGACGGCTGAACGCATCGCGCGCAGGCGGGCGGCAAATGCAATGCCGGGTGCCGAGGATAGCTTCTCGGCAGAGGAGCTTCGCCGCTATGACAGAGTCTCGCTGCGCAGAGCATTTCCGTTCGATGTGCCGGATTCGTATATCTCGGTATTCGATGCGGACGGCATCGAGATAGGTATGGTGGCAGAGCTTTCGGAACTTGAACCGGATCAGTCTGCGCTCCTGCGCGCCGAGCTTGATGTTGTCTATTATATGCCGCATGTACGCAGGATCGGCGGTATAGCGAACAAGCGCGGTATGCAGCTGTGGCGGCTCGATACCGATGCCGGTGAGATCGAGATATCCGTGCGCGACGCAACGAGCAGCCTGATCAAGACCTCCGGCGGCGGAGTGATAATTCTCGACCAGAGCGGAAACAGATATGAGATAAAAGATATCGCCGCACTCGACAGCGCAAGTCGGAGACGACTCGATCAGTGCATATAATATGCAGCGACGGCTCTGCGGCGCAGTGATGAGTGTCAGGCGCAGCGGCGTTCGATAACCGAGCGGCACCGTCAGTGCCAAGCTATGCCGTACTCGCGGCAGATCGGTATTAACGACAAAAGAGAGGGGGAGCGGCTATGGAGCTCGGCTCGGAAATAAAATCGCGCGCGGCAGCGGCGCTGCCCGAGCTTGCCGAGGAGATCGGCGGTGCTGCGGGTGCGATAGGCTTTGACCTTCGCTCTGCCGAGCGCTGCGACGGAGCGATCTTTCTCGTCGGAGACGGTGAGAGACGACAGCTGCTCCTGATCGCTGATATCGGAGGCGGAACAGAGTCCGGCAATAAACCGGAGATTTATAACAAAGCAGGATCATACAGCGAACTTACATCCGGCGGCAGTGCCGCGCAGTACGGCAGCGCGGTCGGCGGCACGTCGCGTATCGACGTAGAACGCGGCACGGTATTTACCTGCCGCGATGACGTAGGCAGCGTCTGTCTCGAATATAAGGATTCGACCGGTGAGCACCTGCTCTGTCGTGCTGACATGAGCTATGCCAAGCTGTATGCCGGGGCTGCTCTTCGGCTCGGTATATGGGCAGATGGCGGCATTTACGATGATTCTTACGAGCAGCGTTCGCGAAAGGTCTGCCCTAAATGCGGAATGCCGTATAAGCAGGGCTCGTCGGTGTGCCCCCGCTGCGCCGAAAAGGGCAAATACTTTCGGCGGCTGTGGCGAGAGGCGCGCTCGAGTCACTTTATAATATACATATCGGTGCTTCTTTACCTTGTCTCGGCGGCTTTTGACATTGTTTCTCCTATATTTACGCGCGTGCTTACCGACGATTATATAAATGCCGACGATATGCCGCCGATAAGCGGTTTTCTCGTAACGGTAGCAATGATGTTCGGCGTAGGCGTGCTCTCTCGCATAGTTACGGTGGTGCGCAGCGTTCTGCTCGCACGTGCCGGCAACCGGGTGACGGTCGACCTCCGCAATCTGATATTCAGCCGTATTATGAAGCTGAGCATAGGCGATATCGGCAGACGAAAGGTCGGATACCTTATGCGTCGTGTCAGCAGCGACACGGCGGTACTGAAGAACTTCCTCGTTAACGATATCGGTCAGGCTATCGAGATGGCAGTGATGTTTATCGGCGTGGGAATATTCCTGTTTTCTTACAGCCCCGCGATCGCGCTTGCGATACTGCTGCCGATGCCGCTCATCTATATGCTGAATCACCGCTTTAACCGCTTTATATGGCCGCGCTTTCTTCGTTCATGGATAGCTTCGGCGAATGCTTCGACGGTGATGCACGATATCTTTTCCGGCATCCGTGTCGTAAAATCCTACGGCAGAGAGCGCGCGGAATCGGTTCGATATGAGCGCTATGTGGCAAAGGAACGCGATATGAAGCTGATCACCGATCGGTGGTACAGTGTGGTCATGCCGATATTGCAGTTCCTCATGGGCGCGGGCCAGTTCTTTATTTTGTGGTATATGGGACGCGGTATTCTGCGCGGTGATATGACTCTCGGATATATGCAGCAGATATCCTCGTATATTACGATGCTCTACTCGCCGCTGTTTTGGTTCTCGAGCTTTTTGCGCAAGCTCGTAAATGTTTCCGTCTCGGTCGTCAGGATATATGAGATAGTCGACGAGGAGGGGGATATGAAGGAGTCCGAGCATCCGGTAGAGCGGAATATTACCGGCGAGATATCGGTAAATAACATCAGCTTCGGTTATGAGCACGGCGATGTTCTGCGCGGTGTCTCGCTCGATATCATGCCCGGTGAGACCATAGGTATTGTAGGACGGTCGGGTGTCGGTAAAACAACACTTATCAACCTTATAATGCGCATGTACGATGTGAGTGACGGAAGCATTCGGATAGACGGCGTAGATATACGCGATTACTCGGGCAGATGTCTGCGCTCGCAGATAGGTGCCGTGCTTCAGGAGACCTTTCTTTTCGGCGGTACGGTCTATGAGAATATAGCGTACGCAAAGCCCGATGCGACCCGCCGCGAGGTCATAACCGCAGCAAAGCTCGCAGGGGCGCATAACTTTATTATGCGGATGAGCGACGGATATAATACCCGCATAGGAGAGGGCGGAATGACCGTCTCCGGCGGAGAGCGTCAGCGTATCTCCATTGCCCGCGCATTGCTGCACGATCCGCGTATACTCATTCTTGACGAGGCGACAAGCGCACTCGATACCGAGACAGAGCGCGAAATACAGCGCTCGCTCGCATATCTCTCAAAGGGGAGAACCACTATCGCTATCGCGCATAGACTTTCTACGCTCCGCAATGCGACGAGACTTGTGGTGCTTGATAAGGGCGGCGTGGCTGAGGTAGGTACGCATGAGGAACTGATGAAAAAGCACGGTATCTATTACGGACTGGTATGCGCACAACGTGACATGAATAGAATCAGCAAACAAACAGAAGGCGCGGGAGGCAACGAATGACGGATGCCGAATATATGAGCATTGCGGTTGTTGCCGAATGAATATCAATGCCCGAATGAATAAACGCGGCGGTCGATGCCTGAAAGCTCGGATACTGCTTGAAAAAACAAAAGTCTCCCGCGAGGGAGGCTTTTTTTATATGGGGTCGTACTACGCTTTGGGTGTCGGCGTGCTCAGACTCTGTCTGCGAGGTCGAGGACCATAGCTTCGGTCTTTGCCCAACCGAGGCAGGGGTCGGTGATGGACTTGCCGTAAATGCCGCCGCCGATAGGCTGTGCGCCGTCCTCGATGTAGCTCTCTACCATGAAGCCCTTGACCATGCGCTTTATCTCATGGTTATTGCGTCCGCTCTCGATGACCTCGCGTATGATGCGGGGCTGTGCGAGCGGGTCCTTGCCGGAGTTTGCATGGTTGGTATCGACGATGATGCCGGGGTTTGCAAGCTCGCGCTTATTGTAAGCGTCGATGAGGTGGACCAGGTCCTCGTAGTGGTAGTTCGGCATGGTTTGGCCGTGCTTATTCATGTAGCCGCGCAGGATGGCATGAGAGTAGGGATTGCCCTGCGAATGCGCCTCCCAGCCGCGGTAGATGAAGGTGTGCTTGTGCTGTGCGGCGGTGATGGAGTTGAGCATTACCGAGAAGTCGCCGCTCGTCGGGTTCTTCATTCCGACGGGAACCTCGAGACCGCTCGCGGTCAGACGGTGCTGCTGATTCTCTACCGAACGCGCGCCGACAGCGACGTATGCGAGCATATCGTCGAGGTACTTATGTGTCTCGGGATAGAGCATCTCATCCGCGCAGGAAAAGCCGGTCTCGCGGAGCGCTCTCATGTGCAGCTCGCGGATGGTGATGATACCCTTGAGCAGGTCGGGCTTTGCGCTCGGGTCGGGCTGATGAAGAACTCCCTTGTAGCCGTCGCCGGTCGTACGGGGCTTGTTGGTATAGATACGGGGGATGATGTAGATACGGTCGATGACCTTGTCCTGAAGCCTGCGCAGACGCGAGATGTAGTCGATAACGCTGTCCTCGTTGTCTGCCGAGCAGGGTCCGATGATAAGCAGGAGACGATCGTCCTCGCCGGAGAGTATCTTCTTTATCTCGTTGTCTCTCTTCTGTACAAGTGAGTGCAGCTCGTTGTCAAGCGGAAACATTTTCTTGACTTCCTGCGGGATAGCGAGCTTGCGTTCAAAAATCATATTCATGGTGGTGTGTCAATCCTTTCCGGGTATGCCGTCAACGGCTTGTGTATGTGAGAGTGCCGAGGCACTTATCTCCTTGTTTTCCGCATCTGCGCAGTCGAATACCGCTCTGCGGGCGGTAGAGAGGCGCATTTTGTCCATCAGCTTTTCGCGGTCGCCGCGTCGTATCAGCTCGCGCAGCTCCGATATTTCGCCGATAAAGACATCCATCTCGCGAAGCAGTGCGTCTCGATTGGCAAGGAACAGCTCGCTCCACATATCCTCGTTTATTCGCGCTATGCGCGTGAGGTCGCGGAAGGAGTCGCCCGTGCAGTCGGACAGATGCGTGTTGTCCGAGCAGGTCATCAGGCTTATCGCGATGCAGTGCGTCAGCTGTGAGACAAAGCCTATCATGCGGTCGTGATCCTCTGTCGAAAGCTTTGTTATCCTTGCGAAGCCGAGCGTCTCGGCAAGCTCGCGGCAGACCGATATTGCATGTGCCGTATTCTTCTCGGTGGGTACAACGATGTAGTTCGCACCGAAAAAAATTCTGTCGTCACTGTTCTGCACACCGTATCGCTCGCGACCCGCCATCGGGTGAGCGGCGATAAATTCGGCGTCGGGGCGGAGCATTTCCTGCACCGGCTCAACTACGCCGCACTTTACACCGGTGACATCGGTCACAATGACGCCGGGGCGGAATGCCTTTTGGTTTTCACGCACCCAGTCGAGCAGGATGTGCGGATACAGCGAGAGAATGATGAGGTCGGCTCTGCCTATCGCCTCGGGATCGGGCTCGGTGTAGCCGATGTCGATGTAGTCATGAGCGAGCGCGAAATCTATCGTATCGTCGCTGCGGTCGATAGCCTCAACATGATAGCCCTTGCGGTGCAGCGCCATTGCGTAGCTGCCGCCGATGAGACCGAGACCTACTATAAGAATTCTTATGTCATTTGGTAGCTGTTTCTGTTCTATTGCCATTGCCATTGCCTTTGTTATGCCTTTACCTGATTACAGTTCTCTTGTTATTTTTATTCCCAGCCCCTCGAGCCGTGCAAAGAAGTCGGGCATGCTCTTTGTGACAGCCTCGGCACCGTCGATGGTGCCGCCGACCTTTGTAAGAAGTATTGCGGTAGCCATAACGATGCGGTGGTCTCCGTGACCGTCTATCGGGACGGTGGGGGCGCGCAGCGTTCCGGGGTGTACGACTACCTTGTTGTCATATACATCCGAGTGGATGTCGAACTTTTCGAGCTCCTCCGCGAGCACCTTTCCCCTGTCGCTCTCCTTGATATGGAGTCTTGCGGTGTCGGTGAGTGTGCAGCCGTGGAAGCATGCGGAGCATGCCATCAATATAGGCGCAAGATCGGGCGAATCCTGAACCGAAAGGGTAGGGCAGCCCTCGCGCAGTGCGTCAAAATACTGACGGTAGATGCGGTCTCCCTGACGTGAATCGTCGCGCAGTCCGGTGATGGTCACCTCGCCGCCGAGCAGGGTCAGCGCGTCGAAGAATGCGGCGTTTGACCAGTCGCCCTCTACCGTCATGCGGCAGGGGCGGTAGTGCTGACCGCCGGGAATGCGCAGCGTGCGCTCGTCGAGCCATTCGACCGTAACGCCGAAATCGGCGAGTGTATCCGCCGTCATATCGATATACGGGCGGCTCTCGAATTTTCCGGTGACATGGATTATACTGTCGGAGGGCAGCAGCGGCAGCGCGAACATCAGTCCGCTGATAAACTGACTGCTTACTCCGCCGTCGACCGAGAATTCACCCGCCTTGAGCGGACCGCCGAGCAGAATATTTTCGCTTCCGCGCGAGAAGGTCAGACCGCTGTCGGCACAGATGTTTTCAAATATATCGAGCGGGCGCTGCATGAGACGCGGCTTGCCGCCGATTCGTGCATTCTGCTCGGACAAAAGACATATCGGAATAAAGAATCTCATAGTACTGCCGCATTCTCTGCACGGCAGATAGACCTCTTCAGTGCGGTGCACAGGGTCGCAGCCTCGAACGGTAACGGTGTCGCCAGAGATGCGCACATCCGCGCCTATTGCACGCAGGCAGTCGATGGTAGCCATAACGTCGTCCGAGTACGCTACTCCGAGAATTGTGCTGACTCCCTCGGCAAGCCCCGCGCAGACAAGCAGGCGATGCGATATGCTCTTTGAGGGCGGTGCCGATGTGATTCCGTATGCGCTTGAAGGGGAAATAGTTATTTTCATTGTTATTACCTCTTTCATATGGAATTTCGGTATTGTTGGGAATGCTAAAAAAGTCCTAACATTTTTGTCTATTCCCAACTCGGTTATCCTAAATGTTTATCTATCAAATAGTCGATAGCTTCGATATATCCGTCGGTGCCGTGACCGGATATCGTGTGCTCGCAGGCGCAGCGGACGTAGTTTATCCTGCGGAACTCCTCGCGCTCGTCTACGTGCGAGATGTGCACCTCGACGGTCGGGATGGAGACCGCCTTGAGCGCATCGGGTATCGCAACGCTCGTGTGCGTATATCCGCCCGGATTTATAACGATGCCGTCATACACTCCGTACGCGCGCTGTATCTCGTCGATGAGGTCACCCTCATGATTCGACTGACATATCCTTGCCTCGATGCCATTTTGCAGCGCGTGCTCCTCAATGTCTGATACAAGCGAGGTATATGTCTTTTTGCCGTAGATGTCGGGCTCGCGTATGCCGAGCATATTGATGTTCGGTCCGTTCAGTATCAGTATCTTCATGTGTCATGCTCCTTTCGGGAGTGTTTTTTTGCCCGCCCGGAGCGAATTCTTATCCGCTGTCGGTGCGTGGATCTTGAATGATTTCGTGCACCCGGTTGATGCTATATATCCGATATCCGATGGCTCGGTGATATCGGATTGCGTACTTAACCGATGCCGTATCGCAAATTCGACCGATGCCGAATCCGTATACTCGGTATGTATCGAATTAAGTACTTGACCGATGTCGAAGCTATGGACTCAGCCGATGTCGAGCCCGTGAGCGCGGCAGATCTGTGTAACCGCCTCATCGGGGCTGGAGAAGCAAATGCGGCTGTCCGCACAGCTCTCGTATATCCCGTGCCGCTCCTCGTATCGTTTCCGTATCGCCTCGGCACTGCTCGCCGTAGGACGATCGGGGGTCGGGATAAGCGACTCAAGTCCGCGATCAAGGTAGTAGAGTCTGCCGTTTTTACGCAGCGCATCTACGTTTTCTCGGCGGAGCACCGCACCGCCTCCGGTCGCAATTATGCAGCCGGTCTCGGCGCTTGCCTTTCTTACCGCCTCGCTCTCGAGGCGGCGAAAACCGCTCTCTCCCTCTTGCCCGAATATCTCGCTCGGTGTCATGCCAGTAGCCTCGGTTATCATTGTGTCGGTGTCGATGAGCTTTCTCCCGAGTTGCTTTGTAAGTGCGCTGCCGACGGTAGACTTTCCGCAGCCGGGCATGCCGATGAGCACTATATTTTCCTTTTCTGCGAGAAGTGCGGAATATATTCGCTCGGCAATGCCATCCTCCGCAGGCTCTCCGGTGAACAGCTCGGAGGCGGCGATCGCCTGGCATACAAGCATATAAAGACCGCCCTCGGCGGGGATGCCGCGTGACTGTGCCTGCTGTACAAGCGTTGTGCGCAGCGGATTGTATATTGCATCAAGCACACCGCTGAGCCTCGGAAAAGCCTCGAGTCTGATAGGACAGGAGTATATGCCCGGCAGCATGCCGCATGGGGTCGTATTTATTATAATGTCTGCGTCGCCGTGCTCGGCATATGCCTTCTCATAGGTTATTGCGCCGTCGCGTCCGCTGCGGCTGACACGGTATACCTCGCGGCAGCCGAGGCTGCGAGCTACCGCACGAGCCGTGAGCGATGTGCCGCCGGTGCCGAGTATCAGCACCTTTTTGCCCTGCATGTTAACTCCCGCATGCTTTGCCAGACCGCACATACCGTCAAAATCTGTGTTGTACCCGTACAGCTTGTCGCCTCGCCGCACAACGGTATTTACCGCGCCGATGTCCTTGGCGGCTGTATCTATCTCATCGAGCAGCGGCATTATCTCCTGCTTATATGGAATAGTTACGTTCAGCCCGAGAAAATTGCTCTCGCGGACGAAGCTCTCAAGACCTCCGCGCGGTATCTCGCGCAGGGTATAGCCGTATTTTCCTATCATGCCGTGGATCGCGGCGGAAAAGCTGTGCCCGAGCCGCTCGCCTATAAGTCCGTATTCCATAACCGCTCCTCTTTCGTGTTTTTGCGTTTTATCATACGCTGCCGCTGCATGCGGGATGTTTTTATAATTGCCGTGTACGCTCGGCGCAGCCCGAGCTTACCGTCCGGCGAGCCAATCGGTGCCGTAGCGTACGGCGAGCATGTCCGCGAGCGTTATCGCCGTCATGCTGTCAACGACTATCCGCGCCCTGTGAACTATGGCGGGGTCGTGCCTGCCTTTTATTGTGAGCGTCGCGTTTTCACCCGTGCCGAGATTTACCGTCTGCTGCTCGCGCGAGATGGACGGGGTGGGCTTTACCGCGCAGCGGAATATCATCGGACTGCCCATTGTTATGCCGCCGCCGATGCCGCCGCAGCGATTGCTCTGTGCCACCGCTCTGCCGCCGCATGCACGCAGCGGGTCATTCGACTGACTTCCGCGCATGTCAGCGAGGGCAAAGCCGTCTCCGAATTCTACACCCTTGACCGCCGGAATGGAGAACAGTGCATGCGAGAGTAGTCCCTCGACGGTATCGAACCACGGCTCGCCCACGCCCGCAGGCATTCCCGTGACCGCAGTCTCAAGCACGCCGCCGACGCTGTCGCCATCCGCTCTTGCCGCCATTACCGCCTCGCGCATCCGCTCGCCGCGCTCGGGATCAAATACTGCAAAGTCCATGTCCGCTATCGCCTTTATTTGCTCGGTTATCTGTGCTGTATTTCCGGAAAACCGTCTGTCCGAAACACCGCCGAGCCGCTCGATATGCGTTCCTATATATATGCCGCGCTCCTCGAGCGCCTGAGAGAGTATCGCGCCTGCCGCAACAAGCGGTGCGGTTATTCTGCCGCTGAAATGTCCGCCGCCGCGAATGTCCTCATAGCCGTGATATTTTTCGCGTGCGGGATAATCGGCGTGACCGGGACGGGCGAGGTAGTCGCCGCTTTCGTAATCGGATGAGCGTGTGTCGGTGTTCGGTATGAGTATGCATATCGGCGTGCCGCATGCTCTGCCGTCGCGAACGCCGCTGACGATGCGGAACTCGTCCGGCTCGTGCCGCTGTGTCGAGATAAGCCCGCTCGGACGGCGCAGCGAAAGGCGTGAGGCGATATAATTCTCATCGACCGCAATTCCGGGCGCAATGCCGTCGATCACGCAGCCAATCTCTCTGCCGTGACTCTCACCGAAGAGAGTTATGCAAATGCTCTGTCCTATCGTGTTTTTCATTTCGTTTTCCGCCCTTCCGTCGGTATTTCGCAGATGACCAAATAAATTTACCTTTGATTATGTCTGTACGGCAAATGTGCGGTCGAGCCGCTCGCCGAGCTGCTCTGCGGTCTCTATGCTCTCGCCGTACCGACCCGGCTCGTCTACCGTGATTATTCTGATGCCGCCCGATGCCGACTTTTTGTCATGCGATACCGCATCAAGTATCTCGCCGCGCAGCTTCGGCGTTATCGAAAGCATGGTGTCGAGTCCGACTGCGTGCAGTGCGGAAATTATCTTTTCCTTTGCTGTTCCGGCGCTCATCGGCAGCATGCCGAGCGCAACGCACTCACCGTGCAGCAGCGCGCCGCCGGATGCTGCCTCTATCCCGTGACCGAGCGTGTGCCCGAAGTTGAGCGCGCGTCTAAGTCCGCTTTCCCGCTCATCCTGCTCGACTACCGAGCGCTTTATCATCAGCGAGTCGTGTATTATTCGGTCGATATCCTCGCCGCCGTTCAGCACTATCTCGTCAAGCAGCTCGGAATCAAAGCACGCCGCCATCTTGACAGCCTCTGCGAGACCGCAGCGCAGCTGGCGCGGGTCGAGGGTAGACAGCACATTCGGGTCGATTATAACGCACCTCGGCTGCCAAAACGCGCCTACGCAGTTTTTTACACCGTCCATGTCAACGCCGGTCTTGCCGCCGATGCCCGAATCTATCTGCGAGAGCAGGGTAGTCGGGATATTGTAGAAATCTATGCCGCGCATGTAAGCCGACGCTGCAAAGCCGGAAAGGTCGCCGACAACTCCTCCGCCGACGGCAACAACGCAGTCGCTGCGGGTGAAGCCGCTCTCGAGCATCTTCGACAGCACGCTCTGCCATACCGGAATGCGCTTGCTGTCCTCACCCTGCGGCAGACACAGCACGGTAGGCGTACGAGATGCTTCTGCAACCGCGCGGGTATACTCTGCGGGAACACCGTCGTCGGTCACTATCATTACCTTGCGGTCGAGCTTAAGCAGCGAGCCGACCTCACGCAGCGCGCCGCGTCGGAGAATAATGTCATAGCCGCCCGATGCGGTCCCGACTCGGATAGTGTCGCTTACCGCAAGTGCACGGTGCTGATACTCGCGCGATACTCTCATCATATCTGCGAGCAGCGCCGCATAGTACGGGCGCAGCTCCTCATCGGATATCAGTGCCGTGCCGCGTTCGATCACCTGTGCTTCACGTGCCGGATCTAATATCGGCTTTCCGGTCTTGCGCTTGTACTGCGCTACCGACCGTACCGCGGTCATTCGGCGTTCAAATGCCGCCGCGATGGCTCTGTCCGCCTCGTTTATTTCCTCTCTTGCTTTGTCGAGCAGATTTCCCATTGTATACCTCAAAAAAACACCGCCGTGCTTCGATAATACGAAAACCGGCGGTGGATATTGCAGTTAACGGTTAACTGAGCAATGTCCATCGCTTGATGTAAAGTAATAGTATCCGTAGCAGCTGAAGCATGTCATTGCATCTGTTTCCTTTCGATTCGATAAAAATACTGTATAACGAATCATAGTCGTTATTTATGCGTGTATTATACATCAACCTACAGCCTTTGTCAATAGCACATATTAATAAGATATTATTTCGCGAACCTGCTGCTTTAATGCAATATTCGCCCATGCGGCGGCTTTTTTCTATTGACATGGCGGCGGGGCGGTGATATAATCAAAAGGTAGGCGCGGATATCTCATTTCCCGCCTGAATTTTTAATTGCAGAGTAGGACGTACGCGTGAAGTGCCGTCGGGACGGGGAGTTTGCCTGACGGACGAAAGTCGAACGGTGTCGGCTGCGATACATTTGTGTCGCGGAGGCTTATCGGTCGGCTGCGGTGTACGCTCCGCATCCCGCTGTTGCGATCGAATCAATCGGGACTGTCGCTTTCAGCGCAGAGCGAGAAGCATAATGTCAGAGGACCGTATAATTTCGTCGGCGATTGACCGACGGCGCGGTGAGGCATACTGCTCTTCGAGCTTTTTCCGTCGGGCTTCGGCTCGGGAAAATGCGATTTCTGCATCCGAGCGGCGGTCTTTTGGTTTTTTTCGGTCGGGCGGGTCTGTGGAAAGGAACAGACCGTGAAAAAAAACGAAAACGAGCTTGAAAACAATTATGAAGGCGGCGCGCAGACCGCATCCGAGACGGAGGGGGGCACCGCTTCCGACGGCGTATCGGCATATGATGCGCCGACGGACGGCAAAACGCCCGGAAGCGCCGACGAGACTGTCGGAGACGGCGGTGCAGCCTTGAGTGAAGCATCCGCCGATGCCGAGATGCCGTCATGCGGCGGAGAATGCGGCGGCTGCATGGGCTGCGGTATGGCAGATATGCTGCACGTGCCGCGACCGGGAGGACGCAAAGCGGAAAATCCCGCCGAGCGCAGGGCGCACAGAGCGCAGCTTTTGCGGCGCATGACCTTTTCTGCGGTATTTATCGCGCTTGCCGTGGTAGCAAAGCTGCTGCTCTCATTCCGCATACCGCTGCTCGGAGCGGACGGACTGCGCGTCAGTCTTGCGGGAGTATTTACCGCTTTTCCCGCGATAGTCTGCGGACCGGTGTACGGTGGTATTGCAAGTGCCTTATCCGACCTTATCGGGCATTTTGCAAAGCCGGAGGGCGCATACATACCGTGGCTGACGATCATGGCGTTCGTCGGCGGTGTTATGAAGGGTGTTATATGGCGCGCGCTCTCGCGTGAGCGTAAGAGCAGGGCGTTCCGAACGGCAGTCATTGTCGTTCTTGCGGCACTCGGTGTGCTCGGCGTCAGTTCGCATATCGCGCTCGCGAGCGACGGTGTTATCAATTCGCTGACCGTTACCGCATCGGAGCTGCCCACGCGCGGAATGACCGACAGCGCGGAGGCAGAGGATAAGCTCGGCTTTATTTCAAAAACGGTGATTTCGCTCGCCCGATATAACAATGACGTATTTACGGTGCTCGGTGTGACCGACGGCGCGGAGGTCGTGCTGCCGTCCGAGGCGGTGCTTGACGGATACCGCCGCCCGGTGACGAAGCTCGGCGCCGGCGCGCTTTCCGAATGCATCGAAATGACACGGCTCGTTATTCCGTCGTCGTATAAGGCGGCGGGATTGCCGTCCGACGCACTCGGAGATATTGACGCATCGCGCATTACCATAGTAGGTGAGGGGGGCAGCGGTGCGCAGGAATTTGCAGCATCGGTCGGTGCGGTGTTTGAAGCGTCGGACTCTATCGAGGATGTTACGCTCGAGCTGTCGTCTTCCGGCGGTGTTGCATCAATGACATCGGACGGATATACTGTTCGAAGCAGCGATACCTTCCGCCGCAATCTTTCCGGCTATATCGCTATCTCCACAATAGGACCGGAGGCGGTCTGCCTTGCCGGACTGCTGTATCTTGTGCTCGACTCGCTGATAGCAGCGCTCGACCGTCGGCACGGAGTGGGCAAGAGAGGCATACTCACACCCGACTTTGCCCGTATTGCTGTATCTGTAACCTTGTCGGGGCTGCTTGTCACAACGGTCAATACCAAGATACTTCAGGAGCTGCTCGCCGTATATGCCGGACGCTCGTTTATGATACTTTGGATACCTCGCGCGCTCGAGGAGCTTGTCGTCTGCATGGTACATTCGTTTATCGTAGCTATGCTGTACGGAGTTTTCCGCCGTACGGCAGGGCATTCCGGGCTCTTTACACCGACCGGCGGGGAAAAATAACCGTCGGAAAATAACCCTGGCCGAATCTGCAAAAGAACGTAGCCGGGAAAACTCATAAACATAATCGAAAAAAATATTTCGTAATTGGTGTGAAAAATATGACAGAACAACAGATACTTCAGGCGCGTGCAGCATCGCGCATATACGAGCATGACGGCGAGGCGCTGTTATTTGACGCGACCGTTCTGTCGGTCGAAGGGATCGACGGCGGCTATGCGATAGAGCTTGACCGTACTGCTTTTTTTCCCGGCGGCGGCGGTCAGAGCGCCGATACCGGTGTCCTGTGCTTCGGCAGTACCGAGCTGCGTGTCTCGGCATGTGAGCGCGGCGGGACGGTCGTATGTATTTCCGGACTGCCGATACCGGTCGGTACTGCTGTTACAGGCAAGGTAGACGCGCGTCCGCGCCTGTCGCGCATGCAGAGTCATACGGGAGAGCATATAATATCGGGCATCGCTCATAGGATGTTCGGCTGCGAGAATCGCGGCTTTCATATGTCGGAAAATGAGGACGGTACTGTCTGCTTTTTTACCGTTGATACCGACCGCGAGCTTACCGAGGAGAACATCCGTGATATAGAAACGGCGGCAAATGAGGTGATAATGCGCAATATTCCGGTCGTCTGCCGTTTCCCGCTCCGTGATGAACTCGCCGCGCTCGACTATCGCTCAAAGAAGGAGCTCGATGGGCCCGTGCGCCTTGTCGGCATAGATGGCGTTGATCTGTGTGCATGCTGCGCCCCGCATTTCTCACGTACAGGCAGCGTCGGCGCGCTGCGTATAACTGACAGCATGCGCTATAAGGGAGGTATGCGCTTGACTGCGACTGCGGGTATGGCGGCACTGTTCGACGAGCGGCAAAAGTTCGGACAGCTTGCGCTTATCTCGCGCTCGCTCTCGGTAAGGCAGCAGGAGGCTGCCGCCGGAGTAGCGCGCCTCGGACAGGAGCTCGAGGCTGAAAAAAACAGGGCATCGGTACTTGAAATGCGTCTGTCAGAGCTTATCGCAGAGCATGCACACTGCGGTGTTGTATTCGAGCCGTCTCTCAGCCTCGCCGCGCGCAAGCATACGGCTCAGGCACTCGCACGGCGGCTTGACGGTATAGGCGCGGTGCTCAGCGGCAGTGACGACGCGGGCTATGATTACGTTATCGCACTGCCCGAGGGTCGGAGCGGCCTGCGCGCACTCGCACAGCAGCTCCGTACGCTCGGCGGCGGCGGAGGTGGGAGCGAGGAGCTTATCAGCGGCAGGATAAATGCGAGCCGTGATGAGATCTTAGCCTCGGGCTTTCTTCCGTATAAGGACAGCTAAGGCATGAAATGATTTTCTGCACGAAAATATATAACAAATAAGAACACCCGAACGCGGAGTGATATGTGTCAGGAAAACCGGGTACATATCAGAGAATGTGACTGCGTTCGGGTGTTCTTATTTGTGCTGTTTTATTATTCCGATTGCAGGCATGACGCATGCTCACGCAAATTGTAAGGCATAGTGCATACTCTCGGCGGACGGCTTTATCTTCTTCTGTCGTCTCTGCGTATTCGGCTCTCGCCGTAGTCTCGGTCGCTGTGATAAGCAAACGGTCCCTCGGGCTGCGGCGGGCGCTGTGCGGATTGTCTCTGCCGTACCGCCTGTCCCTGCGAGGGGGGGGCCGTGCGTGCGGATCGACGCTGTACGGGAGTTGTATTTTGAATCCCGCGAGACGCTTGTCCCGACCGTGCGGTCTGTGCCGGCTGAACGGACGGCGCGCGGCGCGGAACGGTGATATCGGATACAGATACTTGTCTGCTTTGTGCTGCTCCGTTCGATTGAGCGGTCCTTGCATTGCCGGCACTGCCAGCGCGCCTGCGCGCGAGCAGTATACGCTGCAGCTCCTCCGGAGTTTGTGTCTCTGCCATTGCGGGGGCTGAGACTGCTTTTTCGGCGGCGGGAGCTGTTGTGCGAGCAGAAGCTGCGGCGGGCGCTGCAGATGCCTTTGCCTGAGAGGTGGATGATCCGAGAGATGCTAAGGCTGAGCTTGCGCGGATGGCAGAACGCGGTGACGAGTCTCTGCGTGTCGATTCATCGGAGACTAACACGGTCCTTGTATTACCGTTTTCTTTTCCTCTGCCGACGGCTCCGACGGATCTTTTGTCGGTTCGCTCCGCCGCTCCGGCGGACTGTGATATGCTTTTTGCCGCTCCGACGAAATTTGCCGTGCCGGCAGCGGAGGTATCGCGCGGCGCAATCGACGAGCCATCAAGATTCTCGGTACCGGTGTCCTCTGCCGGAGTCCGCATAGCGCGAACGAGGAAGATAACGACCGTTACGATTGCTGCGGCTATTATTGCGAGCAGCATATAGGGCAGTATCCCGCGCTCGCTGCCTTGAGCCTCGGTCTGCGTATCGGTGCTGCCGGATATCAAGGCGGAGGAGCCGGAGGTCGGAGAGGGATTGACCCCGTACAGCGCACACAGCTTTCCGTACAAGGCGTCAAACAGCGCCTTTGTACCAACGCTGTATTCGCCTGCGGCAAAGCACGGCTCGAAGATGCTGTCGAGCATCGTTCTCAGCGACGAGACGGGCAGAGTGCTCTCAAGTCCGCTCCCTTTTGTCAGCCAATAATTGCCGTCGTCTATCGCCATAAGCAGCAGGACACCGTTGTCCTTGTTTTTATCGCCTATTTCGCGGTCGAGAAAATAGCGCTCTGCGTATCGGTCGATGGGTTCGCCGTTTAGACTGCGCGTTATGGCAATAACTATCTGAGCTCCGGTCAGCTTACACAGCGCATCGGAGCGTGAGCGGATATATTCGCAGGTATCGCTGTCGATCACTCCCGAGGCATCGTCGACGTAGCCGTTCGGAGCATTGACCGCGCCGACCGGTAATGCTGCCGATATTGCGAGCAGCAGTGCGAGAATGATTGAAAGCAGAGGTACGGCGCGGCGCGCAGCGAGCTTTCGGTATGTAATTGCCGCTTGTGCGGTGCTGCTTGCGCTCGGTAAGCAGCATGCGCTGCGGTTGCCTGCCGATGGGTAAAGCCATGTATGACGGTGTTTCAATTAAGTTTCCTCTTTTTAACGCTATGTTTGTTGTGAACGGATCATTGCTCTTTGGCGGAGCGGAAGATGTCCGTGCACATCCCGTTTGATTCTTCTCCCGAACATTATACCCTATATTCGCCGTCGATGCAAGAATTATTTGTCGAACCGCTCGTTTTTTGTTTATTATCGTTTCGGAGGCAAAGAAGTGCATTCGAGACAAAAAATAATTATGAATTTTCTGTTATTTATAACAATATATCATCCGTACGGCTTGACAAATTGTACGTAAATATGATAAAATAAAACGAAAGGTTATGCCAAGCGGTGATATTTCACCGAAAAACGGCGGCGATATATCGCCGACAGATATTGAAGAACGGACAGCAGGCTGCGGCTATGCCGACGGCATGTGAGACGGAAGAAGAGTATGCAAGACAGCGGGAGCAGAAAAACGAAAATAATAACCGTGACGAGCTTAAAGGGCGGAGTGGGAAAATCCACGGTCACGGCGAATCTCGGATATTCGCTTGCGCTGCGCGGAAAGCAGACGCTCGTTATCGACTGCGACTTCAATATACGTAATCTTGATCTGATAATGGGGCTTGAGGATAGGGTCGTGTACGATTTCGGCGACGCTGTCCGAGGAAGCGTCAAGGCGGAAAAGGCGGTTATCCGCGACCCGCGCAGCGAGTATCTCTCTATGTGCGCAGCGCCGTATACCGATTTTCAGATACCGTCGGAGCAGGCATTCAGCGCGGTGATAGATGAGCTATCGTCCTCCGGACGGTATGACTTTATCGTTATTGATACTCCCGGCGATTCCGGCACGGTGATGAAGCTCGCGGTCGGATGCTCCGATGTCGCCATTATCGTCACAACGCATAATCCCGCGTCGCTTCGTGCGGCTGAGCGTACCGGAGCGCTTGTACAAAGCTTCGGCGCACGGGAGAGCTTTCTCGTGATAAATAATTTTTCTTACAGCGAGACAAAGCTCGGATATTTTCCCGGCATTCTGTCGGTAATCGACAGAGCCGGCATCGGGCTGCTCGGCATTATTCCGGACGATGAGACGATACAGCGCTATCAGGAGGACGGAATACTTGTTGCGCAGACCGGACTTGTGGAATGCAAGGCTGCGTTTACCAACATTGCCGCTCGCATATGCGGCGAGGATGTACCGCTTTTTGCGGGCTTTCCGAAAAAGGCTGCGCGGAAGTACCTCGCGGCGCTTTGATCCTATGCGGCTCAGACAGTGCCGATTTTTTACTGCCTTCACTTTTATTTTAAATCATAACCGAAAGGATAAAGGTATATATCATGCAAATCGCTCTCATAGCCGACGACCAGAAGAAAGAGCTTCTCAATCAATTCTGTATCGCATATTGCGGAATTCTGTCAAAGCAGAGAATATGCGCGACAAGCAGAACGGGCAAAAGCGTAGCCGAGGCTACGGGACTTGATGTTGAGTGCCTCCTGCCTGCATCACACGGCGGTGTTCAGCAGATATCCTCGCGCGTTTCGTACGATGAGGTGGATATCGTTATCTTTTTCCGTGATTCTTCGATCGAGTCCTCTACCAACGAGATAGCACTCGACCTGCTTCGTCTGTGCGACATTCACAATGTACCCGTCGCTACAAATATTGCCTCTGCGGAGGTGATTATCCGCGGTCTCGAGCGCGGTGATATCGATTGGCGCGAGCTCGTCAACCCCAAGAGCGATTTCAATCTCCGCCGTCGTGCTATCCGCGAGATGGAGGAGGCAAGAGCTGCAAGAGAGGCGGATAAGCGTCGCCGTGAGTTCAAGAGATCCAAGAAAACCGGACTTTGATAGACTCTGATTTTGTTTCTGTTTCTGCTTCTGCTTGCTTTTTGAACAGCCTCTTTTCAGAGGGCGCTCGGCGCTGTATTTCGAAGAAAAAACGGCGGCGGTAATAACGGCATCATAACAGCGTGACGGTATAATTACGGCAAATATTGTCTGTCGATATGCATTAAGCGACATGATATTACGGGTGTCCGACGGATGCCCGTTTTTTTCTTTTACCATGGTCGCGGAGAAATGATTCGGTATAAAATCGGTATAAAATAAGATGGTAATATAAAAAACGAGCTGTCGCGCGACAGCTCGTTTTTTCGGTATTATGACTATAATCGTGCCTTTGGTATATGTGTGCGTATCTGCGGCGGCACGGGTCTTCGCTTCCCGACGGCATACAGTATCAAATCCGTTATCGTTTCTGAATACCCTCATCGGTTATAAAAGCGGTTATCAGCGAGTGATCGGTTATGTCAAATGCGGGATTGTATGCCTTTGCATGCTCCGGCATCAGATCCTCACGAAAATAGAGACCGCCTATTTCGTCAGCATCGCGCAGCTCTACCGGAATATCATCTCCGGTTGCCGCATTCGGGTCAAAGGTCGAGCGCGGCGCGGCGACATAGAAGGGAATACCGTAGTATTTCGCGAGTATCGCAACTACGCTCGAGCCTATTTTGTTTGCCGTATCGCCGTTTGCTGCAATGCGGTCTGCGCCTACGATCACCGCATCTATCAGTCCCTGCTTCATGACCGAGCCGACCATATTGTCGCATATAACGGTCGTGTTGATGCCCGCCTCGCTCAGCTCGAATGCCGAGAGACGCATACCCTGCAGCAGCGGGCGAGTCTCATCGGTATAAACGCGGAAATCATAGCCTCGCTCTGCACCGAGGTGTATCGGTGCAAGTGCCGTTCCGTAGCGTACGGCAGCAAGCTGACCTGCGTTACAGTGGGTCAGAATGCCGTTTCCGGGCTTCAGGAGAGACAGACCGTTTTCTGCTATCCTGCGACAGGAGGCTATGTCCTCATCGCGTATACGAACCGCTTCGGCACGCATTCCCGCCGTTATCTCGCGCGGGCTCTCGTCGGCGAGCGAAGCTGCGCGCGCATACATGCGGTCGAGTGCCCAAAAGAGATTGACCGCTGTCGGACGCGAGGAGGCAAGATAATCCCTTTCTTCCGCGATATGACCGAGCATAGCCGATGATGTGATATCCGGCTCCTGCGTCAACTTGCGGTGTGCCGCGATATACAGACCGATCGCCGCAGCTACGCCGATAGCGGGCGCACCGCGCACGCGCAGGCTCTTTATCGCCTCGAAAATCTCATAGCGCTCACTCAAATGCAGCAGCTTCAGCCGACGCGGCAGCTCGGTCTGATCTATTATTACCAGTTCTTCGCCCTCAAGCGCTACCGTGTCCGGCAGAGCGGTGTGCCGTGCTGTGGCAGCAGTCGTTTCATGGTTCATATTCTGCATATCATATATCACGTATATCAGTTGTATACGCGGGGAACGCGCTTGCTTATTCCGGTAACTACCTCGTACCCGATGGTATCGGCGCGGGCGGCAACATCATCTGCGGTGATACCGCTGCTGCCGAATAGCATTACATCGGTCCCGACCGTGACGCCCGGAATATCGGTTACGTCTATCATGAGCATATCCATGCATATGCGCCCGACTATCGGAGCTCGAGCTCCGCCCGCCGAAGGGATAATAACATCACCCGCATATGCTCGGCGAAAGCCGTCTGCGTATCCGACAGCAACGGTCGCAATGCGTGACGGACGCTCTGTGACAAATGCCGCACCGTAGCTTATCGGCTGCCCCTTGCATACGTGGGCAATGTGTGTTACCGTTGACCACAGCTCCATTACCGGCTTTGTCAGCGGCGGCGTGTCGGGAGTTGACTTCAGACCGTAGAGCATTATTCCGGCACGTACGGCATCTTGATTCTGACACGGCAGCTGCATGAGCGCGGCGCTGTTGCAGAGGTGATTTATAGCGAATTTTCCGCACTTTGCCTCTATAGCTTCGACAGTCTTGTTGTACGCCGCGATCTGCTTATCGGTGTACTCGCTGTTCGGGGTGTCCGCGCATGAGAGGTGCGAGAATATGCCGTTTATCCGAAGTCCGGGCAGTGCCAAAACAGCCGATGCCTCGTTAACTCCGCGATCGGTACAGTCGATGCCGACGCGGTTCATTCCGCAGTTTAGTGCGAGATGACCGAGTACAGGCTTCTGCTCGCGTGTCGACATTGCGGCAGAGGCGAGCTTTGTTGCGTATGACTTAGAGATAATAGCCTGAGTGATGTTATTCTCGACAAGGATATCGGCGCATCTCGGATCGGTATAGCCGAGTATGAGAATATCGGCGCGGCGGGTCGCAGCACGAACCTGCAGTGCCTCCGAGAGGTTGGCAACGGCGAAAAATGATGCGCCGAGATTGCGCAGCCGGCGCACGACGGGGATGACGCCGTGACCGTAGGCGTCCGCCTTGACTACGCAGATGACGCGGCAGTCGCCGGTCATTCTTTTTATAGTACCATAGTTTTCGGTGAGATTGTCGAGATTGATTTTTGCATAGGTGAGATCGCTCATGAAATACCTCCGATCTCATCCGCAAAGCGGGAGCGGATGAAGGGGAAAATTATATATGTGAGTGCGCCGAGCGGTAATTGCGGCGCTGGGTGCCTCGCATCGGTGATATCAGTTGCGGAGGCTGTGAATGGGTGCCGGAATGCGGCCGCCTCTGCCGATAAAGCGGGCAGGAGAACGCATATTGAGCTCCATAATCGGTGCGTGACCGAGCAGACCGCCGAATTCTACATCCTCGCCGACACCTTTTCCGATAACGGGAATGACGCGAACCGCGGTGGTCTTTCCGTTGATAACACCGATAGCTATCTCATCGGCGATTATACCGCAGATAACGTCGGCGGGAGTATCGCCCGGAATTGCTATCATATCGAGACCTACCGAGCAGACGGCGGTCATAGCCTCGAGCTTCTCGATAGAGAGCGAGCCTTCGCGAACGGCGTTTATCATGCCGCTATCCTCGGATACCGGAATGAATGCGCCGGAAAGACCGCCGACATGAGAGGATGCCATGGTACCGCCCTTCTTGACTGCGTCGTTGAGCATCGCGAGAGCCGCGGTCGTACCGTGACAGCCTGTGCATTCAAGACCCATTTCCTCAAGAATCTCGGCGACCGAATCACCGATAGCCGGAGTGGGAGCGAGTGAGAGGTCGACGATTCCGAACGGGGCATTCAAGCGGCGGGAAGCCTCATAAGCGGTAAGCTGACCCATACGCGTAATCTTGAATGCGGTCTTTTTGATAACGTCGGCAAGCTCGTCGAGCGGGCAGTCACCTGCGCGGCGAATGGCACTCGCCACAACGCCGGGACCCGAAACGCCGACATTGATAACACGGTCCGGCTCGCTTACACCGTGGAATGCGCCTGCCATAAAAGGGTTATCCTCGGGAACATTCGAAAATACAACAAGCTTTGCACAGCCTATCGCATCGCGGTCGGCTGTCAGCTCTGCCGCGCGGCGTACCGTGCTGCCCATCAGCTTTACGGCATCCATATTAATGCCCGCCTTGGTGGACGCTACATTTACCGATGAGCAGACCATCTCTGTGGAGGCGAGCGCCTCAGGAATAGCCTCAATAAGATTGCGGTCGCCGACGGTCATACCCTTTTGCACGAGCGCACCGAAGCCGCCGATAAAGTTTATGCCGAGCGTCTGAGCCGCACGGTCGAGCGCTTTTGCCGCAAGGACAAAGCCGTCGGGCTTGAGCGCACCGCCCGCAATGGAGATGGGGGTCACCGAAACGCGCTTGTTGATTATCGGAATGCCGTATTCCTTTTCTATCTCCATGCAAACAGGGACAAGACGCTCTGCACTGCGAGTTACCTTGTCATAGATAAGGTCTGCAAAGCGCTTCGAATCATCCGAGCAGCAGTCGAGCAGGGAAATGCCCATTGTGACGGTACGTATATCGAGGTTTTCCTCGCGTATCATATTAATAGTTTCGAGGATATCCCCCGTGTTTATCATAGTTGACATCGCGCACCTCGATCAAATTCTGTGCATGGCGGAGAACAGCTCCTCATGCATGGTATGTATTTCGAGCGAGTTTTCATGACCGAGCGCGGTCATACGGTCGACAAAGTCGGAGAACGAGATGCTCAGCTTGTCGATGTCGGTAAGCATGATCATTGCGAACAAATCTCCGAGGACGCTCTGCGTTATGTCGATTATATTTACGCCGTTTGCGGCACATTCCGCGCTGACCTTGGCGATGATGCCGCTCGTGTCGCGACCGGTTACGGTGATAACAGCCTTCATAATTAAATAACCTCCGATTCTCCGGATGCTGCCGGAGCTGAATTGTAGTGTTCTTCGGGTAGTCCCCCGAGCAATAGTATTATTAATATATGATTATACATTAAAGCGGAGATATTATCAAGTGGTTGCACGGTTATTTTTTTCAAAAATCGGCAAAAGAAATACTCAGAGCCGCATATTCGCCGCGATGTAAACAATTTGTTCACATTTAAAATACATAATCAAACAATCATATCATAAAATGGATATACAGCGATATAATCGCCTGTTTTTCACATTTTTCCGCATTGTGCATAACGTAGAAATTGCAGGTTTAATTTTGTCGAAAATGACACAAAAAATGCGACCGATTACCTGATACAAGAATCAAAACAAAATCCATAAAATGGACACATTTATGATAAAAAACACCGAGTTTATCATTTTGCGTGAGTATTAGGTCGAAAAAAACACGGCCATATCGGGACTTTTTCGTCGCCCGGAGACTTTTTTGCCGACCGTCCGCGGGTGCTCGACAGAGCGTATCTGCACGTGTGTGCCGAACTCGGAAAAAACGGATGAGGGCATGTCGCGGAGTATGGCTGTGCATGAAAAATCTGTTCATAAATCGGTGCTTGACTTTTGTGCATATATATGATATCATCTTAAAAGCAATTTTTCTGCGCATATGACATGCTATGCGCACACACCGCAAGTGTGAAATGGAACTGGAGGAATCAATTTTCATGAAGAAATCGCACGTTTTCAAAGCGCTTTCTGCTTTTCTCCTTGCCGCGACTATCACCGGTACGTTTGTGCCGGTCTTTGCGGCGGGCGAGGATACGCAGAAGGGGTCGAACGGGGTCGATCTTACAAGTGTAACTCCGGCGGCGGACGATTCCGCTGTCGGTGAGAGCACGAGAGGGTCGAACGGCCTCGGCGAGCGCACCGCTGCCGAGATCATGACCCTTGTCGACACCGACTCATACATGAATTACAGTGAGCGCAATGCATCCAAGCCGAAAGCGAAGCAGACCGTTGTCATTCAGGGCTCGGATTACGCCGCGGAGAGCACCACCGCGGCGGTTGAGGTTTATTCCGATTATGAGGGACGTTCCAACTGTCTCTATACTCCCGAGACCGAGACGGTCACATGGAAGTTTACCGTGCCCGAGACCGGCAAGTATGCGATAAAGCTCAACTATTATACAGTCAAGGCTACTAATACCACGGTGGAGCGCATGCTCTTCATCGACGGTAAGCTGCCATTCTCCGAGACCCGTTATCTCTACTTCCCGAGAACTTGGGAGTATGAGTACGTGTACGACGATGACGGAAATAGAACCTTCGACCACGATATGAACGGAAATGATATCCGTCCCGTAAGAAACGAGGTATTCCAGTGGAGAGAGTATTATCTCCGTGACTGGGTCGGCTTTACGATGGAACCGTTCGAGTTCTACCTTGAGGCAGGCGAGCATGAGCTTACCTTTGAGGCGAACCGCGAGCCGATGATCATCGACACGATCACCCTCTATCCCTACATTGAGGCTTCCGATTATAACGAGGTTGCTCAGGGATGGATAAACGACGGACTCAAGCTCGTTCATCTCGACGAGCCTATCAAGGTTCAGGCAGAGCAGCCTACGACCATCTCGATGCAGAGTATGTTTCCGGCGAACGACCGTACCTCCGCGCTCACCGAGCCGCAGGACCCGTCGCGTATCCGTTACAACGTGCTTGACTATGCAAACTGCAATATGTTCGCCACCTACAAGGTGACGGTTCCGGAAGACGGCCTCTACCGTATCGCTGTCAGATACCGTCAGAACGCCCTTATCGGAATGTTCTCCTCCAGACGTATATATATAAATGATGAAGTTCAGTTTTCGGAGGCGGAGCGGATCCGCTTCGTATATAATACCGGCTTCCAGTCCGAGGTGCTCGGAAACGAAGAACGCGAATTTGTCTTCCATTTTAATAAAGGCGAGAATACAGTGACCTTTGAGGCGGTTCTCGGAGATATGATCGAGTATGTCTACAAGATCCGCGGAATGGTCGATGAGCTGTATGAAGCATATCAGCTGTTACTCATGATCACCGGTCCTAACCCCGATGCAAACCGTGACTACGGCTTCAGCCGTATAGCCGGCTCTGCTATACTTACTATCGCAAAGGCATCAAAGGAGCTGTATGCCATTGTCGATGAGCTCGTCGCTATAACCGGCGAGAAGGGCGACCAGGTCAATACGCTCGAGACGGCGGCGCTGCTCTTCAAGCAGATGTCGCAAGATGAGTACAAGATCGCGGGCAACTTCGTATCATTCAAAAACTACATCGTCATGCTTTCCAACTGGATGTACACCTCACTGTCTCAGCCGATAAAGCTCGACTACTTTGAGATACTCGGAGATGAGGGCGTTGCTCCGCAGGCAGTCGCTTCCTTTAACCAGTCTGCATGGTTTGAGGTCAAGGCGTTCGTTATGTCCTTCTTCATGGATTATACGACGATAGGCTTCAAGGCAGAGAGCGACGATGAGGTCTATGACGACTATATCACGATGTGGGCGACGAGCGACCGCGAGACGATGCTTATCAACCGACGCATAATCGACTCGAACTTCACACCGCAATATAATATAGGATTGACGATCAAGGTCATAAATGCCGGACTCGAGCAGGCGATACTCGCCGGTATCGGTCCCGATATCTCGGATATGACCACGACGAACGCCATAACATGGGGACTTCGTACGGCGGTCGAAAAGCTCAACGATACAAACGATCCTTCGGTTGGCTTTGAGGGCTTCGACGAGGCGTGCGAGGATATAGATCCGGCCGCGCTCAAGACGTGTACGCTTTACGGCGTGACCTATGCGCTGCCTAAGACGATGGACTTCCCGATGATGTTCTACCGCCTCGATATTCTTGCCGAGCTCGGACTCGAGATCCCGGAGACGTGGGATGAGCTGTACGACATGATGAGCGTTCTTCAGAACAAGAAGCTCGAGGTCGGACTTCCCGTCGGACTTCCCGGACTTCAGGTATTCCTCTATCAGCAGGGCATTGACCTTTATACCGACGACGGTTGGCGAACAAACCTCGATTCTCATGAGGCGCTCTCCGCTTTCGATACATACGCAGGCTTCTTCCGCAAGTACTCGAGTCCCGTTGCGTGGGATACTTCACGTTTCCGTACCGGAGAGATCCCGGTCATGATGTCGAGCAACGGTGTTGCGGCTACTGCAAACCAGAGCGCGGTCAGCTTCTATAATGAGTTGATGAACTATGTCGAGCTCCGCGGACTGTGGGAGATAGCTCCGATGCTTGCAACTGTTGTCGAGAATGACGACGGAACTCTTTCGCAGAACTGGTCGAGCGTTGTGCTTGTCACCGGTATGATAATCCCGCGCGGCTCGAACAACCCCGAGTCGAGCTGGAAGTACCTCAAGTGGTACGTATCGAGCGATACTCAGGAGCGTATGCGTAACGAGACCATTGCGGTTTCACCTCTGCCTACGACCAAGTATAATACGGCAAACACCAAGGTGTTCCTCAATCAGCCGTGGACCGCGAGCGAGTATGCCGCAGTCTCGAAGCAGATGAAGCAGCTCTGCGGTATCACCGAGTATCCCGGACACTACATCGTTCCTACATATGTTAAGAACGCATTTATGGACGTGTACAACAGCGGTGCTGATGCATCCAACGCGATGCTTGACCGTATCTACGATATAAACCGTGAGATTTCACGTAAGCGTCAGGAGTTCGGTATGGATGCTTACGATATCTCGTATTCCGGCGTTGATTACACCAAAAAGACCGGCTCCGAGACCACGGACGGCGAGTAATTACCGACAGAATAAAAGCTCTCCTGCCGCAGGGCGGGAGAGCGTACGAGATATTCAGACTTAAACAGAGAGGTTTTTCCGATGACAGAACAAGTTGCAGTCAAGGGTCAGCAGCCTGCTGAGGAAAAGAAAGAGAAAACGAAAAAGGAAATGACTCGTTTTCAGTGGACATGGCACGAAATGAAGCGCCAGAAGGTCGGCTATTACATGGTAATACCGTTCTTGATCATGTTCATCTGCTTTACGGTCATCCCTGTCCTGCTTTCGATTCTGCTCAGCTTTACTTCCTTTAATATGCTGCAGATGCCCAAGTTTATATTCCTTGATAACTATTTACGCATGTTTCTCGATGACGACCTGTTTATAACTGCGTTCAAGAACACGCTGATATTTGCGGTCGCAACGGGACCTACCTCGTATATACTTTCCTTCCTTGTTGCATGGTTCATTAATGAGCTGTCTCCGAGAATGAGAGCATTCGTAACGGTTATCTTCTACTCCCCCTCCATTGCCGGCTCTGCTTACGTTGTTTGGCAGGTTATCTTCAGAGAGGATATCTACGGCTATGTCAACGGTTGGCTGATGAAGATGGGCTTCATTTCATCACCTATCGCATTCTTCTCGAACGCAGCCTATGTTGTTCCGATAGTCATCATAGTTTCGCTGTGGTCGAGTCTCGGAACCGCATTCCTTGCATTTATCGCAGGTCTGCAGGGCGTTGACCGCCATCTCTACGAGGCAGGCGCGGTCGACGGTATCAAGAACCGTTGGCAGGAGCTGTGGTACATTACTCTGCCGAGTATGAAGAGCATGCTGATGTTCGGTGCGGTCCAGGCAATAACCGGAGCCTTCGGCTTCGGAGCGATAGTCGATGCACTGTGCGGTAACCCGTCGGTCGACTACTGCGCGTGGACGCTTACGCACCATCTTAACGAGTACATGACAACAAGATTTGAGTTCGGATATGCTTCTGCGATTTCGCTTGTGCTGTTCCTGCTCTGCTTCGGATCGAATATTGCGGTCCAGAAATTCCTTTCAAAGGTGGGACAGTGACATGAAGAAGACGAAAAAGCTCAGAACAAGAAAGCACGCCGTTGTCCTTAACCGAAGCGCAGGCGGCGACGCAGGCATTACCATACTGCTTGTAATTCTCGGCATATTCATGTTTCTGCCGATGTGGTTTACCCTTGTAAACTCTCTCAAGCCTCTCGGCGAGATGAGCCTTACTCCTCCGCGTTTCTACGTAATAAAGCCGACGCTCAAGAACTTCGCTGATCTGTTTACGAACATCAACGCGACATGGGTGCCTATCTCCCGTTATCTCTTTAATACCATTTTTATTTCGGTAGGAGCAACGGTCGGATGCCTTGTGCTCGGTTCTATGAGTGCATACTCCATATCGAAGATACGCTTCCCGGGCTATAAGATAGTAATGAACATCATCGTATATTCGCTGATGATCTCCTCTACCATCTCGAGTCTTACAAACTTTATCGTATATGTTGCACTCGGATGGCTCAATACCTACACGATTTCCATCGTGCCGATTTGGGCATCTACCCTCGGACTTTACCTGATGAAGCAGTTCATAGACAGCAATGTTTCCGACGAGATGATCGAGGCTGCCCGTATCGACGGTGCTAACGAGATGTACATCTACTCGCGCATAGTTATGCCGCTTGTAAAGCCCGCATGGCTGACGCTTATCATCACAACATTCCAGAACGTGTGGAACAGCGGCGCTTCTCCCTATGTATGGAGTGAGCAGCTAAAGACATTTAACAGCGCGGTCGCAACCATTTCTACGGTTTCGACCGGTGCCGGCTCCGCTGCCGCAGTGCTGACAATGGCTGTGCCGATCATAATATTCATAGTATCTCAGGCTCAGATCGTTGAGACGATGGGATCCTCGGGAATGAAGGACTGAGAAAGGAAGGCACTCAATGCAGAAGAAAAAGAAAATAAGAGTCGCCTTTCTTATGCTGGCGATACTGATGCTTGTAACATCGGTTCTTCCGGTGTTTGCGGCATCATCCTATCAGACTTATACCTACACAACATTCGGTATTTCCGCACCCTCGCCGGATGCATATACCCCGTATAAGACTTACCACGCCAAGGATATAGGCCTTGCCGGTGCTAACCTCGATAATCTTACCGATATCGAGGTGGATGATAAGAATAATGTATATCTCGCCGATCCAGGCAATAACAGAATTCTTATCCTTGACCCATACCTCCAGTACAAGTCTGCTATTCAGACCTTCGTAAACGAGGAGGGTATTCGCGATAAGCTCGCAGAGCCGAACGGTGTCTTTGTCACCGCAGAGAAGATATTTGTTGCCGATACGAACAACAGCCGTATAGTTGTTTTCGACCGAAACGGAAGCTTCCTCTATCAGCTCCGTGAGCCGCAGTCTACCGTATTCCCGACCGGCTCTATCTACAAGCCGATCGCGATCGCGGTCGACAATGCAGAGCGTATCTATGTCGTTTCGTCCACCACATACATGGGCGTTATCGTACTTGATTCGCAGGGCGAATTTCAGAACTTTATCGGTTCTCAGACGGTCTCGGTAAGTGCCCTTGAGCTTATGTGGCGTTCGTTCATGAGCGCAAAGCAGAGAGCACTCACCAAGAAGAACGTCTCGACCGAGTATAACAACATTACTATCGACGAGGACGGCTTCGTATATGTAACCACCTCTTCGATAAAGGAAGAGTCGCAGTACACAAGTATCAAAGGCGATACGACCTATGCACCGGTCAAGAAGCTCAATGCTTCCGGTACCGACGTTATGACGCATAACGGCTTCTTCGGTCCTTACGGCGAGGTCGCTACGAAAGCAATCGGAAGATCCACAAACGAGACCGGCGTATCGCGTGTCGTTGACGCTGCGGTAGGACCCGAGGGCACATGGTCGCTTATCGATGACAAGCGCTCGAGAGTCTACACCTACGACGACAGCGGTAACCTGCTGTTCGCTTTCGGTGCAAAGGGTCAGATGCTCGGTAACCTCTCGACCGTTTCCGGTATCACCTATCAGGATTCCAAGATACTGCTCCTCGACAAGAGTGATGCAAGTATTACGGTATTCAATCGTACCGAGTACGGAGATGTCCTTATCTCCGCTCTTCAGCACAACAACGACAGGCAGTATGATCTCGCTGTTTCCGACTGGGAGACGATACTGCAGTATAACAATAACTTCGATACAGCCTATATCGGTATCGGTCAGAGCTATTTCCGCTCCGGTAACTGGTCTAAGGCTATGGAGTACTTTAGTTTCGCTGCCGATACCGATAACTATAACAACGCCTTTAAGATGTGGCGTCAGGAGTGGATATCCAAGTACGCGCTTGTTATCCCTGTTGTAATCATCGTGTTCTTTGTACTCCTTGCCAAGTACTTCAAGTGGGCAGGCAAGGTCAACAAGGCTGCAACGCTCAAGCGCGGACGGCGTACCTATAAGGAGGAGCTGCTTTATTCGGCTCACCTTATCTTCCATCCGTTCGACGGCTTCTGGGATCTGAAGCATGAGAACCGGGGCTCGGTTCGCGGAGCACTCACCTTTATCGGTCTGACCATCGTTTCATTCTGCTTTAAATATGCAGGAATAAATGTGTTCTTCGAGATAATAGGAGTTATGCTTCCGATAATGCTCTTCGTTACCGCGAACTGGTGTCTTACGACACTGTTTGAGGGTGAGGGCAGCTTCAAGGATATCTTTGTTGCCACCGGCTATGCCGTTGCGCCGCTGCCTTTTATGACCATACTCTCCACGGCACTTGCTAATGTACTTACCGCAGAGGAATCCGGCATACTCACTATGATTAACAATATTGCATACGTGTGGGTCGGAATACTGCTGTTCTTCGGCGTTATGATAACGCATGATTATCAGCTCGGCAAGAACATTCTTACCATTATCGGTACTATTGTCGGAATGATAGTAATTGTCTTTCTCGTAGCCCTGTTCGCAACACTGATAGGCAAGATCATCAGCTTCATTTCCAACATAATCACAGAGCTTTCCTTCAGGACATAAGCACAAGGCAAAAAGGAGAAAAGATAGATGAAAAAAATCAGAATAATCAGTCTTGCTCTTGCATTGCTTTCGGTGCTTTCGGCATCTGCTGTCTGCTCCTATGCGGCAGACACCGATACCGCGACAACGGGCGAAACAGAGGCAATAGACTATTTCAACCACGATTTTGCGACGCAGGAAGATAAGCTTGCGACAATGAATCTCATGCTCGAGCTTTACGGCTATCAGTTGTATTTCGAGCCTACGACCGGAGAGGTCGCTTACCGCAACACCGAGACGGGCGCTATTACCTTTACAAACCCGTACAGCGTTGCAAAGAGCGGAGGCGGCGGAACCGCCGACGTAAAGAGTATGCTGCTCTCGCAGATAATACTCACCTATACCGAGAACGGTAAGACCGGAACGATGTATTCCTACACCGAGGCGGCCGCTCGCGGTCAGATCAATGTAAAGTATGTAAAGAACGGTATTCGCGTTGAGTACGCTATGGGTCGTCTTGAGACCCGCCGCCTGCTTCCGCGCCTTATCGAAAAGTCGAAATTCGAGTCTATGATCCTTGTAAACTGCGTGGGTCAGCAGACCGGTGACGGTCAGGATCTCGTTAAATACCTGAATGCATTCTACACGCTCGAGGATCCCGAGGGCAAGAGTCAGGCAGAGATCGACGAGATGAACGCAAGAGTTCCGATTACAAAGGATATGGCTGTTTATCAGCTCCAGTCGGATACCTCAGAGCGTGAGATGAACATCATCGAGAGCTACATCAAGCTCTACTGCCCGGACTTTACCTATGAGGTGCTCGCAGAGTGCCACGATGAGGTACAGTATATCGGAACAGACAGCGATCCCGCACTTTTCCGTCTCTCGCTTGAGTACTACCTCGACGAGTACGGACTTCAGGTCAGACTTCCCGCAAACGGTATCCGTTTCAACGAGAGCACGTTCTCGCTTGACTCGATAAAGATACTTCCGTATTTCGGTGCCGCTTCTCAGGACTATGACGGCTACACCCTCTTCCCGGACGGAAGCGGAACGCTGATACGCTTTGAGGATCTTGATTCCTCACTTACCATGAGCGGTAAGCTCTACGGCGAGGACTATGCATATCAGGATGCTGCCTTTACCTATTCGCAGACCGTGCGCATGCCTGTATACGGACTTGTCTCCAACTATTACAGTGAAGAGACCAAGACCGAGATCATTGACGGAAATGTTGAGTTCAACATCGTCCGCACCGATACCGACCGCGGCTTTCTTGCAATAGTCGAGGAGGGTGAGTCGCTTGCTTCCATTACGAGCGAGCACGGCGCAAACTCCATTCATAAGTTCAACTCCGCATATACTACGTTTTCACCCCGCCCTAAGGACACATACAGCCTTGCCGATGCGATATCGGTAAGCTCGGATACGACATGGACGGTCGTGTCAAAGCGTAAGTATACCGGCTCTTATACGATCCGCGTCATTCAGCTCAACGATGCCAAGGATGAGGCGAATTGCAAGACTACAAAGTTCTATGAGAGCAGCTATGTCGGAATGGCTAAGGCATACAGAGAATATCTCGAATCTACCGGCAAGATCTCCCGCCTGACGGAAAAGGGCGATATCCCGCTCTATGTTTCGTCTTTCGGTGAAATTGATACCTATACAGCTATTCTTTCGTTCATTAAAAAGATTCCGAAATCCCTTACCAATACCGATCAGATCAAGGAGATGTACGATTATTTCGCCGAAAACGGAATAACTAATGTCAACTTCCGTCTTGTCGGCTTCGGAAAAGGCGGACTTATCCGTCTTGCTGTTCCGTATCATGCGGACTTTGAAAAGGTCTGCGGCGGTAAGGACGGCTACCGTGATCTGCTCGATTATGCGGCAGAGAAGGGCTTCGGCGTATATCCCGAGTATGACTTCACTTATCTGTACGACTACTCTGCATTCAACGGCTATTCCGCAAAGCGTGATACCGTCAAATGTATAGACGGCCGTTATGCGACCAAGGCTCTGCTTTCCTCTATGGACCAGGGTATGGTAATCGGTCACTTCGACTGTATCTCCGCTTCCGCATTCGGACGTATGTTCAAGTCCTTTGATAAGGATATGACCGACATACTTGACGGACGCAGCACCGGAATCTCGGTCTCTACTCTCGGTACCGACCTCAACTCCGACTTTGATACCGATGAGCCTTACAACCGTGAGGATTCTAAGGCATTTACTCAGGAGCTGCTTCAGAATCTGGGCGATAAGTACTCCGTAATGATCGACGGCGGCAATTCATATGCAATCCCCTATGCTTCGCATATCCTCAGCGCTCCGATCGACTCCAGCCACTATACGAGAGCGAGCGAGACTGTCCCGTTCTTCGGAATGGTATATCACGGCTATGTGAATTATGCCGGCTCGCCTACCAACATGTCGGGCGACACGAACTACGAGAAGCTCAAGATGATAGAGAGCGGCGCATCTCCTTATTTCATGCTCTCCTATGAAAACACCTCGCTGCTTAAGACCTATTACCGCTATCTTAAGTATTATTCTGTTAACTACGAGAACTGGCGTGAGGATGCGGTCTCCATCTACAACGAGATAAACGCGCTCCTCGGCGGAAATGTTTCCACAGCGGTAATTTCCGACCATCAGTTTGTAAACGGCAGACGTGTTGCAACGGCGGATGAGATAGCCGACGGTGCAAACGAGAACTCGGATGAGTTTAAGGTAGAGGACGGCAGCATAGTCAAGGTAAGCTATGACTGCGGCGTCACCTACATGCTCAACTACAATTACTTTGACGTCGTGGCAGACGGTGTGACCGTTCCCGCGATGGGCTATGTAACTATTAAGTGAAAGGAAGGGTGAATTAATGGCTACTAAGACCAAGCGTAAGCCTGCTTCGCGCAGACCTGCATCACTTGATAAAAGAAAAGCTAAATCCGGATGGCTGTTTGTTGCGCCTTTCGTGATCGGCTTTATAGTGATCTACCTTCCGATCATTATCAACTCTATAATTTACAGCTTCAGTGAATTTGAGACTATTGCAGCGATCGACGGCGGAGGATATATTCTTCACAATGTCGGTTTTGATAACTACAAGAATGCGCTGTTTGTCGATACCGAGTTTGTCAAGGTCTTGACGACCGGTATCCGCCAGCTGCTCCTTGAGGTTCCCGCGATAGTAATCTTCAGCCTTTTCCTTGCCGTCATTCTTAACGAAAAGATGGTGGGAAGAGCTGCATTCCGTGCGATACTCTTCGTCCCCGTTATTCTTCAGACCGGTCTTATTGCCGAGATCGACGCTGCCAACACGCTCCTTGCGAGTATGAACGACACGTCGAGCGGTATCACGACCGGAGGAGGCGGCGCGGCTGAGGAGGCTGTCGCCGGAGTCTTGTCTACCGACGACCTGAGCTGGCTGTTCGCCAATCTCTCTGTCGGCTCTGACATGATAACCTATGTAACACAGCTGATAAACAACATATACGACATCATCAACCGCTCCGGCGTTCAGATGCTTATATTCCTTGCCGGACTCCAGTCCATCTCTCCTGCTATCTACGAGTCTTGTGAGATAGACGGTGCTACTGCATGGGAGACCTTCTGGAAGATCACGGTCCCGATGATCTCGCCTATGATCCTTGTTAACGCCGTATACACGGTAATTGACGCATTCACCTCTTCCTCCAACGACGTTATGGCGTATATCAATACGGTCTACTCCAAGGCGGGCGGAAACGTTCTAAGTGCCGCAATGTCCTGGATGTACTTCCTGCTCGTCATCGCGTGCATAGGAATAGTAGTTGCGGTGCTCTCGGCATTCGTATTCTACCAGAGGCGCGATTAAGGGGGTAAGCAGATGAATCTCAGTTTTAAAAAGAAATCCGCGGCAGCTCAAGCACCCTCCCCGGAGGGGACCAAGGTGCTCCGCGAGTCGAAGAATCGCATTCGCGTTGACTTTGAACGTACGAGCAGATGGCAGCGCTTTAAGATCAAGTACTTCTCCGTTAGCTTTGTTATTGATGTGCTTTGGTATATCTTCCGTCTCGGACTGCTTATCGGCGTTTCCTACGTTATTCTTCAGCCCTTCTTCTCGAAGATAATGTCCTCTTTCATGAGCCCCAACGATTTTGTCGATGTAACGGTCAAGCTCATCCCGCGTTATCCCACCCTTGATACCTATCGCGGTATCCTGCGTGATAACGGTTACTGGACGGCTCTGTTTAATACCACAACGCTCTCGCTTGCCTGCGCTATCATTCAGACATTTATATGCTGCCTGATCGGCTACGGCTTTGCTAAGTTTAAGTTCAAAGGCAACAAGCTGCTGTTTGCGCTCGTCATCTTTACGATGATCGTTCCGCATAATACCGTTAAGTTCGCAATGCTCATCAAGTTCAAGTATTTTGATATTCTCGGAATATTTAATTTCCTTGGCGGAGGAGTGTTCAAATGGCTTAAGATATTCAGCTTCGACTCTATCGACCTTACAAACACCTACTGGCCGCTTGTCCTGCTCTCGCTCGGCGGACTTGCCTTTAAGAACGGACTGTACATCTACATGATGCGTCAGTTCTTCCGCGGCGTGCCCGATGAGCTTGAGGAGTCCGCTTACATCGACGGCTCGGGAACATTCGGAACCTTTATGCGGATAATTCTTCCGCTCTCGATCCCGATGATGATCACGATCTTCCTGTTCTCGTTCTCGTGGCAGTGGACGGATAACTTCTACACGAATCTGTTCTTTACCTCGTCCGGTCCGACGCTTATGCCTGATATCGTTGCGATACCGAAATCGCTCTTTATCAAGGACTTTGCAGCGGCTACCGCATATGAGGCAGCGATCAGAAATACCTGCGGACTGCTCATTATCGCTCCGCTCGTAATCATCTACGTGTTCTGCCAGAGATACCTCGTTCAGGGTATCGAGCGCTCCGGTATCGTCGGCTGATACGGCATTATACAGCTGCGGCAACACCGCTGCTGTCCGTCGATCTTCGCCGAAATATCGGGTAATAAAATTCACATTACCGCCTGCGGCGCTTCTGCGTCCGGGCGGTTTACCTTTTCCGTACGTTTCGCTGAATTGCTTTGTATACGCACTCCGCGTTGACTGTCATTGGTGATTTTCGCTTCTGCTTTGATGCTCTGCCTTGATCGGTGCTCCGCCTGCACGGCGGTTTTATGGCATTGCGTACGGACGTTTCGATCATGCTGCTGCTTGCATATCCCGGGCAGCTATCCGGCGTTTTCGCGTTTATGCGCATAAAATCATAAAAAGGGTTGAAATATCGACGGAAATAGTGTATAATTTTCTTTGAAAAAAGCCGCCGCAGACGACGGAAAATATATTCAAGACCGAAAGGAATTATTATAATGGGAAAGTTACACGTAGTTGACCATCCTCTTATCCAGCACAAGCTGACTATCATGAGAATGACCGAGACCGGAGGAAAGGACTTCCGTCAGCTCCTCAACGAGATCACAGAGCTGATGGGCTACGAGCTCACCCGCGATCTTCCGCTCGACGATATTCGGATAAATACCCCCGTTGCCCCTATGACGGGTAAGGCTATAATGGGTAAGAAGCTCGCTATCGTTCCGATACTTCGTGCCGGGCTCGGCATGGTCGACGGACTGCTTAACCTTATCCCCGTTGCCAAGGTCGGACACATCGGACTCTATCGCGACCCCGAGACGCACGAGCCGGTAGAGTACTACTGCAAGCTGCCGGCAGACATCGACGGCAGACTTGTGATAGTTGTTGACCCGATGCTTGCTACCGGCGGCAGCGCTGCCGATGCCATTACGCTTATCAAGAAGCGCGGCGCGACCAACATCCGTCTGCTCAACCTTGTTGCTGCTCCCGAGGGCGTTGCAAAAGTACAGAGCGAGCATCCCGATGTTGACATCTACTGTGCGGCACTTGATGAGCGCCTGAACGAGCATGCATATATCATCCCCGGTCTCGGAGATGCCGGCGACCGCCTCTTCGGCACTAAGTGATCGGTACATAGTTCGATCGAATTATGCATCGCTCCGGAGAAATGTAAATTTAATATTAACGCATACCACACCGATTGACAAAAGACGATCGGTGTGGTATCATGTTATAGTTGAAAACAGAGTTTTCTCCTTGCCGCTCCGAATACGAGCATAGGCTTGTAAAAAACAGTTCGGTGCGGTCTTACGTCCATAGGGAGGTGTATTTATGGAAAGACAGTTTTCGTCTTACGAAGCACTTTTCGTTGTTGATCTTGATATCGGTGACGAGAGTGTAAAAGCCATTATTGAAAAGTTTAAGGGAATGATCGAGCAGAGTGGTAAGATCGTTCGCATCGATGATTGGGGCAAGCGCAGACTCGCTTATCCTATCAACGACAAGAACGACGGATACTATTCTCTTATCACCTTTGATGCTCCGGCAGATCTTCCTGCCGAGATCAATCGTGTTGCAAAAATCACCGAGGGTGTTATGCGTGCAATGGTGCTCAAGGCAGTAGCTCCTACCGCTAAGGCTCCCGCAGCTATCGCTCCCGCATCTGATGAGGCTGCACCCGCTGCTCCCGCAGCAGAGGTTGAGGCTCCTGCCGCAGAGGCAGCTGAGGCTCCCGCAGCAGAGGCCGCTGAGGCTCCCGCAGCAGAGGCAGCTGAGTAATCTTGCCCGCGTCGGCTACAGCCGCCGCGCGCTGATCTTTTGACATAGAAAGGTTGGTTTAAATCATGGCAAGTCTTAACAAGATAATGCTCATAGGCAGACTTACCGCAGACCCCGAGCTCAAGCAGACTCAGTCGGGTATTCCGGTAGTCACCTTTTCCATCGCGGTCAACCGTAGATTTACAAAGCAGGGTGAGCAGCCTCAGGCTGACTTTATCCGCATAACCGCATGGAGACAGCAGGCAGAGTTCGTTTCGAGATACTTTAACAAGGGTAAGTCAATATTCGTTCTCGGAGCGCTCCAGAACAGAAACTGGACCGACCAGAACGGACAGAAGCACTACGACTTTGAGGTCGTAGCAGACGAGGTTTCCTTCGTCGAGAGCAAGAGCGGAGAGGACGGCGGTGCAGCTAACCGCAACTTCCAGACTCCGAGCGAGGCTCCGACCTCCGGTGCGGTCTATTCGCCCGTAGCGCAGGAATCTCCCGCTCCCTTCGAGGATCTCGGCAGCGACGACGACCTGCCGTTCTGATTATACTGCGGCACATTCCGCAGGAGATCAATTAATATTAAATTATTCGGCGGCACAGCCGCATATAGGAGGTTTTCGTTATGGAAAACGAGAGAGAAAACGTTCAGCCCAGACCTGCGCGCCCCGTTGCTCGCAGACATAAGAAGGTATGCCAGTTCTGCGCTGACAAGATCGCAGAGATCGACTATAAGGATACAGCAAGACTCCGTAAGTGCATCAGCGAGCGCGCTAAGATTCTGCCTCGCCGTGTGACCGGAACCTGCGCTAAGCATCAGCGTCAGGTCGCAGTTGCCGTTAAGCGTGCACGTCAGGCAGCTCTTCTTCCTTACGTCAGCGACTGATTATAGTTATTTGCATATGACAGAAATCCCGATTTTCCGCCGCAGGGCAGAGGATCGGGATCTTTTTTTCTTTAAATCATGTCCGAAATATCCGCGCAGTGCGACATGAGTACTGTTAGTTCGAGCATTCTATCTTTACATAGTATATCTCTATCTTCGTATTGTATAGCTATAAGCTGTATACAGCGGCACGCACATAAGAAGAGGGCAGAACAGCTTTCGTCTGCTCTGCCCTTAAAAATGTTCACTTGAATGCGGTCGTATTTTTGCCCGAGCGCGGGGCTGTATTGCAGCGCTGTAGCATCAATGCTCACATGACATGAAAGCCTGTGCCGGTCGCTGTCGATCTCCGCTGCTCAGTCCTCCGATTCGGAGTCCTCACTTTCGCTCGGCAGCTCCTTTACGCAGACATTTATCTCCTGCGCCATAAGGTCGTCTGCCTTGGTGACGGTTATCTCGAGGTTCTGATAATCGAATTTATATCCCTGCTCGGGGATACTGCCTATCTGCTCGATTATCCAACCGTTGACTGTCGTCGCCTCGGGCTCTTCGGCGGCTTCGAGATTGAAGAAATCAAAGAAATCCTCGATATTCGCCGTGCATAGAACGCGGTAGCTGCCGTCGTCGAGCTTAACGAATTCCTTTATCTCCTCGTCGCGCTCGTCCCATATCTCCCCGACGATCTCCTCGAGGATATCCTCCATTGTCACGATACCCGCCGTTTCACCGTACTCGTTTACGACAATAACGATGTGATTGTGCTCCTTCTGCATGTCCTTGAAAAGAACATCGAGGTGCGCGGTCTCGGGGACAAAGGTCGGCTGAAACATTGCATCCGCGAGTTTAAAGTCCTCGCGCGTATGGCGCAGCAGAAAGTCGCGTGTATGCAGTATTCCTACGATATTATCAGTCGTATCGGCGTATACGGGAATTCGCGAATAGCCCTCTGTCTCGATTATCTCGAGTATCTCCTCATCGGTCGCCTCCTGCGGGATAAGCACGAGCGCACGGCGGGGAGTCATAACGTCCTCGGCGGTCATACCGTCGAGCTTAAACACATTTTTAATATATTCGATATCATTCTGATTCAGGCTTCCCTCATCGGCACCTGCATCGAGCATGAGGACAATGTCCTCCTCGGAGACCGGCTCTTCCTTTTCGTGCGGGTCGATTCCGAACAGACGGAGAACTCCGTTTGTCGAGACGGTGAGCAGCCATATGATGGGGCGGAGAACTACTGCCAGACCGGAAATAGTGCCGCACACATGCTCCGCGAGCTTTTCCTTGTGCTTCATGGCGATGCGCTTGGGTACAAGCTCGCCGAGCACGAGGGTAAAGAAAGAGAGAATGAGCGTTATCACGATAACGGCTGCGGTATTTATTATACCGACACGGCTCTCGGGGATATTAAAGGTGCGGACGGCAAAACTCGACAGCCTCTCTGCGAAGTTGTCGGCAGCGAATGCCGAGCCGAGAAAGCCGGCAAGGGTGATGCCTATCTGAATAGTCGAGAGAAAGCGCGTCGGCTCCTCGATCATTTTCAGCATCTTTTTCGCCTTTTTGTCGCCGTCGTCGGCGCGTGCCTTGACCTTTTTCTCGTTCAGTGATATCACCGCGATCTCGGTCGCGGCGAAGAAAGCATTCAACAGAATAAGTATTAGCTGTAATAATAGTTGTCCGGCAATGTCAGACATTTTTATGTAACCTCCAAAATATTATACGGTGAAATTCGTTAACTTACTGCAGCGCGGCTCAGCATCTGTCGGGGGGACGGATGTCGGCGCTGCCAGCAGCGACGCACACGTAGAATTTCGGCGGTGTACATCTGTCGGCATTTATGCCGCAACTTCGGGGAAGCGGATCCATTAGGTCTACCAGCTCCTTTTATATATAAATATCTAATTATATTCTACCACAAAAAACGCAAAAAGTCAATTACATATGCGCATTTTTATGGCAAGACCGATCCGAATTACGGTTTTAATGGTAATACTCATACTTCGGAATTTTTTCTATTTACAAATCAATCAGCGCATGATAGAATATAGTTGTCGAAAAATCGATATGAAATTGCCGTATGTCGACCGAAAGGAATAAATGATGAACAGAATACTTCACCGCATATCCCCGCGTCTGATAGCGCTGCTCTCGGCGCTGATAATGTTGCTGTCAGTGCCGCCTGTCTATGCTGCCGGGTCGGATATAGACGGCGATATCGACGGTGATGATGTTGCCATACCGAAGGTCGGTGATATCAACGCTGACGGCTCTGTCGATGTCAAGGATCTTGTAAGGCTTATGAAGTATATTTCCGGTGCCGATGTGACGATATGCGGCTCCGATGTGAACGGCGACGGCGTGACCGATACGCGCGACCTTGTTCGTCTTATGAGGATAATTGCGGCTGCGTGATACATCTGAGCTTTATTTTTCGACGGCACCTTGTCGAAATTTCCCGCGAATAAATATTGCTTCAACCGAAGGCCGCATACCCGAATGCAGTCGTACATCACACCGGTGTACGTACTGAATTATATAAAAAAACGGAGGACATTATTATGAAAAAAACAAGATATCGCATATCCCTGCGGCTGACCGCACTGCTATCGGCGCTGATAGTGTTGCTGACTCTCCTGCCAATCCATGCCGCCGACGGCAACGGAATGAATGTTAACCTCGGAAATGCCGCATGCCGAAAGGGAGAGGCGGTAGTGATACCGGTATCCGTAGAGAATAATCCCGGTATCTCTGCGCTCGGAATGTCGCTTGTATATGATGATACAAAGCTCGAATTTCTCGATGTCGGATATGCAGACTTTTACGGCAGCATCGAAGTGGGAGAGAAGATACTGTGGATGAATAACAGCGATGTGCACGGTGACGGCGTTGTTCTTCAGCTCGTTTTCCGCGCCCTCGTCGATCCTGATCCGTCGCTCTCCGTCACCGTCACCTTTGACGACGGCGATATTGTCAACAGCCGTGAGGAGAAGATCGAGGTAGGCGAGATCGGCACTGCGACCGTCTCTCTCGGCAGCTGTGAGCACGAGCTTGAGATCTTTGACGGTGCGCTGCCCGGTTGTGTGTATAACGGATATACGGATGGTGAGTACTGCACGAAATGTGATGTTTTTACCGTATTTCCAACCGCGGTACCGCCTATCGGTCATTGCTATATCGACGGAAAGTGCGCATATTGCGGGCTTGAGATAGACGGTGTGCCTACGCTGACTCTTACCTCCGGCTTTGCCGGAAAGGGCGATAAACTTATTGTAAATGTATACATAGTCAACAGCCCCGGTATCTCCGCAATGTCGATGCTTCCGGTTTATGACAAGTCGCTGTTTGAACTGAAGTCGGTCAAATTCAACAGTAATGGCTTTAACGGTATCAGCGAATATGTCTCAAAGCTCGTTTCTGTAACGAATCATGATGTGTCAGGCACATTCCTCTATGCCACATTGATATTTAATGTTATCAGTGACGATTTTGTCCGCAGTGAAATAACGATGAATACCAATTCCAATTCGTTTGTTAACGCATCCGAGGAGCGGGTTGAATTTCAGGTCGAGCCGGCTACGGTGGTGCACAACTGCGTTGACGGACATCACGTCTATATTGACGTTCCGGGTGTTAAGCCTACTTGTACGGAGCCCGGCTATACCGCAGGCAGCTACTGCGTTTACTGCTATCAGCCTGAGGTTGCGTCCACCGAGATCCCCGCGCTCGGACATACATATGTTGACGGATTTTGTAAGAACTGCGGCGAAAAGTGCCCGTTTATTATGGGCGATACCAACGCCGACGGCACGATAGACGTTAAGGATATCATTCGGTTAATGAAACATATCGCCGGAGTGGATATCGAGATTCAGGGCGCGGATGTCAACGGCGACGGCGCGATCGATACCCTCGATATCGTTCGTCTGATGAAGCTCATAGCAGAATCCTGACCGAACGGTACGTTTTGATTCTATATACTCGGCTTTCCCATGTGTATGGGAAGTCGAGTATATTTTTTATCCGATATTATATTACCGTAGGGATTCCGTGCAGATATTCGTGTTTTATGCTGACATCCGAGCCTTGTATAGATATGGAGAGAGTGTGAATTTTTCGTTTTTTTTTTTAATTTTGCGCCGCTGCGTTAACAAAAACACAATAAAATATTGACAGTATATTTTTGTGTGATATAATTATAAATGTGAAAAAGCGGTGCTTTTTCCTCAAATTATGCTGTCAATTCGTATATAATATCGAATTGCTGTAAAAACGGAAAGGAAAGTGAAATTAAATTGCTTGAAAAATGCACTCTTCGAAGAAAACTGATTTCCTTTATGCTTGCGGCTGTTATGGTCGTTTGCATGATCCCGATCAGCGCAGCAAACGCAGTGATGATCTCGATCGGCAGTGCCGAGCTTGTAGTCGGTGAGACGATAGAGCTTCCGGTCACCGTCAGCAGCGATGTTGCAATCGGGTCCTTTGATGCGCAGGTCGTATACGATTCTTCCTATCTTTCGCTGACAAAGGTCAAAACCGGAGATTTAAACGGTATCATAATGGGCTGTAATAAGATCAATTGGGTGACTGCTACCGATGATGCTACTAACGGAACGATTTGTCTGCTTGTGTTCAAGGTTTTGAAAAAGCCGACTAAGCAGACAGAGGTCTCTCTTTCGTCTGTCAAAGTGCGTAATATCAACGAGGATATGATCGATACAAGCATCGTTCCCGCTATTCTCGGAGTTAAGCCCTGCATTCATCAGCTTGTTGTTGATGATGGAGTTGAGCCGACCTGTACCGAGAACGGATGGTCCTCCGGCGTACATTGCTCTGTCTGCGGAGATGTCATAGTCGCGAGGCAGGAGCTCGCCCCGCTCGGTCATTCGTGGAAAGACGGCATTTGTACGCGATGCGGAGTGGCGATAACATTAGACGGACCGCATATTATTCTGGATGATACTGTGGTTGAACCGGGAACAAGGTTTAGTGTAAAAGCACGCCTTAAAAACAATCCCGGTATCGTAGCCGCGACCTTTGACTTTTCTTACGATTCATCGCTGCTCAGCTTTGTTTCGGCGAAGCTATGCGACGGTGTTCCGGGACTTATTACTACGGACAAAAAGATCGTATGGGTAAACAACGGCACATATGACAGCGACGGAGATTTTATCGAGCTGATTTTCAAGGCGAAGGATGATATTGTCGGGGCAAAAGACGCTTATGTTTCCGTTTCGAGCAAGACAGGCGGAATAGTTGATATTAATGAAAATAATGTTGGCTTTTCTTTCATTCCCGCAAATGTTCGTATAAATGAATGCGTGCATACCCCGGTGGATTTTGATGCCGTAATGCCTACATGTACAGCCGCAGGCAGCACCCCCGGACAGAAATGCAGCAAATGCGGTGTGGTAATTTCGGGCGGTGTTTCCGTTCCTGCGTTTGAACACAATTATGTATCCGGTGTGTGCACACGCTGCGGAGATGTGCTCGGAAAGGCTCCGGCACTGACCGTACAAAATGTGGCTGCCGAGACCGGTGATACCATCACCGTTGATGTCACCGTAAATAATAACCCCGGTATTTCTGCGGGAGCATTCCGCATTAATTTTGATTCGAGTGTGCTGCAGCTTGTCGGTGCAAAGCCCGGAGATTTTCCGGGACTTACTCAGATCGACCGCAAATTTGTATGGTGCAACTCTTCCGAGATCGCATACGACGGCGTGATAGCAAAGCTTGTTTTCCGTGTGATCGGCGACAGCTTTGTTCGCGTACCTGTTTCGGTCACCTGCGGAGGAGGCGATTTTTCAAATAGCGTAGAGCAGCGGATCATTTTTGAATCGTACAGCGGCAGCGTGACCAGGCAGTGCGGTGATGAGCACATGCCCGCGGCGATAGGAGAGGATATTCCGGCAACCTGCACCGAGGCGGGACATAAGGCGGGCAGAGGCTGCGTCTATTGCGGCACGGTGCTCGCCGAACCGACAGATATCCCCGCGCTCGGACATACATATGTTGACGGTTATTGTAAGAATTGCGGTGAAAAGTGCCCGTTTATTATGGGCGATACCAACGCCGACGGTACGATAGACGTTAAGGATATCATTCGGTTAATGAAATATATCGCCGGAGTGGATATCGAAATTCAGGGCGCGGATGTCAACGGCGACGGTGTGATCAATACCCTCGATATCGTTCGCCTGATGAAGATGATAGCCGATACCTGACAGATAGTATTTCATTCCGAATAGTAAAAAACAAATTAATGTGAGGCGCGGAAAATGAAAAATTCAAACGAAAATAAGTATAGGAATAAGCTGAGAGCATCTCGGACGGTAAATATCGTTCTCTCCGTGCTGCTCATTCTTTCCGTGTGCATAGCCCCTATCTTTGCGGCGGCATCAAATCGCTTTGATGTCACCGGAGACGGGCTTGTTGATACCCGTGATATTGTCAGAATGATGAAGTATATTGCAGGTGCGATAGACGAGGACGGCAACCCGATAACCCCCGGGGATAATGATGACAGCGGCGACAAGCCGTCCGTCACGCCCGCATACAATACCGTATCCGTTGACGGCGTACCCGTGTATTCGTACGACGGATGGATGAATTTGTATAATGAAAACGGAAGCGGCGGAGGTGGTGAGGAAACGAACAAGCTGATAAAGGATGATTCAAATAAAGGCAAGGTTTATAGGGTCACTATAAGCAAAAAGCTTATCGACAGTTCGGTTGACGATACGGTAAAAGACCCGATAGAACCTACGATATTTGATTACAACGATTCTTATTCTTTCAGTTGGAAAGATAAGAATCAGAAGAGTATCGGAAGTCAAGGCTCAAACGGCGGATGGAAGGATTCCGACGGAGTTATTCATTATTCGGGAGGAATTCTTAAATATCTCCGTGACTATTCAATCGGCGACATTGTACCGGTATCCATGAGTGGACAAATAATCTATAACAAGAATACTACATCAATGGATAAGTATAATGGTACATATGACGAGCACGACGGTTGGGTCAATTTCGACGCTATAATCGAATTTGAGATCGCCGAATAACATACTCATGCTCCTTGCTTTGAGGGGCGGTGCGGCTTGCTGCCCGCGCCTACAATAAATTATACGGAGACGTACTTTAATGAGAAAAACAAACGAAAACAATAAAGGCGGAAAACTCAAGACTTTCCGTACACTGAATGCGGTCTTGTCGGCGCTGCTTGTACTCTTAGTCGGTGTGGCTTGTGAAACGGTAAATTCGGGTGATGCTCATTATACCGAGGATAACACATTGACCGAAACGAAAGCAGATACCGAGAGCGGAGAGACACCGTCGACCGATTCGGGCAGCAATGACGGCGGTGAAAACCCGTCGATAAATCCTGCATATAATACCGTATCGGTTAACGGCGTGCCTGTGTATTCGTATGACGGATACGTGAACTTAAGTGACGAAAACGGAAGCAGCAGGGTCGATGAAGAAACGAACAAGCTGATAAAGGATGATTCAAATAAAGGCAAGGTCTATAGAATCACCATAAGTAAAAAGCTAATTGATTCTTCTGCAGATGATACGGAAAAGGGGTTAATAGAACCTACAGTGCTTGATTATAATGACTCATATTCTTTTGAGTGGAAGGATAAGGTTCAGGAAACTGTCGGTCAGGAGAATTCCAATATTGTTGTTGTTCGCAAAAATGTTTTCACGTATCTTCGTAATTTTTCAATCGGCGATGTCGTACCTATAGCTATGACAGGACAAGTTAGCTATAGCAGAAATATAACGTCAATGGATAAGTATAGCGGTACATATGACGAGCACGGAGGCTATATTTATTTCGATGCTATAATCGAATTTGAAATCACCGAATAACATACTCATGCTCCTTGCTTTGAGGGGGGCGGTGCGGCTTTGCTGCGCCGCCCCTTCGTGTTTCCCCCAGCCGCATCACCGATGCATCTCCCGTTGCATCCAACGCCGCATCTCCCGCCCGATATTGACAGCCCCACTGTCATTTGATATAATTGCAGCATGGGTGACAAAACTGTCACATACGGCGCGGGAATTGTCACCGAAATAGATTTCGATTCGCGCCCGGCAGTGGTATCATTACGGTGTAATAATTCATGGAGGACAGATGATATGACTGTTTTGGAAGTGATAGGACTTGAAAAGGAATACACAAACCGTTCGGGCGGCAGCACCGTCCGTGCGCTGCGCGGCGTGAACTTTGCCGTAGATGCGGGCGAATATGTAGCGATAATGGGCGAGTCGGGCTCGGGAAAAACGACCCTGCTCAACATTCTCGCCTCGCTTGACGAGCCGACGGGCGGTAGGGTGCTGCTCGACGGAAAGGACCTTGCGGATGTCAGCGAGCGGGAGCTTGCCGCATTCCGCCGCGACAATCTCGGCTTTGTCTTTCAGGATTTCAATCTGCTCGACACCTTTTCGGTGCGTGACAACATCCTGCTGCCGCTTGTACTCGGCGGCGTGAGCCTTGACGAGATGGAGCAGCGACTTGGGTCTGTCACCGCGTCGCTCGGCATAGACGGGCTGCTGTCAAAGTTCCCATACGAGCTCTCGGGCGGTCAGCGTCAGCGCACGGCGGTCGCCCGTGCGATAATCACGCATCCGCGACTGATACTTGCCGACGAGCCTACGGGCTCGCTCGATTCGCGTTCATCGTCGGAGCTGCTGCGCGTTTTCGGCGACCTCAACGCACGCGGGCAGACTATTCTGATGGTCACGCACTCGGTCGATGCGGCATCGCACGCGGGGCGCATACTCTTTATCCGCGACGGCGTGCTTTTTCACCAGATATACCGCGGAGACAGCACGAACGAGCAGCTGTATCAGAAGATTTCCGACACACTCACCATGCTTCGCAGCGGGGGTGATGCGGAATGAAGAGCGGACTCTATTCGCGCATGGCGCTGTCCAATCTCGGTAAGAATCGCCGCTTCTATCTGCCGCGCATACTTACCTGCGCGGGATTGCTTGCGGTCTATTATATCGTTTGGACGCTTGCCTTCGACGGCGATAAATACGATACGATACGGGGCGGGCGCTACGTTTCCTCCTTCATGAGCATCGGCATCTATGTGCTTGCCATTATCTCGGTAATACTCGTGCTGTATACGAACAGCTTTATAATGAAGCAGCGAAAGCGCGAGTTCGGTCTGTACAACATCCTCGGCATGGAGAAACGCCATGTCTGCCGCGTGCTGTTCTTTGAGACGCTGTATCAGTCGCTCTGCTCGGATGTTGTCGGTATCGGCTTCGGCATATTGATGTACAAGCTCTGCTCGCTCATAATCTGCCGTATACTGAAGATCGACGTGATACACGGCTTTAACTACATCGTTCCGAAAGCGATACTCATCTCGGTGCTTTTCTTTTCCGCACTCGAACTGCTGACCTATATCATCAACTGCATTCGGATAGCGATGCTGCGCCCCGTCGAGCTGCTTGCGAGTCGCAGCGCGGGCGAAAAGGAGCCGAGGCTCCGTGTGGTGCTGCTCATTCTCGGTATCCTGAGTCTCGGCGCGGGCTATGCCATAGCACTCGCAACGCGCGACCCGTTCGATGCGACCGTGCTGTTCTTCCTCGCCGTTATCCTTGTTATAATCGGCACATATTTTCTTTTTGTCGCGGGCAGCATCTGGGTGCTCCGCATGCTGCGCCGCAACCGCCGCTTCTACTATAATAAGCGCCATATGACCGCCGTCTCGGGGCTCATCTACCGTATGAAGCAGAATGCGGTAGGTCTTGCATCCATAGCAGTGCTTGCAACGGGCGTGATAATCCTTGTCTCAACGACGGTCAGCCTCTATTCGGGCATCGAAACAACGCTCGAGCGAAACTATCCCGAGGACCTGTATTTGGGTCCGGTCAGTTATAACTACGGTTCATATGATTATGACACCAGAAAATATCTGAGCGCAGAGGAGTTGGCGGAGATTGTCGGAGACGTGGCGAGTGAAAACGGCGGCAGCATTGAAAAAATACAACTGCGTCATGAGCTCGAAATTGCCTGCGATATGTCGGATGATTCGTTCGTCCCGATCCTCAGCGGTGAAAATACGGTATACATTATATTCATTTCTCAGGACAAATACTGTGAGCTGACGGGCATGCCGCTTGAGCTCGGTGACGGTGAAATAGCGGTAACGCAACTATGTGACCTCGGCGATGTTTCTCCTCTCGGAGATACGCTCGGCATTGCGGGAAAGAGATATACGATAGCGCAGCGCCCTGATAATATGCCTATTCGCACGAGTGACAAGGGACCTCGCAATTGCTACGGTATAGTTATGCATACGGATAAGGAAATTGACGAGGTAAGAAGCTATTATTCCACAGATTCACGCGAGTATAAATGGATCGATACGGTTGCGGTAAGCCTCTCTGATGAAAATCCCGTGGATTATGATATCATTCTTACCGAACGTATACCGGAGATGATGAGAGAAAAATACGGCGATTCGGTATCCGTCGGTTTTTCGCAAAGCTCGATATACAGCGCCCGCGACGACATGTACGGCATGTACGGTGTGCTGCTTTTCCTCGGTCTGCTGCTCGGTGTTGTGTTCCTCTTTGCAACGGTGCTGATAATCTATTATAAGCAGATATCCGAGGGCTACGAGGATCACGACCGCTATCAGATAATGGAGAAGATAGGCATGAGCCGCAGCGAGGTGCGGGCATCCATACGCACGCAGGTGCTGCTCGTATTCTTCCTGCCGCTCGCGGTCGCGGGAATACATACTGCCGTCGCCTCGCCCATACTCCTTAAGATACTAAGGGTAATGATCCTGCCGCGCGTCTCGCTGTACGTTATCTGCGCTGCCTCAGTCTATCTCTGCTTCTCGCTTATATATCTCATCGTTTATCTGCTGACGGCACGCACCTATTATAAGATAGTATCGTGACCGGACCTCGCTCATGAGCATATTACTCATGAGCATAAGAAAGGAAGAAAGCCATGTATCGAATATTTCTCGCAGAGGATGATCATGCACTCGCCGAGGCTATCTCGAGGCAGCTCGAGAGCTGGGGTAATGAGGTGATAACCGTGCGCGATTTTCGGCGCGTGAGCGCCGAATTTGCCGAGGCGCGCCCGCAGCTTGTGCTGCTCGATATTATGCTTCCTTTCTATGACGGCTATCATTGGTGTACAGAGATCAGAAAGCTCTCGAGCGTGCCGATAGTATTCATCTCCTCCGCCTCCGACAATATGAATATCGTGATGGCGATGAACATGGGCGGCGATGATTTTATACCGAAGCCGGTCGATCCCATGGTGCTGACAGCCAAGCTGCAGGCGCTGCTGCGGCGTACCTACGAGCTCGGCGAGCCCTGTCAGGCGCTCGAATGTCACGGGGCGCTGCTCGATCTCTCGTCGGGCACGCTCGAGTGCGGAGGTCAGCGGCTCGAGCTGACAAAAAACGAGTTCCGTATACTGCGCACGCTGCTCGAAAACCGCGACAAAACGGTGAGCCGCGAGCGGCTGATGACCGTGCTGTGGCAGAGCGACTGCTATGTTGAGGAAAACACGCTGACGGTGAACGTCGCGCGGCTGCGCAAAAAGCTCGAGGGCGTCGGGCTCGGCGGCATAATCGCAACAAAGCCGGGAGAGGGGTATATTCTCAGATGAATGCAAAGAACAAGAAGAATACAGGTCGGGGGCGTCGCGCGCTGCGTGATGCCCTGCGGCGCTGTCTGCCGCTTTATCTGTTCACTCTCGCATATGCCGCAGCTGCATATGCTCTTTTCGCTTTATATGCGGTCGATCCCGAGGTGCTTATCTATCTCGGAATGCTCGCGCTCGCCGCACTATTTGTCTATACGATAGCCGTCGTCGCGACGGAGCTGAGGACTGCGGAGCACCGTCAGCAGGAGCTTATCCGCCTACGCTCCGAGTCGGCTGTGCCGCAGCCGCTGCGTACGCTCTGCGAGGAGGATTATACGGAGGAGCTTATACATCGGCGCGACCGCGCCGCCGAGCTTTCCGCCGAGCTGCACCGCGTAAAGACCGAAATGAACGACTACTATACCGCATGGGTGCATCAGATAAAAACACCCATCGCCGTTATCAGAATGACCGTATCCGACGACGATACGCCCGAGCATCGCGCCGTTCTCGGCGAGCTGTTCCGCATAGAGCAGTATGTCGATATGGTACTGCAATACGCACGGCTCGACTCCGAGGCAAATGACCTTGTAATAGCCGAATATGCGCTTGACCCGATACTGCGTGCCTCGGTGCGAAAATTTGCGACGCAGTTCGTTGCAAAGCGGCTCGCGCTCAACTACGACGGCACCGACCTTACCGTAATTACCGATAAAAAGTGGCTCTCGGTAATAATAGACCAGCTGCTCTCGAATGCAATAAAGTACACGCCGTCGGGCGCGGTCGGCATAACCGTCGAACCGTCCGGGCTGCTCTGCATCTCCGATACGGGCATCGGCATCGCTCCGCAGGATCTGCCGAGGATATTCGAGCGCGGGTATACGGGCGAGAACGGCAGACTCGAAAAGCGCTCGAGCGGCCTCGGGCTTTATCTCTGCCGCCGCGCGGCGGATATGCTGTCGATACCGCTCCGCGCAGAGAGCACACCGGGAGAAGGCAGCCGCTTTATTCTCGACCTCTCGGGCGGCAGAGCGGGGAACGGCTGAAGCCGATGCCCGCAGTCGTCCCGCCGCGGGTGAGAAACCTGTAAAATATGCGGGCGAGCGAAAAACGCATAGACAATACGCAGGCAAACGGCCGCAACCGCCGCATAGAAAGATCGCACGGAAAAACAGCCGCGCAGGTGCTCACGATTGCACCCGTGCGACTGTTTTTATTTTGCCGCCCGAAGAGCGGCATTATTATTTTTGTAGAGTCGGTATCTGTCTCGCAGCGACGGTATTTGTTTCGGCGAAGCGGTATTATTCTTCCGTTTCGCTCAGATATTCGCGCAGCTGCTCTTCTATCCAGTAGGTGAATTCAATTCCCCCGAGCCGCGCCTCCTGCTCCTTTATCTTTTTATACAGCGGTGCGCCGTCTGCGAGCCCTTCCCATATGTCGGCAAAGCAGAAATCGTATTCGTCGCCGCGCAGTGACGCGAGATATTCTATCGCATCCGCCGTAACTATGTCTATCTTTTCCCGCGTGCGCATCTGCGGCAGTATATTCTCCGAGAACAGCTGCACTATCTCGCTCTGCAGTTCTATAACGGTCACATGCTCGACACTCTCCGAGAGCGACGCAAGATATGCATAATAGCCGAGCCCGAGACCGAGCACGAGCACTCTGCCGTGCGCCGCCGCTATCTGCGGGCGCATCGAAACTATCTCCGACGGGCAGACGCTGACCCACGGTATAACGCCTTCATAAACGGCGGGAAAGACGACCTCCTCGGTAAAGAAGCCGAGCCTCGGAACGACGATATCCGCGCCGAGCTGCGGCATGTCGCGCTGAAATATCTCGCCTCTGCCGTAGCCCGAATAGCGCAGCGAGAACCGCCCGAGCTCCGCGAGCGGTATACTCAGATCGAGCATATACGGGTCGGAATACAGCTGCCGCGGGGTGAACCGCCGCGCCTCGGCAAACAGCTCGCGCAGATAGTTGCCGCTCGCTCTGTCATACAGCGAGAGCTCCCTGCACAGCGCGTCGATTACATAGTAGCGCTCCCATTCCTCCCGCGTCGGCGCGCTGCCCGAGTATTTGAGCAGCCCCGCCGCACGCAGTCTGCGCAGCCGCTCGGTCGGTGCGGCGCGGCGCGCCTGCTCTGCCTCGTCGTCAGAGTATTCCACCGTCAGACTGCCGCTGCATATCCGTCTCTCTATCTCCGCTGTCAGTGCGAGTGATTCATCCTTTGTCATGCCGTCTCTCCCGTTTCTTTTTTTCTATGATATTCTATTTGATTCCCGCCGATTTGTCAAGTGTGACAGGCATATGCGGCGCTAAAGCAGCTGAAAAACGACCGAAAACAAGTATCGGAAGAATCATAACGCGCAGGAAAAACGCGGCGGGCAAAAAATTATCTTGCATTTTGTCCGCGGCTGTGCTATACTAAACCGTAACAGGACGACGACAGTGCATGGCCGTCCGACGGAGGCAGAAAATGAGAGAGAGCAGCGCACGTTTCTTTATATTTTCGGGACGATTTAACCGCCCCGCTTTTTCTGCGTCCGAAAACGGATAACCGTGATCATAGTATCATCGGCTCTGTCGTCGGACGGAGCCGATTTTTTATTTGCACGTGAGGGGCAGCGCAGGCATGTTGAAGGTTTACAGCCGTCTGTGCGGCGCTGCCGTAAAACGAATGAGAAAGGGTTGACGAGATGAACAGCGAAATTATAACGCAGGCTCTGCGTGAGGTTGAGGAGAGCGATAAGGCACTTGCCGCAGCATTCGAGCGCCGACTTGACGCTATCAAGGTGATAGCCGAATATCGCCGCGAGCACGGAATACCGGTACCTGCCGAGCCCGACGGGGGCGAGCGTGCGCAGGAGCTCTCTGCCGTTATTACCGACGCGGAGAAGCGCCCGTACTATATGAGCTTTTTTCAGGGCGCACTGTCGGCATCCGAAAAGTATCACCGTCGGATAATGCAGGGCGTGCGCGTAGCGTATACGGGAGTTAAGGGCGCGTTCGCAAATATTGCCGCCAGCCGCATTTTCCCCGATGGGGAGATGGTGTCTTATCCGGATTTTGCCGCATCCTATACCGCCGTCGAGCGCGGGGAATGCGACTGCGCCGTTTTGCCGATAGAGAACAGCTACGCCGGTGAGGTCGGTCAGGTCATCGAGCTGATGTTCTCGGGAACGCTGTACATCGGCGGTGTCTATTCGCTGCGCGTCAAGCACAATCTGCTCGGTCTGCGCGGCTCAACGCCGAGCGGCGTGAAAAAGGTCGTCAGCCATCCGCAGGCGCTGCACCAGTGCGCACCGTATATTCAGGCGCACGGCTATGAGTGCATTCAGGAGACTAATACCGCCGTCGCTGCGCAGCGTGTCGCAGAGGGCGGAGACCCGACCGTCGCCGCCATCGCAAGTGCGGAAACGGCAAAGCTCTACGGGCTTGAGGTGCTTGATCATGATATCAACGAGAGCGGAGACAACACGACCCGCTTTGCCGTATTTTCGCGTACCCCGAATATCGACGAGGATCACCGCGACCGCAGCCGCTTCCTGCTGATGTTCATATTGCAGAACGTGCCGGGCGCACTTGCGAGCGCGTTAAATGTTATCAGCTCTTACGGCTTTAACATGAAGGTCATCCGCAGCCGCCCGATAAAGGAGCCGGCATGGGAGTACTACTTTTATGTCGAGGCGGAGGGCGACGAGGAATCCGAGAACGGCCGCCGCATGATATCCGAGCTGCGTCAGCACTGTCGCGTGCTCAAGGTCGTAGGGCATTATTCGGATGATATACGCCTCGGCGCAAGCAGCATAATTTGAATTTAATTTTTAAACGTCACTGCCGACATTATAAAAATCCCACCCTCATCGAAGAGATGCGGGTGGGATTTTTAATGTATGCTGTTTTAATCAGCAATGAGCAATGGGCAATTATCAATGCGCAATTAGCAATGAGCGTCTTGCTTTTATGCTTCGGTTCCGACCTCTACGCGGACTATCCTGCCGCTCCTGCCGAATATGTCATGGCTGTCCTCGCTGCCGAGTGCGGTAGACAAGAGCTGCTTATTTGTGCCGTCGGAGTAGAAAATCTTTGTTCCGCTCATGCCGCTGCGGTAAATGACGGGGGTCTGGCAGACGGTGAAGCCGAGCGTTCCGGGCTCAAGCGAAAGCTCCTCGCTCTCACCGCTCGGGCGGACAAAGCGGAATGTGTCGGGCTCGATGAGGAATTCCTCAGGCTGAACGATCGACGGGTCAAATGTCAGTCTGCCGTCCTCAGGCAGAACGCCGAGCTCGGCAAAGCGGGTGATTATCTCCTCCTTGACCTGACCTGTCATACCGGGCTGCCTTGCGCCGCCGCGGAGCGGGGTATGCGAATACGCATCCTGCGGGAATGCGCCCCAATCGTCGGGCTCCTTGCAGAAGCCGAGACCGCTGCGTGCCAGGAAGTATTCGTTACGCAGTGCCGTCTCGTCGCTGTTGCCGTTGCGGTGTGCCGCAAGATATGCTTCCTGTATCGAAACGAGCAGCTTTGAATTCTGGTGCCAGTATATCGAACCTATACCCTCGTAGCCGTACATTATCTGTGAGCGTCCCGTAAACTCATAGTGGCGGAAATGCCGCTCATAGAGCGCAAGCAGCGCATCGCGCTCGCTCTCCGCCGCACTGCGGTATTCTGCGGGAAGGGCAGAGAGTGCGGCATTGAGCTTGGCAGCGCTTATCATTGCGGGCGCAAAGCGTACTATGCCGTCCGCGCAGCGTACGACGATGTCGGTGTTTCCGTCGGAGAGCAGACGGGTGAGCAATGCACTTTCGGAAATTTCATCCTCGCCGAGAATGCCGCGCTCGGTAAACGGTGTGCTCATGCGGATGGGATAGAGGTAGAATGTGCGGTTGCGCTCGGAGTAGAGCGGGCTCGCATACATCGCGCGGATAAGGCGTTCGGACTCCTCAGCAGAGAGATAGCCCGAGCCGAGCACCGCGACCTGACCCTCGAGCATGGGAAACAGGCGGCTTATCTCGATGCTCTCGCCGTTGCGGTGCAGCAGATTATATGAGTGGAAAAGGCCGTCCTCGGCGCGGCATGCCGCGAGCGTAAGATCGCAGCTGCGGATACCGAGCTCAAAGAGCTTGCACAGCTCCGCGTAGCCCATCTCGGTGCGCCTGCCCGAGAAGCCGCCTGCGTAAACAACGCTCTTGTAGCGGTCGAACGCTTCTGCTGTTGCGCGCAGAGCGTCGTATCGGAGTGCGGGTGTCAGCTCGCGTTCCGCAAGCGGGATGTAGCGCTCAAGCAGGTCGGTGAGGTCGCGCAGCCATGTGCAGACCTCCTCGGTAATCACAAAGCTCTCTCCGAGATGTTCAGCGAACAGCTCACGGCAGAGTGCAAGATGACGGCGGAGCTGCGCGGTCGTTACGACCGACAGACCATAGCCGACTATCGCATTGTTTGCATCGTTCCATTCGGGTCGGCGGGTGTTCATCCATACTCCGCCGCCGAGTACGAGATAAGAGAGCTTAGCCGCTATCGGAATGCTCAGCTTCTCCGCGAATGTCGCCGTATACGTCCTGCCGCCGATGCGCAGCAGCCGGTAGTCTCCGCCGAGCTCGGCAGACTCTGCGCGCAGACAGCGGTCCTTCTCCGCGTCGAGCTCAATAGTATCCTTCGGGTCGGATATCATGCGGTCAAAGTCGGCTATACGGTAAGGAATATCCGCATAGGTAAAGCAGTCGGATGCCATCAGAGTGTCGAGTGCCGCGCGGTCATAGCGCGACAGCGCCTCGAGCAGACGGCAGAGATAGACTATCTGATGGTCTCCCCAGTAGCCCTGAGAGCTGTTTGGATTGCCGGGCTCGGCTACCTCCCAGTCTATGCCGTCGCGGGTAACGCGGTAGGGATTGTAGCCGTCGGGGGACGAGGAGTCGAGAAATACCGATATAACGCTCGGCAGATACTCGGGAAAGCTCATGCACATAGCTTCCCAGTTCTGAAAGATGTCGCGCCAGTTACCCTCATAATATGTGCGGGGCGTGCCGTCCTCATTCTTGAGAATGATATTAAAGCGGTTCCACGGGCGGGAGGGGTCACCGTGACGGCGCGAAAAGCTGATGGGGAGATATTCCGCGGTGAGACGGTGCAGATCGGGATCGCCCGACTGTGCGCCGAACTCATGCAGCTGTGCCGCAGTGCAGTGCTCACCGAGTGCCGCGCGCACCGCCTCGGATTTTTCATCAGCGAGCGGACGGTTGTGCGAGCGCAGAAAACCGAGAAAATCGTCTACCGAAACATCGTAGCCGTTCATGAACAGACCGCCGCGCATGTTGTTGAACATAACATTGCTCATATGATGGTAGGTCGATGCGCGGTTACCCGTGCACTGCAGCCCGTCTGCTCTTGCTATGATGGAGCGCAGCTCCTCGCGTGAGCGCAGTATCTCTGTCTCAAGCTCGCTCTCCGATATGCCTGCCGCTATTCTCGCGATGCCGTCCTGACCGAGACCGACGTCGGAAACAGTTTTCCATGCACGCGAGCTGCCGTTTGCCGCCGTATATTCAAAGCGAAGCAGGAAGCATCCGCGCTCGCCGTACGCAGCCCCTGCCTGAGCATCCTCTCCGCGCATGAAAGCCTCGATCGCGCGCTCTGAGAGCAGCAGCTGCTTTTCAAACGGGGCGATGCACCATGCAACATTTGCACGCAGCGCCTCTTCGGGCTCGGGCAGATCGTTAATGGCGGAGGTCAGCGAGAATACCGCCGTGTTTTCACCCACCTGCTCGGTTGCCTTGTATGCGTCGCCTAGACAGGGCCATGCAAGCTGAAATTCGCTGCGTACCCCGTACGGCAGTATATTTCTCAGTCCGTCGAGCACTTCGAGCGATGCGGGCTCGCCGTCGTTCCTTATCTCGGCGCTGCGTACTATGCCGTACCTTTCGCAGCTGCACCATTTCATCGTAAATGTCATGCCGAGCGCAGGATTTTCTTCTGTGATGATCACCTCGTCGCCGAGCACGCTCTTGGCTATTTTGCGGTGTACCGAGAGGTCGCGCAGGGGAGATGTCGAAAACGGCTCCCATACAGCGCTTTTGCCGCCGCGCGTTACCCGTATCAGCGTGACTGAGCCCGTGTCGGTGCAGTGATAGAGCCTGTCCTCGGTCTGATAGGGGAAATATGCCTGCTCTGCGTTCTTTCTGCCCGCCGTTACCGCGCCGCTCGAGGAAAGGTAGAACCATATATCATTTGAAGCGGCAAGAGTGTACAGAAACGGCTCGAGACGGTCGTATTCGTCTATCTCGTAGTATTCGCGTCCGCCTATATTAACATAGCCGCCGCTTGTCTTTTTTTCCATGCAGATAAACCTCCGTGAGAGTGATTTCGTTATCATATTGATATTTTACTATATTCGGGCAGAATAGTCAATGCCGAATCGCTGCTGCGGAGCATGATTTCGGGCATGTTACGGCGCACGTGCGCGGAGTATGTCGATGTCGCGGTGGCTTAATAAATATTTTACATGATAAGGATAGAACTTTTTAACAAATCTGTGATAAATTATTCTCAGAATGCGAAAGGCAGGCGAAATATAATGACAAATGTATCTACAATAGATTTTAACGCGAAAAAAGGCTTCATCTGCGATATGGACGGAGTTATATATCACGGCAATCAGGTTCTGCCCGGTGTGGCTGAGTTTCTCGACTGGCTTCACGAGGAGAAGAAGGAATATCTGTTTCTGACAAATAACAGCGGCTATACCCCACGCGAACTGAATCAGAAGCTCGCACGCATGGGGCTCAACGTGCCCGAGCGGCATTTCTATACGAGCGCGCTCGCAACGGCGGCTTTCCTGCGCGATCAGGCACCCGGCTGCTCTGCGTTCGTTATCGGTGAGGCGGGGCTGCTCAACGCGCTCTACGATGCGGGCATCACTATGAACGATGTCAACCCCGACTATGTCGTTGTCGGAGAGGGTCGCTCTTACTCGCTCGATACGCTGACCAAGGCGACGAATCTCGTGATCAAGGGCGCAAAGCTGATAGGCGCGAATTCGGATCTTACCGGACCTATCGAGGACGGTATTGCTCCCGCATGCCGCGCGCTCATCTCGCCCATCGAGATGGCTGCGGGCACTCAGGCATATTTCTGCGGAAAGCCGAATCCGCTCATGATGCGTACCGGGCTCAAGCTGCTCGGCTGTCACTCTGCGGAGGCGGTAATGATAGGCGACAGGATGGATACCGACGTTATTTCGGGCATGGAGAGCGGTATGTCAACCGTGCTCGTGCTCTCGGGCGTCTCGACGCGAAAGACGCTCAAGCACTATGCTTACCGTCCCGGCGCAGTACTCGACGGTGTCGGAGATATCCCCGTGCTTGCACGCGAGGGCAAGGACGCGGAGACAGAGGAGAAGAAGTAGTTTTAGATATCGAAATACCAGCGTTGACCGGAGCCTGCCGTGCGGCGGGCTCCGGCTGCTTTTTCGGTGTTGATCAGCCGATTATCTTGTATGTATTTTATTTCTGCCGATTTTTGTCCGCCGTCCGTCGCTGAGACTGCTTTGGCATGCTTATATTTTAATCCTTGACGTGGGGGTGGTTTTTATAATATAATATGGAAAACGGGAGGCGACGGTATGACATATAAAACATTGAAGAAAGCAAGGGGAAATATCTTTTTTGCATTCTTTGCCGCGTTGGCTTACTATCTGCGCTTTCTTTTTGATCCGGAGATCGACAAGAACATTAACCCTATAATCCGAAAGAATATTCCCGAGAGCAAGGATTTCGGCAGCTTCCGCCTGCGTCGGCTGCAATATGAGCTTATCAAGAACATGTATTTTTACGGCTTTTGGTATCAGGATTATTTTTCGTTTGATCTAAGGAATAAGAGTCGCAGGGAGAAGCTCGAGTACGTCGGAGAATGGGAGAAGATGTTCTTTCTCAAATCCATCTCTTCTGCGGAAACTCAGGAAAAGTTCAATAATAAATATCTCTGCTATAAGACATTCAAGCAGTATTATAAGAGGGATGTAGTAGAGATCGCGGATGCGGGCGATTTAGGAGAATTCATCCGTTTCACCGGACGGCACGGCAGCTTTATGATAAAGCCGGAGGCATATTCACTCGGTGTCGGCATCAGAATTATAGACACCGACCGCGACAGCGATATCGGCAGGATCTTTGCTGATATACTTGCAGGCGGGCGTGCAGTCGCTGAGGAGCTTGTCCGACAGGATGAGGCGATGGCGGCATATCACCCCGCCTCGGTAAATACGATACGCTTTGTTACAGCATATAATAGCGGACGTGTCGAATACGTCTATGCGCTGCTGCGTATGGGCGTGGGCGAGTCGGTCGTTGACAATGTGTACGGCGGAGGAGTGGTGGCACAGGTTGATACGGAGACAGGAGAGGTGATGACCGCCGGCTGCAAAAAGTACGGAGAGACCGTCCTTACATATGATGCCCATCCCGATACGAACGTAAAAATAAAGGGCAGTCGCATACCGAGATGGAATGAGCTGCTTGATACGATAAACGAACTTGTAAGAGTAGTTCCCGAACAGAAATATGTAGGCTGGGATATGGCGCTGACCGACGGCGGCTGGGTAATGATCGAGGGCAATACAAAGCCGTCCTTTGCTTCTATACAGATATGCTCCGGCAGAGGCTTCAGACAGAGATTCGATCAGATAAAGGATTTTCTCGGCGCGGACGGAAGGTGAGTGCGGATCTGGCATTGGCTTTTTCATATAAATGCTGCGATTTCGGGTGATATATCGCTATCGTGATATGACATACGGAGAGTCGTATGACAGGCCTGCCGCACAAGCATGATATAATATCCGTTCTTTCATATGCCGCAGATATGTATTACAGCACGAAGGTACGATATCATATTGAAGATGTATCACCCGTTCCGACAGGAACGATATCATTGAAAGAACGATATCATTAAAAGTTGAAAGAACCCTCTATTGCCGGTAGACAATAGAGGGTTCTTTCGTGGTGGGCCATCAAGGACTCGAACCTTGGACCGACCGGTTATGAGCCGGTAGCTCTAACCAACTGAGCTAATGGCCCGAAATATCGGGTGTTGTACAAATTAAAATCAGCTTTCCTTTGCACAACACGGTAATTATATCACTCGATTATGAATATAGTATAATCCAAAGGTATACAAATTGTTAATTGAACTTGGACTCGGTATCTGTCATCTAACTTCGCGGAAATACGGACATATGCTGCACCGGAGGCATAACGAATATTTGCCGAAAGGAGGCATGCACCGCAAAGAGCTCAGAATCCCACTCTGTCTATCGGAACGGTAAACGCCTCGAGCATATTAACAATAAACCAGTCAAGCTCGGGCATATGCATTTGCTCGAGTTTTTTTCTTGTAGATGCAGCCGCATCCTCAAATTCGGCGTTTCCCGCGCCGAGCTCGCCGAGACATTTGATATAGGCAGAGAGGCTGTCGGCAGCCTTTACGATGCAGCCGAGCTCCTCATCTGCTGCTCTTTTGGGAGAATTCATCCGATCATTGCTGTTCTCTCCCGCTGCATGACCGCATATAATAGGCTCGTATATCGGCTGCAGCTCGGCCGGCAGGGTGGTGCAGAGCCTGCGAGCTGCCTCGGCTTCGATCCTCTTATAGCTCTCTCGTATCTCGGGGGTGTAATATTTGACCGGTGTCGGCATATCACCGGTATAGACCTCTGTCGCATCGTGAAAGAGCGCGAGCGTTACTGCGCGGTCGGCGTTATAGTGTCTGCCGAACAGCTCGTTGCCGATAGAGGCGAGCGCATGCGCGAGCATCGCGGTCTCCGCAGCGTGCTCCTCAAGCGTTTCCTCACGAGTGTTGCGCATGAGTCCCCATCTTCTTATATAGCGCTGGCGAAAAAGAATCGCAAAAAAACTGTTGTTCATGATGACCTCATTTGGTTTGTTATCCGGTTGTTGTTAAATATATTGTTAAATATATTCTAACATAAACTGTCCGAATGTGCAATCAAATATTTTACCTGTCTTATGATTTTTTTGGATTTTGCGGCTTATTATATATCCGGCGGCGCGCTGAACGGCATACTTGAGGCGCGGGCGGCGCAGTCCCCGGCATTGTTTTTTTCAAAAAAAGGATTATGTTGTGTGCAACTTTTTCTATTAATCAACAAAGCGGGCGGCTTGCGAGGACTATAATACAAACAAAATGAATAAAAATACGTTTTTCACCGAAAAGGGGTTGACAACATGATGACTTTGTGATAAAATGCGGTCAATCGAATTACAGAGAAGAATAGAGGCGCGATAACGAAGAGTAGCGCGGGCGAGGCTGCCGAAGCCGACGAACCCGTTCGAAAGGCGTTGTTGCCGAAGTTTCCGGCCGCGGCGGGTACGGTTGCTGGGCAGCAGGGAAATACCTTGTTGACTGTCGCAAATGCGGAGTGCTATGACCTTCTTGTTCCATATATAACCGGTTTATATGGGATTTGCGGTCGGGCGTTTCGTCCGATCTTTTTTGTTTTCGACGTAAAACAATTTTATTCTTTAAAAGGAGAAAAAAGTCATGAAAAGAATTCTCAGTATCATTCTCGCGGCTGTGATGCTCGCTGTATCGCTTACCGCTCTTGCTTCCTGCGGCAACAGCGTTGACGCGTCTAAGGATGTCGAAAACATTAAGAAGGCCGGTGTTCTCAAGGTTGGTATGGAGTGTGCATACGCCCCCTACAACTGGACTCAGACAAATGCAGATAACGATGCTGTAAAGATCAAAAATGCCGATGGCTATGCAAACGGCTACGACGTTCAAGCCGCAAGAAAGATCGCCGCTTCGCTCGGCGTTGAGCTTGAGATCTACGCATACAAGTGGGATGCGCTTATTCCCGCTGTTGAATCCGGCACGATTGATTGTGTCATTGCCGGTATGAGTCCGACGGCAGAGCGCAAAGCTGTTCTTGACTTCAGCGACAACTATTATGTTTCAAACCTTGTAATTATTGTTCGTGAGGACGGCGCATACGCAAATGCTCAGTCTCTCGCAGATTTCAAGGGCTGCTCTATCGGTGCTCAGGCGGCAACCTTCCACGCAGAAGCTCTTAAGCAGATCGAGGACGTAAAGGAGAACATCCTTGACGACTTCACTCTGCTTTACACCGCACTTACTGCAAACACCATTGACGGCTATGTAGCCGAGGAGCCTACCGCATACTCTATCTGCTCCGAGGGCAGCGGACTTACCTTTGCTCCGCTGGTAAACAACTCTACCGGCTTTACCTGCGATGAGGGTGATACCGCAATCGCCGTCGGCGTAAGAAAGGGCTCTGACCTTGCCGCTGCAATTTCGGAGATCGTTGACGGTATCAGCGATTCCGAGAGAAGCGAGCTCATGATGAAGATGGTATCGATTGCTCCCGTAGAAGAGTAATTAACCTTACATATAAAACGAGGATCTCATAATGTCATTTTTTAACGATGTAGCGGCTGTATGGGTAAAATACAACGCCCAGATACTCGGCGGTGTCGGCAATACGATGCTCATTGCCATTGTCGGAACACTTATCGGACTTTTGATAGGTCTGCTCAACGGTATTATACGTACCATTCCGCAGGTCAAGAATAAGGTCGGCGCCGCACTGATGAAGGTGGTCAACTTTCTTATCACTGCATATGTCGAGGTATTCCGCGGCACACCTATGATGGTTCAGGCGATGATAATTTTTTGGGGCTATGCATATGCGAACGGCGGAAAGCAGCTCGCGCTCATCCCCGCCGGTATCGCGATCGTATCCATCAACACGGGAGCATATATCACCGAGATAGTTCGCGGCGGTATCATCTCGATAGATAAGGGTCAGTTTGAGGGTGCGGCATCGATAGGAATGAGCCATTTTCAGACTATGATATATGTCGTCATTCCGCAGGCGCTGCGCAATATTCTCCCTTCGGTCTCGAACGAGTTTGTGGTGAACATTAAGGATACCTCGGTGCTTAATGTTATCGGTGTTGCCGAGCTGTTCTACTATACTGCAATGGCGGCAAAGAACAGCTACAAGATTTTCGCAAGCTATGTTATAGCATGCGTTATCTACTTCATTCTTACCTTCACCGTGACGCGCCTGCTTCGTCTGTTTGAGAAGCTGCTCGCGGGCAAGGATAACTACACGATATACGGCTCGCAGTCGTCATCGTCTGCCGAGATACATTTGACAGAACAGGAGGCGGGCGGAGATGGCAGATAACGCTATTATTGAGATTAAGGACCTTAAAAAGTCCTTCGGAGACCATGAAGTGCTGAAAGGCATCAGCTTTTCGGTAAACAAGGGCGATGTTATCAGCATCATCGGCTCCTCCGGCTCGGGTAAGAGTACGATGCTGCGCTGCGTCAACCTGCTCGAGACACCGACCGACGGCGATATCCTCTTTCACGGTCAGAGCATCATGAGCAAGGGCGTTAAGCTCTCGCAGTACAGAGCAAAGGTTGGCATGGTCTTTCAGCAGTTCGACCTCTTTGATAACATGTCGGCTTTGAAAAACTGCGTAATAGGTCAGGTCAAGGTGCTCGGCAGAAGCAAGGAGGAGGCAGAGAAGAACGCTCTGCATTACCTCGACAAGGTCGGAATGACCCCCTACATCAACGCAAAGCCGCGTCAGCTCTCCGGCGGACAGAAGCAGAGAGTTGCGATAGCACGCACGCTCGCTATGGATCCGGAGGTCATACTCTTCGATGAGCCAACCTCGGCGCTCGATCCCGAAATGGTCGGCGAGGTGCTCCAGGTCATGCGTTCGCTCGCAGGCTCGGGTCTTACAATGCTTGTTGTAACTCATGAGATGGCATTCGCACGTGATGTGTCGAGCCGCGTAGTCTTCATGAGTGACGGCATTATAGCTGAGGAGGGCGCGCCCGAGCAGATATTCGGCGCACCTAAGCTCCAGCGTACGAAGGAATTTCTCTCAAGGATACTTGAAGAGAAGGCATAAAGTTATAATACCCGTTTTCTTTTGACGACGGATAATAACGCTCGGTCAGGGCGTTATTATCTGTCGTTTTTTTGGGGGGACAATACACATATGCAAATTTTGCTTATGTCGGATGTATATGCGCGCGGCACACAGATTTATTTAAAAACTTACGCACATTCCTTGCAATTGCGATGCCGATGTGATATAATTCGGTTATAAAAATGAATTCCGAAAGGATGAAATAGAGAAATGAAAAAACTCAGAGAAAATTGCATTTGGTCGCTTGTTGTACCGTCGAGCATGGGCGTGCGAATCACCCCCTCTGACGGACAGCCGGTTCATTGCAGTGATACCTTTAAGATGCAGGCTACAAGTGCCGAGACAAATGTTGCGAGCATCTCGTCCTATCTCGGACTGCCGGTAAAGGTCCTCACTACCTTTGTTAAGGGCAGTCCTATCGCCGCATTTATCAAGGGTGATCTTCGCCGCCGCGGCATGGCATATGAGGGCGCAGAGGTTGAGCAGGGCGGTCCTTGGGGCTATCGTCATCAGTTCAATATCGCGGACTCCGGTGTTGGCAGCCGCGGCCCCCGAGTTACCAACGACCGCGCGGGCGAGGTCGGCAGAACGCTGAATATCGCCGATTTTGATCTCGAGCGCATCTTCGGTACAGAGGGCGTGCAGATGCTGCATCTCTCCGGACTTATCGCGGCACTTTCTCCCGAGACGAGCCGTTTCTGCCTTGAGCTTGCACGTGCGGCAAAGAAGTACGGTACCCTTATCTCGTTCGATCTCAACTATCGCGCGAGCTTCTGGGCCGGCAGAGAAGAGGAGCTGAGCGCCGTATTCTCCGAGATCGCATCGGTTTCGGATATCCTTATAGGAAATGAGGAGGACTATCAGCTCTGCCTCGGTATCAAGGGCCCGGAGGCAGGCGGACGCGATATTGCGGCAAAGATCGACTCCTTCAAGGAGATGATCGAGCGTACCCGTGAGCAGTATCCCGATGTTTCGGTATTCGCAACGACGCTTCGTCAGGTCGTCAATGCGAACGAGCATCTCTGGGGCGCTATCATGCGTACCGAGGACGGCTGGCAGGTCGTTGAGCCTCGCCCCATCCGCGTACTTGACCGCATCGGCGGCGGAGACGGCTTTGTCGGCGGAATGCTCTATGCCATTCTGCGCGGCTGGGAGAGCGAGAAGTGGATACAGTTCGGTTGGGCGAGCGGTGCGCTTGCAACTACCTTCCTTACCGACTATGCTCAGCCTGCCGACGAGGAGCAGATCTGGAGTGTTTGGAGCGGTAACGCAAGAGTCAAGAGATAAATTTTCGCTGTCAGGCGCGGAGGCTTTTATGCCCTCGCGCCTGCTGTAAAATAGATACGGATATAATGAGAGGAGGCGGAGCATGGGCGAGAAAACAAACGAGCACAGACCCGGAGAGGGCTGCTATTACCTTTTGTGCGGAATATCCGAGCGGGACGGATACAGCATTCTGACGCTCGCGCATAAGAGCGGAATAGTGCTTGCGCGCTATGACGGAAGCCGACGCTCGGAATACTACAATTGCCCGAGCACGGTCGGTGAGACGGTATATGCAAAGCTCGTACCCGAAGAGTCGGAGGATGCGGATTATGCCGTAGTCAATATACTTCCCGGCGAACAGGCGCATTGTCCGTACGGCGACGGCGATTTTGCGGTGCGTGTAAAGCGTCAGCAGCCCGCGTCGGATACCGAGACGGCTGATCCGAAAAATAAGTCTGAAAAGGCTCTGAAAAACGATTCGGATAAGAAGGCTGCAAATGCTTCGGAAAATGTACATGGCGCCGTCGGCTCGGCTGATAAGAACGCGGCAGCGAAGAACGATGCCGTGCCGGCAATGTCGGAGGGTGTGACCGATGCGCCGAGCGCCGTGGCGGCAGCTGCGGCTGCGGAGAAAAAAGCACCGACGGCAACGCCGAAAAAGAACACCGATAAGAAAAGAACAGAGAAAAAAGGAGCTGAGAGCATGCAGAGCGGAGCAAAAAGAAAGAGAAGCGTACTTGCCGATATACCTATGGACGGAAAGCTCGCGCTTCCGCTGCTGCTGCTCGGCAGGGTGGAAAAGCAGGGCGCAAAGGGACCGTACTACGATGTTACGGTGTCGGATAAGGGCAGCACGGTAACTGCAAAGGATTTCAGCGGATTTACGCTTACCGTTCAGCCCGGGGAGGTATTTGAGGCGACCGTGCTGCATAACAGCTTCGGATATAACATAAATTCTCAGGCAAAGCACGTGCCCGACCTCTCGCCGGATGACTTTGTGCGCCATCCGCCGCTGCGCGAGGAGGATATGTATGAGCATATACTCGACAGACTCCGCGAGCTTGCATCGGAGGAGGGCGCGACCGTTTCGCGTGTCGGCGTTGCCGTTTACGAGGAGCATAAGGATGCGCTGCTGCGCTGGAGCGCGGCGAAGGGCATGCATCATAACCATTGCGGCGGTCTGATGTTTCATATCTATCGTATGATGGGTGCTGCCGAGGGAATGCTCGATGTCTATGATTCGCTCGATCCCGAGCTGCTGCTGACTGCTGTCGCGCTGCACGATATCGGAAAGCTCGCAGAGCTTGACACCGACGATATGGGCACAGCCTCGTATACCGTCGAGGGGCAGCTGCTCGGACACCTTGCGATAGGTGAGGATATGGTTGCACAGACTGCGGCCCGCCTCGGCATAGAGGGCGAAAAGCTGCTTCTGCTGCGTCATTGTCTTGCGGCACATCACGGTATACCGGAGTACGGAACGATAGTCACACCGGCTATTCTCGAGGCGTTTGTGCTGTATACTCTCGATCTATGCGACAGCCGAGTATTTATGTACGAGCAGGCATATTCGGCACTCGAGCCGGGCACTGTGGCGGAAAAGAAGGACTACGGTCTCGGTGTCGCACCGTACCGCCCGTCGTTTACCGCAGGTGCAAGATACCTCGGCGATTATACAGATGATTGATGTCAGTATATTATCGGTGCTGTCCGAGCGCATACAGATAACTAAAATAAGCGCAGATAGGTAAACCGAAAAATTAAAGAACAACGAGTCCGGCTGCAGTGAGGCGCTCCCTGTTAAGTAGATATGGGACACCTCGGCAATGCTCGGATTCGTTGTTCTTTTTGATATTTTCGGCAGTATATTAAGCTGTTGCTCAGGCTGATTCGGCAGCGCCTTTTCGGTCGGTATGTTACAGCAGCTCGAGCAGTCCGGTCATTTCGCTCCATTCGCGTATGCGCAGCATGTCGCAGCTCGGAGTGCTCTCGCGCTCCTTATCGCGATAAGGGCACTCTATGTCGCTGTCATACCATACCGGATACATACCTGCAGCGGAGGAGCCCTCTACATCCGCCTGCGGATTGTCGCCGCAGAACCATGTATGCTCCGCACTCGCGCCGCAGCGGCTCAGCGCGTAGCCGAATATCATCGGGTTCGGCTTTCTTACGCCGATATCGCTTGAGGTCACGACGAGCTCGGGCACGGCATGAGGGATCAGCCGCCTTATCCTGCGCTCGAGCGCTTCGCCTGACATTGTCAGATTGCTGACGACGCCGTATCGGATACCGAGCGAAGCTATCGCATCGAGCATCTCGTCTGCACCGGGCATAACCGCGCCGCAGGTCTCGGCGTTCCAATATATATCCTCTGCCTCATCCGGAGATATGGTAAGACCGACTCCGCAGCTGCCGAGCACGAGACGCGCGGCGGTTTTCCATGGTATATCGCCGCCCTGTTCCTTGACCGGCATTATCACGGTATCGTAGTACTCGCTGCCGACGGCATAGATATGCTGTATCTCCTCCTCGGAGCAGCGTCTGTCGGCGTATTCGAGCAGCGCCCGCAGCCCCTTCATCGGATCCCAGCCCGGCTCGGAGAGTAGGGTGTGACCGTAATCGAACAGTATCAGCTGCGGCTTTATAGGGTCTTTTATCGTTTCCATGGCTTTGCCTTTCGGGTATGCTTTTTTGTGTTATTCATTTTATTATATCATGCTTTCAGCATTTGAGCAACCGAGCATGCGAATTTATTGCTCGTAATTTTTGAAAAATCCGAAAATATCCTCTTGACATATGACCCTGCAAGGTGTATACTTTATTCAAAGTGAGACAAATATCTCGTTATCTCGACACCTATAAATGAACGGGTTCGACTGAAAACAGGCGGTGATGAAATGCGGCGGATGAAGGACGAATATTTTGCGGCGATAGAGAGCTTTATCGACCGATATCGCGAGGAGACGGGTATATCTCCGACGCTGAGCGAGATTGCGGACGGTACCGGCATTCCGCGTTCGACCGTACCGCGATATCTTGCCGTGATGCGTGAGAGCGGGGTGCTTGACTATTCCGGGCATCGCGGGATAACCACACGCCGTGACCGCGCGGCAGAGGAGGGGATACGCGTGCCGGTGCTCGGCTCAGTGTCCTGCGGTCTGCCTAAGCTCGCGGAGGAGAATATAGAGGAATATGTAACCCTGCCGCAGGCTCTGTTCGGCAGAGGGGAGATGTATATTCTGCGTGCGTCGGGAGAATCTATGATAGAAGCGGGAATAGAGGACGGCGACCTTGTGCTTATACGCGTACAGAGCACTGCGGAGCGCGGACAGATCGTTGTTGCGCTTGTCGGAGATGAGGCGACGCTCAAACGCTATTACCCCGAGCCTGAGCGCCGCAGGGTAAGACTGCATCCCGAGAATGAGAGCATGGAGGATATATATGTCCCGTCCTGCGTCATTCAGGGGGTGGCGGTCATGCTGCTGCGCGATCTTGAGACGAGGTGATGAGATGGAGAGACAATATGAGAGGGTGCCTCTCGCCGTTGATGCCGTATTTACGACGAGCGGCGAATTTCGACCGAGGCAGCTCATATACAAGGGAGAGCATTTCGACATATCGCGGATAATCGGAGTGAGGCGATACTGCCCATGTGTGGTCGGGTGCGTTGCACCGATAGAATATACCGTTGTTGTGCAGGGAATAGAAAAGAAGATATACTACGAGCACGATACAAATCGGTGGTTCTCGGTGCGTGAGGTGAGATGATGAGCGAGCGGCGGATACTGCACAGCGATGCGGACTGCTTTTATGCCTCGGTCGAGACGGTGCTTGACCCGACGCTGCGGGGAAAGCCGATCGCGGTATGCGGCTCGACGAGCGAGCGGCACGGCATCGTTCTTGCCAAGTCATATATTGCCAAGCGAGCCGGAATACGTACCGGTATGACGAATGCCGAGGCGAAGAAGCGCTGCCCGTCGCTTATTATAGTCCCGCCGCATTTCGAGCGCTATTCGCGTTTTTCCGCATATCTGCGCGGCATATATTCCCGTTATACCGATGCGGTCGAGCCGTTCGGACTCGATGAATGCTGGCTTGATATTTCCTCGCTTCCGCGTGATCCGGTCGAGGTCGCGGAGCAGATACGGCGCGAGGTACGGGATGAGCTGGGGCTGACGGTGAGCATCGGAGTTTCGTTCAACAAGGTATTTGCAAAACTCGGCTCGGATATGAATAAGCCGGACGGCATTACGGTAATAACGCGGCAGAATTACAGGGATACCGTATGGCGGCTGCCGTGTGCGGAGCTGCTGTTTTGCAGCAATGCAACAGCAAAGCGGCTTGCCGAGATAGGCATCTATACGGTCGGCGATATGGCGGCGGCAGAGCCTGAGGTCATGCAGCGCTGCCTCGGCAGAAAAGGACTTACTCTGTGGAGCTATGCCCGCGGGCTTGACAGCTCGCCGGTGATAAGTCCGGAGAATGCGCCGGAGGCGAAGTCGGTCGGACACGGCATAACCTGCGTATCCGACATAGATGATCCGGCGGGAGCGGAGCGTGTGATATATGCTCTTGCGCAGAGCATCGGCGGCAGACTGCGCGGGCTCGGACTCAGTGCTCGCGGGGTACATGTTACGGCAAAAAACAATGCGCTGTTCTGCCGCGGGTGGCAGAAAAAAATAACTCCGACGCAGAGCGAAAGCGACATTGCCGCGACTGCATGCGAGCTGCTCTCGCGTAATTACAGATGGCAGCTGCCCATCCGTGCGCTAACCGTGACCGCAATAGAGCTTGTCAGCGAGCGCGAGCCGGAGCAGACAAGCCTATTCTGCTCGGTAGAGGACAAGCTGCGAAGCGAGCGGCTCGGCAGAAGTATAGATAAGATAAGAAAAAGATACGGCGGCAGGGCTATCGTTCCCGCCGTGGTGCTCGGAGACGATAAGCTGCCGTCCGGTCGCGGACATGACATTTTCGGCGAGATATTCGATCCGTTCGGCGGACGCGGCAGTGAGCGTGATCTAATATGATCTTAAGTAATACCGCATAGATGCGGCATTCGGTACGGAATATAAAACGATTACCGCAAGGCTTATAATAAGGCTATCGAAAGGAAAAAGACAGTGACTGATACGGTTAAGAAAAATACGGCGGCAGGGCATATACAGCTTGGTGCGAGGGAAATAATCGAGGCGCTGCCCGAGCATATGCACCGCAGGGAAAATTTTACCCTCATATATAAAGAGGAGACCGGCTCGACAAATGCCGATGCCATGCAGCTGCTGCATGACGGAGCTATGCCGGATGGCGGAGCGCTGCCGCCGTTTTTCGCCGTTGTTGCAGGTAGGCAAACCGGAGGGCGCGGGACTCAGGGCAGGCATTTCTACTCCCCCTCGGGCAGCGGACTTTATATGAGTATAGCATGGCACAGCGGACTGCACGCGGACGGGCTGCCCCCGGTGACGGCTGCCGCTGCGGTCGCGGTGCGTTTTGCCGTAGGCTATGTACTCGGGCAGCGCGCGGATATTAAGTGGGTAAACGACGTTCTTGTCGACGGGAAAAAGGTATGCGGCATTCTCGCGGAGTGCTCAGAGAGGTCGGACGGCGCCGACATAGTTATCGGGATAGGCATAAATCTTACACCTCCCGAGGGTGGATTTCCTCCCGAGCTCGGCGGTGCGGGCGCGCTGTGCTCGCATATGGAGCCGGAGGTCGCGGAGGAGCTTGCCGCATCGGTGATAGCCGAGCTGTGCGCTCTGCTTGACGGCGGCGGCGCGGACGAGATAATGTCCCGATACCGCGAGGGCTGCTGCTCGATAGGCGGTAAGCTGAGGCTGCGCAGGGACGGAGGCGCGGTCGAATATACCGCTCTCGATATAGGAGACAACGGCGAGCTTATAGTCGAATCGCCCGACGGAGAGCGCCTGACCGTCATATCCGCGGCGGAGGTCTGCCGACCAGCCGAAAGGGAAATTTATTAACGTCATAACAGTCTCCCCTACGTGATATCCGCCCGCAAGTCAGCCGCCCCTCCGGGATATCTTCCCGCAAGCCAAACGAACGGAATGCTTGGCTTGCGGGTGATATGCGGCTGCGAATGTCGATGCCTTATTTGAATTATAGGTCAAAATTATATTTTATAGGCATTTTAGCCGCCGGTTAAGCGCCGGGCGGAAAGAAATGTTTGAAAAAATATTGACAAAATCGAAGAATGATGGTACAATTCTTCTCCGCGACAGTGTTTGTCGGAGATATTCGCGCGACGGTCTCGGCGCGGTATACGCATGGAATTTCAGTTGTGAACAGAAAGGCTGTATATGGATATTTTTTTGATGTGTCTGCTTGTCCTGATCGGGGCGGTGGCACTGATCGGAATTCTCATGGCGGTCAAGCTCATGCGCTATGTGGAGGAGAACAAGGATAAATTCGCCGACGATTTCGATGTTGAGCTGAAGAACCGTCTTACGCATTTCTTTCTCATAGGTACATACTTCGCTGTGCTCTGCATCGTTTATGTGATCGCGTCCGTATTTATGAGATAATGCCGTTTGCCGTCCGTATGTTAGTATCGGCAGGCTTAGACGGCACGAAAGCAGTCGGTGCGTCTTTTGATAATCGACTGTAAGAATCGCCTTGCGATAGCGGCAATAGCTGCTTTTCGCCTCTGCCTGTAACGGCATGTCTCGCAGGATGGCGGTGAACACTTCGCGGCGGTGTTTTTGCGCCGAGCGAGGTTTGTCGGTGCCTATCGGCAGCTTGAAGCTAAATAATTATCCGTATGAAAAACGAGCGGCAGAGGTACGATCCTCTGCCGCTCGGGATTTTTTAGTTATGCCGTTGGTCTTTAACTGTATACGGTATGGAGATAAAGTATCCGAAATTTGAGCGGTATTCGCCATGCACCGGTTATTTGATCGGCTTCGCCGTCTTATGCCGCCGCTCTATCTCAAGGTTTCGCAGTATTGTCTTTCTTCCGCGCCAAGCGTATGCGCGCTCGGCGAACTGCTCATCCGTCATGGAGTTGATCATCTCGGTCGTTACTGTCGGTGTGCGACGCTCGTAGAAGAACTGCGCCTCGGTCGTCTTTACGTCACGGTTGAGAGGGCATACCTCCTGGCAGATATCGCAGCCCCAGCAGCAGCCCGATTCGGCGATCATCTGCTCCTCATCTGCGGTCAGCTCGCCCTTTTTTTGCGTCAGATACGAGAGGCAGGTCTGACCCTTTCCGGGACATGCTTTCATGCAGCGCCCGCATCGTGGGCAGTGTGATATCGGATAGCCCTCGGCGCGCGGCTCGAGCGGCTCGGATAGGAATATCTCGCCGATGAATATATAGCTGCCGTAGCCCTCGGTTATCAGCAGATGGTTTTCACCTATGCAGCCGATGCCTGCCTTTGATGCAGCCTCTGCCTCGTAGATCGGGGAATGATCGGAATAGGTGCATATCGCTGTGCCCGGCAGATCGCTGTCGCAGGCAGCCTTCAGCTGTGCGGCAAGCTCGGAAAAGAAGATGTGATAGTCGAGCGAGACGGCATAGCGCGAAATATTGCGCGGCTCGTCGTCGCCTGTGAAATAGGGCACGGTGAACATTACTACGCATCCCGGCTCGAATTTCAACAGATACGGCTTTTGTACGCGGCATTCGCTCATCGGCAGACATGAGGCTGCTCCGATGCCGTTTTTTTCGAGTATATCGGTACAGACCGATACGGCTTTGTAGGCGGGAGAGTCCTCCGCCGGCATAAATATTTTTTTCATATCGCGATTATATCATATTTTTCCGTCTTGTGCAACGATATTGGCGAACTATGCGGCTGAAAAGTTGACAAAATCGCTGCGTTGTTGTAAAATAAAAAGAAGAATGAAACGGCGGCATCGTGTTTTTTCAGACCGCGAGCATCGTCTCGGCTGTCACGGACATGCCGCAAAAAATAAAAGTACAAGGAGAAAAGGATGGCAGCAACCGCAAAAACGGAAAAGGTCGAAAAGAACGACTCTATCTATGATAACCGCAGTATATCTGCGCTGAAGGGCGCCGACAGGGTGCGCAAGAGACCTGCGGTCATCTTCGGCTCGGACGGTCTCGAGGGCTGTGAGCATTCGGTATTCGAGATATTGTCGAATGCTGTCGACGAGGCGCGCGAGGGCTACGGCGACGCGATAACCACAACCGTTTACCTCGATCACTCCATTCAGATAGAGGACCACGGCAGAGGCGTTCCGCTCGGCTACAACGAGCGCGAGGGCAGATATAACTGGGAGCTTATCTACTGCGAGCTGTATGCGGGCGGTAAATACGACAACAATTCCGACGGCTCGAGCTATGAGTATTCGCTCGGTCTGAACGGACTCGGCGCGTGCGCTACGCAGTATTCGTCCGAGTATATGGACGTAAAGTCGTATAACGGAAAGAGTCTTTTCGAGATCTCCTTTAGGAAAGGCGAGCCGGTCACCGAGCTTACCGAAACTCCTCTCGGCAGAGGGCAGAAGCGTACCGGAACGATCGTCCGCTGGAAGCCGGATATCGAGGTCTTTACCGATATCAATATTCCGGAGGAGTACTATTCCGAGATGCTGCGTAAGCAGTCGGTAGTTAACTCCGGCGTTCACTTTGTGTTGCTGATAGAGCGCGAGGGCGGCGAATTCGAGCGCAGCGAGTACTACTACGAGAACGGTATAATCGACTATGTAGCCGAGCTGGCGGGCGAAAACACGCTGACCGCTCCGGTTATATGGCGCACCGAGACGGTGGGACGCGACCGCGAGGACAAGCGCGACTATAAGCTCAAGGTCGAGGTCGCATTCTGTGCCTCCAACACAAAGAAGATAATAGAGTACTACCACAACTCGAGCTTTCTCGAGCACGGCGGCTCGCCGGATAAGGCGGTCCGCAATGCGTTTGTGTATGCGGTGGATAAGTATCTTCGCGCAAACGGAAAATACAACAAAAACGAGAGCAAGATAACATTTCCCGATGTTGAGGATTGCCTTGTACTTGTCACAAACAGCTTTTCAACCGAGACCTCATATGCAAACCAGACCAAAAAGGCGATAACGAATACCTTTATCGCTGAGGCAATGACTAAGTTTCTGCGCCATCAGCTCGAGGTGTATTTTGCCGAGCAGCCGATGGAGGCGGATCGCTTTACCGCGCAGGTCCTCGTCAATAAGCGCAGCCGCGAAAAGGCGGAGACGACCAGACTTGACCTGAAAAAGAAGCTCGCCGGAAATACCGATATCTCGAATAGGGTGGAAAAGTTCGTTAACTGCCGTACGAAGGATGTTTCCCGCCGCGAGCTGTACATCGTTGAGGGTGATTCGGCGCTCACATCTGTCAAGCTCGGACGTGACTCCGAGTTTCAGGCGGTAATGCCGGTGCGCGGAAAGACGCTCAACTGCCAGAACAGCTCGTACGAGAAGATATTCAAGAGCGAGGTCATCCTTAATCTGCTTCGCGTTATCGGCTGCGGCGTTGAGATAAAGACCAAGAGCAAGGAAATGGTCCCGTTCGATCTCGATGCGCTGCGGTGGAACAAGATAATCATCTGTACCGATGCGGACAAGGACGGATATCACATCCGCACCCTGCTGCTCACGCTCTTCCGCCGTCTGCTGCCGACCCTGCTGCGCGAAAAGAAGGTGTTCATCGCCGAATCGCCGCTGTATGAGATAGTCTGCAAGGACAAGTCGTATTTTGCGTACGACGAGGCGGAAAAGGCGCAGATACTGCGTCAGCTCGAGGGACAGAAATACAAGGTCTCCCGCTCTAAGGGACTCGGCGAGAACGAGCCCGAGATGATGCGCCAGACGACGATGAATCCCGCGACCCGCCGACTGATTTCTGTAACACCGGCGGATGAGGCGGAGACCGACCGTATCTTTGAGACGCTGCTCGGAGATGATATCGCCGCAAGAAAGGCGTTTATCACCGAGTACGGACCGCAGTATATGAGCGAGATAGATCGCTCGGGCGACGATGCATAAGTGTGTGTCTGTATGATGCTGCGGGAGTATAACGTCTTTGCAGAGGTATGATATTTTCCGACATAACAAGACCTCCTATGACAGCTTGGCTTTGTCATAGGAGGTCTTGATTTCTGTGTGATTCGGCTCAGCCGAGGCGTGACAGCTCGCAGCCGGTGTAGTAGTGCATAAGTATATCCTCGGCGGTCAGTCCGCGCTGTGCCATTGCGAGCGCGCCGTACTGACTCATTCCGACTCCGTGACCGAGGCATGCGGCGGAATCCTCCTCGGTAGGTACGGAGACGAGATACGGCGCGTTTCCGCCCCATACATCGACGGCGGAGCGGGTATAGCCTACAGAGCGGGCGTGCCATGCGGCGCAGATGCTCATGCCGTCGTATGTGACGGCTGTGTTTCGCGTTTCGGAAGCGGCTGCGGTCGCCTCATCTGTATACGCGCCCTCCGCCGAGCGGTAGGCACAGCAATGCGCGGGCTCGTTGCATACGCAGGCTCGTCCGTGCTCGGCGTCCAGCGGTCCCTGCATCAGCTTATATACGGCGTAGCTGCGCGCGGCTATTGCCTGAGCGCGGAGTGCCTCGATATCAAAGTATCTCGGCATCTCTGCGCGGCAGACTCCCTCCACATACTCGCCGAGCGTCGTCGTTATCGTACTGCCGGTAGTGTGATCATATACATATATCACGCTGTCGTCGGTATAGCCGAAGTATACGGTGTCCTCCGCATATTCGTCGGTCGTATCGTATCCGCCGCTCGCATCGGCTGCTGTATCGGATGATCCGGAGAAAGCATTCGGATCGGTTGCAGCTGCGCTTATGCTCTCCGGCACAGAGCTGATTTCGGTATCGGCATCCGACGGGGAACTGTCGACTGCGTCGGCATGTCCGAGGCTGTTTTCGCGCGTCTCGGCGGTGACTGCCGTTATGTCGCGCAGAGCATCGCTCAGAGCGGCATCGTATTGCTCGGGTGCCGATGGGGCGAGCGCCTGGCTTTCGCCGTGCTCGCTGAGTGCCGATGTGTACCTCTCGAGCGGCTGCGGTACGGTCGAGGTCATAATATACGGCTCCGCTCCGCATAGACAGCTTATGGATAGTGCTGCGGAGAGTACCGCCTCTATAAGTATCTTCATGAATTTTACCGTTCCTTTCTCGGGTGCAGGCGGCGTTTGCCGTCCGTGCGCTGATTCGGGTTTGTCTTATATGCCGTATCGTGCTTTTTATCGGCTGTGCCGCCGAAGCGGGCAAAAAGCCGCTCTGCGCGCGCCTGATCGGCATTTGTCGGCGCAGTCTTGTCCTGCCGATGTTAAATTGATATGCCGCCGTATATATTATTATTACTACGCTGCGCGGTATGAATTTCATTCGCACATTTTATTCACAGAAAATTCACGTCTGATTTACCGAATTGTGAGGAAGTAAGTGACTAAAGCGGTTAAAATACACGATGTATAATTGTTTATCGGTATATCTGTCGCTGCAAATGAAGCGCTGTGTCTATGCCGGTATGCAGATCCGGGTATCTCAGCCGCCTGCGGCGATGCCGTCGGCACAATACATAAACTGAAAAGGAAAACTTAACATGAAAATCGTTATCGGATATGACGGCAGTATGCGCTCGAGAGCGGCTGCCGCAATGCTGCGCGAGCAGGGACATATAGTTTCCGCCGCATATGTTACCGCCTCATCAGAGCTTCCTGCGGAGCTTGAGAGCAAGGCTGCTTCGGACGGGTTATTCATCACCGCCGTTTACGGAGACGACAGCACGACGGAGGGTGTTATATCCGCTCTCTGCGGACATATGAAGGCATACGGCTTCGGCGCTGCGGCGACCGGACATATCGCTCGTGTCAGCCGCGACGAAAAAGTGACCGTCGACGGCGAGAACGGTGAGAAGCAGACGGTCATTAAGCCCTGCGGAGCCCCCCGCATCGCAATAGCGGTCGACGTACCCTCCGATGAGAGCGCAAAGCTCGGACTGCTGTCCGCCGAGACGGTCGCAAAGCTCGTTCTGCCGCTCGGAGAGCTCGGAGCCGGAGAGCTCGCAGAGTATGCCAAGGCGCACTCCATACATGCGGATGCAGCGCCCGACGCTGTACCGGTGCCCACCGGCTCGGTCGGCTCGTTCCGGCTTACGGGACTTGTATTTCAGCGCGGCGAAGCGCCCGATCCCACGCGCGGCGGCGCAATGCACCTCTGTCATCTGCCTGTCAAGGTCGGCGCTGCCGAGGCTGTCGAGTCGCATATCTTTATTCATCAGCATGTAGGCTATGGAATGGTCGCAGATGTTATCTTTATCACCGCTCCGAGCTATGCCGAGGTCGGCGAGCGTGTCGTTGTCTACGACAATGACGGAAATGTCATGCTCGGCGGCAGGGTATCGGCTCTGCTCGGCTGAGGCGTACGGCAATAATTGGTTTTTTCGGCGCGGAGGCGGCAGCTGTCCGCGCCGTTTCGATACAACGGCAGATATTACGCATGAGTGGAAGGGAGAGGGCTGCGCATGATGTCTGAAATGAAAATGATAACCGCATCCGAGCTGCGCGCGGATATAAAAAAAAGGCTGCACGGTGTGTATCTCTTCTGCGGTCCTGAGGAGTATATGATATCTGCGTATACCGATATGGTGCAGCAGAGCGTGACCGGCGGCGACGAGACGGCACAGACCTTTTCGGTGCTGAGCATAGACTGCTCTAAGGAGCAGGGCGGCAGCGGACAGCCCGAGCATGGCGAGCTGCTGATGTATGCCTCGACCCTGCCGATGCTTACCGAACGCAAGCTGATAACCGTCACCGGCACCGATTTTTCCGCTCTGTCGGGGAGCTCGCTCGATTCCTTTTGCTCGCTCTGCGACTCGCTTGCCGAGTTTGAATATCTCGCGGTCATATTTAAAGCGGATGAGGACGAGCTTGACACATCATCGCTTCCGCGCCGTCCGAGCGCCGCTATGCGTCGGCTCTCCGAGCATCTCGGTTTCGTCTTTTTCGAGCGTCAGACACCGGCAAAGCTCGCCGCATGGTGTGCGAAGCATCTCCGCGCCTACGGTATTTCGGCTCGTCCGGAGCTCTGCCGTATGCTGTGCGAGCGCTGCGGCGGCTCTATGCGTATTATTGCGTCCGAGACGGACAAGCTCGGCGCATATCTGCGCTATCGCGGCTCGTCGGAGCTGACGGCGGATGATATTACCGCATGCTGCCCTGTAGCGGATGCGGAGGAAGGACCGTTTGCCATGTCTAACGCCATTCTTTCCTTCGACCGTGAGGGCATGATGCGTGTATATTTCGATCTGAAGGACAGGCGAGTGCGCCCAGAGATGATACTATCGCAGATATCCGCCGTATGGTGTGATCTTGCCGTTATTTCGACGCTTGCATCGTCCGGCAGAACGCGCTCGCAGATAAGCTCGGAGCTCGGGATGCACGAATTCCGCGTCGGAAAATATCTCGATGCTCTCGGACGTATGCGCGACGGCGCACCCGAGCGTGCAATCGGGCTGTTGCTCGATGCGGACACGGCGATAAAGCAGTCGGGCGGCGACCAATACGTAATTCTCGAGCAGATGATCGCGGGGCTGTGCAGATGCTGAATGAAAAGACGGACGCGGCATGCGTCGGACTTATAGATATACCGTATCCCATCGTAGTCGAGGGAAAGTACGATAAGATACGGCTCGCGAGCATTACAAATGCGCCTGTCATCACCACCGACGGCTTCGGTCTCTTTCGCAATAAAAAGAAGCTCGCGTATCTGCGCAGTCTGTGCGACAGCCTGGGCGCGATAATTATACTGACAGATTCGGACGGCGCGGGACTTCTGATACGCAGCTATCTGCGTACAGCGCTCGGAGAGGGCAGGCAGATATACAATGTCTATATTCCGCAGGTCGAGGGCAAGGAGCGCAGAAAGGCAGCACCGTCAAAGGCGGGTTATCTCGGAGTTGAGGGCATAGACAGCGACGAGCTGCGTCGGATACTCAGTGATTTTCTCGCGGCTGCGCTGGGCGGCGGCTCTGCTTGCGGCGATGCTTCCGATGCTGCGGGCACCGCCGTGCATTTTACAAAAGCAGAGCTGTATGCTGCGGGGATGAGCGGCTGTGACGGCGCGGCCGAGCGCAGAATGCGGCTGTGCGAGTTTCTCGGATTGCCTACCGATATATCGGCGGGGGCACTTGCCGAGGCAATAGATCTGCTGCGGGCAAGAGATAGGTTTGAAGAGTTTTTACGTCTGGAAAAGAAAACAGACGGAGGTAACGAATGAGCGAAGTAAGTAAGACTCCGCATAACGGACAGAATACGGGCGGAGGACAGAGCGAACACGATATACGGTCGATACGCAGAGAAGAGAGCATTCAGGCGGGGAAGAGTGCCGATATCGCGCATGACAGCAAGAAGAGCGGCGCACTGCGCGAGCTGATAGTATACGTTATATGCGGTGGACTGACGACGGTCGTCAGCTTTGTGGTTCAGCGTCTGCTCGGCAGCGTTATTTCTGGAGAGCGCTTCCTTGAGCTTCGGACGATAGGCTCGTGGGTGGCGGCTGTTGCATTTGCCTTTGTCGTAAACAAGCTGTTCGTTTTCCGCGCGCGCAGCGACGGACGCGGCGGACTTCTTGCTCAGATAGCGAGCTTTGTCGGCATGCGCCTGATCTCGCTCGGTATGGAAATAGCGGTCATCTCGCTCGGCGTTCGGCTTTGCGGCGGCTCGTCTGCCGTTGCGTTGCTTGCCTCGACTGTTCGCGGTCTCGGCTTTTGCACGAGCTGGAGCGACGGAGACTTTGCCGAGATGCTGTTCAAGCTGATAGGTCAGGTGCTTGTTGTCATTTCCAATTATTTTTTCAGTAAGTTTGTCATTTTCAGAAAGAAAAAATGACAAATCGGCACCGATAAGCATCAAAAGCAGCCTATATTACTCAAAAATGGTAATATATTCATGCGCCGCCGCGATTTAATTGCTCAAAAATTGTGAAAATTCATAAATTGGTATTGAATTTTACAGAAAAACAGTGTAAAATCTTTAGCAAAGCGGCCGTACGAGTATAACCGCAAACGGTACGGTAGGCATAGGTGTGTAAAAAAATTCAGTTTTCAGGAGGCTATCTGTATGTCTAACAGACTGTTTCAGACTATTATCCATCAATTCAAGGACGCAGTGGAGGACCGTATGATCGGTGTCATCGACGAGACCGATGTTATTATTGCCTGCAGTGACCTCGGCAAGATAGGTGAGTCCCGCATGGGCATCCGAGAGCTTGCGGGCGTAGAGGGAGGCTCGTTTACAAGCGGCGGATGGACCTACCGTTATATCGAGGGAAGCGTCAGCCCCAAGTACATTATATTTATAGAGGGAGAGGACAGAGATGCGCGCTGCATCCTTTCGCTGCTAAGCGTTTCTTTCTCGAGCATCAAGCATCTGTATGACGAGAAGTACGACAAGTGCTCCTTCGTAAAGAATGTCATTCTCGACAATATCATGCCGAGCGATATCTATCTCAAGTCCAAGGAGATGCACTTTACAAACGATGTAGGCAGAGTGGCGCTTCTTATCCGCTTTACCGGAAAGACAGAGACCATTCCCTACGACATTATCGCAAGCATGTTCTCCGACAATCAGCATGACTTCGTTATCTCGGTAAGCGAGCAGGATGTTGTGCTTGTCAAGGAGGTACCGCTCGGAACGACCAACGACGAGGTCGAGGCTATTGCGCAGCGTATCTCCGATACCTGCCTCTCCGAATTCTATGTCAAGGTCAATATCGGTATCGGTACGGTCGTCGAGCATGTTAAGGAGCTTGCAAGCTCGTACAAGGAGTCGCAGGTCGCTCTCGAGGTCGGAAAGGTGTTCGACATCGAAAAGACCATTCTCAGCTACGAGAATCTCGGCATCGGCAGACTTATCTATCAGCTGCCGACAACGCTGTGCGAGATGTATCTCAAGGAGGTATTCAAGCGCGGAACGATAGAGGCACTCGACCGCGAGACCCTGATCACCATTCAGGCGTTCTTTGAGAATAACCTCAATGTCTCCGAGACCTCGAGAAAGCTCTTTGTTCACCGTAATACTCTTGTTTACCGCTTAGACAAGATAAAGAAGATGACCGGACTCGACCTCCGTCAGTTCGACCATGCCATTACCTTTAAGGTCGCGCTCATGGTACACAAGTACATGACTCAGCGCCCCGTAAAGTATTAAGAATAACCTATTTGTTCCGCCTCGATGCTTATGTTTCGGTGCGGAAATTGAGGTGATGGGGGAGGCTAAAAAAGCGCAGACCGAAAAAACTCTCGGGGAGGCTAAAAAAGCGCCGACCGTAAAAGCGAAAACAAGTTATTGAGTGACGGCTTTAGTATAATCTGATTTGCTGAATGATGTCGGAATCCTTGCGGATTCCTTCAAAAGATGAAATAACGTTTTCGCTTTTCCTACCGCCGAAAATCGCCTCTGCCGTACGCTTGTACGGCGACGTGACGATTTTCGACGCTTCTGCATCTTTTTTATCTCTCCCCGACTCGGGTCGGCTAAAAAAGCGCCGACCGAAAATCGCCTCTGCCGTACGCTTGTACGGCGACGTGACGATTTTCGACGATTCCGCATCTTTTTTATCTCTTCCCCTTGCGGGCGGCTAAAAATCGCCGACCGAAAAAGCTCTCGGGGAGGCTAAAAAATCGCCGACAGTGAAAGCGAAAGCTGGACTTGTATATACCCCCCTAAAATCAAGGCGGCTGTTTAAAAGCGAGTATTTTAACAGCTTCGTCGCCGCAACACTAAAAAAAGGCAGAAACCGGATATGATTAATTTTGAAAATGTGTCTATGACGTATCCGAACGGTACACCCGCTCTGGATAATGTCAGCCTGCAGATAGGCGACGGTGAATTTGTGTTTATCGTCGGCTCTTCCGGCGCGGGAAAAAGTACGCTGATGAAGCTGCTTCTCCGCGAGGAGAAGGTAACGAGCGGCAGACTGACCGTCGATGAATTTGATCTTACCGACATGCGCGAGAGTCAGATCCCTTATTATCGCAGGGAACTCGGAGTGGTCTTTCAGGACTTCCGCCTCTTTGAGCGTAAGACGGTATACGAAAATGTTGCATTCGCCATGCGAGTCATCGGCGAGCCGATGCGCGTTATCCGTCGCCGTGTGCCGACCATTCTCGGTATAGTAGGGCTTCAGGATAAGGCTGACCGTTTCCCGAGCGAGCTCTCGGGCGGTGAGAAGCAGAGGGTAGCGCTCGCGCGCGCACTCGCGAACAACCCCCGTATGATAATAGCGGACGAGCCTACGGGAAATATCGACCCGCAGATGAGTCTTGAGATAATGAACCTGCTCGTCAAGATACATCGCAAGAACAAGACGGTCATCGTGGTAACGCACGATAAGAGCCTTGTCGACTACTTTCGTCAGCGCGTTGTTACCATTCAGCACGGAAAGATAGTAGATGATAAGATAGGGGGAATGTTCCGTGAATAAACGCAAAAAGGTGAGCATTCTCTACTTTCTTGAGCAGAGCATCAAGAGTCTGTGGCGAAACGGAGTAATGACCTTTGCGTCCATTGCCGTGCTGCTGTCCTGTCTGCTCGTGCTCGGCAGCTTCGTTCTGTTGCTAGTTAACGTAAACTATAATGTTCAGAATATCGGAATGCTTAACTACATCCTCGTATTTGTCGATACCGACCGTGATCCGTCGCTCTCGACAGAGGAGGTAGACGATGCATTTACCATAGATCAGGCTTCGCCCGAAACGACCGCCTCCGGCTCGATAGTTGAGAATGGCGGCTCAGCCGAGACTACCTCCGACAGCGGTAATGCCGGACAATCGGAGTCCTCGCTCGTCCGTGTCCGCGGCTTGTGGGACGATATATCTGATGCCGATATCGCTTCGCTCGGCTCCAAGTATGACGGCGAGGAGATAACCTCGCTGCAGAGCGGAGTACTTTCATCGACGGAGGAGCTTGTCAACTTCACCGACCTTTCCAAGGCGCGTACCGAGGTCGAGGATCTGCGCGAGCGCTTTGCATCGGTCAAGGCAAGAAAGGCAGAGCTCGGCGGCGATGCACTTGGCGTTTATAATGATACCGAGACGGAGCTGACAAACATATACAAGCGCATTACCTCGCTCAACGATATAGAGCTTGCCATCAGACAGCTCGATAATGTCGACACCGTAAAATTTACGAGCAAGGCGCAGGCGCTTGCCGAAATGAACGAAAAGTACGCTGAGTACACCGATCTTTTCGACAGACTCAAGTCCGGCGATAACCCGCTGACCGATCAGTTCACTATCACATATAAGGACAATACCGGCGTAAACGAGCTCAAGACCAGCCTCGAACACATGACCGGCATGATATATAAGATAAACTGTCAGGTCGAGATAGCGAACACCATCGAAAATGTCCGCTCGGGCATCGTATTCGTGTTTGTGTGGTTCCTTGTTATTCTTATCGTTGTCAGCATGTTCGTAATTATCAATACCATTAAGCTCGCTGTATTCTCTCGCAGACAGGAAATCATGGTCATGCGCTATGTCGGAGCGACGAATGCGTTTATCACAACACCGTTCGTTTTCGAGGGTGTGATAATCGGACTGGTGGCAAGTATTGCGGCGTACATCGTACAGTACTATACCTACATGTACATTCACAATACCGTATTGACCAATTTCCCGTTTATTTCGGTGGTCGATTTCGGCAGCTTCGGCGGGATACTGCTCGTCGGATTCCTCGGACTCGGCATACTCACGGGTATCATAGGCTCGGTTATCTCACTGCACAAATACCTTAGGGCATAAAGGCATACGGAGGAACTGCCTCCGACAATGCGCCGATAATACCGGAAAGGAGGGCTTCGGTCAGCGAAGCTGAGGTGATTTTTTATGAAAAAAAGAGTTTTAAAGTCGATTTCCGCACTGCTTTTGCTCGCGGTAACAGCAGCGTCTGCATCCCCTCTCGTAATGCATTTGTCCGCTGCATCCTCATCGGTCAGCGAATGGGAGCGTCAGCGTCAGGAGCTGCAGAGCAAGATAGATGAGTACAACAAGTCTATCGAGACGGCTAAAAATGATATCGACGGCGCGCTTGAGCGTAAGGCGCAGATAGATGAGCAGATCGACCTTATTACCGAAAAGATAGCGTCGACAAATGCCATCATCGACCAGTACGACAGTGACATACAGAAGATAAACTCGCGTATTGTCGATATGGATTCCGAGATAGACACAAAATACGAGCGTTTTGAGAGCTGGCTACGAATGATGCAGCTAAGCGGCGATGTCAACTATCTTGAGATGGTGCTCTCGGCGGATTCGTTCGTTTCCTTTCTTGAGACGGTCGATCGTATGGGAACGCTCATTAAGTATCAGAATACCGTCATGGAGGATCTGCGTGCCGATGTCAACGCCGCTTCAGAGCAGCGCGACGAGGCTGATACCCTCCGCGCGGAGCAGCTTGAGGTAAAGCAGCAGCTCGAGTCGGATAATGCTCAGCTTACGGCGCTGCAGAAGAAATCCGAGAACTACATAACCGAGCTGAAAAAGAATCAGGCTCAGTATGAGAGATACCTTGCCGATGCAGAGGCTGCGGATGAAAAGCTCGGAAATGAGATAGAGGCAGAGCTTTCACGCATTGCCGCAGAGCAGGCGAGAAAGGCGGCTGAAGAGGCCGCAAGAAACAATAACAGCGGCAGCACGACGGGAAGCAGCGCAACATCAGGCGAACGCCCGTCCTATCAGTGGCCCGTTGAGGGCAAGTATGTCGTTTCTTCGAATTTCGGTATCTGCCGCGGCAGCTATCACAGAGGAATAGATATTCCCGCACCATTCGGAACAAATATCTACGCAGCAGATTCCGGTACCGTTGCCGAGGCCACCTATCATGTCAGCTTCGGTAATTATGTGCTTATTACACACGAAAACGGCTATGCAACGCTTTATGCGCATTGCTCGAGCTTGCTTGTAAAGCCCGGTGATACGGTCGAAAAGGGGCAGACGATAGCGCTTGTCGGAAATACGGGAAATTCATACGGCTGCCATCTGCACTTCGAGACCTATTCAGGCGGTTCGCTCGTTGAGCCGCTCGACTTCTTCGCATATATGAAGGATAAGTACGTTATTAGTATCTATGGCGGGTGATTAAAGTATCGTCTGCCGTTTGCGCGGCATACAGTATAGACGGCATACCGGCACAATTGAATCGGAAAGGGGGGAGAAACATGGCGAAATTGAGGAGACACATTATATCGCGCAGGGCACGGGCGATATCTGCGCTGTTGCTTCTGTCGGCGGCGATAGCCGTATTCTCGCCGTGTACCTCACCGTCTTTTTATGCGGCATCTGTATCGCAGAATAAGGCGAAGCTGAACGAGCTGCAGCAGCAGATAAACAACTATTCGGATAAGATAGATTCTATCAGCAGCAGCGTAAGCGGTCTGCTCGCCGAAAAGGAGAGGATAGATTCGGAGATCGAACTGCTCAGCGACAAGATGGCGGTGACGGGAAATCTCATATCCGAGTACGATTCGCAGATAAGCGATGCTAATGCGCGGATAGCGGAGATAAACGCAGACCTCGACGATAAGTATGACCGCTTCAAGAGCTGGCTGAAAATGATGCAGTTCTGCGGCGATATGAATCCGGTCGAGCTTGCCTTCTCCTCCGATAACTTTATCGACTTTCTCGAGAGTGCCGATAGGCTCGGAACGATGGTCGAGTATCAGAATGATGTTATGGACGGGCTTCGTGAGGACGTTCGTATGATAGCCGAGCAGACGGCGACGCTTACCTCACTCAAGGAGGAGCAGGTCACCGTTATGGAGTCGCTCCGTTCGGACAGTGAGCGGCTCGAGTCGCTTCGCTCACAGTCGGAGAACTACATTGCAACGCTTCAGGCGGATATGACCAAGTACAACCAGCTTCGATCAGAGGCTCAGGAACAGGAGGATTCGCTGAACGCTGAGATAGAGGCAGAGCTGAAGCGCTTAGCCGAGGAGGAGCGCCGCAGAGCGGAGGCGACGACAGCCGCACCGATTACAAGAGCTCCGGAGACAACGCCGTCCGGCGGTGATGAAACAAAGCCTACTCCGACACCTACGCCCGACCCGGGCGGTGCGCCGAGTATGATCTGGCCGATAGGCGATCGCTTCCTTGTCAGTACGACGTTCCGGTATCAGCGTCCCGGAGAGTCTCCTCATAAGGGTATTGACATCCCTGCGCCGAACGGTACCGCGATAAAGGCGGCAGCCGCAGGCACCGTCGTCACGGCGGCAAAGCATTCGAGCTACGGCAACTATGTTATCGTCAGCCACGGCAGCGGTTACGCTACGCTCTATGCTCACTGCTCAAAGCTGTATGTAAGTGTCGGCGAGACCGTATCGCAGGGACAGACGATAGCTGCGGTCGGAAATACCGGCTATTCATTCGGCAATCATCTGCACTTTGAGGTCCGCCTTAACGGCGCGCTCACCGATCCGCTGTCGTATTACGACTATATGAGGGATAGGATAACCATTCAGATATATAACGGATAATTTGAATCTAAACAGAATATTGTGATTCATATTCGGGTCCCGTTCTGCCGTTTGACAGAGTGGGGGGTTTATATATTTTTTTTGATACAGTATTCAAAAAATCACCGTGAACAGTCGGGCAATATCCGCTGTTACGGTGATTTTTGTATGTACTTTTATGTATATGCACGGAGTCAGCCGCAGCAATGCCGAGCCGACTTCATAATCCGCTCAGCCGAGGCATGTATCATTTGTTACATTACCCCGGCGCAGCCGTTTAAATTATTTGCTCTTCTTATTTCTTCTTGTGCAGACGTGTGTGACATAGCTCCTCGTAGCGGTCGAAATCGACCTCACGCAGAATGTTCTCGAGCTCCTCGTCGCCCATGACGGTTGTTCTGCCGCTCTCGTACTGTGCGTCGACGCGCATTTTCATTGCCGCAACGAACGGTTCGCGCTTGTCTATTGTATTGTCGCCCTCGAGACGGAAGAAGCTGTTTACCCAGTGTGCTATTCCGGCAAGTCCGCTGTGCGAATCGACCGCGACCAATGCGGGACGTCCGAGCAGCTTTGCGGTATCAAAGATGTTGTATATCTCCTCATCCTTGAGCAGTCCGTCGGCGTGGATGCCTGCGCGGGTGACGTTGAAGTTTCTGCCGACGAAAGGCGTTCTCGGCGGTATTTCATAGCCGATCTCGTCCTCAAAATAGCGTGCGATCTCGGTGATCACCGGCAGCTCCATTCCGTCTGTCGTTCCGCGCAGCGAAGCATATTCCATTACCATTGCCTCGAGCGGGCAGTTGCCGGTGCGCTCACCGATGCCGAGAAGCGAGCAGTTGACGCTCGAGGCGCCGTACAGCCATGCGGTGGAGGCGTTTGTTACGACCTTATAAAAATCGTTGTGACCGTGCCACTCGAGCATTTCGCTCGGTGTTCCCGCATAGTGCATAAGTCCGTATATGATTCCGGGAACGCTGCGAGGCAGCGCCGCGCCGGGGTAAGATACGCCGTAGCCCATCGTGTCACAGGCGCGTATTTTTATCGGAATTCCCGCCTCCTCGCCGAGCCTGTTCAGCTCGGTTGCAAACGGAACTACAAAGCCGTAGAAGTCCGCGCGGGTGATATCCTCGAAGTGGCAGCGTGGGTATATTCCGCGGTCAAGTATGCTCTTGACTACTCCGAGATACTTGTCGAGAGCCTTTGCGCGGGTTAGTCCCATCTTTTTATAGATGTGATAGTCTGAGCAGGAGACGAGCACGCCGGTCTCGCGGATACCGAGATCCTTAACGAGCTGAAAATCCTTTTCCGACGCGCGAATCCATGTGGTTATCTCCGGAAAATCGTAGCCGAGCTCCTTGCAGCGCAGCAGCGACTCGCGATCCTTTTCCGAATAGACAAAGAATTCACTCTGACGGATTATGCCCTTCGGGCCGCCGAGACTGTGCATTAGCTTATACAGATGTACAATCTGCTCGACCGTAAATGGCGAGGTCGACTGCTGACCGTCGCGGAAGGTGGTATCCGTTATCCAGATCTCCTTGGGCATGCAGGTAGGTACAAAGCGGTGGTTGAACGAAACCTTCGGCACGCTTTCATAATCGAAAAGGTGGCGGTAGAGATTCGGCTCCTCGCGATCCTGGAGCTGATATTTATATGCCGATTGCTCGAGCAGATTTGTCGAGTCGGAGAATGTAAGCGTCTGAGGCACTTCGTGCTGATATTGCATGAAAAAACTCCTTTTCTGTCTCCGCGTTTTGCGGACGTGTGTTAACTTCTATATTATATCACCGTGTGTGAATTATTGCAATAGTACGCCGTCGTTTTTTGATAACAATATGCTGCACCGGGTATAATTATGAATTTTATCGGCTATGAAAATGCATTATGTACCGTACGCCGTGCAAAATTCGTATGTTTTTATATTAAGAATACAGCTGCGCCGTCATAGCTTTACGTCCCGAAAAAATGCATATGAGCTGCGGTGCTGCAATATTTTTTGCCCTACGCGCCGCAGCAGCGTATTCCTCTTGCATTTTTTCTGCAATTATGGTAAAATAAAATATATATAATTATGCTCAGAGGTAGGCAATGAAAACGGCGCTGCTTGATTTTTCTCTTGACGAACTTAAGGAATATATAAAGGAGCTCGGCGAGCCGGCGTACCGCGCAGGGCAGATAATGAGCTGGATGCTGCGCGGTGTGGAGCTTGACGATATGACTAATCTACCGGCGGCGCTTCGCGCACGCCTCTCGGAGAGTGCAGAGGTCGGTGTGCCGACGGTCGCGCGGCGGCTCGTCTCGTCTATCGACGGAACGGTCAAGTATCTGTTTCGTCTGTCGGACGGGCAGTGCGTCGAGAGTGTCGTTATGAAGTACGAGCATGGCAATACCATCTGCGTCTCGACTCAGGTCGGCTGTCGGATGGGCTGCCGCTTCTGTGCGTCGACTATTGGCGGGCTTGTCCGTCATCTGCGTCCGGGCGAGATACTCGGTCAGGTAATAGCTGCGCAGCGCGACACAGGCGAACGGATAGACGGAATCGTTCTGATGGGAATAGGCGAGCCTCTCGACAACTATAATAATGTGATAAAGTTTCTGCGGCTCGTCGGCTCGCCCGACGGGCTGAATATCGGCTACCGTCATATTTCGCTGTCTACCTGCGGACTCGCGGATCGAATACCGCGCCTTGCGGAGGAGCATCTGCCGATAACGCTGTCTATATCACTGCATGCGGTATCTGATAATGAGCGGAGCGAGATAATGCCGATCAATCGGCGCTTTAATATCGACACGCTGCTTTGTGCCTGCCGTGATTATTTCGATAAGACGGGACGGAGAATATCGTTTGAATTTACGCTGATAGCGGGCAAGAATGATGACTCCGTGCATGCGGCACGGCTTGCCTCGCTGCTTCATCGCTATTTCGGCTCCGAGCCGTGCCACGTTAATCTGATACCGGTCAACGAGGTCAAGGAGCGCGAATTTCGCCGCAGTCCTCGCTCGCGTCAGTTCTGCGAGGAGCTGTGCAGGCTCGGTGTAAATGCCACCGTCCGTCGGCATCTCGGAGCGGACATAAATGCCTCCTGCGGTCAGCTGCGGCGCGCCGAGGGGCTCGGAGATACCACGGGCGGAATTGCATCGGATGCGGTAACCGACGAGGCGGATATAAGCGGTGCCGCCGTACAGACGAGCGCGTTGTATCCCCGATCGAGTAAAAGTAAAAAGAAAGCAGCGGCAGGAGCATCTCCCGATAGGACAGAGGCAGAAAAAACGCCCGACGGGGCAGAGGAGGACTGAGGGTATGATATTTTACGGACTAAGTGACGTCGGATTGCATCGACAGAACAATCAGGATTCCTTCGGTTATCTCAAAATAGCCGAGAATGCGGAGATATTTGTCGTCTGTGACGGTATGGGTGGCGCAAACGGCGGAAATATCGCGAGCGAGACGGCGGCGCGGGTATTTACCGAATATCTCGGAAACGCGCTCGGACAGTTCGTTTCGCCCGATACCGGAATGCTCGATCTGCCCGAGGATACGGATGCGCTCGGACCGCTTGCCGAGACAACCGAATTTTTCGGTGTAAAGAGCGGCGCGGACACAGACGGCGAAGCCGAATCGAAAAAAACGGCAGATAAGACCGTGGCAGCCGATACTGCCGTGTCGGATGATGCTGCTTCGGACGGTGAACCGGACAGCGAGACGGTGGGTGGCTTGGAAGAGTCCGACGGTGATACCGATAAGAGAATCGGCGACACCGAAACCGACACAACGGATGAAACGGACGGCGACGAATCGGGCGATGATAATGTGACCGAGTTTTCGCCGGAGCAGCCGCTTCCGCACGTTATCGAATCGCTGCTTGCTGACGCTGTTTCGGCTGCGAACGATGCCGTATACGAGCGCGCCTCAAAGGAAAAGAAGCTGCGCGGAATGGGTACTACCGTTGTTGCGGCGCTGACGGTGGATAACAGACTTTACATCGCGAGCGTCGGCGACAGCAGAATATATCTGTTTTGCGGCGGCGACATGGTTCAGCTCACCCGCGATCATTCATATGTTCAGTACCTTATTGATATGGGACAGATAACGCCGGAGGAGGCGCTGACTAACCCATATCGTAACGTTATTACCCGTGCGGTGGGTAATGAAAAGACGGTCGAGACGGACACCTCGTCCATGACGCTTACCGAGGTGCCGACCTACATTCTGCTGTGTAGTGACGGTCTGACCGGGTATATCGACGCGGACGATATCCGCGATATCGTGTGGGGCTACGGCTGCGATGCCGTGGGCGAGGACGATGCCGAGGAGGAGCTGCGGGTAAAGACGGAGCAGCTCATTAACCGAGCAAATGAGGGCGGCGGTGGTGACAACATCACCGCGCTGCTGATAAAATACGTAGGGCAGGACGCCGAACGGGAAAAGGAAAAAGCCAATGGATAAGTACGATAAATACGTCGGTCAGATATTCGACCGTCGGTACAGAATAGTACGGATAATCGGCGTCGGCGGAATGGCGGTGGTTTTCGAGGCGGTCGATACCGTAATGAAGCGCACGGTCGCCGTAAAGATGCTCAAGGAGGAGATCGCGGGGGACGCTCAGGCGGTCAAGCGATTTATCAACGAGTCGCGTGCCGTTTCGATGCTCTCGCATCCGAATATCGTCAGCATCTATGACGTGTCGGTCAGAGATGATCTGAAATACATCGTCATGGAGCGAGTTGACGGCATAACACTGAAAAACTATATGAACTCGCGCGGACCGCTGCCGCCTAAGGAGATAATGAACTACACGGCTCAGATACTCCGTGCGCTCGATCATGCGCATTCAAAGGGAATTATACACCGCGATATAAAGCCGCAGAATATAATGCTGCTGAAAAACGGCAAGATAAAGGTCACCGACTTCGGCATAGCCAAGCTGCCGAACGCAGAAACGGTTACCATGACCGACAAGGCGATAGGTACGGTCTATTACATCAGTCCGGAGCAGGCGAGCGGTAAGAAGATAGATCCGCGCAGTGATATCTATTCGCTCGGCGTTGTTATGTATGAGATGGCTACCGGCAAGCTGCCGTTTGTCGCGGACAGCCCTGTCTCCGTAGCGCTGATGCAGGTCAACAATCAACCGCGCCCGCCGCGCGAGATACTGCCTTCCGTTCCGCCCGGAGTCGAGGCGATGATACTCACGGCAATGGAGAAGGATCCCGATAAGCGTTTTCAGAGCGCGTCGGTAATGCTTCATTATGTGCTGCGGCTGCGCGAGGATCCCGGCAATAATTTTAAGGCGCATCACAGCGGAAGCACGGCTCAGATACCCGTGCAGCGCGGCAAGGGAGGCAGGAAGGCTGCCAAGAAGCAGAGTCGGTCTATGTTTCCGATAATCGCAGCGGTCGTTACCGCGTTTATGCTCGTGCTGATAACGACGGGTATAGTCGTACTGAAAAATGCGCTCGACCGCTCGAAGGAGTCACAGGGCGTGACCGTCAGCGTGCCGGAATATGTCGGTAGTGTCTATAATGACGAGCTGAAGAAGCAGATAGAGGACGAGGGATATTTTAATATAATCGTTAAAGAGGAATTCGATGCCGATCACGAGGAGGGGTATATCCTCGTTCAGGATCCGGATGAGGGTGCTGCGAGAAAGGTCAAGCGCGGAACGCAGAAGGCGGATGTCAAGCTCACCGTCTGCACGGGAGCAGGCTCGTTTACTCTCGATGACTATTCGGTCGTTGAGTACCGTACCGCAAAGCTCGAGATGCAGAAGAAGGGACTAAAGGTAGAGGAGTACGGAGAGTATGACAATACACTCATCGAGTACTATACTCTGCGCACCGACCCGCCGGCAGGCTCGACCGTCAAGCGCGGAGATACCGTAAAGATATTTTACAGCCTCGGTCCGCAGATAGAGTATGTTACTATTCCGACCTTTGTCGGAATGACCGAATCCGACGCGATAACAACGCTGAATTCGCTCGGTATCTCGTACGGAAAGATAACCTACGAAAAGAATGATAAATATTCTAAGGGTCAGATAATTTCTCAGAGCAAGGCGGTCGGTTCAAAGGTGCCGGTCGGCGTTACCGAGATAGACTTTACCGTAAGCCTCGGAGACGGAAGCTCGGAGGAAACGACTGATTCGGATAAGGATTAATGCGCTTTGCCCGTGCGCAACAAGGCACGTGACGGTCAGATATATCATCGTGCGAGACAATACCTCAAAAATAACAGCAAAATAACAGCCCCGCAGATGCGCTGCATAATGCATCTGCGGGGCTGTAAATTTTTACCCTGCCGTTATATAATACCGAATCGCGCGGTGCTCTACGGCGCGTATTGTCGGTTGTGTCGTGCCGTAAATTCTGCCGTGCTGCCGTACAAACGTTTTGCTTTGGCGCTGTACGTCAATTGACCGGTACCTGCGGCAGCGAGGCAAGCGGAGTGTCCCGACCGTCCTCGCGCAGCACTATCTCGCGCCCCGATGAGAGAGCAAAGATAACGCAGCGGTCGAGCGGCATACGCGTTATCTGCTCCGCCGCACGCATATATGTGCGCATCTGCTCCCCGTATCGCTCGGCGAGCATTGCGGCGGCTTTGTCCGTATCTCGCGGTACACGGTCGGTCTTATAATCGAGCAGGCGCAGCCTGCCGTCTGCGCTTATGTACATACAGTCGATGATTCCCTGTATCAGCAGCTGCTCATCCGACAGCAGCTCTCTGCGTTCCGCACTTTCTGTATAGTCGGAGGCGGGGAGCAGAATGTTGAAGCGGAGCTCGCGCCATACTCGGAGGGCGTTTCGCGCATCCTCGAACAGCGGGGAAGCGAAGAAGCGAGAGGCTTTTTTTCGGTCGACAAGCTCGGCTGTATCGCTCGTGATAAAGCCGCGTTCGGTCAGGCGCGCAAGCTCTGCCTCTATTCCGTTTTCGAGCACATTATTCCAGTCGCAGAACTGCAGAAATACATGTACTGCGGTTCCGATATCGGCGCTGCTTGCTTTTTCCTTTTCGCTTAGTATAAATGCGGGGCGGTGCATTGCACTGTTCCATGCAGGCTGAACTGCCGCTGATCGCGCCGTATCGGTCTGCGCCGCGGCCGCCGTGTCTGCGACGGTTTGCAAGGTATTCTCCGATTCGGGCGGCTCATCCGGTTGGGGCAGTTCATTTGATTCGGGCGGCTCATCCGATCCGGACAGCTTATCCGATTCGGGGCTTCGGCATGGCTCGGGAATGCCGAGATAGTAGCGGTTTGCCTGCTCGGGTGACAGCGGTGTGTCCTCGTCGAGCATGCCGGGATGCAGCGAGGTCACCGAAAGCTTTGCGGGCAGACGCGCGGCAAAGGCTCGCGGATAGCTGAAAAATATGCGTCTGTGCAGCTCTGCCTCGTTCGGCTGTGTGAATATCTCGGATGTGTATATCACACCGTCGCCGGGGGCGGCGGAGACGGTATCATTACAGGAGCGGCTGATGTCTGTTTCGGAGGATGCCGTCCGAGCATCCTCTGCCGCATTAACCGATAGCGCACTATCATTCGGTGCACTGTCTGCAGTCTGTGCAGCGGCTGCGGATGTGAGCATGCCGTCTGTCAACTGCGAGCGCGCGATTATCGGCACACCGTGCTCCTCGCGGTAGCTGAGCAGCTCTGCCGCCGCGCTCTCGCTTTCCGCAAGCAGTGCCGAACTGCCGGAGGCTAAAACCTCGTTATAGTCCGGCTCCTCCTCGGCGGGTGCGCCTATCGGGAGCATTGCGGAGAGCATCCACTTCATATAGCTTGCACAGTCGAAATGAGTATACTCGGACGGATACCGTGCCTCCTCGCGGGCTGCCTTGAGCAGACGCTCCGGTTCCTTTGTCGCGGCGGTGACATACAGCCTCTCACGGGCGCGCGTCAGGGCTACATACAGTATTCTCAGCTCCTCATCATACATTTCGGTGCTGCTTTTATCCGCTGCGGAGTCGAACATCGGCGTGGTATAGCGGACAAAGCCGCTCTTGTCTTTCAGCCGCGTTACAGCGCCGAGCTGCTTATCAATCAGCAGAATATCGTTTGTATCAAGACGGCCCATGGCATCTATTGCTCTCGCGCATCCGCAGACGAAGCACACGGGAAATTCAAGTCCCTTTGATTTGTGCATCGTCATTATTCGAACGGCGTTCTCGTCCCCGTCTCCGTCGTCGAAGGTAAAACCGTCGTCTGTTTTGCACAGCTCGTCTATCGAACGCAGAAGCTGTGACAGTCCTTTGAAGCCGCCGGCTTCGCGCTGCCGTGCATATTCATACAGCCGCATGAGATCGCGGCGCATCACCTCATGGGAAAAGCCGTCTGCGGGGTTTCCGCAGCTGAGCAGAGGTGTGTCTGAAAAGAGCTGCCAAATCAGACGATCGGAGGGGGTGGACGGTGCGAGACTGCGCAGCGCGTCAAGCCGCGAGAGAAATGACGATACCTTGGCATCGTCCGTCTTTTCGGCATAGGCGCAGAGCGAGGCATACATACTTCCGGTCGGGCGCATGCGCGCATTCTCCGCTTCTTCGCCCGGAATTATACCGCGTCTTATCCGTGTCAGCTCTTCGGGGGAAAAGCCGCCTATCGGGCTGAGCAGGACCGAGGTGAGCGGAATACTGCGGCGCGGATTGTCTATCGTGCGCAGCAGTGCGAGCGCGAGCAGAATGTGCGGGCGCGAGAAAAACGGAACCGCACGCTCGGCAGCGAGTGGTACGCCGTGACGGCGAAATGCGCGGACAAAGCTTTCCTTGCCGGACGAGGTGCGCGTAAGGATGCGTATATCGGACGGCGAATACATTCCGCTGCGGATAAGCCGCGCCGACTCGGCGGCAACGTATTCCGCCTCCGCATCGGCTGCGGATACCTCGGACGCCGATGTCTCGTCGATGCTGTTATTATCTCTGCCGGCCGAGCTGCCGCTTTTGTCGGCAATGCTGTTTTTACCATCCCCCGCGCTGTCGGTGCCGTCGCTTACATCTGCGCCTTGCGCAGCGTCCTCAGAGCCGTCGTCGGCATCGAAGGTCGGCTCAGGCGCTATAAGTACTATGCGTGTTCTTGCCTCCGGGCGTGTGCGCTTCTCCTCGACCTTTGAACAGACAAGCTCATCATCCTCTGTATAGCTGAGCGCACTTCCGCACAGAGGTGTCATTATACGGCGAAAAACGTCGTTTACAAAGCCGGTCACCGAGCGGTCGCAGCGAAAGTTGTTCGAGAGAAAGACTGTCCTGCCGTCCTCTCCCGCGTCCTCGGGATGCGATAGCTTTGCAAAGCGGCTGCGGTAGTCCGAAAAGATATCGGGCTCGGCACCGCGAAAACGGTAGATGGACTGCTTTATATCGCCTACCATGAAGCGATTGCCGTGCGCGAGCGCTGAAAATATCGCATCCTGCACCGGGTTGATGTCCTGATACTCGTCTATGTAAATCTCGTCATAATCCGACGCTATTCGCTCTGCGAGCGCGGTGGGATTGCCGTCATGCGTGAGCAGATCGAGCGTTAGATTTTCAGCGTCGGCGTAGTCGATGATGCCTCGCCTGCGTTTTTCGGCGGAGAATTCTTCTCCGAAATCGGATATCACATCATAGAGCGCACGCATGATATGCGCCGATTCGCTCATGGATGCGGATATCGCGGCGGGTGATGGCGCAAGCAGGGCACCGAGCTCCTTTCGATAGTCGGAAAATCCCGCACGGATGCTCTGCACGCGTCCGAGATCGGGCGAGGAAGTACTGTTTCTGCCTATTCTGACAGGGGTGTATGCGGCGAAAAGCTCGGCAGTCTCGGCATAGCCGGTCTGTGCTGCGATACGCAGTCCGTCCATCAGCTCGAGATCGGCAGTGAGCGAGCTCTCGAATTTTTTTGTCATATCCTCGTCGGCGCGGACAAGTGAAAGTGCGTGCTCGTATTCTGCGCGGTAATAATCGAGCGAGGAGAGTATGCGGCGGCGGTCCGCTTCGCCCCACGGGGTGGAAAAATAGTCCTCACGGCAGGCGTGCTCCAACCGCTCGGCGGAGCTGAGAAATATCCGCTCGCGTCCGATGAACTTCTGAACCTTATTGTAAAAGCCGTACAGCCGCGCGGCGAGACCGTCGTCCCGATCGCTGACAAGCAGGTCGCACAGCCGCAGAAAATCATCCTGCGCGGTATCGGTGTCATCTGCCGAAGCGTCGATGATCGTACGGTCGGGCGCAGGTGCTGCCATCCCGTCCGAGCCTGATACATCGGCAGCGTTTTCTGCCGATGTATTTGCCGTATCTGTCGATACGCGGTCGGTCAATGAGCTCTCGCTCTGCGAGCCGATGTCATTTCGCGGAGGATTTTGCGCGCTCTCGTAGCGGCGGTCGATAACACGGTCCATGACGGAGAGGGCGAGCGGTACTATCTCGCTGTCGTCCGCGATGCGCACTCCCGGACCTACGCCGAGCGCGGAAAAATTCTCCTTTATAACGCGGTAGCAGAAGCTGTCTATGGTGCAGATAACCGCAGTCGGCAGCTTTTTCTTCTGCCGCGCGAGCGCACGATTAGAGGGATCTGCCTCGCATGCGCGGGTAATGACCTTGGCTATCTTTTCTCTCAGCTCGGTTGCAGCCGCCTTAGTGAAGGTCACTATCAGCATGCGTGATATATCGGCGGGATCCTCCGGGTCGCAGAGTCGTCGAATCAGCCGCTCGGTGAGAACGGCGGTCTTACCCGAGCCTGCCGCAGCCGAGACAAGCAGGTCACAGCCCTTGGCTTCTATCGCGCACAGCTGCGCTTCTGTCCATTTTACGCTCACTGCTTGTCCTCCTCTCTCATGCTCTGCTTTGATGTTTCGTTTGTTGCGCCGCTGTTTTTGATTGCCGGCGATCCGTTTTTAGTCTTATCGGGTGTGTGCGGCGGCGTCGGACGGCGCAGCTTAGGCTCGCTGCTTCTGCAGACCTGACGCATGGCGCAGTAGTCGCAGGCGGTTCTTTTAAAGTCGATACGCATCGGACTTGCGTCTATGCGCCCGGAGCGTATGCCGGTGGTTATCCCGCGCACTGCCTCTGTCGCCTCGTCGCATTTTTGCGCTATCTCGTCTGCTGTCAGCAGTGCACCCGAGCGGCTTGTGAGACTTCCGTCCCGCTTTATATTTGCGGGGATAAAGTGTCCGTTGCCGGTGTCGTCAAGCGCGGAGGCTGTTTCGGGATCATCGAGCATTATTCCGCGTCGGCGAATCGCTCCCCGCGCAGTGTCGAGACCGATGTCGGCATCGCTCGGCAAACCGCTCGCGCTCTCGCTCGGTGTACGCACCTCGGTATAGAATGCCGCTGCGGGACGAATTTTTGTTATCGGCGCTTCTGCGCTATGATCAATATCGCATTTTGTGATATCTGCGCAGCTTACCGCGCTATCGGATGTAATATTGTCCGTATCAGAGGGGGCGATATCGCTGCAGTCGCGGTCTGAACTGCCGTTTTCTGCGTATGCACTCGAGTTGACACTTGTCTTGTATCCGCCGTGTGCGGCATAGCCTTCGCCGAGCAGACGTACTATTCTTCTGTCATCGCGACAGAGCGCAAGCAGGTATATCAGCAGCTGCATGCCCTTGCCGGTGGAGGGCGAATCGGCGAGATCCGGAACTGTTCCGGTCTTATAGTCGGTGACCTTGACGAGCAGCTCGTCCCCCTGTCTGCATAGGTCGACGCGGTCGATCCTGCCGCCGAGCCGAGCCGTCATGCCGTCCGCCTCAATCTCGACCGGAGGTATCTCCTCGTGCAAGCCGAAAGGAAGCTCAAAGAACGACGGCTTAAAGCTGCTGTGTCGCAGCTCATCCGCCATATCGGATACGAGCAGCCGTGCTGTACGCCTTAGGCGGCGGAATAGGCTCTGCTGTCTTGCATCCGGTTCTGCGCCGCGCAGTATCTCGTTTTCGTATCGCTCGCTTTCCTCGTCGACGAAGTGCGAGTATTCGCCTGCGTCGGTCTCCTCGGCGGGCAGATTTCCCGCGCTCAGCTCCGAGACGAAGCGCTCGAGCATATCGTGTATGTAGTTTCCGACATCCGAGGCGCGGAAGGTCGCACCGCCGCCCTCGCTCAGTCCGAGCACATATTTGCCGAAATATGAAAATGCGCAGGCGGAGTAGGTCTCTATCATAGAGTTGCTCATACCGATAGTGTCGCCGTATATAGCGTCCGCAATGGCTCTGCCGAGCGTTGCGCGTGATACCGAGATAGGCATTTCGCGTCCGGCGAGCCGTGCTGCAAACTCCGGTATGGCGGAGAGCGCCGTGCCGCATGCATTCATAGCAGCCGCGCCGTCGTCGCCGAGAGCCCAGTCAAGTGCCGAGGCGGCGCTGAAAACACGCAGCGAGGGCGGCAGAGCAGAAAACTGTACCGGCTCGGTATCGGCGAGCATAGAGAGTACGGTGCTCCATCCTTCCGACGGAGAACATGCGGATGCATCGCCCGATGAGGTGTGACGGGTCAGCACGAGCCGTCTGCTCGGTGCCGAGAGCGCCATATAAAAATACAGAAACTCGTCCGACAGCGCGGCAGCAGGAGCTCTGCCAATTTCGATGCCCAGCTCGCCGAGCCGCTCGCGGTCGCGGTCGCTGAGAAGTCCCGTCTCCGCCGGCACTGACGGAAATTCACCGTCGCAGCAGCCGAGGAGCATCGCGAGCCTGCAGCCCTCCGGACGGTAGAGATCGGCGCTGCCGATAGTTACTTCGTCGACGCAGGTCGGTATCCTGCCTATCGTAACTCCCGCGAGCGAGAGACGGATGAGCTTTGACATTGTGTCCGCCGTGGCTGTCAGCTCTCCGGCGATAGCCGACAGAGTATCGAGCGCGTCTGTTATCGCATTCCACAGCCGCACCGGCTCATCCTCCCCGGATGCCGAAATGTACTCCGGCAGCCCGAGCTCAAGCAGATACGCATATATCGCGCGGCAGTATTCCGAGACCCTGCTGCTGCCGAGGTCGAGCAGCATAAGCGGGGGCACGAGCCTTGCTCTGGCATAGTTTGCAGTTCGGAGTATCTCCTCGTCGTCCTTACCGAGCGAGCTGCTGTAACCGCTCGGGTTCATATTCCATTCGTACTCGTCGTACCACCGTCTGCCGCGTATGTGCCATGCAGAGGCGTATATTTCGAGCGTGTCGCACTGCTCGGCTGTCAGAGGCGTAAGCCCGGTCTTGAGTATCTCTATAACATCCTCTGTCTGCCATCCGTGTCCGACCGCCTCGAGCGAGCTTGTTATGAGACGGACTGCCGGATCCTTAACGGCGTCGCTCCTGCGGCTGATAAAGCAGGGAATACCGTGACGCGAAAAAACAGCATCGGCTATCCCCTCCCAGTCAGAGGTGCGGCGAACGATGACCGAGCAGTCCGAAAATCGCCCGCCGGAGCGGACATGGGCAAGGATTTCGCCTGCGGCTGCTTCCGCCTCCTCGTAGCGGTCTCGGCAGATATAGAATCCCACTCTGCCGTCACCGCGAAGCGTCTTGTGCTCACCCGAGCAGAGCAGAGCCGTCAGGTCGCGCAGAACGGGTGCACGGGTGCTGTCGGTGCCGCTCAGCGTTTCTATGCCGACCTTCACATCGCTCGGTATCATACGGCGAAGCTGCCGCTCTGTGCCTGTTGACGAATCGTGAAAGGAGCTGTAATCACCGGATGCCTGAAGCGCGATGGTCAGGTTGTCCGCCGTTTTCATCATGCGTCCGATAACGCGAAGCTCGTCGGGAGTAAAGCCGTAAAACGAATCGAGGAAAACATCCTTCCCGACAAAAAAATCGTGCTTCTCGAGTAGCTCCGCGAGGCGTGTAATGTCCTCCTTGGGATCGTCATAATCGGCGGACAGCAGTGCTCCGTAGGCAGCCAATATGAGCGACAGATCGGACAGCTTGTCGGCGAGAGCTCCCTCACCGAGCTGCTCCGACGCGCGCTCGAGAACTGTCGGCGTGATACCGCAGCTGCGCAGCTCGTCGAGCTGTGCGCACATGGCGCTGACCGTGCTGATATCCGAGAGAGATAACCCGCGAAAATACTTCAGTTTATCGCAGAGCTGACCGAGCACGCGCCATGTAATGACCGCCTTTCCGCCCTGACCTATGTAATGATATGACAGCCCGCCGTATTCACGGAAAACGCGGTTTGCCAGACGGCGGAACGACACTATTTCGAGATCGACGGTCGGTATCCCGTGCTCGGCACAGTAGACAGACAACCGCCGCTCCGCGCTGACAGCCGTCTGCTCGGGAACAATAAGAAAGACGGTCCTGCCCGCCGCGAGGCTCTCGCCGATGAGAGTATATATTCTGCTGCTTTTTCCGCTGCCCGCGATGCCTCTTATTTCGGTTATCATGGCGATTCCTTTCTGACAGTGATTATTCGTATATATGTATACTAAGCGGTACATATTCCGCGCGTCGATGTAATGTGTTCCGTATCAAGACCTTATTCGATATGCACCCGGCATGCAGTTTGCCGCCGATTGAAATGCAGCATTGCCTGCAAAGCCGCATGGGTGCCGACGATATGCGATATAAGTGTCGGGTCTGCGCTCTGTGAAGCCGCAGGGTGTCATAGCGATGTTTTTTATCTTTCGATTATTAATCTATCAATCGAGTCGGAATTTTTTTATAGGCTTGACCGCCGTGCCGTCGTCGGTCTGCACTATTTCTCCGAGCGAGAAAAAGCCGCGCTCATCGCAGAGCCGCAGCCTTGCTCCGACAGTGTCGGAAAATGACCTATCTGCACCGAGTTTTTTTGCGAGAACGGTGCAGCCGCTGCGAAGAAGCCGCGCGTAAAATTCATTCGGCGTGAGCGCCGGCAGGTCAGCAAACAGCGACTCGGTCGGTCGCAGCAGCGACAGCCGCTCCTCTTCGGTCATGTTCTCAAGCTGCGTCAGCGTTACGCAATCCTTCTCCGAGAAGCCGGAGTTTTCGACTCTCCGCAGCGAAGTCATACAGCCGCCGCAGCCGAGATAACGGCCTATATCCGCGCACAGCGTGCGGATGTAGGTGCCGCCTGAGCAGCTGACATCGAGCAGCAGCTCTTCCGGTCGTCCGGTGCGGCTGATATCGAGCGAAAACACGGTAACATCTCTCGGCTCGCGCTCAACCGTTATCCCCTGACGTGCGAGATCGAGCAGCTTCTGCCCTCCGACCTTTATTGCGCTGTACATGGGCGGTATCTGCTTCTGCTCGCCTGTGAAGTGTCGAATGATATCGGGTATATCAGGCTCTGACGGTATATCGTGCTGCGCCGTTACGCTGCCGCAGATGTCCTCGGTATCGGTCTCGATTCCGAGTCGGAGGGTGGCTATATAGCGCTTTCGGTCATGAAGAATATACTCCGCCGCCTTTGCGCTGCGCCCTACAAGAATTATCAGCACTCCGCTCGCCATCGGGTCAAGTGTTCCGGTATGACCGACGCGCGCGGTCGAATACAGCCGCCGCACGGCAAAAACAGCGTCATGACTCGTCATTCCGCTGTCCTTGATAAGCGGCAGAACGCCGCAGGCGGTATCACCTATGTAGCGATTCTGCTTTGCCATATATAATATTATCTCCTATTGAATGTACTTTTTTCGGTACACGCTGCGCGTGCTGCTCGGGATGCCGGCGGATGAAAAATCATCGAACTCCCGACATACCGCCGAATCGCGGCTTATTTCCCGAAGTCGAAAAGCTCGAGAGCAGCGGAGATCACCTTATCGCGCAGCGCCGCATAGCTTTCTGCGTCGATAGCCGCGCCCGCCGCGCGGTCGTGTCCGCCGCCGCCGAATTGAGCGCAGAGCTTGTTTGCCGCGATACCGCGTCCGCTGCGTGTAGACATGCGGTAGTGTCCCGCGCGCTCTTCCTTGACAACTATTCCGAGCTTCACTCCGTCTATCATTATCGGTATGGAATTCAGCGAGTCGGTGTCGGCATATGTAAACTCTCCACGCTCAAAATCGGCGGCGCTGACATGTGTTATCGCTATCCTGCCGTCTGCGAAATACTCGAGGTTGTTCAGAGCCACGCGCTGCGCAGCCATCTCAGCCTGCGTGCGCGAGTTGTACAGATGCTCCGCAATTTCGCTGTGGTCGATCCCGAGTCTCATCATGCCGTAGACGCGCATGATCGTGTCGGGTGTTACCGAATCAAAGCGGAAGGAGCCGGAGTCGGATGATACGGCAGCATAAAGTGCGCTCGCGGTCTCAATGTCGAGTGCGCCGAGCTGTACGGCGAGGTCGTAGATTATTTCGCCGCAGGCACTTGCACCGCGATAAATAAGCGACTGCGGAGCAAAATCTCCGCCTATCGCGTGGTGATCTATTTTCAGATCGACCTTGCCATTTAGCTGCTCTGCCATTCCGGTAAGCTCGATAGAGGCTACGTCTACCGTTACGGTAAAGCTTGATGAGAAGCTCGCCGGCAGCCGCTCGGGGCGCAGCGCGCCCGCATCGGTATCCACTCTGTCTGACGGGCGATATCCGAGCAGAAAGCGCAGATGGTGCGGCAGCACATCGGCGCATATGAGGTATGCGGTCTTTCCGATTGAGGTGAGCATTCGTTCGAGCGCAACACCGCAGCCGACCGCGTCGCCGTCGGGATGTGCATGACAGACTATCAGGATATCATCCTTTTCGCGGAGCAGCTCCGCAGTCTCGGCGATCGTCATTTCACGTACTGTCATAGCGATTCACCGCCGTCGTGTCCGTCCTCGGATTCGGTAACGAAGCCGCCTATATCGGAAGCGTCGGTCTCCGCGGCGCTATTGTTTTCCTCTGTCAGGGCCGCGGGACGGGAGGCGAGCTCCTCGCTTATCTTATTTAGAATCCCAGCTATATGCGCGCCCTGCTCGACCGAGGTATCGAGGACAAAGGTAAGCTCGGGTGTATTTCGCATATTTAGACGCTTTGCCAGCTGCCCGCGGATAAAGCCGGAGGCGCTGCGCAGTCCGCGCGCGACCTCCTTTGCATCGTCTCCGGTGAGCAGAGTGGAGTAGTATATCTTGCAGAATTTCAGGTCTGCCGAGCAGTCGGCACCGGTTATACATATCATTGCGTCGCTCACGCGCGGATCCTTTACGTCGCGAACGATGGAGGTCATTTCACGGGTGATCTCTCCGTTGATACGTCCCTGTCTGTATCTTGCCATTTTATTATCCTTTCGTATTATATTCCTCATTATATACTTCAATATTATATTCTACCAAAAAAACGTCAAAATTCAATACATCGGCGGAAAATTAACGAAAAAAGATTTCCGCACCCGTACCCGAATGCGGAAAAGGCGAAAAAATACTTGTGTTTTTTCATGTTGTAGTGTACAATTGAGCTTGACGGGTGCGCTGTTTGGACGCAGCAGTCGCTATGTCGGCAGGTTATGCCGCAGCAGCATTAAAAAATCATCCGGTATATCCGGTATATCTGAATATAAGAAAATACCGACCGGAATAATGAAATAAATGAAATATAAGAAAAAAATGTCCGAACGACCGTCTGGAGGAAAAATATTATGAAAAAAACATTATGCGCGATCTCGCTTATGCTTTGCCTTGCCGCTGCCGCTCCGATGCTCTCCGGCTGCGGTGATGATGCGGGTAACGGAACGGTCATAACCACGAGTCCGCTGCCTGATTCAAAGCTTGAATCGAGCGAGGAGAGCGGCGACTATACCTTTGCGCTTTATAAGGACTATGCCGAGATAACAGAGTATAGGGGAAGCGATCCTGCGCCGACCGTGCCCGATGTATACGGCTCTCTGCCGGTCATGAGCATCGGCGAGCATGCCTTTGTCGGCGCGGGAAAAACGCTTGCCTCTGTCAGTCTGCCGGAGTCGGTAGTGATTATCGGCACGCGCGCCTTCGAGGGCTGCAATAATCTTACCTCGATAGATATGCCGAGCGTTACGACGATCGGTATGTATGCATTTTCCGGCACAGGACTCACCGAGATATCATTTCCGTCATGTCTCTCCGTTATCGGCAGATATGCGTTCTCGGGCTCGGCTCTTATCTCGCTTTCGCTGCCGAAAACGGTCGAGAAGATAGGCGACTATGCCTTTGAGGGCTGCACATCGCTCGTTTCTGTCAAGGTCGAGGATGGAATAACCTCGATTCCGGTGCGTGTGTTTTCCGGATGCACGGCGCTTACCGACCTTTCGCTTCCGAGAAGCCTGAAAAAGATAGACGAATATGCCTTTGCTTACTGTACCTCGCTAAAGGAGGTACACATAGGCGGAGCAGTCGAGCTTGCGGAGGGTGCTTTCTATGCTTGTTCTGCCGAGCTTACGCTCTTCGCACCGTCCGGCAGCGGAGCAGAGAAGTATTCCGCTCGCTACGGCATCAAGTTTTCCGCCGATTAAGGCAGAGCAACGGCACGCCGACCGCTTGACCCTCACACTGTCGTCGGCAGTCCGTAATAGCGTCTTATCCCCTCATATATCCCGCGGGCGAACAGCTCGGGCTCATCCCTCATGAGCGCCGCGTCGCCCGCGTTTGTTATGAATCCGAGCTCGACGAGCACTGCGGGCATTGTTGTTTTTCGCAGCACGTATAAACCGGGGCGCGCGGTTGTGCCGCGATTCTGCAGTCCGGTCGCGAGCGACAGCTCTGTCAGAATATCCTCGGAGAGGGTATAGGCGGCTGAGGGTATCTTATAGACAAGTCCCTCATTCCCGCTCGCGCTCGATATCGTACTTGCGTTCGCGTGCAGTGAGATGAATATATCCGCGCCCCAGCTGTTCGCCGCATCTGTCCGCGCTCTCAGGCTCTGTGCCGTTGTCTCGCCGAGAATCTCGGAAGGACTGTTGCGTGAGAGCCGCGCTTCAAATTCCGGGTCGGAGTTCAGCAGCTCGGCGAGCCGTATCCCTATCTCGTAAACGAGATCCTGCTCGCGCAGACCGCTGCCCTCGGCACCGGCATTGGGGTTGGTCGGGTTATGTCCTTGATCTATGAATACCTTTAACATAAAATGCTCCTTTTCTGCATTATTTGTTCAAAACTGCGAATATTATGCATATATATGCGCGATATCCGCACGGTAGATGTATAATAATTCCTGATGGTTGGCAGTCTATTATATGCACGAGTGTATCGGTTTGTGCATAACTGCTATTTGAGATAGGCAAAAACAGATAGAATATGTTTGATATATCAATTGATTTTTGCCGCAAAAAGCTGTATAATCATACACATCAAAGCGAGATATCGTGTATAAACATTCAATTTATGCCTAAAATCCATATAGTGATGCTTAAACACGTTACCGGAAAACAAGAAAAAATGTTTTAAGAGAGGCGTATTATCATGAAGAATTTTATGAAAAAGACCGCGTTTGCGGCACTTGCAGCGCTTATGGCACTTTCTGCCGTATCCTGCGGAAAGACCGCAGACGGAGACGGTGCAGAGACCACTGCCGCACAGAGCGGTGCTGCAAAGGCTGAGCCTATCGTTGTTCAGACCAATGCTTATTTTGCTCCGTTTGAGTATTTTGAGGGCAACGACATTGTCGGTGTCGATATCGACATCATGAACAAGGTTGCTGAAAAGATGAACACCACCGTAGAGTTCCAGAATGTCGATTTCAGCGTCATCGTCGATAACGTAAGCGCAGGCAAGCTCTGCGACTGCGGCGCTGCGGGCATCACCATCACCGAGCCGAGAAAGCAGCAGGTAGACTTCTCCGTTCCTTACTATGAGAGCATCCAGTATGTCATCTATAAGGAAGGCACCGTCAACACCACAAAGGCTGAGGACGGCACGGAGTACATTCTCTGGAACGACCTTGCAGGCAAGAAGATAGGCGTTCAGCAGGATACCACCGGTGATATCTTTGTCAGCGACGAGGTAGATGGCGGCGTGCTCGCAGATACGGGCAGCGAGAGAGTTAAGTATGATAACGCACAGCTTGCAGTCGATGCTATCGGCGCTAACCAGATCGACGCTGTCGTTGTTGATAAGCTTCCTGCAACCTACATCGTTTCCAAGAACAGCGACTATGTTGCACTCCCTCTTTACTACAAGGGTGAGGACGGCGCAGCCGATTCTGCAACATCCGAGCAGTACGCTATATGCGTTACCAAGGGCAAGACCGAGCTGCTTGATAGCATCAACAGTGTTCTTAACGAGATGATCGCGGACGTTGACGCAAACGGCGAGAACGCTATCGACAAGCTCGTTGCAAAGCACTTCAACGTAGGCTGATACAGCTCTAATACCTACATGCGAAAAAGGCGCTTCTGCGTCTTTTTTCGCGTATATAAGGCGGATGCGATTCGGCTAAGATCGCGCCGGACCGAAAACGGAAGGAAAACAAAATGGTTCAGTTAGTAGAAAATCTCGTAAAGATATTCACGAGCGGAAAGTTCATGAGTATCTTTACGAGCGGTCTCCTTATGACCGTCGAAATGTCGCTCGGCGCCGCCGTGCTCGGACTCGTGCTCGGTACGGTCGTGGCTCTTGTCAACCTGTCGAAGTCGAAGAGTCCGCTTATGGTACTGCCGCGCGTGCTTTGCAAGATATACATAACCGTTATCCGCGGTACGCCTATGGCGCTTCAGCTCTTTATAATGGCGTTTGTCATCATCACAGTCCGCGGCTTTCCGCAGGTGCTTGTTGCGATATTCTCCTTCGGTATCAACTCCGGCGCATACGTCGCCGAGAATATCCGTGCGGGCATTATGTCGGTAGATATCGGTCAGACAGAGGCGGGTCTGTCGCTCGGACTTTCGCGCAGGACGACGATGGCGCGCATCGTTATCCCGCAGGCGATAAAAAATGTTATTCCCGCCATATGCAATGAGCTTATCGCATTGATAAAGGAAACCTCCATTGTTTCCATGATAGGAATGCAGGATCTTACCGCGGCTGCGAAAAATGTCGGCGCGGGCAACAACCTTGCCAATTATCTTGCACCGATGCTCGTTGCTTCGGCATTCTATCTGATAATAGTTTATGTGATCGCTTTCGTTATAAAGCAGCTTGAAAAGAGGTTGAGAGCCAGTGATAAGCGTTAAGAATGTATATAAGAGCTTTGGACAGGTTGAGGTGCTTAAGGGCGTTTCGCTCGATATCGAGCGCGGCGAAAAGGTCGCCGTTATCGGTCCCTCCGGCTCAGGTAAGAGCACAATGCTGCGCTGTCTGAATCTGCTCGAGACCCCTACAAAGGGCGAAATTTGGTTTGACGGAAAGCTGACAAACGATGTTGACCCCTCCCTGCATCCCGAGATGCAGGGACTCGGCGGCTCCGCACTGCGCCGCGCAGAGCGTGATTTTATTGCAAATAACGGCATTCCCACAGATATGCTGCGCCGTCGTATGGGCATGGTCTTTCAGCATTTTAATCTGTTCAACAATCTGACGATAATGCAGAATATCACCCTCGCGCCGACCCGTCTCGGACTCGGAACGGCGGAGGAGATAAACGCGAGTGCGGAAAAGTATCTTGCACGCGTCGGTCTGCTCGATAAGCGCGACGTATATCCGTCCACTCTGTCAGGCGGACAGAAGCAGCGTATCGCAATAGTACGCGCACTCGCAATGAATCCCGATGTTATGCTCTTTGACGAGCCGACCTCGGCGCTCGACCCCGAAATGGTCGGAGAGGTGCTTGACGTTATCAAGGAGCTTGCCGATACCGGAATGACCATGATAATCGTTACGCACGAGATGGGCTTTGCACGCGAGGTAGGCACGCGCGTGCTGTTTATGGACGAAGGCAGGGTAATGGAGGACGCGGCACCCGCCGATTTCTTCGACCATCCGAAAACACCGAGAGCACAGGAGTTTCTCTCTAAGGTGCTCTGATACAGATAGCTGTAGATGACCGCCGCAAAAGTCATCTGCAAAGGACAAAAAGGATAGCTGCAATGGAACTTAAATATAAGCTCGCCGCCTCCGATATGGACGGCACTCTGCTCGACGACGGCTGCAATATATCGGATGAGAATCTTGCTGCAATAAGAGCTGCCGAGGCGGCGGGGATGATCTTTACGATATCGACGGGCAGGGCGCTCTGTGCGCTTGAGCGTTATCTGGCGGTTCTCGATATCACTGCGCCGATAATAACATACAACGGTGCTATGATAGTCCGCCCCGACGGGCAGATACTGTACAGCCGCAGCATGAGCGAGAGTGCCGCACTGCGCGTATGGCGTGACGGTGTTCGCGCCGATACGACCATGTTACTCTGGTCGCAGAACCGTCTGTATTCAAACAAGGACAATGATATCGTTCGCCGCTATCGTATGATGAGTCCCGCACCGTATCGGCTGATAGGCGACGGCACGGGCATTATTGAAACGCTTGCGCGCGAGGGTGTCACAAAGATACTCTACTGCGATACGCCCGAGCGTATAGAGGATCTGCGGCTCGCGAAGTCGGACTGCGCCGATTACGGCGTAACCTGCTTCAAGAGCAAGCCCGAATATCTCGAAAATGTTGATAGCGGCGTTTCAAAAGGCGCGGCTCTTGCGCGTCTTTGTGAGCTGCTCGATATCCCCGTATCCGCGTCGGTCGCATTCGGTGATGAGGCAAACGATATAGAGATGCTGCGCACCGCCGGACTGGGTGTGGCTATGGGCAATGCGACCGATACGGTCAAGTCGATAGCCGATACGGTTACTCTGACAAACGAGCAGAACGGCGTCGGCGCTATGCTGCGCTATCTTGTCGGTATCGGCCCCGCGCCGTGCATGACTTTTTATCCGAATAGATCTAAGAGATAAAGGTAAACATAATATAAATCACCGCAACCGACGGCGTTTCATCGGTTGCGGTGATCGTTTTCTTTTTTGCTGACTATAAGTCTTTCTTTTGATTCGGCTTTAGGTCCGTCATTAAGTACGGTTTTAAGTCCGACTTTAAGTTTATCTTTAGGGCAGGTTATAAGTCCGACATTAGTCTGACTTTAGATCTGTCTTTAGGTTTGACCGACTGCCTCATTCCTCGGTCTGCTCGGATTTTTGTACAAGTGCGAGCGTATCAAGCGTCTTGGCGCGTGTTGAGGTTATCAGCTCCGGCATGATACGTTCAATAGCGAGCAGATTGTAATCGCGGTTTCCCGCGGGGAGCTTTGAGACTACATCCTCAAGCAGCTCGCCGAGCTGCGCGTCCGAAAATGATTTTGTAAGGCGGCAGAACAGCTCACAGTCCTCCTGCGTAAGAATAAGCTCCTTTGTACTCTTCTTAAGATACGCGCATATCGTAGCCGATACGAGCGTCGGGATGTAAATGTTCCGGCAGAAGCGCCCGTCCTCCTCGGCTCTCTGTTCATACAGCTGCTTTCCGAAGCGGCGCATTACTGCGGTGCCTACATCCTTGCAGAAGCGGTTCTCGTCCGCGAGCTGACGCAGATAGCGCCGTATGTACTTTATGCCGCCGGAAAGCCCGAACGATACCGCAAGCGGGTAGCAGGGCTCGTTCGGCGCCGCCGCCGGCATAAATTCGCGGTCGTAGCCGAGGACCATTGCGTGACAGCTGCGGAGCGCATCGCGCATAACGGTAGCCTTGACCGGCGGCACCAGCTTTTTTGCCTTTGCGTGCAGCGAGAGCGCCTCGCATTGAAGCACGCGCAGCGCCGCCATGCCGCCGCGTCGCATCTCGCGGACATTTTCATCCTTTACCCCTTTCAGCTGCCTCATGGCAAGGGCGGAATCGGAGAGCGAAATGAGGTAGGTGTCTATTGTGAAGATAAGCGATTGCATAAGCTCTGCTGCGGCAGCGCCGAATTCAAGCTCATCGGTGATTCCCTCGCGCTCGAGATATTCTGCGAGCAGCTCGGTAAGCACCGTGAGTAGGGCAGAGGACATTTTTTCGGCATCACTGTGCTTCAGCGCGCCGATACGTATACCCTCTGCGAGCAGCGTACGGGTATAGTCGTTATATCTGATGTTCGTAATATCGGGAGCCTTTTGCTCCCCGAGATGGGCAGGTGTGCTCTTTTTTTCCGACATAATAATCTCACATTCGTTTCTGCTTCATTTCTGCGCCCGCAGGCAGCGGACGCGATGATTTGCTTATGCGGTCCGAGATGTATGCTCGTAACAGCTTTGCATATCGGAATACTACGCTCCGGGGCATTGCCTCGAAAAAACAGTTAATTCAAGTGAATTTTCTATTGACAAATGCGGTGATTTGTGATATACTCCAAACTGCAAAGTAAATTGGGCATCTTGTATGCTCTGACAACATATACTGATTTATTGTAGCATATTTTCGTTAATTTGTCAAGAGAGTGTCGAGATTTCGCGTGCCAAATGTCGAAAATGTTATTTCTAATGTCGAATTTGTTACGCGATAGCGTTATCGATGCTCTGTTTTCACAAATTTATGTTAATATGCACAATTTATCGGTCATGCGGACATGTCGATTTTCGGAAAGCGTAACAGAGAGCGGCGGATGCTGGAATCGCCGTACGCGGAGACTGTCGGTACCACCGCGTGCCGCTGAGGCGGATATTACAAACCGAATAGCTGCCGCGCGGCTGCGCGCAGTGTCTTAAATGAGTGAAAAGCTCGGGTGGAACCGTGCGGGTCGCTGATGCATCCACACCCCGAACGACCGACGGTCGTCCGGGGTTTTTCGTTTTTCCGGGCAGAAAGAAACGGAAATATCAAAGCTCGAAAGGAATCAGAAAAGAATGAAGACCGCATATGAAGTATTAAAAGAATCCGACCGCATATCCCGCGAGGTGATCGCGGCTAAGGTCGACGGTGAGGTGCTTGACCTCTCTCGCGAGGTCGCGGACAGCGCAGACGTACAGCCTTTGACCTTTGATGACGCAGAGGGCAAGCGCGTATTCTGGCATACCGCGTCGCACGTGCTTGCAGCCGCCGTAAAACGTCTGTACCCAGAGGCAAAGCTCACGATAGGACCGTCTATTGACAACGGCTTTTACTATGATATCGACTCCGATGTGCCGTTTACTCAGGAGACGCTGCCGCTCATCGAGCGCGAGATGCAGCGCATAGTCAAGGGAAACGCAAAGATGGAGCGATTTGTTCTGCCGCGCGATGAGGCAATAAAGCTGATGGATGAGGCAGGCGAGCCCTATAAGGTGCTGCTGATCGGCAGAGTGCCTGAGGGCGAGGATATCTCCTTCTACCGAATGGGCGATTTCGTTGACCTTTGCGCCGGACCGCACCTTTTCTCGACAGGAGCTATCAAGGCGTTGAAGCTCATTCAGTGCACAGGAGCTTACTGGGAGGGCGACTCCAAGAATAAGATGCTTCAGCGTATCTACGGTATAGCATTCCCGAAGAAGGACGAGCTTGCCGCATATACCGAGCGTATGGAGGAGGCTAAGAAGCGCGACCACCGCAAGCTCGGACGCGAGCTTGACCTCTTTGATATCTACGAGGAGGGACCCGGCTTTCCGTTCTTCCTGCCTAAGGGAATGGTGCTGCGCAATATTCTCGAGGACTTTTGGCGCTCCGAGCACCGCAAGAACGGCTATCAGGAGATAAGAACTCCTATGATCCTGAATCAGGAGCTGTGGCACCGTTCGGGACACTGGGATCACTATAAGGACAATATGTACACCACCGTCATAGACGGCGAAGATTACGCTATCAAGCCGATGAACTGCCCCGGCGGAATGCTCGTATATAAGAGAAAGATCCATTCCTACCGCGATCTTCCGCAGCGTATGGCGGAGCTCGGACTCGTTCACCGTCATGAGCTGTCCGGCGCACTGCACGGTCTTATGCGTGTCCGCTGCTTCACTCAGGATGATGCGCATATCTTCATGACTCCCGATCAGATCGAGAGCGAGATCCTCGGCGTTATGCGCATGATAGACAGCTTCTACAACGTATTCGGCTTTAAGTACAGCCTTGAGCTTTCCACCCGCCCCGAGGATTCCATGGGCTCCGACGAGCAGTGGGAGACCGCTACCGCAGCGCTTCGACGCGCGCTCGAGGAGAACGGTAAGCCCTACACCATCAACGAGGGCGACGGCGCATTCTACGGTCCTAAGATCGACTTCCACCTCGAGGATTCCATCGGCAGAACATGGCAGTGCGGCACTATCCAGCTCGACTTCCAGATGCCCGAGCGCTTCGACCTGACATATGTCGGTCAGGATAACGAGCGTCACCGTCCGGTCATGATACATCGCGTCATCTTCGGCAGTATCGAGCGCTTTATCGCTATTCTTACCGAGCACTATGCAGGCGCATTCCCGCTTTGGCTCAATCCTACTCAGATGAAGGTCATTTCGATAAACGAGCGCAATATCGACTGGTGCGAGGAGGTCGCTGCCAAGCTTGACGCGGCAGGCTTCCGTGTTGAGAGCGACCACCGCTCCGAGAAGCTCGGCTTCAAGCTCCGCGAGGCACAGCTCGCGAAGATTCCTTATATGATCGTTATCGGCGATAACGAGATGAACGAAAAGGTAATCTCGGTACGTTCGAGAAAGGACGGCGATCTCGGAACCATGAGCCTCGACGATTTCATCGCTCGCTGCGAGGAAGAGGTCAGACTCAAAAAGTAATCTGCAAAAGCGGTCTGTAAATAGGGCACATGCGAATAAAATTGCTCCCCGTCGAGCCTTATCAGGGCTTGCCGGGGAGCTTTCCTTGTCGGGGAGCTGTTAAGAATTTGCAGTTTCGTACACCGTGACGGTCTGCTCGAATAAAAAACTCCCGCTGTCGATCGTCGTCGGCTGCGGGAGAACTTATATTTGTTGTTAATCGTGCGGCATTTCGCACCCGCGCCTGCTCTGAAGAGTATGACCTCTTTTCACCGTCAGTCGTCGACCCACGAGAAATTATCAATTATGCTTTGTACATCCTCCATATGAGCATCGTAGTATGCGGGGATCGCCGTATATGTCAGCATATAGACGTTGCCGTTGCGTACGCATATCACGTGCATAAAGTGATACTCTGTCCCGGTGACGGTCGCGGTGTACGAATACTTGAGCGCTTCGGTCTCATCGAGCAGCAGGGACAGCCCGTTCTCGGTGGTTTCATCGTATTTTATATCTGTGAGCGTAGATTCGAGATCGGATTTGTACTTATCCCAGTACTCGGATGCGTTGTAGACACCGCCGCCTCCTGCGAGGTTCATGCCGATAAACGAAACATTCGAGCGGTCGCTGCCGCCGACATATGCGCTTGTCACTCCGGTCGACATATCGACCGTCCAGCTTTCGGGCACATAGAGACGGTATTCCGACCGGTCGTTTGAGGCAAGCTTCATTCCTGCCGGATACCAGCCCGAATCCTCCTTATCGCAGCCGGAGAGCGCGAGGAGAGACAGCGCCGAGACGGATATCGCAGCGAGCAGACATCCGATGTGTCTGAGAGTTTTTTTCATTATGTAAGCGCCGCCGAAGCGGCATCCTTTCGTAGTATGAGTATATTTTATACGATTTTCGTGAAAAAGAAAAGGTGTATTTTGTTAACAAGCGTGCAGAGCGGGGAAAAGCGGGATCTGCGCAGGCGATATTAACGAAATGAAAATGAATTGTCACTTGACTTTCATCCTTTCAAGGAGTATAATTCGGCATAGCAATTTACATTAGGAGAAAAATAATGAAAAAAACTATCGCACTTATCCTGATGCTCTCGACCATGCTGTCGCTTTTCGGTATCGGAATGCACACTGGCGCTGTATCGGAGAATGTGCTGAAATACACCCCTGTTATCGACGGCGTGATAGACGATGCGTATCTGTGGTCGTATCACATCGAGCATGAATGGGTCTCCTGCTGGGCGCTCGGCAAGTATGAAGCCGACAACGGCAAAGATTCCTATGGGTGGGATGTAAAGGCGACAAGCTATTTTCTCTGGGACGAGCGCTCGATATACCTTGCAATTAAGGTGGTCGACGACGATATAGGAGTTATCGACGACTATCATTTTCAGCGTGCCATAAAGGACCGCACACAGTGGGGCCCCTATTAACAGGACGGTATAATGGCATACTTTGAGTACGACGGAATGCTTTTTGAGATCCAGGCGGACGGCGACGGAAAGATGGCGACGGTCTATGCCGAGAGCAATTTCGGACAAACGGTGTGGGCAAAATGGAATAGCTTTCCGGAATTTGAAAAGAACAAGGAGGAGGGGCTCTGGGCATTTCGGCGCACCGACGACGGATATGTGCTCGAGTTTGACATCCCCGTGTCAGAGACCCTGCGCGAGAAGATATTCTCGGGAGGCTGCCACTACGGGCTTGCCGTTGGAGATGCCACTGCAGACAGCGGTTATGCAAACGACTACGAGCTCTCGCTCGAGGGTATAATTGCCGAGGGCAACTGCCTTGAGGATCTTATATTCGTTTATGATATCATACCTCCGTATAACGATTGGAGCAAATACAGCCTCTGTTTTTCGGATACCGCAAGTTATGACCGCGGCGATGTAAATTCCGACGGCTGCGTTGACGCGCGCGATACCATACGGCTGATGAAGTATATAGCCGCCGGCGCGGACGAGTTCAGCGGTATCGAGGTCAAAAATCCCGATATCAACTACGATGATAAGGTCGATGTGGTCGATCTCGTCCGACTGATGAAGCTGATCTCGAAGTATTGAGATATACCGTGCACCGCGCAGCTGCTGCCCGGCACGACCATGTGAATATTAAAAAAGAAGCAGCAGATGCGTGCCGCTTCTTTTTTTGACGAAAAAATCTTTTAGATATTGATATGTTGCCGAAAGGCGAGGAGTGCTTGTGCCTCGAAGGCAGAGCCGCTGCGGTTTACTCTTTCTTCTTGCTCTTGGTCGCTGCGTCGATTATTCTGACCGCCGCCGGGCTGAGGAGAATGTTTGAGACAAGCTCAAAGAGGAAGTTGCCGCCCACGAGCACGAAAAGCATATATCTTACGATATCGTCGCCGAAGCTCGTTGCCGAAGCCCATCCGGCCAGAGTGTCGATGAAGAATACTGCGCAGCCGATGAGAAAGATTCCGGTGTTGACGATAGGGCAGACGACCGCGGCAATAATTACCGCAATATAGCGTCCTCTGCGCTCGAAGAGCTTGTATACCGCACCTGCCGCAGCGCCGCAGGCGATGCCCTTGACGAGCACCGTGCCGACCGTGCCGGGAATGCTGACCGCTAAAAAGCTCGACGCATCGCCGCTGAGCAGCACGGTAATACCGAATACAAGACCGAGCCAAGCGCCGATCTGCCAACCGCACAGTGCCGCGCCGATAACTATCGGTATGAGCACGAGTGAGACAGAGAACGGTCCGATGTGGATAAATGCCCCGAGGAATTGCAGCACCGCCACAAGTGCGGTGAGTATCGCCGCGAGTGCGAGCTTCTGTGTACGTTGCTTGTCGTTTTGATTTTCCATGAAAAACTCCTTGTTGTCGTTCGCCTATCGGCGATACAACGCTTTTTTATTATATCAGCCCACAGCGGTCGAATAATACCGCCGCGGGATAATACCGTATTTTTCGGTCTCAGCCGCACTGTGCCTGAGCTATGCCGATGCTTCCGTGACTAGCGATAGTCACCTTGTATCGTGCGCGGCTGTCATGCCTGCTGCATATTTTTTTTAAATATTTCGTTCAGACCGATGAGAACGAGATTGTCGTCCCGATGCATGGTGTGTCGGCAATGCAATGCCACCGTTCCGGCGAGACCGCCGGTTATGATGATGGGCAGCGCCTCGCCGATCTCGAAAAAGAAGCGATCTATCATGCCGTCGACCGCCGCAGCGGCACCGAAAACGGCACCGGAGCGCATGCTGTCTACCGTGTTTTTGCCGATAGCAGAGTCGGGCGCAGTCAGCGCGATATGCGGCAGCTGAGCCGTGCGGTCGGCGAGGGCGCTCAGACTTATCTCAGCCCCCGGGAGTATCGCCACACCCTCAAATGTGCCGTTCTTGCCGAGGTGGATTATCTTGGTTGCCGTGCCCATATCGACGATGATGCACGGGCTGCCGTATTTTTTAGCCACCGCGACCGATACGCAGATAAGATCCGCACCGACCGACGATGGATCGTCGCAGTGTATGTTGATACCGGTCTTGACACCGGGTCCTACCGAGAGCGCATCTATGCCGAATGCTATTTTCAGCGCCTCGCGTATCGTACCGGTCAGCTGCGGAACGACCGATGAGATAACGGCTGCCGTTAAGCTGTGCGTCTCCGTATCGGAGAGGCGCAGGATGCTGTCGAGCTTTGCGGCGTATTCGTGGCTTGTTTCTTTGATATTCGTTGCGAGCCGAACGACAAAGGCGAGCATATCGCCCTCAAAGCCGCCCACGGCGATAATAGTATTTCCAATATCTACGGTCAATATCATAAATGTAACCTCGTAAAAGCGTCGGCAATACCGCGCCGCGATATTTGTCGCTGTTCGGTATTGCCGCTTGATGTTTTGCTATATCGAGAGTATGCTCTTGGCTACGGTGAAGTAGATGAGCAGCGAGACCGCGTCTACGATGGTCGTGATGAACGGGCTCGCCATTACGGCGGGGTCAAAGCCGATCTTCTCGGCGAACATAGGCAGCGTACAGCCTATGAGCTTTGCTATAATTATTGTACAACAGAGAGTTATGCAGACAACGAGTGCGACCGGAACGGTAACCGCCTTGCCCATTATAAGATTATCTACGAGCAATATCTTGACAAAGGTCGCGGCTGCGAGCGAGAAGCCGCAGAGAACGGAGACGCGCAGCTCCTTCCACATAACGCGTAAGATATCGCCGAACTCAACCTCACCGGTGGAGAGGGCACGAATGATGGTAACCGAAGCCTGACTTCCTGAGTTTCCGCCCGAGTCCATCAGCATCGGTATAAATGCGGTCAGTGTTACCTGAACGGCGAGTGCATCCTCAAAGGACGAGATTATCATACCGGTAAAGGTCGCTGATATCATCAGCAGCATCAGCCAGCCGATACGGCTGCGCCATATCTCGAATACGCCGGTTTTGAGGTAGGGCTTTTCGATGGGCGCCATAGCGTTCATCTTTGCGAAGTCCTCCTCCGCCTCTTCCTGAATGACGTCGATAGCATCGTCGACGGTAACGATACCGACCAGACGGTTTTCCTTATCGACTATCGGAACGGCAAGCAGGTCGTATTTTTCGATCAGCTTACCTACATCCTCCTTGTCGGTGTGCGTGGTTGCGCAGATGACCGCCGTGTCCATTATGTCGGTTATCATAACATCCTCGCTCTCCGACGTCATTAGGTCGAGAGCGGTAACAACGCCCTGCAGCTTTCGGTTCATATCGAGCACATAGCAGGTATAAACCGTCTCTTTTTTTAGTCCTGTACGTCTGATACGCTTCAGTGCATCGCCGACGGTCATTCCCTCGGTCAGGTCTATATACTCGATGGTCATGATGCTGCCGGCACTGTCGTCGGGGTAGTTCATGATCTCGTTTATCTGCCTGCGCTTTTCCGGAGGGATCTTCTGCAGCAGACGGCGAACGACGTTTGCGGGCATCTCCTCGATAAGGTCGACGGTATCGTCGAGGAACATTCCGCTCATGACGTTTTCGAGCTCCGTATCGGAGAATGCGTTTATCAGCAGCTCCTCCTCGTCGCCGTCCATGAATGTAAACGATTCCGCCGCGAGGTCCTTTGGCAGAACGCGGAATATCAGCGGTATGCGGTCACGCGGTGCCTCCGATATTATCTGTGCAATATCGGCAGGCTCGAGATCCTCGAGCAGCTCTTTAAGCTCCGTGTACTTGCCTTCCTCGGCGAGCTCAAGCGCCTCGTCCTTCTTTTCTTCTATAGTGTCTATTGTGTCGAGGACGGTCTCATCGTCCTCATCGCCCGAGTCTATGCCTATCGAGTTTATTTTTGCATCGAGCTCCTCGGCGGGTATATCCTCCGCGAGCTTATCCGGATCGGAATATGCCGCTGTATCGGCGGCTGTGTTCTCGGATGACGTATCATTCGTCGTATTCTCTGCCGATGTATTCTCGGCTGAACTCTCCGCTGCCGCATTCGTTGCTGCGGTGTCGGCTGCACCTTTTGCTGTCCCGATCTGCGCAGCTTCGCGTGCTGCCCCTGTCTGCTCTGTGTCGCTGCGCTCTGTCTCGGCGCACTGAATGTTTTCCTTTTCTGTCATAGCACACACGTCCTTTCGTTTGATTGTCGGTCCTCCGACCGCTTGGACGGCGCAAAAAAACGCCCGTCGCGCTCCGTACCCGTAGGTGCGGCTGTGGCGAGGGTGCGTTGACCTTGTGCGCGGAGATATATGCGTGCAAAAAGTACGGATATCAGCAGATATGCGTTAGCGGAGGCACGCCGGGCGCCTCCTCATTACATATACAACCGATGAAGAATATCCGTATCCGACAGATAATATCTCGGGACTGTATCGCTGTGCGGCTCGGTGCGGCGTGTGCCGGCTCGGCTATGCACTGAGATATGTCCTATATCGGCAGCGTGAAAAGAACGGCGCTGCCGTCGCGCCCGGTCATGGCACTACTTCGCCCGGGATCGGTATGCTGACTGCCTCCTGCGTCCATTCTTTTCACTTCCTTTTACTATGTAATTGTCTGTACGGCGGGCAGCTGCCTTTCGGTAGTATGTCTCGCATCGTACTTTTTTATTATATTACATTTCGAGCTTTTTGTCAATGCTTTTTCGCGCTGCCGCTCTCTGTCGGTGCTTGCGCCGCGCTGTTGCCGATGCATTTATACAGATGGCTGCAATTATGATTTTTGTCTCTGCGGTGCGCGGCGGAGATGTTACTTAAATTTTGCGTATTTTTTGAAAAAAATTGCCAAAGTCGCCGTCGAGGTATTGTATTTTTAAGGATAATGTGATATAATTTTACCATCATGGAGTCCCTGCGGCTCGTACTGCGGCGAACCCTACCGCAGAGTGCTTTGCAGAGACTGTACATAATGAAAAAGGAGGTCGGCTTTGACCGCGCAATGAATGCGCGTATTCGACATTTTTCGCGTTTAAATCTATGCCATAAGGTGCGGATGCCCCACACCTAAAACGGGGTAAAAATATTGGAAGGTTTGAACTCATATGAAGATTAACTCTAAACATCGTGTTTTAAGTATTATTCTTTCGGTTCTTATGGCACTCTCGCTTATGCCCGTCGCGGTTTTCGCGGATGACGGAACTACTTCGAATTATGTAACGCTGGAACTCACTTTTGGTGAAAATGTTGCGTCTGAAGATGTCGAAGCAGCTAAGTCCATTTATCAGAATGTAAGGTATGCTGATTGTTCTAAGGCAAACGAAGCATACATGTCGCTCTATGGTATAACATGGGAAAAAGGCTATCTTGATGTAACCGATAATACTGCACCTCTACGGAAATATGCAGGGGTATCCGGCTCTGTTACAGAAGTAAAGTATCTTGTTAACGGCTCTGTTGCCGGATTTACTTCACTTCAATCAAACGGGAATAATATTGACAGTACTATCGGCGGAAATCATCAGATGTTCCGTACGAGTTACAGCGTTGTCGGTATTAACGATGTAAATGGAAACAAGGCTGAAATTACGAGCGGTAATATTCAGGCATATGTTGCCGGTGGCTACGATTCGTCATTCACAGAATCCGGTAAGCTGACTGTTGATAACATTGCTTTTACATCGACTACAAGTACTACAATGGCTGCATCTGCGGCGATTGCTACATCGGGCTCAAGCAAAAAGGCTGTGTCTGCTGAGATGGAAATCAAAAATTGCACTTTCAGCGGTCGCGTCTATGTATACGATAATTTCGAAAACTACGGAGTAATGACCTATAATATTCACGATAATGTTTTTGACGGTACGAATTATTCCGGAGATTCCAATGCGTATGCGATTTTTGCTCAGTGCAAGGGCGGCAATAATCTTATAATCAAAAACAATAAGATTTCCGGCTTTGCGCGCGGCATTAATATTGATCATGAAAATATAAATGCTGTAATTGAGGGTAACGATATTACGATTACCGATTCAGGGCGTTCTTGCATTCAGCTCAGTAGTTTGGCGAGCACTAGTATTTCCAATAACAATATCAAACTAACGGGTGGAAATGCTTATACGCTTCACGAAAAGCTTCTAAAGATGAGCAAAACGCCTGTAATCCGTATCTCCGGTGATAAGATTACCGGAAACGGATACTTGATTTATGATGATGCTGTAGCGAATAATAGTACATTTACTACGGAAAACCTCTCTTTGACATTCGATAATGTTGAGATTGCCGATACGGTTAATACGACAACAGGAGTAAAGGGAGGGAATAAATACGAGAACAGTCCGGTAGTTAAGGAAGCTGTAAGCGGTGCTTCGTCTGCCATTGCAACCATTGGCGGCGTTGGTTATGCTTCTCTTGCCGAAGCTATTGCCGCTGCAAAGGACGGCGATACCGTAACGCTTCTTGCCGATATTACCGAGGATGTTGTTATCAATAAGAATATAACATTTGATCTCGGTGGTAAGACTATTACCAATACCGGCGCAGGCAAAGCAACACTCACCGTTGCAAGCGGCGCAACTGCTACTGTCAAGAACGGTAGCATCGTAGGCGGCGCAAGCTACTATAACATTCAGAATAACGGTACTGCAATCCTTGAGGGTATCACCGCAACTGCGGGCAATACCGGTTCTTCGATGATTGATAACTGGGGAACGCTAACAATAACAAGCGGTACATACACCGGCGGTCTTAACGTTGTTAAGAGCGAGGAGGGTTCGACTCTTGTTATTAACGGCGGCGATTTTACGCTTGATTATAGTGTAAGTAATAGTTATAATGCAGTTATTTTTGTATATGGTGATACTACCATCAATGGCGGAACCTTTACCCAGAGCTTGACAACTGCCGGAAAATGGGCTCATCCTCAGGTTGTTGCGACCGGCGTGGTTGAAGGTTATACCGCTATAACGAGAGTTACCGGCGGTAAATTTACAAATAAAAAATCCGGTGAGGCTATATTCCGCGGCGTTGGTAAGGCTACGAGTGATAACTTTGAAGTCTCCGGCGGCTCGTTTAACAAATCAATAAGTGACGGATTCTGTGCAGACGGCTTCATTCCTACCAAGAATGCCGACGGCACATACGGCGTTAAAGAAGGTAAGTATGTAGCAAAGATTGGCTCTACCAAGTATGAAAATTTTGAAGATGCGGTTAAAAAGGCTGCAAGCGGAAAGACCATAACTCTGCTCGACGATATTTCTCTCTCGAGTACTGTTACCGTAAATAAGAAGGTAACTATTGACCTGAATCAGAAAACTCTGACCGGTACCGACAAGTATATACTCAATATCGGTGCTAACGGCAATGTTACTATCATGAATGGTTCTATCAATGTTTCTGACAGCGGAAGTGCAATTACCGCTTACGGAACTCTTGCTCTTAACGATGTCGACATCACGGGCAAGGCAACCGATTATTCGCTTCTGTATGTAAATCGGAATGCAAATGTTACCATTGATAAGGATACGACAATAACGGCGACAGATGCAACCTCTTCTGCACCTTATCCTACGATCTTTATCTCGGGTCAGGATTCGGACGGAAATACCTATGATCCGACTCTGAATATTTATGGTACTGTTTCTGCTGCAAAGGCTCCTGCAATTCAGGGTAACGGTACCGACAGAGGCACCTCTCATATCAATATCTATGACGGTGCGCTCATCAAGTCGAACAAGCTCGCTATCTACCTCCCGCAGATTTGTGATGTAAATATCACAGGCGGTACCGTAACCGGTTACTGCGGAATCGGTATTAAGTCCGGAACGCTTAATATTTCCGGCGGTACTGTTCAGGGCGTAGCAAACGATAATGTTATCGGTGATCAGCATTCGCAGACTAACGGAATCAGCTACGACGGCTCTGCAATTATGATCGACTCCTACATCGGTTATGCGGGAAATGTTACTATCAATATTTCCGACAATGCTAAGATAGAGAGTCTCCACTCTACCGCTATCCGTGAGATAGGTAATGATAATAGTCAGACTAATATGGTCGCACTCAACATTACCGGCGGTGAGATCACCGGTGCTGACGGCTCGGATGCAGTCCTCGTTCGTGAGACCACCGCTCCTACCGTTGCTATCTCCGGCGGTACATTCTCCTCTGCTGTTAAAAAGGAGTACTGTGCAGACGGCTTTGTCCCTGTTCAGAACGAGAATGGCACTTACGGTGTCGACCTCATTAAGGTTGCTGCGATCGGTACCACACAGTACACATCTCTCAAGGATGCAGTCGATGCGGCTAACGCAAGCAGCAGTAATGTTACCATCAAGCTGTTGGAGAATATTACTCTGACCGAGAGCCTCAGCATCGGCGGCAGCGTTCAGATCACACTGAATCTGAACAAGAAAACGCTGACTCTCAATGGCGCACAGCTTATTATTCAAGGCACAGGAAACGTAATTAACAATGGCGGAGCTCTTCAGCGCACAGATGTACCCGAGAGCGGAATCGCTGATGATTATGCAATACTTGTTACCAACGGCAGCAGCCTGATTGTTGGTTCTACCAGCAGCGGTAAGTTGACGCTGACAGGTAAAAACGGCATTTACGATGATGGCGGCAAGCTGAATGTCCGCTATACCACCATTGCTACCGATGATACCGCTATTGCGGTTGCAGGCAATACTTCTGATGTTATTATCGGCAGAAGTGCTACTACTACTATCACAAGTAAGAACGGCAATTGCCTCAACGCTCAGGCGGGTAATGCGATCGTAGAAAAGGGCACACTTACCTCGAACGGCACCGGTGAACAGAGCGGTGCGATCTACTGGGCATCCGAGGGTACGCTGACTATTAACGGCGGTACCATCACTGCTGCTTCTGCAGTAGCTGTAAATCAGCAGAGCGGTACTCTGAAGATCACAGGCACGACCGCAAAGCTGGTCGGAAGCACCGCACTTGTTGTCGCAAACAGCAACGCTACGGTCACCGAGCTGTCCGGCGGTACATATTCTACCAAGCCCGATGTGGCATGGCTTGCCGAGGGCAAGGAGATCCATGAGGTCGAAGGCGGTTATAAGGTCGAGAATCCCTATGTGGTAGAAGTCCTGTTTGAGGACGGTACGGTACACAAGTTCGACAATTGGCTCAGTGCATTTAAGAGTGCTGAGGCTCAGTACAATAATGCTACGGTCAGACTGCTTGCGGATATTACGACTAAGGATTTGGTCAGCACATTCGCTACCGTTACCATTGACTTTAACGGTCATACGTTGACAGTGACCGGACATGATGTTGCAGCGATCTCTGTATTGGGCGATGCGTCAAGAGGTGTTGCGCACGTTACACTTACGGATTCTGTCGGTAACGGCGGTCTTGTTACTACCGGCGTTTACGGCGTTAATGTCAAAGGCACCGGCGCGACCGTGACTATCGACAGCGGTATCTATAACTGCGATACAAGCGTTGTTCAGGTAGAGAGTGGCGCTGCTTATATCACCGGCGGTACATTCCGCACCGGTGACGTGAATAAGGCATACATCCTCAACTGCATTGATACTGCTTATGCGGACGGCACTGCTGCCATTGAGGTTACCGGCGGTACATTCGAGGGCTTTGATCCGAGTGCCGATCCCGAGGGAACAGGTACAACTTATGTTAAGAGCGGCTATAAGTCTTTGAATGACAGCAACGGCAACTACACCGTTAAGGAAGCGAACATTACCGTCAAGGTAAGCTCCAACATCTCCGCTGCCGGCACTCTTACCGGAGGCGATATGTACGCCAAGGGCGAGACCGTCACCGTTACCGCAACCGTTAATCCCGGCTATGTATTCCTCGGTTGGTATGATGCAAGCGGCAAGCTCGTAAATGCAAATACCACCTATACATTCGAGGCTGCAGAGAGTGTTGACCTTATCGCAACATTCAAGGGCAATAAAAATGTTAAGCTGTCCGTCGGTCTCAGCGGCGGTATCGTTACCGTCAGCGGCGATGTGACCGCTAAGTGGAGAAACGATGTCAAGGACAATGAGTTCCTGCTCGGAACGAGCTTTGTTCTGACCGCTGCTCCCCGCGCAGGCTATACCTTCCTCTATTGGATCAACTCTGAGGGTCGAATCCTCTCCGACGAGCCTGAGTACAAGTTCACTCTCGGAATGGATACCTCCATCAAGGCTTGCTTCATGGAGACAGAGCAGTGGGAGGACAGCAGCTATGTTATCTTCAGAGATAATATCACCAAGAAGATAATTTGGTCGGGCGATGTTGAGATGACAGCGCACAGCGACGGTATCTATGGTACTGTTGCGGCTCCCGCACTTCTTAACTACTCTGGCGTGACATTTAAGGATTGGCGCGATGCGGACGGCAATGTCGTTACACCCGATGAGAACGGCAATATCCGCATTACCTCCAATATTACGATCTATGCAATATACCGGGCAACCTCCGATACATTTGACGTTACCGTTGACGGCGAGACCGTCGGCAGCTACGGCTTCAGAACGAGCGTAAGCGTTACCGCGCCCGAGACAAAGGACGGCAAGTACTTTGCAGGCTGGTATCGCGACGGCGTGCTTGTAAGTACGAATGCAAACTACTCGTTCATCATCAGATCGGCTACCGCGCTTACCACTGAGTATACCGATACCAAGCAGGAGCCTGCTTCGGTAGCTATTCTGACGGTAGGTGACAGAGAGCAGAAAGCTGATGGAGATGTTGTTGCTCCGTTCAGCCTCGACTGGTCGCTTGCAGAGGGCTGTGAGCTTGTAAAGGTCGGTATTATACGTACGTATGATGCATCCCTTAAGGATAAGCTGACGCTTGAGAATGTAAACGGAAGCACTATCAAGACCAAGGAGTCGGTACTTACGACCTCCGACGGTAACTATCAGTTTAACCTTACCATGGGCAGCACCGCAGCAGCAAATGATGTCTATATGACCGGTTACGTTATGTATCGTGCCGCTAACGGCAATATCATTACGCTGTATACCGACGTTGTTACTTCTCCGGCAGGTAACTGATACCCGGAAAGTACAGAAAGGAAAACTATGAAGGAAAAGTATTTAGCTCCCGAAACCGAGATCGTTCTCTTTGAGTCCGAGGATGTTATTACCGCATCCGGCGATATCGACGGAGATAGAGACGACTGATTTATATTTGGTATTCTCGGAAGGATGGCAGGCGAAAGCCTGCCATCCTTCTTGTTTTTAATATGATTCGGAGAAAACAGAATGAAATCGAAAATAAATAAATGCATGAGCACAACATCACTACTGCTGCTGTCGCTTCTGCTGCTCTCTCTTCTGCCTTTTTCGATATCTGCCGAGACTGTGTATTCCGAGGGGTATTTCAAATATACCATATCGGGCGATGAGGCGGCGATAATCGAATATTTCGGCTCGGAGAGCGAGATAGTTATCCCGAGCAGTCTCGGCGGCAGGACAGTTACCGAGCTTCGCGGGCGGATATTTCGCTCCGATCTGCCGGTCACAAAATTGACTCTGCCGGATACTTTGACGGAGATAGACGATTCGCTGCTCGCCGGGCTTTCTCAGCTTCGTGTCGTTGTGCTGCAGTCGCGCAGTATCTCGCCGCGCGTGCCGAGCGGATGTGTTATCATAGAGGACTATCCCGTCTATGTCGATCCCGACAGCGGAAAGTACATACCGAGCGACACGACTGCGCCGAATAATGCAGTCACGTCCGATCCCGGCACGCCGAGAACCGATGGCTCCGCAGGCGGCTCGGATATCGGCGGTCCCGGCGGCAGCGGCGTAAGCAGCTCCGGAAACAGCGGGTCGGGCGCGGGAGATCAGATAGACGGCGACAGCGACGGCACCTTTGCCGAAAAAGGCATATCCGCGGCGAACGGCTGTACTATTACCGTAGACAACACCGGCAATCTCATTATGATCGACCGCAGCGGAAATATTACGGTAATAGACCGGGGCAGAAAATACGGGCTTGCCGAGGGTGAGGACGGAATCATAATAGCCGACGAAAACGGCGACTGCGTCCGCCTTGAGGACGACGGTCTGACCGTGGTATATCCCGACGGCGCAGGCGGTGAAAAGCGCTTCCGCCTGCCCGATGAGGCGGAGACAGCAGCCGACACTACTGCTTACGACGATGCCGGGACGGTGCCCGGGAAAACGAAAGGACACGGGGTGATTATTGCCGTATGCGCGTCATCGGCTGCCGCTGTTATCGCAATATGCGCCGTTCTCGTTATTCGCAGAAGAAAGGGCGTATCCAAGGGCGGAGCGGAGAAGCGCTGATGTCCTGTTTCGGCAGATGCCGCAAACCCGAGCCGCAAAACAAATAAATAGACGGCTCGTGGTGAAATCAGCTTTCTGTGCTGCATAAAAAAGGTTGACGGAACGTGCCTGACGTGGTAAAATATCGACGGAAAGTGAGGCTGCGCAATGATAATCAAGCTCGCAGACATCAGGATAGCTGTTAATAATATCTATCCGTATATAGAGAAATATTGTGCGGATTATATCTGTTATGACCGCCGCCGCGCAGACTTTACGGTCGATATATCCGATGAGGACATTGCGCGTGAGCGCGCGGCAGTCGAGCGCACCGTCGCTGCCGAGGGACACTCGGGTATCGAATTCGGCGATCCGTACCTTGAGACGCTCGCGGTCTACCGCAAGATAGCTGAGCGTATGCCGAGCTATGATACGGTGCTGTTTCACGGCTCGGCGCTCGCCATTGACGGCGATGGATATCTCTTTACCGCAAAGAGCGGAACGGGAAAATCGACCCACACGAGGCTTTGGCGTGAGCGATTCGGCGACCGCGTTGTTATGATAAACGACGACAAGCCGCTGCTGCATATTGATGCCGGCAGTGTGATCGCTTACGGCACGCCTTGGAACGGCAAGCATCGGCTCGGCACAAATGCATCCGTACCGCTGCGCGGACTGTGTGTTCTCGGACGCGCGGAGCAAAACAGCATTTTTCCTGCCGAGCGCAGACAGGTATATCCTACACTGCTCGGACAGACCTACCGTCCGCATGATCCGGCTGCGCTTGTACGTACACTTGAGCTTGTTGATCGCATTGCGGAGATCGTTCCGCTTTGGTCGCTGCAATGCAACATGGAATCATGTGCCGCAAACTGTGCATATCTCGGAATGCAGAGCGCATCACAGCAGAAAGGAAACTGAAATGAAGCTAAAGGATACCTATATTTCTCATGAGAGCGACGGCGAGCAGGTGCTTGTTGATGCCTCGTGCGAATTCTCGGGTGTTATACGCAATAACAGTACCTCGGCATTTATCGTAGAGCTGCTCCGTCGTGATACGACGCTCGATGAGATAGCGGACGCTATGTTTGAAAAATATGATGCGCCGCGCGACCGGCTGCGCGCCGATGCTGAGGCGGTCATTGAAAAGCTGCGCTCGGTCGGAGCTATCGAAGAATGACATATGAGGAGTACCTTGCAAAATACGGCGAGCTGACATACAGGAATGTCGGTGTCAGCATGCTCCCGCTGATAAGACAGGGCAGGGATACCTTTACCGTTCGCGCACTGCATCCCGGCGAGCTCTGCCGCAGGTGGGATGTCGTGCTGTATACCCGCCCGCCGCAGTCCTATGTGCTGCACAGGATAATCTCCGTACATGACGGCGGGTATGATATTCTCGGTGTTAATTGCGTCTCGGTCGAGCGAAATATACCGCGCGAGCGTGTTATCGGCGTTATGACCGGCTATGTTCGCAGGGGACGCGAGCACAGTACCGCGGAGCTTGGATACCGTCTGTATGTTGCGCTGTACTGTAAGCCGTATAGATTCAGGATAGCTTTGCGCAGACTCGGCGCATTGCCGATACGTGCCGCGCATTTTCTGAAAAGAACATTCGGCAGGAGGAGTGGGTGAGCATGACACAGAATCAGGCTGTGCTGATATATCTTCTTGCTTCCGCGCTCGGCGGGACTGCCCCGCAGGCGGAATATATACTTGCGGCGAATATTCCCGAGCTTGTTGCGGAAGCCAAAAGGCAGAATATCTCCGCACTGTGCTTTTCCGCGCTGAGCGCCGCAGGATTGTACGGTACTGCCGCAGAAGCTCCTGCCTTTTCGGGCGCCGGCGGCACGGGCGATGTGTTCGGAGATGAAGCCGCCGCAAAGGCTCTCTCAAAGCTGCGTGAGCGAAAGGACAAGGCTGTTCGCAAGATAATGCTGCTCGACAGCGAGCGCGCCGAGATCTTTCGAGAGCTTGACCGTATGAGGATATGGTATCTGCCGCTGAAGGCCATAGGGCTCAAGTCGCTCTATCCCGGGATAGGAATGCGCGAAATGTCGGATAACGATATTTTGATCGACCCGTGCGGCAGAGACAGGGTACACGAGCTTATGCTGCGGCGCGGATACACTGCGCTTTCAAAGCCCGCCGAGCACCACGATGTTTACCTAAAGCAGCCGATACATAACTTTGAAATGCATGTCGGGCTTATAGGGGATTTTCTTGATAAGCGGGTAAAACGGTATTTTGACGATATATCCGATCGCCTGACATGGGCGGACAGCTCACCCGACCGACGCTGCTATGAGAGGAAAATGACCTGCTCGGATGAATACGTTTATTTTATCTCTCATACATACGGACATTATATCTCGCTCGGCACCGGAATCAGAACATTGTGCGATGCTTATCTTATTGATCATGCACGCGGCAGCTGTCTCGATGAAGAAACAGCCGAAATTCTGAGAGAGCTTGGGCTTGACCGTTTTGAGTCGCTTCTGCGAAGAACGGCGGTCGATCTGTTTGATCGACCGGCTTCGCCCGACGAGATATCTGCGAGGCTTGACACAGAGGAGTCCGCTCTTGTCGATTCCTGCTTTTTGGGCGGAGTGCACGGGTCAATAGAGAACGGTATGAAGAATGATATTCAGATCCGCGGCGGTGACATGGAGCTGTCGCTGCGCGGGAAGCTCGGCTATATCTGCCGCCGTATATTCCCGCCAGTATCATGGTATCATAAGCATTTTCCGTACCTCGATAAGCATCCGTATATGATAGTGCTGTTTGCACTGCGCCGACTGACGGTAAGAGCATTCGGCTCGCGCCATCGGCTGAAAAAGGAGCTTGAGGTGCTCGGCAGGCTCGGCGACGACTCGGACAAAAAGCGATAACCGCATATTATACTGCATTCCGCGCAGCAGAAGCAAAGCATATCGGTGCAGCCCTCCGTCTTTGCTTGATAGCGGAGAGCAGCGGGATCGAATATTTGCGAAAACGCTATATTTCCGGCTTGACATACCTCGCGGCATATGCTATAATAGGCACAGAAGTTCTTTGTGACTGACGGAACATCGCGGACATACCGCGGGGGAGCAGAGAACAGAAAATGCCGACCGTCTGGGCGTACCTTCTTTTTAGCGGGAGGGTGCGCCCTTTTTAGACGCAGCGCGGTGTGCCGCGCGAGGGAGATTTCGAGAAGGAAAGAAGGAGTTGCGATATGAATTTTTTTGATGAACTTGCTGCGTATGATAAAGAGGTCTATGATGCCTGCTCGCTTGAGCTTGAGCGTCAGCGTCATAACATCGAGCTGATAGCCTCCGAGAATATTGTTTCTAAGGGCGTGCTGCTCGCAGCGGGGACCGTGCTTACCAATAAGTATGCTGAGGGTCTGCCCGGAAAGAGATATTACGGCGGATGTCAGTATGTCGATATCGTCGAGAACATTGCGCGCGACCGCGCAAAGAAGCTGTTCGGCGCAGATCATGCCAATGTTCAGCCGCACAGCGGCGCATCGGCGAATCTTGCCGTTTTCTTCGCGCTTCTTCAGCCTGGCGATACCGTTATGGGACTCAATCTTGCTCACGGCGGACACCTCTCTCACGGCTCGCCCGTAAATATTTCCGGTAAGTACTTCAATATCATCCCCTATAATGTATCGGACGATACCGAGATGCTCGATTACGACGCTCTCAGAGCCACCGCTCTCGAGTGCAAGCCTAAGATGATCATTTCGGGCGCGAGTGCATATTCGAGAACCATCGACTTTGCCCGAATAAGAGAGATATGCGACGAGGTCGGAGCATATATGATGGTCGATATCGCGCACATTGCCGGACTCGTTGCTGCGGGACTGCATCCGAGCCCCGTACCGTATGCCGATGTTGTTACCACAACGACGCATAAGACTCTGCGCGGTCCTCGCGGCGGACTTATTCTTTGTAAGGAGGCGCTTGCAAAGCAGATTGATAAGGCTGTATTTCCGGGCACTCAGGGCGGTCCGCTCGAGCATATTATTGCAGCTAAGGCTGTCGCTTTCGGCGAGGCAATGACCGAGGAATTCCGTGATTATCAGCGCCGCATCGTCGCAAATGCAAAGGCGCTCTGCAACGCGCTGAAGGATGAGGGCTTCCGTATCGTCTCCGGCGATACCGATAACCATCTCATGCTGATCGACCTGCGCCCGTTCGGCATCACCGGCAAGGAGATGGAGCGCCGCCTTGACGAGGTACATATTACGGTCAATAAGAATGCTATCCCGAATGATCCCGAAACGCCCTTTGTTACGAGCGGAATCCGTGTAGGTACGCCCGCCGTCACGACGCGCGGCTTTACCGAGGAGGATATGGTGTCGATCGCGCGCTTTATGAAGCTCGTTGCGACCGATTTTGAAAACTGCCGCGACAGCGTGACCGCCGAGGTCGTTGCTCTCTGTGACAGATATCCTATCTACGAGCAGTGATATTGCGCCGATATGCCGGCGTGATTTGCGTGTCGCATAATTTATAAAGTATAAAATCAGTGCCGATGATAGCTTTGTCGGCACTGATTTTTTATATAGCTTCGATTTGTTCACCGCGCTTAGAGTATCTCCCTGACCGCGCCTGTACAGATAGCTCCGAAACAGATTTTTGTTGCAATTTGTATCCCGCTGTGGTACAATAAGGTAAATAAAGAAGAGAGGTGAGATCGGTGAGTAGGGAGACAAGCTGCTGCTTTACCGGACACAGAGCAATATCTCGCGCCGAGTATGCCGAGCTTGCTGCACGTATCGACAGCGCTGTCGAGCAGCTTATCAAACGCGGCTACACCGATTATTATGCCGGCGGAGCACTCGGCTTTGATACTCTCGCCGCGCTGCGCATCATATCTCTGCGGAAGAAGTATCCCTTTCTCCGGCTTCATCTCATACTTCCGTGCCGCGATCAGACTGCCGGGTGGAATGATGAGAGCATTGATATATATAATAGCATAATTTTCGCTTCCGACTCGGTAGAATATATTCGCGAGACCTACGGGCGCGGATGCATGCAGCAGCGAAATCGCGCTCTTGTAGATGCATCGTCGGTCTGTATCTGCTATCTTGCCCGGCGCAGGAACGGCGGGACCGCAGGAACTGTGAAATATGCTAAGCGCTGTAATCTCGAGATAATGAATCTCGGCAGTCTGTCGCCGGACGACAGACAGCAGCGCCTTGATATCTGAGGTGCTGTCGGTCGATTGATGATAATAGGCTTTTGACACGCCGATTTATTATGATAACTTATTAAAACAGGTAAAACGAAGCGGAAAAGCTCTTGTGCCTTGAACGACTTTTGTTTCCTATTTGCAGCCGAATTATAATATCAGTATGAGCAACCGCTATGGATATTCCATGGCGGCATTTTGTTGTGTCAGAGTTTATGCTTCTATCGAAGCTTTGCCGCTTTCCCCTTGTTTTATTTGTCTACTTTTTTGTATTTGTCTTTGTTTACTGATTCTATATCAGATATGAGGTTCGCATGCATGATTCTTTTCGACTGTTATTGCCTATATAAAATCGACGTGTGATATAATGGCGAAAATCACATCAAAAAGGCAATTAATACATGCAATAGCCTTAGGATAATTGTATATGATGACTTTGGTATAAAATACAATTCCGTGTATTTACAAATTGAATTATGTATGATATAATCGAAACAGAGTCGGTGCTCATTTGGGGTGTTTATCAGAAAATAACCGTTTGCGACAGATATTTTCGTCGGTGAATTATATGTCAATATGTGTATTGCATTTGTATCTGCGGCAGAAAAACAAAAAAGCCCCGAGCGGGACTTTTTTGCTCCGCACACTGCGGATTCGGTAAACCGATGTTTTCGCTTAAAGCTTATTTGAACTTAGCAGTGTAAATTCAGATGGTACTCTGAACATCACTTATTATACATAAAAAAACAATTTTGTCAATAGATAATTCGGAGGTAATTATGAAAATAAGCGGTAATGACAGAAGAACCGGTAGTTATTATCTTGGACTGGATGTCGGCACTGAGTCTGTCGGCTGGGCTGTTACTTCATGCGAATATGAGCTGCTTCGGCATCGCGGAAATGCCATGTGGGGCGTCAGGCTCTTTGATGAAGCTAAGGGTGCGGCAGAGCGCAGGAGTTATCGTACCGCAAGGAGACGCGCGGCGCGCCGCAGGCAGCGCCTTGACTTGCTCGAACTTATTTTCTCGGAAGAGATAGGCAGAGTAGATCCGTTGTTTTTTGTCAGGCTTAAAGAGAGCGCGCTCCATCTTGACGTTAAAACACAGGTCAGATCGAAATACAGCATCTTTGACGATGACAAACTCAGCGATGTGATTTATTACAAAAAATATCCCACAGTCTATCATCTCAGAAGTGAGCTTATTCACTCGGATGAGCCGCATGATATTCGTCTTGTATACCTTGCGCTGCATCATATAATGAAGAGTCGCGGACATTTTCTCTTTGATATGGATGCGGGAGACGAATATAAGGATATTCACGTTATTCTCGGCGAATTAAGAACACTGCTGGCGGATGAATATAATACCGAAATCAAATTCGGTGAGGAGTATATCTCGGCTCTTTTGCGCAGTGATATCGGTGTTACCGCTAAGGCAAAGTTCGTAAAAGGGGCTCTCGGAGAAATCTCTTTCGATGAGGCTATAGATACAGTGGTGATGTCCGAGGCGCTTGCCGGCAAGACTATCAAGTTCGATGCTCTGTTTAAGGATCCTGCTCTGAAAGAGTCTGAGGAAAAGACGCTGTGCCTGCGCGGCGATATCGAAGAAAAATACGACAGCTATGCAGAGATTCTCGGCGAGAGGATCGAGATAGTAACGGCGATGAAGGCGGTTTTCGACTCTGCAAGGCTGGCGCAGATACTCGGCGGAGATAAATACATAAGTGACGCAAAGGTAAGACAATGGAATGAAAACCGCGCTGATCTTGTCGGACTGAAAGCCTATGTGCGGGAATATGAGAGTGAGAAATACGATAATATATTTGTCTGCAAAAGCGAAAAGCTGAATAACTATGCTTCATACAGTAGATATAATCATGGCAGCGCCGAGCATACATGCACGCAGGAGGAATTCTGCAAGTATTTGAAGAAAGAGCTTGATTCGATGAAGGAGCATTCCGAGTATTCGGAGCTTTGGCAGAAGATACAGAACAATGAGCTTTAGATGCTAATCTCAGCGTTTGAGAGCAGTGTAAATTCAGATGGTACTCAAACCCCAAGGCTTTAAAATGCGTTGCTGCCTTAGTTTGAGAGCAGTGTAAATTCAGATGGTACTCAAACTGTCTTTATTATAGCACAGCGGGGCGCGGGTTTGAGAGCAGTGTAAATTCAGATGGTACTCAAACCTTTTCCCATATTGATTAGCTGCCCCAAATGTTTGAGAGCAGTGTAAATTCAGATGGTACTCAAACGGTTTAGCGTTTGATATGCCGCTGTTCGTCGTTTGAGAGCAGTGTAAATTCAGATGGTACTCAAACCGCGCTTTTAGGCGCAGTGCTTGAGACCTAGTTTGAGAGCAGTGTAAATTCAGATGGTACTCAAACATTTTCGCCCGCCGCACCCAAACTATGGCTGTTTGAGAGCAGTGTAAATTCAGATGGTACTCAAACCATACTTTGTTTTCTTCACTTGAATCTTCAGTTTGAGAGCAGTGTAAATTCAGATGGTACTCAAACCTTCCACCGCCTGAATCTTGATTGGCTTATGTTTGAGAGCAGTGTAAATTCAGATGGTACTCAAACGGAATATCGGGGCGTGATGCAGGAGGCTGGTTCGAGAGCAGTGTAAATTCAGATGGTACTCAAACCTATGCTGTTGTTTTTGTGACGATTAATTATGTTTGAGAGCAGTGTGAATTCAGATGGTACTCAAACGCTGCGACAGAGGCGGCGGGCAGCGGCAGTACCTATAGACCTGCAAACGGCGGTTCGAACGGCGGTGCAGCGGTTGCGAGAGCAATGGCTATGCCGTTTTTTTTGCTTTCGGCAAATATTTTTTATATTTTGCTATGGAAAAAAGAAAGAAAAGGTGCTATAATCACTCATATATCAGCGTCTGATGCCTTTTGTGCCGATATCTCGCACTATGATCGCTATGATCGTGCGGTGATGCTCTCACCCCTGTTTGCCCGCAGCGGTTCAATACAGCCGTTCTCATTACCTTGCATATCTCGGTTATGTGATTTCTCGGACACATTGAAAATAACAGATATATTTAATGTTTTTAGAAACAACTCAAGGATACATATTAAAGTGATTCTCCGCCGATCATGTATGTCAGTCGAGTTTCACTCTCCGAAAGGAAGCAATTTATGTCAAATGTACGCGCGCGGCGTCGTATATCGTCATTTCAGATAATAATTCTCGGCTTTGCCGGTGTAATACTTCTCGGAGCGCTGCTGCTCATGCTGCCGGTATCCACGCGCAGCGGTGTAGTGACTCCATTCACGGATGCGTTGTTTACATCTACCTCGGCGGTATGCGTAACCGGACTTGTTGTACGTGATACGGGCAGCTATTGGTCGACCTTCGGTCAATCGGTGATAATCCTATTGATACAGATTGGCGGACTCGGAGTAATTACGGTGGCGGCGGCGTTTTCGCTGCTATCCGGGCGAAAGATCTCGCTGCGGCAGCGCAGTACCATGCAGGATGCTATCTCTGCGCCGCAGGTGGGAGGCATCGTACGGCTGACCCGCTTTGTAATCATCGGAACATTTACGGTCGAGCTTGTCGGTGCACTGCTGCTGATGCCGTCACTGTGTTCGCAATTCGGCGCGAGAGGGGTATGGATGTCGTTCTTTCATGCCATCTCTGCATTCTGCAATGCGGGATTTGATCTGTTCGGTCAGGTCGGCGCCGAGTATGTTTCGTTGACCGTATATGCATCGAGCGTGCCTGTAAATACCGTTATAATGCTGTTGATAGTCCTCGGCGGCCTCGGATTTTTGACATGGGAGGATATCTGCACTCATCGTTGGCGTGTGCATCGCTACCGCATGCAGAGCAAGGTCATTCTTACTGTCTCGGCAGTGCTCATATTCCTGCCCGCAGTGCTGTTTTTCTTCTGCGATTTTGCAGATAGACCGCTCGGTGAACGCATTCTTTGCTCACTCTTTCAATCGGTGACAGCGCGTACAGCCGGTTTTAATACAGCAGATCTTTCTGCAATGACCGGCGTTTCGCACGCCGTACTCATCGTGCTGATGCTGATTGGCGGCTCGCCCGGCTCGACTGCGGGCGGTATGAAAACGACCACCGCCGCCGTGCTGTTTGCAAACGCCACAGCCACCTTCTGTCAGCGTGAGAGCGCGCATTTCTTCGGTAGACGGATAGACAGTACCGTTGTTAAAAATGCGGCGACCATACTCATTATGTACGTTACACTCATGCTCGCGGGCGGCTGCGCTGTCAGCCTGATCGAGGATCTTCCGCTGTCGGCCTGCCTTTTTGAGACAGCATCGGCTGTCGGTACGGTCGGCGTTTCGCTCGGTATAACGCCGAGTCTCGGGCTTGCCTCGCATATGATCCTGATACTTCTTATGTTTCTCGGGCGCGTCGGCGGTCTTACCGTCATTTATGCCGCAATGTCAGGCAATGATACCTTTACTGCCAAGCTGCCACAGGAGAAGATAATCGTGGGTTGATTGAGCCCGCCGCCGTAGGATTTTCCGCATATGCCGGCGCTTGATGGCGTACGCTTTGCCGAAAGAACGGCATACCGCTCGGAATGGCGCTGCTGCGGCATTGACGGATAGCTCAAAAAAATAAAACTGATAACAGATTGGAGATAAAACCGTGAAAAATGTACTGCTTATAGGGCTCGGACGCTTCGGAATGCATGTTGCCGCACATCTGTATGACCTCGGTCATCAGGTGATGGCGGTTGATACGGATGAGGACAGGGTAAACAAGGTGCTTCCGTATGTAACAAACGCACAGATAGGAGACAGCACCGATGCCGATTTTCTTCGTTCACTCGGTGTGGATAATTACGATGTCTGCATAGTGACGATAGGCGGAAACTTTCAGAATTCGCTTGAAACTGCGTCGTTGCTGGAGGAGCTCGGCGCAAAAAAGGTCGTCGCGCGTGCCGAGCGTGATGTTCAGGCAAAATTTCTGCTCAGAAACGGCGCCGACGAGGTTGTTTATCCCGAAAAGCAGGTTGCTAAATGGACCGCCATCCGTTACACTGCAGATCATATTCTCGATTATATCGAGGTCGACGACAGCCACGGCATCTTCGAGGTCGATGTTCCTCCCGCATGGATCGGTAAGAGCGTTGGTGAGCTCGATATCAGACGCAAATTCGATATAAACATCATAGCCCTGCGGCGCGGGGGAAAAACCGAGTTTTCGGTATCGCCGGACATGACTCTCGACGATGAATGCACGCTGCTTGTCATGGGCGAGCTGCGCGCACTGCAAAAGTGCTTTCGCATCTGAATAATCAAAAGCTTGGCTGCGCCGGAGCCGCCTGATGCTTTAAGAAGCGGTCGGTGCCTGCCGCAGAATTACGGTGCACGGGCATATAAGCCGGGCAAATGTGTTTTTATACTGATTAATAGGAGCTTTGCATGGGATATAAGGATATTATTTTCGAGGCAGCTGCAAAGGAGCAGGGGCTGTCGTGGATAACGGTCGTCGAGAATGGCGAGACATCGACGCTTTCGGTCTGCCCCGCGAGCAAAACGCTCGACTGCTATTCCGTGTCTAAGGTGTTTACCGTTACGGCGCTCGGACTGCTCTGCGACGACGGTATGCTGTCGACGGAGGAGCGTGTGGTAGATATCCTGCGCGACTTGCTGCCCGACGGCATGGATGAGCGGTGGGAGAGCGTGACCGTGGATGACGTTATCCGTCACAGATGGGGCATTGATCACGGCTTTCTCGATATCGATGTTGAGAACATTGAGGAATACGAGCGGCTGTACGGCACGCGCGACGACTTTCTGCGTATAGTGCTCTCCGCCCACCTGCCGCTCGAGGTAGGAAGCAAATATGTTTACAGCGACGCGGCGTACTATCTACTCTCGCGTATAATCACGGTGAAGACCGGAATCTCGCTTACCGAGCTGCTGCGCGAGCGGCTGTTTACTCCGATGCACTTTGAGGAGACGGCGTGGTCGTGCTGCCCGCTCGGCTTCGCGATGGGCGCTACGGGACTTTTCATCCGCAGCGCGGACATTGCAAAGCTCGGTCAGCTGTATATAGACGGAGGAGTTTACGGCGGCGAGAGGTATCTTTCGTCAGAGTGGTGCCGCACCGTGCTTGAGCGTGGCTATGAGCTTGAGTCGGTCGCGCCGAATGTTTACGCAAAGGGCGGAATGTACGGACAGATAATCATGATAAATACCGAGCGCAGACTGAGCATAGCTTGGCTCGGCTATGACACCGACGGTTACTCCGAGCGGCTTCAGGCGCTTGTTCGCGGACTGTGACTGTCGCTGAGAAATGAAAAACAATACCCGGATCGCTCGTATATCGCAGCGGTCCGGGTATTGCTTTTTCTAAATTATGAGAGGTTGCCGATTATATCGTGCGTACCGAAGCGCAGCGGGCTTTACTTAGCCATTGCAGCGTTCAGAGCGCAGCGGATTATTTTCCGCTGTCGCCGTAGTTCGAGAGCACGCGGGCGGAGGGGTCGTTTACGTCGCAGCCCTCCCAGCTGCGGTTTGGCATCCAAAAGTCAACGACCATCTCGCTCTGACCGGGGTAGTACTTTTCAAATATCTCGCGGTAGAGCAGGGATTCCTTGGTGAACGGCTGCGCGTGGGTATATTTTTTGCGTCTGTGCTCAAATTCCTCATCGGTGTATTTTTCCTCTGCATACTCCTTGAGGTCGTCGACCATAGAATGACCGACGGCGTCGGAGAATGCCGCCTTTTCGCGCATGAGGATGCTCTCGGGCAGATAGTCGCCGACGAAAGCGCGGCGGAGCAGATACTTGCCCTTGCCGTAGGTGTTGAGCTTCTTCTGCGGGTCGATAGACATCACGTAGCGTACAAAGTCAAGGTCGCCGAACGGCACGCGCGCTTCGAGCGAGCAGGAGGAGATGCAGCGATCTGCGCGGAGAACGTCGTACATATGCAGCTCGCGTATGCGCTTTTCGGACTCGCGCTGAAATTCCTCGGCGGACGGGGCAAAGTCGGTATACTTATAGCCGAACAGCTCGTCCGAGATCTCGCCGGTGAGCAGCACGCGTATGTCGGTGTTCTCGTGTATCCAGCGGCAGAGCAGATACATACCCATGCTTGCGCGAATGGTGGTTATATCATATGTGCCGAGGATGCGGATGACCGTCTCGAGCGAATCGAGTACCTGCTGACGTGTCATTATGACCTCGGTGTGCTCGGAACCGATATATTCCGCGACCTGACGGGCGTAGCCGAGGTCGATAGCGTCGATGTCCATACCGATCGCAAAGGTGCGTATGGGCTTCTCAGAGCGCTTGGCGGCGATAGAGCAGACGAGCGATGAATCGAGTCCGCCGGAGAGGAGAAATCCGACCTTTGCGTCCGCGACGAGGCGCTTTTCAACTCCCGCGACGAGCTTGTTGTGAATGTTGACGCATATCTCGTCCAGGTCGTCCGTGCAGAAGTGCTTGACATGGCTCATGTCCGCATAGCACCGGAACTCGCCGTCCTTCCAGTAGTGACCGGGCGGGAATGGCATGATGCGCTCGCATAGACCGACGAGGTTCTTAGGCTCGCTCGCGAATACGGGCGCACCGGAGGCTGAATAGCCGTAGTAGAGAGGGCGGATGCCGATGGGGTCTCGAGCCGCGATGTATTCGTCATGCTCCGCGTCGTAGATTATAAGCGCAAATTCCGCGTCGAGCTTAGCGAACATATCCGTGCCGTACTCGCGATACATCGGAAGCAGTATTTCGCAGTCCGAGCCGCTGACAAAGGTATATTTTTTGCTCAGCTGCTCGCGCATGCGCTCAAAGCCGTATATCTCGCCGTTGCAGACGCAGTAGCTGCCGTCAAGCTCGAACGGCTGCATTCCCGTAGAATCAAGTCCCATTATCGCGAGACGGTGAAAGCCGAGCAGACCGTCTCCGGTGTCTATTATGCGCGAGTCGTCCGGACCGCGCGATATCGTTTCGTCAAAGCCCGCCTTAAAATCGGAAAAGGCGACGCCGCCTGCACAGTAGCCCATTATCGAACACATATCAGTACCTCATCATGTACAATAATTCAGCATTCGATAGGGCAAGTGCTGTACCTCGCGGTGCCACCTATCTTCTTTCTCTCACCTACTGCGGCTTCCTGCCTTATAGGCTGCCGCTGTAACGGGCGGTTCCCGACGCACCTACTCGGCGCTGTACTCGACGCAGCCGTTTTACAGATGCGTGAATACTATGATGCTTTTCGGATTGCAGCTTGCGCGGTGTTATTCGCACATCCTCCGCCGCATGGCTCTCACCGTCCCATGCTCGCTGTGGGTAAGCATATGTGTTACTTCTCCGCGCTCAGGCGCTTTTGATATTCTTTTTATCAATGCATGCCGGCATTAAGCGGCATTTTACCGATCCGCCGAATTGCCTCGCCGTTCCGAGACTGTACACGAAAGGCGATCGTGCAAGGATCAGCGATATGTGGGTACAGAGCGGCGTTTGTGCTCGCTCGCACCGTGCATACGCTCTATTGTGGCTATAACCTCATCCGAGGCTACGCCGGTAAGCAGATAGCGGTCGAGCGCCGCATAGCTGATACCCGTCTCCGTTTCGTCTGTCTGTCCGTCGAAAAGTCCTGCCGAGGGCGCCTTGGTAATAACGCACTCCGGACAGCCGAGATAACGCAGGAACGCATATATCTCTGTGACGGTAAGATCGGCAATGGGGTTGAAGTCATACGCACCGTCGCCCCACTTCGTAAAGTAGCCGAGATAAGCCTCGCTGCGGTTGCCCGTACCGGCGACAAGACGGTTTTCGCTTGCCGCAACGGCGTACAGCGTCGTCATACGCAGGCGGGGATTTATGTTCGCGCTTCCCATATCGGACAGCTCGGTAACTCCGGAGAGCGCCGCAGTCATTGCCTCCTTGACCGGCGAAAGGTCTATCTCGCGCGTTTCGATGCCGAAGTGTGTCGCGACGGTCAGACCGTCGTCGCGGTCGAGACCGAAATTGCGCTTTGATGCGCAGGGCATTATAATTCCGACGGTATTGTCGCACGCCGCCTTGCACAGTGCGCCGACGAGTGCGCTGTCCTTGCCGCCGCTGTTTCCGTAAACGATGCCGCTCGCGCCCGAATCACGCAGTACGCCGCGTATGAATTCAACGCGATCTTCAAGCTCTTTTTTATAATCACGCATGATCATTTCCTCCTATACCGAAATCCGGCATATCCCCGCGCCCGACATGCGGACGCGGAAATACGCGTTTGCTTTTTACCCGGCTTATCTGACTCCGAAGAGCAGATCTCCGTAGGTGGGGAAGGGCCAATATTTCTTAGCCGTCAGTGTCTCAGCCTCATCGCATGCGACTCTCAGCTCTGCCATCTTCTGCAGGATAACATCGCGGATAACGAATGCGGAATCGGTGACATCGTCTATTGCGCGCAGACGGATGAGCGAGGACTCGAGTGCGGAAACGGAAGCGTCGATGGAATCCTCGAGTGAGGAGAGTGTTTTCAGCTTTTCCTTCTCGTACTTGCCGGACAGCTCGGGGACTACGCCGAGCTTTGCTCCGAGCGACTCGGCTACCGATGCGGAATACGCCTCGATAGCGGGCAGGATGAGCTTTCTCGTCATATCTATCATGGTCATTGCCTCGATAGTTACCGTCTTGCAGTAGTTCTCGAGGGTTATCTCGTAGCGCGAGCGGATCTCGGATTCACTCATTACCTTGTGTGAGACGAGCAGGTCGGTGTTCTTCTTTTCGAGAATAACGGGGAGAACATCGGGAGTGGTGCGGAGGTTGAGCAGACCGCGAACCTCTGTCGCCTCCTTTATCCAGCTCTCGTCGTAGCCGTTTCCGTTGAAGATGATGCGCTTGTGCTCGCGAATGACACGGCGGATAAGGTCATGCAGCGCGGTGTTGAAGTCCTCTGCGCCCTCAAGCGTATCTGCATACTGGCGCAGCGACTCTGCGACTGCGGTATTGAGCATGATGTTGGTGCATGCGATGCTGTTCGAGGAGCCGAGCATACGGAACTCGAACTTGTTGCCCGTGAATGCAAAGGGAGAGGTACGGTTACGGTCGGTGGTGTCGCGCGGGAATTTGGGCAGCACCTTTACTCCGAGCTTCATTACCGTCTTTTCCGCGCCCTCGTAAGGCTTGTCCTCCTCGAGCGCCTCGAGAACGGCGGTCAGCTCGTCGCCGAGGAACATCGAAACTACTGCGGGAGGCGCCTCGTTAGCGCCGAGACGGTGGTCATTGCCCGCGGTAGCGACCGCGAGACGGAGCAGACCCTGGTAGTCGTCAACTGCCTGAATTACTGCGCAGAGGAATACGAGGAACTGTGCATTGTCATGTGGGGTATCGCCGGGGGTAAGCAGGTTAACTCCGGTGTTCGTAGCTATCGACCAGTTGTTGTGCTTACCGCTGCCGTTTACGCCCGCAAAGGGCTTCTCGTGCAGCAGGCAGACGAGCCCGTGACGGGACGCGACCTTCTGCATTATCTCCATTGTCAGCTGGTTGTGGTCGGTTGCAATGTTTGTAGTGGAATAGATAGGCGCAAGCTCATGCTGTGCGGGTGCGACCTCGTTGTGCTCGGTCTTTGCGAGAATTCCGAGCTTCCAGAGCTCCTTGTTCAGATCAGCCATGTATTCGGCAACTCTCGGCTTGATAGCGCCGAAATAATGGTCGTCAAGCTCCTGGCCCTTAGGCGGCTTTGCACCGAAAAGCGTTCTGCCGCAGAACTCGAGGTCGGGACGCTTCTCGTACATTTCCTTATCTACAAGGAAGTATTCCTGCTCGGGTCCTACCGAGGTGCGAACACAGGTCGCGTCGGTGTTGCCGAACAGCTTGAGTATACGCATAGCCTGCTTGTTCAGCGCTTGCATGGAGCGAAGAAGAGGAGTCTTTTTATCGAGCGCCTCGCCGCTGTAAGAGCAGAATGCAGTCGGAATGCAGAGCGTCTTATCCTTTACGAATGCATAGGAGGTCGGGTCCCATGCGGTGTAGCCGCGCGCCTCAAAGGTCGCACGCAGACCGCCGGAGGGAAAGGACGAAGCGTCCGGCTCGCCCTTGATGAGCTCTTTACCCGAAAACTCCATGATTACGCCGCCGTCGGGAGACGGGGTGATAAAGCTGTCGTGTTTTTCTGCCGTGATTCCGGTCAGAGGCTGGAACCAATGGGTAAAGTGCGTTGCGCCCTTTTCGATCGCCCAGTCCTTCATAGCCTCCGCAACTGCGTTTGCAACATCGGTTTCAAGCTTGGCGCCATCGTCGATCGTCTTTTTCAGCGAATTGTAGACATCAGAAGGCAGCATTGCCTTCATTACTCTGTCGTCGAAAACCATCGAGCCGAAATATTCGTTTACCTTTTCCATTGTTCCTTCCTCCTTGGTGCAGGTCATAGCGGCATCGCCGCCCGACCTATATTAAATTATGAAGATACACCGCAGCGCCGGAGCGCACGGAGCATCATATCATCTTCATCAGCCAGCCGTCGGGGCTGTCCATCTTTCCGCTGCGGATATCGCTCATCACATCGGATATTCTGCTGATGATCGAGCCTTCTCCTACGCTGTTGAAGGTGTAGGTGCGGTCGGATGTTGTGATAGTGCCTACCGGAGATACGACTGCTGCGGTTCCGCAGAGTGCGCATTCCTTCATATCGGCAAGCTCCTCGAGCGCTATCTTGCGTTCCTCTACATTCATACCCAGTCTGTCGCGGCAGATCTCAACGATCGAGCGGCGGGTGATAGACGGGAGAATGGTATTCGAGCGAGGCGTTACAAGAGAGCCGTCCTTCGAGATGAATATAATGTTTGCTCCGCCGGTCTCCTCGATGTAGGTTCTGGTCAGCGGATCGAGATAGAGGTTCTCGTCGTAGCCCTGCTCGTGTGCCTCAACGATGGGATAGAGGCTCATTGCGTAGTTAAGACCCGCCTTGATGTGACCGGTTCCGACAGGGGCAGCACGGTCGTAGTCGCTTATGCGCAGGTTTAGGGGCTTAACACCGCCTGCAAAATAGTTGCCTACGGGGCTTACAAAGATACGGAATTCAAACTCTGTTGCGGGCTTTACTCCGAGAACCGGATCGGTACCGAAGATAAGCGGACGAACATAGAGTGAACCGCCGCTCTCAAAGCTCGGAACATAGTCTGCGTTTGCCTTAACGACCTTTCTAACCGCGTCGGTAAACATGCCGGCGGGCAGCGGCGGGATAACCATCCTCTTGCAGGACTGCTCGAGACGCTTCTCGTTCTGGTCGGGACGGAAGCAAACAATGCTGCCGTCGTCAAGACGGTATGCCTTGAGTCCCTCAAAGCAGGTCTGTGCATAGTGCAGCACGCATGCGCACTCGTTTAATAGAATGCTCGAGGAGTGGGTAAGTCTGCCGCGGTGCCACTTTCCGTCCTTGTATCTTGCCACAAAACGGTAGGGTGTCTTTCTGTAAGCAAAGCCTTTGATATCTTCTGTCATTTTTACTCGCCTCTTTCTTGAAATTTGTTTGCTTTTTTGTGCTTGTAAAGTAAGAAGGCAACGATACCTTCTCTCATGGAAAAGACATCATTGCCTTGTTGTGCATATTATAATCCTACACTCGCGTTTTGTCAACCCTTTTTTTGAAAAAATGCAATTTATTTTTTGCAACGCTTCACCACTTTGCCAAAAACTTCATTTTTAATTATATAAACAGGATCTAAATGAATTTTGCGGGTTGACGCGAATCACAAAAACGATGTTTTTTGAGTAAAAGATATTGACAAGCGCGCCACGGCGTGCTATAATATAGCGCAGTGAGCAATGGCGTTCACCACCCGCAGGGACAGTGTCCCCTCGGGCGGTGGACGCCTTTAACTTTTTTAGGGGGTAGTTGTATGAAGCTTGAAGGACAGGTGAGGATCCCGTCGGGCTGCGCCATTGCTGCGGTAATATCACGCGAGGGCAGGCGTATGACCGGAGAGAAGATTATCGAGGGTATGCTACCCATGCACGACCGCTCGAACGGACTCGGCGGAGGCTTTGCAGGCTACGGCATTTATCCCGAATATAAGGAATTCTATGCGCTGCATATATTCTTCGATTCCGAGCATGTGCGCAAGGAGTGTGAGCAGCTGCTGCGCGAGCGGTTCGAGATCGTCAAGGCGGAGAACATTCCTATAAGAAAAACACCCGCGATAACCGACGTTCCGCTTATCTGGCGCTATTTTGTCGCTCCGCTTGCGAGTATTCTCTCGCGTCTGCAGCTCGACGAAAAGGAATATGTCGCGCGCACGGTGATGCACATCAATGTAGCGCTCAAGGGGGCATATGTTTTCTCGAGCGGAAAGAATATGGGCGCGTTCAAGGCAGTTGGTTTTCCCGAGGATGTCGGTTATTTCTACCGTCTCGACGAATACGAGGGCTATTCGTGGACGGCGCACGGCAGATATCCGACAAATACCCCCGGCTGGTGGGGCGGGGCACATCCGTTTGCGCTGCTCGACTATTCGGTGGTGCATAACGGCGAAATTTCTTCTTACGATGCAAACCGCAGATACATCGAGATGTTCGGCTACAAGTGCACACTGCAGACAGATACCGAGGTTATCACCTATATTGCGGATTATCTGCTGCGCAGGCAGGGACTGAGCGAGGAGGAGCTTGCCTCGGTCATTGCCGCGCCGTTCTGGAGCACGATAGAGCGGCTGCCGGAGCAGCGCCGCAGAGAGCTTGAATATCTGAGAAAAATATATCCGAGCCTGCTCATCACCGGGCCGTTCTCTATAGTCCTCGGCTTTACAGGCGGACTTATGGCGCTCGGCGACCGTCTCAAGCTTCGCTCGATGGTGGTGGCGGATAAGGACGACCTTACCTACATTGCAAGCGAGGAGGCTGCCATCAGACGTATGGAGCCGGATGCGGAGAACATTCGCATGCCCGCAGGCGGCGAGGCTGTTATCATTAAGCTGAAGGAGGGGACGTTTTAATGAATCCGATATATATAGCACCAGAATTTGAGATAATACGCGACCCGAGCCGCTGCACCGTCTGCCGTATATGCGAAAAGCAGTGCTCCGGCGGCGTTCATCGCTATGACGAAAAGCGCGGCGTGATGGTATGCGATGAGAGCCGCTGCGTCAACTGCAAGCGCTGTGTAAGCTATTGCCCGACTCATGCGTTGAAGATAGTTAAAAATCCCGATACCATCCGCGAGAACGCCGGATGGAGCGATCAGGTCGTTCGTGAGGTATATAAGCAGGCGAGCAGCGGTGGGGTGCTGCTCTCGTCGATGGGCAGCCCGAAGCAGCTCCCCGTATACTGGGACAGGATACTCATCAATGCTTCTCAGGTCACGAACCCTCCGATAGACCCGCTGCGCGAGCCGATGGAGACGCGCGTTTTTCTCGGTAAGAAGCCGGATCATATTGAGCGTGACGCGGAGGGACACATCATACCGTCGCTCGCGCCGCAGCTCGAGCTCGAGATGCCCGTCATGTTCTCCGCTATGAGCTACGGCTCGATAAGCTACAACGCACACGAGAGTCTGGCGCGTGCTGCGCGTGAGCTCGGTATCTGCTATAATACCGGAGAGGGCGGACTGCATGAGGACTTTTACGAGTACGGTCCGAACACCGTCGTTCAGGTCGCGTCGGGTCGCTTCGGCGTTCACGAGGGCTACCTCAGCGCGGGCGCGGCTATCGAGATAAAGATGGGACAGGGTGCAAAGCCCGGTATCGGCGGACATCTGCCGGGTTCTAAAATAATCGGCGATGTCTCGAAAACGAGAATGATACCGGAGGGCTCGGATGCGATATCCCCCGCGCCGCATCACGACATCTATTCGATCGAGGATCTGCGCCAGCTCGTATATTCGCTCAAGGAGGCTACCGAGTACAAAAAGCCGGTCATAGTCAAGGTCGCTGCGGTGCATAATATCGCGGCTATAGCGAGCGGTATTGCACGCAGCGGCGCGGATATCATAGCGATAGACGGTTTTCGCGGCGGTACGGGCGCTGCGCCTACGCGAATACGCGATAATGTCGGTATTCCGATCGAGCTTGCGCTTGCCGCTGTCGACTCGCGTCTGCGCGATGAGGGTATAAGAGGAAATGTATCGCTTGTCGCGGGAGGTTCGATACGTTCGGCTGCCGATGTTGTCAAGGCGGTCGCGCTCGGCGCGGATGCCTGCTATATTGCAACGGCTGCGCTGCTCGCGCTCGGCTGCCATCTTTGTCGCAACTGTCAGAGCGGGCTCTGCAACTGGGGGATCGCAACTCAGCGTCCCGAGCTTGTCCGCCGTCTCGACCCCGATGAGGGCGCAGAACGGCTCGTAAATCTCATGAGCGCATGGAAGCATGAGATAAAGGAACTGATGGGCGGCATGGGCATAAACTCCATCGAGGCGCTTCGCGGCAACAGACTTATGCTTCGCGGCGTAGGCATGAACGAAAAGGAGCTTTCCATTCTCGGCATCGGTCACGCGGGCGAATGACGCGGCAAATAAAAAAATCATCCGTTTTATAAAAAATAAGTAGAAAAGCATAAAGCAGTGTGGTATAATATGAGAGTAAAAGAAAAAATAGAGGTTATAAATGCGGCAGAACTCGACTATCGCGCACTGAACGAACGGATCAGGCAGTTCGGCAGCGCAAGGATAAACGCATGTCTCGGTCAGCGCTTTATCGCCTCGGGAATGCGCGAGGGAGAGATAGAGATCCACGGTACACCCGGCAACGCTCTCGGCGCGTATCTTGCGGGAGCGAGCATTACCGTATACGGCAATGCTCAGGATGCAGTCGGCGATACTATGAATGACGGACGTATAATCGTTCACGGCGGCATAGGCGATGCCGCGGGATATGCGATGCGCGGCGGCGAGATAATCGTTCGCGGTGATGCGGGCTATCGCGTCGGCATACACATGAAGGAATACCGCGAGAAGTGCCCCGCCATCGTTATCGGAGGTGTGTGCGGCAGCTTTCTCGGCGAATATCAGGCGGGCGGCAGAATAGTCGTGCTCGGTCTTGACCGCGGTCAGCGTCCGATAGTCGGAAATTTTCCCTGCACGGGAATGCACGGCGGAAAGATGCTGCTGCGCGGCGATGCTTCGGATATCAGATTCCCGCTCGGTGTCTCTGCGTCTGCGGCATCCGAGAAGGATATGAGCGAGATAATGCCGCTGCTGCGGATGTTCAGTGAGTCGTTTGATCGCCCGCTCGACGAGATCCTCGCACCGGGCTTTACCGTTGTAACGCCGAATTCGAGCAACCCGTATAAGCAGATGTATGTCGCAAACTGAGCGTGCATCGACCGTGCCTGTGTCGGTACGGGCTGTGCAGGCGATAAAAGAAAAGCAGACTGTGAAAGGAAGCAGGCAGATATGAATTATTCCGCCAATGAGGTAATGCAGTATGTCAGAGAGGAGGATGTAAAATTCATCCGAATGGCATTCTGCGATATATACGGCAGACAGAAAAATATTTCGATAATGCCGGATGAGCTCGGTCGTGCCTTCGATTACGGTATAGCCATCGATGCTTCGTCCATTGCGGGCTTCGGCGATGTTGTTCATTCCGATCTTATGCTGCATCCCGACCCCGCTACGCTCTCGGTGCTCCCGTGGAGGCCGGAGCACGGCAGAGTCGTCCGCATGTTCTGCTCGGTCTGCTATCCGGACGGGAGACCGTTCGAGAGCGATTGCAGAAGTATTCTTGCCGAGGCTGAGCGCGAGGCGGAGCGGGCGGGCTATTCCTTTGCTTTCGGAGCGGAGATGGAGTTTTACCTCTTCAAACTCGACGAGCACGGAGAGCCGACCTGTATTCCATACGACAATGCAGGCTATATGGATATCGCTCCCGAGGATAAGGGGGAGAACGTCCGCCGCGAAATATGCCTGACGCTCGAGCAGATGGGTATAAAGCCGGAGAGCTCGCACCATGAGCAGGGACCCGGACAGAACGAGATAGATTTTCGTTATTCGAGTCCGCTGCGCGCGGGAGATGATGCTGTTACCTTCAAGGCGGTAGTCGGAACGGTCGCTGCCCGCAGCGGACTCACGGCGGATTTCGGCCCGCGTCCTCTTCCGGGGCATCCCGGCAACGGCATGCATATAAATTTCAGCATCCGCAGCGGCGTCGGAGATGATGTTATGGGCTCGGCTATTGCCGGGCTGCTCGAGCATATCGGTGAGCTTTCGCTCTTCCTCTGCGGAACAGAGCAGTCGTATGAGCGACTCGGACATTTTAAGTCGCCGAGGTATATTTCGTGGTCGCATGAGAATCGCTCGCAGCTTATTCGCATTCCTGCCGCTCAGGGTGAATACCGCAGGGCAGAGCTGCGCTCACCCGACCCGCTCTGCAATCCGTATCTTGCATACGCGCTTATCATACGCGCCTGTCTCGACGGTATTACGCGTTCGCTTCCGCTTCCGCCGGAGTGTGATCGCAATATGCTTGAGGAGGAAAGTGATGTGGCGCGTCTGCCCGCATCGCTCGGAGAAGCGAAAAAGATCGCCGGGGAGAGCGGATTTCTGCGCAGTGTGCTGCCGCAGACCGTTATTGAGGCGTATCTCGGTTGAGTTGACGATGTATTGTGCCGACTTAGCTACGCTTGATCGTACCGGCTGAGCTACACTCAATTGCAGTGGTGAGCTATGCGCGGATTTTCGGCACTGACTGTGCCGAATTGCGCCGTCGGAGTACCGTAAGGCACCGCACAGACCGTACATGTGTAATTAACATTACCGAAGGGGGGATCATATGGAGATGAACGAGCGCAGATGCCGTGCGCTGCTTGTCTCATCGTCGGAAAAATTCGACGGTGGTATGATCCCGCTGCTTGACGGACACGGCTTTTCGGTGAAAAAGGTAAAGAGCTGCTCGGAGGCGCGACGCGCGTCGGTAGAGGAAAGCTTTGATCTTATCGTTATCAACACACCGCTCCCGGATGAGTTCGGCAGCGGACTTGCGGAGGATATCGCGACCGGCAGCGGCTCCGGTGTTCTGCTGCTGACAAAGGCGGAGCATTACCCGGAGCTGTGCGCGGCGCTCTGCCCGTGCGGAGTTCTCGTAATGCAGAAGCCGACAAGCGCCGCGGCAATATCACAGTCTGTGGTGCTGCTGCGCGCGACGCGCGAGCGGCTGCGACGGATGGAGCAGCGCGCGGCTACGGTCGAGGAAAAGATGGAGGAGATACGTATTGTCGGCAGGGCAAAGCTGCTGCTTATCGAAAAGCTGAAAATGACCGAGCCGGATGCGCACAGATATATCGAAAAGACCGCGATGGACCGCTGTATTTCAAAGCGTGCCGTTGCGGAATCCATTATTAAAACCTATGTATAAGCGGAGGCTGTCTGTACGGACTTCGCTATCGGATTGTAAAACGGCATTTTGCCGTCGTGACCGGAAGCACGGCGTATGCTGATTTGCTCGGCATCTGCACGGCACATGGATAGATTATTTTTAAGTAAAATAAAGTGAGGGTGATATCATGACAAAGTACATTTTCGTAACAGGCGGCGTTGTTTCGGGCCTCGGAAAGGGAATCACCGCAGCATCGCTCGGCAGACTGCTCAAAACTCGCGGGCTGCGTGTCGCGGCGCAAAAGCTCGACCCGTACATAAATGTCGACCCGGGGACGATGAGCCCGTATCAGCACGGCGAGGTCTATGTCACCGAGGACGGCGCTGAGACCGACCTTGATCTCGGACACTATGAGCGCTTTATCGACGAGGATCTTAACCGTTTTTCCAACCTTACCACCGGTAAGGTCTACTGGAATGTTCTGAACAAGGAGCGCCGCGGCGAATACCTCGGCTCTACCGTTCAGGTCATACCGCATATCACGAACGAGATAAAGGACTTTGTCTATCGCGTGGGTAAGCAGACCGACGCGGACGTGGTAATCACCGAAATAGGCGGAACCATCGGCGATATTGAGTCTCAGCCCTTCCTTGAAGCGGTGCGTCAGATATCGCTCGAGGTCGGACGTGAGAACAGTCTGTTCATTCATGTAACACTCGTTCCGTTCCTCAGCGGATCGGATGAGCATAAATCCAAGCCCACTCAGCACTCGGTCAAGGAGCTGCAGGGCATGGGAATCAACCCGAATATCATCGTCTTGCGCTGCGATCAGCCGCTTGAGGACAGCATATTTAAGAAGATATCGCTCTTCTGCAATGTTCGTCCGGACTGCGTTATCGAAAATCTCACCCTGCCGTGTCTATATGAGGCGCCTCTTATGCTCGAGTCTGCTCATTTCTCTGATGTCGTCTGCCGCGAGCTCGGCATAGATGCGCCTGCTCCCGCGCTCGATGAGTGGAGATCAATGGTCGACAACATAAAGTCTGCCGAGAGGGAGGTCACTATCGGACTTGTCGGCAAATACGTCGCGCTGCACGACGCATATCTCTCGGTTGCCGAGGCGCTGCGTCATGCGGGCTATGCGCTCGGAGCAAAGGTCGATATCAAATGGATAGATTCCGAGCCGCTGTGTGACGCAAATGCGGACGAGCTGCTCGGCGGGCTTGACGGTATCATAGTTCCCGGCGGCTTCGGCGGACGCGGCGTTGAGGGTATGATTTGTGCGGCAAGGTTTGCCCGCGAGAACGCTTTGCCTTACTTCGGTATCTGCCTCGGTATGCAGATCGCCGTTATTGAATACGCACGCAATGTCCTCGGTATTTCCGATGCCAATTCCGGCGAGTTCGACGAGCTCTGCGCGCATAAGGTCATTGACTTCATGCCCGGACAGAGTGACGATGTGGACAAGGGAGGCACACTGCGCCTCGGCGCATATCCCTGCGTTATACGTCGCGGAACGACGATGGAACGCTGCTACGGCACACGTGAGATATCCGAGCGTCATCGCCATCGTTACGAGTTCAACAATGAGTATCGTGAGGCGCTCGAGGGCGCGGGACTCTGCCTCTCCGGACTTTCGCCCGACGGAAGACTCGTTGAGACTGTCGAGCTTAACGACCGTGATTTCTATGTAGGTGTGCAGTATCACCCGGAATTCAAATCCCGTCCTGATAGGGCTCATCCGCTTTTTCGCGGCTTTATCGACGCATCGCTCAAGAAGCATGAGAGTAGATAACGACTGCTGCATTATTTTCGGTGTAAGCTGTTTTTGGTGTATGCCATCTTATTTTTGCGGCTGAGCTTGCCGCAAAAACAACATAATAATCTTTTTTGCCCCGGAAAACTTTTCTTCCGGGGCAAAAAATCTTTCCGGAGCCGTTGACGAAATCGTAAAATGTGATATAATATAATTGTATCTCTGTGCGGGAACACAGTCGTTTTATGTCGAATGTAATGCCCGTACGGTTGTTGAACATGAGTGATGCGGTCGGCACAGACCGCTACCGCGCTGCGGAATTTTTATTTTTACAGGAGCAGGTATGGCACAGCAGACAGTTCTGATTCTTGATTTCGGCGGGCAGTATAAGGAGCTTATCGCCCGCAGAGTACGTGAATGCAATGTTTATTCGGTCGTTAAGCCCGGCGACCGCATTACGGTGGAGCAGATCCTCGAGATCGGACCAATCGGAATTATTCTCACCGGCGGTCCGAACAGTGTTTATGAGGACGGCTCTCCCCGCTGTGATAAAAACATTTTTAAGCTCGGTATACCGATCCTCGGTATATGCTACGGCGTTCAGCTGCTCGCGTGGTCATGCGGCGGCACCGTTGCGCCATGCCTCGTCAGCGAGTACGGTAAGACGGCAATGCGTGTAGATACCGGCTCTAATCTGTTCAAGGGTCTGAACGCGGCGCAGATCGGACTTATGAGCCATACCGATCAGATAGTCAAGCTGCCTGAGGGATTTCGTTCGGTCGCCTGCACCGACAACTGCCCGAATGCGGCGATTGAAAACAAGGCTAACCGCCTTTACGGTATGCAGTTCCATCCCGAGGTCGAGAGCACCTCGCGCGGAACCGACATGATCCATAACTTCCTCTATCGCGTATGCGGCGCGGAAGGAGACTATGATCTGCATAATCTTCAGGAGCAGCTTATTCGCGATATTCGTGATCAGGTGGGAGACAAGCACGTACTGCTCGCACTCTCCGGCGGAGTGGATTCCTCCGTTTGTGCGGCGCTGCTTTCGCGCGCTATTCCCGGACAGCTGCACTGCGTTTTCGTTGACCACGGTCTGATGAGAAAGAATGAGGGAGACGATGTAGAGGCGGCATTTTCGGGTCGCGACCTCCACTTTATCCGCGTAAATGCCGGCGAGCGCTTCCTTGCTGCTCTGCGCGGCATCACCGATCCGGAGCAGAAGAGAAAGATAATAGGCGCAGAATTTGTCAAGGTGTTCGAGGAGGAGACAGAAAAGCTCCCCGATAATGTTGCATTCCTTGCTCAGGGCACTATCTACCCCGACGTTATCGAGTCGGGCGGAAGCAAGGCTGCTACCATCAAGAGCCACCACAATGTAGGCGGTCTGCCCGATAATATGAAGTTTACCGGACTTGTCGAGCCTCTTCGCGGTCTGTTCAAGGATGAGGTGCGTGCGCTCGGTCGTCAGCTCGGTCTTGCGCGCTCCTATGTCGACCGTCAGCCGTTCCCGGGTCCCGGGCTCGGCGTTCGTATCATCGGAGAGATAACCGCAGAGAAGATAGCAATTCTTCAGAATGCAGACGCTATCTTCCGCGAGGAGATCTTAAAGCACAGAGTCAAGGCAGATCAGTATTTCGCTGTCCTTACCGATACGCGCTCGGTCGGTGTTGTTGGCGATTTCCGCACCTACGATTATACCATTGCGCTCCGCGCTGTTCGTACTTCCGACTTTATGACCTGTGAGTATACGCCTATTTCTCATAAGATACTCGGAACCATTTCCGCCCGTATCTGCAATGAGGTAAGGGGTGCCGGCCGCGTAGTTTACGATATTACAGGTAAGCCTCCGGCAACTATCGAATGGTGCTGAGCGCTGCTTGACAGCACGGATTTATTCCGCTGCCGCGGGTAATTTGCAATAGTCTGCAATTTTAGACCGTTTAACGGCGGGGCATTTTGCCCCGCCGTTTTTGTCTCCCGCAGTGCTGCGGAGGAGTGACGATGTGCGTACGGCGTTATATTTCCGGCACGCTTTTGTGCCGCACATGGTCTACGGTCGGTGTCGATGTTTGGAATACGCAGACACTTCGACGATGTTGACGTGAGCGGTCGCGACTATATGCGCCTTGCGTTTTATGACTCGCACGCTTTTGTGCCGCGCAGTGCCTGCGCGGCTGCGTTGTCGTTTTCCCGTACGGCATCGTCAAGGCTATGCCAATCGCAGAGTGATTCGTACAGAAAAATAATAAAAAATCGCGATTTTTTTTAAAAAGGGGGTTGACAAACGATATGTTCGGGCGTATAATACCACCAACATACCAAGTAGGTGGGTAAAACGCCGGGTATCAAAATAAGCGCAGCGGCAGCGCCGCGCACCGAAAAAAGGAGATATTTATCATGGCAAACATCTATACATCCGCAGATCAGCTTATAGGCAAAACTCCGCTTCTCGAGCTCAGTGGTATCGAAAAGAAATTCGGGCTCAAGGCAAAGCTGCTTGCAAAGCTTGAGTACTTCAATCCCGCAGGATCGGTCAAGGACAGAATTGCCAAGGCTATGATCGACGACGCTGAGAAGAGCGGCAAGCTGAGGGAGGGCTCGGTCATCATCGAGCCGACCTCGGGCAACACGGGTATCGGTCTTGCATCGGTCGCTGCGGCACGCGGCTACCGCATCATTATCGTAATGCCCGAAACTATGTCGGTAGAGCGCCGCCAGTTGATGAAGGCATACGGTGCCGAGCTTGTTCTCACCGACGGCAGCAAGGGAATGAAGGGCGCTATCGAGCGTGCAAACGAGCTCGCAGCAGAGACTCCGAATTCGTTTATCCCCGGTCAGTTCGTCAACCCGGCAAACCCTAAGGCCCACTTTGAGACAACCGGTCCCGAGATCTACGAGGATACCGACGGTCGGGTCGACTGGTTCGTTGCAGGCGTAGGCACCGGCGGAACCGTTACCGGCGTAGGCCAGTATCTGCGCGCCAAGATCCCGGGTGTGAAGGTTGCAGCCGTCGAGCCTGCTTCTTCTCCCGTTCTTTCCGAGGGTAAATCCGGACCGCACAAGATTCAGGGTATCGGTGCGGGATTTGTACCGGATGTCCTTGATACAAAGGTTTATGACGAGATAATCCCCGTCACTAACGAGGATGCTTTCGCGACCGGTAAGGAGATAGGCAGAAGCGAGGGTGTGCTTGTCGGAATTTCGTCCGGTGCCGCTGTCTATGCGGCAATTCAGCTCGCAAAGCGCCCGGAGAACGAAGGCAAAACTATCGTTGCACTTCTCCCCGACACCGGAGACCGTTACCTCTCTACACCCCTCTTCGCTGACTGAGAGGCGTGCGGTGATACCGACAAGAGAGCAGGCTCGCGAGCTGCTTCTGCGCTATAACAGCGAGCCGTTTCATATAAAACACGCGGATATCGTCTGCGGTGTGATGGAGTATTTTGCCTGTGAGCGCGGCTACGGCGACGAGGCGAAATTTTGGGGCACAGTCGGACTTCTCCATGATCTTGACTTTGAAAAATATCCCGAGCAGCATTGTATAAAGGTCAGGGAGATAATGGAGTCCGAAGGCATAGACGAGCGCTTGATACATGCGGTAGTCAGCCACGGCTACGGAATAACCGTAGATACCGCGCCCGAGCATGAGATGGAAAAGGTGCTTTACGCAGTCGATGAGCTTACGGGGCTTATCGGTGCTGTCGCGATAATGCGCCCGTCGCGCAGTGTTGAAGATCTCGAGCTGAAATCGGTTAAAAAGAAGTATAAGAGCCACGGCTTTGCGGCAGGCTGCTCGCGCGAGGTCATCGAGCGCGGCGCGGAGATGCTTGGCATAAGCCTTGACGAGCTTATAATCGAGACCATACTTGCAATGCGGGCTACGCCTGCGGCGGTATTTAATTGATATGAGAGTACTTGCGGCATTGAGCGGCGGCGTTGATTCAAGCGTCGCCGCCCTCCTGCTGCGCAGGGAGGGAAACGATTGCATCGGCTGTACCATGCGTCTCTATGACAATGAGGATGCGGGTATATCACGTGCGCATACCTGCTGTGCTCTTGAAGATACGGAGGATGCTCGTAGCGTTTCTCTGCGGCTCGGAATGCGGTACTATGTCTTTAATTTCGCGGAGGAATTTCACCGCGAGGTCATTGATCGCTTTACCCGCAGCTATGCGAGCGGAATAACTCCGAATCCGTGCATCGATTGCAACCGATATCTGAAATTCGGAAAGCTGTATGACCGTGCAAAGCTGCTCGGCTGTGATATCGCTTGGCCATGATATCAAGCGATGGTAAGCCGGAACGATTGTGGCATGAGCGGCTGTGAGATAGAGCTGACGAGTATAGGTGGATGTGGACTCCGGCGGCTGTGAAGCAGACATGAATTTTCGGGCGTATGCCCGACGGGAGGGATAGATATGATTTCCACGAAGGGCAGATATGCACTGCGTATTATGATAGATCTTGCGGAGCACCGCGGCGGAGATTGGATCCCGCTGAAGGCTGTAGCGGAGCGTCAGGAGATATCTCAGAAATATATTGAGAGAGTAATGCCCTCACTCACCGGCGCGGGGCTTGTCGAGGGGCTGCACGGAAAGGGCGGCGGCTACCGCCTTACTCGTTCGCCCGAGGAATATACAGCACTGCAGGTGCTTACCGCAGCTGAGGGAGAACTTGCTCCGGTCGCATGTCTCGGCAGCGGAGCGCCTGCCTGCAGCCGCGCGTCGGAATGCCGAACGCTTGAGCTTTGGCGCGGTTTTTACAAGCTGACCGAGGAATATTTCGGCTCAGTTACGCTCGCCTCGCTGACTGCTGCGGGCGGTGCGGCGGATTACGTCATATAATTCTATCTTCGGTTATCGGAGTGTGAAAGCAAAATGTTGCGGCAGCCGATATGCACGTCATGCATATCGGCTGCCGCAATATGTAACTACTTTGTTCAGATTTGATCTTATCCGCAGCTGCGGATCACTGTTCATGCAGCATGGGAGTGACTCCGACAGCCTTACTTATACAGAATAGCATCCGGCAGATACTCGTCCGGTATCGAGCGGCGCACATATCCATACAGCTCGGTAAGTGTAAAGCTGCCGTATTTCTGTCCTCCGTGTTCGTTACACAGCTCCTCGGTATAGTCGGAGAGCGGCATAACGCGAAAGGCACTGCGGGAGGAGTTGTAGTGGCAAACGGTCGGCAGAAACGAGATATTATCTATGCTGACCGAAGGTCCGTTTTCTGTGCTGCGGACGGTGAGATCGAAGCCGAGCAGTCCGCCGACGGCATTCTTGGCATAGTACATTCCTGTCATAAAGTTGCCGAGCGAATAGGCGACGAGCGTTGTCCCGCCGTCGGGGCGAGGCAGTGTCTCGATGCTTTGCAGTACGTGCGGACCGTATCCTATAACGACATCGGCGCCGCATTCGGCGAGTATTGCGGCGAGTGAGCGCTGACTATCGCCGGGATCGAGTTCGTTCTCGGTGCCCCAGTGCATCACGGCTATGATCGCATCTGCCTTCTGCTTTGCTATTTTCATCTGTGTCTTCATGTCCTGAATATTGACGTACGGAACATAGATGCCGCTTCCGTCGCTGTTGGAGACGTTTGTTTTGCCTACGAAGTAAACGAGCGCGACACGTATACCGTCAATGTCGGCTATTCTGATATTTTCAAGGTCCGAGCGGTCGGCATACTCCGCGAGCGGAAGTGCGCCGCATTTGCGGACGTAGCTCTCGGTGGCGAGAACACCCTCGACACCGCCGTCGAGCATATGGTCGTTCGATAGGTCGATGATGTTGAATCCTATGCCGGTCAGCGCGTCTATCGCGGTCGGCGGGACGATGTATTTCGGAAAATAATCGTAATCACCGCTCTCGGAAATGACTGCTTCGAAATTAACGATAGATGCATCCGATAGACGTATGTAGTCGGCTATATCGTCGTATATCGGGGTAAAGTCGTACTCACCTTCGCCGCCGCAGGCTGCGGCGTATCTTGCGACCGCCTCATGACACATGCTGTCACCCGCCGCAACTATGCGCACCGTCTGAACATCGGAAGCATAGATATTTCGCTGCGGCTCGCTCTCGTTCGGCAGCTCGGGGGTCACTATTCGTGTCTGCTCGGTCTCGTTCTCCTGCACGGCTTCGCTTCTGTATGCCCCATACTCCCCGCCTGCACCCGACGAGCAGGCACATAGCAGAGATGCGGCAGCGAGCAGCAGCGCCGTCAGTGCGGTGCGGGAGGTTGCTTTGACCTTGCTCATTTTGATGTGTCGCTCCATAGGCTCTCCATGCCGAATTGTGATGTTTTTTCCTCCTCGCAGTCGTTACTGACCGCCGCTGATGCGTCGGTTTTGTCGGCTTCAGCTCTGTTAGGTGTGTCGGAGGATATTTCGGATCTTTTCTCAGATGCTGCGCTGTCGGACAGCTTTTCTCCGTCGGAATCCGGCTTAGCTTTGACGGATATGACGGTACTGCCGTCGGGCTTTTCGGCGGCGCTGCCTGAACCCATGCCCGCATTGTCGGCTTTATCCTCGGCAGTCACCCGATCTCCGTCTTTGGTCTCGGGTTCTGCGCCGGAGCTGTTTTTCGCCGTGTTGTCTGTCAAGCTCTCTGCCGCGGTGCCGGGAGCGGTCGGCTCATCGTCCGGAATATCGTCGAGGGTAGGCATTATCATATCCTCGTCAAATGCCGCAGGCGCCTGAAAAGGCACGTGCTTGAGCGGGTCATATACAAATTTGCGGCAGGTATAGCGGCAGGAGACTACGCCCTTGCGCTCGCAGAGCATTGTATCGGAATCGAACAGCTTGTGCGCGCGGACGCAGTAGCGGCAGATCTCCGGCAGCTCGCGCTCCGAGCTCTTGTCATGCGCGGCTTTATATTTCGGTCTGAAGCGCGTGAGACGTGTGTCCGAATCGCTCGCGCGGTATCTGTGATCGTCTTTTCTGCGAAAAGCCATTGCTTTTACCCCCGATAAATGTTTATCGAGGGTATTATACTACATTTTTTATTATTTTTCCACTCTTTTTTTAAAATATTGTTCTCAGCCTGCAATATACAGCAGCAGAAAGGTATATCCTGCGCACAGGACAGCCATCGCAGCGCGTACCGGGATAATATATTTTCCGCTCAGACCGCAGCCGCGCATCAGCGTTTTTGTTTGCATCGTGACGCACAGCCCCGACCAGCCTATCTCCGTGCCGCACAGTACGGTGCCGAATGTACCGCCGAATGTCGCCGCGCTGCTGAGACCGCCGATGACCTCGAGCAGCATAGACAGCAGAAGTGTGGCGATAGGCGGCAGTGCAGCGCCGGTGAGTGAGATGTAGACACGGTCGAGCAGCGCGGCAGCGAGCACGCGGAGCAGCGAAAATACGGTGACGAGCGAGACCACGGTAAGAGTCGCAGAGAGCGCCGATGCTACCGACTCCGGCAGGACACGCAGAACGGACGAATGAGTAGCTGTCGAGTCGGACAAACTTTTATCATATCGCACCCGCTGTCCGGCACAGACATTGCCGAGTCGGTTTTCTTTTTTTCTTTTTCCGATATTATGTATGCCTCCGTGCAGCGCGCCGAGCGTCAGCACAGACAGCAGCTGCGCAAGATAAATAATAATTCCGAGCCTGCGGTCTCCGAGCAGCGTCGTGCCGAGCAGGGCTACGGTCAGCCCCGGACCGGTGTTATTCAACAGTGCGCACCCTCGCTCCGCCTCATCTGCTGTGCACCGACCGCCTCTGTATGCTTCGCAAACAGCTGCAGCACCGGCAGGATAGCCCGCGCACATTCCTATTATGAACGAAAATGCAAGTGAACTCGGAAGCCCGAAAAGCATCGAAAACGGCTGCCCTATTGCCCGTCCGATGTGCTCGGTGGTACCGCAGCGTGATATCAGTGCTGTGAGCACAAGATACGGAAACAGCGACGGTATTAGCGCGGCTGCACACATTTTCAGACTCTCCCGCACCGATTCTGCCGCAGAGTCGGAGAATACAACGAGCAGAGGTATAAAATACAGTAGGGCTATATCTCTCGCTGCCGCCTTAGCGTACCGCCACAGTGCTTTTGGTATATGAGCGCCGGAAACAGCGGATGCATGCATCTTTGTCATTATTAGCACTCCCTCCGCATAAGGTAAGGTCGTGGAGCGAAGTGCCGTCGGGAAATACCTTTGCGGCATATCGCTGTCATCGTGATGCCTTACGTTATACTATATTTGGCGAGCGGAGGAAAGATACATAATGAATACGGAGAATAAAAGAAAAGGAGAACGGCGGCTGCTTGGCAGACTGTTTTCGATATCCGATCTACCGCAGGAGGAATGTCCGGGAACGGCTGAGACGGTCATTACGATATTCGACAGGATGCAGCTGAGACTGTCGCGGTGCAGGAGGATAATCTGCTTTCGGGACGACCTTATCATCATGCGGGCGGGTAGATATGAGCTGACCGTTGTCGGCGAGGGACTGACGCTGTGCCACCGCAGCGGCGGTTCGGTCGAGGTTGATGGCTTAGTTACCGATATATCGCTCAGATCGGCATGTGATAGGAGGCGGGAAAAATGAAGGACGGCATTACGGCGCGGGTAGGCAGATTTTTTCTCGGCTGTGATACACTGTATATCTGTGATGATGATGCGCTGAATTTGCTCGGTGCCCTGCATTATTCCGCCGTACGCCGGCAGGATGGATGGGAGCTCAGCATGTCGTCCGCCGACCGTGCGCAGGCGCAGCTTCTGCTTTCCGAGAGCGGGTCGGACTATTCCGTTCTTCGTCGCAGCGGGCTGCCTGCGCTCTGCTCGCGCTTTTCACATCGACCCGGTATACCGACGGGCGCGGTTCTCGCTTGCCTGCTTGCCGCCATGCTCTCGCGCTTTATATGGACGCTCGATGTCGCGCCGCGCGACGGTCAGGAGAGGGATGCGGAGCTTGAGCAGTCGCTGCTCGACGGCGTTCGAGCGCTCGGATGTACCGAGGGTGCGTTTATACCGACGCTCGATCTGTTCGAGGTCTGCTCTGCGTATCTTGCCGAAAATTCGCTGGTCAGCTGGATGAGCATCGACATAGAAGGAACGGCGGCGCAGCTGCGCTACACAAAGACGGCATATCGCGACGGAAAAATAGACGACAGTATGCCGTCGAATGTGATAGCCACCCGGGAGGGTGTTGTCGAATATGTAAATACCGGAGCGGGCGAGGCTGCCGTCGGTGACGGAGACAACATAGCGGCAGGGCAGCTGCTCATCTCCGGCGCACTCGAGAATAAGAATACCGGAGTCGTCCGATATACTCATGCGCGCGGCAGCGTTATAGCGCACACGCAGCATGTGCTCACGGCTGAAGCACCTCTTGCGATAAGCGTGCGCGAGTACGGCAGCATAGCGCGTGATATAAAGTTTTCGCTGTTCGGACACAGCCTGCATCTGCTCCGACATACGCCGCACACGGATGCATCCTACGAACTTGAGCATAGCAGCGGCAGACTGACGCTGCCCGGCGGTATTGTTCTGCCGATAACGATCGATACGGACAGCTATTGTTATTATACTATTCACAGCCGAGAGCGCTCGCTCGAAGAAGCAGCAAGGGCTGCCGAAGCGCAGATAACGGCTATGCTTCACCGCGAGATAGGCGAGAGCGAGGTGCTCTCACGCGCCGACGAGGGCTTTCTCGAGAGCAGAGCCGAGGGGGATGTTTACATACTGCGTACTACCGTTCACTGCCTCGAGGATGTTGCCGAGGTCGTACCGCTGCCGGTAATGGACGACGGGCGGTAGGACTTGCGTCGGACTGCATTATTCGCGCGAAATTTAAATGTGCCGTTGCCGTTATAATCATACATATCAGCAGCATTAGAGCGAAAAAATACTCGGGCGTTTTGTCGGTATGCACGCTCGGAATTTGACGGCGTATTTCACAGCGACGAGAATAAACCGAAAACATGCTCGTATTTCTTTCCGATGTGCGCCCGCGCTATTGACAAAACCAAGGGATAAGTATAAAATATATGATATATTGAGGGATTTGTACCGTTTTGACCGCAGCTGTATATTTTGCCGATATGTGCGGCGGAAATGCGGCTGCATAAACGGACAGAATTAAGGATGGTAAGATGGCAGATAGCTATACGAGAGAGGTGTTTACCGATTCGCCGGAGCAAACCGCTGCGGCGTTCGGAACACTTGATGCCAATATACGTGCGGTGGAGGATGCCTTCGATGCCGTTATACGCAGTGAGGACACCGACCGTACCGACGGGAGCAGAATAGTTATTACCGCGCAGAGCGAGCACGATGCCGAGCTTGCCGCCTCTGCCGTAACGGCGCTGCTGCATTCGCCGAGCGGCGCGGATATCACCGCGCAGGAGCTCGGATATATAATTGACAGTGTGCGCGAGGGTAAGAGCGACGAGCTTGACGAGCGCGACGGCGGGGTCATATGTCTCGGCGGCAGAGGAAAACCGATACGCGCCATGACGGCGGGTCAGAAGCGCTATGTCGATGCAATACGCGGCAATACCGTGATATTCGGTGTGGGACCCGCAGGAACGGGCAAGACCTATCTTGCTGTCGCGCTTGCTGTCGACGCGCTGCGCAAAAAGTCGGTAAATAAGATCATTCTCACGCGCCCTGCGGTAGAGGCGGGAGAGCGACTCGGTTTTCTTCCGGGTGATCTGCAGAGCAAGATAGATCCTTATCTGCGTCCGCTCTATGACGCACTGTACGATATGCTCGGCGCTGAAAACTGCGCAAAATATATCGAGCGGGGAACGATAGAGGTCGCGCCGCTCGCATACATGCGCGGCAGAACACTCAGCGATTCGTTTATTATTCTCGACGAGGCGCAGAACACAACACGCGAGCAGATGAAGATGTTTCTGACACGTCTCGGATTTAATTCAAAGATGATAGTGACCGGCGACACAACGCAGATAGATCTGCCTGACGGAAAGCCCTCCGGGCTTATTCAGGCGGTGCGTATTCTCGACGGAATAAACGGAATATACATTCACCGCTTTTCGGGGCGCGACGTTGTGCGCCATAGGCTCGTTCAGGATATCGTCAATGCATATGAGCGCGGCGGTGCAAAAAATGTGCGGACGGACGGCGATGCCGGAGAGGCTGAAGCCAGTCATGACGGTGAAAGCAACGGATAAGCGGAAGCCGACGGCGAACGGAATTGACTGCCTAACGGCTTTATCGGCATTTGTCTGCCGCCGCGGAGCTGCCGCAGAAATGCCGGATATTGCACGGCTCGGCTGTGAAGTACAACGGATGCAAAATAATTTGGGAGAAATATAAAGATGGACAATCTTCTTGAAAAAATCGAGCAGGCAGAGGAGAGCGCGCTTGCGCTGCTGCCCGGCTATAAGATCAGCATAACAAATAAGCAGGGAAGATATATCGTGGATATGCGCACGCGCCTGCTCATCCGCCGCGCTATAACCGCTGCACTGCGTCATGAGTATATCCCGGAGGATAGGTTCGCGCCGGAGGTCTCGGTCATGCTCGTATCCGATCGCAGGATACATATGCTCAATATCGAGACGCGCGGGATCGACCGCGCGACCGACGTGCTTTCTTTCCCGCTGCTTCAGGACGGTATCCCTACAGCCGACGACATCGACCCCGAGACCGGCAGAATACCGCTCGGCGATATCGTAATATCGCTCGACCGCGCACATGCGCAGGCGATCGAGTACGGTCACAGTTTTGAGCGCGAGCTTGCGTTTCTCTGTGTGCACTCGGTGCTGCATCTTCTCGGCTACGATCATGAGGGCGGCGGTGAGAACGAGCGTATCATGTTCGACTGTCAGAGAGAGATACTCGACGGCATGGGTCTCACCCGTTGACGGAGCTGCCGATGCTTGACAGACTTCATGATGTAGAGGCACGCTATTCCGAGATAAGCGAGCGGCTTGCCGATCCGTCGGTGATGAGCGATATCTCCGCATATTCCTCGCTTATGAAGGAATATAAGCGGCTTACGCCCGTCGTCGAAAAGTTTCGTGAGTATAAGAGCGCCGAGGCAGCCGTCGACGATGCGCTCAGCCTACTCGCGAGCGAGAATGACCCGGACATGCTCTGCCTTGCCGACGAGGAGCTGCGGAGCGCAAAGGAGACGATAGCGCGTACCGAAGAGGAGTTGCGTGTGTTGCTGCTTCCGCGGGATGAGAACGACGATAAGAATGTTATTGTTGAGATTCGCGCGGGCGCCGGCGGCGAGGAGGCTGCGCTGTTTGCGGGCGACTTGTACCGCATGTACTCAATGTATGCCGATTCGATGGGGTGGAAGCACGAGCTTATGAGTGCGAACGAGACCGGACTCGGCGGCTTTCGAGAGGTATCTTTTCTCATCGAGGGAGAGGGCGCTTATTCGAGATTGAAATTCGAGAGCGGTGTACACCGCGTTCAGCGCGTTCCCGAGACCGAATCCTCCGGCAGGATACAGACCTCTACGGCAACCGTTGCGGTGCTGCCGGAGGCTGAAGAGGTAGAGGTCGAGCTTAATCCCGCCGACCTTAAAATAGAAACGATAAAGAGCAGCGGCGCGGGCGGACAGCATGTCAACAAGACCGAGTCTGCGATACGTCTGCTGCATATTCCGACCGGTATCGTAGTTGAATGTCAGGACGAGCGCAGTCAGTTTAAGAACCGCGACAAGGCTATGAAGATACTGCGCACCCGTCTGTACAATATGCGCCGTGAGGAGCAGGAGAGCCGCATCGCCTCCGAACGTAAGAGTCAGGTAGGCACGGGAAACCGCTGCGAGCGTATAAGAACATACAATTTCCCGCAGGGACGTGTGACCGATCACCGCATCGGACTTACGCTTCATTCTATCGACAGCTTTATGAACGGTGATATCGGCGGTATGATAGACGCACTGATAACGGCGGATACGGCGGAAAAACTGAGATCAAGCGAGGACGTTTCAAACTGAATGAGCGATTATAACAACGCGGTGAGCGGCACGGATGCAGAGGTCGGTCATGTCACCGCCGCAAAGGTAAAAAACACACTGCTGCTCGATGCCGAGCGCGAGGAGGATATCGAGCGGGCAGCGCAGATAATACGGCAGGGCGGACTTGTCGCATTCCCGACCGAGACCGTTTACGGACTCGGCGCATCGGCGCTCGATGCGGATGCGGCACGTCGTATATACGCCGCTAAGGGCAGACCGTCGGACAACCCTCTGATAATTCATCTCGCGCGTGCGGAGGATGCAGAGGAATACGCGGTGACGAGCGAGCTGTACTATAAGCTCGCGCAGCGCTTTATGCCGGGACCGATAACGGTGATACTGCCGAAAAAGGATATTATTCCGCTGTCGGTGACAGGCGGTCTGCCGACCGTCGCGGTCCGCGTACCGCTGAATATCCATGCGCATAAGCTGATTAGCGCGGTGGGGGTGCCGGTGGCTGCACCGTCAGCCAACATATCAGGCAGACCGAGTGCGACCTGCGCCCGCTACTGTCTTGAGGATTTCGACGGCAGGATAGATGCCGTGCTCGACGGCGGAGACGCCGCATTCGGGCTCGAATCAACTATCGTAAAGCCGGACGGAGACGGGTTGAGACTGCTCAGACCCGGCGCGGTAACCCCCGAGGAGCTGTCATCGCTCGGCGTTCCGGTAACGGTCGATCCGTCGGTAACGGAACGCTTCGAAGGTACGCCGGAGGCGCCGGGAATGAAGTACCGCCACTACGCGCCGCGCGCCGAGGTAATCATTCTTGACGGCGCAGACCGCGATGTGTACGACTATCTGCGCGACAAGCGCGATTGCGGAATTCTGTGCTTCTCCGAGGATACCGAGCTGCTCGGCAGAGAGGGCGCGGAATCGCTCGGTTCGCGCAGCGACCCGCTCGAGCAGGCGCATCGGTTGTTTCGGCTGCTGCGCGAATTTGACGAGCGCGGGGATGTATCGACGATATATTCGCGTATGCCGAGCCGCGACGGCGCGGGGCTTGCGGTTTTCAATCGGCTGATAAAGGCGGCGGGATACCGTGTAATGAAGCTTCCGCCTATTGACACAAAAGTGAAAAACTGATATAATATCACGTAATTGACACGAAAATTATAATAGTATAATAGAGGTTAGGACTATGGCAGAACAGAAAAAGCTCGTTGAGCAGATAACATCCATGAGCGATGATTTCGCACAGTGGTATACCGACGTATGTACCAAGGCGGATCTCATCGGATATACAAGCATTAAGGGCTGCATGATCTATCGTCCCTACGGATACGCTATCTGGGAGAATATTCAGAAAATTCTTGATGCGCGCTTTAAGGCGACAGGACATGAGAATATCTACATGCCGCTCTTTATTCCCGAGTCGCTTCTTAATAAGGAGAAGGAGCACGTTGAGGGTTTTGCTCCGGAGGTCGCATGGGTGACACACGGAGGGAATAACGAGCTGCAGGAGCGTATGTGCGTGCGCCCGACCTCCGAGACGCTGTTCTGCGATCACTATAAGGATATAATCCACTCATGGCGCGATCTGCCTAAGCTCTATAACCAGTGGTGCAATGTCGTTCGCTGGGAAAAGACGACCCGTCCTTTCCTGCGCAGCCGTGAATTTCTCTGGCAGGAGGGTCACACCATGCACGCGACCGCAGAGGAGGCACGCGAGGAGACCATCCGCATGCTGAATATTTATGCGGACTTCTGCGAAAATGAGCTTGCTATGCCTGTCATCAAGGGTCCTAAGACCGACAGCGATAAGTTCGCGGGTGCTGAGGATACATACGCCATCGAGGCACTTATGCATGACGGTAAGGCGCTTCAGGCGGGCACGTCGCACTATTTCGGCGACGGCTTTGCAAGAGCCTTTGATATCAAATTTGCCGATAAGGAGAACAATCTCCGTTATCCCTTCCAGACCTCGTGGGGCGTTACTACACGTCTTATCGGTGCCGTAATTATGACGCACGGTGACGACAGCGGACTTGTGCTTCCGCCGGCCGTCGCTCCCATTCAGACGGTCGTTATCCCCGTTCAGATGCATAAGGAGGGCGTGCTCGACGCTGCCCGTGCACTTGCCGACCGCCTCTCGGCTCGCTTCCGCGTAAAGCTCGACGATTCCGAGAATACCCCCGGCTGGAAGTTTTCCGAGTATGAGATGAAGGGCGTTCCGCTCCGCGTAGAGCTCGGACCGCGTGATATTGCAGAGGGCAAGTGCGTGCTTGTCTCCCGCGTTGACCGCTCCAAGACCATCGTTTCGCTCGACGGAGTAGAGGATGCCGTTGCCGAAAAGCTCGCAGCTATCCGCGACGAGCTGTATGAAAAGGCTCTCGCCAACCGTCAGGCTCACACCTATGACTGCACCTCGCTCGACGAGATAAAGCAGAAGCTCGGCGAGAACGGCGACGGCTTTGTCCGCGCCATGTGGTGCGGCGATCCCGAGTGCGAGGATAAGGTCAAGGAGCTGACCGAGGTCGGCTCGCGCTGCATCCCCTTTGATCAGGAGCAGCTCTCGGACAAGTGCGTTTGCTGCGGCAGACCCGCGAAGAAGCTCGTTTACTGGGGCAAGGCATATTGATCTGAAAGTTGTCACGCTATTGATTTGATTGTGCGTCCGGCTGCGGCTTAACACGCACGTGCCGGAATATTATTGCGAAACGGAAATAGTACTATGAAAAATAATCGCTCCAACCAATGCCGCCCCGACAGCGGCACCGGGCGGCGCGTCGCCCGAGAGCAGAGCAGTGCCCTCGGGCATTTTTCCTCTCCGGCTGACCTGCGCAGATATAATTTCTGCCGCCGTGCGGTGATAATATCCGCGCTTCTGCTTGCGCTTATCGGGATATTTACCGTATTTGTTGCCGTGAGCACGAGCACGCTTAAGGCATCGCAGGGCATATCCAAGGTGTGGATACAAGCGGCTGCCGTTCTGCTCGGAGCGGCGGGAATGCTGCTGCTCTCGCGTATGCCGCTCTCTCGTCTGTACAGGCGGCTGTGGTGGCTGTTCCTTGTTCTTGCGCTCGGTATTCTTGCCGTAACGCTTGTCTACGGCAGCGGTCCGTACGGGACAAAGAGCTGGCTGACCGTCCCGGGCACGTCGCTTTCGGTGCAGACCTCTGAGTTTGTCAAGGCGCTGTTTATCGTCGCCTTTGCGGGGCATCTGCGTATGCTCGGCGAGCGGATGAATACTTTACTGGGCTTTGCGTCGCTCGTGCTTCATTTCGGCGTTGTATGCGGGCTCGTCGTGCTGCAGCATGACCTCGGTTCGGCTCTTGTATATGTCTTTATCGCGCTGATGATATGCTATTCCTCCGGGCTTTCGCTGCGGTATTTTCTGTTCGGCGGTCTCGGACTTGCCGTCATGTCGCCGGTAATATGGCATTTTCTCTCCGATTATCAAAAGGCTCGGATAACGGTCGGCATCAATCCCGAATCGGATCCGCTCGGCTACGGCTATCAGGTCATTCTCTCGCGCAGTGCGGTGATCGCGGGCTATCCGTTCGGTTCACGTTTTCTCGAGCTTGAATATTCTCCGATTCTGCCCGCGAGTCATACCGATATGGCGTTTGCGGTGCTCTCGGAGCAGATCGGTGCGATAGGTGCGGCTGTTTTGTTCGCCGGGTATCTTGTGCTTGTTTTTGCACTGCTGTCACTCGGTCGGCATTCTGATCGCACCGGCGCGGCTATATGTGCGGGTGTTTCCGCCATTATTATCTGTCAGTCGGTCGAGAATATCGGCATGTGCCTCGGGATTATGCCGGTCGTCGGCATAACGCTGCCGTTTATCAGTTACGGCGGTTCGTCTGTGGTCGCACTGTTTCTCGCGCTCGGTGTTGCTCTCGGCGCATCGAAGCCGGAGCATGTGCTCTCCGAGGATTGAGCCGGCCTTCAGTCTGCTGTATGTGATAACTGAAGATGTGTGCTGCCGCTGCGGCGCTTTGCTATAACAGCATCAAGCCTCGTTGATCATGAGAGCTTGATGCTGTATTTTTATCGGCAAGCTGTACGATTATTTTACCATAAATTGCATTTTATAAAACCGAATACCTCATACCTATATATGTCAATACTCCTTATAGCCGAAAGGCACGGAGGTGACGATGTACAGAGGCAGAGTAGAGATATGCGGTGTAAATACGGCGCAGCTGCCGCAGATGTCGGAGGAAAAAAAGGTGGAGCTGCTCGGCAGGGCGCGGCAGGGAGATGCTGATGCTCGACTTGAGCTGATAGGCGGTAATCTGCGCCTTGTGCTTAGTGTCGTTCAGCGTTTTTCCGGCAGATGCGATAGTCTTGACGATCTGTTTCAGATGGGATGTATAGGACTTATCAAGGCGATAGACAATTTCGATCTTTCGCTCGACGTGCGTTTTTCCACCTATGCGGTGCCGATGATAATAGGAGAAGTCAGACGATATCTGCGCGTTAATAATTCGGTGCGCGTCAGTCGCTCGGTGCGTGATCTTGCATATAAGGCGCTCGGCGCGCGTGAGGCTATTGCAAAGGCACAGGGACGCGAGGCGACAGAGGCGGAGCTTGCGGCGGCGCTGTCTATACGCGGACTCGAGGTCACGCCCGCCGAGGTCGGTGCGGCGCTCGAGGCTATAGCTTCTCCGATATCACTTTTCGACCCGGTGTACGGCGAGGGAGGAGATGCGGTCCTCGTTATGGATCAGCTCAGTGACGGCTCGAGAGCGAGTGAGGGATGGATCGAGAGTATAGCGCTGCGTCAGGCACTGACCGAATTGCCGGAGCGGGAGCGGGAGATAATTTCGATGCGCTTTTATGCAGGCAAAACGCAGATGGAGATCGCGAGCGAGATCGGTATCTCGCAGGCGCAGGTTTCACGTCTCGAAAAGGGTGCTCTCGGCAGACTGCGCGCCGTTCTGTTATGAGCATGTCTGTCTGAATTTTATATGCTTATGCTTTATCACGGGCAAGACCCGAACAAGATCCAAGCAAAGCTGCTGCCCCGACGCACGGTGTTATCCATACGGCGGGGCAGTAATTATATTTGCGCCGGTTGTGCCGGTGTGATTCTGTTTTTTGCAGAGCGTGATTCTTTTATTATTCAAAAAAGCATTTCCACCACGGCTTTTTTTGCGGCGGCCTGCATGAACACTTTTCCTTTGAGGCAATGCTGACGAGTATCGCATCGGTTCCGACACGCTCGACGCACTCCCACGGTATCACTATTACCTCGGGGTGCAGCTGAAAGAGTGAGCCGGAGCCGGGAACACTGATAGTTATTATCCTTCCCGTTGCCGAATCCACGGCGAGGTCGCAGACATAACCGAGCCTGCTACCGTCGCAGATATTTATAACTTCTTTATCCTGTAGCGAGCCGGAGCAGTAGCCGTTCATATCAGCCTCAGAGAATGATGCATATCATACCGCCGTTGCCCTCGTTGATAAGACGCTCAAGCGTCTCGGAGAATTTCTTTCTCGATTCCGCCGGCATGCGGTCGAGCTTTGCGTGCAGTCCCTCGGTAACGAGCTCATACAGCGTCTTTCCGAACATATTCGACTGCCATATCTTTTTAGGATCCTCCTCAAATTCGCGCAGCATAAACTGCACCAGTTCCTTTGATTGCTCCTCCGAGCCGACGATGGGGTTTATCTCTGTCTCGATATTTGCTTTCATCATATGTATCGACGGCGCGCTTGCACGCAGTCGGACACCGTAGCCGCCGGGACCGTCGGTTATCTCCGGCTCTTCGAGCTCGAGGTCGCAGGCATCCGGGGTAACTATGCCGTATCCCTTTTCCTCTACCTCGGCAAGCGCAGCCGCGACCTTTTCGTATCTCTCGCTGACCGCAGCGAGCTCAAGCAGCGCTTGCATCAACTCCTCATCGCTCGAGATATCCTTCCCCGACAGCTTGCTCAATACCGAGAAATACAGACCGTCGTCGAGCTTAATATCTACCGTTGCACGCCCGGTGCCGAGGTCGACCTCGCATATGGCGGCGCTCTTAATGTTCTCATCGTCGAGAGCATGATGAAACGCCGGGTCAATATCCGATATTTTATTTACCTCAGAGCCGCATGAGAGCACGGTTTCCGCGAGCATCTCACTCAGCGGGTCGCTGCCGGGAAGCGCCGCCGTCCAGCTCGGCAGGCGAACTCCGATTTCGGTGACAGGAAATTCGAGCAGCACAAGCTCAAGCACGTGTCTGAGATCCTCGGCATCAAGTCGCAGACAATCGAGAAGTGCGACGGGGGCGCCGTATTTTTCTTCGAGCTCGAGCGCAAGACGTGTCGATTCCTCGCTCTCGGGATGCGCGGAGTTGAGAACTATCACAAAAGGCTTTCCGAGTGCGCGCAGCTCGCCGGCGACTCTTGCTTCGCTTTCTACGTATGAAGAGCGCGGAATGTCGCTTATGCTTCCGTCGGTCGTTACAAGCACACCGATGGTTGAGTGATCGGATATTACCTTTTTAGTGCCGAATTCCGCTGCCTGCTCGAAGGGCATCGGAGTGGGCGACCAGGGTGTCATGACCATTCGTGGTGAACCGTCCTCAATGTGTCCGAGCGCCTCCGGAACGATATATCCGACGCAGTCTATCAGTCTGACTTTTGCTTCGGCGCTGCCGCCGAGCATTACCGAGACTGCCTCATCGGGTACGAATTTAGGCTCGGTTGTCATTACTGTTCTGCCCGCCGCGCTTTGCGGCATCTCGTCGCGCGCACGCTCGCGGTCGAATTCACTGTTTATTTCGGGCAGCACAAGCGATTCCATAAAACGTTTGATAAATGTTGATTTTCCGGTCCGTACCGGACCGACAACGCCAACATAGATGTCGCCGCCCGTACGCTCGGCGATGTCCTCATATATTGTTTTTTCGGTAACCATACCACACCATACCTTTCCGGCGCCTCTATGCCGCCGATAACATTAAAGCGCTTTCTGCTTTATCGGAGCGGGCGTGCCGTACCTTGCCCGCCCCGCCTCACCCATACTCTATGCCATTGTGACTTTATTTATGCCACTATGGGGAGGCTAAAATCGTCCGGACCGAAAAAGCTCTCGGGGAGGCTAAAAAAGCGCAGACCGAAAAAGCGGATAAGAGCAATTATTAGGCTTTTATTCGGCACAAATACGATGAAAGCTGATGAAATCCTATCGGATTTCTCCAAGGGATTAATTATCCGCTTTTTCTACCGCCGAAACCCGTCTCTGCCGTACGCTTGTACGGCGACGAGGCATGTTTCGACGATTCTGAATCTTTTTTAACTCTCCCCTTTGCGGGTCGGCTAAAAAAGCGCAGACCGAATCACTCTTACATCTTTTTCTTTACCATAGTATATAGAAGAGAGAAAGGCGCGGACCGATAGCATTTTATAAGCTAATATTCGGTATACAGCTCAACAAAAACGATTTTAGTCAAAAAAAGAGCGCTGTCTGAAATGATTTTCGGACAGCACCCTCGGTATAGGTATTACTTATATTACACTGCTTGTTCGGGCGGCGTTTATTTGCTCGGATACCGAATTATTTGCACTCCTCCCAGCTTCTTCCCCAGTGCAGGTCTACTGTGAGCGGAACGGTGAGCTTTGCGGCATTTTCCATGCAGTCGCGCAGTATTTTTGCCGCCTGCTCCTTATCGTGCTCTGCGCATTCGACTATAAGCTCGTCATGCACCTGAAGGATAAGACGCGCGTCAAGTCCTGCCTTACGCAGTGCGCGGGAGGTGTTTATCATGGCGATCTTTATAATGTCGGCTGCCGTGCCCTGGATCGGGCTGTTCATCGCAACGCGCTCGCCGAACGCACGGAGAGGTGCACGCGGACTCGATATTTCGGGAATATATCTGCGTCTGCCGTAGAGGGTCATGACATAGCCCTCACTGCGTGCTTGCTCCTTTGCTCCGCTCATGAATTCGCGGATGCCGCTGTATTTTTCGAGATAGCTCTCGATATAAGCCTTTGCCTCGCGCTTGGTAACTCCTATATCCGCCGCGAGCGAAAAGTCGCCTATGCCGTATACTATGCCGAAGTTGACCGCCTTTGCGCGTTTTCTCAGCTCCGGTGTGACCGCATCGAGCGGAACGCCGAACACCTGCGATGCCGTAACGGTGTGAATATCCTCACCCGACAGAAATGCCTCTGTCATTGCCGTATCACCCGACATATGCGCGAGTATGCGCAGCTCTATCTGCGAATAGTCTGCGTCTATCAGTACGCTGTTTTCCCGGCGTGGGATGAAGTAGCGGCGGAAGCGTCTGCCGAGCTCGGTTCTTATCGGAATGTTTTGCAGATTCGGCTCTGCCGAGGAGAGCCGTCCGGTTGCGGTTACGTTCTGCTTGAAGCTCGAGTGGATGATACCGTCCGTGTCTGCTGCATTTACAAGCCCGACGGCATAGGTGGAGTGCAGCTTTGCCGCTCTGCGGTAATCGAATATAAGATCTATTATCGGGCTGTACGGGCGCAGCTTTTCGAGTACGTCGGCGGAGGTGGAATATCCGCTCTTGGTCTTTTTCAGTGCGGGAAGTCCGAGCTTCTCAAACAGCACCGTGCCGAGCTGCTTTGGTGATGCAATATTAAATTCCCCGCCCGCCAGAGTGTATATTTCGCTCTCTGCATTTTTCTGCGCCTCGAGCAGCTCGTCTCCGTACTCACGCAGACCCGGGATATCGACCTTGAAACCGCTGCGCTCCATCTGTGCGAGCACACGTGCGAGCGGCAGCTCTATCTTATAGTATATCTGCTCTTGATCGGAGTCGGCGAGCTGCTTTTGAAGCGCCGGTACAAGCTCGTACAGCGCCTCCGCACAGTATTCCGGCAGAGGTGTACCGTCTGACTCGGGAATTGTGAAGTTGCCAAATGCTGAGGCTATGTGAGTGAGCGAGGGCGCGCTGTCGCCGGGCGAGATGACATATGCGGCAAGCGAGATGTCAAACAGCTCTGCATTTATTTCGATGCCGCAGCGGATAGCCTCCTTGTCAAGTTCCTTAGAATCGTTGACCGATATTACAGCTGCGCTGCCGAGCAGCGGCGCGAGCGTGTCGACGGAGCAGGGAGATATATGCAATCGTCTGTCTCCGCATCGGATATAGCAGCCATCCTCCGCCTGCCAAAGCGAAACGGTTTTGCCGCTCGCCTCCGATGCGAGCGGCGCAATGTCATCCGCGGTGGCGGATGTGTACTCAGGAACGACGTTTCCCGGGGCGTTCTCCGTTATTCCGAGACGCGAAATGAGACGGTCGAACTCAAGCTCACGCATCAGAGGAAGCAAACCTTCGCCGTAACCCTTATATTTGAGCGAATCGAGCGTCTCGACCATGGGCGCAGTGCGGCAGATCTCTGCGAGTCGGTAGGACAAATACGCCTTTTCCCGCCCTTCGCGCAGTTTTGTGAGCGCAGCGGGACCTACCGGCAGCTTTTGCTCCGAATCTATCGCTTCGTATACACCGTCGAGGCTGCCGAATTCGGAAATCAGCTTTATTGCTGTTTTCTCGCCTATTCCGGGAACGCCGGGAATGTTGTCCGAGCTGTCGCCCATCAGTGCTTTGAGATCGACAAGGTGGGGCGGGGCAGTCTTGTATTTTTCGAAGAACGCCTCCGGGGTCATCTCCTGCGTCTGCCCTGTCGTTGCGAGCAGTACGGTGACATTCTCAGAGATGAGCTGGAGTGCATCGCGGTCTCCCGTCAGCAGATATACATGCACGCCTGCCGACTCGCCCATGCTCGCCATGGTTCCGAGCAGATCGTCAGCCTCGTAGCCCTCAAGCTCGCATACATACAGACCGAGCTCGCTCATCAGCGTTTTCGAGACCGGCAGCTGTGCAAACAGCTCCGGAGGCATCGGCTTTCTGTCCGCCTTGTATTCGTCAAACAGCTTGTGACGAAAGGTCGGAGCCTTCAGATCATACGCCACGGCGGCATACAACGGGGACAGCTGCTCGAGCTTCGGCAGTATTATGGTCATCATGCCGTACAGCGCGCCGGTGTCCGCACCGCGTGAATTTGTCAGCGCGGGCATGCCGAAAAAGGCGCGGTTGAGTATGCTGTTGCCGTCGATTATGAGCATGTTTTTCTTGTTTGCTTCGCTTGTCATGGCGTTCATTCCTTTCGGAGAGAAAAATAAGTTTTATAATAATCGGTAAAAGTGATTGATTTTCGCACGGAGTTTGTTGTATAATATATATGTTGTATCGTATCTCGGCACAGCCGAGCGGATGCAATGCCGCGCGGTACCCGAATTATCGCGCATATTACTAAGTAAAGGAGGGTGGAAAAAGATACTCAGTATATTCGGAAAAACAGCAAAATCAACGGGAAAGCCCGCCGCGCTCGCATTCGTCGACTATGAGCATTGGTTCATTTCGATGCAGAGAATGTACGGTGAGCGCCCGGACATACGCGCATGGCGCGCCGAGATATCGAAGGATTATAACGTCAAGGATATTCTATTTTTCGGTGATTTTTCAAATCAGTCGCTGCGTTCTGACATACCGCGGATCCGCGAGGTGTCGAGCAGCATTATTGAGACGCAGAATGCTTCTGCCTTTCATAAGAAGGATCACACCGATTTTATCATGCTCGATCATATCTATCAGCGGGTAATGACCTACGGGGACGATACCGATGTATTTATCATTTTCTCCGGCGACGGTCATTTCAGCTCGGTCGCGAGCTTTCTTGTAAACCGCTGTGAGAAAAAGGTGGTAGTATACGGCGTTCGTGATTGCCTGAGCACACAGCTTGCCAATACCGCAAGTGTCGCCTTTGAATGGCCTGCGGAAAAGCCGCGCTATTCGAGAGCGCAGGCGGAGAAAATGGATGCAGAGCGCAGAACGGCAAGAGCGGAGAATGCACCGCTTACCGCACAATCGGAGATGCAGTCGAATACCGCGCCGAAAAAGGATGCGGGTGCAGCTTCGGCAAACGAGCCCCGGCGGATAGAAAAGAAGCCTATCGGCGAGAGAGCGGCAGCATCTGGCGATAGCGGCAGAAAGAGCAGCTCCGCGAAAAACGATGCATCTGATGCGAGCGCAAAGCGCGGTGGCGCAGCGAAGAATAGCGAGTCTGCGGGAAGCAGTGTCGCCGACAAGAGCAGCTCAAGCAAGAGCTGTGCGTCCGAAAAGGGCGGAACAGCCGGAAAGAAGAGCTCCGCAAGGAGCGCAGCGGCTGTAAAGACCGATCCCGCGAAAAACGGAAAGACTGATAAAAACGGCTCCGCGAAGAACGAAACTGTCGGAAACGGTGTATCCGCGAGGCAGAGCAAGTCACCGAATAATGATGTCCCCGCAAAGAACGGTTCATCCGAAAAGAGCGTCGGTGCCGGTATTTCCCGAGGCGGCAGGACGAAGTCCGACCGTCGGACGGGCGCGGTAAATACATCGCCCGAAAATCGCGTTTCGGAGAATTCACGCAGCGGCAGGATAGACGCGAAAGCGGCTGATGCAGGCACTATCGGCAATACTGCAGCGAACGGTGCGTCAGACAATGCGGAAAAGAAATCCCGGAGAGCATCGGACGGCAGAAAAGCCTCGAGCGGTGACTCTGCCGGTAAGAAAGCATCGGCCGCGGGCGCAGAGACTCGAATCGACGAGGAACTGCAGCGGATAAGCAGAGACGGCGATAGCTTTATCACATTCTATCGCGACATTCTGAAGAACATCCGCTTCTACGAAAAGAATAATACCGGAAAGACGCATTTTCGCGCTACATATTCCGGAACGGTAGATTCGGTCTGCACCTATTATCATCATGATCGCTCGGTCATATCGGTCGCTCTTGACCGCATGGCGGAGCGCGGGTATATCACACTCGGCTCGGGATTCACAAAGGGCTCGAAAACCGTAACCGTTAATTGGAACAAGGCAAAGGCGGACGGATTGTCGGATTGACGCATAATCGCTCGCGGCAGCCCTGAGCTGCTCTGCACCGCACGGCGGATGCACGCAGCCTCGGCTTTGGCATTTATATCGACCGCTCTATTGTCCCCGTCGACCTTTTTATCGCCCACGCGCGCTCCGAAAGGTGCCGCGTATCATTTGTTCTTTTTATTCTTTCCCGATATGCGGTAGATTATCGTACCGAAAAGGAATTTCGGCAGTGACAGCATTCGGAAGAATCGGCTCGGCTCGCTTATGAGCCTATACAGCCACTCAAGCCCGAGCTTAATAAATATTTTCGGCGCGCGCTTAGCGGTGCCGGCAAAGATGTCGAGCGAACCGCCGAAGCCGCAGCAGAGCTTTGTGCCGAGCTGCGATTTGTTGCGGAACATGAATTCCTCCTGCTTCGGTACTCCGAGGCAGACAAAAAGAATATCGGCGCCGCTGTCATGTATTCGGGATATGACGGCGGCTTCGTCTTTAATGTAACCGTCGAGCGTGCCGCATATGTACAGTTCCGGATATTTTTCTTTCATTCGCGCTGCGGCGGTCTCGGCGACCGACGGATTGCCGTCGGAGGCGGGTCTTCCGCCGTAGAAGAATACGCGCAGTCCCTCTCGGGCAGCTTCGCGCAGCAGAGCCTCGGCTATCTCAACGCCGGCAACCTTCCCCTTTCTCAGAGGAGTTCCGAGCACCTTGGAGGCGAGAATTATGCCGATACCGTCGGGGATTAACACATCTGCACTGCCCATTATCTCATAGTATTCGTTATGCTCTATGCATAGCTGGAGTATCTCGGAGTTGGGGGTGTGAAGCACGGCGGAGCTGCCATCCTCCTTCGGATGGTGTACATAATCGAGGCAGAGTGCAAGTGCCTCGTCAAAATTTACATTGTCAAAGCTCAGACCTCGGATATCTATCTTTCCGCAGGTCGGACGGCTGTTGTTCATGGTGTTTTTCCTTTCGTATCAACCGGAAGCAGTTTTTGGCTGCTGCCGGTGCGTTAGGAGCTGCCCGTAGCAGCAGCGGCGCATAATTTCAGCGTCTGCACGGCGTATAAGCACATTTCGGGCGCGACTCACAAGTAATATAGATTATAGCATAAATATGAATATTTGTAAAGGCATACATAAAAAATGAAGAATGTACAGATATACACAGACGGTGCCTGCAAGGGCAATCCCGGTCCCGGCGGATGGGGTGCGATAATCGTCTACGGCAGTGTCGAACGCGAGCTGTCGGGCGGTGAGGAGCGCACGACGAATAACCGTATGGAGCTGAGCGGCGCTATTGCCGGCCTTGCGGCGCTTAAGGAACGCTGCCATGTTACGCTATATTCGGATTCAAAATATCTGATAGACGCGCTGCAGAAGGGCTGGGCGGTCGGCTGGCGTGCACGCGGATGGAAGAAGTCTGACGGCAAGCCTGCACTGAATCCCGATCTGTGGGAGCGCCTGCTCGGGCTGATGGAGTGGCATGAGGTGGAGACGGTATGGGTCAAGGGTCATGCGGGACATGCCTATAACGAGCGCTGCGACGCACTTGCCGTTGCCGCAGCGGAGGCGTGCAAAAGGTATTGAAAACAGCATTGCATGGCGCTGCTGTTGCTGCGGAAATGACGGCAGTATAGCCGTCGATGTGCAGCGCATACCGGTATTTTACAGACTCTGAATTTCGATCGCTTTTATGACGATCCGTAATGATTTATATGAAAGGACGGTTTCGACAGGTCGGCGTGGTTTCGGATTTTTCAGCGGCTTTCACAGCCGCAAAACCGATACGCATGGTTCGGCTTTCGGACGGAATATGAAAAATGAAAAAGACGGATAAGCTGTTTACCGAGAGCTCGCTCCGAGAGGAGACCGTTTCATCGCGCGAGGCGTACTCGGGCTCGTTTCTGCATGTTTATCATGATGAGGTAAGTCTGCCGAACGGCGGCGGTGCATCGCGCGAGTACATCCGCCACGTCGGTGCGGTCTGCATTGTCGCGCTCGACGAGCAGGGCAGAATAGCCATGGAGCGTCAGTACCGCTACCCGGTCGGAGAGACGGTATATGAGATCCCGGCGGGGAAGCTCGATTCAAAGCAGGAGGATCCGCTCCTCGCCGCACAGCGCGAGCTCAGGGAGGAGACCGGTATCACGGCGGGACGGATGGAGAATCTCGGAGAATTCTATCCAACCTGCGCCTATTCCGATGAGGTGATACATATCTTTCTTGCCCGTGATCTCTCCTACGGTGAGCGCAGCACCGACGAGGACGAATTTCTTTCGGTCGAGATGGTCCCGCTCGCGGAGGTAAAGGATATGATAATGCGAGGCGAAATACCTGACGGAAAAACTCAGGCGGCTGTTTTGCGGGTATGGCTGATGCTGTAGGCTGCGTTTTGCCTTCGCCGAATATGATTATTCACCCGAGTGCAACATCAAGCACCATCATAATGCTGAAGCCGACAGCAAAGAACACTGTACCGATATTCGAGTGCTCGCCCTGCGACATTTCGGGTATCAGCTCCTCTACGACTACATAGAGCATTGCTCCCGCAGCGAAGCTGAGCAGATACGGCAGCGTGGGAACGATAAGTCTTGCCGCAAACAGCGTTATCACAGCGCCGATAGGCTCGACCACGCCCGAGAGAACACCGCTTAGAAAAGCTCGTCCTTTTCCGACTCCCTCAGCGCGCAGCGGCGTTGAGATGATCGCTCCCTCCGGAAAGTTCTGAATAGCTATACCGACTGACAGCACCAGTGCGCCTGCCGCCGTTATCTGCGTGCTGCCGGAGAGATAACCTGCGTACATTACGCCGACCGCCATACCCTCGGGAATGTTGTGCAGCGTTACCGCGAGCACCATCATGGTGGTGCGGCTCAGCTTGCTTTTCGGACCCTCAGCCTTGTCGCTCTTGGCGTGCAGATGCGGGATTATATGATCGAGAGTCAGCAGGAAGAGGATTCCTATCCAGAAGCCTATAAAGGCGGGGAGAAACGCCGGTCCGCCCATCTCCTCCGACTGTTCGATCGCCGGTATCAGCAGACTCCATACCGAGGCGGCGACCATGACCCCGGCGGCAAATCCGGTCAGCGAGCGCTGCACCGTGTCGCTGAGAGTTTTTTTCATAAAGAATACGCACGCCGCTCCGAGCGATGTGCCGAGAAACGGTATCAGAATACCGTAAAATGCTTCCATTCGATTCCTCCTTATTTATGGTTCATACGATCAATTCTTAATTTCTGCGATTTGTATTTTGATAAATTTAAGTGAAACTCGATGTTGCTATGACATACCTTTTATATGCACCGCGACGTCTCACGCAATTCTACCCTCGCACAGTGTGCGGCTTGCGTCGGCGTAGTCTGCGTCGGTAAAGAATTTGCTGTCGCTTTCTTTGACATTGCCTGCCTCCTTTTATATATGTTTGATTCAATTATCGATCATCCGGTTGTGCAGCATATCCATCGAATATTGCATCGACCCGAACGATATTGCTTGCCGATGATGAGCGATATTTTTCGCCGACGGTGAAAAACATGTTTTTCGTCTATACCCTCGCCGCCTGATAGGTTATATTCGGGCGGCATCGGTTGACGTTTTTTTGTTCATTCAATGCGGTTAGCATACGCTAACCGATACTCTGCTTAAAAGCCGCCGCGCGGCGACTGGGTTGAATATTATCATCTTATAGCTGCATTATAACACGTATCGGCAGTCATTTCAATAGCTAATGTGATGCAGCGGCATAAAATTGTATTTTTTGTGTGTGCAATGCCGAGCTGTTCGAGTATCTGAGGATATAAAGGTTGAATCGGGCAGAGAATTGTGCTATAATTTGTTGTCGAAAATTTTTTGATTTACATACAGAGGCGGAATGAGCAGAACAAAGGAAAAGAAGAATATCACGGAGGAGCTCGGGAACGGACGGATACTTCCGCTTATTGCGCGGCTTTCGATACCTGCGGTAATAGCACAGCTTATCACGTTTTTATATAATATTGTCGATCGCATGTACGTCGCACAGATAGAGTATTCCGGTATGGATGCCCTTGCCGCGCTCGGCATAGTACTGCCGATAACGCTTATAATCCAGGCATTCGCAAATCTCATCGGTCTCGGCGGCGCACCGCGCGCGGGAATTAAGATGGGAGAGGGAAACAATGCCGAGGCGGGCGATATCTTCAATACCGCGTTTTCGCTGCTTGTGCTGATAGGTGTTGTAATAGGCGCTGTCAGCTTTGTATTTGCTCGACAGATAGTACTTCTTTTCGGATGCCCGCCGAGCACGGTGGAATTTGCCGTCTCGTACCTTAAAATATATGCATGCGGTACGCTGTTCGTCATGCTTGCACAGGGGCTGAATCCGTTTATTCTGACTCAGGGATATTCGCTTGTTGCAATGGGATCTGTCCTGCTCGGAGCGGTGATAAATATTGCGCTCGACCCGATATTCATATTCGCGCTCGGTATGGGCGTTAGCGGCTCGAGTCTTGCAACGGTCATTTCACAGCTCTGTTCCTGCATCTGCGTTATGTGCTTTTTCCTTACACGAAAGAGCTTGTTTCACCTGCGTCCGTCAGCCATGTGTCCGCGCCTGAGATATATAGGCGCCATTCTTTCGCTCGGCTTTACGCCGTTCGTTATGACGATAACCGAGTGCGCTATCCAGGTGGTGTTCAACGTCTGCCTCAACCGCGCAACCGGCGGAGACCGTGACTATACAGCCGCGCTCACCGTTATGCTCAGCGCGCTGCAGCTCATATCGCTGCCGCTGAACGGTCTCGGAAACGGAATTCAGCCCTTTGTCAGCTATAACTACGGCAAGGGAGACGAGGTGCGGCTGAAAAATGGTATAAGATACGTGACCGTGATCGCCTTTGTGTTCTGCCTTACCATCTGGTCGCTCTCAATGGCAATGCCGCAGATATATGCGCATCTGTTCTCGGCGAGCGAGTCGGTCACCGAGATAGTCGGAAAGTACTGCCCGCTGTTTCTTATGGGGTCTATCATGTTTTTCGTGCAGATGACGCTTCAAAATGTCAATGTCGCGCTCGGTCAGGCGCGCTCCGCGCTGCTGCTTGCCGTAACGCGAAAGGTAGTGATACTTATCCCTCTCTGCTTTTTCCTGACGCACGTTCTCGGCTTTCGCGGTGTATATATGTCGGAGGGTATCGCCGATTTTGCCGCGGGAATAATCACGTCGATAGTTATTTTTACGTCGTTTCCGAGAATATTTCATAGGCGCGCAATGCAGATGCGGGGAGAGACTGAAAAATAAGAACCGCCACGGTGCGGCGAGTCTGAGAATTAAGAGCCGTCCCGGCTCGGCGAGTTTATTCGGACTTTGCATGTGAACGTATTACTTCTGACAAAAAGAATAGAAAAGGTACTGCCGAAAAACGTGCTTTTCGACAGTGCCTTTTCTTGATTTTTTATCTTATGCTTCCGATCGGACTTATTAATATTTTGTTCCCGACCGTGCAGGGCACAGCGGTGTGAGCCGATCCTTCGGCGTCTGTCGGATCCTGCCGTTATGCAAAAACAGGCGTGCCGAGCGTTTGCTCGGTGGAGAGTGCGTACTTCTCGGGGAGCTTGTCGGAATAAGCCTCGGGAGCCACGGTGAACATGATGTTCTCATCGGCTGCAAAGCTGTCGCCGCGTGCTACGATGTCGAGCACATCCGCGACCACGGCGCTTGCCGTCGGGAGCTTACCCGCGCCCTTGCCGTAGAACATTACCTCGCCTACCGAGTCGCCGGTGACAGATACGGCATTAAATACATCGTCCACACCGTAGAGAGGGTTATCGCGGCGGACATAGTACGGCTCGACAGAGAGGCAGACGCAGCCGTCCTCGGGCAGCACCGCTCTTGCGACGAGACGTATTCTCGCCCCCATCTCGTTTGCCTTTGCAATGTGCTTCTGCGTTATCTCGCGGATGCCGCGTACGCGAACCTTATCCATCGGTATCATCTTACCTGATGCGATGGCGGCGAGAATGCATATCTTGCGGCATGCGTCAAAGCCGTCAACATCCGCGCTCGGGTCAGCCTCCGCATATCCGAGGCGCTGTGCGTCTGCGAGGACCTCATCGTAGTCCAGACCCTCCTCGCGCATACGGGTCAGGATGTAGTTTGTAGTGCCGTTGAGAATGCCGTTTATCTCGGTAACGGTATTCTGTCCGGTGATGCAGTGAATGAGCGGGTTGAGTACGGGGATACCGCCGCCGACGCTCGCCTCATAGAGATAGCGTACCTTGTTTTCGGCAGCTATGGAGAGCAGCTCCGCACCGCAGTGCTCGACTACGGCCTTGTTTGAGGTGACGACGCTCTTGCCCGCGCGCAGTGCGGCTGCGGAAAAGTCGCATGCGGGATGAATGCCGCCCATCATTTCGAGTACGATGGAGATCTCCGGGTCGTTTTCGATCACCGAGAAATCATGTACAACGCGGTCGCCGAGCGGGTCGCCGGGAAACTCGCGCAGGTCGAGAATATACTTTATCTCGACTTTTTTTCCGTAGCGGCGCTCGATGCGCCCCGCATTCTTTGTCAGTACCTCTGCCGCGCCGCCGCCGACGGTACCGTATCCGAGTATAGCTACATATGTTACGTCTTTCATCTTCTTCTCCTTTGGATTTCTTATAACTTATAATATATTGGTGATTCAGCGATGTAATCTACCGCGTGTCAGCTCAGCTGTCGTTGCCGGACGAGTAGCGCAGACCGATCATATAAACGCCGTTTTCGAGGATCAGCGGATAGATATCGCAGACCTCGAGCAGCTCGGTCAGCCCGTCAGATTCGCGCAGGGAAGTGATTACATTTGTAACGACATCGTAAAAATCACCCTGCTCGGGGTTAAAGTCGAGCGCCACTTCTATTTTATCCTCCCCCGCGGCTGCCGCGGCGGCAATTTCGCGTTTGAGCAGAGGAGGCAGATCCTCCGGCAGCGCGGCTCGCTTATCGGATATCAGGTAGTAATCCGGTGCGTCGGACGAGCTGTACAGATCGGGCAGCATGGGAGTGCGTCCGCTCGCCACCGTTTCCCGCGTCACGCAGAAATACGGATGAAGCACGGCTGAGCCGCCGTCTCTGCGTGTCGGATCATCCCGCAGTACATCGGTGCAGCAATAGCCTCCGTCGACATAGAATGTGTTCCATATCGTTTCCGTGCCGTCGGGCGCTGTGCCGTATTCGAGAAAGCTGTAAATACCGACCTCCGCGAGCAGCATCTGATATGCCTGAGCATAGCCCTCCGCTGTTGCACGTCCGAGAACGAGCGCGCCGTAAGCGCTGTCATACAGCTTGCTTCGGTCATTATCATCCGGAGAAGAGCATGCACGAACAAGCGCATCGTGCAGCGCAAGCGCTGCGGTATAATCGTCCGCTTCCTGCGGCACTTCGGTTAGAAATTCCGCCTTCGCTTCATCGAGCTTTGTATTCATTCGGTCGACGTCCGCTGCCGTTCCGAGATAGGAAAGGCGCGCACGCACAGAGGTGCCGCTCCCGCTGACGGTGACCTCTTCCTCGCGAAGGTAATAAAGCTCCGGATGTTCCGCGCGTATCGAGATGAGCACATTTCGCAGCTCGTCCGACTTGTATAGATAATCGACGCTTTCGGAGTATTCGTCATGTACAGTCGCCGCCTTGACTATTGCCGTATACAGCTGCTGCTCGGAGAGTGAGAGGCGGTTGTAATATACGAGCGACACATCGTATTCCGCAGGCTCGGATGATGCGTGACTGCCGAAATAACGCTCGAGACGCAGAGCGCCGAGCACAGCTGCGAGCATTATAAAAATTGAAAGCAGCGAGGCAAGCGCGGCAAAAACATATTTGCGCGGCGAGAGTCTGTTTGTCTTATCGGGTTGCATATGCTCACCTCCGTTTGCGGACTTTCGCTCCATTATAGCATTTCGGCGGGCGAAAAGCAATAGAAAATACGTTTTTTGTATAGACAACCGACCGGCTTTGTGTTATAATCATTCATTATAGAAAAAGTGTTATCGTGGGGTGTTCCGGTCGCTCTGATGACGATGCACCGAGCAAGACCCGAGCGGTGATCGCCGCAGATATCACGACACGCTCTGCGGAGCGGAGAGGTTACGGAATGAAGATACAGAAATACAGCGTAGGCGTTTGGGGCACTAACTGTTATTTTCTGCTCGATGAGAGCGGAGAGGGCGGAGGTAACCGCTGCGCGGTAGTCGATCCCGGAGACGACGGCGATGCGATACTGCGGAGGTTGAGCAGTCAGGCGCTGCACTGCGATGCAATACTGCTGACGCACGGTCATTTTGATCATATGATGGCGCTGGAACAGCTTCGGCAAGCGACCGGTGCACCGGTTTATATTCATGAGGATGATGCAGAGCTGATGACCGACGATGATCTCAATGCCGCAAAGCTGCTCGCCGGAGTTTCCTGCTCCCCGCGCCCTGCGGATATATTGCTGCATGACGGTGATACCGTGAAGATAGGCAGTGAGAGCGTTTGCGTCATGCATACGCCGGGACACACGCGCGGCTCGGTCTGCTATTTTGTCGGCGGTGACGGTGATATTCTTACGGGTGATACGCTTTTCCGCGATTCGATAGGCAGATACGATCTGCCCGGCGGCGATTTTATGACTCTGCTGCACTCGCTCGGCGCGCTTGCGTCGCTTGAGGGTGAGCATAAGATATACCCCGGTCACGGTGCAACGAGCACGCTTGAACGTGAAAAATCGGTAAACCTTTATCTTAATTGATCCTATTAGCTATAAATTACAATATTCGCTACGGAAAGGAAGCCGCGCGGCGGCTATGGTAAGAGATATGGAAATGTGCGATTGGAAGGAGCTTGCTGAGCTGCTGTTCCCCGATGTTAATTCTACCCCGGAGGAGCTTGAGCAACGCTTTCCCGAGCGACAGCTGCCGGAGGGTGCCAAGGTGACACGTTTTGCACCGAGCCCGACGGGCTTTGTGCATTTCGGCGGTATGTATCAGGCGGTCGCAGGAGAGCGGCTCGCGCATCAGAGCGGCGGAGTTTTCTATCTGCGTACCGAGGATACCGACGGTCAGCGCGAGGTTGAGGGCGCGGTAACCGCTCTTCTGAAAACACTTGAATATTACGGGGTAAACTATGACGAGGGTATGGTCATAAATGAGGACGGAACGCTCGGCGAAAAGGGCGCATACGGTCCGTACAAGCAGAGCGAGCGCGCGGCAATCTATCACGTATATGCAAAGAAGCTCGTTTCCGAGGGCAAGGCATATCCCTGCTTTACTACCGAGGAGGAGCTTGCGCAGCTTCAGCAGACCGTTAAAAAAGAGCAGATAAAGAATACCGACTGGCATACCGCGGCTGCCGAGAAGCGCGAGCGCATGCTCGAGGGCAGACGCTTTACGATGGACGAGGTCCGTGCGCATCTTGCGGCAGGCGACCCGTTCGTGCTGCGTATACTTGCCGACGGCGATCCGGAGAAGAAGATCACATTCACCGACCTTGTTAAGGGAAAGCTCGAGCTGCCCGAGAACGACGAGGATTTTGTCCTGCTCAAGTCCGACGGCATTCCCACCTATCATTTTGCACATGCGGTCGACGACCATCTCATGCGCACTACGCACGTAGTACGCGGAGAGGACTGGCTGCCGAGTCTGCCGAAGCACATACAGCTCTTCCGTTATCTCGGCTTCCGCATCCCGAAGTATCTGCACACTGCGCAGATACTTAAGATGGACGAGAACGGCGGCAAAAAGAAGCTCTCAAAGCGCGATATGGGCGCAAAGATGGACGACTACCGCGAGATGGGCATTGCACCCGAATGTGTATGGGAGTACCTGCTGACCCTGCTCAACTCCAACTATGAGGAGTGGCACATGCAGAATCCCGATAAGAGCTATCTCGATTTCCCGCTGAATATCAAAAAGCTCTCGGTCTCCGGCTGTCTTTTCGACATGCAGAAGCTGACCGACGTTTCAAAAAATGTTATTTCCCGCATGGATGCAAATCATGTATATTCCTGTCTGCTCGAATGGACGGGAGATTTCGATCCCGAGTTTCACGCGCTGCTTGCACGTGATAAGGACTATGCCGTCCGTATTCTCTCGATAGGCAGAGGCGGACGCAAGCCGCGCAAGGATATTGCATCATGGGCTGACGCGAGACCTTATATGGGCTTCTTCTACGACGAGCTGCTCTCTCGCGATGAGCAGCTGCCGGACAGCTTTGACCGCGGCGATGTGCGCGCGGTGCTTGATGCGTTTGAGCAGAGCTATGACGAGGGAGCGGATTCCGCAGCATGGTTCGACGGCATCAAGGCGATAGCCTCCGCGCACGGGTTTGCGGCGGATATGAAGGCATATAAGGCTGACCCCGATGCATATAAGGGAAGTGTTGCCGATGTCAGCATGTTCCTGCGTCTCGCTGTTACCGGAAAGACTACATCACCAGATCTCTATGAGGTAATGCATATTCTCGGCAGAGAACGGGTAATGCAGCGTATCGCACAGTTTCGTGAATCGCTTTGAGCATAGGCAGTATCTGCGGCGCCGAGCATTATATGCGGCGGTGCTCCGAATGATATAAAATAAAAAAGGAAGGACCGAACATGAGCGACATCCTTGAAAACGAAGGCTCCGAGTGCGGCTCGGCAACTAATTTTATACACGATATAATTGATGAGGATATGCGGGAGGGCGTGTGCGATACAGTGCATACTCGTTTTCCGCCCGAGCCTAACGGTTATCTTCATATCGGCTCCGCAAAGGCGATATGGATAAACAGCTCTACCGCAAAGAAGTACGGCGGGCTCTTCAACCTCCGCTATGATGACACTAACCCAATGAAAGAGAGCGACGAATACGTCCGCTCGATATACGAGGATCTGTGCTGGCTCGGCGCGGAGCCGAACGGCGGTGTATACTACGGCTCTGATTATTTCGAGCAGTGCTACGAATATGCCGTAAAGCTGATACGCGACGGCAATGCATACGTGTGCGACCTTTCGCGCGAGGATCTTGAGCGCTACCGCGGCGATGCGGACGACTATTCGGATAAGGGAATAGTATCCCCCTACCGCGACCGTCCGATAGAGGAGAGCCTTGACCTCTTCCGCCGCATGAAGGAGGGTGAATTCCCCGACGGCGCACGCACCCTGCGCGCGAAGATAGAACCGAATTCGGATAATTCCTATCTGCGCGATCCGGTCATATACCGCATCCGTCACGTTCATCATCACCGTCAGGGCGACGCATGGTGCATCTACCCGATGTACGACTTTGCGCATCCGATACAGGATGCTATCGAGGGCATAACCTACTCGCTCTGCTCGACCGAGTTCCGCAATCACCGCCCGCTCTATGACTGGGTGGTTGAAAAGTGCGGCTTTGAGCATCGTCCGAAGCAGCGTGAGTTCGGAAGAATGAACGTCACCTATACCGTCATGAGCAAGCGCTTCCTGCGTTTTCTTGTCGAGCACGGCGTTGTCGACGGGTGGGACGACCCGCGTATGCCTACGCTCTCCGGCTTGCGCCGCCGCGGCTACACACCCGGCGCTATCTTCGATTTCGTCAGCCGCTCCGGCGTGTCGAATACCGATACCACCGCAGCCGCCGAGCTGCTCGACTACTGTCTGCGCGAGGAGCTCGGAGAGACCGTGCTGCGCCGCGTCTGCGTTACAGAGCCGATAAAGGTCGTTGTAGATAACTATCCCGAGGATAAGACCGAATATTTCCTCCTGCCGAATCACCCCGCACATCCCGAGCTCGGCACCCGTGAGGTCGCCTTCACGCGCGAGCTATATATCGAAGCGAGCGATTTCGCGGAGGTCCCGCCGCCTAAGTTCCACCGTCTCCGTCCCGACGGAGAGGTGCGTCTGATGGGCGCGTATATCGTTCGCCTGACCGACATCGTTAAAAACGACGACGGCAGTATTCGCGAGCTGCATGTGACCGCAGACCTTGAAACGGGCAGCGGAATGCCGACCGACGGGCGCAAGGTGAAGGGAACCGTGCACTGGGTAAGCGCCGCGCATTGTGAGGATATCGACATCGTGCTGTACGACCGTCTGTTCACTATTCCCGATGTCGCGTCATATACTACCTCGGACCACAATGTTGAAGAGATACTCGAGTTCGTCAATCCCGACTCTGCCCGCAGACTCACGCACGCAAAGGCAGAGCCCTCGATCGCCGAGCTGCGCCCGGGCGAGGCTGTTCAGTTCGTCCGCATGGGCTACTATACGCCGGACTCAAAGGAGAGCGGAGTATTTAACCGAATAATCCCGCTCAAGGACGGCTACCGTCCCGGCTGATCGGGCCGCAAAGCATAAGGAAGACCGTCGGCTGTATTCGGCGCGCCGTGCAGTGCGCGTCCGAGCCATAATATACCATTTTATAATACTTAAATCCGAAAGGCAAATATCATGTTTACTGTTGAAAAGAAGCTCCGTGCAGGCATAATCGGCGCTACCGGTATGGTAGGGCAGCGCTTTGTAATGCTGCTGCAGAACCACCCCTATTTTGATCTGACCGTTCTCGCCGCAAGTGCCCGCTCCGCGGGAAAGCGTTATGAGGATGCGGTCGGAGATCACTGGAAGATGAAGGACCCCATGCCCGAGAGCGTGCGCGATATGGTTGTAGCAGATGCCTCCGACGTTGCGTCGGTCGCCGAGCAGGTCGATTTTGTTTTCTGTGCCGTCAATATGGACAAGGCGGCTATAATCGAGCTCGAGGAGGCTTATGCAAAGGCTGAAACCCCCGTGTTCTCGAATAACTCCGCTAACCGTTGGACTCCCGACGTTCCCATGCTCATGCCCGAGGTCAACGACTCGCATCTTGCGGTGCTCGAGACTCAGAAAAAGCGCCTCGGCACTAAGCGCGGCTTCATCGTCGTAAAGCCTAACTGTTCTATACAGAGCTATACCCCCCTTCTTACCCCTCTGCTTGATTTCGGACCCCGCGAGGTCGTTGTGTCGACCTATCAGGCGATCTCCGGTGCGGGTAAGACCTTCGCAGACTGGCCCGAGATGAACGACAATGTCATCCCGTATATCGGCGGAGAGGATGAAAAGAGCGAGCGCGAGCCGCTGCGTATCTGGGGTACGGTCGAAAACGGCGTGATTGTCCCCGCGACCCGCCCCGTTATCAGTGCACAGTGCATACGTGTGCCCGTCACCGACGGTCATCTTGCTGCCGTGTTCGTCAGCTTTGACCGTAAGCCGAGCAAGGAGGAGATACTTGAGCGCTGGCGCAGCTTCCGCGGCAAGCCGCAGGAGCTCGGACTGCCGCATGCGCCAGAGCAGTTTATCACCTACTTTGAGGAGAACGACCGTCCGCAGACGCATACCGAGAGGGATATCTACGGCGGAATGGGTATCACCGCAGGCAGACTGCGCGAGGATAATAACTTCGACTGGCGCTTTATAGGTCTGTCGCATAATACGCTGCGCGGAGCAGCGGGCGGTGCGATGCTCGGAGCAGAGCTGCTTACCGCTCTCGGCTATCTGACCGCAAAGTAAAACGCAATAACGCCGGCTGATTTCGGATAAAATCCGGGCGTAACAAATTTAATCCGATTTCGGGTAGAATCAAAAGAAATATAATGCATGCCGAATATCGGTGTGCGTTGCATCCCGCATCGAACTGCGCAGCGGCTCGATGCGGGATTTTTCTGCGTTTTATTATTCGCTCTCCGTTTAGCCGATTCCTTCCTCCCCGCATATAATGTAAGGCGGGCTTGCATCCGCTGCGTGCGGCGGAGCTGCCCGTACGTTCGATGCGGCGGTGCCCGCATCGGGACGTGAAAATAAGACACTATTTTCGGAAAGGAAAAGAATATGGCTCAGTTCACAAATCAGGCGCAGCTCTCCTACGGCGGAACGGTGCTTAATTCAAATGTGGCTGTCGGTGAGATACGCGAGGTGCTCAGCGCGGCGAAGGCGACTACCTCTTCGGGCTACACGGTCGGCGAGGATGTCACCTATATCGTCAGCATAGTTAACTCGGGAACATCGCCCTATACGGGCGTTACCGTGACCGACAGCATGGGCGAGTACGCGCTCGCAACGGGTACGAGCGTCTATCCGCTGACCTATGTCGGCGGCTCTGCGCGGCTGTATATAGACGGCGTTCTGCAGAACGCGCCGACCGTAGCTGCGGATAATACCGTAACCTTCAGCGGCATCAATATCCCCGCGGGCGGCAATGCAGTGCTCGTCTATGAAGCAACGCCTAACTCCTACGCGCCGCTTGCTGTCGCCTCGTCTATAACTAATACCGCGACTGTCTCGGGCGCGGGCATCGTCACACCTATCACGGTGACCGAGACGCTTCCCGTAACCACAGCCGCGTCGCTCTCGATAACAAAACAGATATCTCCCGTCCCTGTTAACGAAAACGGTACGCTCACCTACACCTTCCTCATTCAAAACTACGGCGGAACGGCTGTGAGTGCGGGCGAGAATGTTATCCTCCGTGATACCTTTGACCCGCTGCTCAGCGATATCTCAGCCGCCCTGAACGGCACGGCGCTCACGACCGCAGACTACACCTACGACACCGTAAGCGGTGTGTTTGCGACGAATGCGGGCGTCATCACAGTTCCCGCAGCGACCTTCTCGCAGAACGCGATGACGGGCGAATGGACGGTTACACCGGGTCTTACCACCGTTACCGTGAGCGGAACGATCTGATGTGAGCGCTTTAATGCGGATGACTTGATGCAAACGTTTTGATGTGCAAGCCGTAATGCGGATTCTTTGAGGTGAACGCTTTAATGCGATTGCTTTGACATCCGACCGCCTGCACGGGCGAAAAAATAAAGAGAGCAGGGGAGTCGGCGAGAGTCGGCTTCCCTGCTTTTTCCGAATTCAGCCGTTTTATGCTATTGACAAATCCGCCGCGCGGTGTTATTATCTTACTTGTGCTTTTTTCGGCAAATTACGCAGCCGCACGGCGGCAATACATAGACATAGGAGAAAAATAAATGGAACTGACACGTATGCAATTCGACGTTCTGACGGCGCTGCTTGAGCGCTCCGGAATGTCACAGCGTGCATTACAGAAAAAGACGGGCTACTCGCTCGGAAGTGTAAATAAAACTCTGCACGAGCTCAGCGATGCAGGGCTTGTCGACGGCGGCGCGGTCAGCGCGAGCGGACTCGATGCGCTTGAGCCGTATAGAGTAAAGCGTGCCGTAATCATCGCTGCGGGCTTCGGCTCCCGCCTTGTTCCCGTAACGCTCAACACGCCCAAACCGCTCGTTCGCGTAAACGGCAAGCGCATAATCGACGGAATTCTCGACGCACTGCTTGCAGCGGGCATAGAGGATATCGTCATAGTGCGCGGATATCTCTCCGAGCAGTTCGATCAGCTGCTGTACAAGTATCCGATGATACGCTTTATCGAAAATCCCGCATATAACGAGGCGAACAACATATCCTCCGCAATGTGCGCGAGATATCTGCTTTCGGAGTCGTATGTCTGCGAGGCGGACCTGCTTATCTCCAATCCCGCAATAATCAAAAAGTATAACTACCGCTCTAACTTCCTCGGTATAAAGAAGGATCGCACCGACGACTGGTGCTTCGACGTTGTCGACGGCATTATCACCGCGCAGAAGGTCGGCGGAATCGACTGCTATCAGGAGGTCGGCATCTCCTATTGGGATGCGTCTGACGGTCGCAAGCTCGCAGAGCATCTTAAAGCCGCATACGAAATGCCCGGCGGCAAGGAGAGATACTGGGATCAGGTCCCGTTCCTTATTTTCCGTGACGAGTACAAGGTCGATATACGCGAGTGCTATGATGAGGATATCGTCGAGATAGACACCTTCCGCGAGCTCAAGGCTATCGACTCGACCTACGACGTCTGAGTCCGACAGAATCAAACACAGCTGCTTTTTGCCGCCCCTGTACGGGGGCGGCAAATTTTTAGCAACAGAAAACCACTGGTTCAATTGGAGTTTTTCTATTAAAAAAAACAAACGCTTTAGAGGCGGCTTGTGAACGCTTGCAGCCAGCAGATCTTTTAGCCTCGCGGTATCTGCGGCTTTCAACTGCAGAGCAAAGGGAAATATTAAAAAATACGGGTTGAAGAAGTGAATAAGGAAAAAATGATATAGTACGGCAGAACGTCTGCAATAACTGGCGGATTCATTGTATTTCTCTGAAAGGAATTAATTCGCCCTTTCTGTGTGTATTTTTATCCCATAATGTATGCCTGTGCATTTAGAGGAGTAAAAAAACTCACGCCCAATATTTGCCTATTTCTCACAATTAAAGCTAAATGGCTATGTGAAAAATGTGCTGACTTTAGCCATTATTGAGAAATTATTGACATATTTGCTTTTGTATGGTATTATGTGTACGGCATAACGTTCTTTAAATTTTATTTTTTGGTATAATAATGGTGTGACTTTTAATGTCATATGAGTGGGGTAAAAAATAAAACAACTATATAGTATGTGTAAAAAGAAATTCATTGATATGTATACGGCGTTGTTGTCTACATATCCTTTTGCTAAATATAAAAGGTCTGAAGTATCAAAATATAATTCTACAAGCAGAATTTTTGTCTTAACCGGTAGAGGATGCCCAAACCGTTGTACTTTTTGTTTTGAGGGAGCAAATTCAAGGAAAGTACGATATCGATCTATGGAATGTGTTTTCGAAGAGATTCGGTACTTGATGAATGAGTTTCCAATGGCGAATCTTCTTCATGTTCTGGACGATACATTTACTTGTAATTTAGCACGTGTTTACGAGTTTTGTGATAAGATGAGGGAGATTCGCAAAACACGGAAAATCGAATGGGTTTGTGAAGTCCATGTCAATAATGTTTGGAACAAACCAGAATTACTTAATTATATGATTGAATCTGGAATGCGAGGCTTTCAAATCGGGTTAGAAAGTGGCTCGGATGAAGTGCTGACAAAATACAGAAAAAACACTTCGGCTGCTATGATTAGAAAGTTTATTGATACCTGTGCTGGTCTTGAGGCTAGGATTTTCATCGAAGGAAATATTATTATCGGTGGACCTTTTGAAAGCATTGAAACGATTGAAGAGAGTTTAAATTTGTGTAAATATCTGATCGAAAAAGGAAGAGGCATAGTTGAATTGAATACACTTTGCTTTTGCCCGTTACCAAACACAGACATTACCAATCACCCGGATCGTTATGGATTAACCATACACTGGGATGAAGTGGATTCATCTATATTGGCAATGTCTTCGACTGTAACAAGCTCCCAATTTCTTACCAAAGCTCAAATTGAGAAAGAGAAAAAACGGATCGATAAAGAAGTTGAAGAAAAATATACGTACGAGACTTTAAGATTTACATCGGAACAAGTAATGACTTTTTGGGATAATAGTATTAATCAGTTTATGATTGGGTCAAGATGGGGGGCGATATTAAACAAATATGAGCACTTTAACAATTATGCGCTATCAGTTACCTTTGATAATCCAACGATTTTAGAGTATTCGTTGGCGATATTTCCCGTACGAACATTTGAAAATATTCGTGAGATGGAATCGATTTACAATGAATATGGACTATGTTTATCCGGCACGGAAAAGAGTGTGTTAAAAATGTGCACTGGCAAGTACACATGCGCTGAAATTGCAAATACTTTGATTGTTGAGGAAAAAGAATTGAAGAAAATAATTGAATCGCTAAAATCAAAATGCCTAGTATATTATTCGCTTTTTTAACTTGTTTTCTAATTTGATTGGTGCTATTTGTTTCTGATATTGTATTTATACTGTTAACATAAAAGGGTTTGGGTAAACGCAATACTTGTTTGTATCTGGTAATGCATGGTATATATGTTGTGACACCTCGTTTGGTGGACGCGATGCTGTTAAATGGATTGGGATTATTCAACGGAATCCAATTACGTACATAAGATGGAGGATGGTAATGGTTTATTACTTGGATAAAATGGCGATAAGGAAATATTCGGAATACGAGAAAACGATTACATCGGATATGTGCTTTGATTATTTCGGTAAATATGATTATGAGTATGTTATTCTAAGATGCAAACTTGGATTTCGTCTTGAAAACAGGTCGGATTTAGAAGTTGCTCAAGTATTGCTAAATTTTACATATAAGGCTTTGTTGCCGGGCAATGGTGATTATGAAAAGATTAGATACAACTGCAACTCGCTTTCGATTATGGAAGAAACGGAGAAGAATCGAATCAAAAGTAATATTAATTGCACACCGATTGTCAATGGTTAGAGGTGCGGATTGTATTTATGTGTTAAAAGATGGTGAAATATGCGAAAGTGGGACTCATGATGAACTGATGAAAAAAAGGGGGATGTATTATGAAATGTTTATAAAGCAATCTGAAAATTAGCACATATACCCACAAGAAACATAGTTTCAAGTGAGGTATTGATACATGCTTGAACAAATAAATATTTGTAAGTTGTGGATACTATGATGTTTAATAAACATAAGACGTTGCGCTGTTGATGCTTGGATTCTCAGATGTTAATCACGATATGTTTCAAATTTTGTTCTGTGTGCGTATTGAAATACGGCGAATGTAGCTTGGTCACATGGAATGCGGCTACGTTATATTTGTGATTCCGTCGCAATAGTGATGTTTTTGGAATGTGATATAGTTGGCATATAAGGCTAATGCCGATGGCTTTATGATATAATTTGACCGAGTATGTTATGCTTTTGCAGAAGGCGTGAACAATATCATCTCTTGTTTGTGTTATATTTTGCTATGAAGTGATTGAGTTTTCTCCAAAGAGTCAGTTGGCTGTAAAGCTACTCTGGGGGGATTCAATCACTTTTTCTATGTTTGCTGCTTTTGGCTTTATATAAATTGTAACGCTATAGTGAAGTGAAAAATGTCAAAATATCCGCAAAAGCTTTACAAAGCGGCGTATGTATGATATAATAATGCGGTTATATTTACGAAGACGGGGCTGCTCCGTCGATCCCTGACGTTTTTGGCGGCGTTCTGCCGCTCTGAAAGGAAATGTGTATGCTTAGATCAAATGCAGAAACTAAGAGCTGCGGCAAGCTGTACGAGCTGTGGCACGACCGCCGCTCCTTCCCCGTGCGGCTCCGCATCGCGCTGCTTTGCGCGGCGGCATTTTGCTTTACCGTTATAGTGTTCGGTCCGCTCGAGCTCTTTATCGGAAATTCGGGCTTTTTCCCGTTTTCATTCGGGGTTGTTTGGCCTGTTATGGCTGTGACGGGTGTTGTCGCCTGCGCGGTCATAACGGCGGTGCTGCTGCTCGTGCGCGGCAAGGTTTATAATACACTCGTCAGCCTACTGTTTTCGGGGCTTCTGTGCGGCTGGCTGCAGCGCAACCTTCTTAACGATATAACAAATCACGGCTCGCTCGACGGCTCCGCTGTCGAATGGGAGCACTTCATGAAAACAACGGTGCTCAACCTTGCGCTGTGGGCGGCAATATTCACACTCGTATTCCTGCTGCTCTATTTCAGCCGTAAGATATGGTCGATGGCCGTGCAGTGGGGAAGCGCACTTCTCCTCGGCGCTCAGGCTGTTGCTCTTGTTATGCTGCTTATTCGCACCGATATCCCGTCCCCGCAGAACGGCTATCTTTCAAAGGCAACGATGTTCGACGTTTCGCCGAAGCAAAATGTGGTCATGTTCCTTCTCGACCGCTACGATAATACCTTTGCGGATCAGGTTTTGGAGGAGGATCCGGAGCTATGGGAGGACTTTTCCGGCTTTACATACTATCGTAATTTCACCGGCAGCTACTCTCGTACCTTCCCGTCGGTCAACTACATTCTGACCGGAAGTAAGTCGGAGTATGTCACTCAGCCTGCCGAGTATGCCGAGCAGGCATGGGGCGGACAGACGCTTGTCCGCCGTATCCACGATGCCGGTTACGGTACGAAGATATATACCGACTCCCGCTATACGTTTATCAATACCGACTATCTCGGAGATTCGGTCGACAATGTCGTTCATGAGGCTAAGTCCGCCGATGACCGCCGCCTTGTCTGCTCGATGCTCAAGCTCTCGGCTTATCTCTATTCGCCCGAGTGCCTCAAGCCTTCTTTCAGAATGTATACCGGCGACCTTGACGGCATTATCTCCACCGAAGACGCATGGATAGACGACGAGGTCGCGCATTTCCGCGGCATAGTGCCGGACGGTGTTTCGATAGGCGACGGCGAGAACGAAAACGGCAGCTTCATCTTCTATCATTTCCGCGGCTGCCACGATCCGTATACGATGGACGAAAACGGCAATCCGGCAGAGTTCGACTATAATGATCAGGAGCACAGCAACACCCTCTATTCTCAGCTGCGCGGAGATCTTAAGATGATAAAGAGCTATATGCAGCAGCTCGACGATCTCGGATTGCTCGACGATACCACCATAATCGTTACCGCCGACCACGGCAGAACCGGTACCGTTCCGGATCTGAGCGACGGAATGTCCCGCTGCCCGACGCTCTGGGTCAAGCCTGCAGGAGCCGATCGCTCCGAGCCTATGCAGATCAGCAATAAGCAGGTCAGCCAGGACAATATGCGCTCTACCGTGCTCGACTGCTTCGGACTCAAGCAGGACAGTGATCCGAGAACGCTCGATGAGATAGGCGAGGACGAGGAGCTCGAGCGCTATTTCTGGGCGCAGTGCTGCGACGAGAGCGCGACGCACCGCGATTACAATATGCTTACCTATCGCATTACCGGCGACGCTACCGATATGAATAACTGGGAGCTTGTAAGCACCGAGCGTATTCAGTGCCCGTTCTATGATGCGGGTACGGACAATCCCAACGAGAAATAAAAAACTATCAGACGACAATCGGACAGATTCGGTACTATATTGACCGAGAAAGGCAGCTTTCGCTCAGAAAGCTATGGAGTTGTGAATGAAAAAGCTGATTAAGTATCTCTATTATTCGGCAGCGCTCGCACTGCTGCTGACCGTTTCCTCCGCTGCGTATATTGACCCGTCGGCAATGACCTATATCATTCAGATCATTGCGGGAGTTGCTATTGCCGCAGGCGCTGCCTTCGGTTTCTACTGGCGCAGGATAAAGCGTTTCTTTACAAAGAACAAGGACAACGCATATGTTGTCGACGACGATGACGATGATGACGACGACTACGGCATGGACGATTATTCGCTTCCGGATTCGGCCGGTGCTGCCTCCTCCGGCATCGCATCGCCCGCTGCCTCTGCATCGCCCGCCGCTCGTGCAGCCGCAGCTGCATCGAGCACCACTGCGACAGCCGCATATGCCGAGCCCGCGCCCCGTACGGTATCCGGCTATGCAGATGATGTCATAGACCTGCCCGAGCTTGATAAGTACGACGATGGCAGTTCGAACTCCGCACTGCTGCGCGAGAATCGCGAACTCCGCCGCATGCTTGCCGAGGAGAGACAAAAGGTTGAGGATCTCCGTCGAGCTATCCATATCTGCACCGAAAGGAAGTAAGGCATGGAGATAATCAATACCGTAATTGGTACGCCTCTCGGCTACCTTATGCGTTTTCTGTATAATCTCTTCGGAGGCAACTACGGAATAGCCATTATAGTTTTCACACTCTGCACGAAGATAATCATGTTCCCGATATCGATGCTCGTGCAGAAAAACTCCATCAAGATGGTCAAGATGAAGCCGGAGCTCGATTCGCTCCGCTTTCAGTATGTCGACGACAAGGATGCGTTCATCGACGCGCAGACGGCGCTGTATAAGCGAGAGCATTACAGTCCGATGGCGGGTGTGTGGCCGCTGCTGCTCCAGCTGCCGATAATCTTCGGACTGCTCGACGTTGTATATAAGCCGCTCAAGCACCTGCTACATATAAGCTCCGACGTTGCGACGTCGATGGTCGCGCGTGCCGCGCAGCTGCTGAACATGTCGGTCGACGATCTCGGCTCTACCGCGCAGCTCAAGGTCGTTCAGCTCATTCAGGGCGGACGCGGCGCGGAGTTTGCAGATATTGCGGGCGCACCCGATGCTATCGACAAGATAAGCACGCTGAATATGACATTTCTCGGAGTAAACCTCTCCGAGTCGCCAACGCTCGGCGTTATCAATGCCTGCTTCTTAATCGCGGTGCTCTCCGGTCTTTCCGCGCTGCTGATGTGCATTATTCAGAACAAGATAAACGTCCTCCAGATAGAGCAGAACAAGCTCTCTCAGTGGGGAATGACCGTATTCATGGTCGCTTTCTCTACATTTTTTGCGTTTATCGTACCCGCAGGAGTCGGTCTGTACTGGATGTGGGGCAACCTCTTTGCAATCCTTGTGATGTACCTCGTCAATATTATCTATTCGCCTAAGAAGTACATAAACTATGAGGCACTTGAACAGATGAAGAAGGATGCGGCGGCCGAAAAAGCGGAGGCGAAAAAGAATAAGGCGCTCGCAAAGAAATACTATAAGGAATTCTTCTCTAAGGATAATCAGAAGGATATGCATATAGTATTCTATTCCGAGGGCAGCGGATATTATAAGTATCTCGGAAATCTCGTTGAGGAGCTGATTCGCCGCGCAAAATACACCGTTCACTACGTAACGAGCGATCCCGCCGACGCTATCTTCAAGAAAAACGATCCCATGCTCCGCGCATACTATGTCGACCAGACGCGGCTCATCTCGCTTATGATGAAGCTCGAGTGTGATATCGTTATAATGACGACGCCCGACCTTGAAAAGTACCACATCAAGCGCTCGCGCGTAAAGCCGAATATCGAATATGTCTATGTCGACCACGGCTGTACCTCGCTAAACCTTACCTACCGTACCGGTGCGCTTGATGCATTCAATACCGTGTTTGCCGTTTCGCGTCCGCAGGCCATCGAGGTCCGCGCAATGGAGCGTCTGCGCCATACAAAGAAGAAGCGCATAGTCGAGTACGGCTACGGACTTATCGACAACATGATAGCCGCCTATGAGGCGTGCGACAAGGCCGAAAACGGAAAGAAAACCGTTCTTATCGCACCGTCGTGGCAGTATGACAATATCATGGATTCCTGTCTTGACGGACTTGTCGAGGGCCTTTATAACAAGGGATACCGCATAGTTATCCGACCGCACCCGCAGTATGTCCGCCGTTTCCCGCTTAAGATGCGCGAGATACTGGAGAAATACCGCGACCGCTTCTCGGACGACTTTACGATAGAGACCGACTTTTCGTCAAACGTAACGGTCTATACCGCCAACCTCGTGATAACCGACTGGTCGAGTATCGCTTATGAATTCTCGTTCACTACCGATAAGCCTACACTCTTTATCAATACTGAGATGAAGGTCGTCAACCGCGATTATGACAAGATACCGTTTACTCCGTTCGATATCACCGCACGAACCGAGATAGGCAGATGCATAGAAAAGAGCGATGTCGCCTCGGTCGGAGATGTAGTCGCCGAGCTTTTCGAAAATCAGGACAGCTACCGCGACCATATTCACGAGATGAAGCAGGAATACTTCTATAATCTCGGTCACAGTGCAGAGGTCGGTGCGGATTATATTCTTCACCGCGTCGACCGTAAGGTCAGCCGACGCAATAAGGCTCTTGCCGCAGCGACTCAGAAGAGTCGCAAATAAGCCGACGCAGCACACACGACGCGCACAGCGCAAGCGCGCCGGTACACTCAATAAGACAATAAGAATATCGGCATCGCAGAGGTGCAGGGGAGCTTCGCCGCATGTAAGCGGCGGGGCTCTTTTTTATGTTTACTTAATCTTACGTGGGCAAAGCTGATAAATAGGAGCGACGGTATTTCGGTATAGATGATATATGAGACGGTACTGCGCCGATGTGCTTATCTGCGTGATATCTGAGTTGCGTTTGATCGCCTCTGAGAGTATCAATGTACCGAATAATGCAATCTGCCGCTTCTTTTATCCAATCAAGCGATTGTTTACATTTGGGACACATTATAAGACAAAAAAATGTCTTTATTGTAAACAACATATATGATATAATCGACAAAGCAAAAGCGGATGTTCCCGTACAGCCGATATGCGCCGCCGTGTGTCCTGCGTTTGAAGAATGTCGGACGGTCGGTCGAACTCGGAAAAAAGACGGAATTCGGTATGACCGCTTGGATACAGTACCGCTTACGGAAAGGGTAGATACCTTGTATGAAAAAGATTGACCGCACCGTGCTGCGCGAGACTGCGTATATAGCGCTCTGCGTCACCGCAATGACGGCTGTTGTGTGTCTCGTTTTTCTGCTGATAGGAAAATGGAGCACATCTGTGCTGCTCGGAGGATTGCTCGGCACTGCCGTCTCCGTACTGAATTTCTTCCTCATGGGAGTTACCGTTCAGTCGGCTGTCGGTATGGACGATAAGTCCATGCACCGCCGCGTTCGCGTTTCATGGCTGCTGCGCATGCTGCTTGTTGCAGGTGTTGTCGTGCTCGGCGCACTTGTTCCGTGCTTCAATGTTATTTCGACTATACTTCCGCTGTTCCTGCTCAAGATAGCGCTTTTTATACGTCCTTTGTTCGGTCACACAGACTGATCGGCATCCGCCTTCCTTAGTGATAGCGGAGGATCGGCAGATCGGATTCGGTCTGTCTGTAATCGTCGAATTTTGACGAATTTCCGTATACGGGAGATGATATAATGAAGAAAAGATCTGCGGCATTCATTTTTGTCGATGTGCTGCTGATAATACTTATGATCCTGCCGATAGCGGGGCTGATAACTCTGTATATCCTGACAACGCCCGCGAGCGAGGGTATACAGATAACCGGAGCGCGGATATACTTTACGCTTGATACCCCTATTCAGCCGTTCCCGATAACCGAATCGCAGGTCAATTCGCTCGCCGTAGTGCTCGTTGTTTTCTGGTTCTGCCTGTTTATCACACACGGCATCAAGTCAAAGCCGACCACCCGCCGTCAGCTCCTCGCGGAGTGGATAGTCGAAGCGACCGAAAATCTCGTCCGCACGAATATGGATCCGTATTTTGACGGCTTTGCTCCCTTTGTGGCGGCAATTATGGCATTGTCGGCGCTCTCAAGTCTGCTGACTCTGTTCGGCCTGTATCCGCCGACCTCGGATCTTAATATTGTCGCAGGGTGGGCGCTGCTCGTGTTTATTCTGATAACACACTATAAGATGAAGGCGGGGCCGCTCAACTACCTAAAGAGCTTTGCCGACCCAATCCCGCTCACCCCGCTTAACGTAATAAGCGAGATTGCGACACCGGTTTCTATGTCGTTTCGTCACTACGGAAATGTGCTTTCCGGTTCGGTAATTTCGGTGCTTGTCGCTGCGGGACTCGGCGGACTGTCGAGCATTGTGCTCGGACGGTTGCCCGGTGCGCTCGCATCGTTCCCGCTCTTCCGCATCGGTATACCCGCCGTGCTCTCGGTATATTTCGACATTTTCAGCGGTTGCCTGCAGGCGTTTATCTTCGCAATGCTGACAATGCTGTATATAACCAACGGCTTTCCCGCCGACGAATATGCACGCCGACGTGCGCGCAAGGCGGCTAAGGCAAAGCGCTGAGCACTTATGTAATGATGTTGCTCAAATAAGCCACATGAGTATTTCATTAGTGTATTTGAGCGCTTCACAGCATTTCGGATCATCTCAGCATCTGCGGTTCGTATTCGCCGCGGCGCAAGCCGTCCGTCGACTGCCTGCCGTGCAGCTCGTTAAATGCAAAACGGGACAAGCAGTGCTTGCCTGTTAATATAAACATCCATCAAAACCTTTAAAAATCGGAGGAAATTAAAATGGAACTCGCTATCGGTATTATTCTCGGTTGCTGCGGACTCGGTGCAGGACTTGCAATGATTGCAGGTATCGGACCGGGTATCGGAGAAGGAAATGCTGTCGCTAAGGCTTGCGAAGCAATCGGTCGTCAGCCTGAGAGCAAGGGCTCGGTAACAACCACCATGCTCATGGGTTGTGCAATTGCCGAGACCACCGGTCTTTACGCGCTCGTTATTGCGATACTTCTTATCTTCCTGGCACCCGGCAGATTTGTAGATATCCTCGTAAACACAATGGCTAAGCTCGGCTGAGCTGCCTGAGTGATCTCGACTGCCTCGCATAGGCACGGTCGAGACGGACGGAGATGGGGTGCAGAGCGGCGTAAGCAGCCGCAGCACCTGTTCATTTGCGGTTGCCGCCGCGTAATACCTGAGAAAGGAATCGACCGCTGCTCCGGCATCGGTCGTGGCAAAAATTATGGAGACCCAAACGCTTGAGGTCATATCTATAAACATATGGCAGATAGTCGTTTCTCTGTGCAATCTGATAATCCTCTTTTTCGTGCTGAAGAAATTCCTCTATAAGCCGGTCAAAAAGGTGCTTGCCGAGCGCAGCGCCGCAGTAGAAAAGGAGTATTCGGATGCGCGCAATGCCTCCGGCATCGCCGAGGAGAGCCGCATGAAGTGGGAGAATAAGCTCCGTGATGCGGATGCAGAGGCAGCCGCTGTCGTTCGCGATGCAACAAGCGCGGCTCAGACGCGCAGCAGCGAGATAATCGCCGAGGCGCGTGAGCGTGCGGGCGGAATTATTCGCGAGGCAGAGGATGAGGCAAGCCTTGCAAAGAAGAAGGCACAGGGTGAGATCCGCGAGGAGATTGTCGATGTATCCGGCTGTCTTGCGGAAAAGCTGCTCGAGAGAGAGATAAACGAGGGCGACCATCAGAAGCTCATTGACGATTTTATAGGCGACCTCGAAAACGACCGTAAATAAAATTCGGTTCTTTCTTTCACGTGTCGCGGTTTTATGGCAATATATTACAACTGCTATGCGCAGATGAAATGCGCCGGAGCAGCTGTACGGTACTGCCTTTGACCGCTCTATAACCGATAACCGATCGGAGAACGATATGACAAGTACAGAAAAGGAATATGCCGCAGCGCTGTTTGAGCTTGCCTGCGAGAGCGGCAAGGAGACCGAGTACGGCGACGCTCTGCATACCGCGCAGACGGTGATATTTGCCGATGCGAGATATCCGCAGCTGCTGTCGGTGCCGTCGATCCCGTCCTCGGAGCGTACAAAAATGCTCAGGGAGGCGATAGGCAATGCCGTGCCGGAGGTCGTGCGTGATTTTCTCTCGCTGCTGACCGAGCGCGGCAGGATAGAAATGCTTCCGCGCTGCGTCGAGGAATATGATATTCTTCTGCGCGAGCGTCAGCGTACTGCGGTGGCGGTCGTTACCAGCGCCGTTCCGCTTACAGAGGGGCAGCTCGAGCGGCTGCGCTCGGCGCTTGAGAAAAAAACGGGCGAGCATATTTCGCTTCGCACCGAGCTTGACCCGTCGCTGATCGGCGGCGTGCGCGTCCGCGTGGGAGATACTCTAATAGACGGAACGCTGTCGGGCAGACTACACGATATCAGAGAGAGCATTTCGGGCAGATGATGCCCGCTGTGCTTCCGAAAGGATGAGATCAGCAGATGAATTCAAGACCTGATGAAATCAGCAGCATAATAAAACAGCAGATAAAGGAATACGAGTCGCATGTCGAGATGTCCGAGACGGGTACCGTCGTACTCGTCGGCGACGGCATCGCGCGTGTCTACGGTGTGACCGGCTGCATGGCAGGCGAGCTGCTCGAATTTGACGACGGCAGCTACGGCATGGCGCAGAACCTCGAGACCGAGACAGTCTCGGTAGCCGTTTTGTCCGATAAAAACTCCATACGCGAAGGCTCAAGGGTCCGCCGCACGGGACGTGTCGTTTCGGTTCCCGTAGGTGAGGGATTGCTCGGACGAGTCGTCGGACCGCTCGGAAACCCCATCGACGGCAAGGGCGATATTGAGTCAACAGAGACCCGCCCGATAGAGGCTGAGGCACCCGGAATAATCAAGAGAAAGAGTGTATCGGTGCCGCTGCAGACGGGTATCAAGGCTATCGACAGCATGATACCGATAGGACGCGGACAGCGTGAGCTTATCATCGGAGACCGCCAGACGGGTAAGACAGAGATAGCTATTGATACCATTATCAATCAGCGCGATCAGAATGTTAAATGCATCTATGTTGCGATAGGACAGAAGAATACATCTGTCGTCAAAATTCAGAATGAGCTTGCGGCTGCGGGCGCTATGCCGTATACCGTCATTGTTGCCGCCGGTGCCTCCGAGAGTGCACCGCTGCAGTATATAGCACCGTATGCGGGCTGCGCTATGGCGGAGTATTTTCGCGAGCAGGGCAGAGATGTGCTCATCGTTTATGACGATCTGAGCAAGCATGCCGTCGCCTACCGCGCACTCTCGCTGCTTATCCGCCGTCCGCCGGGACGAGAGGCTTATCCGGGAGACGTATTCTATCTCCATTCGCGCCTGCTCGAGCGTGCCGCTTGCGTTGCTCCGGAGTACGGCGGAGGCTCGATAACCGCACTGCCGATAATCGAGACTCAGGCGGGCGATGTTTCGGCTTATATCCCGACAAACGTAATTTCTATTACCGACGGTCAGATATTCCTCGAGACCGAGCTGTTTCATTCGGGCGTTATGCCCGCTATAAATCCCGGTATCTCGGTATCGCGTGTCGGCGGCAGCGCTCAGCTAAAGGCGATGAAGAAGGTCTCGGGACCGCTTAAGCTGCTCTATTCGCAGTACCGCGAGCTGCAGTCGTTTGCACAATTCGGCAGCGATCTCGACGCGGATACAAAATCCCGTCTCGCGCTCGGCGAGCGTATCGTCGAGGTACTCAAGCAGGGACGCAATTCGCCCGTACACGTCGGTTGTCAGGTGGCTATCGTATATGCGGTTGTCAACGGTTATCTAAGCGATGTTCCGGTCGCAGAGGTGCATAATTACGAGGAGCGGCTGTACGAGAAGCTCCGCACCGACGCACCCGAATTCCTGCGCCGCGTGACCGAGGGTAAGTTTGAGGAAGAGGATGTCGAGACGCTCCGTGCCGTTCTTGCTTCCATGCAGAGGTAAGTACTATGGGCGGAGATATCAAGAATCTTCGGGCAAGAATAAAGAGTGTTGACTCGACACTGCATCTGACAAGCGCTATGGGGCTTGTCGCATCGTCCAAAATACGCCGCGCGGGCACGGCGATGCAGAACGGCAGGCAGTACGCCGCCGCTCTCGAAGATACTGTGAAAACTCTCGCGTCGTCACCGGAGTGCCGCCGTACACCGTATATGACACCCCGTGACGGCGCGCCGGAGACGGTGATAGTTATTGCCGGTGACCGCGGTCTTGCAGGCGGCTATAACACAAATGCATTTCGTGCATGTGATGCGCTGCTTGCTGAGATTAACGCTCGCGGCGCAGAGAACCGCGTTATTCCGATAGGAAAGCGCGCATGCGACCGATACTCCGACAGCGCGGGCTCTGCGAACGAAAACAGCGACGGCGGAAACGATGCCGCACGTGAGAGCTTTGCCTCATCCGAGCGTTTAACATATGCCGAGGTCCGCGCGCTGTCAGAGCGGATATGCGAGGAGTTCACCTCCGGTGAATGCTCGAGGCTGTGGGTAGTTTCTACCTCTTTTGTTTCAATGATGAAGCAGGAGGCGTGCACCGAATTGCTGCTTCCGCTGTCTCCCGACCGTGCCGAGAGGCGCGGCGGCTGTGTGCTCTACGAGCCGGACGGCGCTGCCGTGCTAAATACGCTCGTCTCGGAGTATGTTGCCGGCAAGATATATGCCGCAGTTAAGGAGAGCTTTGCAAGTGAGGTCGCAGCTCGCCGGATGGCGATGGACTCTGCCGAAAAGAACGCAAAGCAGATGATATCCGACCTTCAGCTCAGCTATAACCGCGCACGTCAGAGCGCGATCACTCAGGAGATTACCGAGATCGTTGCAGGCAGCGGCGATTGAGGCAGATCCGACCTATTCGGCTCGAATTATTTGATCATTATTATTTACCGTTTGCCGCGGCATAAAAGTGCCGCATGATACCGATCGGCAAACGCTCTGTGTGGGAGCATTGCTTCCGCATTATACGAAAAATACCGTAAGGAGATATGTTATGGCAGAATCTCGCAAGGGCGTAGTTACTCAGGTAATGGGACCTGTCGTCGATGTTCGCTTTGACGACGAGGGTTCGCTGCCCGATATATATAATGCGCTTACAATGCCGATAGGCGATAAGACGCTGACCGTCGAGGTCGCGCAGCATATCGGCGATAATACCGTTCGCTGCATAGCAATGGCTTCTACCGACGGACTTACGAGGGGAACCGAGGTGCTTGATACCGGCAGAGGGATTACCGTTCCGGTCGGCAGAGAGACGCTCGGACGCATTCTCAACGTGCTCGGTGATGTCGTAGACGAGGGCGAGCCGCTGAAAACCGCGAATCGCAGTCCCATTCACCGCGCTGCTCCGTCGTACGATGAGCTCTCTACCTCTACCGAGGTGCTCGAGACAGGTATCAAGGTCATTGACCTTATCTGCCCGTTTGCGAAGGGCGGTAAGATCGGACTGTTCGGCGGCGCAGGCGTCGGCAAGACCGTGCTTATCATGGAGCTTATCAATAACATAGCCAAGGAGCACGGCGGACTCTCGGTCTTTACCGGTGTCGGCGAGCGTACCCGTGAGGGTAACGACCTATACAACGAAATGACCGAGTCGGGGGTTATCAAGAATACCTCGCTTGTCTACGGTCAGATGAACGAGCCGCCCGGAGCGAGAATGCGTGTCGCGCTCTCCGGTCTTACCGTTGCGGAGTATTTTCGTGATGTTGAGGGTCAGGACGTGCTGCTCTTTATAGATAATATCTTCCGCTTTACTCAGGCGGGAAGCGAGGTCTCCGCGCTGCTCGGCAGAATGCCTTCTGCGGTCGGATATCAGCCTACGCTTGCTACCGAGATGGGCGCGCTTCAGGAGCGTATCACCTCCACAAAGCGCGGCTCTATCACGAGTATTCAGGCGGTATATGTCCCTGCCGACGATCTGACCGACCCTGCGCCCGCAACGACCTTTGCGCACCTTGATGCCACAACGGTGCTTTCGCGTTCGATAGCATCTCAGGGTATCTATCCCGCAGTTGATCCGCTCGAGTCGACAAGCCGCATCCTTTCGGCAGATATTCTCGGCGAGGAGCACTATAATACCGCGCGTGAGGTCCAGCGCATAATTCAGCGCTACCGCGAGCTGATGGATATTATCGCTATCATGGGTATGGACGAGCTTTCCGACGAGGACAAGCTGCTCGTCGGCAGAGCGAGAAAGATACAGCGCTTCCTGTCGCAGCCGTTCCACGTCTCCGAGAAGTTCAACGGCTTTCCCGGAGTGTATGTTCCGCTGTCCGAGACTATTCGCGGCTTCCGTGAGATAATCGAGGGTAAGCACGATGATCTGCCGGAGTCGGCGTTCCTCTTTGTCGGAACTATCGACGAGGCTGTCGAAAAGGCTAAGGGGCTTGCAAAATGAAGCAGTTTACGCTTGTGATATCCTCGCCTGACGGTGAGATATTTCGTGGTGATGTTTACGGAATCAGTCTGCGCGGTGCGGGCGGAGATCTTGCCGTTCTTGCCGGTCATATTCCGCTGATAACCACCGTGCTGCCGTGCGACGTTAAGATAGATATAAACGACGAGCATGATTCCATAGGTCACACCGGCGGAGGAATGCTCACCGTCGGTACGGATAAGGTAACGCTGCTTACCGGTGATTTTGAGTGGATCCAAAAATAATATTTGCCGTATGCAGTGCTGCCGTGCGGTGGTAATATGTATTAAAAGAGCGGGGCGCTGCCTCGCTCTTTTTGCGTCGGGATGAAGAACATATTTGTTCAAATGCGCCGAGCAGTCTGTGTTGTCTTGCTTTTTTTCAGCGTCTGAACCGGGTAGAGAAAAGGTCAAAGCGTCGCTTTCGTTTCGTGCTTTTCCGGTGCCCCGCGATGTCTTAGCCGGCTGCGGCGAATGAGGGCGCCAACAGCGAATCGCATCCGCGTATCATCCGTTCGTTAAAAATACCGTACCCCTTTGTCGGATCGGTTATCATAACGTGTGTTACCGCACCTACGAGTTTTCCGTGCTGGATCACCGGGCTGCCGCTCATTCCCTGCACGATACCTCCCGTTATCTCGAGCAGCGCGGGATCGGTTATCTCGATAATGAAGTTGCGTGTTTCTTCCCCGCTTGTGTCGAGTTTGCTTATTTTTGCCTTATAGCGTTTAGCGCTTCCCTCGACAGAGCAGATTATTTCGGCATTGCCTATCTCGACATCCTCCTCCGGTGCGAGTGATATCAGCTTTTCACTGCCATTCGGCGCGAGCGAGAAAATACCGTAAACACCGCTGTCGGTGTTGGATAGCGCCGTGCCCGAGCATGCCGTGCCGAAATAGCCTTGCAGCTCGCCGGGCGCGCCCGCCTTACCTTTTTTTATTCCGGTCAGTATGACATCGGAAACGCATCCGCGCTTCATCGGCATAAGGATTCCGGTGTCGCTGTCGTATATTCCGTGACCGAGCCCGCCGAAGGCGAGCGTCTCGGGAATGATATAGGTCAGTGTGCCGATACCTGCTGTGCTGTCCCGCACCCACACGCCTATTTTATAACCTTTTCCGTCGTCAACCGGGATAGGGCATACAGTGTGTGAAATGCCGTCGCGCTCGAATGTGACAAGTGTACTTTTACCCTCAGACTCGGATATGCGCTCGTTAAGCGACAGGATGCTGTCTACGGGCTCATCGCCGACTGCGGTAATGATATCGCCTGCCTTTATTCCGGCATCCGCCGCAGGAGTAACGTTGCCGCCGGGACCGCTGACCTCTCCTACACCGACGACGAGCACACCGTCGGTCTGCAGCTTTATGCCGAAGGTTTGACCGCCGGGATAGACCTTCATCTCGGTTATATCGGCGCTCTCTGACAGCCCGACAGTCAGTCTCGAACCATCGCCGCCGGCAGCTGCGGCGGATAACGGAGCGCTGAGCAGCAGAACGGCAGAAACGGCGGATAAAATTGCTTTTTTGCAGATGTTACCATAGTTCACTATGCTTTTCCGTCCTTGACTCGACCGCGTTGCGGTCGATTTTTTGTGCAGTCATGCTGCACAAGCATAGTTTTTACGTGCGGTGTGATTCTATGTCATGCAAAATTTCTCTCGATTTCATCTCGCCCGAAAAGCCTCGCTGCGGCGCGGTAAATAGGAAATTATCAGTTTATGTAATATGTTCAAAAAAAATACATACATTTTCTCCTGTAATGTAGTATAATATTTTATGCAGGTTCGGTCTTGACCGTCTCAAGCGCATTTCGGTAATGTGGAGAACGGTTCCGGAATTCAGCGGATGCGCAGATGTGCGGACAGATGTATGCCGAACCATACATTTTCGGAGGGAGAGCCTCGCTGTGCGGGGCGATGCTTATATTATGGAGTATATCGTTCACGGAAGAAACCCCGAGAGCTTTTTTCGTTTTTTCGAGGAGCTTTCGCAGATACCTCGCGGCTCCGGAAATGAAAGCGGGGCTGCCGACTACGTGTCTGCCTTTGCCGCGTCGCGCGGGCTTGAATGCTATCGCGACGAAATGAATAATGTCCTTATCAAAAAGCCTGCGAGCAGCGGTTATGAGACGCATTCCGCCGTCCTGCTTCAGGGACACCTCGATATGGTGTGTGTCGCGCGTGCGGGGGTAAGTCACGACTTTACAGCAGAGCCGCTGCGCCTGGTCGAGAAGAACGGTTTTCTCTCGGCTGAGGGTACAACGCTCGGCGGTGACGACGGCTTTGCCGTTGCGACGATGCTTGCACTTCTTGACGATCACTCGCTTGTGCACCCGCCGCTCGAATGTCTGTTTACCGTAGGCGAGGAGACGGGGCTTGTGGGCGCGCTCGGCTTTGATGTATCGCTTCTTTCTGCCGATAAGATGTTAAACCTCGATTCCGAGGAGGAGCATCTTGTGGTCAACGGCTGTGTCGGCTCTGCCGATTATACCGTCAGGCTCAAGCCCGAGCGTGTCGAGCTGTACGGACGCGTGCTCGTTATTAATATCGGCGGATTTTCCGGCGGACACTCCGGCGGCGATATCGACCGCTCGCGTGTAAATGCATTGCGTCTGTTCGGCAGACTGTTTGCCGAGCTGTATGAGCGTTCGCCCTTTAATCTCGTTTCGATAAATTCGGGCTCGGTCTCAAATGCCATTCCGTGCGAGCTCAGCGCCCGCATCGCCGTGTCCGATGAGCCGTTTGTTACCTCTCAGCTCGAGCAGCTCTTCGATGCCGTCCGCGCCGAGCTGCCGCCGGAGGAAAAGCGAGGCTATCTGCGTGTGGAATGTACCAAGGCATCAAAGCTGACCGAGAGTCGTATGCTTACCTTTAAGAGCACCTCAAATCTGCTTTCGCTGCTCGCGCTTGCGCCCTGCGGCGTTACACGCCGTTCCTGCGCCGACCCCGCATTTGTCGAGGCATCTGCGAATATTGCCTCTGCTCATGTCGATGCGGACGGCGATATAGTTATCACACTGATGTACCGCTCCTCGGATGAGAGCATGCAGGATCACATGCGTACGCAGCTGCTGCGCCTCTGCCGCCTTATCGGAGCTCAGCTTACCGAGCTCGGCAGGTATCCCGGCTGGTCGCCGGTATATGATACCGAGCTTCAGCGCAGCTATATCTCGGCGTTCCTTGCGGTAAATCCCGAGTATCTTGCACCGGAGGTCAAGCCTATTCATGCCGGACTCGAGTGCGGCGTTATAGCGGGCAGAAGCGAGACCGAATGCGGCAGGCATATAGAGTGCATCTCGATAGGACCGGATATCTTCGATATCCATACTCCGTCCGAGCGGATGGATATTGACTCGTGCGAGCGCGTATATGCCGCGATTGCAAAGGCGCTGTCAATGCTTTGACAGACCGCTTCGCTTTGCCTTTATTGCGGGTTAATATTTGATATTATTATCTCCCTGCATATGGCGGAATATGAATCCGATTACGATTTTCGGCACGAGACTGCCGAATCGCTATCTTCGGAAGCACTTCATTTCCTCGCCGGTCTATGCAGGGAGACTTATTATGCTCATTTTTTCGTGTCAGAGCGTCTATTTGGTATATAAAGTGTAAACTTTTTTTATTTTTCTTATGCAGTTAATAAATGCGGTATAAGATAGCGGTACAGAAATGAAATGGGATAGGAAATTATGCTGCATTTTATAAAAGACAACCGCTCCGTGATAGTAAAGATGATCGTGAATCAGATAGGTATGATATTCTTCGGTCTCATGCTCTCGATGGCAACGAACCAGAATAACAGCCTTTTCCTCGCGGCAAGTATATTCTCGGTGCTGTTTTATATGTTTCTTGAGTATACGGTAGGATGGGATCTCGGCGCGCACGACAAGATAAAGCTCGACGGCGGCAGAATAGAGTATCAGCCGTACAAGGGATTGCTCGTCTCGCTCTGTGCTAACATACTCAACATCCTTTCGGGACTGCTCACCGTTATCGGTTATTTCTGCATCGCGGCAGCCGACCGCATACCGCATACTATCGTCGCCTACGACCACTCGGCTTCATGGGCAGCAAATCTCTACGCTGTGCCGAACGCTGTCTGCCGTGCGCTTCAGCCGATGTTTATGGGTATCGTATATAACTTTTCTCCCTATAATCCGATAGTGCTTGCGTTTCTCCCGCTTCCGATAATCGCAATATCCGGTCTCGGATATTATATCGCTATCAAGGGAAAGAGCATCTTGGGAATGCTCGGCATCAAGACCAAGCGCGATAGCGGAAAGCACTGAAGGCAGCAAATGCGTAAACGCGTTTGCTTGCAGGAGTACTTGCTCGCATAATGCGCCTAAAACTAAAGAAAGCGGCGCAACATCCGAAAATCAAAAGCCGATGTACCGGTTATAATTCTCGGCTGCCGTAAAACGGCGCACGTATCAGAAAAGCCAAAGCCTACCGACCGTCGCAGCGCGACAGCCGATAGGCTTTTAGTTATTCGATAGAAGGTTTAACTTAGGCTTTGCGGTCTTACTGCTGCTTTTCAAATTCAGCAGCAACCTTTTGCAGCAGCTCGCGTATATGCAGATGCTGCGGGCAGGAGCGTTCGCAGCGACCGCATTTGATGCAGTCGCTCGCCTTTCCGTTGCGTTTTGTGTAGACCTCATAATAGTAGTACTTACTGTTATGGCTGTGATGTATCTCCGTTGCATTCAGGCAGGAGAAGAGGTCCGGAATGCTGATGTGCTTCGGACATCCGTCGATGCAGTCGCGGATGGCAGTTTCGCTCTGCCCCTCAAGGAAGACGCGTGCGGTATCAAAGTAGTTGAAGCCCGCATCCATATACATATCGACCATCCGTGTGAACTCATTGTAGTCCGTCTCTGCGCCTTTCATCGGCAGACGCATACAGCCGAAGCCGAAATTGCGCTTTATGCTTTCAAATCCGGTCACGTTGTCTCTCCTATATGATGTGATCGTCCGCTTATCCCCATGGCATAAAAGTACCGCACGGTATCATAGGCATCTCGGGTATAACCGTCTCGGTGCAACGGTATCGCACGGCAGTTGCCGCTCCGCACAGTTATTTTTTCAGCGAAAACGTGATGCTTACATCCCCGTCTCCGAGCAGCGAGCGCAGAGTCTCCTCGTCGGTGTTCTGTATCTTTCCGAGGCGTGTCAGGCTGTACATGTTTTCTCCGTAATACAGGCATACTGTATTTCCGTTGTACAGTATTAGGTCGCCGGGTCCTGCGGCAAGCGGTATGTTGTTTGTCGGCAGACTGCGCTCAAGCTCCGCGATTTTTTCAAAGCCGCCGTTATCCCGCATATCGAGAGCAATGTCTCCGCGCTCGAGCAATGCGATAAGCGCATCTGCGGAGCTGTTTCCGGACGGCAATACCGTCAGCACCGTATCGCCTATGCGGATGTATAAGGGTACTGCGCTGTTCTCCGGTACAAGCTCTGCCTCCGTCGAACTCTCCGCTCCGTTCTCCGGCTCTGCGATAACGCTTGATGTCGACAGAGGCGCTGTTTTCTCGGCGGTTGTTTCTTCTGCGCCTTTCCCTGAGCAGGCGGTAAGAGCGAGCAGCATTGCGGCGATAATTGAAAATGAAACAAAAATCTTATTCATTGGCTGTCTCCGTGTCGGAAGTTTTTTTCGGCGGCGGATCTTATCCCCGCTCTCCGGTCGGGCGTGGTGCTGCATAACTATTTGAGCGCCTTTCCGTCGCGGAATGCCGTACCGACGGTATCGCCGAGTACAACATATTTATTGTTGAACGGGTCAAAGGTTATAGGGCGTGCCTTAGAGACATCGACCGCACCGTTTTCATCGAGCACACGCTCGTCTACCGATACGTTGACTATCTCGCATATCATGCGGCACGTCTGAGGGTCATAGCTCTTGAGTCGGCACTCGAGCGCGATAGGCAGCTCCTCGATCAGCGGTGCGTCTACAAACTCAGAGCGCTGTGCGTGAAAGCCAGCGCGGGCGAATTTGTCGGGGACATTATTGCCGGAAACGATGCCCACATAGTCGCATGCCTCCATATGCTCTGCATCAGCCATGCTGACGGTGAGAGCGCGGCGCGCAAGAATGTCCTTAGTCGTGCGGTGTCCGGCGCTGATGCACATAGACAGCTCGTTTTCCTCGCTGATTCCGCCCCATGCAGCATTCATAGCGCAGGGCGTGCCGTCCTCGCCGTATGCGGCAAGGATAAATACCGGCTGCGGATAGGATAAAGGCTTAGCTCCGAAATTCTTTCTCATGACTTTTTCTCCTTACTTATAATTTTTTTGCTTTACATTTGAATGTTTTCCGTCTGCGGCAGCATATGTTCGCGCGGGCGATACCTATATTACTACTTTTTGTCCGATACTGTGAGATGGCTGACATCGCACTTTCCGTCGTCCCACGAGAGGAGATCGGTTTCAATTGCGCGCTCGTAATGCTCTATCCTGTCGCTGAGGCGGTCGATGGTCGACTCTATCGCAGATTTTTTCTCAAACAGCTCCTCACGCTGCTCGCGCAGCAGCTCGAGATGTGCGCCGATGGTGCCGTCTCCCATACGGAAGAGCTTGACATACTCTATTATGACCTATATCGGCAGTCCCGCGCAGCGCATGCACAGCACGAGCTCGACCCGGCCGAGATACTGCTCGCCGCAGCCGCGGATGCCGGACGGTGTGCGGGCTGCCGGAGGTATCATGCCGACGCGCTCGTAGTTCCGCAGGATGTCGCAGCATATGTCGAATTTATCGGCGACATCCTTTATCGTCATACATGTCACTCCTTTACTTAGTATATTATATACCTTGGAGTTTACTCAAAGTCAAGGGGGTAAAGATATTTTTTTCGATTTTTCGAGAAAAAATATGCCATATCGTGATACATTCCCGTTCGGCGCCGCCGCGCGTCATAGTTTTGCCGCCTGATTCATATATATCTGATAATCGGTATGCGGTGATAATATCCGCGCGGCATATTCCTTTCGGCTGTCGGTGCAGGTTCGGCCTTCATGTGCGATAGTCGGATTATGTGTGATAAACATATCGTTATCGCATGCTCCGGCGATTGCTGTCGCCGCAATATAACAGAAAACGGCGGGTGATTTTAATGTCAGTCAGTCCCACAAGGCAAGCGGTATGGTATGCCGTGAAATATTTTGTGTTCATAATTATTCTTATGGCTGTTGCGGCGGTACTCAGCGCTGTTTTTCAGTTCGTAAAGGTCAGCACGGAAAGCCGCGCGGCGTATAATCCCGGGCGGCAGAAGATAATAGTCGATGCCGGACACGGCGGAGGCGACGGCGGTGCGGTGTCTGACAGCGGTCTGCTCGAAAAGGAGCTGAACCTCGAGCTGTCGCTTACACTGCGCGACATGCTGTGCGCTGCGGGTTATGATGTAATAATGACACGCAGCGACGACAGCATGCTGACGTGGGAGGGCGCGCCGAGCGCAAAATCAGGCGATCTGCGCGCACGCACCGAGATAGCGAGCGCAAACCCGGATGCACTGTTTGTCAGTATTCATATTAATAAGTTTCCTTCGGCATCCGTTCACGGAGTTCAGCTCTATTATTCGCCGAATCACCCGGCGAGCAAGAGCATCGCATCCGCAATACGCGACGGTGTGCGCGCGCAGCTTCAGCCGTGGAACGAGCGCCCGCTCAAGGAGGCGGGCAGCAATATCTATGTGCTTGACCGAATCCGCTCTCCCGCCGTGCTTGTCGAGTGCGGCTTTCTCTCCAATGCCGGCGAGGCGGCATTGCTGTCACACGCCGAGTACCGTCAGGCGCTTGCGCTCGTAATATGCTCCTCGCTGCTTGATTATCTTGACAAAGCGGGATGAATGTATTATCATATTCCTTGACGAAAAACGGTGACGCACCGTATCCAACTATGATACTTGATAAAAGAGGAAGTATAAATGAAAGGTCCGAAAACGATATATATCTGCTCCGAATGCTCATATAAAAGCGCGAAATGGCTCGGCAAATGTCCCGGCTGCGGCTCGTGGAACACCATGGAGGAGACTGTCGAGGCTGCTGCTGTCGCTCCGACCGCTTCGCCGCGTCGTAGGGTCGGTTTGCTCGCTGCCGACGAGCGCGGCGCGGAGCGCCTCTCCGAGCTTACCGTTCCCGATTTTATGCGCACGGCTACCGGAATGGGCGAGCTTGACCGTGTGCTCGGCGGAGGAATAGTCAGCGGCTCGGTCGTGCTGCTGACCGGCGAGCCGGGTATAGGCAAGTCGACGCTGCTGCTTCAGATATCCGACATACTTTGCCGCAACAGACGAGTGCTGTATATCTCGGGTGAGGAATCGCGCGGACAGATAAAGCTGCGCGCACAGCGGCTCGGCACGGTCGGCGACGAGCTGTATATTTATACCGATCCTTGCGTTGAGAAGATTATCGAGGAATCCATGAAGATAAAGCCGGATATCCTGATAGTAGACTCTATTCAGACGGTGTATTCCGACCGCGTAAGCTCCTCCTCGGGCAGTGTAACGCAGGTGCGCGAGACTGCCGCGGCGCTTATCGCATATGCAAAGTCGAGCGATACCTCGATAATTCTTGTCGGTCACGTTAATAAAGAGGGAAGTATAGCAGGTCCTAAGGTTCTCGAACACATGGTGGATGCCGTGCTCTGCTTTGAGGGCGAAAAGCAGATGGCATACCGCGTCATTCGTGCGGCAAAGAACCGCTTCGGTTCTACGAATGAGATAGGCGTATTTGAAATGACCGCGCAGGGGCTCCTCGAAGTGCCGAATCCATCCGCCGCCATGCTCGAGGGCAGACCTACAGGAATGCCGGGAAACTGTGCTGTGTGCATAATAGAGGGTACTCGCCCGATAATAGCAGAGGTGCAGGCGCTTGCCGCTCCGACCGTATTTTCGGTGCCACGCAGAACGAGCAACGGTATCGACTATTCGCGGCTGTATCTGCTGCTCGCAGTACTGGAAAAGCGGCTCGGAATACCGTTCTCAAAATATGATGTTTATATAAATGTAGTCGGCGGTCTGCATATAGATGAGCCGTCCGCCGATACCGCCATCTGTCTTGCGCTAATATCGTGTATGCGCGATATCCCGGTAGACGACCGTCTTATCGCAATGGGCGAGATAGGACTGAGCGGCGAGTGCCGCGGAATTTCCGATGTCGACGCAAGGGTGGGCGAGGCTCGCCGGCTCGGCTTTGATAAGGTCGTACTTCCGCGTCTGAGCATGAAAAAAACGCATGCGTGCGACGGCGCTGAGCTATACCCGGTAGGCGGCATATACGATCTTCTGAAGGTATTCGCAGACAAAAGCAAGGCGTAACGGCGCAATGCAGCACGCGCAGACAAGCTGCCACAGCGTCGGCATAACAGCCGGATATAATATTATACGGCGGCATTGCATCGTGCTTTGCCGTCGTTTTTTCGAAAAGAGCTCCGAATGGTTTAAATTTTAAAAATTAGTTTTCTATATACTATACCCGATAGGAAATAGCTTCTTCCCGCTCGGTTATGATTGACATGATACGTCTGATTTTACGTATGATTTGTCTGAGATTTATCAAAAAATAATTATCCGAGCAGTTGACAAATGACAGTCATCGTGATATCATACTGTAGTAGATAATTCAAAATTCAGAACATATTACGCACTCCACGATTGTAAATACATACAGAAGTTTTTTTCTGCCTGACAAAGGGTGATTACATCGTACATCGGTATCATACCGATGCATTAATATATTTACAATATTATAATATTATAATATATTCAGGAGATACCAATATGAAGAAAGCATTATCATTTTTACTTACGCTTGTTATGGTACTGACTGTTGTCGCAGCAGGGGCATTCTCGGTCGACGCGGCAGAGAATCTGTTCCTGAGGTTTGATGATCTTATCGCATATGTTTTGTCGATCGGCAATAAGGCAGACATAGATTCAAACGATATCGGATATTGGACATTTTGCCAGTACGATTCGGTCTACGGTGATGATTACACCACGGGGCGCTGGGAGAATGGAAAGTTTAATGCGGTCGAGGACGGTCTCGGATTGGATATTTCTTATCCGGCAGATAAGTTTGAGACGGTGGCACATCGACTGTTTACTTTTGACGGTACTCTCAAAGATATGATCGAAAAAGAAAATGATCCGGACAGTCAGCTTGTTTACGATGTCGAAAATAACAGATATGTTTATATGCTTCGCGGAAAAGGCGGAATACCATTCAGAGTAAACGGATATATTCCGCAGGATAACGGAAGCTTTGATGTTTATATTCAGGAGGGCGATTTTATCGAAGACGGCGAAACATACGGAGAGGTTTGGTACGATAAGTACTACAAGCTAAATGTTTCGTTTGACGATGTTCTGACGAGAGTTAACAGCTGCGTGGTGCTCGATGAGCTGCCGAGCGAGAACCTTGTGGCAAAGCCCGAGTATACATATGACTGTGAAGATGATATCGTACTCAATGCAGACATGACGCTTCCTTTCCCGGACGGTACGCACATTTCTGCCAAGCACGCCTCCGATGAGGTTGTTGCGGCAGCAAAGAAGGCTCTCGCAAATACTGCCGGACCTAATATGGTCGTATTTGATATTACCGCTACGCTTAACGGCGAAGTGGTTCAGCCTGCCGACGGTACGGTCAGTCTGACCTTCGTTGTTCCTGAGACGCTTTCGATGGACGGACTCAAGCTGTTTCATATAGACTCAGAGGGAAAACTCACGGAGATTACTCTGAACTCAGTCAATAAGGATTCACTTTTCGTAATCGCCGAACTGACTCATTTTTCGACCTATATTTTCTGCAATGTCGGAGATGTAAACGGCGATGACTCACTTGATACAAGGGACCTTGTACGCCTGATGAAGTATATTGCGGTCGACGGCGTTGGCATTGAGGCTTCCTCTCCCGATGTAAATGCGGACGGTACTGTCAATACCGCAGATCTCGTTCGTCTGATGAAGATGATATCCGTGGGCTGATCTCCGACAGCGGAAAACAAATCACGATAATTTTGAGACCTACGGAGACGCAAGTGCGCCTCCGTAGGTCTTGATTATATATTGCGTAATTATGACGTGCCGTTTTGATATTGCTCTGTCTAATATATGCGGTTGATGCATACGAGTGAGTATTGTACATCGGTGTAAGTTTAAGGCTTTGCAAAAATAATATTCGAAGTTTGAATTTGCCGGCGAAATGACGCAGTGAATAATATAGCCGGAGCAGGGAAGGCTGCTCCGGCATAAAAAAATGCTATATATGGTTTATCCGAGATATTATCTCGTCTGCTTATCTGTTCCGTGTATCCCAGAGCCCGAGCGAATCGTTTATACCGATTATGTGCATGATAAGCTCTTCCGTCGACGCAAGTGCCGCAACCGAGCATACGCCGATCGCATAAACGGTGAAGAATGAGCAGTTGACAAGGTACGGAGCAAAGAACACTCCCGCGCCGGTTACCTTATTGAGCAGGGTATGCACCGAAGCAAAGCGGTGCTGCTTTATCGCGCTTACCGCATACGAAGCGAGTCGGACGACCAGTACCGCTGCCACCGCATACCAATACGAATGCGGCAGAACGCTGTAATACTCCGGCAGTACACGCGATATCATCACAATATAAAATGTAATATCCGAAACACTGTCGAGCTTTGAGCCGAAATCCGTGACCGCGTCGAGTTTTCTTGCAATAAAGCCGTCGCAGGCATCTGTAAGTCCGCAGATCGTGTATACCGCAAAGAATGGTGCAGTCATCGGCGGAACGAAAAGCAAAATAATTGCTCCGAAAAGTCTCACAGAGGTTATCATATTCGGAATCATTTTGTAATTCATAAAAAACCTCAAACGTCTGATATCGTACACTGCGGCATCTCTCCGAAGCATCCATACTTTATTATACCACGTAAGGAAAAAAAGTGCAAGTTATTTACCAAAAAAATTGGTATTACATTTGTGTAAGCTTTGTATTTTTTTCGAACGGGTATATTTCGCTTAGGACGATTTCTTTGCTTTTTATTTGTTTTGATTGTAGTCACATGCTGCATCTCTTATTCACCGTTTAACAGTTATAAATCGAACAATTATATATATTTAATCAGCAATATTATTATGCATAATATACACTTGATTTTCGCTTATAAAAGTGATATAATCATTGTGTTGCAACAATTAAACATTTAGGGGTATAGCTCAGTTGGTAGAGCAGCGGTCTCCAAAACCGCGTGTCCAGAGTTCGAGTCTTTGTGCCCCTGCCATCGTCGTCGCGGACTGTGTATCGTTCGCGACGACTTTTCTTTGGAAAAGCCATCGACTAACTCTCGCCGTCGCTCCTTCTCTCCCCAAAAAGTCTTCGGCTTTTCGGGAACCCCATCAATTATGACTCAACTGTGCGGTTTGAGCCGTTTTTCCTTGCTTTTTTGACGGCGGCGCACGGTCTGCGGGTGCGTGCAATAATGCCCGAAGCGGGCATCGGTTTCGCATCCGGCGGCATCCGGCCGCAACGATCCCGCCTGCTGCATCAACAAAATAGCATCAAAATGTCAAGCTCCGACAGCGCTTTGTCGGAGCTTTCTTTGTTTTCAGCGGTATAATTTTGACCTCCTGAGCCGAAGCTCAGGAGGTCCTTTCGCTCATATCTCAAATACATCGGTGATGTTGCCAAGCCTTGACTAAGGATCGTTACCGTCTCGCACTGCGGTAAGTTTTCTCTGCTCTGCGCCGACGGATAATTACTTTTCTTCATTATCTACACATTCGCCAGCGGATTTTTCGGGATCAGCTCCTCACGGTAAAGATATCGGAAGTACTCGTTTAGCAGCACATACGCCTTTGTATCTTTGCCAATATCAGCAAAACGTCATTAAAATACGCTGCTATTCTAATGTTATCAAAACCAGGCCATAGGTTGTCTTCACCTGATACTCAAACCAAAAACCGCCACTTAGTATATAGGTTTCTGCTGTATGCGGCATTGTTCTGATAAATTCATTGTCTACCCCATAATCTATCGGGATGATTTTTGCAATATGAGTTTTGACTGGCCTTGTAAAAAATCCATCTCCGGATTGTTTGAAATCTGTGTGATAAATAAATCCGACGCGCCATGAAAAAGATTGTTTTATTTGTTCATAGTCAAAACTATAATCATATTTACCATTTCCATTGACATAAGCACTGCCACGTAAATCAACGCCAAGCTGTTCTATCGTTTCTATTAAGGGCTTTCCGCGCTGCCTGCCGATAAATACCTTTGCCTGCTCATCCGACATATTTACCCTTCCGAGCCCAGACACATTATTGGGACTGTAGGCCCAATGAGCTTCCACGATCGTGTCCCCCGTCAAATACATATAGGCTTTTTTGTCGGTGCGGCGGACCACCTTCTTGCTGTCAATTAGCTTTTTCGCGGTATCGTATTTGTCGCTTACATCTTTAATCGTCGCTTCATCCGGATAATCATAGGCATATTTGTTATAGGAACAAATCAGGACAGAAGCTTCCAACAGTTCATAGTTCACAAGAGTGCGGAAATTCTCGCGGTCATTATATGCAAGCGTATCGAAATTGTAATAATAAGTCATATACTCGTCAAAATGGTCAATGATGTTGCTTACGCCGGATCTCGGCGCCGCTTTTGCCTGCACCTTCAGATAACACTCCAAAAGTTTGGCAAAATAGTTTTGATAATCCATCTCACTGACTTTTTTCATGACCTTTTTCATATACTCATCCCATTCGGAAGAGACTTTTCCCTCTATCGGCGCAGCCGGCGCATTGACGCCTTCGCTTTTCAGGGACTTTTGGGCATTGGCAATCAGATTCAGGGCATATTTGCGATAAGATACAAGCTGGTCAAAATTGTCGCTGTAAAAATCGGAAATAATCATTTCCAGGTCTTTGCCTCTGCCTTCGCTTATTTGCAGGCTCATGTTGCTCAAGCTGTCGCTTAAATCGTTGATTGCACCATAAATCTTGTCGAGTTTTGCTTTTTCAGACTCAATCACGCCCAGCATTTCCAAGACCGTTATGGTACCGGAACCCGCTGAAGCCAGACCGCTTCCTACGCTGAAGATCGTACCCATCGTGGTGTTGCCAAAGCCGCCGACGTTATTTTTGATTACATCTATATCCACATCGGACAAATCCTTGCCCATGCTTCCTTGATTATAGGCGCGGGTATAGGTGCTGTTTGCGGATATACAGTCGCCCCAGCGGTTTACCAAGCCGTCAGCTGTAATTACAACTGTTCCGTTTAATTCTATATTTTCAACTGATTTGCCGCCGGAAGGAAGAGAGAGAATAAGCTTTGCCGTATTGTCGCTTTCACGGGTTAGCTCCGTTACCTTTGCGTCCTTAAAGTCATCGGCAAAGCGGATCATATCATTTGAAAGCTTATCGGCAAATTTTCCGGCATGCACATACAGATAGAGCGTAATGTTGTATTGGTCGTCTTTTTCCTCTGCATAGTCAAAAACCGGATAGAAGGAAGCGGCGCTGAAATCCGCTTCAAAGGTGAGATCCTCATTGCTGCCAACCGCGGCGCCGCCAACGGTGACTGTCTTATTGTCCAAAGCGGCTGCAGCGCTGTTTTTGTCGGTAGCGTTCACATCGGTAAGAGTGATGATTCCCGAAGATTCGCCGGTCTTTTTAAATTCGGTCACTTTTGCGCCGTCAATTTTAAAGCTGTCTGCATTTGCATTGTCGGTCAGGCGATAGCCGCCTAACACAAACGGAACCGTCACTTTTCCGTTGTCAACCGCCAGCTTTTCTGCATCAAAACTGTATAATATTGTATCAATAGGGATCTGTACCTTAATCGGTTGCCAGCCGTCTTTTAACGCGTCTTTTTTTACATTCACCACGCCGTCAACATAGGCGTTTGAGGATTCATGCTTTGTAATATCGCCGGTTAACTGTAAGGTCAGGTTTTTGCCGGATGCGCTTATGTTCTCGATATTCAGCTTTTCCAAACAACCGCCAAGCGTAATTGTATCCTTGGAAACATCCTGCTTGAATTCGCCCTCCTTTAATTCCAGCGTTAAGCGGATATCCTTGTCAAATACAGACAACGACTGGATATTAGGGGTGACCGAATGCTGCGGATAGTTGACTTCCGCTCCTGCGCCCACTTCTTTTTCAGCGCCGGTTTTCTTTTCAGCGACCCGGACGAAATAACTTGACGGAAGATTTTCTGCCGCCTTTTCATCGGTAAAGCTAACCTCAAGCGTTTTGTTATCCTTGCGCGTTACGCCGGTTACCGCAGACTTAACTTCAACCATATAGTCGCCTCGGTTGATTTTATCGATATTATCTTCGCCTTCCTTTTCTACCGCTTTCGCATACGCTTCCTCATCCAGTCTTAAATAGGAAACCGTGATATCAGAAGCGGTCAAATCTTCGGAAAAGCTCGCTTCCTCTGCTGTAACGGTGGTTGTAAATGTTCCGTCTGTGTTGTAAGAGACCGACGTCGCTTGTCCCGCGATCCCTTCCTTCGGCTTCTTTTCACATCCTGAAAACATGGTTGTCAACGTAACCGCACTGAGCATAAAACTGATTGCCCGTGTTAATTTTGACTTCATCTCTAATTCCTCCTCATAAAAATTTTACCGTTTTACCCTAAACAAGCCCGTGGTCTACTTCATCCGAAATCGTTTTAATGGTAATATGGCCATTGCTTTTCAAAAGGACTGCATCGTTTGAATAATACTGTTTTCCGAAGATATCGGTTACGACTATATAGCTTTGAAAATAACCGTCCGGCAGCTGCTTTACGCTGAGCCGAAGCTCATCTTCTATTACAAAGCGGTTTCCTTCTATTAAGTTTACTGTGTAATTCGGCGTTCTTTCCTCATACAAAACCGTAATGGAATCCCCGGGCTTGACAGATTGCAGACGTTCCGAAGCGCCGCTGCTGTCTGCCGGAAGAAAGCCCTGTACACTTAGTGAACCGTCAGACAGACGGAAAGAAAAGCGCAGCGTTCCGGACTGATTATTCAGCAGCACAGGAGAAGAAAAGGTTATTACTCCGTCTTTCATGTCTATAACGGTACAATTCAAAAAGGTGTCGTTTAATGCAACCCATTTGCCTTCAAATGATGTGGTATAGCTGTTCGGGGCATTTTGTATCAAATCACTGTCAGAACCGAGACCGTAGATTTTTTCTTCATAATCAGATACGGATTTGAATTGGTATAAATAATACTCAACATTCGACACATACTGAACCGAATCGTCCGACAGTGAAATGTGAAATTCCCCGTCAGCATCACTCCCTTTATCGGTAAAATGAATAAGGGAAGCTTCCGAATCTACGGTGTAAAAAGAATTTAAAAAGGAGCAATACGGCTCACTGATTGTGTTCTCGATATAATTCTTTACAAACTTTGTTTCCCGGACAGGGTAGTAAACGCTCAAGCCATAAGCTCCCTGCTTGTCTTTACTGTTAACAGCCGTCACGCTTTTTTCGATCGCCTGCTTTATATTATCCTGCTGCAGCAGTTGGGCAAAATCCGCAAGGTCGATCAAATTCGAATACCCTTCTAATCTTGAGTTATATCCGAAGGTAATCGCATTTGTCGCAGCGTCTGCAATCGGTTTCAATCCGCTTGGTGCCACTTTCAGCAAATTTTCCGCGAACAGGTCGAATGCGGTTTGGATAGCAAAAAATTGGGTTAAATCAATATGTGAAAGAGTATATGCTTGTTTTCCCTGTGCTTCGCATTTCTTTTGATACGCCTGCAAAACATTTTCGTAATACGCTTCATCTGCAAAACGAGTCGTCACGCTTTCATAATCCCAGCCGCCGGAAGGTTCCAACTCTTCGCTTGCAATCATGTTTCTTGCATATTTGCTTGCAACATATGCGGTTTCATAATTTGCCATCAGGCAGGCGTCAAATCCTATGTATTCAAACTGATCCGTCATGATTTCTCCGGCAGAGGCAAAGGCAGCGTCCAATTCCGTAAGACTAAGGCTGTCCATATTATAATTTTCATCAAAGCAAACCCCGGAGAGACTCCCGCCGCCATGATCCCAAAGGATTACCCCCATTTTTTCTGCGGGATAGGTTTCAACTCCCCATTTCAAAAAATCCGAAAGGGTTTTAGACTCTCCCATATTTTGTTTGTCGGTTTCCGATAAAAGAGTAAGCTCACCATCTTTGATTAGATAACGCTGCGAACGGGAAGGGTCAATGTCAAGAACACGCCATTTTTTTGCTCCGCCTGTTTGTATAACCACCGTAGTAGAGCTCGGAATATTGTTATCGAGCATCTCTTGAATATTTTTCGATGCGGCACCGTTCTTGGTTTCCAGGGTGCTGCCGCACATATATACAAAGATGGATTGTGTGCCTTTTGGTCCCATTGCTTGGTTCGCATCTAAGTGGGCGCACCCTTGCAGTATTGGAATAATAAATAATATGATGAAAAGATTACATGTTAATATTTTCTTCATACGCCCGTTTTTCATTTTTCACAAATCATCTCCATTGCTTATTTTATTACGGTTTCTCTAATGAAAATGTTTCGCCGTTGAAGATATCCGTTTTTTGAGTTTTGTTTGAGATTTTGAAACCTTGCAGCTGCAATTTTCCTTGTATTACGAATTTCCGCAACGCGAAAAGGCGCATCATACCCCCGACAAAGAGGGTATATTCTCTTATAGAATTCTTGCTTGACAGCGCAAAAAGACATAACTACGCTGTATGTATGTGCGTATGCCGATTCTATATTTATCTGCCGCCTTTGTCAAGCCTTTCTTATATACATAAACCCACAAACTCCGATTTATATTACCACAAAATCCATCTTTATTCAAGAGATTCCGTCAATCTCTCGGACCCACCGTGAAAGATTGCATATTTTAATCACTTACGCACCTGTCTGACTGCAATTCTACGGTGCAATCCATACACACCGCTATACTTCTTCACTATGAAAACAGAGTCTTTGTGCCCCTGCCAATGTCTTGACAGCCTTGAGTTTCTAAGAGACTCGGGGCTTTCTTTTTGCCTCTGTGCCGAGCAGGTCGATGATATCGCTTGCCATGGTCTTTGCCACACGAAATACCGACCGGACATATACATATACGGGTGCTCTCTCATATACTCTGCAAGGTCAAGCCTTTTTCCGCCTGCCCATTCCAGCTTTTCAAAGGGCTTTGACCTCTCGTCCGGTATTTTGATATCGGCAATACGTTCAATAATGTGCCGCTTCGCGAGTCGCAGATGCTTTTGGCAGTGGATGACGCAGGCTCGCTTGGGGTGGCAAAGACCTTCATCGAGGCAAAGATATATAATTGCCGATGGGTCATATAAAGGACGCTGCGCAATCACCCGCAAAGGGCCGACACAGCTGCTCTTCGCGAGGCGATAGAACTGCATAAGGCGTGCCTTACTCAGGCGCCGTCTGCCGCCGACAACGCGAGCTGATGGGGATAGAGGGAAAGGCTGCAAAAGCTGTCGTTTATATGCTTGAGCCCATTCAAATCAATTATTGGAATGCCGATGGACGATACCTCGCATCCGTCATACTGCTCAATCACTTTCATATAATTATTCTGATTGAACATTAGTATAAAAAATCGTGATAATTCAGCCCTTCAGCTCGCTATTTACGCATTGCTGCTTCCGTCGCTGAAAATGCGCTCTCTTGTCGCGACCTTGATTTATCACTTTTGCCGAAAAAACGCACTTACAAACAAAGTAAGCGCGTTTTCTCGTGGCTGGGGTAGATGGATTCGAACCATCGTAATGCAAGAGTCAAAGTCTTGTGCCTTACCCCTTGGCGATACCCCAATAGAATCATACCAGTGTATTATACAACAGTTCAAAGGAAAAATCAAGATAAATTTTCGCAGATTTGCTTGTATCACGGAATTCGAGAGTATTGATATTTTCTCATTCTTATAATTATTACCAATCCGTTAAAAACTTAAGCTATCCTGCTCGGCGGCAATCTCTTTCTTCAGTCTTTCACGCAGAAGAACAAATTGCGTCTCGTCAACTACGCATTCAAAAACCGAATTCTGTACGCGTACTCCGTATTACTGACAGATTTTCGCAACGTGCCTGAGACGTTTCTGCCCGCGGCTGTCAGCAAGTGACACATCGTATGTTACAAGTATCAGCATAATCCCTCGCTTCCGAAAAAACGGATATATGTAAAGAGCTACCCGCAGCCATCTTACAAGCAGCATAGCCTGACTGTATGGAACAAGTTCACCACTGCAATTTTTTGCCGAGAAAAGGATGAGTAATTGTCTCCTGTTTGCGTGTCTGCCACGCAGACAGATATTTCTTTCTTGCAATGTCCTTAAGAAATACCGCGCCGTTCTCCTCGATATCAAAATCATCAGCTGCAACAGCAACGAGATTTATCTGCTACAACACAAATCTGTCGGCATACGCATCTCTCGGTTCCTCAAGAATATCGAGCGCAAACGAGCATCTACCCTGGTGTTTTATCCGGATATCCGACATATGGGGCAAGCCCGACGCTTTCAAGCGCCGCAACATTTATTTATAAGGAGCGTATATGTAAACGAAAGAAGTGCGTTGACGCGAGCTGTCGGAGGTCCGCGATTACGCTCATCAAATCTGAATTCATCCTTATTTCGGAGTATCGTCTGCTCGAAAACGCCGAAAACAGCCTCTCGGATACTGCTGACGACCGGTATATAACGGCATTGGCGGAGAGGTGAGGGAGGTAGAGCATCATACGGCGATGATTCGCGGCGGCTCGTGTTGTGTGCCGATATACGGACATCGTTTTCCTCATCATGCTAAACGGCACAAAATCAACTGTCGCTTGCGGTGAGCTTTGATGTAAATAACAAAAAATCGCGCCGGTCCGGTCGAAATATTGTCTATCGGAGCTTCATTTTAATATTGACCGAATCGCCCGGGCGTGTTATAATACTTTAAGTACAGAGAATGCACTCGGAAATGGAGAGAATTATGGCGTACTATTACAACGAACCAAGCAGAACCTTCAGCGAATACCTGCTCATACCGGGCTATACTGACGAGAATTGTATTCCCGCAAATGTTTCGCTTCGCACACCTCTGACAAAGTTTAAGCGCGGTGAAGAACCGGCTGTATCACTGAATGTTCCGCTCGTCTCTGCGATAATGCAGGCTGTCTCCGACGATAACCTTGCCATTGCACTCGCAAAGGAGGGCGGCATGTCCTTTATTTACGGCGCGCAGTCGATTGAGAGTGAGGCTGCGATGGTCGCAAGAGTGAAGAACTATAAGGCGGGTTTTGTTGTTTCGGACTCTAACCTCTCACCGGATGCAACGCTCGCAGATGTGCTTGCGCTCAAGGAAAAGAACGGTTTCTCGACCGTCGCCATCACCGACGACGCTACCCCGAACGGCAAGCTGCTCGGTATTGTTACGAGCCGTGACTACCGCGTGTCGCGCATGAGCCTTGATGAGAAGGTCACATCGTTTATGACTCCTCTCGAGCGTCTCGTTACCGCGCCTGAGGGAACATCGCTCAAGCTTGCAAACGATATTATCTGGGAGCATAAGCTCAACTCTCTCCCTATCGTCGACTGCGACGGCAGATTGAAATATTTCGTTTTTCGCAAGGACTATTCGTCTCATAAGGAAAATCCGCTCGAGCTGCTCGATTCGCAGAAGCGTTATCTCGTCGGCGCAGGTATCAATACCCGTGACTATGAGAAGAGAATTCCCGCCCTGCTCGAGGCGGGTGCCGATGTTCTTTGTATCGACTCCTCCGAGGGCTATACCGTTTGGCAGAAGAATGTTCTGTCGTGGGTTCGCGAGAAGTACGGCGACACCGTCAAGATAGGTGCGGGAAATGTCGTTGATCGCGACGGTTTTATGTTCCTTGCCGAGGCAGGCGCTGATTTCGTTAAGGTCGGTATCGGCGGCGGTTCGATATGCATTACCAGAGAGACCAAGGGCATCGGACGCGGTCAGGCTTCGGCTGTGATCGAGGTCGCTACCGCAAGAGACGAGTACTACGAGCGGACCGGTATCTATATCCCGATCTGCTCGGACGGTGGTATTGTTCACGATTATCATATGACACTCGCGCTTGCTATGGGCGCAGATTTCCTCATGCTCGGCAGATACTTCGCCCGCTTCGACGAGAGCCCGTCCGACAAGGTGCTCGTAGGCGGCGTTTACATGAAGGAGTACTGGGGCGAGGGCTCGAACCGCGCACGCAACTGGCAGAGATATGACCTTGGCGGAGCGGGCAAGCTCGGCTTTGAGGAGGGCGTTGATTCCTACGTTACGTATGCCGGCTCGCTGCATGACAATGTTGAGATATCGATGTATAAGATACGCAGTACCATGTGCAACTGCGGTGCTGTCTCTATAAGCGAGCTTCAGGATAAGGCTCGGATAACTCTTGTTTCTTCCACTTCTATTGTCGAGGGCGGCTATCATGACGTGATGCTTCGCTCCGGCTCGAGGAAGTGATTGTTTGGCATTTAATCTGCTGTTTTTTCTGAATAATGCGCTGCTCGGCATAGGACTTGCGATGGACGCATTTTCTGTCTCGCTTGCAAACGGGCTTGCAGAGCCGAATATGCATAGACGGCGCAGATTGCTGATTGCGGGTACATTTGCGTTTTTTCAGTTTGCTATGCCGCTTACCGGCTGGCTGCTTGTCTCCTTTGCGAATAGCTTTTTCGGCGGCTTTTCGGTATATATACCGTGGATCGCGCTGCTGCTCCTCTGCTTTATAGGCGGTAAGCTGCTTATTGACGGTATAAAAGGCATTCGAGCGGAGTATAGCGGCGAAGAGCACGAGGATACCGACAGTACAAAGCTTGGCTTTGCCGCGCTTCTGCTTCAGGGCGTCGCTACATCTATCGACGCGCTTTCGGTCGGCTTTACTATCGCGGAATACGATCTTGTACACGCAATAGTCGCGGGACTTGTCATTGCATTCATTACGCTTATCATCTGCCTCTGCGGCATTGCGATCGGCAGACGCTTCGGCACGGCGCTTGCGGGCAAGGCAGCTGTGCTCGGCGGCGTTATTCTTATCTGTGTCGGGATAGAGATATTCATCTCCGGTATAATAAAATAATTTTTCACCGTCGGCGATATGAGGAGAGACTCATGCGCCGTCGGTGTTTTTTATCCGAGCAGCCTGCCGATAACGGGCAAGGCCCGGCGCACTTTATTCTTTCTGTTTTATTGACATTACACTGCGTCGGTGGTATAATTCAATTTGCGAGCCGCAGAGCGCATGCTCTGCGATTTTGCAGTGCCGATGCGTCGGCAGACAATGTGATTGCTCGCTCACTTTATAACAGCGGTGCACGGATATACGGTACCGCACGATCTTGAGGTAAAAAATTGATTTCGGCAAATTTTCACACACATACCTTCCGCTGTCACCATGCCGAGGGCACCGAGCGGGAATACATCGAGACGGCGCTCGGACTCGGAATGAAAACACTCGGCTTTTCCGACCATTCGCCGTATTTTTTCGAGGGCGACTATTACTCCGGCTTTCGTATGAGATCCGAGGAGCTGCCCGGATATGTCAATACGCTCACCGAGCTGCGTGAGGAGTATAGAGGCAGAATAGATATTCATATAGGACTCGAGGCGGAGTATTATCCCCGTCATTTTGATAAGCTGCTCGAGTACGTGCGCAGCTGCGGTATCGAATATCTGATACTCGGTCAGCATTTTACGCGCAACGAGTACGATGGACAGAGCGCGTTTTATACCGGTGATGATATTGCCTTTATGGAGGAGTATTCATCTCAGGTGTGCGAGGCGCTCGGAACCGGTGTGTTCTCGTATGTCGCACATCCCGATATGCCTACATATACCGGCGCGGAGACAGAGCGGTACGAGCTGCTCTGTCGCAGAATATGTGAGGCAGCAAGGGCTGCGGATGTTCCGGTAGAGTTTAATCTTCAGGGCTTTGTTGAGGGTCGTACTTATCCGAAGGTTGATTTCTTCCGCATAGCGCACGAGGTCGGATGCCGTACTATCATCGGCTGTGACGCTCACCGTGCGACAATGATAAGCGAGACCGAGAAGATATCCGAGGCAGAAAAAATACTCTCCGAGCTCGGGCTTGAGCGTACGGAGAGTATAGATTTCAAGCTGAGCTGACCGTCCTACGGCTGCCGGAGCGGGATGTATCCCGCTCTCAGATCTTCTTGCGAACACCGAATATTCTGCGGAGAATAGGTGCTATCAGCTTCGGTGATGTCATTACGACTATTTTCATAACTGCCTCACTTTCTTTATGTAAAGCCGCATGTCGGCTTTTTCACAGACAAAATTTCCCTCGCTTTAACAGTATATTCCCGCAGGCGGTAATGGTTCCATATAATTTGACGTGAGATAGCTCGGATCGGTATAGTATTTTTGCTTTTGTTCATACCGAATTAATAATTGTATTTTATAATGAATAAAATTATCCGGCAGGATGTCGGAATGATAGTGCAATTCTTTATTTAAGGGGGCATATTGCCGTGAATAAGAAGCTTAGAAAAAAGATTTCAGACGGATTTTTTACCGTTGTAATGATAATTATGGGACTTTTCCCGTTACTTTTTGTAGCGTGGCTCTGCCTGCGCCTTGTTTCCAACCTTGCATAACGGATGATCCCGTTTAAACTTCTAAGTAAAGGAATTTGATCTGATGAATAATATTGCAAAAAAGACCGTCAAGGCGGCAGTTCTGCTCGGTGTTGCCGCGCTCACCTGCATTGCCGCTTGCAGCTGTACAAAGACCGCAAAATATGAGGACGACCTGAGCGGATATGTTACGCTCGGTGAGTACAAGGGACTTACGATATCTTCCGAGACGATAGATGAACAGCTCGGCTCCACGATCAATACGCTTATCTCAAAAAACACAAAGACAAACGATATCACCGACCGCGCACTTGCAAGCGGCGATACCGCCAAGGTCAAGTACACTCTCACATCGGGTGAGAGCGAGGTCGAGACTAAGGATGATTATTCGGTGATCCTCGGTACTGCGACCGATCTGTTCGCGGAGAGCCTTATCGGTCACTCTGTCGGCGATGAGTATACCGTCGATGTAACTCTTCCGGATGACTATTCCAATGCCGACTACGCCGGCAAGGCTGCGACCTATTCTATTACCGTCAGCAGCGCTACCGAGACGGTCGTTCCCGAGCTTACCGATGCTTTTGTTGCCGAAAAGACAGACTATGAGACGGTTGACGAGTACAAGGCTGCTACCCGACTCGATGTCAGAAAGAATCTTCTCTGGGAGGATGTTATTGCAGGCTGCCGATTCAGCTCTTATCCCGAGAAGAACATCAAGATCTACTATGATAACGGCATTGAATACTACAATAATCTCTTTAACTATTACGCAAGTCTTTCCGGTTCGTCGAGCTCGAGCGGCGATATCTATTCGCGGTTCGGAACGACCAAGGAGAAGATCTACAAGCAGGCTGCCGACAACGCACTTCAGCAGGTCAAGCAGGATCTTGTTGCGCTCTCCATCGCAAAGGTCGAGGGTATTACGGTATCCGATGATGAATATAATACCTATATATCCGAGCACTATTCGAAGCTTGGTTATTCCGACGAAAAGGCTATGACCAAGGCGGTAACCCATGACAACATTGAGCGTTCGGCAATCCTTGAAAAGGTTATTGATCTTATAAACGACAACGCAAGCGAGAATTAAGGCGGAACAGCATTAATCTGTTATCTTGTGTCTTTGTCCGGGTCCGCTGCACATTGCGGCAGCGGACCCGGATTTGTGATTTACAGGAATTAATCAAATGATTTGCGGCAGATGTATATCCTGTCGACGAAGGGAGAATGTGCACAGTGAGAAACGCATTTAACCGTTTTTTATACCGTCTGAGTATTTTTATGAATCAGCGGTACGGCATAGACAGACTTTTCGTTGTGTTGGCTGTTCTTTATTTTGTGCTTGCCGTGCTCAATGCGGTGTTTGCTCAGAAGTGGCTGTATGTCATTCAGCTGCTTATACTGATATACGCCATGTTTCGCGTTCTATCAAAAAATACCGCTGCTCGCAGACGGGAAAATGATACCGTTATGAAGCTATGGGATACGGTCAAGCGCTTTTTCTGCCTGAACCGTGACCGCATACGCTATCGAAAGACGCACGTTTTCCGCCGTTGTCCCTCCTGTTCCGCACAGCTGAGGCTGCCGAGGCAGAGCGGGGAGCATACCGTACGCTGTCCGCGCTGCGGAAACCGCTTTAACGTAAAAATAAAGTAATAACAAAAATACAGTAAGTTAAATCAATTCAGAAGATTTGAGGAAAAGGTAAAAAGAGATGAGAAAAGATACCGCTCCGATGACATATTGTATAGGCAATACACATTTCGATCCCGTTTGGCTCTGGACTTGGGATGAGGCGCTCTCGAGCATTCGCGCTACATTTCGCAGTGCGCTCGACCGTATGAACGAATATCCCGATTATACATATTCGTTCTGCACTCCCGCAACATTTGAGATGATAGAGAAGATAGACCCCGCGCTGTTTGAGGAGATACGCGAGCGCGTACGCGACGGAAGATGGGATCTGAGCGAGGGATGGTGGCTTCAGCCCGATTGCTGCTCGGCGCTCGGCGAGAGCTATGCGCGGCAGGGGCTGTACGGACAGAGATATCTTGAGGAAAAGTTCGGTAAGCGCACAAGCGTTATGTACAATATCGACTCATTCGGTCATCCCGATTTTATCCCTCAGTACCTGCGCGGCTGCGGCATCGAGAGCTATGTTTTCTCGCGTCCCGAGTCCTATCACCGCGAGCTTCCCGATCCCCTCTTTCTTTGGAGCAGCGCGGACGGCAGCTCGGTAATGGCGTATCGCGGTGCCGATCTTTTTCAGCACACTCCTGAGGAGGTGCTCGCGACCGTAGAAAAATATCAGACCGACCTTGACGAGAAAAAGACCGATCGCATGCTGTTCTACGGCGTTACCAATCACGGCGGCGCACCGACTAAGGCTATACTCTCCGCGCTCAGTGCAGAGATGGACAAGGGTAGGGCGCTACGCTTTTCATCTATGGAGGAATTCTTCGAGATACAGCGCGAAAAATATTCCAATGCTCCCGGCTCGAGATCTGAGGACGGACGCGAGCTGCCCGTTGTCACCGGCGGTATAAACACCCGCGACTGCGGCGTTTTTTCTAACTATCCCGAGGTAAAGCAGGACAATCGCCGCGCCGAGTACACCGCGCTTTCCGCAGAGCGTGCCGCAGTTATGGCATCGCTTTTCGGCGAGAGCTATCCGCTCGAGCAGCTGCGCGGAGTGTGGAGCGATATAATGTTCAATCAGTTTCACGATATCCTCGGCGGTGCGTCGATAATGCAGGCATACCGTGATGCACGTGATCTGCACGGCAGAGCGCTGCAGAGCAGCTCTGAGATAATGAATTTTGCGCTGCAGCAGATCACCCGCCGCATTGCGACCGGCGACGGGATATGGAATTTTGTATATTTCAATTTCAATGCAACGCCCTACGAGGGTACACTCGAGGCGGAGCTTCAGTGGTGCTGGGAGTATGATCTCTATCGCGGAGACATTACTGTCACGGACGACGACGGAAACGAGCTGCCGTGTCAGATCATTCTCGAGCGTTCGACCATCCCCGGATTTCGTACGCGCGTTGTATTCAGCGGCACCGTTCCGCCTATGGGCTATGCTGTATATCATTTCAATCAGAAGGGCGGAGATGTTCGTCATAGCTGCGACGGAGATGCCGATGTCCTTGACGGCGGAATCCTTACCGTCAAGACTATGAATGAAAACGGAGGCGTTGAAATACGGGACAATCGCGATGGCTCCGTATATGCTATAACCCCCGAGGTCAGAGCCGACGACGGAGATGTATGGAGCTTTAATACCTGCGGCTTCGGCGATGCGCTTGAGCCGTTTACGCCTATTTCCGCTGCACGCACCGAGAGCGGCGATATCAAGAATGTTGTGCGCACACGCTTCGGTTTCCGCTCGTCAAAGATGGAGCAGCGCATTACCGTGTATCCCGGTAGAGATTACGTAGATATCGCGTACCGTGTTGATTGGGATGAGCCGCACACTGCGCTCAAATACAGAATAACAACGCCGTCTGCACCCGACAGGATCGTTGCAGGCGTACCCGGAGGTCTGTGCGAACGCGGCTTTGACGGCGAGGAGTATCCGCTGTCCGAGACGATAGAGCTCGGTGATATTACGGTCATGGCTGATTCGATATTTGCATACAATACCGACAAGGATACCGAAACTGCAGCTCTGACGCTGCTGCGAAATCCCGTTTGCGGCGACCTCCGAATGGATGATCCGCTTCGCGAGGATGAGGATTATCTCTATGTCGGGCGGGGAATTCACGAGGGCAAGCTGCGTGTTTGGCTTCGCCACGGCAGCGAGCTTTCGCGTACTGCCGCAGCCGACCGCTTTGCGCTTCCTCCGGTATGGGTATGCGAGGCGCACCATGACGGTGAGCTTTCCGGCGTCGGCTCGTTCCTCGCATATGAGGGCACAGGCGACGTTACCGTTGATGCAGTAAAGAAAGCCGAGGACGGCAGCGGCGACATTGTAATCCGTATTGCAAACCGAGGCTTTGCGCCGTGCGACGGCAGACTCACAAGTGCTTTTTCCGGCAGCTCGCTTGAGATATGCCTCGGCGCTCATGAGATCCGTACACTCCGTGTACCCGACACGCTCACGCTTGATGAGGCGCGCACGGTTTCGATGCTTGAGGAGTAAGGCGCGGCGGCTTGTACGCGCGGCTGCATGGAGCGGCTGTGCGTACTGCCCGCATAACAGATAGATTATATCTTATTATCATTTTATCATTGAAAGGTTGGTAGCATGTCATATTTGATTGAGGCATTTAAGGTTATTTTTCTCGGCATAGTCGAGGGTATTACCGAGTGGCTGCCCATTTCCTCTACCGGACATATGCTGCTTGTGGATGAATTCATACATATGAATCAGAGCGAGGAGTTCAAAAAGGTATTCTTTGTTGTGATACAGCTCGGAGCTATCCTTGCGGTGGTGCTGCTGTTCTGGAAGAAGATGTGGCCGTTTCAGAGGCCGGATAAGGCGCAGGGAAAATCAATTCTCAAGACCGATATTTTCGTCACATGGCTCAAGGTGGTTGTAGCGTGCATTCCCGGAACGATAGCAACGCTTCTGTTCGGAGATTTCATTGACGAGCATCTCGAGACGCCGATCGTGATAGCGATAATGCTGATCTTCTATGGCGCGGCATTCATTATCATAGAGCAGATCAATAAGCACCGCACGCCGCGTGTCACAACGCTCGGCGGTATTACATTTCTTGATGCTTTCCTGATAGGATTGTTTCAGGTGCTTTCGATAATTCCCGGTACCTCCCGCTCCGGTGCGACTATCATAGGCGCGCTGATAATCGGCATATCGCGTGTGGCTGCGGCTGAGTTTACCTTTTTTCTTGCTGTGCCTGTAATGTTCGGTCTCAGCGGGCTTAAGCTCATTCAGTTCGGCTTTAATTTTACGCCGCTCGAGCTGACCATCTTGCTCCTCGGCAGCGCTGTAGCGTTTCTCGTGTCGCTGCTCGTCGTTCGTTTCCTGATGAACTATATCCGCCGTCATGACTTCAAGGTGTTCGGCTGGTATCGAATTATTCTCGGCGCGGTGATACTGCTGTATTTTCTTGTCTTAGCGCGCTGAGCGCATAAAGCCGTATATCCGAAAAGAATCAGCCTCTCGGGGCTGATTTTTGTTTTAAACTATAATATAATGGGCATTGCGGGAAGGGAATACCCGTAACGCAAATATAAAAAGTGTGCTGCTAAAAAGCCCATTTTAACAGCACACTTCGTTTACCGAGGATAGGTAAAAGCTCGGATCAGGTGTTATTGCCTATCCGCGGCAGGGTGAAGAAGAGAATTCACCCACCGGGAATGCCATGCACTTGAATACCGAGCAGGGATCGCTGTCCTCGTTCGGGCAGCATTCCTTGTCGGGTACAGAATATTCACTCGCGGATACAATGCACTGGCACGGACGCTCGATGCGAACCACCGAGAAGAGACCGAGGGAGACAAGGAGGACCTTGCCGCCGTTCTCTGCATCGGTCAGCATGCTTCCGAGCGGGCGCGAAATTCCGTCCGGAATATCTTCGACACAGCAGCAGGTGCAGCGCGGACGTGCGCACTTTTCTTCAATTCGAGAATCGAGAACGACGGGTGCGGCGACCTCGCATACTGCCACGGGCTCCTTGGTGCTCGGTCTGATACCGCCCTCGGACGGGCAGTTGTTTGAACTGCCGATACCGCTGCGGAATATGCTTACATTGCCCTCACCGCCGTAGAGAATAACCTTTTTATCAACGACGGCAACGCCTTCGATCTCCTGCGGTCTGCCGGGGCACATACCCGCCTCTGCGGTGATTCGGATGTAAAAACGAATGAGAACACTGTAAAAGCCGCGGTTGAACTGTACCGGCTCTACGTCGATATCTGCGCCGGTGATGCATGCGTCCTTGACGCGTATGCTCGTGCTCCGCTCTATAATATCCTGACCGCAATCGGTGAGGTAAACGCGGGTATCAGCGTAGCAATCCTTGTCACGGCAACTGTCAAGAATTCTGTTGACATCCAGACCGTAGTTTTCTCTGCCGCGATCGGTTATCGTATTTCTGCAATCTGCCATAAAACTAACCTCCGTTATATTGTTGTCGCATGGCGACAAGAGAACGAATTTACGTCTCCTTATATTTTATGCATCAGTTTGCTTTTTGATATTTCATCATCGGAGCTTAAAAATAAAAGCAGCACAGTTAACAATTACTTTACCGCCGAGACAAATTTTATACATTGTTATAACGGCGCTTTTGTGATATAATCACTTTCAGCGATTGCAACAATGGCTCTGAATTGAGAGCATACTGCGGTATCCGTCGCCTTTAGCAAGCGGCATACACGATACATCGCTTGACAAAAGCAAATCTTTGCCTTATTATTCGGAGAAGTACTCAAGTGGTGAAGAGGCGCCCCTGCTAAGGGTGTAGGTCGTGTAAGCGGCGCGAGAGTTCAAATCTCTCCTTCTCCGCCAACGGGAACCCCTTGTAAATGCTGAAAAGACCAGTGTTTACCGGGGGTTTTGTTTTTTTATTTTTATCTTTTTGACACATTAAAACACATATTTCTGCATGGGTCGGTAGTAAAAAAGGCAGTAAGATTTCGAGTACATTTTACTACCGGTCGACTTGCCGTTGGAGCTCATCGCGAAAATAGCGAGGAATGTACAGGACTTTGCATCAACGTTCTCTCGTCGGTCAATGTAAAAGACCGTACATCGCTTGTCGAGGAAAGCAATTCACCAGAAAATATAAGCGATATCGAAATCTATTACGCAAAAAAAGAAGCCATCATGCTGTCAGCTGCCGTGATCAAATTCCCCAAACAGCTTCAGCGGTCGATTGCTTCTGCTCCTATTATACACAAATTCAATTAGAAATACAATTGAAATATTTCGACCAAATATTTCATCGGGAGGGTGCGGAGCATGGCTGAGCAGCAGGTGCTTATAGGTACATATTCGGAAAAGACCGTGCATGCGCTGCTGAAGCAGTATTTTGAGCCGGACAGCCGCTATCATGAGGTGAAATACGCGGGCTATATAGCCGATATCAAGCATGATAACAGAATAGTCGAGATTCAGTCGACACAGCTCTATCGGCTGCGAAAGAAGCTTGCCGTATTCTGTCAAGAGTGTGAAGTAAATGTTGTTTATCCCGTTCCGAGGCGTAAGCAAATTGTATGGATAGACAGCGAGACAGGTGAGGTAAGCAAGCCGCGTCTGTCGCCGAAAAAGGGAAGCGTGTACTCGATATTTCCCGAGCTTGCCGATCTGCACGAGCTTCTGCTATGCCCGTCGCTGAGCTTTACCGTAGTACTGCTTGATATTACGGAGTATCGCTATACATCGACCGAGAGCGAGAAATACCCGCACAGCATGCGCTTCGGTGCGCGCCGTGCCGATCGTCTGCCGACCGAGATAGTCTCGCAATATACATTTTCCGGTCGCGAGTCATATATATCGCTTCTGCCGAGCGAGCTCGGCGAACAGTTCACTATATCCGAGCTTGCGGAGGCGGCGGGGATCACCTATCGTTTGGCGCAGAAAATGTGCACCGTTCTGCGTACACTCGGTTATCTGCGCAGCTGCGGTAAGCGCGGCAGATGTATTCTGCTTGAGCTGTCATAATTTGCTCGGCATATGTCGATACACAGCGGTCCGAACGAGAAGCTGAATTGCATACACATGCTATACTAATGAAAGAAAGCATATATTGAAAATAAGCGAGCACCCGAAAGTTAAGCCTCTTTCGGGTGCTCGCTGCGGTTTGTTTTTTAACTTGCTATGTTATCGGTTCTATATTTTAGGTGTCAATCAAGTCCCTTGAATTTCTTGATCTGGAATTTCATCAGGTCGAGATAGAAGGTGCCGAATGCGACAGACGGTTCAATATCCTTGGAAACCTCGGCGGAGGGCTGCTCTCCGGTCAGCCACTCGTTCCACGAGACGATAAGCGCTATTCGTGCGCCGAGATCGTCGGCGCGCTGGAATGCGCGCTTAAATGTAGCGCCGTTCTCTCTGCCGACTGCCGGTATCTGGATGTTGTCGTCGCTCCCGTCCTGACGTGTTGCGGCGGAGATGGTCACGCACTCAACATATCCGTCGGCATCGACGGTGAACGACTGTGCACCGCGCTCCTCCCAGCTCCAAAAGCCACCGGAAACAAGATTGTCGCGATCCTTCATCAGGCTGCGCTGCTGTGAAACATATCCGCTCATCCACCTGATCTCAAAGCGATCGGCGTTGTTGTCATTCCATAGAGAGGATGGCTTATTAGTGTAACCGTTCGGGGTCGCACCGTAGCAGATGAGCAGCGGCTTGCCGTTGTAATAGTAGTACATGCTATTGTACTCGGGATTATTGATATAGGTATTGTATACCTGATCGACCTTGCGCTGATGGTCACCGCTTGTGATCGACCCTCTGCCTGCATGACCCGGGCCGACAAAAATGCAGATCTTAGGTGCGTTCGGAATGTCCTTCCATATTTCAAACAGCTTAGTGGTAGAGTCCTCTATCATCGACATGCCGTAGTTATAATTGTCTTCTGCGTGATAAGTTGTGTTGTTTGACCAGTCGACGAATACAAAGTCAACACCTGCCGCAGCGAGCTGCTCTCCGTGAAGACGTATGATGGTTTCATCGTCGGATCGATAGATTCCGTAGAGCGGGGTACTCCATGTGCCGGTGCCCCAGCGAGACATATCGGAGTGCCATGTTGTATAGGCGATGCCTACCACACGCTCTGATTCTGGGACTTTTTTATACATTCCTACGCCGACCTGACTCGATTCGACATCGGAGGTGTCGGTAACTATCGTTCTGTATTTATTAAAGCTGTCGCGGAGCTTGTTGCGCTTTATCTCGGTGATAACGCGCTTTGCGGTATAATAGAATGTTATGCCGTTTTCGCTGTCGTGCTCGAGCTTGTAGCCGAGCTCGGAGGCGAGCTTGTCCGCTGCGACGAGCAGGCGGCCGTCCTCAGCCTCTGTTTTTATAACAGCTACCGATCTGCCTGAGGATATCACCGTTCCGGTGCGCTCGTTAAGCTGAACGGATTTTTCGCCGTAGGAGAGCGTAACAACTCCGTTCTCGCGGGTGCAGCCGAGACCGAGTATCTTAGCGAGCATCTCGACATCTGCCATGAGCACGCCGCCTGTGATGCGTGATTTCGCAATGCCGTCGAATGCCTCGAGACCGACAAAGGCGTATTCATCGTTATCGCCTACGGCATAGAGCGGATTTGCGGCTGTGTACCCGAGCTCTGACTTGAGCGTGACATCGGAGAGGTTTATATCTGCTGCGATAGCCTTCATGAGAGTAACGAGATCTCTTGTGTCATAGCTTCCGTCGCCGTTAACATCAATATGGGCGCTGTCGGCAGCCATATCCTTCATCAGGCGTACAAGATCCTTGGTATCGATGCTTCCGTCTCCGTTTATATCGTAAGCATCGTTGCCGCCGTAAATGCTCAGAACAGTAGGCAGGGACAGCGCGATTGCCGATACTGCGGCGATAATGCGGTGGGGTATTCTTTTCATATTTCTCTCCCGAAAATAGTTATTGTTTATTCGGAGCCATACGACTCCATATAGCAGTTTACATGTTATTTCGCCCGAGTTCAATTCTAAATTGTTAACATTGGATTAAAAAAAGAGCAGACGATGGGAACAGTATTCCTATCGTCTGTTTCATTATACATTTTTGCTTATGATTTCCGAAAATGCAAAATTATTCGAGGACGAGGATGTAGTCGTGTGTGGGCTGATCGCCGCGAATGTGAGCGAACTCGGTCGACGGGAACTTCTTAGACAGCTCCGCCGTAAGCTCCTCCGCCTCCGCGCGGTCGGTATCTGCACCGCTGAACAGCATTGCAAGATCGTGACTCGAGGTATCAAGACACTCTGCGAGCTTGAGAAGTGCTTCGCGGCGCGTAGGCTCGGAGGAGTAGATAGTGTCGCGAGAGAAACCGATATAATCGCCCTCCGTGACATCTACTCCCTTAAAGCTCGCATCTCTGCCAGCGCGGCTGACAAAACCGGTATCGACAGCGGAAATAGCCTCGCACAGTGCTGTCTTGAGTGCTTCGGAGTCCGGCTCGTCGGGGTCGACCATCGAGATGGCAACGCAGCCCTCACCGACCGTCTTTGTCGGGATGATGACTATCTGTGCCTTGTCGTAAATAGATGCTGCCTGATTTGCGGTGAGGATAATATTGCTGTTATTCGGGAAAACGAGAATAACGTCTGCACTGAGGCTGTCAAAAGCACCGATAAAGTCCTCGGTAGACGGATTCATCGACTGACCTCCGGAGATCACCTTGTCTGCTCCGAGCTCGTAAAATGCGGAGATAAGCCCTTTTCCTGCCGCTACCGCGACTGTTGCATAGTGCTTGTGCGGTGCTGTGGGTACAGGCGCGCTCTGGGTCGCTGTGTTTTCGCTTGCCGCACTGTCAGCATCCGCCGAAGGTGTTTCTGTCATTGTCTGCGTGTCGATTGACTTTTTCGCATCGGCATCGCGATTATGCTCTCCGTGCTCTTTTGAGGAATGCTGAAGGGTCATATTCTCGACCTTGAGCGTGAGAAATTCGCCGAAGCGCTGACCGTAATCGAGTACCTTACCGGGGGTGAGCGAATGTACATGGACCTTTACGATAGAGCCGTCGCGGAATGCAACGACCGAATCGCCGAGCTCCGACAGCCCGCGTATGAATTCGTCGATATCAAAGCTGTCGATATTCGTCTTTTTATGCTGCAGACGGAGCAGAAACTCGGTGCAGTAGCCGAACTTGAGCTCAGAGTCCTCGGTAAAGAGCGAGAGGTCGATGCGAGGCGCGCTCGATGCGGTAGCTGTTTCCGCGAGCTGTTTGCCGGTTCCCTCAAGTGCGGCGAGCATTCCGTCGAAGATGTAGACGAGGCCCGCTCCGCCGGAGTCGACCACGCCTGCCTCCTTTAGCACATCGAGCTGCTCCGGCGTATGCTCGAGCGAGCGGCGAAGCTCGGTATTGAAATCGCGGAAGTAGCTGTCAAGCGTGCTGTTTTCATCTATGCGGTCGCCTGCGAATTTTACGGCATCGCGGTAAACTGTAAGGATCGTACCCTCGACAGGCACGGGTACTGCGGAGTAGGACTCCTGAATGCCGCGCTCCATCGCAAGATGCAGAACGCGCACATCGGCGCTCGGCTTATTCTCGAGCCCTTTGGAGATTCCGCTGAATATGCGGGACAGAATAACTCCGGAGTTTCCGCGTGCGCCGAGAAGCATTCCGCGTGAAGCAACGGACGAAGCCTCTGACAGCGAATCCGAATCGCTGTCGCGCAGCATGCGTGCGCCGGACTCTATTGTCATAAACATATTATCTCCCGTATCACCGTCGGGGATAGGGAATACGTTAAGGTCGTTTACTGCAGTCTTGTTCGACGAGAGGTTTGCCGCACCGGACACTATCATGTCGGCGAAGGTTGATCCGTCTATATAGTTCTTTTCCATCTTATCACCATACACCTTTACAGTTCATCAAATAACGATCTCCGCCCCTTATAGGTCGGGCTCGGTATCAATTGCGGCTGTCGGCGCGAATAATGAATTTTGCGCGGCACAACATCCGGAAAAAGCTGTTTCGAGCAGGAACACCGACCGGCGGTATCGCCGGGTCAAACATTTCCCACTCTTGCATATTATAATATATTTTGCTAAAAAAGAAAAGACCTAATATACGTCATTAGCAGACCGACTGCGCATATGTGAGGAATAAGCAACACAATACACGAATAATGTATAATAAATCGCCCAAGAATATTCGACAACATACGACATTTATACGGTTGTTATTACAGCGGGCACCTATGTTCATTTGCCGCGGCGCTACCCCGAACAGCACAAAACGGTTCCGAGCTTTAAAACCTTGACAAGCCTGCCGCCGTGTGTTATCATTATATTGTATTCTATGTATATTTCAGTACGAGAAATTGTGCGTGGATCTATATGAATTGAAAAGGAGAATAAAGATATGGCAGAGAATAAAAAATGCTGCTGTGGCGGCAAAATGAAAGAGAACACCGAGAACGAAAAGAAGCCTGTGTCTGCCGACTATGCACGCGGAACGGTAGGCGAGGGAGATAAGCAGACAGAGTCCTGGACCTGCAAGTTCTGCGGAATGGCTAATACCGGCGCGTTTTGCAGCGGCTGCGGTTCGCCTCGATAAGTTTTTTTCGGAGCGCGGAGTATATTCGTATCTTCATCGAGTGCCGCGCGGTTAAGTAAATTCTCAAATCAAAAAACAAAAACGGCATGGAGCGGTCGATACCGACTCCTGCCGTTTTTGCATAGTGCGCTCGGCATGCGATATAACATGGTGATGTGAGAGGTCGGCTGCTCAACTGATGGGTAGCCTCCTACTCGATTGAACATTATGCGGCAAGACTTATCTTGCGTCCTTGCCCCAGAAGAAGAGTGCGATAGTGCCGGGACCGGAATGGCTTCCGATTACCGTACCGATATCGAAGATATGTACCTTGCCGTTCATCTTATGGAAGTGTGCTTCAATGAGTGCGGCGAGTGCCTCTGCGTCCTCCTTGGCGTTTGACTGGCTTATAAAGCACTTTTCGGAGTAGTCGTCGCCGTCCTGACACATAGCGACCATCTTTTCAAAGGCAGCCTCCATCGTTTTTTGCTTGGTGCGAATCTTTTCCATGGGTATCAGCTTGCCCGCGTCGTCGACGTGGAGCAGGGGGCAGATCCCGAGCAGTCCGCCGATAAAGCCGGCGGGCTTGGATACGCGACCGCCTCTGATATAGAACTTAAGTGTCGTAGAATAGAACCAGTGATTAACGCGGAGCTTGTTCTCCTCGATCCACTTTGCCGTATCGTCGATACTCATGCCGCTGTCACGCAGATCTGCCGCCTTGTCTACGAGCAGACCGTAGCCGGACGAGGCGCAGAGAGTGTCGATGATAATAAGCTTGCGTTCGGGATACTTCTTGCGCAGGTCTTCTGCGGCGAGGCGCGCGGAGTTGACCGTTCCCGAGATTCCGCTCGAGAGTGTCAGGTGAAGAATGTCGTTGCCCTCTGCAAGCATCTTGTCGAAATACTCGGTGTACTCGGTGACGTTTATCTGGCTTGTTCTTGTCATAATGTCGTCCTCGTCCATCATGCGATAAAACTCGGCGAGCGACATGGTCTGACCCAGATCGTCGAGGTATTCCTTATCGTTGATAAAGTAGTGGAAGCATACGTATTTTATATCGCGGCTAAGCAGATATTCGAGGGACAGATCGGCAGTGGAACAGCAGCTTAAAATAAAATTGCTCATTGTTTCTCCTTATCGCGGCGGAAAGTCCGCCTGATTTTTCCGTCAGCGACCGGCGCTGAGCTATTAGTAAAGTAATTTTTGCGTGCGGCAGCTGTTTTGCGTCGCAAGCATATCTACTTTACTATATTATCATAACACGAATTAACCGCAAAATCAAGTATATTTATTTTACGGACGGTATTTATTTTCCGTACCGTCGCGATTTGCTCGAAGCGCCTTTCCTTTTTATGCTTGCCGGGGTACAATATATGCAAAAAAACATCGGGAGAATAATAACACTATGCAATAATATCGCAAAAGCGGAAAAACTCTGTTTCCGCGATCAGGTGAAAAATCGGGCAGGTCGGGTCATCGGTAAGACACCTGCTGAGGATAATATCGTCAGCATGGCGCTTTTCTCGTTTTATAAGGGCGAGGAGATTTCAACCACGCGCCGTTGGCGACACAAGGGTGACAGTACTCAAGGGTAAGGGTAGATTTACTGTCGACGTAAGGCGGTTATCCTCACCGAGGGCAAGAAACTTAGCACTCCGAGGGACATTCCGCACGCAGTACATGGCGAAGAACGATATAAAATGCAGTTGTTCGTATTGCTCTGATGGATAGGCTGAAAATGCAGCAGCTTAATAAAGAGCAGAGCTGCCGTGACCGATCTCACGGCGGCTCTGCTGTTTTAGCTTTGCATGTGTGACAGCCGGCGATCCTTTGCCGGCGATAGGGATAAATTGTTTTCAGAAAGGTAGGGCGGTATTTTCTCTTCTCAGAACGCCACGCGCTTTACGAGCGCGACGATGCATAGAATGAGTGCGAGCGGGACGTATATATAGCGTCCGACGGCGTACCACAGCTTACCGCGCTTATGGTCGCTGCCGGTATTTACCGCGTCGAGCAGCTCGTTCTTTTTCATTACATAGAACCATGAGATCGCGCCGAGGGTCGCTCCGATGGGAATGATGTAGATAGATACAAGATCCATCCACGGTCCCCATTTTGATATCGTCTCCATGCCGATACCGGCGCCGAGACAGATAACGCAGAGTATGCCGAGCACGACCCAGCGATTGAGGCGCGGAAAGCGGTCGAGCAGCGACTCGGCGACAGCCTCGAACATATTCTGCAGCGAGCTGACCCCCGCGAATATCATGGCTGCATACAGAATAATAGCGAACAGTCTGCCGAGCGGGATATCCTGAAGAATATTAGGCAGCGTGACAAAGAGCAGGGACGGACCAGCGCCTACGTCAAGTCCGTAGGAGAAGCAGGCGGGGATTATTACGAGTGATGCGACGAGCGCCGCAATAGTATCGAATATCGCGGTATGGCGCGCCACTCCGACGACATCCTCGTTCTTTGACAGATACGCGCCGTATACGATCATACCGCTGCCTGTTACGGAGAGCGAGAAGAATGCCTGCCCCATCGCCCATATCCATACCATCGGATCCTTCAGCGCCTCCCAGTTCGGCGTGAGCATGAAGCGGTAGCCCTCTCCGGAGCCGGGCAGGAACGCCACGCGCACCGCAAGGATGAGAAAGATAACGAAGAAGAGCGGCATCATTATTTTATTTGTCTTTTCGATGCTGTGAGCGCCGAGTGATAGTGTGAGCAGTGTTCCGACGACAACAATAATATGATACGGTACAACCGAGAAAGCACTGCCCGAGAAGGATGAGAACCACACCTCGGTATCGGTAGACATGAGCGTGCCGGTCACCGAATCGACAAGTGCCTTGAGAACATAGCTGATGATAACGGCATAGCCGATGGCGATGCACATCGAGCCTGCGAGCGGAAGCCAACCGACAAAGCCGCCTGCACGTCCTGCAGTCTTTCCGCGTGTCTGCCATGCGCCTCTGTATGCGCCGAGCGTGCCCGTGCCCATTTTGCGTCCGATGGCGAACTCCGCGGGAAGCGCTACATAGCTGAATATCACGACGAAAAGAAGATATATCAGGAGAAAGGCTCCTCCGCCGTTGCTGCCGAGCTTACTCGGAAAGCCCCAGACATTTGCCATACCGACCGCAGAGCCGACCGATGCAAGTATAAAGCCCCATCGGCTTGCGAAGCTCTTAGTGTTCTTGGTTTGTTTCATTTTTACCTCACGGTTGATGATTTTCGGTCTGTGCGGCATAGCGGAGCTGCATCAGACAAAATAATGCACTCCGAGTATTATACCGCAAAAAAACAAAAATGTCAACAAATTATGCGATATTTAAAATGCATTATATTATGTTTTGTAACAATATATGAATATAATCCCACGCAAGCCCAAGCTTGGCGGCAGGGCGATGCGGCTTTTGCGTGTACCCGTTTGCGGATGCACTTTTCTCAAAGCATAAAACATCACCCCGCCGCAGTCCTTTGTGCTGCGAAGGGGTGATATCGCTGTAACGAGATTATATAGCCATTCTTCGTTATCTTTCTTAACCTTGCGGTGCGATCTTCAGCGGCGGTTATCGCGTCTGCCGAACAGTGTCAGCACCTGAACGAGGAAGCGCAGAAAATAGACGAGCGTGGTGAGCAGCGAAGCAAGATAGGTCATTGCCGCTGCCGAGAGCACCTTTGATGCCCCGGGAATCTCGTCCTCCGCAAGGATACCGGACTCGAGCAGCATCTCCTTTGCGCGCCTGCTTGCATCCAGCTCGACCGGCAAGGTAACGAGCGCAAATAGGAAAGAGCCGCCGTAGAGGATAACTCCGATAAGGGCGATGTGAAAGCCGAGATCGGGATCTGCATTTGCTGCAAGTCCGTCGAGAAGCAGACCGATCAGCACGAGAGGAAACGAGAGACGTGAGCCGATGTTGACCACCGGTACGAGTGCGGTGCGTATGCGGTACAGACCGTAACCGGTCTGCTTCTGCATAACGTGACCGATCTCATGCGCCGCGACAGCGACCGATGCCACCGAGCGTCCGTCGTAGGTACTCTCCGAGAGATTGACGCTTCCGCGCGTCGGATTATAATGGTCTGTCAGACTGCCGCCTATTCTGCCGACAGAAATTCCGCTCACGCCGCCATAGCGCAGCAGGCGATTTGCGGTATCACAGCCGCTCAGACCCGAGCGGATCGGCTGGCGTGAGTATTTTGAATAAGCAGAGCGCACCTTACCGCTTGCAATTGCGGAAATGAGCATGCAGAGCAGTATCGCTATCAAAAAAATAAAATAATCGCTTGAGTATAGCATAGTATCTTTTCTCCCGTAAAGATGTCGAGCGGATATTTCGACCGATGCTTTTATCGGTCGAAGTTTTTGCGTACAAAGGCAGCTGTAACCGCCTCAATGCCGAAGAGTATCAGGTATACGGCAACAACATATCCGAGCGCGTGCAGGGTTATAAATGAGAATGCCGGGCTGAGCAGCATCAGCATGCCGAGGACGAGCCCGAGTATGTCCGATGTCAGCGACATTACATAGTAGAACGGACCGCCCATCATACGCATCAGCGGCGTATGCGTTAGTCCCGAGATGCTGTGCGCGATAAACCAGATGGGGAGAAGCACGGTCAGCGCCCATTTTCCGATGCTTGGGTTTGCGAGCAGCATAAAGCCGCACATAACGCTGAGTATTCCGGATATCAGCGAGACCATGGGTCCGAATCCGTTAAAGCGCGAGATATGGGCGTAGATCACTATATCGCATATGCCCATGATGACTGCAAACACACCGTATATAACCACCGCGCCGGTCAGCATACCGTCCGGTCGCAGCAGAGTGTATATTCCGAGAGCGATCATCAGTATTCCGCCGATAAGCTCGATCCACACGAAGCCTGTTTTTTTCTTCATATCAGTAACCTTGACCTTCGCCGCGCGAAGGATTTTTCCTTTCCTGCGAAATTGCCGTAAGACCGTCCGGCGCATGATGCGGAGCGGCATTGTCGTCCGAAGTTCGTTTATCTGCCATAGCTCAGATGTATCCTGTCATAGCTCAGACGGATGCCGTGCCGTCGGGCGCCGGTGTATCTTCGGCGGCTTCCGATCTTTTGGAGTCGGCAACTATCGACATGAATTCCTCACCGGTTATGGTCTCCTTTTCATACAGATACGCGGCAAGGCGGTCGAGCAGTCTGCGATTCTCACCGAGCAGTTTACGCGCCTTTTCGTGCTGCTCGCGGATAGTCTTGACTACGCGCTCGTCGATACCCTTTTGTGTGTCCGCCGAGCAGGCAAGGGAGGTGTCGCCTCCGAGGTACTGATTGCTTACCGTCTCCATCGCCACCATGTCAAAATCGTCACACATACCGTATCTGGTTATCATAGCGCGGGCTATCTTGGTCGCCTGCTCTATATCGTTCGAGGCACCGGTGGTTATCTGTCCGAATACAATCTCCTCGGCGGCTCTGCCTCCGGTGAGCGTAGCTATCTTGTTTTCGAGCTCCTCTCTGGTCATCAGCACCTTGTCGTTCTGCTCTACCTGCATGGTGTAGCCGAGCGCGCCGGAGGTGCGCGGAATGATTGTTATTTTCTGAACTGGAGCGGAGTCGGTCTGGAGCGCGGCAACGAGTGCATGACCTATCTCGTGATAGGCTACGACCTTTTTCTCACCGTCGGTCATTATGGCATTTTTCTTCTGATAGCCGGCGATAACGACCTCGATGCTTTCCTCAAGATCAGCCTGACATACGGTGGTACGGTTATTGCGGACCGCACGAAGCGCTGCCTCGTTTATAATGTTGGCAAGCTCTGCGCCCGATGTGCCCGCAGCCATGCGTGCAATAACGTGAAAATCAACATCCGGGGCGGTCTTTATCTTCTTTGCGTGAACGCGGAGGATAGCCTCGCGTCCGGCAAGGTCGGGCAGCTCGACGGGTACGCGGCGGTCAAAGCGTCCGGGACGGGTAAGCGCGGGATCGAGCGATTCGGGACGGTTGGTCGCGGCGAGAATGATAACGCCGTTGTTGCCGCCGAAGCCGTCCATCTCGGTCAGCAGCTGGTTGAGCGTCTGCTCGCGCTCGTCGTTTCCGCCTATCTGACCGTCGCGCTTTTTTCCTATTGCATCTATCTCGTCGATAAATACAATGCAGGGCGCTTTTTCCTTTGCCTGACGGAACAGGTCGCGTACCTTCGATGCGCCCATTCCGACGAACATTTCGACAAATTCCGATCCGGACATCGAGAAGAAAGGTACACCCGCCTCGCCTGCGACCGCCTTTGCGAGCATGGTCTTACCGGTACCGGGAGGGCCTACGAGCAGCACGCCCTTAGGCATTGACGCGCCAACGTCGGTATATTTCTGCGGATTGTGCAGATAGTCAACTATCTCGGCAAGGTTTTCCTTTGCCTCATCCTCGCCCGCAACATCCGAGAAGCGTATGCCGCCGCTCGACGGTACATATACCTTTGCGTTGCTCTTGCCCATTCCGAAAGCCATCGCATTCGGTCCGCCCGCCTGATTCATCATCTTTTTAGCCATATATTGACCGAGCATTGTGAATATGATTACAGGCAGAACAAAGGTCAGCAGAAAGCTGAGCAGGGGCGAGGTCTGCTGCTGTATATTACGCGTGAATTCTGCGCCGCATTCGTACAGACGCTCGGTGAGCGTCGGGTCGTTCATCTCGCCGGTCTTGTATATTTGTGCCTCGTCCTTGTCGGTGAATACTATCTCGGAGTCGTCTATTTCGACTCTGCCGATATTTTTCTCCTCTATCATCTTCATAAAGGTGCCGTAGTCGACCTCCTGTACCTTTGCGTTCATCAGCAGGGGAGAAACGACCGTATTGAAGATCAGTATTATAAGCAGTACTATTCCGTAATAGTATATCAGCGGTTTTTTCGGTGATTTTACTTCTTTCATTATCGCTCAGCTCCTTTTTTTGTGCCTTTGCGGCGCTTGATAAATATATAATGCGGCTCCTTTTGACTGCCGTAATGTGCGCCGGGAATCATAGTATCGGCGCAGTCTGTCCGAATATCATCTCTGTATATTCGAATAACGGCTCTGACTATCCGAATGTGTGTGGCAATTTTTCGGGCGCTTATGCTTATGCGGCAAATCTGCTGCGCGTCAGATGGTCTCCGCTGCGGGAAGCGCGTCGGTATCGAGCGCCGGTGTTCCGCCGTCGAGCGACCTGCGAAGCATCAGCTCTACCTCGGCTCCGATATCGCGCGCCTGCATTTCCGCCACGCGTTCGGCGGGGATGATGCCCGCTATGTTAAGATAAACGTCGGTGCGCCTGCGAAAAATATTTTTGTGGATCTGTTCTGTACCGCGTATCGCCATAACCGCAATGGGCGCTCCGGCTTTCTGCGCTATTCTGAACATACCGCAGTGAAACGGCAGCAGCTCTCCGCTCTTGCTCCGTGTTCCCTCCGGGTAAACGCCGACAGAGACCTCTCCGCTGCCGAGCAGCTGCTCCGCCTTGCGCATCGTCTCCACCGATCTTTTCGGGCTTGAACGGTCTATCGAGAGAAAGCAGCATTTGCGTATAAAGCGGCCGAAGAACGGTATTCGGAAGTTGCCCTCCTTTGATATGAATGCTATCTCCCATTGCGGCAGCACCGTCCACTGAATGATGGGGTCAAAGTTCGAGCGGTGGTTGCCGACGAAAAGCAGTCGCCCGTTCTGCGGCAGCAGCTCGGTGCCGCTGACATGCACATGCACCCGCAAGAACCATAGGGCGAATGCAGACGAGCGGCAGAGCAGCGCACGATAGAAGCGGCTGTTGTGAGTGTATTCTTTTTTTGTGACAAAGAGGGCGCACACCGCAAGAAACAGCAGGCACACGCAGAATACTCCGAACAAAGCAAGCAGCAGTTCAAGCAGTAACTCCGGCATTAGCATACCGCATCACCTCCGACAATGCAGGGGACGGGCGACGTTACGGAATACCACGTTACACCCGGAACAGTCTCGCCGTCTATCTGCAGCGGCGTGGGACGGTCGAACTCTACCCGTATAGTATTTCCTTTAAATATACTGACATACCTCTTGTGCTTTACGTGCTTTCCCTTGAATACAGACGGGAATATAGTCAGCGCGTGCAGGCGGCTGAGATCGTGAATGACGGCGAGCGATACCGCACCGTGCGAATCGAGGCGATCCTGCTCCGGCGCTGCCATTATACCGCCGCCGTAATAGCGTCCGTTCATTACCGGGGCGAGCCATACGCGCTTGTAGCTGTGGCTCTTTCCGTCTACGGTAACGGTCGCATTTCTCGGACGGAAGCGGCGGAGCAGCCCGCCGAGCGCAATTTTCGCATAGCTTATGTTGTGATGCCGTCCCTGAGCTCGGTTATCGCGCCGAACATTGTCTGCCGTTTCGCTGCAATAGCCGTCAAGCCCGAAGCCGACATTGTTAACGAACAATCTGCTCTCTCCGCAAAGTGTTACTTCGGGCAGCCGACAGAGATATTTGTTTATCGGCAGCGGGCGGACCTCACCGAGATCGCGGGCAAAGTCATTGCCCGTTCCGGTCGGCAGATAGTATATTTTGTTTCGTATCGGCAGTCCCTTTATGCCGTTGGCAAAGAGGCTCAGCGTGCCGTCGCCGCCGCAGAGAACTACTGCTGCATCCTCCTCGAGTCCGCTGAAAAAAGTGCGGAAGCTCGATATTCTGCATATATTTAACGGTACGGTATCCTTCCCTTGCTCGCGCAGAGTGCGCAGGGTAGGGTCGGTATCGGTCGAACCCGCATGCGGATTATATAGTATGTATGTTACCGCCACGGCGGTCTCCTTTCCCCGTTTGCGGACGGGTGTGATCTACAACGCTCAGTGCGAGCCGAGTGCGAATTTTGATTCCGTGCCCGCAACAAGCCGCTTGAAGTTTTCCTTATGACGAAGCGCAATAAACAGAACCGTCGCCGCCTCGATGAGCACCGTAGGCCGGGCTGCACCGAACAGCGCAAGCAGTATGGGGCAGCAGAGCATAGCCGTTACGGTGGAGAGGGACATGTACTTTGTCGTGAAAAGCAGCACGATCATGATGAGCGTTGCGATGAGTCCTACGCGCCAGTCGATGACATAGACGGTTGACAGACCGACGAGAAAGCCCTTGCCGCCCTTAAAGCCGTACCATATCGGAAAGGCGTGACCGAGCACGGCGATAAATCCTGTATAGGCTGCGCCGAGCTGCCAAAGTCCGAGCGTGCGCTCGAAGAGCGAAGCAAAAACGCTCACGACAACGGCAGCCTTGCACAGATCGAGCACAAGCACGACCCACGCAAGTCGCATACCGAAGCTGCGCTTGAAGTTTGTAAATCCTGCATTTCCGCTTCCGTACTCGCGTATATCCTTTTTGTACACTGCACGGGAAAGGGTTATGGCGGGATTCCATCCTGCGATAAGATATGCACATATCGCGGCGGAGATGTAGAGCAGATAATTCATTGCATGTACCGTATCTCGCGGCGGGCAAGCCATGGAGGCATACAGCGGCGAGAATTCCCTTTATACAGTTATTGTTTTATGTATATATTGTTATTCGAGAATGATGATATAGTCGTATATCGGCTGACCGCCGTAAAGCAGATAGACCTCGGTATTCGGGTAATGAGAGTTGATATAGCTTTCAAGCTCCGAAGCCTCCTCTGCAGATGCATCGGCACTGCGTAGGATGATGCAGACATCGTAGCCTCCGAGACCGAGCTTGTCCGCAGTCTTGCGCGCAGCATCGAGCCGCGAATCGGAATCGGCAATAATGTCCTTGCCGACAAAGCCGATGTATTCCCCCGCCTTTATCTCTCCGGAGTCGCGTATACTGCGCGATATCCCGGCGGTAACCACGCCGCCGAGCGCATCACGAAGCTCCGACTCTATCGTATCGGCATCGCCCGACTCGTCCGAGAACATGGAGATAGCCGCATAGCCCTCTCCGACGGTGGTGCACTCGATAACGCGTATGTCGGCATCGGTGTACAGCTCAGCCGCCTGCTTTGCCGCGAGGATGATGTTTCCGTTGTTCGGCAGGACGAATACCGTTTGCGCCGAGACCTCGCGGAATGCGTCGATAAAGTCGCGTGCCGACGGGTTCATACTCTGACCGCCGTCAATGACTATATCTGCACCGCGCTCGGAAAACAGCTGCTTTACGCCCTCGCCGGAGGCAACGACCACGATGCCGAACTGTTTTTTCGGTGCCGCTTCGGTCGTTTTTGTATCAACCGCATCGGCGGACGGTGCAGACTCGGCATCGTTATCGTTATAATCGGTGTTCTCGCCTATACCGAGCATGCTGCTGTTGTGCTGAAGCGACATATTCTCGATCTTGACCTTGAGAAATTCGCCGTAGCGCTGACAGAAGGCGAGCACGCGGTCGGGGACCTTGGTGTGTATATGCAGCTTGACAATGCTGCCGGTCTTAAAGGCGACAACACTGTCTCCGATACCGCTCAGCCACTCGGTGATTGACTCGACACGGAGCGTCTCGGGATCGGTCTTGCTTCGCTGCAGGCGCAGCAGCAGCTCGGTGCAGTAGCCGTACTCAAGCTTGCTGTTTTCGTCGAAGCTGTCGAGATCCGGCTCGGCGGCGGACGGCGCAGCGTCCTGCCAAGAGGTATCGACATTCTCCTCCGAGCTGCTGTCCGAGAGCAGTGCATCGAGCATTCCCTCCGCTATGTATATCAGTCCCGCGCCGCCGGAGTCAACGACTCCCGCGCGCTTTAGGACCGGCAGCATATCAGGTGTGCGCTCGAGTGTTCTTTTAGCCTCGGAGATAAAGTCGCGCAGCAGCTCTACGGGCAAGCTCGGGGCTTTTCCGGCTACATAGTCGGTCGCGCAGCGCATAACGGTGAGCATCGTGCCCTCCGTCGGCTGCATTACTGCGTCGTATGCAGTTCTTGTCCCGCTCTGCATCGCACGGATGATAAGCTCCGCATCGGCTGTCTCCGCTCCGTCAAGCGCACGCGCCATTCCCTCGAATATCTGTGAGAGAATAACACCTGAGTTACCTCTTGCGCTCAGCAGCATTCCGTCCGATATACGTCTCGAAAGCTTTCCGATGCTGCCGCTCTCGGTGCTTGCGATGCTGTCCGCTCCGCCGGAGGCTGTCTGCAGCATATTGCTGCCGGTGTCGCCGTCCGGAATTGGGAATACGTTGAGATCGTTTACCTCCTGAGCGTGTGTGCGCAGACGGGCAGTGCCTTCGCGTACCATACGAGCGAGCAGTGCTCCGTCGATCTCGGATATATGCTCAAGTGTCGCCGTAGCTGTCGCCATTTTTCTTATTTCTCCTCCGCAGAAAATGTTACGGGCTTACCGAACGCCCAGATACCGAAGGCATCCGGTCCGATGGAAGCGCCGATGATAGGTCCGATAAAGCCTACCGCAATATCGCGGCAGCCGATCTCGGTGCGTATCATTTCCTTGAGCTCCTCGACCTCCGCAGCGCTGCAATCGGCATGTGCAAGGTATACGGTCTGATCCTCGGGGTCGATTATGTTCTCCTTGAGCTGAGCAACGAGCTCATGCAGCGATGCTTGTCTGCCCTTTATCTTCTTGATAGGAGTCTGCGTGCCGTTTACATCTGAGATGAGTATCGGCTTTACGCCCATCAGATTGCCGAAAAATGCGGCGGAGGCGGTAACTCTGCCCGACTTCTTCAGATGCTCGAGCGTATGAACGGTGACGAACTGCTGCACTGTCTTGCGTATCTCGAGAATGCGGGCATTTATCTCCGCTGCGGTCTTGCCGTCCCCGGCGAGCTTGGCAGCTTCGACAGCAAGCGCGCCCTCACCCATGGAGGCGTTGAGCGAGTCGATGCAAAATATCTGTGCGTCGGGGTAGTCGGCAAGCAGCTTCTTTGCGGTAACATAGCCGGTATTTACAGAGCCGCTCTGCTTGGACGAGCATGCAATATAAACGATATCGCAGCCCTCGGAGAGGTACCGGCTGAATATGCGGTTGAACTCATCGACAGAGACCTGTGCGGTGGTGATCCTCTTGCCGCCGCGGATGGTGTCGTAGAACTTATGAACATCGTCAGCACCCCATGTCAGGATAGCGGGGGACTCTACGCCATCCTCGACTGTCGTCATCTTTGCATAGTCGATGTCGTATCGCTCGAGCAGCTCTGCGGTAAGATCGGAGCAGGAATCGGTGATTATCTTGACTTTTCTCATAATAGTATCTCCTCGTTAACTTGTGGCGTGCATTATAGCGCGTGATGAATTTACTGTGTGCGGAGTGTTTCCGCTGCGGCAATAAAATTTAAATGTAAAATGCTTTCTCCCTGCACATGAAGAGTCTGCCTTTTTAGTCGCAAAGCATGCCGATTCAACATTTTACAGCTAAGTATATTCGTTCAATATAAACTGAAACGAAACTTTTCGACATTTTTACTCATTTTTTTTAAAAAACGAATCTCTGCCTCCCCGACTTGACACAGCTGTCGCGATAGGGTAAAATACGTATGTAAATATTATCGGATATTATATGTATTCAAAGTTATCCGAAGCATTGGCATATCTATTATTCGCCTATTATTGGACAGGGAGGGCAAACATGTTTCATATACTCGTAGCGGACGACGATAAGCATACGCGAATGCTGCTGCGCGCTGTGCTCGAGAGCGAGAATTATACCGTTTCGACCGCCGAGAACGGCGAACAGGCTCTCGAGCTGCTCGATCGCGAGCATATCGACCTTGTCATTCTCGATGTGATGATGCCGGAAATGGACGGCTATGAGTTTACGCGCATAGTCAGACAGACGGACAGCACGCTGCCGATACTTATGGTAACGGCAAAGCACCTGCCGGAAGATGAAAAAAAGGGCTTTTTGGTCGGAACGGACGATTACATTACCAAGCCGATAGACGAGGAAAAACTGCTGCTGCGTATTAAGGCTCTGCTGCGCCGCGCTCGGATAGTGAGTGAGCAGAGGATAGTGATAGGCGAAGTTATCCTTGACTATAATTCCTTTACCGTCACTCGCGGAGATGAGGTGCAGGTGCTGCCGCAGAAGGAGTTTATGCTGCTGTACAAGCTGCTCTCGTATCCCGGACAGATATTTACCCGCATTCAGCTCATGGATGAGATATGGGGCACCGACAGCGAGACGGGATGGGAGACCGTGACCGTTCATGTCGGCAGACTGCGCAAACGCTTCGAGGGGTGGAATGAATTCGAGATAGTCGCAGTCCGCGGACTCGGCTATAAGGCGGTGAAACAGGTATGAAGAAGAAAAAGACCGCGCGCAAGGGCAGACTTGCGCTTACACTCTCGCTCTCGGTTTTCGTTTTCATAATCAATACCGTTGCGCTGCTGTTCGCGATAGCGCTCGTATACTCTCTTACCCGCCTCGGCGCAATCGACATGTCGTCGGGACAAATGGGGCTGTCTGCCGTACTCACGGTGATATCGCTTACGAGTCTTGTAATAGGCTTTTTGCTTACCGTCTTTACGAGCAAGATACCGCTGCGCCCGGTGAACAGTCTTGTCGATCAGCTCAATCGTCTCTCGGAGGGAGATTTCGGCGCCCGGCTGCATTTCGGCAGAACGGCGAGCAGTCACCCGACCTTTCAACAGATAGAGACGAGCTTTAATCGCGCCGCAGAGGAGCTTGAGCATACCGAGATGCTGCGCAGCGACTTTATCAACAATTTTTCGCACGAATTCAAAACGCCCATCGTCTCGATAGCAGGCTTTGCAAAGCTGCTGCGGCGCGGTAACCTGACCGAGGAGCAGCGCGCCGAATATCTCTCGGTAATAGAGGAGGAATCGCTGCGGCTCTCCGCGCTCGCAAATAATGTTCTCAGCCTAACGCGCGTAGAAAATCAAACCATACTTACCGATGTATCCGAGTTTAATCTCTCGGAGCAGATACGCGGCGCTGTCCTGCTGCTTGCCGATAAATGGACGGCTAAGGATCTGAATATTGATCTCGGCTTCGACGAGTGTCTTGTTCGTGCAAATTATGAGCTGCTGAAGCAGGTGTGGATAAACCTGCTCGACAATGCGGTCAAGTTTTCACCTCAGAACGGCACTGTAACGGTAGAGATGACCGAGACGGATCGGTCGGTGACGGTTACGGTTACGAACAGCGGACGCGATATTCCTCCGGAGAGCCTTGCGCATATCTTCAATAAGTTTTATCAGGCGGATGAATCGCACTCCTCCGAGGGCAACGGCATAGGACTCGCAATAGTCAAGCGCGTGTGCGAGCTGCACGGAGGCAGCGTCGATGCATGCAGCGACGGCGGCTTAACGACATTTACGGTAACGCTTCCGCGCAATTCCTATGCGCAGTAAATCGCGCCGAATCGACGATTGAATCTTAGTGTATTTACTTATTATATTTCATGAATGGATGTTTGAAAAGCAAAAGAAAGCACAAAGGAGTACCGACGTCGGTACATACTTTGTGCTTTTGATTATTTATTTGTTTAACTATTGATTATTTGCTTACTCAGCCGTGAATAACGAAATTTCGCTGCGCTCGGCAGCGCCCGATTATCGCTCCATCAAAATAACATATTCGAGCATAGAGTCGCATAGCTTGCGCGGCGATACGCCGTCGCGTGTCAGAAAGACTTCTCCGCTACCGTTCTGCCATGCCGCTATGCCGTCCTGCTCGAATATCTCTACGGCATACATTCCGTCCTTAATGCCGGGGTGACGGCTGCGCCAGAGTGCTGTCGTCTCCGCAACGGTGTTTATTCCGGTGAATATATGCCCGTCGGCGCATGCGGCTCCGCATTCGAGCAGATATTCGCGGTAATCTTCTGCAAAGGTCAGACCGAGCGCCTTTTCAGCTGCCTCTACCGCAGCATCCTCCGCGCCGTCCTCGCCGCTGTAATCGGAGTACTTTCTTATTTTCTCAATAAATTCGTTCATATAGCCTCATGAAATATCAACAAAACGGTATCGGCGCGGAGGGATACACCTGCCGCGCCGAAGTGTATTTATAATGGCATTGACCGTTGTCGCTGTGCCGAATGCGATTTAACGGTCGCGTACGGTGCGGAGAAATCGGATTTCGCTCAGAATGCAATCTTCTCCTCGATATACTCTCGCAGTCCCGCGATCGGAATGCGAACCTGCTCCATTGTATCGCGGTCACGCACGGTCACGCAGCCGTCCTCGACGGAATCAAAGTCGTAGGTGATGCAGAACGGAGTACCGATCTCATCCTCACGGCGATAGCGCTTGCCGATAGAGCCGGCATCGTCGTAATCGACCATGAAGTACTCGGAAAGCTCGGTATAGATCTTGCCTGCACCCTCGGCGAGCTTTTTCGAGAGAGGAAGAACAGCAGCCTTGTAGGGCGCAAGGGCGGGATGGAAATGCAGCACGACGCGGGTATCGTTCTTTTCTGCGTCGATGACCTCCTCGTCGTAAGCGTCGACAAGGAACGCGAGAAAGGAGCGCTCTACGCCGAGTGACGGCTCGATAACGTAGGGGATATATCTGTCGCTTGTCTCGGGATCGAAGTAGGACAGATCCTTGCCGGAGGTATTCTGATGCTGAGTGAGGTCATAATCTGTACGGTCCGCAACGCCCCACAGCTCTCCCCAGCCGAACGGGAACATAAATTCAAAGTCGGTAGTAGCCTTGGAGTAGAAGCAGAGCTCCTCGGGCGAATGGTCACGCAGGCGGAGGTTCTCCTCGCGCATACCGAGCGAGAGCAGCCAATTGCGGCAGAAGCTGCGCCAGTACTCGAACCACTCGAGATCGGTACCGGGCTTGCAGAAGAACTCAAGCTCCATCTGCTCAAATTCACGGACGCGGAAGATAAAGTTACCGGGAGTTATCTCGTTACGGAATGACTTACCTATCTGACCGATACCGAACGGGACCTTCTTTCTCGTCGTTCTCTGAACACTCGGGAAGTTTACGAATATCCCCTGAGCGGTCTCGGGACGTAGGTATACGGTGTTTTTTGCATCCTCCGTAACGCCCTGAAATGTCTTGAACATCAGATTGAACTGTCGAATGTCGGTAAAGTTATGCTTGCCGCAGGAGGGACATGGGATATTATTCTCCTCGATGTAGTCCTTCATCTCAGCCTGAGTAAAGGCGTCGATAGGCTTGTCGAGCTCCTTGCCGTTCTCTGTGTTCCAGTCCTCGATGAGCTTGTCTGCGCGGAAGCGCTCCTTGCACTCGCGGCAGTCCATGAGCGGATCGGAGAAGCCGCCGAGGTGTCCGGAAGCGACCCATGTCTGCGGATTCATAAGTATAGCCGCATCAAGCCCGACATTGTAGGGATTTTGCTGAACGAACTTCTTCCACCATGCACGCTTGATATTATTTTTAAGCTCTGCGCCGAGAGGACCGTAATCCCATGTGTTTGCAAGTCCGCCGTAGATCTCACTGCCGGGAAAAACAAAGCCTCTGTTCTTCGACAGTGCAACGATTTTATCCATGGTCTTTTCGGTGTTCTTCATTCTGCTCATTTTACATTTGCTCCTATATATTATTTGTTTTCTGAATTACCTGTATTTTCTAAGCGACTCTATCGCATCGGTGTAGGACGGTACAAAGTAGTAGGTGCTGTTCTCCGATTTTGTTACGCCGGGGTAGGAGATATTTACCTTTTCGAACTTCGGATAAGAGAAGAGCAGCTCGATGTTGTCCTGGAGATCGTCGACGGTAAAATTCGTATCGGCATAGCCGATAACCGAATTATATACGCTCTGAGCCTTTTCCTTGTAGGAATCGGACGAGAGCTTGTCGAGCACAGCCTTCAAAAAATCGACTCCGGTTGCCATTCTCGAGATATTGCCGTCCGGGTAGGAATTGTAACGCAGCAGCTGCAGCGCCTGCTCGGGAGTGAGAGTCTGCTGACCCTTTTTGAGATTGATGGTGAGCGACTGTTCCTCATCCTTATAATACATGTCCGTCGGCACCATATAGGAGATATCTCCGATAGCACCGAGTGCGGAGACGAGATTCGGTATTGACATCGAAACATAGTAGTCGGTATTAAGACCGGTGAGTGCGCGCACCTTTTGACACAGATAGTCGAGCCCGTATTTTGAATAGAGCGCGCTGAGCGTGGTGTTTCCGCCGCTGACATATACCTGAGTGTTCGACGGTATGGTAAGAAAGATGAACTGCCCCTTTTCCTTATCAACGCGAATGAGAATTATGGTATCGACGTTTATCGTTCGTTCTTTAATCTTAAAGCCGTCTATCTCGGCATTCTTACCGGAGAGGTTGTAGTCAGTGAGCACATCGGGCTGATAGTCGTTTCCGAGCAGGAGTATGTTGAACGACTTTCCCTTAACATCTTCGCCGTTCGTCGGCGCAGGTTCGGTGATCGGATTTCCGTTGGCATCGGTTACCGTTGCACCCGAATCGTCGGTAACATATACATATCCGTCGGGCAGCTTTGATTCACCCGAGTCATCGGTGCTTTCGGTGCTTTTTCCACCCATCGTCATCCCTTGCTCTATTGCCGGAGCGACGAAAAATGCGATCGTACCGAACACAAGAAGGGAGACGATAAGCGTTATCGCAAAATTCTTGACAGCTGACAGCATCAGTTTCTCCTTATCTGTAACATCATATATAACAGCGCAATCGCGCACACATTACTATCTCTGCTGCCGCCCGCCGAGGCGCTCCGGCAACACTCTGATGTTATATTATACCGTAACAGTTCCGTTTTTTCAAGAGATTTAGAAAAATACTTGAAATTTTACCGCGCCTATGCTATAATAATCGAGTCGATGCATACGTATAGAATGCGTATTTAGCTATGCTTTCGCGATTTGTCGATGTAGCACGAATACGGTCGACGGATGATCACATAGCGCGTCATTGACCGCCGGCACCGAAAAGATTGATATGTTTCCGTAGCTCAGCCGGATAGAGCGACCGCCTCCTAAGCGGCAGATGGTTCGATTCCTTCGAGCCTTGAAAATTGCATAAAT